>Ga0183095_10033_pt2 | contig 637801 bp, 489 predicted proteins | sample BioMet4_FD_130346 | JGI IMG/M metagenome (GOLD analysis project Ga0183095, IMG submission 130346) | Microbial communities from bioreactor (seeded with sewage sludge) at LBNL, California, USA - Biofuel metagenome 4 (v2) (version 3) | ecosystem: Engineered > Bioreactor > Anaerobic > Unclassified ... | reverse complement strand
TGGAACAAACTGTAAGATTGTCAGGGGTGAAATGAACCTTTGTGGACTTGAATTAAGTGCACAAAAAGTCTACTTTTGCGGAGTATTCAGTATATTTGAATCTGAAAGCATTGAACAAAAGAGACGCAATGGCTTACGAGGGAATAGATAGCCGAATAGGCAAGGTGCCGAAGGAGGAGTGGTACGCGATGAGGGTCGCATATCAGCAGGAGCTGAAGGCAAAAGCCTTCTGCGACAAGAAAGCCATCGAGAACTTCATCCCGATGAAATTCGCCGAAATCACAGTCAGGAAAAGGACAGGCGGGAACGTCGAGGGGAATGTAGCGTCCGGGGCGATCGAAAAGAGGGTGAAGAAGTGGGTGCCGGCGATTCACAACCTGATTTTCATCAAGCTTACGGGAAGCGCGATAGCCGACCTGAAGAAAGAGATGGAAGCCCAGGTCAAGAAGATACCTCTGAGATATATCATTGACAATGAGACTAAAAAGCCTTTGATAGTTCCGGAGAGTGATATGGACAGCTTCATGAAGGTGGCCGGGAGCAAGGACGAGGGGCTGATCTATCTGACAGCAGGCGTCGACGAATATCCGAAATTGGTTTCAAACGATAAGGTGCGCGTGACCGGAGGGCCGTACGAAGGAGCCGAGGGTTACGTTGTCAGAGTGAAGAAGGACAGGAGGGTGATGGTGAAGATAGCCGGTACGTGCGCCGTATTGACTTCCTTCGTGCATCCGAGCTTATTGGAAAAAATTGAAAAGTCTTGATTTTTCAATGCGATGTACCGAGCAAATCCAAATCCTGTGCAATATGGCCAAGGTTTCAAATTCAAACAAAGCCCATTAGTCCGACAAAAGATTTTAATAAATTGATTATTAACCTATTACATAACTTGAAAAAACTCCGCAAATTTGTGCTAAAACGAGGTAATTATGGCTACATTTGCATTGACGACGATAAATACGAGATGATTGAAGAGACTGATAAATCGCTGAATACCATTACCCCTGAATACCATCGCCCCACAAGGGCATTTTTAGATATACATTTTAGAGGCGTGAACGATGAAAGTGCAACAAGTTACACTTTCCATCATTTTCGTGTGACTCTAGAAAAGGCAGCCCATCATTTTTCCTAAACTTTCTCTCTTACTATGATGTACTACCCAACCATTAACCTTACTGTTTTAATAAACCAAAAATGCAGCGGAATTCATATGAACTCCGTGAACAGTATCGTTTCCTGACGCCAATGCGGCATTCCGGAGGTTTGCCGGGCTCATCAGGATTGACGCGCGCTGAAGCGCACGGAACCCAGGTTCGAAAAACCGAGGGTGTCCCCCAGACGTGCCTTTAGGCTAGGGGACGAGCCGGAACGGCGGGGACGAAAGGCGCCAAAAGAAAAGAATTTTTTATTATTTATAACTAACTTATGAAAGAGCTGTTGCTTGAGAAGATCTCAAAGAGAGAGATCAATGTGGGCATTGTCGGACTGGGCTATGTAGGCCTTCCGCTTGCCGTTACCTGCGCAAAGGCAGGGTTCAAAACCAAAGGATTCGACCTGCAATCTTCCAAGGTCGAACGTGTCAACAAAGGAGAGAATTACATCAGCGACGTAGAGGATGCCGATCTGGCATATCTCGTCAACAGAGGCATACTGTCCGCGACTTCAGATTTCAGTTTCGTGAAGAACGCCGACTTCATCGCCATATGTGTGCCGACGCCTCTGGATGCGCATCAGGAGCCAGATTTGAGCTACGTGCGCGGATCGGCGGAATCGGTCGGCAAGTACCTGAAGCCGAACACGATGGTGGTCCTCGAATCGACTACCTACCCTGGAACTACGGAAGAGCTGATCAAGCCGATCCTGGAAAAGGAATCGGGGCTCAAGTGCGGCATTGACTTCTATCTGGGGTTCTCTCCGGAAAGGGTGGATCCGGGCAATGAAATCTACAAGACCACGAACACCCCGAAGATCGTCGGTGCGATAGGGGAGGATGCCCAGGAAGTGATTCCGACAATGTACCGCGCATTCCTGCAGGGAAACGTCTACCCTGTATCAAGCCCGGCTGTGGCCGAGATGACCAAGATTCTGGAGAACACTTACAGGAACATCAACATCGGCCTGATAAACGAGCTTGCGATACTCTGCAACAGGATGAACATCAACCTCTGGGAGGTAATCGACGCTGCGAAGACCAAGCCGTTCGGATACCAGGCATTCTATCCGGGCCCGGGCCTCGGCGGGCATTGCATACCGCTTGACCCTTATTATCTGACCTGGAAGGCGCGCGAATACGGATTCCATACCTCCATGATAGAGAATTCGATGATCGTGAACGACAACATGCCGGTCTATACCGTGCAGCGCTGCGAGCAGGTGCTGAACAAGTATCGCAAGGCAATCAACGGGGCGAAAGTGCTGGTACTTGGCGTCGCATACAAGAACGACATCGACGACTATCGCGAGAGCCCGGCATTGAGGGTGATCGAGGAATTGCAGAAGACCGGCGCCGAAGTAACTTTCTACGATCCGTATATTTCAGAATACAGGTTCAAGGGCGAGATCCACAAGGGTTCCGCAGGACTGACCGTCGAGATGCTGAAGAACGCAGACCTCGTGGTAATCACAGCAGCACACAAGTGCTTCAACTACAACTTCATCCAAGAGAACGCACAGGCGATATTCGACGCGCGCAACGCGATGAAGGACGTCAAGAACCGCGACAACATCGACCTGCTCTAGGCCGATGCAAAGCTGAAATAAGGAATCAAGCATCAAACAATGGACAAAAAAATCTGTGAGATAGGCGGCGGCCATTGGGGCCAGAACCATATCAAGACACTTTACGGAATGGGCTGCCTGGCGGCAATCGCCGAGGCGAACCCGAAGAGACTGGAAGAGCTGCTGGCTCAGTATCCTGGCGTTAAAGGATACGCCAACGTCGACGAGGCAATCGCGGCAAGGTACGACGGCTACACGCTGGCGACACCGGCCGAGACGCATTTCGAAATCGGCAAGAAGATAATCGGGGCGGGGCTGAACGTGATGATGGAGAAGCCGATGACGATGACCGCCGAGCAGTCGAAGATACTCGTCGAACTCGCCGAAAAGACCGGTTCCAGACTGATGGTCGGGCACGTGCTGCTCTTCCATCCGGCAATCAGGAAGATTAAGGAGACAATCGATTCAGGCCGTCTCGGAAAGCTCTACTACCTTTATTCAAACAGACTCAATCTCGGTACAGTACGCACGCAGGAGAGCGTCTTCGCCTCATTCGCGCCGCACGACATATCCGTATTGGACTATCTGATCGGCTCATCGGCTACGAAGATCGAGGCCAAGGGCGCTAAGTTCCTTCAGGACAGGATCTACGACACTACGATGACGCAGCTCGAATACCCGAACAACGTACACGCACACATATTCGTATCGTGGCTGCACCCGTTCAAGGAACAGCTTCTGGTGGTGGTCGGCAGCAAGGGAATGATTACCTTCAACGATGCCACAGACAAGGAAGTGAGGTTCTACGACAAGCGGATCGACTTCGAGAACGGCATCCCTGTCAAGCTCGAAAATCCCGACGAGGTCATCGCGTACGAGAAGAAGATGCCTCTGGAAGAGGAGCTCAGATACTTCATCGAACACCTCGACTCGAAGATCGGAATCAACGACGGAATAGCCGGGTATCAGGTGGTCAAGGTCCTTGAGAGTGTCCAGAAAATGCTGGACAAACAAGAATAATATTACAAACAAATCATTTTATGGAAAACGAAAAAGAATACTTCGTTCATCCGTCAAGCTACGTGGATGAAGGAGTGACGATCGGAAAGGGCACGAAGATTTGGCATTTCTGCCATATCCAGAAAGGAGCTGCGATCGGAGAGAACTGCTCGCTCGGGCAGAACGTGAATGTGGCCAACAATGTAAAGATCGGTAGTGGAGTCAGGATTCAGAACAATGTCTCCGTCTACGAGGGAGTCGAGCTGGAAGACGACGTCTTCTGCGGGCCATCCTGCGTATTCACCAATGTGATTACGCCGAGGGCGAACTTCCCTGTGCACGGCATCTATTCCAAGACGCTGATCAAGAAAGGGGCATCGCTGGGAGCCAATTCCTGCGTAGTCTGCGGACACACAGTCGGCAGGAGCGCGATGATAGGTTCCGGAGCAGTGGTGGCTTCCAATGTGAAGGACTACGCATTGATGGTCGGAGTGCCGGCGCATCAGATAGGCTGGGTCTGCGAGTGCGGAAAACGCCTGGCCAACAAGCAGGCAGACGCTGACGGCACCATTCACTACGAATGTGAGTGCGGCCGCAAATACGAAGAAAACGACGGCGAACTTAAACAACTATAACATCATGCAATTCAGAGACCTTAAGAAACAATACGAAGTCTTGAAGCCACAGATGGACGCTGCTATGCAGGAAGTCGCCGCTTCAAGCGCATACATCATGGGCAAGCCGGTCAAGGAGCTGGAAGCGGAACTTGCCGGATACGTAGGAGTGAAGCATTGCATAAGCTGCGGAAGCGGAACTGAAGCGATGACCCTGGCATTGAAAGCCTGGGGCATTGGAAAGGGGGACGCAGTGTTCGTACCCGACTTCACGTTCTTCGCCACCGCTGAGGTGGTCTCGCTCGAAGGGGCGACGCCGGTTTTCGTGGATGTCAACATGGACACCTTCGAGATGTGCGCCAACGACCTCGATAGGAAAGTAGAGCAAGTCCTGAAGGAAGGGAAGCTCACTCCGAAGGCGGTGACGCCTGTCGACCTGTTCGGCCTGACGGCGAACTTCCCGAAGATCAGGACGGTGGCTGAGAAGTATCACCTTCTCGTCCTCGAAGACGGAGCCCAGGGTTTCGGCGGGATGATAGGCGACAAGCGCGCCTGCAGCTTCGGCGACATCAGCACGACCTCATTCTTCCCTGCAAAACCGCTCGGATGCTACGGAGACGGCGGCGCCGTCTTCACCGACAACGACGATTGGGCAGCCCTGGCCGATTCCTACCGCTTCCACGGGAAAGGATCCTTCAAGTACGACAATGTCCGGATCGGAGTAAACTCCCGCCTCGACACCCTTCAGGCAGCCATCCTGCTCGTCAAGCTCAAGGCATTCAGGGAATACGAACTCAAGGACGTCAACACAGCCGCTGCAAAGTACACTGCAAGGCTGAAGGACGTCGTCAAGACGCCTGTCATCCGTGACGGATACCATTCCAGCTGGGCGCAGTACACCATCCAGCTCAAGAGCAAGGAAGAACGCGACGCCAAGCAGGCCGAGATGAAGGCCGCCGGCGTTCCTGCAATGATTTACTATCCGACCGGGATGCACGCCCAGACCGCCTACAAGAGCCTAAACTGCGCTCCGGACTGCTGTCCGAACACGAACAAGCTCTGCGACACCGTCCTTTCCCTCCCGATACATCCATACATCACGGACGAGGACATCGACACCGTCTGCAAGTTCTTCATCTAGATGTTGGAGTCAACCTCGAAGGTCGATTGAACAATTATGCCGGAATCCGAAAATAAGGATAGAACCTTCAGCTTGCCGCCGAAGCCGTCCAGGATTATAGCAATAGTTCTGGTCGACTTCGCGATAGCGCTGTTCTCTTTCTGGCTGACACGCTACTTCGGACATCTGCCGAAGTGGTACTGGCTGATGCTGTCAGCCGCAATCTGGACCGGACTCGGCTTCGCCACGGGCAAGCTCGCATTCGACAAGTACCGCCGCGTCCGCTACGCCATCTTCGGAATCTTCATCGTCAATCTCATCATAGCAGTCCTCGCGCTGTTCCTGTACCATTTCCTCGAACCTTCCCATCCTTGGGATTCCACTATCTTCTGGACTGCCGGCTTCATCACTTTTCTCGAGTGGATGCTGTACACATTCCTGCGTTTTTTCGTCTACCGGAAGATGGACTTCTTCTACGAGGAGCCCGAAACCGAAGGAGTGGACGCGGAAGATCTTTCGAAGCCGGAGGCAATCGAGGCTGAGTCCGTCAGGAACGTCGATGTCGAAAGACTTCAGGAAGCCGTCAGGGAGTGCAGGAGCGTCGACGAGGTTCTCAGCTGGATCAAGGACAACCGCAAGACCTTCTCGAGCAAGACGATTCTGATCGATACCGCAGAGCCGGAAGCACTGCTCCAGTTCGTCAACACCCAACCTTCGATGATCGTGCTGATGAGGCCGCTGAACCGAGTCAGGCACATCAACACCCTGCTTTCCTATGCAAACTACTGCATTAAAAACGGCGGCTACATCTGGTGCCACATGCAGACCTGGCAAGAAAGGAAGAAAGAGATACTTGATGAGAATCCTTTCATCATCAGGTACGTAGTTTACTTCTTCGAGTACTTGTGGCATCGCGTCTGTCCACAGCTTTCACTGATGAATAGAATCTATTGTCATCTCACCAAAGGCAAGAAGCGCGCTCTATTCAAAGTCAGCGTGATGGGCCGCATCTATCGCGCCGGCTTCGACATCACCGACACCAACGACCAGGGCGGCGAATACTGCATCACCGCCACCAAGATCAAGGAACCGATCCGCGACGACACGCCTTCCACCGGCCTTCTGATCCGCCTCAGGCGAATCGGCTACGGCGGCAAAGTAATCGGCGTCTACAAGATGAGGACAATGTATCCATACTCGGAATACCTCCAGCCATACATCTACAAGCACAACGACCTCGCTGCCGGCGGCAAGTTCGCCGACGACTTCCGCGTCACCAGGAACGGCAAGTTCCTGAGAAAGACCTGGCTCGACGAGCTCCCGATGATCGTCAACTGGCTCAGGGGCGACCTCAAGCTCGTCGGCGTGCGCCCTCTCAGCCGACACTATTACAATCTTTACCCCGTAGAGCTCCAGCAGCTCCGCATCCTCGTAAAGCCGGGTCTCATCCCGCCATACTACGCCGACATGCCAACCACCCTCGAGGAGATCGAAGCCAGCGAGACCAAATACCTCAAGACCTACCTCGAACACCCCCACGCCACCGACTGGAAATACTTCTGGAAGTGCACCTGGAACATCGTGTTCAAAGGCAAAAGAAGCAAATAAACAATGAAGATAGTCACAATAGTAGGAGCGCGGCCTCAGTTTATCAAAGCAGCCGTTGTAAGCCGCGAAATAGCAAAACATCCCGAAATAACCGAGGTCATCGTTCATACCGGTCAGCACTACGACGAGAATATGAGCGATGTCTTCTTTAAAGAGATGTCCATTCCTGAGCCCAAGTACAACCTGAACATTCACGAATCGACACACGGGGCAATGACAGGTAAGATGCTTATCGGAATTGAGCAAGTGATAATAGACGAGAAGCCAGATATTGTTCTCGTTTATGGAGACACTAACTCAACCCTCGCCGGATCACTTGCCGCCAAAAAACTTCATATAAAAGTAGCTCACGTTGAAGCCGGCCTCAGGTCGTTCGATATGAATATGCCTGAAGAGATTAATCGAATCCTTACAGACAGGATTTCCGACATCCTTTTCTGTCCTACTGATACAGCAGTTCATAACCTTGACGAAGAAGGATTCAAGAACTTTCCTTCAATTATCGTCAAAAGCGGCGATGTAATGCAGGACGCAGCAATATTCTATGCCCATAAAGCTCAAAGACCAGTAATAGATATTCCCGAAAAATATGTCCTCTGTACTGTCCATCGTGCTGAAAACACCGATGATCCAAAGAGAATCACATCCATATTCTCTGCCCTTGAGACAATATCAGAGCAATACCCTGTAGTAATACCTCTTCATCCCAGGACCAAGTCGAAGCTTGAAACATTACAATATGACTTCACCAATTCAAAGATTCATTTCATTCAGCCAGTCGGCTATCTTGAGATGGTATATTTACTCAAACAATGCAGCATTGTAATGACGGATAGCGGCGGCTTGCAAAAAGAAGCATATTTCTTCGACAAAAAATGCATCACCCTCAGAGATGAAACAGAATGGGTGGAACTGGTCGATTATGGTGTGAATGTCCTTGCGGGGAGTGACAGACAAATAATTCTAAACAGTTTCCAGAAACTGCTCTCCAAAGAAGTCTCTTTCAAGGAGCGTCTTTACGGAGACGGTACTTCCGGTAAAACTGTCATCGATACAATACTCAAATGCAATGTCTGAAATCAAACTCATAGACGGAGAAGTCCACTTCGACGAACGCGGCTCCATCAGTTCGCTGAATGCCTTCCGCTTCTACGACGAAGTCAAGCGCTTCTACTTCATCCGAAACGCCAGCACCGACGTCATCCGAGGCTGGCACGGTCACCAGTTCGAGAAAAAGTGGTTCTACTGCATCAAAGGTGAATTTCACGCCGCCTTCGTCAAGATAGACAACTGGGAACATCCCAGCCCCGACCTCATCCCCGAGAAGTTCACCATCAACGAAGAGCACAGCCAAATCATCTGCCTCCCTGGCGGCTATGCCAACTGCTTCCGAGCAACAAGACTGGATTCTATCCTGATGGTCTTTTCCAGCAACATCATTGACGAAGCAGCGAATGACAGTTGGAGATACGAAAAGATGATGTGGGGAGGATTAGATTTATAGTATATAGTTTTTAGTTTGTAGAATATTAGTTTTTTAGATGGGATACATTCTTCTGCTGATATTAATAATTGCTTTAGTATATTTTTTAATAAAGAAACAATATGGGTATATTGCTTGTTTAGCACTATTATTCTTTAGATTAGTATCAATAATTCTTTATTCCATCAGTCCGAATCTTTATCAATATGATTCATACTTTCTCTTGGCCCTGTACATTATTTTGCTAAGCGTCCAATTGCCACATCTGGATGGTAAATATATTGCATCCTATTATAAAAATCCGATTGTGTGGTCTACATGTGTTATGGCTTGTATTATGCTTGTTTATAATGCAACAAGTGAATATCATGTTCTTTATCCGGATGTTGTTAAAGAAGTGCAAAATAGTTATTTAATAAATGTTTTTCTTCCATTCCTTTTCATCCCCTTTTTTGTTCAGAGGAAAGATATCTCTTCTTTTGTTAATGCCATCCCAATGTGGGGAGTGATCTATTTGTTTGTTTTGATGATTACTTTCCACTTTGATTTTGGCTCAATCTTTCAAGATAGAGCCATTTTGTACGAATCATCAAATGAACTTGTTGGAACAATACAACTAGCAAGGACATCTTGTATTACACTTCTAGCATTGCTAATAATGTCGTTCCAAAGAAAAATACAGAAACGGTCGTTTTTGATTATGATAGCTTTCGCTTGTATTTCTCTTTTTTTTCTTTTGGGGGCAGGACAAAGAGGAATGCTAATAGGTTTTTTATTATCCTTATTGTTGTTGTTGCTTAATAATCAATGGAGAAGAAGTCTTTTTCCCATATATGGTGTATTGATAATACTTCTTTTGGTGGCAGGACTTTTGATCGTTTTTGGTAAAATTGAGATTTTCCAAAGATTCTCTCAATTTAACGATGTGCAGTCGTTTAATCGTTATTGGGATTATGGAAATACTTGGGAAATATTTAGGGAGAACAGTTATTTTTATGGCTTAGGAACAAAGGGTTATTTCTTTCAAACCGGAAGGATTTATCCTCATAATATCATATTAGAGCATATATCTGATTATGGCCTCATTGGCCTAATCTGTATCCTAGTTTTAATAATCTGTTGCCTGAAATACAGCGTCAAGGCTATTAGATATTCTTTTTCATATCAGAGCATTATTATAGCAAGTTGCTGGATTGCGCTTTGTTTTGAAGCGATGGTCTCAGATGGAATTAATGGACAACGTATGTTTTACATCTTTTCTGGTTTGCTGGCTCTTTGTTATGGAGGTAAAAGGGAGTGTAGCATTTGCTGTAAAGGAAATGTTAGCCTTAGTAGTTAGATTATTACCCAATATTTATTAAAATGGCTTCAGAAGTCAGTGCGAATAATAAGCGAATTGTAAAGAATACGATACTTCTTTATATTAGAATGTTGTTTGTCCTGGTCATCTCTTTATATACCGTAAGAGTTGTCCTGTTAATATTAGGAGCTAATGATTATGGGATTTATAACGCAATTGGCGGTTTTGTGGGGTTGTTCAATGTGCTTTCTGTGTGTCTTGCAACTGCTTCACAAAGATATTTTGCTTATGAGCTTGGCAAAGGAGACATAAAACGATTACAACATTTTTTTAGTACAATATTCAACTGCATTTTAATATTGACGTTAATAATAGTTCTGCTTTCAGGGACCGTTGGTTTATGGTTTCTTAATTGCAAGATGACTATTCAACCAGATCGAATGAATGCTGCAAGATGGACTTTCCTGTTATCTGTAGTAACATATATTTTCAAGATGTTGTCCTCTCCGTATATTGCTGTTATTATTGCTAGGGAGAAGATGAATATATACGCATATGTTGGAATTATCGAAGTGGTATTACAGTTAATATTAGTATATGCAATCACAATGTCTCCTATTGATAAGCTTATTACGTATTCTTTCTTCATATTTCTTAATTCTGTTTTTATTTTTTTAATTTATGTAACATATTGCTTGAAGCATTTCCCAGAGAGCCATTATTCTTGGTTCTTTGATCGGGCTATGTTTAAAGAGGTTGCCTCCTACTCTTCTTGGAATCTTTATGGCGATTTAGGTGGTGTTGTTAGTAACCATGGTATTAATTTGTTGCTTAATGTCTTTTTTACGCCAGTTGTAAATGCATCCAGAGGGATATCGATGCATATGAATACGGTATTAAATCAATTTTCCAGCAATTTTTATACTGCAGTCAGACCCCAAATCACGAAATATTATGCAAGGAACGAGATGAAGGAGACTTTTAATCTCGTGAATATCTCGACGAAGATGTCTTATTATTTAGTTTTATTATTTGCTATTCCTTTATTCTTATATGCTAAGCCAATACTTCTTTGGTGGTTGACAAATGTACCAGAGTATGCAGTAATCTTTTCTAAACTTGTTGTTGTATATGCCATCATTAATCAGATATCTGAGCCTTTGCGAACATTAATTCAGGCTACTGGACAAGTTAGGATATATCAATTAATCATCGGAACTTTAGCCATTTTGACATTACCTTTGTCTTGGGTATTGCTTAAATTAGGTCGTCCTCCCTATTCTGTTTTTGTGGTGACAATAGTTGTTGCTTGTGTACAATGGTTCGCAAGAGTCGCCATTCTTAAAAAACAAGTTCAATTTCCGATTGTACCATATGTTAATTCTCTTATTTATATGATGTTAACAACACTAATTGCTTTTCTTTTAAATTTCTTAGTTTCTATGTCGTTTCAAACATATCCGAAATTCGGGAGTCTACTGATAACGATGTTAATATCAGTATTGCTGACGTCGTTTTGTATTATTTTTATCGGGATGAATGCTAATGAAAGACACAAGATGATATCTCTTGTTAAAAGACGATTCAGTAAAACAAATTCATATGAAAGTAATAGTTAATGCTGATGATTTAGGTCGGAATTCTATTGTAAATGAGGCAATTCTTAGATTAATTGATTTAGGAGTTGTTACTTCTTCAACTGTCATGGCAAATGGGATGGCTTACGATGATGCAATTAATATTGTCCTTTCTCATCCAGAGATTTCTTGTGGTGTGCACTTATGCCTTGATGAATTTAGCTCGTTGTTACAGTCTTCTGTCTTTGAAGAAAGGGGTATTACAAATAATCATTATTTTCTAAAAGGTAAGATTGCAGAAGTGAATATTGATGACATCATTGAGGATGAAATATTAAATGAACTTAGTGCTCAAGTACAGAAAATTGGAATGTCGGGCATTTCGATATCCCACTTTGACTCTCATCATCACTGTCATACTCTACCAAATCTTCAAAATATCATTGTCAGGCTTCTTGATACATTTGCAATTGAAAAAGTTCGCCTAAAATGTCTTAAAACGTTCGATATGTATTTGCATAGAGTTAGACAAACTAACGTTCAATCGAATATAAAAGATGCTGGTATCGTTAAAAAAAGAAATATTATAAAATCCATTCGTTCTTATCATAATGATCTGTCTTGGAATCATTATATGAAGAATCATTATGTTACTACTGACTTCTTTTGTTCTTTTTTATTCTTTTATCAGAATCTCGATTATATGCAAAACCACTTTGATAATAAAACCATTGAACTTATGTGCCATCCAGGCCATCCTGATTATGAGCAGGAGTCATGCCTTCTTGAAAAGTTTGACTTTAAGAGGGAAGGATGTGATTTAATCTCATATCATTCTTTACATAAAGGTTAACATGAAGATAGTTCACATAATTATATCAGAAAGATATATTGAAGGCGAGTCGTATCAAGAAAATCTTCTTCCTCAGAAGCACAAAGAACTCGGCTATGATGTGTCAATTATAACTTCTCAACGAGTATATGGAAGAAATGATGGACCTTATTATTTAGATGAAGGAGAATATGTCAACAAATACGGAATTAAAGTAACTGTTCTTCCTACAAAAAGGAATACTCTATCTTACTATTTTTCTGATAAATGCAAAGGGCTTTATGAAAAGTTATGCGAAGAGAAACCTGATATCGTCTTTTGTCATCAGTTCTCTAATTTCGATATCAGGCATATTATTAGATATAAGAAAGAGCATCCCGAAATTAAAGTCTTTGCAGATAACCATAATGATTATTATAATTCTCCTATTAAAGGATTGAAAGGTCTATTTGTTTTGTTTTATTGTACTGTCTTCGGTAAGATGATGAATCCAATAACTACAAGATTTTGGGGCACATTACCTTGGAGATGCCAATACCTTCATGATGTATATAAGATACCTGAAAAAAAAATTGGTCTTCTAATTATGGGGGCTGATGAAACAATGATTATTGGGAGAGATGTCGTTGGTATCCGAACAGAAATGAGAATACAATTGGGAATACCCGAGAATGCTTTTGTTGTTGTCTCTGGTGGTAATATTGATAAAAGAAAGCAGTTGGGTTTGCTTCTCGAGGCCATCCGTCAAATAGACGATAATGATATTTATCTTATTCTGTTCGGAGAACCGACAAACGATATGAAACCCATCATTTGTGGTTATGAAGATATCGACAGAATTAAATTATGTGGATGGATTCCTTCGGAAACTATTTACGATTATTATTTTGCATCTGACTTGTCTTTTTTTCCAGGCACTCATTCTGTTCTATGGGAACAAGCTGTAGCATGTGCTTTACCATCAGTATTTAGATATTGGCCAATGATTGATCATGTAAATGTTAATGGCAATGCAATACTATTACAAGATGTAAATGTGCTATCAATTAAAGAGACAATCTTATCCCTTAAGTTTACTGACAAATATAAGGATATGAAGCATAAGGCATCCTTATGTGCTTCTCAATTCTTCTTAAGGGAAATAGCATCAAAAGCTATATCTGAATAAAGATGAAAACGCTAATAACATTCGATTACGAACTTTTTTCAGGAAGTAATCCCGGTTCTGTCGAAAACTCTCTTATTAAGCCCACTGAAAGACTGAGACAAATAGCGAAGCAATATGATGTTAAATTCGTTTTTTTTGTTGACATTCTATACTTGTTAAAAGCGAAAGAAATTGCTGTCTTCTCAAAGAAAGTTGATGAAGACTTCAAGTTGATTGTTGGTCAATTATTCGCTCTATCTGCAGATGGTCATGACTTGGAATTGCATATTCATCCTCAATGGTATTATTCGAGTTTTGATTTTGATAGCAACCATTGGATAATTGACATGGACCATTTTAAGATATCAGATTGCCCTAGGGAAGATGTTGAATTGATGATAACAGAAGCAGTCAATTATTTGACTTCCATAAAACAGTTATGTCATCATTCAAATGCTAAATATGGCGCTATCTCTTATCGTGCAGGTGGGTATAGTTTTCCAAACGAACAATGGTTCTATGATCTCTTGAAGCGACTAAACATTAAGATAGATTCTTCTGTACTTCTAGCTAGTAAAGATGATTCAAAATACCAGCATTTCGATTATTCGATGATTAACACACCAAATACTTATAAGTTTGAGAATAATCTTAAAAAAGAAGACAAGAATGGCTATTTTTGGGAAATTCCTATCTCCGGCGTTAAAATTATGTCATTGTTTTATTGTATGGAAACTTTCTTGTTAAGGTTATTACACAAGAAGGATTTAATAGTCTGTGGGGATGGGGTAGGAATAAAATCATCAAGAATCGGTCGCAAATATATATATATTAATCGTTTTCTGATGCTATTTAAAGGTGCTGTCGTCCACGCATCTATTGATGGTACGTCTGGTTTTTATCTTTCATATATTTATAATTGGGTGAAAAGGCAAAGCGGTGATGTCTTTGTTGTTATTGCTCATCCTAAAACCCAGAATGAATATGGCCTTAAGTGTCTTTCAACGTTCCTTTCAAAGTATTCTGCTGAGGTTAGAACTACAGATTCTTTTATGTAGTTATTAGTATGAATAATCTTCTTTACTATAAAATTCGTTCAAGTAGCGTAAATGCTCTTATAAGAATTCTTATTTATAGGATTGGTCGATGTCTTGTTCTTATGAAAGAGAAGATTCTGAACAAATCCTATAAGATTATTAAATTGAAGGTAGATTGCCTTCCGAAAATCGAGGATGTTAAAGTCTCTTTTAAGTATTTTTATCATTCCTTTAATGATGTTATTTCAACATTTAATATTTCTATTGCGGATGACATTTTAGCTGACAAATTATATCTTTTCGATCAGCTGTTTGATATGAATAATAAGGGATGGCTATTAGATCCGATTAGTGGTGAAACGTGGCCCGAGAATGTTTTCTTTACGGATGCTGCGGTTGAGATTGATGGATATGGCGATTGCAAATACGTAATGGAAGTCAACAAATTTTACCATCTACTTATTCTTGCTGAAGGATACTGCCATAGTCGGAATCACGAGTATTTGGCTCACATTAAAGATTCGCTTGAAAGTTGGATGGTAGAGGTCCCATACGAGAAATCGGTTGTTAATAAGAGTATGCTTGATATAATCTATCGTTGTTATAATCTTATGCAAATAACACTGATATGCTATGAAGATTTATGGTTTAGAGGTCAAATATTACCACTAATTAGTACATTATTGATTTATAGTGAGCGTCAGATAAGATTATTCTCGACTCCTAAATGGACAAAATACAGTACTGGCGCAAATCACACAATAGGTGAAATGGCAGGACTGATTTCTATTCAGCAGTTTCTACATTATTTTGTGGGTATAGATTATAATAAATATTTGGAGTTCGAATATAAAAGTCTCTATCGAGCACTGGATCATATTATTACTGATAAAGGAGTCTACTTAGAACAAAGTTCAAATTATTCAAGGTTAGTCACTGAATTCTTGATGATATTGGATATAATTAATGAAGCAGTTGGAACCTCAAAAAGCAAGATGCTTTATAGGAGTGAATATCTTAATAAGTTGGTTGCCTATCTAGATACACTTGCGGTTGGAGATCTCTTACCAGATTTTGGTGATAATGATGGAGCACGAGCTTTAGCATCTTTGCAAATAGGCAACAGAAGCATTCGCCATATTAAGCAATATGGATTTGAAAGATTTGGGAATATAGTACCTCAAAAGTCTTTGTTATGTCTTGAGTCTGGTCAGTTCATTTGGAAAGATAATCAATTAGCTTTTTTTACGCGCTGTGGAAAACATAGTTACCTACCATTAGGGAGTGGTTCACATGCGCACAATGATATTTTATCTTTCCTTCTTTCCTATAAGGGGAAAGAGCTATTTGTTGATTATGGGACATACCTTTATAATTCAGGGTTAGAATACATCAATAAGGATAGATCAACAAGCAACCATAATACTGCCTACGTCAATGATGTTGAGCAAGCGTCCTTTGCAGGAAAATGGAAATATGGCAGTTATCCTAGATGCACAATAGATGTTGATTCTCTTGATGTTCGCCAAGATAGTTTTATTTTTAGCGGCAAGGTGCAATATGAATCTATTACTCATTATAGGTCCTTTCGTTATTTTAATAGGTGCCTTACTATTACAGATAGAGTAGAATGTGGCGCCAGTGGACATATAAAAGTCAATTTTCTCATTGGTAAAGCAGTCAATGCAGTGAAATATGGTGATGTTACCTGCATTCTATTTATAGGCGATGAAAAGATAGCAAGCATAGAATTCACAAATAATGTTACATATGCCATTCAACCTTCAGAATATCATCCGCATTATGGAAATTCAGAGGAAACGAGTAGGATACTATTAACGGATATTAAGTCCGGTAGCGACACTGTGGTAACAACAATTAAGTTTAATTGAAATGAAGAAGATAGTTTATGTCTATTCTAATCTCCCTGCTTATAGGAAGGTTTTCTTCATAGGACTAGATAAGAAGCTGAGACAAGAAGAGATAGACTTAACTGTAATGTATGGGACACTGTCAGACGATAAAGTCGTTCAACAAGATAATGATGGCACTTATCATAAGTCACCCCACAAATCGGTTAATCATAAACTAGGGCCTTTCAGACTAACAAGCATCAATGGTTTCAAAGATGATTATAAGCGTATAAATCCGGATGCTATGGTAATCTCATATATGACAACACAACTATCTTTGCTATGGGCAGTGTTGTATTGTCTAATAAGGCGAATTCCATATGCAACATGGAGATGTGGATATAGTCGAGATGGAAAAGGTGTGCTTTTCAATTTCAGAATGTGGATGATAAAGTTTGTTGAAAAGAGAGCAAAATATAATATTGCTTACGGATCATATTATAAGAATGTTTTGATTAAAAAGGGAATTGATTCCGACAAGATAGTCATCGCTCAAAATACAATCAATGTAGAGACTATAGTGGAGGACAATAAAGATTTGCGAAAGGATTTTTTAGGCTCTACTACAAATATTTTATTTGTCGGGGCTTTAATTCCCGAAAAGAATCTCAAGTCATCGATAGATGCTGTTGGTGAACTTATTAATAACGGCTACTCAGTCAGCTTCGATATCGTTGGCGGCGGTGTAATATTGGAAGAAATAAGAGGATACATTCATTCTCTGAACCTTGAACAATATATTCATGTGGTAGGTCCCAAATATGGCGAAGACGTAAGGCAGTTTTTCAGAAATGCCGATGTGTTTCTAGCAGCTGGACTTGGAGGATTAGCCATCAATGAGGCTATGGCTTACGGATTACCCATTATATCTACGAATGCAGATTGGACTATCTGTGATTTAATCGATGGAAATGGATATTTTATGGATAAGTATGGTGACAAGGATTTGCAATATCACTATCTAACTGATTTTATTTCCCTTTCGCCTGAGCAAAAAAGAATTATGTCTGATCGCAGTAAGGAGATTATTTTAACACGTGCATCTTTGGCTAATATGATCTCAAAACATAATGAGGTGTGTCTAAAATTGATTGATAGCGATCTTTCGCCTTTCAATAACCCAAATGCCAATTAATTACATTTGGTTTTTCTATAGCATAATTTATAATGTATTACAATTTCTAAGATGATTTACTAATTCGAGTAATAAACTTTTTGCTATCATTATTAAATGAGAAAGATACTAATTGTTGCTGGCGCACGCCCAAATTTTATGAAAATTGCTCCCTTGATGTATGCTTTGGAGGGGTACGAGAAGATTAAGCCTATCTTGGTCCATACGGGTCAGCATTATGACGTGAAGATGTCTGAGCAGTTCTTTGAGGACTTAAACATCCCGAAGCCGGACTATAATCTTGAGGTCGGATCCGCTTCTCAGGCTGTCCAGACTGCTAGGATAATGGAGAGGTTCGAAACCGTTTGCCTGGATGAAAAGCCGGATGCCGTACTTGTAGTCGGCGACGTTACAAGTACCGCTGCCTGCACGCTTGTTGCAGCCAAGCTCGGCATTAAGACCATTCACTATGAAGCAGGTCTTCGCAGTCACGACAGGACAATGCCAGAAGAAATCAATCGTCTAGTCACTGATTCGATAACAGATGTTTTCTTTACAACCAGTAAGGATGCAGATGAAAACTTATTAAAGGAGAATGTTCCTGCTGACCACGTTCATATGGTAGGTAACCTGATGATCGATACCCTAGTTGCTAATATTGACAAGGCTTCCAAGTCTCCCCTCTCTTTTAAGCTGCTCGATAAAGACAGAACAATTGAATTCGGCAAAGATTTCAAGCAAGGTCAGTATGGTGTTATGACATTTCACAGACCAAGTAATGTGGATGACGAAGAATCTCTGAAGAAGTTGATAGAGATCTGGGGCAAAGTCTCGCAGAAAGTTCCATTGGTCTTCCCATGCCATCCGCGCACGTACAAGAATATAGAGAAGTTTGGCTTCCAAAGTCTGATAGACGCATATCCAAACTTATTCTTCATAGAACCTCTTGGCTACCTTCAATTCATCCATCTTGTGATGAACTCGATGTTTGCATTGACAGATTCCGGTGGCATTCAGGAAGAGACAACATATCTCAACATCCCTTGTCTCACCGTTAGACCGAACACCGAGCGTCCTGTCACAATCTGGGAAGGAAGCAACAAGTTGATCAGTGTTGATGAAATCGTCCCGCAAATTGAGTTGATACTGGATGGGAAAGGAAAGCATGGGACTGTGCCAAAATATTGGGACGGAAAGACTGCGAACAGAATAGTCTCTGTTTTAGAATCATTTTGATATGGAAAACAAAAGAATTGCGAAAATATCCTTACCAAAATAATCCTGTTGTATTGGCTTCCTAAGAAATTAGGGTTAGATAAAAGGACTAGTCATTTGTCAAGTATGATTATTTCTGGTCAAATCTCGAGAGATGATACATTGAAAGAACTTAATAAGCCACAATACGATTCCGTTCAAATGGAAATAGATATTGCTTTTTCCTCCAGAAAATAGGAATGAGTAGAGAAGAAATTGATAAACTAGTTAAAAGACCTGGTAAAAGCTATTTTGATTATCATACTTCTTATTTCTATAGATTTCATAAGAAGGATTTCAATAATCTATAGCTCAGGATAAAGGCTGATAGTAAAGGAGAATAGAAATTGTAATAGACATGGTTATAGTACGTTTGAATGAATTAGATCCCTCCATTTGGAATGATTATGTTTGGCATAATGATCAAGGCTCAATATTCCAAACAACATATTATTTATCTTTATTCCGAAAAAAGAATAAATCAGATTATTTTGGATTTGCTGCAATTGAAGGGAATGATATTAAAGGCATAGTAGGTGGAATTATTCTATATGATTACTTCCCGCCTCTCAGTGCTTTTACTAAACGTGCAATCATTCAAGGAGGGCCTATATGTCAAGATATTAATATTTGTGAGTTATTATTAAAGACTGTATGCCATTATTTGAAACGAAGAGTGGTATATATTCAATTCCGAAACTTGAGATCTATGAATGATTATCAAGATGCCTTTATAAAGTTAGGGTATCAATATGAGAAACATCTGGATATCATTCACGATTTAACTCGACCAGTTGAGGAGATTATTGGAGGAGTTACAAAAGACAGACGAGCAAATATTCGCAAGTCTATGAATAAAGGCACTGTATTTAGAGAAGCTTTTGATAATGAACTTGATAAATGTGTAGATCTTGTAACTCAAACATATTCTAGAATAGGGTTGCCTTGCTTCAATAGAGAATATTTCGATAATGCTTTTATTACTCTTTCAAATGAAAAAATAATCAAAGTCTTTGTCGTTACAAATAATAATCACATTATTGCTTCTCGTTTCGAATTATGTTACAAAAAACTGATTTATGACTGGTATGCAGGTGCTGATGAGCAGTTCAAAAAATTATATCCGAATGATCTTATGCCTTATAATATAATAATATGGGGTAAGGGAAATGGATATACGATGTTTGATTTTGGTGGTGCTGGCAATCCTGACATTCCTTATGGAGTCAGAGATTTTAAAAAAACTTTCGGTGGTGATACTGTAGAATATGGTCGTTATAATTATGTTTGCAATCAGTTTAAAATGGATGTCGGAAAAGCAGGATTGGCAATTACGAAAGGAATTAAACATTTAGTATTTAGTTTGAAACGATCCAAGCGATAGAATAATCAGTTTATGGCATATCAAAATGAAAAGGTAGAGGCTTCGTTAATTAAGAAGTTCCGCAATAAAATCTTATTGTCTGTAGGATTGAGAATCCCCATGAATAGTCTTAGAGTTTGGTCTTTGAGAAGATGTGATTTTCACATAGGTGAGAAAGTCTATATCGGAGGCAAATTGATAGTGGCTTCTATACTAGGCAATCCTGATTGTAAACTAATTATTGGTAATCGGGTTGCAATTGGACCGCGTGTTACATTATTGCTTTCTTCTGATCCTAATTGGTCATCGTTATCAAAACAGTTCAAGCCCGTCAGAGGAATAATCACAATCGGAGATGATGCATGGCTAGGTGCCGGCGTCATTGTAATGCCAAATGTTACTATTGGCGCATGCTCTGTTATAGGGGCTGGGGCAGTTGTCACGCATGATATCCCTCCTTTTAGTGTTGCTGTTGGCGTCCCAGCAAAAGTCATCAAAACGATTGACGAGACATTATGAAGTACATTTTTACATTAGGACATCCCGCTCATTTCTATCTTTTTAGACAGGTTATCAATAACCTTAAGAACGATGGACATGATGTGATGATAGTAATAACAGATAAGGATATATTAAGGGAATTGCTTGACGATAATCATTACCAATATGAGATATTATCAAACAGGGAACATAAAGACAATTTATTCTTAAAAGCCATTAAAATAGCACATTCAACTGAATCCCTGATCAGAATTGTAAAGATATTTCATCCTGATTTGATGATTGGGTGTTTATCTCAGATGGCGTATGTTACTAAAATTACAAACATACCTTCAATATTTTGTGGGGAAGACGATTATTCATATATGAGGGCTCAGTACCATTTAACTTGTCCATGGATAAGTTGTATGTTGGCTCCATCTTCTACAAATGTTGGCCCCTACGAATCCAAGCGTATTAGTTATAATGGCTATCATAAACTATCTTACCTACATCCTAATGTTTTTACGCCTAATTCTGATTTTGTAGGCGAGATGAACCCTCCATATTCGCTAGTTCGATTAGTGAGTCTTTCCGCACACCATGATGTTAATGCTAAAGGTATCAGCCTGGATATACTTGATAATTTGATAGACATTTTAAAGCCATATGGCAATGTCTATCTTTCAACCGAAAAACAATTACCTAGCAAATATCAAGAATATAAACTACCGATAAACGTCAGCTATATACATCATGCTCTATATTTTGCCCAAATTTATATAGGAGATTCTCAGAGTATGGCAGTTGAAGCAGCAATGTTAGGTGTCCCATCGATAAGATTCAATAGTTTTGCTGGCAAGATAGGCGTTTTACAAGAACTCGAATTGAAATACCAATTAACATTTGGTATTAGTCCATCCGACCCCGAGCTTTTATACTCTAAAAGTGTCGATTTGTTGTCTACGCCAAACTTATTCGACATCTTCCAAAATAGACGTCGACAAATGCTTGCAGACAAGATTGATGTTTCAGCGTTCTTTACATGGTTCGTTGAGAATTACCCGGAAAGCAAGAAGATAATGAAGGAGAATCCTGATTATCAATACAGATTCAAGTAATATGGACTTTACCCTTAAAAAATACAGGCAGATGCTTGTCGCTCTGCAGTCGGTTGGGTATGTTTTCCATCCATATCGGGATTACCCTGAGCATTGTAAAGAAGACAAATACATACTGCTTCGGCATGATGTTGATAAGCTGCCGGGGAATTCATTGAAGACGGCAAAGATAGAGGCGGAACTTGGCATTGAATGCACGTATTACTTCAGGGTTGTTCCTGAAAGTCTGGATGTCGAAGTGCTGAAGCAGATTGCTGCACTGGGGCACGAGATAGGATATCACTATGAGGCATTGACGACATGCAAGGGGGACATTGATGCGGCTTATCAGGATTTCTGCAAGAATCTGGATATGCTGAGGACATTGGCTCCGATAAAGTCGATCTGCATGCACGGCAGCCCGCGGTCGCCATATGACAGCAAGGACATCTGGAAGAAGTATTCATATCGGGAATTGGGGATCATTGGGGAGCCGTATCTCGACACCGATTTCTCGCAGGTCTTCTATCTGACAGATACCGGGCGGCGCTGGGATGGATACAGGGTCAGCGTCAGGGACAAGATCGAGAAGTGGCAGGATGAATGGGTGAAGGAGGGGCTGGTGTTCCATACTACAGGTGATGTGATTTCTGCGGCGATGTCCGGTAGATTGCCAAACAAGGTGATGATCACGACGCATCCACAGAGGTGGACGGACTCGTTCGGGCGCTGGCTGTGGGAGCTTATGGTGCAGGAAGGGAAGAATGTGGTGAAGGGGTGGAAGGTGAACGCCATCCAAAACTCGGGTTTGGAAGTGAATGGGAAGACGTCTTTCGGCATCTGAATATCAGCGATTGATGAAATTCGGGGGAAGTCAGCAAGTTAAGACTCAGGATTAACGAATAGGCATTTTTAGTCTTTATTTTAGACAAATAGAACATTTGTTTTTGTATAGGATTGGTTTATAATGCTATAACTTTGCTAACAATATTAATCTAATTATCAAACTATGGAAGAAAATCAAAATCAGAAGAAGGAAGTCATTATGATTGACCCAAGCCAGAGCCGGCTATGATCAACGCAATTTGGGCAGCGACTGGCCGGAACCTGAAGGAAATGATGAAGGACATCGCAAAGCGGAGCAAAAAGACTTTGTCCGCCCTGCTTCAAATCCTTCTCGGGAATCCACTATATAAAGTAACAACCGTCTAAAATAGGGCTCGTAAGGAGCAAATAAACAACACTGTTTTCAAAGAACTTTTGTTTCACGGCGTCCGCGTCGTGGCGTAAAAAATTAACGAACTATTGATATATGATGCCGAATAAATGCAATATTAATCAGTCAAAGATCATCTCATATTCTGAACGTGGCATTATGGATGCCATAGTTTTCACCATCGGGCAATCTACGGGAAAGGTGACTGAGTTCCTGCGTGACTGCTTGAAAGTTAATATTCTCAAGTCTTATGATGATGTTTCCTCATACGATCTGTATCTTGAGCACTCACTGTCTGAATTTGGGACACCAGATTTGGTAATAATTGTTCACTATAAAGATCAATCAAGTGACGTGATTTTTATTGAGGCGAAGGTGTGCTCTGGGAAAAATAAGTGGGAATGTGCAGTTCCTCTTGATCAATTTGATAAGAAAAACGCAGATGCCTCAAACCTCTTTTATCAACTTTATCTTAAGGCATTGTTGTTTCAAAGAAAGCGCGATAATTTTCCAATTAAAGATTATAAGGCAGTGTCAAGGAGCATCGGAAAGAATATAGTGGTGAGTAAGTTCTTTAATGCAATTAAAGATTGCAGTTATGCTTATTATGCCGCATTGGTGCCATCATTGATGCCGGACGGCGACGACAATGATAAGATTGTCGTTGATTTGAAAGATGAAGATCCAACTCTTTCATTCGATGTTAAATTAATTAATTGGGAAACAATAGATAGTTTCTACAAGGACAGTGAACCATTTATAAGAGATGCTTTCGAGCATAATAAGGGGTTGATATATATGGATAGCAGTGCATCGAACCATTGAGGATCCGGATGGGGAGATGGATTAGAGAGAACTGTTCGGATGAGGGAACTGAGGGTTTTGTAGGGATAGTTGGATGTGAATGTGCAGGAGATCGGGTGAAAGGTGAAGAAGGGGAGATGCGGAGGAGATGGGAGAGGGTTTGAGTGTGATTTTCGCGGATTGGATGGGGTTGAAGTGGGTTTGAATGGGGGTGGTAGGCTGGGCTGCATTGAAAATCAGTGGTTTGTGAAATGAGTGTCGCTGTGGTGGGGAAGAGTCGTTCTGCATGTGGCTGACAATCAAGGGCGCCGGAGGTACCGGGTATATCAGGGAGTTAGAGAATATGGAGAGAAGGGGCTGGGAGGCAGGTTGGAAGAATACGAATTAATCTGGTCAATGGAATGATTCTTTGACATTGAATAATACTAAACCTATATCCATTAGTTAATTATGATAATTGCTTTTGGCTTGTAAACTGTCATTAATGTACACAATATGAATAATTTCTTTGAGATGGGCTCTGAAAGAGAAGAGTCTTTATGGTCATCTTCTATAATTATCTTTGATACGAATTCTATTCTACAGTTATATAGGATGACTAATTCAACAAAGCAAACGATGCTGGAAATCCTATCTTATTTCAAAGACAGAATTTGGATTCCCGCTCATGTTATCTATGAGTATAATAAAAATCGGCAAGTGGCTATCTCAAATCTATTTCGAGAGAAATACCTCAATCCTTCTTTCTTCAATAGCGATTACATGAAGCTTTTATCAGATTACTTAAATGATTTAGATAAAAACAAGGATCAACATCCGTATGTTGATGAAGACAAATATGATTTGATAAAAAAAGACGCGGATGTTATACAAAAGAAGATGAAAGAAATTAGAGATACGATAACGAAGCAATATGCAAAAAGAAAGAATGAAATTAGTAAGATTAAAGAGCATGATAGTATTTTAAGACAAGTATCATATTTTGAATCAGGGGAGCCTTTCACTTATAATAAGATTCTTGATATCAGTAGTGTCCACTAAACTTTTCAAGTTAGCTTTATAAATGTTTGTTAATTAAATAATTGTATTCAAAAACAGGTGTCCACGATTTGATTTCGTACATTTGAATGTAATCAGTCAAATCCGTGACGCAATGAATTCTGGAAAATATGTTTTCGCACAGCTCATCGAATTCCTTCCTCAGAAGACCTTTCAGCGAATTGTTGAGAGATACAATGGTGACAAGTATGTCAAATTCTTCAGCTGTTGGAATCAATTGCTTGTTATGATGTATGGTCAAATTGCAGGTTGTATGAGTCTTAGAGAGCTTGTGGATATACTTGCCGCACACTCTCCCAAGGCTTATCACCTTGGTTTCGGCAAAGGTGAGATAAAGCTCAGCAACCTGGCTAAGGCAAACGGTACTAGAAATTGCCAGATCTTTGAAGAGTTCGCTTACAATATGATTGACATCGCCCAAAGAAAGAGGATTGATACCCTTTTCAAACTTCACGGCAGGTTCTATGCTGTTGATTCCACGACGATTGACTTGTGCCTGAGAGATTTCTGGTGGGCACCATTCCGGAAAGCGAAAGGAGGAATAAAGATTCATACGGTATATGATGTAGTCACCCAGATCCCTTCTTACTTCAACATTACCGCTGCCAAAGTTCACGACATGAACTTCATGGACCAAATCAGATATAGACCATACGCTTACTATATCTTTGACAAGGGATACTTCGATCTTGCACGACTGCACAAAATCAATATCATGGAATCCCTTTTCATAATACGTCAGAGAGGGCATCTCCAATATAAGATTGTTGACGGTGAAGAAGTTCTCGATGGAACCGAAGGCATCTTCATGGACCAGTCCATAAAACTTACCGGTTACAAAACCAAAAAGAAATACCCTGGAACGCTTCGGAGAATAGTCTATTATGCCGAGGATCTCGGAAGAACATTTACCTTTATCACTAATTCTTTCGACATCAAGGCTGAAGACATTGCCCTGCTGTATAAGAACAGATGGCAGATAGAGCTCTTCTTCAAATGGATCAAGCAGCATCTCCTTATCAAATCTTTCTGGGGAAACACTGAAAATGCGGTCAGAATACAAATATATGCCGCCATCTGTGCTTACTGTCTGGTAGCAATCGTCGAACATGACTGTCATCTGAACAGAAGTACCTTCGAAGTCCTCAGAGTTATCAGTGCTTCCCTTCTGGACAAGACACCTATCCCTGAACTCTTCGAAAGAATCCCAGTTCACGATGAAGAAATATGTGAGGAGGATGCTGTTCAACTTAGTTTTAATTTTTAGTGGACACTAATGTCTTGATATAATGAAAGAAGGTGAATGGAGATATGAGCAAAAGCTGCCTCCTGGATATATGGATGATGAAGACAAATATGGTATACAGAAGTATGGTGATCTTATTATTTGGAAAGAGATTTTAGCGATAGCTAAAGAAAAGAATAAGTCTGTCATTTTTATTACGAATGATGTGAAGGAAGATTGGTATGAGAGCCATGATAAGAATGAGAATCCTAAGTGCCCTAGGCATGAGTTAATAAAAGAATTTCAGGAAACAGTAGGTCACGATGTATGGCTTTATACACTTAAACAGTTTATAGAACAACTTGAGTGTAGGTTCAAAGATGATCAGGAAAATGTATTTTATAGTGGATTAGATGCTGTCAAAGAAGTGCTTGAGCGAGACATGGATAAACGATCAAAGATGATAGTTGTTAAATGTTTGCATTGTGATTGTCATTACTTAGTAAATATCAACGATTTTTCTTTTTGTTGGGAATTTGTCAATAGTACTGATAGAGACATGGGGCGGGAAACGGAATATACATGCGTAGAATATCTTGAATGTCCTGAATGTGGCAGGAGGCATAAATTGACTTTTAGTGTCTGGGAGTATCCTGAGGGTGTTTTCAATCATCAAGAGATTCAATGTGATGGATGTATGATTGATGCTAGCAATGTTAATTTGGCCAATTATATTACATTCGATGGCAATGCATATTGTTTGATATGTCACAGTTATGATACTATTGATGAGAATGGTCTTTGCAAATCCTGCGCGAGGGATATGAGGAAAGAATATGGATGTGATGTCGAATAATTGCTTTTATGCAGTGTAGCATCAAATATAAAATTTTGTGATAAAGAAAAGCATTGGAATTTTGAGTATTTACTTTATAATGATGACTTGCATTATTTTCCAATTTAGTAGCATTAGGAGAGCAAGGAATTAAGAAGACTGATTTTGAACAATGGGAGATGTGATATGATGGTAGGCGGAGCGGGGCATTGGGTATTATATATGGCTGAGGAGTGGTGAGGTACTGGGGCGAGCAGGAATTGTGAGTGATACACTGTGAGCGTCAGAACAGATATTGGACCGTACTAGGAATGAGATCAGCTCCATTTGATTTTATGATTATTCATTAATAAGGATTAATATGTATTTAAGTTCAATTCACATACAAAACTTTAGAGGAATAAAAGATATGACAGTGAGTTTTAATAAAAGACTCAATGTCATTATTGGAGCTAATGGACATCTAAAAACTACTGTAATTGATGCAATTAGGCTCTTCTATCAATGGGGAGAGCCCAATAGAGATTTGGAGATTACAGAAGAAGATTTCAATGTTACAATTGATAAAAGAGCAGATGGAACAATTGAAGCAATAAAAGCAAATAGAATTGATATCGCATATAAGTTTGAAGGCTTATCCTTTGATCAAGAAGGTGCTTTTTATCAGTATTTAGTTGTCAATACTGATAAAACGATGTATGCACAAGTTCAGTTAACGTATGAAATTAAAGAAGATAGAATCGTAAGTTCTTATTATTCTGGGAAAATAGAGAATGGGACAAAAGCGGATTGGGAAACGTTCCAATATTTTAGAGCATATTACCTTAGTGCTTTGCGTGACAGTACCCGTGATTTAATGAATTTCAAAAACAATCTTCTTGGCAAGGTAATAAAGAGAAAAATCACAAATTCACATACTGAGAATCAGATTACAGATATTGTCGTGAATGCCAATAAGGAGCTTCTCAATCGCCAAGAAGTAAAGGATACAAAATCTGGAATTAACGATAATCTGAAGGAAATAAATAAGAGCGGATTTAATGAGGTTAGTCTTCAGATAGTGCAGAGCAAGATTGATTACATCGTAAATGCAATTAAGCCATTCCTGCCGTTTTCACCCGATAATGAAGATGGATTCACGCTTTTAAATAATAGTTTGGGATTCAATAATCTTATATATATCGCTACCGTTTTAAGCGATATTAAGGACTGTCATAAGAATGATGTGATTAGTCTGTACTCTTTGTTAATTGAAGAGCCGGAGGCTCATCTACATCCGCAGTTGCAAGTAAACTTGTATGATTTTTTATTAAAAGCTGATGTCGATAATAATAGCCAGATATTCATTACTACTCATTCTCCAACGCTAACTTCAAAAATTCCTCTTGAAAATCTTATATTATTGGATCAAGGGAAATCATATAATGTTGGTAGTTGTTTTGAGAAAAGGGAATCTGAGAATATTATTAAGGACTCATCAAATAATCTAAAGTTAACAGCAACAGATGTGAGTATATATCGTCAAATGATATCTCGCTATTTAGATGTTACTCGTTCCCAGATGTTTTTCTCTAGAGGTTGCTTATTTGTTGAAGGGATTTCAGAGTCTCTTTTAATTGACACTTTTTCAAAAATCATTCACAAGCCTCTTGTCAACGGTCAAATCGAGATTGTCAACACTGATGGAATAGCTTTCAATCAATTTCTAATGCTTTTTAATTCAGCCGATGGTGCCAAGCGTTTACCGATAAAAGCAGCTTTCATCACTGATGAGGATCAGTTCCCAGATTCGAAGAAAGCAGATTATAATTTGGATATGCTTATCCCCGATCAGTATTCGAAATTGCATGAACTAAAGGATAATATTGATGCTGGCTCAATTAATCAAAGAGTAAAGAATATGCAGGCAATGGCAAATCAGCAACCTGATATTTTAATATCATCAGGAAAGAAAACTTTTGAATTCCAGATATGTTTTGCTAATGTAGGGCCCTCAAAAAAAGTAATAATAGAGTCATGGCTTTATGAGTATTTAAGGAACAAAGATTCTAATTCTATTTCTAAAGTCAAAGATTATTTAGATCAGATTCGTGTTGATAGTCTAAGTGATACTCAAAGAGAAGAAACAGCTATTCTATTGTGGAAATGTCTTCCTGGAAAAGCGGAGTTTGCTCAAGAGTTTAATATATTTATTCTTGATAAACTTCGTAATAATCCAGAGGCTAAATTTGATGTGCCTCAATATATTAAAGTCGCTATCAAACATTTGATTCCATAATGGATCTTGAAATTACAGAAGAAAGAAGAGCGTACTTAGAAGCTAGAGGATTCACAATACTATCTGCCTGCCCAGGTAGCGGGAAGACTACTTGCATTGTCAAGAAATTATCGCTTTTGAAAGGTTACTGTGAGAAAGAGTATGGCATGCATACTGGGTGTGCTTGTCTTTCTTTTACAAATAAGGCTAGTGATGAGTTATATGCAAAATATCGTGAGCTGAATAATGAAGAATTTAAATTTCCTAACGTTTTTTCTACGATTGACAGTTTTTTAACTCAGAATGTAGTTATGCCATTTTGGTATCTATGCGAAAAATGTAAGTCTAAACCAGTAATAGTAAATGATCCAGATGTTTTAAACGAACAATTCTTTTACAAATATGCATCTGGTGGCACAATCAAAACAGCTGTTATTTCTAAATTCCAAAAGTTTATCAATTTAATACATCATTACTCACCTTCTCAAATTGTCGCAGAGATTAATGGTTTTTCATTTCGTAATCGAAAAATCGATAAAATCAAAGAAGATTCACTATATCGTTATTGCACTGATGTTTTTAATCATCGGCTTGAGAATGGTTATATTACTAGCCAAGATGCAATCTGGATTGCAGTAAACATATTACAATGCAATAACCAAGTCGCAAGAGCTTTGGTAAACCGTTTTCCATACATAATAGTTGACGAAGCTCAAGATAACTCGGAAATCCAGTTTGCGCTATTTAATACTCTTATTAATTGTGGATTGAAGAACTTGGAATATGTTGGTGACCCATGTCAATCAATCTATGAGTTCCGAAATGCAAAACCAACTATCTTGCTCGATTTAATGAGTGATGCGAAATGGAAAACTCTTCATTTTTCGGAATGCAGAAGATCGAATCAACGAATAATTGATTTATATAGCAAGCTGAAGCCTAGTAATCTTCCAGAGATTTATGCCCATAATGTCGAAGACAAGGGCGTTCCTATAATAATATATAGATATAATGAGGCTCTTGAGAATGACGTTATTAGCCATTTCATTAAGACTTGCAACGAAAATAGTTTATCAAGCCGAGCTATATTAACAAGGAGTAATATGAAGTGTCTGGAATTAGCGGGTAGCAAAAATTCCGAGTTTCATTATTGGAAATCTTTTATTCCATATACGATTATTCAGGCAACACAGGATTTTAATGTTGGTGATTATGAGGCTGCTTTTCTAACAATTAGGCATTTATTATCTAAAATACTTTTTACTGTGTTCCAATATAAAGAAAAAAATGATTTTTTGGTGACGATACAAAAAGATGTTTCTTACAATGCGAAAATTCTTGGCTTTCTTTTGAAAGTGCCATCATTTAGCCAATCTTTTGAAGAATGGACAAAAAATTCACAAATAATGTTGAAGGATTATTGGAGACTTGATCATCTCCCTGATTTTGAAGTTCACAGTAGGCAAAAAGGATATAAAATGAAAGATATGGCAAGTATCCCAGTTAAGGATTATTATCCATCAAATGTGTCTAGGAATAACTCAGTAGATATCATTAACACCATTCATTCAGTAAAAGGAGCTTCAATCGATGCAGTTCTCCTCTTCTTATCTGAGAATAGCAAAGGGGAAAAAATCTCATTGAAGGATTTTCCTTTGCAATGTCCTGCAATAATGAATGAGAAGCAAAGATTGATTTATGTTGCTTGTTCTCGTGCGCAGCAATTTCTTGCATTAGCAGTTCCATCAACTGTTACTGACGAAGATGTGAAGAATGTGATGAAGGGAATTGATTACGGCACTCTTAAACTATCATTATAAATGTTTGATTATTAATTATTAATCTGTTGGCTGTATATTATTGAGATTAATAAGATTCTTCTAGAAAGCACTTTTATTTAGAAATAATGGTGCGCGTTGAATCTAAGTTAGAAAATAAGGTCGATGGTTGCATTGGCTACGAGAACTAATATTCGTATTCACATTTTTCGACATTCTAGCATGATAGAACAGGATGATGTCCAGAAGTAGGATTCAGATGTGGAGTCGACAAGTGGTGCAAGGGCGGAGCTGGGCATTGGGTACAGAGGGGCTGAGGAAGATTTAGGCGATGGAGGGAGAGATAGGATAGCAGCGCGAGGCATTGAGGAAAGGGAAGGTGAAGAGTGAGGCGGGGGAGCAGTGGATTGGATACAAGGCCGGCGTGAGGGATGAGATAGGGAAGGGTAGGAGGTGGCATTGACAAGAGAAAGAGGGGAAGGGAGGCATTGGGGAGAGAGTAAAAGACATAAAAAGCAGCACGCCCCGGAGAGCGTGCTGAGAGAAGAGGCGGCTGCCTACTTCTGCTCGACCCAGATGAGCTTGGAGGTGTCGTAGCCCCTTTGTTTGGCGCGAGTGAGGACAAAGTCGAGATCTTCCTGAGTCATCTTCGGAGTGCGGCTCAAAATCCACAGAAAGTGTGGGAGAGAGTCATTCGGCAGGTGGCTGACAATCAGGGGCGCCGGAGGTACCGGGTATATCAGGGAGTTAGGGGGAAGAGGGGCGAGAAGAGGTTGATTAGCACTGAGAATTCTCACATATTCGTGGCAAAAATTGTAAAATATTGAAAATTATTGTAGTTTTGCCACACTTAACTACTTGTGTGAATAATTATAAAACGCTGTTATGGAGGATAAAACGGTTATTGCGAGGAACATCAAGCTTATGCGTGAAGCCAGCAAACTTACTCAGGAGAAGGTAGCAGATTTCCTGGGGATCGGGCGTTCCGCATATTCCAATTACGAGACAGGGGAGCGTGAGCTTCCGCTCAGCGTTATGGAGAAATTGGCTGATTTGTATGGTTGCGACATTATTTTGATGTATGAATCGAATGCAGATGTGGTGAAGGATAATATTCTTCCTACTGCATTTCGGGTTGAGGATCTCTCTGCAGAAGATTTGAGGCAGATTGCAGCATTCAAGAGCGTTGTATTGAATTCCTTGAAGATGGATAGGCTGCTGGGGAAATGAGAAAACTGTTTGTAAAAAATGCTGAATTGCTTGCCGCACAATTCAGATCGATGAATGGCCTTTCATTAATTGAACCGATCAGTGTAAAGACGCTTTTGCGTAAACTGCAGATTACAGCTATGTACAGGCCGTTGTCTGAACATTCTTATGGAATCAGTTGCAAGTCGACCAGCGGAAAGATGTTTATGCTGATTAACAGCAACTCTACAAGAGGACGGCAGCATTTTACGATAGCCCACGAGCTATACCACTTGTATTATGAGAAATCACCAGAACCACATTTTTGTCTCGAGGATTTGACCGGAGTGGAGAAGGATGCAAACCTTTTTGCCTCTGCTCTTCTGATGCCTGAAGTCGGAATCCTTCCTATGGTTAGTGCTGATGAACTCAAGGTACATAAAGTAGAATTGTCGACGATACTAAGGTTGGAACAGTACTTCAGCGTTTCCAGAAATACTCTTCTTGTACGTCTCAAGGATGTTGAATTGATCAGTGAAGAACAACTTGAGAAAATGAAAAAGATCCCTGTAAAGGATTCGGCGCGAGAGTATGGCTATGACCTGTCGTTATATGAGCCAGGTAATGCAGGCCTTGTCATTGGAGATTTTGGAGAAAAAGCGCGTATACTTTTTGAAACAGGCAAGATTTCCGAAGGGCATTATCAAGAACTGCTAAAAATGATTACAAATGGTAACGAGTAAGACCAAAATCGTGCTTGATGCGTATGTAATCATTCATTTTACCAATTGTCTTAGATGTAGTCAAGCGGGAGTTGCATACTTTGATTCTGTCAGCTCTTAATAATCAGATTATAAGAGAAAAGAATATCAAGGAAGAACAGTTTGGCGGTACCAGTGACGAAATAAAGGAGTATGCAAGGATAACCGCTACGAATGGCCCTGCTTTGGGGAAAGGAGAAAGTGCATGTATGGTTTACTGCCGTTATCATCACGATGTAGTGGGAAGCAGCAATACCAAGGACGTTACGGCATATTGTGATCAATTTGGAATTACATATCTCACTACGAATGATTTCTTGTTCTATGCAATCCAGCGGAAGCTGATTACAAAGCTCGAAGCTGACAATTTTATACAAAAGGTAATAGAAATGGGTAGTAACCCTACGGTCGTGGACTTTGAGAAATATGTGTGTAGAAAAGTGTGAGAGGAGATGGAGAGGGAGGGATAAAAGGCGGTGGCAGATTGACAAAAAAGAGGATTTTATGGGGACGGTAGGCTGGGCGTCATTGAAAATAAGGAGTTTGTGAAACGAGTGTCGCTATACTGAAGCGAACTTGTCCCTGTAATAGAACTCCTGTTTCAATGTGCTGAAGAAGCTCTCTGCCACGGCATTGTCCCAACAGTTCCCTCTCCTGGACATGCTCTGGTTGATTCCAAGCTTCCTTAATGCATCTTGATATTCTATTGAGGTAAAGATGTTTCCTTGGTCTGAGTGGATCATGGGCGTGGCATCCACATGAAGCTCCCTGGCCATTTTCATCACTGTCCTGATGGCCATTTCGCAGTTTGCGTGCCTGGATATGGTATATGCGATTATCCTTTTGTCGCAAAGGTCTTTGATGGTCATGAGATATATCGTGCTTCCGCACACGTTGAACTCCGTTACGTCGGTGACCATCTTCTCGTACGGCCTGCTTGCGTTGAAGTCCCTTTGCATAAGGTTGCTTGCCGCCTTCCCTTCAGGACCTGCAGCCTTCTTCCTTTTCGGCCTCGGGACGCCCTGGACACCTAGCTGCACCATCATCTTCGCCACCGTCTTGCGGCTTATGGTCATGCCTTCCTTCCTCATCTCTGCAGTAAGCCTTGGCGATCCATATGTGCCCCTGCTATGCCTGTAGATCCTCATGAGAGTCTCCTTCTTCTTCGAGTACTTGTCGCCTCCGGATGCGATCTCCTTCAACAGGTACCTATATTGTCTGGATGTCATCCCAGATACGATAAGAAGGTCCTTCAGCTTGTGGATATGGGTCCTCTTCCCGTTTATGGAAACCGTCTTTTGCCTTAGCTCCGCTATCACCGTGGCTATTTTCCGTCTTTCCGATGAAGCTCCTCTTGGGCTAAGGCCTGAAGTTTTCCCAAGTATGCGTTCTCCGTCCGTAGGAATGACACCTCGGCTCGAAGCCGCTTGATCTCAGCCTGATCCTTCGTCGCCCTGCGCTTCGAAGGCTTGCTCTTGCCTGATCCCTTTCCTTCTGTCATATGTCGTTCAACCCTGTTTGAATATTCACAGTACTTCCTAAGGTCGTAGCTGCCATCGTACATCTCAAGCCAGTACTTGATGAATGAGGCAGACACCAGGTACAGCACTGATGCGTCGTACAAAGTTAACTTATTATCCTTCATCCTCTTGATGATGAAGAATCTTTCTTGCTTGGAGTACGACCGCCGAATGACTTTCAAGCCGTCCTCTCCATGAAGCAGGTAACGGTCCACCTCCATCTGCATGAAGCACGGCGGCACCCCATATCCTTTAGAATATGAGCGCAATAACTCCTTGTCAGCAATGATTGCTTTTACCACTGCCACCCTCTCCTTCAGAGGAGACAAACCCCATTTCGTCTTTGCCATTTGTCCTATAATCTTGTCTCTTCTTTTGTGACAATTTTTGGGGCAAGGTCAGTGGGAGAGAGTCGTTTTGCAGGCAGTTGAGCATCAATGTCGCCGAAATGTCCAATGATAATCAGTGAGATACGGCTAATGATGAGAAGTCTCTTGCAATCAAATCGTTAGCGCTCGAGCTGGAATGTCTTCGGGCGTACCATGTCTTCGGTGAAGACGTTGCCGAAGGAGTCGGTTACGGTGACGCGTAGGGTGCTCGTGGCGGAGGAGGCTGTGACGCAGAAGATGTGGTGGGTCCTGATGGTCGTGAAGCTCGATGTGGTCTCGCCGTTTGAAACAGTGCGGGGAATATCGTATGAAAGTGTGTGGAGGGGGTCCTCGACAAATTTCTGCGAGACTGCCAGCGACGTGCCTGAGGCGAGATCCTCGACCTTGACTGTCCAGTCCGGCTGCCATGCCCAGACGTTAATCAGGACGGAGTTGGCGGGGTAGGAAGAGTAGGTTTCGCGCGACGGGTACTTCGCGAGGAAGGTCTTGGCGTTGGCATTTGAGGCGAAATAATCTTTCACTGAGTTCATGTCGTAGCAGCGAAACTGCTTCTCGCGGACTGTCAGCATCCCTTTGTAATACCAGACTGGAGAGGCTTGCGTGGAGCTGCTCGTTGCATTGACGGCAAGGCTTCCGTTGAGGAAGACCATGTAGCCGCCTTCGGAGCCGTCGCGGCAGATGCTGTTGTCGGAAAGCTCATTGGTCCACCACCAAGAGGCGCAGACTGCCGCAATGTTGTGTTCGGTAATGTTGGAAGCGTAAGATGGCATCGACGTGCCTGTGAGATGGGTGTTGCAATGGGTGTCGCCGGTGAGGTAATATACTTGGCTGAAGTCAGTCAATGCCGTGGCCAGAGCCTGCGTTTTTGCTGAGCTGAAGCCGGCAGCGACGGAGAGATTGCCTGATGTGGTGACGCCTGAGGCGTAGAATCCGCTGCAGTGCATACAGATGTAAAGCGGAGCGGATTTGTCGGAAACGTTCGCGAGGTCCTTCTTCAGCCAGGCCAGCTGGTAGTCGTCGACATAGGTGTCGTGGCTTCGCTCTCCACCGGGATTTGTGTAATAGATGTCGTCTAGGATGACGTAATGGGAGGTCCCGAGGTTGAATGAGTACCAGATAGGGCCCATTATTCCTCTGTAGACGGCGGATGCCTTGAAGTCGTTGCCGATGACCGACATGTCGTAATCGTGGTTGCCCATTACCGTGAAAAGGGGCACCGGATAATCCTTGGCCTTTTCATGGAATTGCTGAAGCGAGAAGCGCGACCAATAGATGTCCCATGTCAGGTCACCGAGCATTAGGCCGTAGGCGGGCTTGCCGGGGTAGCTTTCCACTGTCTTCCTAACGTCCATCAAGTACCAGTCGTTGTAGTAAGTCAGGTCGTCGTTGCGAGCGGCAAGGTGCGGGTCCGTTCCGACGATGAGCACGTAATCGGTGTTTCCTGCCTTATTCAATGCAAAGGAATGTTCTTCCAGCGCCTTTTCTCCTCCGGAAAGGGCCTGCCAGAATTTGGGCAGGGAGCCGTCACATTCAGTGAAATAGCCGGAAGGAATCGAGATGAAGACATATCCGGACTTCTTCGCGGAGCTAAGCCAGTAAAAGCCATCCTTATCTGAGGTCGTCACTTCATATCCGTCTGAAACTTCGACTCCTGACAGAGCATCGTCACCGCAGTGGATCCAGCCTTTTACGGTGGCTCCTTCCTTGTCGGGAACCACGACCGTCTTGCCCGGAGCAGTGCCGTCTTGGGATATGGTCAGGGTCGCTGCCGCAGTTTTCTGGATGGATGTGAAGGTGACGGCAGCCGTTCTGGCCTCGCCGGAATTGGCGGAAGCTTTTATGGAAGCCGATATGGTGCCGCTGGCTCCGTACGCTGGCGAATAAGTTAACCAGGACGCGTCGCATGAGATGGTCCAGCGCGTGTTGGCCGTGACTGTCAGGCTGATGTCACCGCCATCCTTGGAAATTCTATCGGAAGTTTGGTCCAGTTTGATGGAAGGGGCTTCGATGGGTGCATCCTTTTTCTTGCAGCCGCCCGGAATTGCTAGGACAAATGCTAACATCAGGGTAACAGACCATCTTGCATTAATGAGATATTGCTCTGCTTCGCTTTGCATCGAACAGACGATTATACTTTAAGGAATACCTTATGCTTGTATAGAAAATACAAGGAAAGCCAGCAGATGGTTATATAACCGCACCAGCCGATTATGTCTGCAGTGATTCCCCCGTTGATGCATTGTGTTGTGACGATGTTTTGCAAGCCTTCCAGGAAGAACTTGGAGATGGATTTGACAGGTACTATTTCCTGGAAGAAGTAAATCGTGATGGAATTCATTCCAATGACCCGGAAGAAGGTCGTCCAGCCTGTCTTGCCTCTCACGTCGCATATCCAGTAAAGCAATGCAAAGAGTCCCAGTGAATAGGCTCCGACTACCAGGACATAGGAGGAAGTCCAGAGTTTTTTGACGAGCGGAAAGTCCAGGCTCCATAATAGTCCGAGTGCCAGCATTATGGCAGTCGCGATTAACATCCAGACAGTCTTTTTGTTGCCGGAAATCTTCTCGTCGGGGATGCGGACGAATTCTCCTGTGAACATTCCGAGCATTGCCGTAGCTACCGCAGGAATGGTGCTGAGGACTCCTTCCGGGTCGATCCGGCCATAGAGGACTTTTCCGGGAAGAATTTGACGGTCGACCCAGCCTACGAGACTCCATTCGAAAGAATATGGGTCTGCGCCGTTGGGAGCGTCGGGAGCTTTGACTAACTTGAGCAGAAGCCAGTAGCCGATTAAAATAGCTGCCACCACAATGATTCTTGGAATGGTCTTGAGGTTCATGTAAAGAATGGCTGCGAGCATCCAGGCTATTCCTATCCTGCCGAGGACGCTGGCATAGCGCTGGTTGGCGAAGTCGAACTTGAAGAAGCCGTTGTAGACAATGCCAAGTGCGACCAAGATAAGGCATCGGCTGATTACTTTCCAGTAGATCTGGCCTTTTGTCTTGCCTTTTTCCTTCTGGCTGGCAAGCGAGAATGGGAAAGTGATGCCTGCAATGAACAGGAACAGGGGAAAGATGGTGTCGTGATGCATAACCCCGGCCCAGTCGGCGTGGCCCATCTGGGCTGCCAGACCATTGGAAAAGCCGCTGTCCGGAAAGTAGGAACAGATGGCGGCGATCAGGCTGGCGAAGCCCATGATGAAGCACATGTCGAAACCTCGGAGGGTGTCTATCGAATAAAGTCTCTTTTGCATAACGAAGGTTTGTTATTGTCGATTAAAAGATAATGAATATGAAGTCGTTTAGATAGGGTCGTCTGTGAGATGGTTGTTGCCTGAAATGGCTCTTACCGGAACGGGATAGAACGTCCTTGACTCATCGCTTGGCTGATGGTCCCACCAGGACTGGGTGGTATAAAGGTCCCATCTGCAGAGGTCGGTGCGGCGGCGTCCCTCGCCGAGGAATTCTATTCCCCATTCGTCTGCCATCCTCCACTTGTTGAGATTCGAGGCGGTTACAGGATCAGGATCGTCATAGTTGGCGAATGCGCGTCTTCTCACGGTGTTGATAAGCTTGGCAGCGCCGGCCTTGTCTCCGGAGCGCATCTCGCATTCCGCGAGCATATAATAAATCTCTTCCAGGCGGATCACAGGCTCGTAGGCGGACCAGCGGTAATTGATGTCGCTGGCAATAGGGCACTTCACCCAACGGATTAGGCTGTTTTCCTCGCCATCGGCGATGGTGGAACTAAGTGATGAAGGATTGCCGCCCTTGGCCAGCGTGCTCATCTTGGCACAGTAGTCGACGAAATTCAGCTGTTTCCCAGAGTATTCGCGTCCGCCTTTTATGGCGGCGCCGTTTGCATACTGAGGCCCGACGATGAACATCCCTTCATAGGAGGTGCCGCCCTTGTAGACATACTCCTTCTTGCGCAGGTCCTTGTCGTTGAACTTGGAATATGTGCGTCCGAGATTGGTCGTGTAAGCCGTTCCGTCAGGAGCCGTCGATGGGTCGAGCCCGTTGCCGTTATAAGCCGAGATGTTGTCTACGCCGAAGTATTGGTACATATTGTAATGCTGGGTGTAGGTGTAAAGCCAGCTGAATTCTAGATAGTTCATCTGGGACGGATGCGCCCAGATGAGGTCCTTCGAATTCTTGTTGTCGAAGCCGAAGCATTCGTTCCAGGTGGCCCCGAGCTTGTAATAACCGTATTTGCCGTCGAGAAAATCCTTGCAGATGGCCGCGCAGTCGGAGAAATGGTCCTCGCCGATGTACCAGTTGGCATTGAAGTAAAGCCTTGCCAGCAGCGCAGCGGCCGTGCCTTTGCTCATCCCGATTATCCTGCTGTTGTCTTCAGTGGCAGGATAGCAGTTCTCGATGGCATCTTTCAGCATCGATTCCACGTGCTCATACACGTGCTTAGGCGTGCTTCTTGGCAGAACGCTGTCCAATGGGTCTATCTCGATGGGAAAGGCTCCGAAGTAATCGAGTCCGCGTTCATAGAAATAGGCGATCAGGCAGTTAAGCTGGTTGACATTGTCCTTCTTTTCGTCGTCGGTCAGGCCGAGCGAAGGATAATCCACTCCTTCCAAGTCCTTTTGGCACTCCATCGTGAGCGAAATGCCCATTCCGGTGCCGCGCCAAGTCTGCCAGATGCTGCTTTCCTCGTCAGTCCATTCGTGGTGATGGTAGCGGGCCCAGCTCCCGCCGTCGTACCAGTCACTGCCGCGCTGTGGCTGGCAGAGCTGGTCGGCAGTATATTCCTGAAGATACCATCGGTCGGTCTTTTCGTACCAGAACGCGTGTGTGAAAGGCCTGTTGAGAACTTCGGATACAGCTTCCTTCGTCGTGAAGAAAGTGTCCGGAGTGACTTCGGAGTACCATTTCTCGGAAAGGTCGAAGCAACCGGTGACGATAGGCACTGTGAGAGCCAATGCAACTATTGCCAGAAACTTATATGTCTTTTTCATGATGTTATCCTCTATTGGTTAGAAGTTTACTTGAATGCCGAGAGTATACGTTCTCGTACGCGGGTAAACATAGAGCCCCTCGAATCCCGGGGTCAGTCCCGTCACGTCGACTTCAGGGTCCAGCCCGCTGTATCCTGTGAGGCAGAATAGGTTGCGTCCTGTCAATGTGAAGTGCAGGCTCTTGATGAACGCCTTCGAGCTCTTGAAAGGAATGGTGTAGCCCATAGATACTGCGTCGAGCTTAAGGAAGCTGCCGTCTTCGAGGAAATAGTCGCAGAGTTCCTTCTCTCCGGTTATGTTCTTGTTCTTTTCGTATTGGCTGCGGAGAATGTTCTGGTCTACAGTATTAGGGAGACCGTAATACATATCCATCATACAGTAAACGTCGTACTTCAGCCAGCTGCGGAAGAATACGTCCAGGTCGAAATTCTTGTAGGTGAACTGGTTGTCCAGGGAAAGTTCGAGCTTTGGAATGGCGTTGCCGATGTACCGCTTGTCTGCCTGTGTCTTCTCTGAGGCAGGAATTATGTTGTTGTCCTTGTCGTAGAGCAGCCAGCTGCCGTCATCGGCTATGCCGGCGTATTTCCAGATGTAGAACTGGCCTATCTTCGTGCCCGGCTGGAGCCTGACCGCGGTTCCAGGACTGCCCGGAGAAGGAAAGGACATGGTGTCGTAGAAAGTCTGGTTTCCCCAGAGCGACGACAAAGTGGTTTCGTTGTGGGAACCTTTCAATGTTACGCGGTAGCTCATATCCTGCTTCTGGATCGGGACTCCGGAGAGTTCGAATTCGAAGCCAACATTGTTCAGGTTGCCGACGTTTTCGGTGGTGGTGGGATAGACCGCAGGTGGCTGGGCTACGCTGATGTCGTAGATCAGGTTCCCGACGAAGCGCTTGTAAACGTCAAGCTTGCCGCTGAGGCGGTGTCCGAGCATATCGAAATCCATTCCGACGTTATATTCGTCCTTGGTTTCCCATTGGAGATAATAGTTCACATTCTTTGCGAGTCCGTATACCGTGGTCCAGACGCCGTTGATGAGATATGGATCAGTGTCGCTCTTGTACATTCTCGTCGTGACCCCCGGGTCGAACCCCTGGTTTCCGGTGCGTCCGTATGCCGCTCTGACCCTCAGGTCGTTCAGCCATCCTGAGCAATCCTGCATAAATGGCTCGCTGGAGATTCGCCAAGCCGCTGATACTGAAGGGAACCAGCCCCATTTGTTGTTAGCTCCGAATTTGGACGAGCCTTCGTGGCGCAGGGAAGCGGCGAAGAGGTACCTGTCCTTGAAGCTGTAGTTCACGCGCCCGAAGACTGCGATGACGCGCTCGCGCGGCGACTTATAAGATGACAGTGATGAGCGTCCTTCGGCTAGGTATTTCCCTTCGCCCATATTGAACCATTTCTCTCCGTCGATGGAAAAGTCTGCGTTTGAAGCACTGAATGTCAGTCCCTGGCCTGTCTGCTGGAAGGAATAGCCGGCAACTGCCTTGATGTTATGGTCTCCGAAGATGGCATCGTAATTAGTCACCCATTCGAAGCTTTCGAGCTGGTAGCGGCCCCATTCCTGTGAGGCGTAACCGTTGCGGTTGTTGTCGCGGCTGTTGCGGTGCAGGGCCGATTCCCAATAGCCGCTGTTGCTGAATGTCCCTACATAGCCGCCGGTCGCTGTGGTGGTGAGGCCCTTCGCAATGTGAAGGACTGCGCTCAGGTTGGCTTGCATTCTTGTGGTGTTGCCGTAGTCTTCGCGCAGGTTGATCCAGGCTACAGGGTTAGAGCGGCTGTTTCCGCTGAGGATGTTATAGCCCGACGGGTCGTCGGAATTGTAGACCGGAATGGTAGGGTTAAGGTAAAGGGCATCGCGGAAGATGCCGCTGGTGGTGTAATCGCTGCGCGTGTCGACGTAGTTGATGCCGCCTTTTATTTCGAGGAATCCTGAATCTGTCAGGAAGTTGAAGTTCATAAGCCCGCCGATGTCATGGCGGTCGCTGCCGATGGACATTCCCATCGCTTTCTTATAGTTCACGGAGGCGTAGACCTGTGCATTGCGGCTGCCGCCGTTCATTGTCAGTACGTGTCTCTGGGTGAATGGAGTGCGGGTTATTTCATCGAACCAGTCAGTGCTTCCGCCGTAATCGGCAAGTCCGAGCGTCCGCCATTCATCGGCGGTGAGCACATCGGCCTTCTTGGCGATGGTCTCGGTGGTCAGTTCGGTTGAATAGGAAATGTCCGTGCGGCCTTCCTTGCCTCGCTTGGTGGTTACGAGAATGACGCCTCCGGAGGCTCGCGTGCCGTAAATGGCTGCCGCAGATGCATCCTTAAGGACGTCGATGGAGACGATGTCTTCCTTCTGGAGAACATTCATATTGCCTCCCGGAATGCCGTCGACCACGATCAGAGGTCCCATGTCCGCCATGACGGAGTTGATTCCTCGGAGCTGGACTGATACGCTTCCGTTGGGGTCGGTTCCCGCCGATGAATAGGTGTCCAGGCCTGTGACCTTTCCGGAGATGGCCTGCAATGGGGTGGAAACGTTTCCGCCGATAAGCTCCTTGCTCTTGATGGACGAGACTGAAGATGTCAGCTCGCGCTTTTCCAGGGTGCCATAGCCTATCACTACGACTTCATCAAGCACTTGGCTGTCCTCAACCATTGTCAGCGAGATGCTGCTGCGTCCCGAGACATTCACCTCTTCGTGGCGGAATCCGACATAGTCGAACTCAAGGATGGCGTCGTCCGGAAGCGTCTCGAACTTGAAATTACCGTTTATGTCGGTAGAGGTGCCTATGGTCGAGTTCCTTCCCTTAATGGTAATGTTCACGCCGATGAGCGGCTGGCCGTCACTGTCCTTCACCTCGCCCGTGAGGACGTAGTGCTTGGGCGGTGCGGTCTGGCCTTCATCGACCTTCCCTCCTCCGCTTTCCGTCAAGCCGGCTGTGCTGCCGGTCAATGAAATCTGTTCCCCCTTCAGGACATACTTGATGTCGGTGCCCTTGAACAGCCTTTCGAGGAATTTCCCGATGGGCTCGTTCTTGGCTGCTATGCTGACTTTCCTGTCCAGGTCCTTGAGGGAGGAACTGTAAAAGAAGCGGTAATCGGTAGTCTTTTCGATTTGCTGGATTACGGAGCGAATGTCCTTGTTCCTTACAGAGACAGTGATCTGTGCGCTTGCCGCGAACGAAGTCGCCAACAAAAGCGCGGCTGCAAGGACAGCTCGTTTGATGATGTTCATGATGATGCGTTAAGTTTTAATGAATACCCTGGTTGGAAGCGATTGCGAAGCACCCGGTCCCGAGTTCATTAATTCTTTTTCAAGTCGAGCACCACGCAGTTCTTCTCTATGCTGTAGGAGATGGGTGCGGAGATGCTCATTATTTCAAGTACGTTCGAAAGCTGGCTGTTCTTGATGACGCCTTCGAAGGTGAATTTGCGGATCTTGTCGCTATTGATTATGAAGCTGATGTTATATTCCCTTTCAAGTACCTTGATGAATTCCTCGAGGGTAGTGTTAGGAGCCACGACGAGCTCGTTGTCCTTCCAGGCACTTGCGAAAGCAGCCCTGTCGGATGAAGCCTTGCTGTAAGATCCGCTCACCCTGTCGAACGAGAGGCTTTCCGACGGCTCGAGGGTGGTCTGAAATGCATTTGTCGCCCCACTGCGCGAGCTTATCTCGACTTTCCCTTCCAGAAGGGTGGTCTCCGAAGCCCTGTCGTCTGCATAGGAGCTGACATTGAACTGGGTGCCGACAGCCTTGACGTCGTAGTCGGAAGTATGTACGATGAAAGGATGCCTCTTGTCCTTCGCAACTTTGAAGAATGCCTCGCCCTTAAGCTCGACATCGCGCTTGCGGAAGCCGTAGAGTCCATTATACGAGATTTCGGAGCCCGAATTCAGCCAGACTTCAGTGCCGTCGGGAAGGACCGTCCGGGTCTTCTGCCCGTTTTCAGTGAAAACTTCGGTCAATGCTGCCTCCTTGCTCCGGAGCAGGCTTCCATAGCCTATTCCGAAAGTCAATGCCAAGGCCAGTGCTGCCGCTGCAGAGCATACTGTAATGATGAAGCTGCGCTTCAGAGCCTTTCCGGAGTGCCGAGGGGTGCATTGGCTTCCTTTTTCTGAGGCCTCGGCCGAATCTATGCGGGCGTCGAGCGCCTTCTTCATTTCTGCAAAGTCCGGAGCCCCATACTGAGGCCCTCCATCCTCTTCAAGGGTGGATCCTGCGCTGCCCGAGGCTTTGGCCCTGGTGGCCTCCCAAATGTTTCTATAATCAGACTCTTTCATTTCTTTCCTAATTAGATATCCTTATCCGGCCCGTTTCCCTCATTGTCCTTGTGAAAAAATTCGCGCCTCATAAAAAGATTGGCTTGATATAGCTGGTTCTCAACGGTTTTTGGCGACAGGCCGAGCCTTGAAGCTATCTCCTTGACGCTCATCTGCTCCTTCTTATTAAGGATGTAGATATTGCGCCTTGCAGGGGGCATCCTCCTGATGATGGCATCAATGTCCTCCGAGGAGAATTTCCAGTCCGAGTAGCGCGACGTGGTCTCTTCGGAGTCCGCTTCAGTCTTCCTGACCTCTGCAATATATGCTTCTCGGACCCTTCTCTTTCGGCTCTCCTTGAACACGAGGTTGCGCGCTATTGTAAAGATGTATGAGTCGAAGTCGAGGTCCGGGTCAAGCCCTTCGCGCTTTTCCCAGATCTTGAAGAATACGTCCTGGGTGAGGTCGGCTGCAAGGGTCTTGTCGAAGAGGATGGCGTGGAGGAAGTTGTATACGTGCAGGCTGTAGGCGCAGTAAATCAGGTCAAAGGCCTCCCTGCTGCCCTTCTGCAACTCTGATACGACTTGTCCTGTGATATCCTTTTCTCCCATTTTCTTCCCTTTTCTGTTACAAATTTAGCTTTTTTTGTATGTCGGAGTGAGTGTTTTCAATTCTTGAAGGATATCTAATTCGAAAGCGATTGCGAACGCTTGGATTCCATAAATTTTGACTTAACTTTTTAATCGTATGACTATCAATCTAAAACACATCGTCTCGGCGGCAATGCTCGCTGGCGCGACTCTCCTTCTGGCAGGATGCCCGAAAGTAGAGCCGAAGGACGACTTTTCCTTCGACGTCACGATGACCGACGGTTCGGCCATTTCAGGGGCTCAGACCCTGAATTATGGTCAGGAGGCCACATTCACTCTGGTGCCCGTTTCGGTGGCATCCATCGATGCCAAGGCTCCGGACGGCTGGACGGCAACTGCATCCGTCAGCAAGAAGACGCTTGTCGTCAAGGCTCCGGACCCGACCAACAAGGCCGCAGCCGCTTCAGGTAATGTTACAGTCACCGCCACAGGGACTTCCGGCACTTCCAAGACCGTCACGATCGCCGTCGCGGTGAAAGATGCCGACGTTACGTACAGCATCAAGGATGACGTTTCTGCAGGCATTTCAGTCCTCTTCGGATCTACGACCAACCTTGCCGCCGTTTCTACCAATGTATCTTCCGTCATTGCGTCAGCGCCTAAGGGATGGACGGTCGAGGCCGATGCCTCTTCAGTGAAGATAGTCGCCCCTGCACGCGATTCGGCAGGCGCCGAAACTTCGGGAAAGATTACCCTTTCGCCATACAGCGCTCACGGCACTGCCGGAAGCAATGTCTCGTTCAATATTGAAATATCGGTAAAGTCTCCATACCTCGAATTCGCCCCGGGCTCATTGCTCAGAGTCGATTTCGGTTCTGTATCCGAAGTCTCAGCCACCAAGGTCGAGCACGTCGTTTCACTCGCGGTAACTTCAGCGCCAAAGGGATGGTCGACCAGCGTCGACATGTCAAAGGGCAAGGTTACGGTAACAGCTCCTTCCTCCGGTTCGGCAGATTATGAAGGCGAAGGTGAAATCGTCGCCACAGCCACGTCTGAGACCGGCGATGCCAGGGATTTCTCGATGCCTGTATCATTGAAGGGCATCAATTCCGCCGCCGACTTATGCGCTTTCGGAGATTCCGTCTCCAAGGCTGCTGCCGTCAGCGTTTACAGTGACGGCTCCTCTGTCGTGCTGAATTCGGACATCGACCTTTCCAGTACTCCACGCAACATTTATGTCGGCAACGACTCGGTATATTTCACAGGATCGTTCGATGGCCGCGGCCACACCGTTACCATGGCCATTACTGCAAGCGATTACAACGCAGGACTTTTCAGCGCTCTTGGAGAAGGGACTACCATCCAGAATCTGAATCTTGCCGGCACCATTTCATCCAGTCTCTACGACGAGGCTTCTGCCAATAAGATGAAGATAGGGCCTCTTGCCATCGTCGACATGGGAGCATCCCTTACGAATGTGAATTCATCCGTGGCTGTAACTTATGACGCTAAATTTGCAGGCGGCTACTGCGGCGGCCTTGTCGCCATGAACGCTGGCCAGAAGTCGGTCTACGACGGCTGTCACGTATCAGGAGCGTTCGTCCTCAGCGGGATGCGCTATATAGGAGGTCTTGTCGGACTTATGGAAGAGAACTCAAAGGGTGAAATCAGGAATTGCACCCATACAGGAAAGATGACTCTCGACTTCAGCGAAGCTTCGGCTACCGGCAAGCAGAGAATAGGCGGCATCGTGGGCTGCAATGACAAAGGATATTGGACTTACACAAGCTGCAGCAATACCGGAGACTTCGATTACAAATGCAAGGGAGACGATTCCATGTATGCGCTGGGCGGCTTTGTCGGAGATGGCTCAGGCACTTATCAGGATTGCTTCAACACAGGCAACATCACCGACCTTCTTGGTACCAAGACGGTTCGCGGCACACGCAGGATAGGTGGCTTCATCGGCTGCAATACCAATGACGGCTATGCAGCGAAGATGACCGGCTGCTATAATACAGGCAATGTTTCCGGCTGCTCGAACTACATCGGCGGCTTCATCGGGATATCGGAGAATATGAATGCTGAGCCTTGCTCGCTTACGAACTGCTATAATTCCGGTAATCTCACCGTCATCAGCGAGACATCCATTTCCGGAATGTTCGGCGGCTTCGCAGCTGTGTTCTACAACAAGGTCCATCTTGATGGCTGCTCTAATACCGGCAAGGTATACGGTTACACGAATCGCAGTGCAGGCGGCCTCATCGGCTGTGGCGCAGACGACCTGGTAATCGAGAACTGCAAGAATACGGGTGTCATAGATGTCCATACTGCTGCTGCTGCCATAAGCAACGATTACCGTCCTTATGTAGCCGGACTGGTTGCAGTGCGTGGCAGTTCCACCATTTACATCACCAAATGTGCAAATACCGGCGCTGTAACGGGCGAGGTCCAGAAGGCTGAGTGCGTCCAGAGCATCTATGTTTCTGAAAAGGTAATCGAGTCTGGCGTAACTGATGCCGTCGTATGCGACCAGGCCACAAAGGATGCATCGAAGGATGCCAAAGTCACGGCTACTATTTTTATTAAATAATTGGAGAACAACAATTTCGAATAATATTTAGAGATTTGGTTAGGGGGCGCGCTCCGGAAATCCGGAGCGCGCTTTTTTTGTTCGCAAGCGATTGGTCGCCGTGCTTATTCCTCGGGTGATTCCTTTTTTGTACTTTTGTACGGTAAACAAGTATTTTATGGCAGACAAGAAGATTTCCTTCAGCGACATCAGCAAGCAGGAGGCGCTAAGACGCCTTTACGAATCGGTCAATGCAAAGCCCGGCTCGGAGAAAGGGCAGAACGCCTTTTCGAATGGCAGTTTGCTGGGAATGCGGAGCAAAGCTAAGGCTAAGTCCGGAACTGATGTGGGAGCTGCGGCTCAGGCCGTGATGCTGGAAGGCATTGATTTCGACCTGATATACACTCCTTTGAGGCATTTGGGCCGCAAGGCAGTGCTGGCTTGCATCGGAAAGCTTTATGCGCAGCTCTGCAATCCGGTCGGGATTTCGGTCGTACTCGGGTTGTCCGCGAAGCTTTCGTTCGACAATGTAAGCGAACTTTGGCAGGGCATCGCTTCGGCGGCCAAGGAGCACACTGTGACCGATTTGCATCTCGACCTGAAGCCGTCCCTTACCGGCATGGTCATCTCAGTTACGGCTGTCGGCGAGCGCGTCCAGGATTTTGTGCCCTTCAAGGACATGGATCTGGTATGCCTCTCGGGCAATGTAGGCGGCGCGTTTTTCGGCCAGCAAGTGCTTCAGCGCGAGAAGGATGTCTTCGCGAAGGCAGGCAGTGCGGCTCCCCAGCCTGACCTCGGCTCATACAAGAATGTGGTAGGGGCTTACCTGAGTCCTGTGATGTACACAGACGTCGTGGACAGGTTCAAGGAATTCAATGTGACCCCCAGCGGCGGAGTCTTCCTTTCAGTGCCATTGGCGAACGGCGTCAGGCAGCTGCAGGAACGGAGCGGCTTTGGGATTAAGATCTATACCGAGCGCATTCCACTTGACAGCGGCACTGTCGACGCAGCCGAGGAATTCGGCGTAGATGGCATGACCGCCGCCCTCCACGGAGGCGACGACTACCGTTTTCTCTTTACAGTCCCTATCGCCCAAGGCGAAGAGATCCACAAGGATTTTCAGGACTACGACATCATCGGACATCTTGCATTGAAGGAGGTAGGCGCTGTAGTGGTTCTCGGCAGCGGCGTCGAGCTTCCGTTGAAAGCCCAGGGCTACGACGACCCGGATCCGGAAGACGAGAAATAAATAATGATTTATGATATACTTTGACAGTGATTATCTGGAGGGAGCCCATCCGAAAGTGATGGAGCTCCTTGAAAAGACGAATTTCGAACAGACAGTCGGATATGGCGAAGACCCGTATTGTGCGCAGGCCAGAGAAATAATCGCAAAGCTTTGCATTGGTTCCGATTCCGAAAGTCAATGCTCCGCTCCACACCCAGCTCAGTCTCCGAGCCAATGCTGCGCTCCGCAGCCATCTCAGCCTCAGAGCCTTGCTCTCATGAAGCCTGAGGATGTGCACGTGCATTTCCTGGTCGGCGGAACACAGACGAACACGACGGTGATTGCATCGGTGTTGAGGCCGCATCAGGGCGTCATAAGCTGCATAAGCGGCCATATCAACGTGCACGAGTCGGGGGCGATCGAGTCGACCGGTCATAAGGTGCTTGGAATAGCGGGGGTAGACGGCAAGATCTCTGCGCGGCAGGTGAAGGAGGCGTATGATGAGCATTGGAACGACGCAAATCACGAGCACATGGTTCAGCCTGGAATGGTATATATCTCTAATCCAACTGAATACGGTACATTGTACTCTTTGGAAGAACTGACGGAACTGCACAATGTCTGCAAGGAGTGCGGGTTGGTGTTGTTCATGGACGGAGCCAGACTCGGTTACGGACTGATGTCCGACGCTAATACGCTGTCACTGCCTGATATAGCGAGGCTTACTGATGTGTTCTACATTGGCGGAACCAAGGTTGGAGCGCTTTTCGGCGAGGCGGTCGTGATTACGAACGAGGCTTTGAACCGCGACTTCCGCTATCTGATCAAGCAGCGCGGCGGAATGTTGGCGAAGGGCAGGTTGCTGGGCGTGCAGTTTACGGCGTTGCTGCAGGATGGGCTGTACTTCTCCATCTCGCGTCATGCCGACGAGCTGGCGATGAAGGTCCGGGATGCCTTCAAGTCGGCCGGGTATTCAATGCTAATCGACTCACCTACCAATCAGCAGTTCCCAATTCTGCCTAACGACATGATCGAGCGGCTGCGTCGCGACTTTTCGTTCGAGACTTGGGCTGCCATCGACCCTGACCACACTGCTGTCCGTTTCTGTACATCCTGGTGGACGCCGGAGTCGAACGTCGATGCGCTTATCGCGGCTCTATAAATTCAAATCGGTTCGACCATCCTTAGAGCTTGCTCCAGAAATCCATTCGGGAGCTGATAGGGAGTTTATGGCGGAAGTTCAGCGGTGCGTCTGCGCGTTCGCGTAGGCGGATGTCGGCGTAAGGAATATCGCCGCGGCGGCGCGGCCAGTCGAGGAGGTTCAGTACTGGGTCGTTGGTGATGCGGTAGTCCACGGTCCTGATGCCGAGACCGGGAGGGACGGTACAGCCTTCAGGTTGGAAGATGTTTATGAATATGGCAGCATCGATGGGGATGCCGCGGTCGGCGAGGAAGTCCATCATGCCGCAGGCGAACGCGCCGCCCATGCTGTGCGAAACGAAGCGCACCGGCTGCCGAGCTGGAGAATGTGCTGGAGGTGGGGCTGCGTGCTGGAGAGGGTATTGGTGGATGGTGCCGTGCTGGAGATGGTCGGAAAGGGGAAGGGAGAGTTGGGAACCGTCGGATTCGAGAATGTACGGCTGGAAAATGGCGGGATGTTCGAGAGCGTAAAGGTTGCCGTCGGCTCTGCGCTTCAATGCCACGCTCAGCGCGTCGTATTGAACATCAGTGAAATAGGGCTCGTCGGTATCATTGAAGTAGCGCAGGGCACCTTCGACGAAGCTGCGGCTCCAGTAAGCGCGGCCGCCAAGTGGCGAGCCGTATCCGAGATGTCCGTTCACAAATACTATCATGATACGAAGATACAAAAAACTTCCGCCCGGAGGCTGTAATAGCCAGCTCGGGCGGAAGCGATTGATAATAACCAAAAAACTATACAGATGAAATATAGTTCTACGTCTAATGTGGCAGCGGTGAGCGAAGTGGCGGCATCACTGTCTGTTGAGTGAGTTTATAGGGTTCTCGTTTGCGGCGGCACGGGTCTGGAAGAATATCGCCAGAAAGGCGATCAGCGCACAGGCAAGGCCTGCGGCGATGAAAGTCAGCGGCGAAGGGGAGATTCTGTAGGAGTAGTTCTGCAGCCATTTGGTCATGAAGTACCAGGCAGTAGGGCAGGCGATGAGGAAGGCCACCGCGACCAGGACCATATATGAACCGACGATGCGGCCTGTCTCCTCAGACGACGTCGCGCCGATGACCTTGCGGACTGCTATGTCCTTGCGTCTCTGACGGATGTAGTAGGTCGAGATGGCCAGCAACCCGAGCGCTGAAATCAGCATCGCGATGGCAGAGAAGATGTCGACCATCTTTACCACCTTCTTCTCGTTCTCGAACTGGTCGCTGACGAGCTGGTCAAGATACTTCGCCTCGTCCATCTCGAGTCCGAATGTCTTTTTGTAGACGGCTCCCACTTGGGCGTAGGCGGTCTTGTGGTCTCCTTTGGTCTTGATGAGTATTTCCCAGGGCGATTCCGCCATTTTCGATAATGTGGTATCCGCGAGGACTGCCTCGAAGTCGCCATAGTTCTGGACGGCTATGGCCGTCTTTTCGCGAGTGATGTTCCAGACCTGGAAATCCTTGATTTCCCCGGCTGATTTCCAGCTCCATTCGTGCTCTTTTCCAAGCCTTACTTCAGGCGCGTCCTTGGCTGTCTCGGTTTCCCTGAATGCATCGTCGTTGAAGTAGCGCGATTGCGGCGAAGCCGGAGGGTATGATCCGTCCGGACGCTTGATGTCCAGTATCTTGAAATAGTTGTCGTCCCCCTTGAAAATTCTGAACGAGACGTCGTGGTCGCCACATTGCACGGTATTGTTGTTTCCGCCCTGCGCAGGGTTGCCGCAGGCTAATGAGGTCATCTCTACGCACGGCAGTTCGTCCACTGCTTTCCTGAAGGCGACCTGGTCGCTGAATTCGTGTTCCCAAAGGGTGACGTCGAGCACGTCCTTCGTGTTGTAGCCAAGTGGAGCATTGATCAGATGCCTTGTCTGCGAGGACATTATGAGTGCGCAGGAAAGCATTGCGATGCTGATTGCATTCTGCACGGTGACCAGGATCTTGCCGTAAGTGGCATTGGTCTTTCTTCGGAGCGTGCCGCGGACGATTTCTATCGGCTTGCTGGAGGAGATCACAGCCGCCGGAATGATGCCTGCCAGCATTCCTGTCAATGCCACGATCAGCACGTATGCAAGGACATGCACCCCGTCCAGGTCCTTTACTACATCTATATCGCTGTTGAGCAATTTGTTGGCTTCAGGCTGCGCGGCGATGGAGAGGAGGAATCCGATGATGAAGGCAACGGCCGTCATTGCGACCGCCTCGAGTATCATCCTTCGGAAAATGGATTCCTTCGAGGCACCGACTAGACGCCTTGTGGCCATTTCCTTGGCCCTGAATCCGGATTGCGCGACTGAAAGGCTGACATAGTTGGCGACTGCGAAGAGAAGGATGATGGCTGCCAGGGCGGTCATCAGGTCCATCATCTTGCGGTTTCCGTTGTTCAGGTCTGTGTACCGGGCGTCTTCATTCGTGTTGAAAAATACGTCATGCAGCGGCATCATGTTGACCTTCTTCGCCCATCCCCTGCTGTAAAGCCAGAAGAATGTCTTGAAGTATTCGACCATGTCAGCCTCCTTGGCCTTGACGTCGGCGCCTTTCTTGGCCATCACGAATACCATCGCTCCGCCTGCGTTGTTCATTTCGGCGGTCATCAGCGAGTAGTTGAAGCTGTTGGCTACTGAAAAGTCGGCGAACAGGTCGGCATCAGGGAGGACGGAGTTCCGTATGTTGTCGAATACGCCTGCTATGGTGAAGTCCTGGCCGGAAAAGCCTCCGCCATTGAACTTCAGGGTGCGTCCTATAGGGTTTTCCTTGCCGAAAGCCTTGGCTGCAAAGCTCTTGCTGATTATGATGTTCTTCTTGGCCGTGAATGCCTGTTTGGCGTCGCCATCAAGCATCTTGATGGTGAAGATGTCGAAGAACGAACTGTCGACGCAGGCGCATTTAGCGCGCATCTTGTTCTCTCCGACGAGCACGTCGCGGCTGGAACAGTTGAAAGCCGATGTCTTTTCGATTTCGGGATACCTCGAAAGCAGGTGGGGCTGGATGCCCCACGCACTGCCTGAAGAGTTCTCATTGCATAACATATAAATCCTGTCGCCGTTCTTCTGGAATTTGTCGACGGTTGCGGTGCTGTAGGAATAGTCGGCCAGGAGGATGACGAACATCAGAGCCACCGACAGTCCGACGATGTTTACGATTGTATATAACTTGTTGCGGCTAAGGAACTTATATGTTGAACTAAAATATGACATTTCAATGTGGTTTTTAATCTAGCTTGAGATTGTCGGTAGGGTTCTTCGAAGCGATTCCGCGTACGCTGAGCAGCAGCGTGACGGCGATTATTGCGTAGAGGACTGCGACTGCGAGAAGGAATATCCATAGGTGAAGAGGTGTCTTCGTGGCGAAACCCGTGAGCCAATGCTTGCCTATGAAATAGGCTGCGACGGATCCTGCGGCAAGCGCAGGAACTGCCACGTAGGAGATTCCGCGCACGAAAAGCGACGAGATGTCGTCCGAAGTCGCGCCGTTGACTTTCCTGATGGCGATTTCACGCCCGCGGGAAGCCGCCTCGTCGAAGATGTAGCCCAGCAGTCCGATGAGCGCCAGGATCAAGGTCACGATGCCTCCTACCATTACCGCGTCGCGGAAGTGCCGCGAGTCCTGATATTGGTTGCGCAGGCTCTCAGTATATGACTTCACCTCGACTTCGAAGCTTGGAAGGAACTCCTGGATCTTGGCTTGGACTGCTTTCATCGTCGATGCTGTCACGCCGTCTTTCAGCTGTATCATATACCAGGTAGGTATAATGTAGGATTTGCTGTTGTATGGGAATATGACTTGAGGGCGTGTGTCGGGACTGTTGTCCGAGCCGGACTTGATGTCGCTGAATACCCCGCAGATGGTGTATGCCGTTTTTGCAGTGCCATCGGAATGTTCTGAAACGCAGACCTGCTTTCCGACGGCTCCGTCAGTCCATTTTCCGATCAGCGCCAGCTTGTCCGCACATTTGCGCGAAATCATCATTAGCCCGTCATTCTCGGCATTGTCGTCAAACGGCTTCCCTTCTACTACCGGGATATCCATCGTCTTGAAATAGCTGTCTCCCACGAAGTAGAAGTCGGCCGCGTTGAAGCGCTCCAGGATGCCCGTTTCTGTAGGAAAAAAGACGTCGTTGCCGCTCATCTTACCGAGAGGGAGTCCGCATACGCTCGTGACGCCTGATACTTCAGGCATTGAAGCCAATGCCGATGTTATGGACCTGTAGACATTCTTGTCCTGCTGGTCCGGGACCTTGCAGTAGGCGAGATTCTCGTAGCTGTAGCCGGTTTTCTCCCTTGACAGGGAGTCGTATTGTCTTGAGATGATCAGAAGCAGGGTTACAAGAAGGGCTGCGGCGCCGAACTGCACTGCAAGAAGTCCGAGTTTCCATCCTCGGCGGTTCTTATGGTATCCCCTGAAGGCTGCAGCGACCGGGACATTGACATATAACAGTGTAGGAATAAGGGCAGTTGCCAGGAAAATGATCAATGCCACGAGCAGAACCGCTCCAACCGCGGTAGGTGAAAGCAGGGCTCCGAGGGATGCATTGACGAGGGTCTCTATCTTTCCCTTGAAGGCCAGGATCAATGCAACGGCCAGCATGAGAGCTATCAGCACGTGCACGAAGGCTTCGGCGGAGAATTGGCCGAAAACTTCCTTCTCTTCCGCGCCGTAGCATTTTTCGACTGCAACTTCCTTGCTGCGTGCCGGCATCGTGGAGAGCACGATCAGTATGTAGTTCATCAGCGCTGTGAAAAGCAGCAGGGCTGCCAGGATGGAAAGCAGCGTTATGGAGTTGCTTACGGTGGTGTCGTCGGTGTGGAGATTCTCAAGCGGGAACAATGAGACGTTCAGCTTCGTACCGGCGTCGCTGAGATATTTGAGATTATCAGCTCCGAGATGGCTTTCATACATCTTGTCTATGGCCGACTGCACCGATTTCGGAGTCGCTCCCTTTACCAGGCGGGCTAATGTCACGTATCTGTCGTTCCCGAGAAAATTAGTAGTGCTCCAGTCTGGCATCAGATTCATCGACAGGATTGCGTCGAACTTGAATGAGGAGTTTTCGGGACAGTTTTCGAAGACGCCTGTAATGTTTATCGTATCGGCGAGATCTGCGCTGTATAATGATTTTCCGACAGCTTGTGCGACGCCTCCGAATTTTTCCGCCACTCTGCGTGAAATAAGGAAGGTGTTTTTGTCCGTAAGCGAAGAAAGGCTTCCGATCAGCATCTTGCCGCCGATAAGGTCGAAGATATTCGGTTCCGCCAGTATGGCGCCGTCTTCAAGGATGATCTTTCCTTTCGGGGCGAGCTGATAGATCTCCGATTCGCTGTCAAGAATCCAGGTAATCTTGGTGGATGCCTCGACTTGAGGAATTTCCGCCTTCATCGCAGCGGCGATTCCACCTGAGGTCTGGGCATAAGTGGCCTTATCGCCATTTTTCCTCTGAATGTTTTCCTTTGTGATGCATATCCGGTCGGGGTCCTTGCCGGCGCGGTCGTATGACTTCTCGAAGCAGACCTTGGCTGTCAGCACGATGCCGAGGGCCAGTCCGACAGCCAGAGACAGTATCTTGATGATGCTGCCGCGCGGCGACTTGCCGATGGAACGGAATGCCAATTTGATGTTGTTCATGTTATTGCGTGCTGAACGCTGTGCTTGATTAAAGATCCTGACGCACGTCGTCGACGATCTTTCCGTCGAATAGGTTGATGACTCTGGATGCGTACTGGGAATCGTGCTGGGAATGGGTTACCATAATGATGGTGGTCCCTTCGCGGTTAAGCTCCGAAAGAAGGTCCATCACCTCTTTGCCGTTCTTGGAGTCGAGGTTGCCGGTAGGTTCATCGGCGAGGATGAGCTTAGGGTTGCAGACGACCGCGCGGGCGATGGCTACGCGTTGCTGCTGTCCTCCTGAGAGCTGCTGAGGAAAGTGGTTTGCGCGGTGGCTCATGTTCATCCTGGCCAGGATGTCGTTCACCTTCTGCTTGCGTTCCGAAGCCTTGACCTTCATATAGATGAGAGGCAGCTCGACGTTTTCGTAGACTGTCAGTTCGTCGATCAGGTTGAAGCTCTGGAATACGAATCCTATGTTTCCCTTGCGGAACTTCGTGCGTTCCTTCTCCTTGAGTTTCGCCACTTCTGTGCCGAGCAGTTCGTAGCTGCCCGACGTAGGGTTGTCCAGAAGGCCGAGGATGTTCATCAGGGTTGACTTGCCGCAGCCTGAAGGGCCCATGACGGCGAGGAACTCTCCGTCCTTGACTTCAAATGAAACGCCGTCCAGGGCGATGGTTTCGATCTCTTCCGTGCGGAACACTTTCTTCAAATCAGTAACTTTTAACATAATCTTTTAATTTTTAATAGTTTATTATTCATTTTTATCAAATTCTTATTATATATCCGCTCAGGGGCTTTGGCCCTCCTCGCCTAAAATGTCGTCGGGCTCAAAGCCCCTTCGCTCCATCAATGCTCAAAATGCCAGTAAGGCTCAAAGCCCCTTCGCTCCATCAATGCCTCAAATGGCAGTATGGCTCAAAGCCCCTTCGACTATTCTGTCTTTATACTGTTTACCGGGTTGTCGGTGGCGGCGCTGAGCGAGCGTAGAACCACGATGGCCAATGTCACCGTCAGCACGAGGATATAGCTCAGTGCGAATGTCAGCCAGCTCGGCGATATCTGGTAAGCGAAGCTCTGCAGCCATCTTGTGACGGCGTAGTATGCGATGGGGGCTGCTATTGCGAAGCAGATGCTGACGATGGTGAGGTAACGCTTGACGAACATCCCTAGGATTTCGCCGATCGATGCCCCGTGGACGCGGCGGATGCCGATTTCCTTCTTGCGGTACTGCGTCTCGAACATCACCTGGGAGAACACTCCCATCAGCGAGAGCAGGATCGAAATGATGGTGAAGATCTCGATTAGGGTGATGAGCTTCTTCTCGCTAGTGTATTGTGCTGCCAGTTCGTCGCCGAAGCTTCTGACAGTGACTCTGGAGACATCGATGTCGGGCTTCTGCTCCGATATGCACTTCTTTACATAGTCTGTCATGTCCTTGATCTTTGCGCCTGGAACCGTCCTGATGTATATGCATGTGAGGTCCCACCAAGGCGTGGCTCCGAAGACGTAGAGCGACATAGGTCCGCCTGCGTATTGCAGCGGCTTGAAATTGAAGTCCTTGCAGAAGCCGGCTATTTCGGTAGGTTCGTTCCGGTGGCCGGAGACCTTGTCTTCCAGGGTCAGGTCGAACTGGCTCTTTGCGGTTTCATTGAAAATGAAGGTGCCGTTGTCCTTGCTGGCATCGTCCTCGGTGAAGTCGCGTCCTTCAACTATTGGTATGTCAAAGAATTTCAAGAAATCAGGTGTGACGACGTAGCATTGCCAATTTTGTTGTTTCCCCTTGATTTCTCGTCCCCAGCCCATTCTCTGAACTTGCACGATGGAGCAGGCGGCCCAAGTAAGGTCCTTGATCATAGGGCCTTGCTTCAATGCTTCGTTCAGCGACCTGGTGTCTCCGATCTTGGAAGAGTTTAGCTTCACTGCCACCAGATTATCCCTGTTGAATCCAAGATTCTTGCTGTTCAGGAATTTGTACTGCCGTTGCATCGTCTGTACCCCGATTATCAGAGCCATCGATATGACAAACTGCAGACCGACAAGAACGTAGCGCAGCGTCTTGCCTTGCGGCGTGGAAGCGAACCCGTTTTTCAATGCGAAGGCAGGAGAGAAGGAGGTGATGTACCTCGCCGGACTGATGCTTGCAGCCAATGCCACGATTAGAGCGAAGCCAAGCGTTGCCAGAGCAATCCAAGGGTGGCTGCCGATCCCGACATCGGTCGAGATGTAGTTCGCAAGATTTGAGCGGCCGAATTCGAAAATGACGCCCAATGCCAGCAGCACCGCTATCGCCACGAAGCAGACGGCTTCCAGCACGAACCTCCGGATCAGCGAGCTGCGTGTCGAACCGAGGATCTTGTAGGTATTGACTGCCTTAATCCTGGCCGGCACGAGGGAGAAAAAGAAGTTGAAGAAGTTGATGAAAGCGATGAGCATCACGAGTATGGCGATGGCAAGCAGGGTTGTGGTGCTCGTTGCATTGCCATGGGCCACGCCCGGAGTGATATTCTTTTCGAAATATGTTTCTGTAAGAGGGACAAGTCTGAATTTGTATCTTTTCAAGGCTTCTGTTACGGATGCGGAATCTGATTCGGATTCGTCCGGATCTCTTAAGCCCATCAATATCTTCATCGCGGCGGCAGCCACTTTTCCAGCATCATCCTTGTGATATAGCTTTACATAGTACGGGTAGCTCCATTCCTGTCCGTCGTCCAAAGACTGTTTGCCTATGTTAGAGATGATTTCGACGCGGTTCCAGTCGCTGTTCTTAGGAAAATCCTTGAAGATGGCTGCGACAGTGCCTCTTTGCCCGTTGCAGAAGATTTGATCTCCTGGTTTGATTTTCAGCTTCTTGGCTCCTTCCTTCGAAAGGATTACAGTGTTTGGCATTGAAAAGTCGTCAAAGCTGCCGCTTTCCGCCTCGAAGCCGAACACCTTGAGCGCGGCCGTGGACATGGAGCCGGACTTTAGGTAGATGGCAGCCTCTTTCCCTGTGGAGTCGGTCGAGAATGGTACCATTCCCTCGCCGCCGAGTCCACATTCGCCCCCGGCTTCGATTTCGGGGATGTCGGCGATGATCTTTTCTCCAAATGGACGGCTGAGATATGTTGTATATTGTCCGTCATCAGTAAATCCTGTGAATTCGATGGCGAAGGTGCGGTCGCTGTCCTTGATGCCCTTGTTGAAGCTTTTGTCGTAAGTGAACTGAACTAGGATGATATACAGCGTCGCAATCGCAGCGGCCAGGCCGATGATGTTGATCGTCGATGGGACCGGGTAGTGTCTCAGGGTGTTGTTGAAGTATCTGAAAGGATTCGCCATGGCCGCTTACTTTAATACCAGGACGTCGTTGTCGCCGTAGTTGTCATAAGACGAGACGATTACCTTTTCTCCAGGCTGGAGTCCTTCGAGGATTTCGTAGTATTGAGGGTTCTGACGGCCGATGCGGATGGTGCGCTTGGTGGCCTTCTTGCCGTCCTTGTCCACGACGTAGATCCATGCGCCGCCGGTGCTCTGGTAGAACGATCCTCTCGGAATGATCAGTGCCTGAGTAGGTTCTCCGAGCTGGAGGTTCAGGTAGTAGGTCTGACCTGTGCGGATGTTTTCAGGACGGGTGCCACTGAAGACGAAGTCCGCCTTGAACTGGCCGCTGTGGACTTCCGGATATACCTTGCGGATCTTGGTGTCGAATGTGGAATTCTGGCGTTCGAAACTGGCTTCCAGGCCACCGTGGACGCGGTCGATGTAATGTTCGTCGATTTGGGCGACTATCTTGTAGTCGGAGAGGTCGTTGAGCTGTCCGAGCTTCTGGCCCATCGCGACGGACTGTCCGAGGACGATGTCCAGCTGTCCGAGCTCTCCGTCGATAGGCGACTTGACGTCAAGGTTCGACACGCGCTCGCGTATTAGCCTCATGTTCAATTTCATGTTGTCGAGGGATTCCTGCATCTGAGTGGTCTGCACGAGTCTGTAGAGCGAATCCTGTATCTGCCTCTCGAGGACAAGCCTGCGCTTCTGGACGGCGAGCTCGTAGTCTTCCTGCGACTGCTGCCAGGTTTCGGTGGCAAGCAGGTTCTTGTCGTGCATCTGCGTATTCTGCTCGTAAGCGCGTTTCTTGCGCTGGACGTCGAGGTCGAGCTGGAGCTTCTCCTGCTTCAATGACAGCTTCTGCTGCTCCATGCTGATCTGCGTGTTGCGGAGCATGTCCTGCTTTTCGGCGAGCTGCGATTCGGCGTTCAGGATTTCGAGGTTCAATGTATTGTTGCTCAATATTACGATTGTCTGGCCCTTGTGGACCATCGTGCCTTCCTCGACCGGAAGCGATTGGACGATTCCGCTCTCAAGCGGGCTGAGCTGAACTGTAGTAATAGGCTCGACCTGACCGCTGACGCGGACGTAGTCGTTGAATTCGCCCTGCTTCACCTCCTCCACGGTGATCGTGTCGGCGCTGGTGTTCAGCACTTTGTTGTTAGGCCTGAAAATCAGCCATAATATGAAGACCAGGACCAGCGCGCCGATCCAATAAGGCAGGGCTTTCTTCGTAAATGCTCTCTTGATGCCTTTCTTCTGTTCAATCTGAATGTCCATGATTATCTGATTTTTAATATTTATCGAATCAATGGCTGTCCGGCGTAGTACTGGACAAGACGGTATTTTATCAAATACTGGAGGCGGGCGTTGAGGTTCTCGCTTCGGGCCTGGAGCATCAGGCCGGAGGCGGTCTGAAGCTCTATCGGCGACGATACGCCCTGGTTATATTTCTCGACTTCGGCGTTGTATGCGGTCTCGGCCGCCTGCGCCTTCTTCTGTGTCTGGAAGAATTCCTTCTGGAATCCGACCATCTGGCCGTAGTTGGTCTCGATCTCGTTCTCGAGGGCGCGGCGGGTCTCGATGTCGGTCTGTTCTGCGATCTTCATCGAGTTCCTGGCGCGGCGGGCGGCAGACTGGTAAGACAATCCATTGAAAATAGGGAAGTTCAACTGCGCGTACCAGTAGCGGCCGAAATTGTTCTTCAGCTGGTCGACGTATGGCGTGACGGCCGCAGTGGATCCAAGGAGCTGATAGTAAGCTGAGTTAAGGCCTGCGCCAATGTAGAGCGACGGGAAGAGCTTGCCTTTGGCGGAAGCGTATTCGAGCTTGCTCTTGCGGTAGTCGTACTCGGCGCCCTTCACTTTCGGATTGTGCTCGAGCGAGTAGTTCATGACTTCGGCAATGCTCGGCAGTTCGGCGAGCGACGGGTCGATGTAGGGGTCGTCGTCGGTGACGTCCGTGTCTATCATCAGGTCCTTGTCGGACGGATAGTTCATTTTCTGCTTGAGGGTCAGCAGAGCAAGGTCGCGTGCGTTCTCCTGCTTGATGAGAGTGTATTCGTCGCTGCGCATCGTGGCTTCGGTTTGAAGCACATCAGCCGGATTCTTGGTGCCGATGGCGCCCATGGTGCTGTCGCGTTCGAATGTCGAGCGGCTAGCTTCGCATTGTTTCCTGGCAATCTCCGCTGCTTCGGTGTAGAAGACTACGTCGAAGAATGCCTGCATGGTCTCCAGGGCGACCTGGTCCTTTGCCTGCTCAAGCTGGCTCTTGCCCATCAGGACTCCGATGCGGCTGCTTCGGTAGGCATTGACCATCGAGAGTCCGCGAAATGCAAGCATCTGTGTGTAAAGGTTGTAGCTGTTGCCGAAGGTCGCGTAGTTCGTGTAGGTATTGGTCTCGGGGTCGATGTTGCGGCCGTAGCTTGTCGTGGCCTGGCTGTTCCCCTGGACCGAAGGCAGCATAGAGGCGAAGGACTCGTCGCGCGTGGCGCGATAGGAGTCGTTCGTGAACTTCTGCTTGTTCACCGAAGGACTGTTCTCGACGGCATACTTCATGCAGTCGCTCAGCGTGAACGCCTTATGCTCGATTGCCTGCTGACCTTCTGGGGTTGCACCGGCTTCGGTCTTCAGCGTCTCGGCATCCTTGAACTGAGCCGCTGCCGGCAGAGTTCCTGCCGCCATCGCAGCTATCATCAATATCGTTGTAAAGGATCTTTTCATATTCTTTTTATCCGGCGGGTCGAATTGCAGCCCGCGCGTCTATTGGATATGCCAAAGTCGCGCCTTTTGGTTTTTAGCATTGATTTTCAGTCGCTTGCATTTTGGGGCTGAGCCGACCATCGTCTAAAATTTTGACACACGTGACAAATTTTTTTACAACGATGCGAGAGAATGATAACTTTGCGGTATGGCAAAAGAAGGCACGATACTGGTCATAGACGACAACAAGAGCATCTTGTCGGCTCTCGAGATCCTGCTTGGCAGATATTTCGAGAAGGTAGTCACGATTCCCGATCCGAATCGGATTCCGCAGATGCTGAGGGATGACAGGGTGGACGTGGCATTGCTCGACATGAATTTCACGACATCCATCAACACTGGCAACGAGGGAATCTTCTGGCTCGGGAAAATCAAGGAGCAGTCTCCTGATACGCAGGTTGTTCTGTTCACTGCTTATGCGGATGTGGATTTGGCAGTGAAAGGGATAAAGCAGGGCGCTGCAGATTTTGTGGTGAAGCCGTGGGACAATGACAAGCTCGTCGCTGCGCTTCAGAATGCATACATCCTCGGGCGTTCCAAGCGTCAGGTTCAGCAGCTCAAGCAGATAAAGAATGAACTCCAGAATACGCCGGAGATGTTCTGGGGGACGAGCGAGGCGATGAAAAGCCTGCGCGAGACTGTCGACAAGGTCGCGAAGACAGATGCCAACATCCTGATTACAGGGGAGAACGGGACCGGAAAGGAGATGCTTGCGCGAGAGATACACAGAAAATCAGCCCGTTCCAATGAGCTGATGGTGTCTGTGGATATGGGGTCGCTGACGGAGACGCTATTCGAGAGCGAATTGTTCGGTCATGTAAAGGGCGCATTCACAGATGCAAAGGCGGACAGGGCAGGGAAGTTCGAGGTGGCAGACCACGGAACATTGTTTCTGGATGAGATCGGCAATCTGCCATATCATCTTCAGAGCAAGCTGCTCACTGTCATCCAGAGCGGCAAGGTCGTGCGTGTCGGAAGCAATGAGCCTATTCCGGTTGATATCAGATTGATATGCGCAACGAATGCGGATGTGTTCGGAATGGTTCGTGAAGGCAAGTTCCGCGAGGACCTGATGTACAGAATAAATACGATACATTTGGACATTCCGCCGTTAAGGCAGAGACGCGGGGACATCATACCGCTGGCGGAGATTTTCCTGAAGCAGTTTACTTCCAAGTACGGCAAGCAGTTCGAGGGATTCGACGATAAGGCCCGCGCTGAAATGGAGGCCAATGCCTGGAGCGGCAACATCCGCGAGCTTCAGCACACTGTCGAGAAGGCCGTGATCCTCGGGGATGGAAGACAGATTATGAGTCGTGACTTGTTCTTGGGGCCGGTTGCGGAAGGCGTCGCGGGCGGCATTGGAGGTGCGGGGGGCATTGGCTTGGGCGGAGGAGCTGACCTTTCAGGCTTTACTACTCTCGAGCAGATGGAACGCGAGATGATCAAGGTTGCGATGGACCGCAACGGAGGCAACTTGTCCGCTGTCGCCCAGCAGCTTGGAATCACCCGTCAGACTCTTTACAATAAAATCAGGCGATATGGGCTTTAGCCTGCGAGAAATATTGCTGAAGTTGGAACAAATTGCTGCAAATTGAAAAGGTGGGCGTTCATAATATGGCTTTTGGCGCTGGCGGTGACGGCGGCGGGGATTGCCGTGTGCATCTTCTTCAAACAGTGGATTTTGCTGGTGCTCTCAAGCGCCGGCTTGACATTGTCGGTCGCTGAACTGATAAGGCTTTACGGCAATTCTGCCCGCAAGGTCAAGTTCCTTCTCGACTCCGTGAGGTCGAAAGACTTCTCTTTCAATTTCGCTGCGGGGCAGAAGAGCGACGACAAATACATCAATACCCAGCTGAACCAAATCAGGGACATCCTGCAGTCGGCTAGAAATGACGCAGTCGCCAGAGAGAAATATTATGAATTGATTCTCAACAGCATCAATACGGGAGTGATAGCAGAAGATGAGCGTGGCAACATATTCCAAAGCAACGATGCAGCACGAAGGATCTTCGGATTGGAAGTGCTGACGAATATAGCCCAGACCCGCCGAGTCTCTGACCAGGTGGCATCGGCACTGATGGAAATCAAGGCCGGCGAGAAGCGCAATGTAGCTGTATTCAATGAGAAGGGAGAGTACAACATTTCAATGCGGGCTTCAGAGGTGACAATGCCAAGCGCAGCCGGCAGTCCGACGGCCGATGCATCATGGGAAATGTCTGCGGACTCGAAGGAAAGCCAGGACAACAACAGGAAACTGAGGGTGGTAGTGCTCTCGGATATCAACAGCGAATTGGCTGAGAAGGAGTTGGACTCATGGCAACGGCTGATTCGCGTGATGACCCACGAAATAATGAACTCGCTATCGCCGATTACCTCACTGAGTTCGTCTTTGCTGGACATTTGCGACGACAAAAATGGAGACATGGCGCGCGGGCTCGCGACCATCAATTCCACATCGGCTTCGCTTATAAGTTTCATAGACGATTATCGCAGATTTACGCATCTGCCTGTTCCACAGAAGAAAGCGTTTACGATTACCGATCTTGTCTCCCGCGTGCTGTCGCTCGGAGGAGAAAATGCGAAATATGTTTCCGTCTCAATAACTCCTTCGGACATAATGCTTTACGCAGACGAAGACCTTATCGGGCAAGTGATGATCAACGTGATGAAGAACGCATTTGCGGCAATCGATGGGGCTGGAACGGAGGAATGGAAGCGGCCGGAAGTTCCTGCGGTATCGATAGTGGCTTACCTCGATGCAGACGAGAATCCGATTGTGGAGATCACCGACAACGGCTCGGCCATCCCGGCCGACTCGGTCGAGAATATCTTCATGCCGTTCTATACGACCAAGCCCGACGGCAGCGGCATAGGCCTGAGCCTCTCACGCCAGATAATGCGTCTGCACGACGGTTCCATCCGCCTGACTTCCAACATCCCCGGCCGTGTCACATTCACGCTGCAGTTCCGCTAGCCTGCGGGCTGCTGCCGCGCCCCCTGCGCAGCGCGGGTTACCCGCGCATAAATGTTGTTATATTTGCCGCTGTTTTAGCAGATGGAATCAATGCAACAGACTGAAGAAAATGAGAATCCGCAGATAGAGCAGACTGTTCAAGGCTCTGGCGAGGCAAACGGCACAAGCGGAAACAACGGCAAGGGAGTGAAGATCGCGGCTGGGTCTGCGATGGCTTTCATCGTCCTGATGGGAATCGTCAGCATGTTTTCTGACATGACGCACGAAGGCGCCTCGAGCATCATGGGCGCATTCCTGAGCATGGCCGGGGCGAGCGCAGCGGCCATCGGCTTTGTCAGCGGCCTTGGCGAATTCATCGGATACGGGTTGAGAATAGTGACGGGATTCGTCGCTGACAAGACTAAGAGATACTGGCCGCTGATAATAGTCGGCTACGTGGTCGATATGGGAGCGATCCCGCTTCTGGCGCTGATACCGAAGGGCGGATGGATGTGGGCGTGCGCCCTGATGGTCGTCGAGCGCGCCGGCAAGGCCATCAAGAAGCCTGCAAAAGACACTCTGACGTCATTCGCCGCTTCCCAGACGGGGCAGGGGAAAGGCTTTGCCATACAGGAGTTCCTCGACCAGATAGGAGCATTCATAGGTCCTGTCATTCTGTACGTTACAATGAAACTCTCCGGGTCGATGGATCCGTTCAGGCTATACGGGCTCTGCTTCCTCATCCTAGGCATTCCTGCGGTTATAACTATCGCGCTGGTCGTGATTTCCAAGTTCAAGTTCCCGAACCCTGAAAAGTTCGAGGCGCCTTCCAAGACGAGCGAGCCGTTCAAGATGAAGAAGCCGTTCGTTCTTTACTTGGTGGCAATCAGTTTGTTTGCAATGGGTTACATTGACTTCAACATGATAACTATGCATACTGCAAAGCTCGGGCTGATAGATGAAAAGTCTCTGCCTCTTCTCTATGCATTGGCCATGGGAATCGACGCATTCGCAGCCCTGTTCTTCGGCTGGCTGTACGACAAGAAAGGAGTCCGCACATTGGCATGGTCAACGCTCATCGCCGCCCCATTCGCAGTGCTGATTTTTGGAGCGACCTCGCGTACGGCACTGATAATAGGAGTCCTGTTGTGGGGAATAGGCATGGGCGCTCAAGAATCCATAATGAAGAGCGCAGTCAGCTCCATCGTTCCGAAGGAAGGCCGCTCCACTGGATTCGGCATTTTCCAGACAGCGTTTGGGCTATTCTGGTTCTTTGGCAGCTGGCTCTGCGGGGTCCTCTATGATGCAAACATAACCTGGATGGTCGTCTTCTCCGTTGCAATGCAGGTACTCGCCGTGCCGTTCTATCTCTGGTCAGGCGCTCTGACCGGCAAGAGCTTGGCAGGCAGCAAGGAGTGAGGCGTCGGAAATCTCAATCAGCGGGGTCGAGGGCGTTTGCCATAGATGACATTGTGGAGAATAGGGATTCTGCAATGCGCTGTTTTTCTTCAGCTTTAGGGTTCGTCGAGTCGAAGGTGACGCAGTCGCCCATGCGCATTATCTGGTTGCGGCGGCTGATATAGATGGGGTAGAATTTGACGCGTTTGCCGGTAGTCTGGAAATATTGGCTGCCGATTTGTGCGAAACCGGTATAGAGAGATGACACCCCCGCGCTTGCGTATTCATCTCCCTTTTCAGGAAAGAGCAGGATGTTGTCGCCTTGCTCCAGAGCTTCTACAGTGCGGTTGAATGTGTCGATCACCTCTCTGACCCCGTTGCGGTACACCGGAATCGGATGCATCGAGTTCATTACGTATATGACGACTTTTTTCAGGTGCCCGGGGATTCTATTGCGCCAGAATTTCGGAAGGAAGCTGAAAATCTTCTCAACGCCCGGCCTGAGCTGCGCCTCGACTTTCTCAGGTTCAAGCATCGAGTTGATGATCCATGGCCTGAAGAAGAACGGCAGATGCAGGACGCACATGATGGGCCCTGCTATTTCCATGTGGTTGGAGACGAAAACGACGGGGCCCTCCGACTCGTCGACGACTACGGCATTCTCGACCTTGCAGCGGAAGAAAGGTCGCACAAAAAAGGCGATGACTCTCACCCAGATATGCTTCGTTTCCCTCATCAGATATTGCTGAAGGGCTGATTTCATGCGCTGTAAATCTTCCTTTGAGAAATTCTTCAGCGAGTCGGCCAATTTGGTCCGCAGAGATCCTGCTGCGCCGGACGGCCTCGAGATGCGCTGGGATGTTATTGCAAAGCGCTGCACCCTTGTGGCGAAGATGTCGTCCATCGGTTCCAGCAGCGCTGCGAAGAATGCGATGAGAAGGAAAAGCAGCGGCGCGAGCAGCATTGAATTGGTAAAGAACTCGATGCTTACAGGTGCAGGGAGGCTTGCTCCATCCGGTGTCTTGAACCTGAAGGTGGATGCGGTCAGAAAGGCCATGACGGCAAGCGCTACCATCTGTGACAAAGCTATGCTCCTGTCGTCGAACGTCTGCATCACTTCCGGATCCTGGTCTGCGATGAATCCGAGCAGTGTCTGCATGTTGCCGTGGAGGTTGTTCAGAATGGATACCACGATGCTGAAGGCGAAGCAGAGAATGCCGACCGACAGCCATGCCCATTTGATGACGTGATAGTAGGACAGAAGGGCGCATGCAGTCCAGATGGCTACTCCGACTGCAAACAGCGTCGGGTCGTCGTAGTTATCCTTCATTTTCCTGACGAACAGCAAATAAAAGATAATTACAAACGCTGCGGTCAAGGTCCCATATCCTGCAATGGCGAGCAGCGACTTGAGCGGGTTGAATCCATGTTGTAGCAATATAGAGACTATAAAGCTGTATATCAACATGTTGTATGCAGTGTTGAAATTGGTGCTCATCCTGTAGAAGTACTTGTAGGATGTGTTTGAGCCGGAATCGGCGTAAAGCCTCCGGCACTTTGAATTCAACGCCAGGAACATTGCCAATTGTGCGATGGCAAGCAAAATGATCGTGACGAGAACGCCGAGCATTCCATCCTTTCCAAGCCGGATCGACAGGAAAGAACCTGCAACGATCAGCAATGCGCTGATGGAGGAGCTTGCGATGAAGCTCCTCGACAGATGAGGCAGATCTCTTGAATCCACTTTCATTGCATGATTTGATTGTAGCAGTATTGCAAAGATATATAAAGTCGCAATAATTAATTATATTTACGTCGATGAAGCTGTTGCTGACATTTACGATACGTGCCTTCCTGCCTCTGACGGCGATTCTTTCGTCGCTTTCGTTACTTTGTGCCGGCTGTGGAAGCAATCCGTTCCATAAAGCTTATGATGTCTGCGTCTATGGCGGCACTTCGTCCGGCGTCGTTGCAGCGATTTCCGCTGCACGCTCCGGCTGCAAGGTATTGCTCATTGAGCCTACCACCCATATCGGCGGACTCACTACCGGAGGACTGGGCTATACCGACATAGGCAACAAGCAGATTGTCATGGGCATTGCAAGGCAATTCTATCGCAACCTCGGAACCCATTACGGAAAGCTCGAGTCGTATGCTTTCGAACCTCATGTCGCCGACAGCGTTTTCCGTGCCATGCTTGCAGCTGAACGGAACCTGACTGTAGCCACAGGCTGGCGCATTGAAAAGGCAAAGAATGAAAGGACTGTCATAAAAAACATCACTGTCGCAAGCTCCAAGGACACTTCTCTTCAGGCTGTGGTCCGAGCCAAAGCCTGGATCGACTGTTCGTACGAAGGCGACCTGATGGCTCGATGCGGTGTCGGCTACACAGTGGGAAGGGAATCCAATGCGACTTACGGGGAGACATATAATGGAGTGCAGCTTTCAGAGAAGCACCAGTTCCCTGACGGCATCAGTCCCTATGTCGTGCCCGGGGATCCTTCAAGCGGCCTGCTTTGGGGCATTTCGTCGGACACTCTCGCTCCAGCCGGCAGCGGAGACAGGCATGTCCAGGCTTACAATTTCAGACTCTGCCTGTCAAGGTCTCCGAATGGAATGGTCATGATGCCCAAACCGGAAAATTACGATTCTTCGCACTATGAGCTGATCAGACGCATCATCAAGGCAGATACCTCCAAGAAGAGGCTTGACGATTTCCTTTTCTTCGCGCCGATGCCTGACTGCAAGAGCGACGTGAACAACAACGGCCCTCTGTCCACAGACATGATAGGCTTCAGCGACGACTATCCTGAAGCATCCTATGAGGAAAGAGCGGGGATTTTCAAGGCCCACAAGGACTATGTCCAGGGCCTTCTGTATTTTCTTGCCAGCGATTCCGTGATTCCTGAGCGTACCAGGCAAAGGATGCGTCAATGGGGATTGCCGAAGGATGAGTTCGTCGACAACGGCCATTGGACCCCTCAGCTTTACATTCGCGAAAGCCGCAGGATGGTAGGCGAATATGTCGTGACCGAGGCGAATTGTCTGGGAAGGGCTTTCGTAGATGACGGCATCGGCCTTGCGGCCTATACCATGGATTCTCACAACTGTCAGAGAATAGTGGTACGCAGGGATGGAAAGGCGATGGTCAAGAACGAGGGCGACGTCCAGGTGGGAGGATACCCTCCTTTCGACATCCCGTATCGCGCCATAACGCCGAAAAGGAGTGAATGTGCCAATCTTCTTGTGCCTGTATGCTTGTCAGCCAGTCACATAGCCTATGGCTCGATTAGGATGGAACCTGTATTCATGGTTCTGGCGCAGTCTGCGGCAGTCGCGGCCAGCCATTATCTGAAGAACAGGCTTAAGTGCGTCCAGGACGTCGATGCCGGTGTGATACGAGACAGATGCAACGACAATCCTTACCTTGACGGCACCTTGCCTGACATAGTCGTCGATGACACTTATCCAAATGTCGCTTACACCTCAAGATGGAAGCGTGTGACCTCCGTCGGAGGCTATGGCTCCAGCTTCCTTGAACTGAAGTATGCACCTGACTCAGCCTGCGGGGCATATCATAGCGGGCCTCAGACAGTGACTTACACCATAACCCCTTACAGGTCTTCAGTATATTCCCTATATGTGTTCCAGCAGTACATACCCGGCCTTGCAAATGAATGCAGATATTCGCTCTTGCTCCCTTCCAAGGCGAAGGTGATCTCCGACCTGGAAACCGAGAAGGCATTCATACAGCCTGCTGCTGATGGCATTGAATATTCCAAAGTCCTTGATTTGAAAATGATGAATTATCCGGAACAATCTTCGGGAGACTGGATTAGGCTGGGTGAATTCTATCTGCCTAAAGGTTGTTCCATAAGGCTGGCTCTTACGAGTATGGGTCTTGATGGCGACATTACCTCCGACGCCATTCTCCTTACCTCTCGCAAATAAGATGAAAGTACCTCCATACAAATGCTACCTGTTCGACATAGACAGGACTCTGTTCGATTTCAATGCGAATGCAAAGGAGGCCATGCGCCTGTCAATCCTCGAGATGCATGTCCAAGTCAGTGATTTTGACGATTTCTGGACCAAGTACCAGGTAGTGAACGCCCATTACTGGCACCTCTATGAGCATGGCGAGATCGATAAGGAAACTCTGCGCCGTGAAAGGATTTACCAGGCTCTGGTCCAGGTGCTTGGTGTTGACGATAGGGCATACGCCGACTATCTTGAGGTGCTCTACCTCGGCTATATGGGAAGGATGACTACCATGATGCCTCATGCAAAGGAGGTGGTAGTTGCATTGAAGGAAAGGGGTGCGAGACTTGGAATCTGCTCGAACGGATTCAGTGAAGTTCAGTACAGCAAGCTGATAAATTGCGGTATAAGGGATTATTTCTGCAGTGTCGTCATTTCCGACGAGGTAGGAGTCAACAAGCCTTTTCCGAAGATCTTCGAACTGGCGATGAAAGGAGCAGGCGGGACGAGGCAGGACACGATAATGGTCGGCGACGACGTCGAGGTAGACATAGAAGGGGCGCAAGTGTTTGGGATAGACCAGTATTATTACAATCCCGGCCGTCTTCCATGCGACTGCGCCCCTACATATACGGGAGATACTTTGCTCGATCTGATCTAAGCCGTTCCGGCATCCATGATTTTCAATAGAAGGGAACGGAATGTCTCCGCTTCCTCTTCGTCAAGATGGCTGTGGAACTGCTGCAGGTATTTGGCCTGGATGCGCCGCCAGTCATCGCAAATTTCCTTGCCTTTCCAGGTGAGCAGGATGCTTGAGCTTCTCTTGTCCTTTGCGGACTTGATGCGTTCCACGAATCCTCCTTCTTCCAGATGCTTGACGAGCACAGAGACGCTCGGCTTGGTAAGGCTCAGCGTCTTTGCGAGACTTGATACCGTGGTGTGCCCTTGAGAGTCGATGGTCCTGAGATAGCAGAGCTGCATGAATGTCAGCCCTTTTTTCTTCAGGCGATTGGCTATCAAGGAAGAAGTCTTGTAAAGGAACTCTTCCACAGTGCCGAACGGATCCGCCTTGTCACTCATTTTGCTTCAGATATTTGCGATTTGCGGGCAAATTTATCGAAAAAGCGGTCATTATGCATTGCCTTTCTTGCGTAGCTCCGCATCTTTTTCAATGTATTCCTTCTGCCAGACAGGCTGGGTGAGTGTGTCAAGCTCGGTGTCATAGGCGTCGAGATGATTAAGGTACTCATCTTCCGACATTATGTCTTGAGCCGCTTCATTCTCTCCTTGCGTTTCTGTGGTGAGGATGTTCTTCTGGAAATTCTTGTAGTGGTCGCGAATCGAGCAAGGCATCAGCAGGTTTTTGCTGTGCATCTTGTCGTTGAGTGAATAATCGTTCTGCCAGCTGCGTCCGTTATTCATGATCGTGGTTTCGTAGGCGTCTTCAAGGTGCTTGCCTTCGGCATACATCTTCAGGATGTTGTCCGTCGTATAAGGAACGAATACGCAAGGCATTATGTTGCCGTTCCAGTCAATGTAGACGTAGCCTCCGTTTCCGCCGTAGGCAACGCAGCCGTGAGTGAGGACTCCGCTGTTCCAGAAGTCTGCAACGCAGTGCTTGTTGTCGTGCATCTGATGCTCCCAGGTCCTGTAGAGGCGGACGCGCTCCTTAGGAGGTACCATAAGGTCGAATACGTCCTTGCCGCGTCCGATAGGCATGAATTGGAATTGCCACATGAAGGAAGCGCCCTGCTTCTCGAAGTAATAGTCATAGAATTCTTCCGATGCGACCATGTCGACATTCTTGGATGTGGAAGTTACTGAAACTGCGAACGGAACGCCGGCTGTGCGAAGGTTTTCGAACGCTGCCAGGATCTTCTCGAAGGTGCCTTCTCCGCGGCGGCCGTCGGTCTCCGCTTCATAGCCCTCGACTGATATCGCCGGTGCGCAGTTGCCGAGCTCGGCCATCTTCTGGGCCATTTTCTTGTCGATAAGCGTGCTGTTGGTGTAGAACATGAAGAACATGTCCGGGAATTCCTCGAAGAGGTCGATGATGGTCTTTCCCTGCGACCTGTACATCAAGGGCTCGCCGCCGCTGATCACTACGAACGTTCCGCCCATCTCGTCCCTGAACTCGCGGATGATCCTTTCGGTGACGTCGAACTCAATGTGAGGCGAAGTATGGGGATCGCTGCAGGCATAGCAGCCGTAGCAGTGAAGGTTGCAGGCCTGTGACGGGGAGACGACGAGGAAGCTCGGTGCATTGTAGCCGTGCTTTGCGACGTAGGCAGCATTTGCATCCTTCTTCTCCGGGTTAGCGTTCATCATTCCCTGATATCCTAACACGTGGATGAGCTTATTGATGGCTCCCTTGGAGATGTATCCTTTCCTGACGTTCTTCATTACTCCATGGATCATGGCGCTCATGAAGTCATACCTTTTTTCCTGTATCGGCTTGAGGTGCTTTGTGTCGTCTGTGACGATGTTCTTGTAGAGTTCCTTGTCAATCTTGTTGACCACGATGTTGCTGAAGAGCGGGTTCGCACCTGCGTCAACCAGCAGTTTAAGCATTTTTTCCGTATTCATAATATTAAAGTATTATTTGTAATTGTTTATTTTTCAAATGTTGGCACAAATTTAGTTAGAATTATCTAACTTTTTTCTATGGTGAATGTCCTGTTTTTCTACTTTAATGTGGACGATGGCTCAAAGAGCAAAAAACGCTACATTTACATTATGGATTCGATAGAGATATTTCATGCTCGCGAGAACAATCTGAAGGATGTCTCGCTTGAGATTCCGAAGAAAAAGATAACGGTGTTCACAGGAGTGTCAGGCTCGGGAAAGTCTTCTCTCTGCCTCGACACGATTGCGGCGGAGTCAAGGCGCGAACTGAACGACACGTTCCCAAGCTTCGTGCAGCAGTATCTGCCGAAATACGGCCGTCCCAAGGTTGAACGCATAGAAAACCTCCCTGTGACAATACTCATCGAGCAGAAGAAGCCGGCTCCCAACAATCGTTCCACGGTAGGGACGTACACCGATGTTTACGCTCTGCTGAGGCTCCTCTTTTCGCGTGTGGGCAAGCCTTTCATTGGCTACTCCGACAGCTTTTCCTTCAATCATCCTTCAGGCAGCTGTCCACGCTGCGGCGGAGTCGGAATGGTTACCGACCTGGACATCCATAAGCTGGTTGATTTCGACAAGTGCCTGAACGACGAGGGAGTGATTCATTTCCCGACATTTACAACCGGCGCGTGGCGTTGGAAAAGATATGCATGCAGCGGCCTTTTCGACCTGAACAAGAAAATCCGCGACTACAGCAAGGAAGAGCTGGACCTCTTTCTCTATTCTCCGCTGGTCCGCTTGAAGAATCCTCCTTCGAATTGGCCGAAATCCGCCAAGTTCGAAGGGATGTTTCCACGTATGTACCGCAGCATAATTCCAACCAAGGAAGGCAAGCGTCAGCAAAAAGTCCTTGATCTCATGGCAGTCACAGTCGTCTGCCCCGAATGTGGGGGAACCAGGGTCAATGCGAAGGTCCGCAGCTGCACCATCCTCGGCAAGAACATCGCGGATGTAGTCGACATGCCGATTTCAGAATCGGAGAAGTTCGTGGCTTCCATCGACGACCCGCTGGCGGTGGATTTACGCAATGAGCTGGTCACCAGGCTTCAGGCCCTCGTTGACATCGGACTCGGCTATCTGTCGCTTTCACGCGCCACCGGAACTCTATCCGGAGGAGAGGCCCAGAGGATCAAGATAGCGAAGTACATCAATTCCGCCCTTACCGACATGGCTTACGTTCTCGACGAGCCGGGCACCGGGCTGCACCCACAGGACATTTCGCGCATGCAGCGTTCCCTGCAGGGCCTTCGCGACCACGGCAATACGGTGATGATAGTCGAGCACAACCGCGACATCATATCGATGGCCGACCATGTCGTCGACCTTGGTCCCCTTGCAGGCGCTCGCGGAGGACAGGTGACGTATCAGGGTGACTATCCCGGACTGCTTGCTTCAGACACAGTCACGGGCAGGATGCTCAGGCGCAGCAGCGGACTGAAGGATGCCGTGAGAAGGCCTTCCGGGTTTTTCCATATAGATAAAGCCAACTTGCATAATCTTAAGAATGTGACGGTTGACCTTCCGAAGGGAGTGATGGCCGTCATCGCTGGCGTAGCAGGATCAGGGAAAAGTTCGCTTATGGAATTTTTCCAGACAAATTATTGTCCCGAAGCTGTTTTCATAGGACAGAAAGATATAGGCATCAATCTCCGTTCGACTCCGGCGACCTATCTGGACATATCGGATACGATCAGGATGCTGTTCTCCAAGGCGAACAAAGTCTCTTCACAGCTGTTCTCCTTCAACTCGTTGGGGGCGTGCCCGTCCTGCAGGGGCAAGGGAATCATCGTGTCGGACATGGCCTTCATGGAATCCATCGAGACGGTGTGCGACGTGTGTCACGGCACCCGCTATTCAGCGGAGGCCATGGCTTACAAGTATCATGGCCTGAACATCGCCGAGGTTATGGATATGTCTGTGGAAGAAGCTATTGAATTCTTTGAAGGCGAGCCATTCCAGCCGCAGCTCCAGTCCCTTTTCAATGTAGGGCTAGGCTATCTGCATCTTAATCAGTCGATGACCACTCTTTCAGGCGGGGAACTCCAGCGAGTGAAGCTCGCTTCCCAACTTTATCGCAAAGGCGAAGTCTTCATCCTCGACGAACCGACTGATGGACTGCATCTTGACGATGTCCGCAAGCTGCTCTTGCTTTTCAATGCAATGACCGACGCAGGCAACACCCTTTATCTGATAGAGCACAGCCTCGACGTGATGAAGGAAGCGGATTATGTGGTGGAAGTGGGTCCGGAAGGGGGCGATGCCGGCGGCGAACTGCTCTTCTCGGGCACTCCTCGCGGGATGCTTTCCTGCGGACGCTCAGTCACCCGCCCTTACCTTTCCGCTGCCCTGTAACTTTTAAAGATTTCCGGGGAATTTGTAACTTTCGGATATGAAGAAAAATTCAATCGTTTATATGATAATTGCTGCAATGTGGTTGCCGTGTCCGGCTTCGGGGCAGATGCCGCATGTCGTGAAAGGTGAAGACGACGTGTGCGGGGCGGTGCCGAACGAAAGGCAGCTCGAATGGCACGCGATGGAGGAAATGGCGTTCATTCACTTCAATATGAACACTTTCACTGGCAAGGAGTGGGGCTATGGCGACGAGTCGGAGTCCACTTTCAATCCGACAGACATGGACGCGGAACAGATTGTCCGTGCGGTTCGCGATGCAGGACTGAAAGGATTGATCCTCACTGTAAAGCATCATGACGGCTTCTGTCTGTGGCCCAGCCGCTTCACTGCTCACTCCATCAGGAGCTCGCAGTATAGGGGCATCGGAAAGATGGGCACCGACATTCACGGCAAGCCTCTGAGCACTGCAAATGGAGGCGAGCCTGATATCGTCCGTGAGTTCGCCGAGGCTTGCGCCAGATACGGAATCAGGTTCGGAATCTACCTGTCCCCGTGGGACCGCAACAGGGCGGACTATGGCACTGCGAGTTACATTGAATACTATAGAAATCAGCTTTCTGAGCTGCTGTCGGATTATGGGCCGATTTTCGAAATCTGGTTCGACGGAGCCAACGGCGGCGACGGGTATTATGGTGGTGCGCGGGAAAAGCGTCACATTGTGCCGAATGAATATTATCAATGGGAAGGCACTGTGGACCTGATTCATAGGCTCTCTCCGAATACATTGATATTCAGTGGAATGTATCCTGACGCAAGATGGTGTGGCAATGAAAGCGGATATGCGGCCGAGACGAACTGGTGCACCGGCGATGCGGATATTTTCTTTCGCAACAACAGGGAAGACGCTTATCTGCTTCATCATGGAATCGAGGACGCCAAGCATTGGGTCCCGTGCGAAGTTGACGTATCGATCAGGCCCGGATGGTTCTATCATCCTGACCAACAGCCCAAGACAGGGGAGGAACTCTTCCAGATCTATCTGACGTCGGTAGGCAGGAACGGCAACCTTCTGCTGAATCTTCCTCCTGACACTCGCGGTCAGATACCCGATGCCGACGTGTCTGCGCTGCACAGATTTCGCGAGATAAAGGATTCGGTTTTCAGGAGAGACCTGGTGGATTCTGCGTCGACGGTCGTCGCAATGGGTGCCGGCAGTTATGGAGGCCATTCACAGCAAGGTGTGGCCGATGCTTCTGAGAGTGGAGCCTTGCTGGGCGTTGCATTGACCTGGAAAAAGCCCGTGAAGCCGCATTATGTGGTTATAAGAGAGGATATCGAAAAGGGCCAGAGAGTAAGGCTGTTCGAAATCCAGGCTCCGATCTTGGGACAGTGGGTCACGATCGGCCGTGGCACGACCATAGGGCACAAAAGGATAATCGAGGTCGACCAAGTCGAGACTTCCGAGCTCAGAGTGCTGATTCTCGATTCCAAATCCGAACCAAGGCTTTTGCCTATACAGGTGTATGAATAAGATAAGACTTATCGTTTTTGCATCGGCGCTGCATGATGCTGCCAGCGTGATGGACTCGCGAAAGACACTTTTTGATGGATTGGGAAAGATGGCCGAAGTCGAAATGGCGTTGGCTGACAATACGGCCGCTTGGGAGGCAGGAGCTGTCGAAGCCGAGAACGTTTCGGCAGTATGCTTCATCGCTACCGGAGGGACGGAGGAGATCTTCGAGAGACATTTCGACGATGTCCTGCGCGTTTGCTGCGGAGCGATGCTGCGACCTATAATGATACTTTCCGACGGGTTGCACAATTCCTTTGCGGCTTCGTTCGAGATCTGCACTTTCTTGCATCGCCGCGGGATTCAAGGCATCCTTGTCAATGCTCCGCTCTGCCCAGATGCGGATTTCTTCTCCTCGTTCGGCAAGGCTCTGGATGACCTCTCCTCTGCGACCGGGCAGAATGAGGTCGTTACATCCGCCGGAACAGCTTATTACCCCGAAAATGTCCTGAAGTATTACTCAGGCAGGAAGATTGGCCTTATCGGTGGCGAAAGTGCTTGGCTGATAGCATCTCACATTGACCGAGACGCAGTGGAGGTCAGCTTCGGTTGCAAGTTTGTCGATGTCTCCATCAAAGAGCTGGAGATGAATTACTTCGAGATCAGACAGACTGGCACGGCATCGATGATGCGGGGATACCGGGAGATGTGCGGCGTGCTTTCCGGGAACGATGGACGTTTCGGAAAGGCCAGAAGTGAGGAAGATCTGTGTGATGCATTGAATATGTACTTGGCTCTGAAAAGGATGTGCGAGAAATATCGTCTGGACGCATTGACGATAAAGTGCTTCGACCTGCTGGGACCATGCAGGACCACTGCCTGTCTTGGACTGGCGCTGCTAAACGATGCCGGGACGGTTTCCGGATGCGAAGGCGACATACCGACTCTGTGGACCATGATGTATGCTCAGGCCACAGCAGGCGGAAAGGGAATGACTTTCATGGCAAACCCCTCTTCTTCAGATACCGGGGAATGTACGGTGGATTTTGCGCATTGCACCGTGCCGATAGCCATGACCGAGTCCTTTTCTCTGCCGAGCCATTTCGAGTCGTCCATCGGCATAGGCGTCGCCGGCATCCTGCCTCTTGGTCGCTACGAGCTGCTTAAAATCGGCGGCGAAGCGCTCGACAGGATGTTCCGCGTTGAGGGTGAAGTGATTGAGAATACGCACGTCGTCGAGCGATGCCGCACCCAGGTGCGTTTCAAGTTCGATTCCCGAATTGACTTCGACAAGTTCATGTCGAATCGTCTCGGCAACCACGTAATCCTCTGCCGCCTTTAGCATTCCGTCCCGCTTCCAGCCTCTCGCCTGCTTCCACCTCTTGCCACGCGTCCTCCTTACTTCCCGCCTCTCGCGTCGCTTCCATCTCTCGCCCTACGTCCTCCTTACTTCCCGCTTCCTGACAAATCCTGCAACCCCCATTTGCAACGACATCTTCGTTGCAGAATATGGAAAAGTGGCTCGATATGCATATCTAAGGCCGTTTTTGCCATCTGGAATCATTGAGACATATCTCTGTCCCTGTCTTAATATAACCTAATGCTCTGATTTACAGCCATAGTGCCATAATCTGCAACGAAGGAATCTGTCGGCGGCTCGAATTACCAGAATCTGCAACGAAGAATATGGCTGCAGATTCCGATTCTATGAGGGGGGTATAGGAAGTGGTGATAGAGAGGATATTGCCAGAAGTGCATTCCTGTAAAAAATGACTTTTAAGGATGACGCTGTAAATAAGCTACTTGTGAGACGCCTTTCCCAGAGATGCGTATGTACAGGAGGGTCCGAAGTCGAGAGCGTGTACTGTCAACGTCGCTTTTACAATATTGCGAAAAATCGTGCGCACGGGCTTCCTGTGCGCTGCATAATGGGTTAGATTGCCTTGAATCCGTAGACGAGGTTATCGGTAAGTTGGTATGAGTCGCAGAATCAAAGCATTCAGTGTCTTTTTAACAGATAATGTCAGGTTTTATTTAGTATATTTGTTAGACGATATCTGTACTGACTAAACTAACTGCTACTGACTATGGAAGGATTGGATAAAATTGAAAAGAAGCGTGGCTCCTTGGTTGACCAGGTAGAAGACCGACTAATGAATTATTGTAAGGATAAAGGCCTGAAACCAGGAGACGGAGTTCCCAATGAAACTGAGCTTGCAGCGGAGTTCGGAGTTGCAAGGAGTGTAGTGCGCGAGGCATTGAGCAGGTTCAAGATGATGGGAATGATAGAAAGCCGCACCAAGAGGGGGATGGTGATTACGCCGATTACCCTCTTCGGATGTATGAAGACGGGACTTCTGCCCGAATTGATGGGAGAGGACTCCCTTTTCGAACTGCTTGAATTCCGCGTGGCTCTCGAGATCGGCATCAGCGGCATCGTGTTCAGGAGCATGAATCCTGATTATCTCCGGCAACTCATGGAGACAGTCAGGTTTGGCGGAGCTGAGAAGGACAGCCGCTACTCTACTGAAAGCGAATTGGCTTTCCACACCAAGATGTATGAGATTACCGGCAACGGTTCTGTGATGCAGTTCGCGAAGATCATCAGCCCGGTGCTTGAGTTTGCAAATGAAAAGTACGGCGTGTACTTCGCTCCGATTCAGAAAAAGCTCGATGCTAGGGGACTGCACGTCAACCATCAGTACTTGGTGGATACTCTTGAGTCAGGCTCGGAAATCGCTTACAAGAAGGCAGTAGAGAACCATTTCAAGGCATACACGATTTATATTGAAAACAGGAAGAAGTTAAAACACGATGAATAAATCTTGCTTAAGGGCAGTACTTGTCGTGATTCCCCGGTGCGAGACCATTTCCTTGAATCCGTCGCTCACCCTGCCGCACGATCCTTATCCGTTCCTTCCAAAGCTTTTGGCAAATGCGGCCGGCTGCAGGAAAATTCTTTCTTGGCGGGACTGCACCAGCCTACGTGTGGACGTTATTCATGGGCCACGATAGCGGCCTCTTTAGGACTTCGACCTGTACCAGCCTACGAGGTGGAATGTCCTGACAGCTACTGCATTCGCCAACATAACCACTTATGGGACCGACCAGACCATTTTCCAGAGATATCTCGCCACATCGTCTGAAGGCAGGCTCGGAAGGGCGTGCATACCAACCCAGCCCTTATTCTCCATGCGACGCTGATTTTCCTTACGTTGGGTACCGCGCTTTGGGCGTTCTCGGATTGGTGATAGCAGGCCTTTTCGCTGCGGTAATGTCCACGCTCTCCGCTTCGATGAACTCGTCGGCGACCGCCTTTTTGACGGATATCTATCCGAAGCTCAAGCACCCTTCGCAGGCTTCGTCTCCCGCCCCTGAGGACGGCAAGCGGATGCTGAGGCTGGCAAGGCCTGTGACGCTTGTCCTGGAAGTCTTGGGCGGGCTCGGAGGTCTTTTCCTCCTCAGAATGACCACCAAGCGCGCAAATTCGTCTGGGGCCGCCTGCGGCTGACCGGCGACTTGAACCAAAGTATCCCCATCCAGGCCAGAGCCACCATATTCTGTGGCAACTGCCATAAAAACAGCAAGAAGTATATTAATGTTTCTTTTATTCGATTCATTATCGCGAAACAAAAATAGTGTAAATTTGTACCATTATGACAGCAGGAATATTGATTACGACCACAAATCAGGTCGAAGGGAGGCCGATACGGCAGTATCTCGGGCCGGTCAATGCCAACATCGTGCTTGGCGCAAACTTTGTGTCTGACTTCTTAGCGCAGCTTACGGACTTTTTCGGCGGAACATCCGAGGCATACCAAGGCAAGATAGACGAAGTCTACAAGAGAACGATGCGCCTTCTGGAAATCAAGGCGATGGATATGGGAGCCAACGCAGTCGTCGGCCTGAAGACCGACTTCAGCCAAATCTCCGGCAAAGGGATGTCGATGTTCATGCTGAGTGCCGTAGGCACTGCAGTAGTATTATAGAAATGACAATAGAACAAGCGATTGACAAAAGGCATTCCTGCAGGTCATATTCTGCAGCGCCTGTCAGCGAGGGTGACCGGCTGATCCTTCGCAGGGAAATTGACAAGATCAATGCAGAGTCCTGCCTGCATCTCCAGCTTATGCTGGATGAGCCGGGGGTCTTCAGCCGCTTTGCGACTTTCGGAACATTCCACGGAGCAAGCAATTACCTTGCAATGGTGGGTCCTTCCAAGCCGGGTCGCGAGACGGAAGAGAAGATAGGCTATTACGGAGAGCGCCTTGTCTTGCTGGCAGTTACGCTTGGAATGCAGTGCTGCTGGGTCAAGATGACTTACAGAAAGTCCTCGAAGGTCAATGTCAGGCCCGGCGAGCATTTTTCCTGTGCCATCAGCATAGGCTATCCTGCTGCCGATGCCAATATGTTCGAGCATAAGAGCAAGCCGATCGAACAGCTTTGCAACTGTGCCGAGCCGATGCCCGACTGGTTCCGCAAGGGAATGGAAGCCGTCATGAAGGCTCCTTCATCCACAAACAAGCAGCCTGTCCTGTTCCATCTGGACAAGGCCGGCCGCGTAACGGCTGACTATAAGCCTACTTTATATTCCTTCCCTGTCGATCTCGGAATCGCCAAGTATCATTTCGAAATCGGTTCCGGCGGCCATAAAGTCGAGTAGGTGAGTGTCTGGAAAGCTATGACCCTTGAGCCGGGAGGATGATGCTGCTTTTCACCCGGTTCGCCAGAAGTGGTTCCGAAAGGCATCTCCGCAATGTGCTTCCAGTCAGGCGGCGATTTTATCGTTTTTTATTTGGTTGACGAAATGAATCATCCCGATCTTGGATATATGTATTGCCTTGCTGTACTCTTCCTGCTGGCTTTGCCGGCAGGCGAATGCAGTGCACAAAGTGCGCGGCGAAGGAACGGCGACAGGCCTGCGAATCTCTATCGTGCAGATATGGTGAGTTACCATCCGGTCAAGGGCGGAAGGGACAGCGTCCGGTTTGATGATGGCGCGAAGATGACTAAGGCGGCTGCAGTCAAGGACCTTGCCGACTTCACCGAATGGATGCGGAAGTATTATCCGGGAGACATCGGATCCGATGCCCGGCTCGAGGCTGTGGAAAGGGCGATGCCTGATACGATGGGCATATACGATTTCTTCAATGCTTGCAGGCATTATGTCTACGGATTCCACGACAGCCATCTCAGCATGAAGACAGTTGTATCCTTTCATGGAGTCAGGCAGTATGCACCTAATCTCGATTGCGGCTTTTTCGATGGCAGGCTCTTGGTTACCAGGACTGTGCGGGACAGCATCAGATATCTTGGCCTGCAGGTTGATTCGATAGACGGGATTCCGGCCGAGGAGATCAGGCGCATCGTGGAGTCCAGGGCGGGGAATTATGATGACAACTCACAAATCGTCAAATCGCTGTCTCTTGCAATCATGGTCTGTCCTATCCTTTACGACAATGACATTTTCGTTCCCCGGCGCACTCGCTTCGCCCTTTCCGAGGTCGATGAACCGTCCCGCAAATATCGATGTGAGGATGTCTGGAGAGAATGTAACAACTTCACACAAAGGTCATTGGTCCCAACATATAATGCCTATTTCAAGACAAACAAGGGCTATGGATCCGGCAATAACCACTTGTTCAGGTATTTGAACGACAGCATCGCGTACCTGGGAATTTCTTCATTTGAGTTTGGCGACAGGGAGATCGCTGAGATCCGGACGCAGTTGCAGATAGCATCCAGGCTCAAGGTCCCTGACCTGATAATAGACCTGAGGAACAATGCCGGAGGTTTCATTCCGGCTATGCTGGGCGTGCTTTCCGAAATTTTTACCTATGATCCCAGAGATACCCATTCTTATGCCTTCATCAATGACCCTTGCGTAGATATGCCTGATTACAGGATGCATATCAAGGAATACCGTCGGCTTACATCCGTTCAGAAGGATTCTTTGCAGAATCGTTTCGGAATCTCCGGCGATACGACGAAGTACTATCTTGAAGGACAGTACGAATTTTCCCATCCATCGATCGACTCGCTGTGCTATGCCGGCCGCGTATATGCCCTTGTCAATCCGCAGACTTTCTCCGCTGCCGCAGTGATGGCCGCGATCATCAAGCGCAATCGCCGCGGTGTCATTGTCGGGACTGAAACTCCGGCTGCCTACTCGGGCGGGACAGGGATGTACATCTTTACCTACACCATGAAAAATTCCGGCTTGAGGATTGACGTCCCGATAGCAAGGACGGTCTATGAGGACCGGGCATCAATAGAAAGGAATTCACTTGCCGATGACTTTCCTGCAGGACGCGGCGTGATGCCTGACTATCCGCTGGAACTGACCCGGGACATCTTGTTCGAAACGCAAGCCGGTTTCCCGGGTGAAGGAAAGCACGATGCCGTAATGGATTTCACTCTGGACCTTATCCGCCAAGGGCGCTACCGCGAAATCGTTCCGAAAGTGCCGAATACCGCCTTCTCGGCGATATTGCGCAGGTATGCTGCGGTTTCAGAGTCAAGTTCTCCAATAAAGGGGGTTTTGCCAAAGCGCTTGCCTGTGATCAATAGGTAGTTCACGCAGCATTTCAGATACATTCCGGCATAGGTGGCGTGGTTGCAGTCAGGCTCCCACAGTTCAATGTCATTCACTGAAGCTTTCGTGGCGCCGGCAGGATTGGCTTCCTTGTAAGTCAATGCGTAGCGTGCTGGAAAGTCTGCCCTTACCAGCTTGAACGCAGCGCCAATGGGCGAGATGGCTGCTCCTGAGGCCGAAGCAAGTGCGGATTCTCCGCGGAGTATGGAGCTTTGCATTGAATCGTATGTCGTGCAATCCTCGTTGAAGATTCCATACATCTGCATCATTCCGTCCCGGTGCGCCCACTGCGCTTCAAGGAATATCCTGGCATTTGGAGAATGGAGCCGTATGCTGTCGATGAGACGCCCGGCACTGAGCGAAATCCCTATAGAGTCGTCTTCGGCTGTGCCGATGAAAGCCTGATACATGCTTCTGTCCTGCAGGAAAACGATGTCGTAGCCGCCGCGACGAACGAGTTCCATCGCATACGGGGAGTCCAGATGTTGGGAGAAGCAGTAGCCGCCGCGCGTGAAAACGTTGATGTCAAGTACGATGCCTTCAGAGCGGGCTATCTGAGGGAGCATCGTGTATGAAGAATGGAAATAAGTATGGCTGTTGCCGAGCAGCAGCAATGATGCGAGAAAGGTTAGAAAGAGTCTCATAAGAATTGATTCCTGATCTTCTCCAAAGATAGTGATTATTTGTCGTTGCTCGATGGCCGACGTTTCGGAAATGATTTATATTTGTAACGTAAAGATGAAAGTGGAAATCAGATGACGTATGGAAGGTGCTGAACTGAAGTTGAAGATTTCCGGACTTGATGCGACCGGAAGGGCGTCGGATTTTCTCGTCCGCAGATACATCTTTTTCCGTTCGACTCCTGAAGAAGGACATCTGGGAGATAAGCATATTCCGGAAGGGACTTGTTCCTTGGTGTTCAATTTCAGCGGCCAGTCGTATGTCTATAGTCCATGGTTCGAGGAGAGAAGGCTTCCGCCTTTTTTCATGACGCTTCCTTACCCTTCCTTCATCAATGTGAAGATTGACCTTCCCATCGATTCTTTCTGCGTATGTTGCAAGACCAGTGTCTTTACCAAGTTCTTCGGCTTGAAGCTCGGCGAGACGGGGCCGGATTCTTACCGGATGGTCGCCGATGTGGTGCCTCAGTCACTCTATGATGACCTCAAGGCTGCAGGGAATGACATGGCGCGTGTCGAGATATTCGAACGGTTCCTTTCAGGGCGTGGCTCGGCTTATGCCAGGGACAGCATCGACGATGCTTACGATATGATATTCGCCCGCAATGGAATAGTCGGCATCGACAGTATGGTTGCCGAACTCAGGCTTAATCCGCGTACTGCCAGAAGAAGATTCATATCCAGGGTAGGAATCAGTACGAAGTCGCTTTGCAGAATAGTCAGGGCAAATTATGTGCTTGGAGAGCTGGAGCGTTCCAAAAAGATCGATTTCCAGGAGATGGTCTTTCTCAGCGACTATTTTGACCAACCGCATCTGGTGAACGATTTCAAGAGATTCACAGGCGAGAGCCCGAAGGCCTTTTTCAGCCGGGACCTGTCAGGAGTCAAGCTTTTTTCCGGCCTGTCCTTTTTTTACAATCATTTGACATTCGGCGATGCTAATTTTGAGGAAATAAATTCGGAGTAGAAATGAAACACATCATTGCGATCGTTGGCGTCGCATCACTTTTTTTTGCTGAGCCGTCGGCGGCACAGATCGACCTCAAGGGATTGATAAAAGGAAAGGTCCAATCCACTGTCGAAGAGAGCGTGAGCGAAGGGGTCGACAAGACGGTGGATAAGGCCAAGGAGGGGGTTGCCAACATCTTCATGAAGAAAGGGCGGAATCCTTCCGATTCCGCAAGCGCGTCGAAGATGAAGGGATCGGAAAAAACGAATGTCGATGCCGTCGAGCCTGGACCTCAGGTCGGATCAGGCTTGAAAAGTTATTCCAAGTATGATTTCGTTCCCGGAGACCAGATACTGTTTTACGAGGATTTTTCTCAAGATGCCATCGGGGATTTTCCTGCTTTGTGGACAACTGACGGCAACGGTGAGGTGAGAACTCTTGATATTGGGGCCGATGCTGTCCACTGGCTTTATATGGCACAGCCAGGGAGTGTATATTGTTGCACTAAGGCTGTAGGCTTTCCGAAAAACTTCATCTTTGAGTTTGACATCGCTCCGGACGAAAATTTTCAATCTGAAATTGAACTGTGTCTTTACGAGGATCCGGAGGGAATGGAAATCAACGACGACCTTTATCCGGGAAGGGCAGGACTCCAGATTCAAATGAACGAGGAGGCATGGAACACGAAAGGATATCATGCTGATTCGGATATGGAATGGCTCGAGGCCCACTCGTCTGCGAACCCATGCAAGCCGAATGAAGTCAATCATGTGATAATCTGGGTTCAAGGCCGACGAGTGCGCATCTACCACTTGGGCGCAAAAGTGCTTGATTCTCCTACCAACATCTTTTCTGACGTGAAATTCAATCGTATCCGCTTCAGCAGCTCGGGCTCCGAGTGTCGTCCTTTCATTACGGGCATCAAAGTCACTACGGCTGCTCCTGACACGCGCAGCAAGTTGTTGACTGAGGGAAAGCTCGTGAGCTACGGGATACTTTTCGATACTGACAAGGCAGAAATGAAGCCTGAGTCATACGGGACGGTCAGTGATGTGGCGAAAGTGCTGCAGGACAATCCCGAAGTCAGGATAAGGATAGTGGGACACACAGACGGAGATGGTGATGAAAAGCATAACCTTGATCTCTCGAAAAGAAGGGCGGAGGCTGTAAAGAAGGCTCTGACAGGTCAGTTTGGAATTGACGGGGCTCGCATTGAAACGGATGGAAAGGGGGAGGACGAGCCTGTAGCATCGAATGACACCTCCGAGGGCAAGGCGAAGAATCGCAGAGTTGAATTGATTCGATTATAATGTCAATTGGCTCCGCAGAGCAGTGACGTACTCGATTCCTTTAGGGGGAGGGAGTTGAGGTGAGGCAATTACAAAGTCTGCGAAGCGGAGCTTTTGAATTCTTTGTCATTCCGGACAAAGAAAAAAGACCGCAGCACCTCACGGATTTGCAGCCTTTAGAAGCGTAGCGAGAGTCGGTCATGATCCGACGACCTCATGATTATGAATCATGCGCTCTAACCAGCTGAGCTACCTCGCCATCAAAAGCATTTTGCCTTTTTGGACTGCAAAAGTACATAAAAAAGCTAAAACGCAAAAAAAAGTTCTATTGGACAAAATCAGGACTTGGCTTCCTTGGCCAGGCGCTTGCGCTTTGCATTCTCTTCAGGGGTGTCGAGATACTCCTTTTCCCAGATAGGTTGGGTAAGGGCTGAGAGCTCCTTGTCGTAGTCGTCCATCTTTTTCAGGTATTCCTCTTCAGAGAGGATGTCCTGGGCGGCCTCGTTCTCTCCTGCGACATTGTCGGTAAGGATGTTCTTGGTGAAATTGACGTAGTGGTCGCGCATCGAGCAAGGCATGATGAGATTCTTGGCGTTCTTCATGTCGTTGATGGAATAGCTGTCCTGCCAACTGCGTCCGTTCTTCATGAAGTCGCTCATCAGGGCATCGGTGATGGTCTTTCCCTGTTCCTTGAGCCTAAGGATGTTGTCGATGCTGTAAGGCACGAATACGCAAGGCATTATGTCGCCGTTCCAGTCGACGTACAGGTAGCCGCGGTTTCCGCCGTAGGCGACACAGCCGTATGTCAGCGCTCCGCTGTTCCAGAAGTCTGCGATGCAGTGTTTCTTGTCGTGCATCTGAGTCTCCCATTTCCTGTAGAGGCGTACCCTGTCTTTCGGAGGGACGACCAGGTCGAATACGTCCTTGCCGCGTCCGATAGGCATGAACTGGAACATCCACATGTATGTGGCGCCTTGCTTTTCAAAGTAGTAGTCGTAGAATTCATCGGTGAGCAATGTCTCGCTGTTCTTTGAAGTGGCTGTTACGGAGACTCCGAAAGGCACTCCTGCATTGCGGAGGTTCTCGAAGGCTTTCAATACTTTGGCGAAGGTGCCCTTGCCGCGGCGGTCGTCGGTGTTCTGCTCGTACCCTTCCACCGAGATGGCCGGGCTGACGTTGCCCAGCTCCTTGAATTCAAGAGCCATCTTTTCGTCGATTAGAGTTCCGTTGGTGTAGGACATGAAGAACATGTCGGGGAACTTTGCGTAGACGTCGAGTATCGTCTTGTCGCCATCGCGGTACATATAAGGTTCGCCGCCGCTGATTACCACGAAGCTTGCGCCCCATTTGTCGCGCACCTCCTGAATCATGCTGCAGACGGTATCGAAGGAAAGGTGAGGAGATGTGTGCGGATCGCTGCAGGCGTAGCAGCCATAACAGTGAAGATTGCAGGCTTGAGAAGGAGAGATGGTTATGAAGTTGGGGGACTTGAATCCGTAGTCGGCAAGGAACTTGTCGCGGATGTCCCGCTTCTCCTGCTTGTTGTTCAGCATTGTGTTGCTGACGAAAATGTCGCTGAGGTGAATGATGGTCTCCCGGCTGAGGTATCCCTTGTTCAGATTGTTTATGGCTCCGTGAAGCATGGCGTCGACGAAATCGAAGCGCTTTTCTTCGACGGTGTTGAGATGCTTCTCATCGTCGTCGACAAGATTCTTGTGAAGCTCGCTGTCCATTCTCCTGATGATCATCTTGCGCGCCAAAGGACGCTTGACTGCATTAAGAAGGAGGTTGATGAATTTATCGTTTTCCATAATCCTATTGCTTTTCAACAAAAGTAAACATTTTGGTATTAAAGTATTTGAAAAGGAGAATTTGTAAAGGTATTAGTAGAATTATTGCTAATGCCGGATTGAAAAGCCACTGTTGGAGGAGAATCATTATATTTGCAAATACTAAAACCTTACTGATGGAAGAAACGAACGACCGATTGAAATACGAAAAGCCACCCAGGGGATCGGGTATGAAGGCCTTCCTCCAATTCCTTAAATATACGATGTTTGCGGCATCCGCAGGACTCATCCAGACAGGGGTGTTCGAACTGCTGGACAAGGTTTTCAGACTGAAGTACTGGCCTGCATATCTGCCTGCCCTAATAGCTTCTGTACTGTGGAACTTTACATTGAACCGCAAATTCACCTTCAAGTCGGCCAATAACGTCCCCATAGCCTTGCTGAAGGTGACTCTTTATTATGTAATCTTCACGCCTCTCTCCACTTGGTGGGGAGCCGCCCTGACTGAGGATCTTGGCTGGAACCACGACGTGGTGTTCTTCGGTACGGTTCTGATCAATTTCATCACGGAATTCATTTATAGCAAGTATTATACATTTAAGGATAAATTCATTTTCCATCAAACTTCACGCTATGTCAGACGCTGGTCCGAGCGTCGCGAAGCCAGGATTTCTGCTGAGGCTGCAGGCGCTGGTGCGAACCTCGACGTCGAGGTCGGGGACGAGGCGGATGCAGCCGATGGGAGTCTTGGCGAAAGTCCTGCCGAACGGTAGCTTACAGGTTGTTCTGAAATTTAAAAAGCTCTTGAGATATGGAGAAATCGAAGGTTTTCTTCAGCGACCTCAGGACTGCTCAGGGAGTCAGCCTCCTTGACAAGATGGAACGCCTTGTAAAGCGTGCAGGAATAAAGATACATTTCGCCGGCACTAGACCACGCCTGCGCTGACATGGTAACTGCAGCGCCGGTTCTTCCGGGTTCCCATCTTGCAGACGCTCATCCGTCAGAAGATCTATGCGAAGCCGACAAGTTCCATCTCGGACATCCGGACACTTGCTGGCAGGAGGCATTGGATCACGGCGAAGCCAGCGGCCTTGGCTCGCAGTCCTACGAGCTGGTTCGAATCTGACAAGAAGCGGCAGGCCGGCGAATCAGGCCCGACCTGAATCTGAGATCAAGGCTGAAATCTTGGTGTTGAGCCTTGCATTGGCTGAAAGTTCGGCTAAAGTGACAGGCATGCGGAAGCGCCAGTAATGGGGCACTTCGGCAGGGATGTTTATGCGCTCCGACTTCGGGTCGCCGAAAGTCGAGGATGCGTCGATGGACATCCAGTCCTGGAGAGGCAGAATGGTCAGCATCGAAGGAGAGTGTACGTGCTCGCGGACGATGTTCTCGCACTGAGCCGGTGTAGGGGCGCTGCCGCCGTTGGTCTCTTCGAGCCAACCGCGAAGCGACGATGTGTCGTGCGAGCCGGTCGTGCAGACCGACAGATAAGGATACCAGGCAGGATTGCCGATGTGGATGTGCGGATCCTTTGGCATGCGCTGGACTTCCAGTGAAAGGATGCGCAGCGTACCAAGTACGTAAGGAACGCATGCCGGTACCATTCCGAGGTCTTCGGCACAGGTCAGCATGTTGGTGGCGGAAATGAGTTCAGGCAGCTTCTGCATCGCCTTGTCCTGCCAGAACTGGTTGTGGCGGCGATAGTAGAAATCGTCGTAGAGCCTGTTGAATGCGCATTGCTGGTCATAAGGCAGCGCCTTGTATGCGTAAGTGAACTGAGCGGATATGCGCGGATGGAACTTCCCTGTCTGCTTCGGGTCCTCCAGGAAGAGGACTTCTGAAATCAGCGCCATGACTCCGGAGCAAAGGTCTGCAGCCGTATGGACGCAATGGAAGCCGGCAAAGTCGGAAGAGTGTGAGTCGAACCATGCAGATACTGCCTTTTGAGTGGCGAATTCCGGTTTCATCGTGTAGATGTCCAGTTCGTTGGTATTCAGGAAAGTCTTCTGAATGAAAGGGGAGTCCTCCCCGAACATCTCGTGTACCTGATAGTAGCGTATGTAGGGCTTTGCATCGCGTTCGAAGTGGAAATCGAAGCCGTGGCCAAGGAGGTCTTCATAGGAATAAGGCATCGCCGGGCTGAAGTGTCCCATCAGCCCGGTCACCTCCGATGAAGGTATCTCCCAGATCCTGAAGAATCCGAGCACGTGGTCTATCCTGTATGCATCGCAGTATTCGGCCATCTTGGCAAAGCGCTTCTTCCACCATGAATAGCCGTCTTCGGACATCTTGTCCCAGTTGTAAGTAGGGAATCCCCAGTTCTGTCCCTTGACGGCGAAGTCGTCAGGCGGAGCGCCTGCCTGGGAATTCATGTTGAAATAATAAGGTTCCACCCAGGCTTCCACGGAGTGCCGAGTGATGCCTATCGGGACGTCTCCCTTTATCGCTACGCCGTGCGCGTGCGCGTAGGCGCATGAATCAGTAAGCTGCTTGTGCAGATGATATTGCAGAAACACATAGTACTTCATCTCGTGTCCTGCCTTCTTTTCTTCGTACATCTTCTCCACAGCCCTTGCGGAGTATTTCGAGGATTTGCCCCATTTTGCGAAGTCCGCCGTGCCGAATCTGTCGCGAAGCGTGCAGAAAGCGGCATAGGGGAGCAGCCATGAGGAATTGTTCTTGAAGAAGTTAAGGAACTCGGGTTCAGCCATCGAAGCTATTCCGTTCTGTTCGAATATTGCCCTGAAGTATTTGGTCTTCAATGCAAGGACCGCCTCGTAATCGATCTGCGGCAGTTCGTTCAGCCTCTTTCTTTCGGCTTCCATCCCTTCCAATGCCACCTTTGTCTTCTTGTCCGCCTTCAGTTCTCCCATCAGGCTTGGATTCAGGTAAACAGGGTGCAGAGCCATGATGGAGATGCCTCCGTAAGGATAGCTGTCGGTCCAGGTCATCGAGCTGCATGTGTCATTGACAGGAAGGATCTGGACTATGCTCTGCCTTGTAGCTGAAGCCCAGTCTACCAGCTGTTTAAGGTCGGAGAAATCGCCTATTCCCCAGTCGTTTTCGGAGCGGAGGGAAAAAATGGGGACTGCCGTCCCGGCAAAGCGAGGTTCCGGAGTTCCCAGAATGACCATGCTGTATTCGACCGAGCGAGTCTCGTTCAATGCTATGTCCGGTATCTCAATCGTGCGGTTGTCTCCTTCCTCCCATCTGGCCTCGCCTGTGGCCGAACGTTTTACGAACTTGAATTCCACTGTCTTGCCCACTTCTGGAGAGTTGAAGTGCTTCTCCCATTTCGCACCGTAGACCGGCATCATCTCGGGAGCCTTGGAAGGGTCCCAGCAGCCAAGCTCTTCCGTCGAGCCGCAAATCAGTACGACGGCTCCCTTTTCGACGTTTGGAACTGTGGCGCGGATTATAAGCTCTCGCGAAAAGACGTGTGTGGGAGTGGCGCCCTTGCACGCGTGCTGGAAAAAGACGCCTGCAAACGGAGTGGAGAGGAACGGCGCGATAGGCGTGTTGCCCTGCCATTCGTCCTGCAGGATCAGCTTTTTGGTGGTCATATTGAGCTCCAGCACCCTTGGCTGGCCCACTTCGTACATGCAGCTTCCGTCGGAGTTCCTGACGAAGTATCTGTACTTGACGATTCTTTCCTGACGTGATGAAACGTTTATCTCCTTTCTCCAGTTTCCGTCCTCAACGTATTCCATCGGCGCGGCTGAAGCCGCGTTGTCGCCTCCAAGTTCAGGAATGGAGCCGATAATTAAAAGATCCTGGCCCGGCAATGTCCTGAAATTTACATTGAAAATGATCTTCATAAGAATTATGGTTTTGTTTGTGCAAAAATATATCAAAAACGGCCAGCCTTACAAATAAAATCCGACGAATTGCCGAATTTGGCAAACGAAAAGAAATTATTATATTTACACATAATTAATAATAAGAAGGATGCCATTTTTCGTAAGGACAGCGGACAATAAGATCGATACGGCGAAGGGATTCCTCATTATTCTCATCTTCGTCCTTGCTCATGCCGTGACGTGTTATCTTACACGCGGCACAAAATTGGGCGACGGCTTATGGCTCACCATATTGACTATCGCAATGGTTTTCTGCCTGATTCGCTTCTATGGCAGCCCCTTCGACGTGTTCCTTGGCCTGGCATTCATGGCGGCATTCACCGGGTATTTCATGGGAATCAGCGGCGCGCGCTGGATGTATGGAGCCAAGCCTAACTGGGGAGTGTGGAACAATGTAATAGTCACTTCAGCCACCACGCTTATCCTTGGGACCACAATATTGATAGTCGTCCGCAAGAAAAATCGGTGATGGAGGCACAGGCGAAGAAAATCAAGCCTATCAGCGGCGGCGTGATGGAAGTCCTTATAATTGCGGCGCTTGTAATCGTCGCAAGGATGCTTTTCGAGTTCGTCACCCCGAAGCTTCTGGCAGAAACGGGACTGACTTTCACCGACGAGCTCAACAATCTTTTCCATAACTACCCGTTGCTTATCCTTACCGTACTGTTTTGCTTCATAATGGTCTACCTGCTTACACGCAACTTGCCTTACGGTACGCATCCCATAACCAGGTCGGCTTTCGAACTGCTCGGGATAGCAGTCATTTCCCTTGTGGTTGCATTTCTCGAGAGGATAATGCTGCCTGGGTCTCAGTTCGTGGCGGACAGTTATTTCGCTCTTTCCCTTATGGTGGCGTTCGTGGTTTGTGCGCTGTGCGTCACATTTTTCGACCTGATAATGTATTACAGATGGAAGAACCGGCAGGCCCTGGAGGTGGAGGTGAAGATGAGGAGCCAGGCGAATTACCAGTACCAGCTGCTCAAGAACCAGTTGAATCCGCACTTCCTCTTCAACAGCCTTAACGTGCTCGACTACCTTATCCATACCGATACCGAAAAGGCTTCAGGCTATCTCAAGAAGATGGCCAATGTCTATCGCTACCTGCTTTCGACTGAAGACCGCACCACGGTGTATCTGGAGGAGGAGATGGAATTCGTCGCTCAGTACGTGGACATGATGAAGGAACGTTTTGTGACGGGATTTGATGTGAACGTCGACATCCCTTCATATTACAGCCGTTTCAAAGTGGTGCCCTGCAGTGTCCAGATGCTGATGGAAAATGCAGTGAAACATAACATAGTCAACGAAAAGCACCCCCTGAAAATCGATGTGACTGTCAAGGACGATTATCTTACGGTAAGCAACAACCTGAATCCGAAGATCCAGACTGAGCCATCCACCGGCAAGGGGCTGGAAAACATACGCCGGCAGTACCAAATCCTGTATAAGGCCGACATCGCTGTGGAAAAGACGGACTGCGGCTTTACGGTTAGGCTGCCGCTGTTCCAATAGACATAAGGAATATGAACGTATTGATAATTGAAGACGAATTGCCTGCACAGCAGCAGATCTTGAGGTTGCTGGCCAAACATTTTCCCGAACTGAAGATAGCCGGAATCATCGATTCCCTGACTGATGCTGCGAAATGGCTGAAAGTCAATACACCTGACATAATCTTCATGGATGTCGAACTTTCCGACGGAAACTGCTTCGAGCTGTTCAAGATGGTTGAGGTGAAATCGAGGGTCATCGTAACGACTGCTTATGAGCAGTATGCGTTGAACGCCTTCAAGGCTAAGGCCATCGACTATCTTCTAAAGCCGATTGAGGATGATGCCTTCGTAGAATCCGTGAACCGATGCGTCGAGATGATGAATGTCCCGAAGCAGGTCGCGCCTGATGGGGTTGAGGCCGGATTGAAGAGCTACAAGCAGCGCTTCACCATCACTCTGGGCAGCCAGATAGTCGTCGTTGACCTGCAGCGTGTGGCTTATTTCGTTTCGGAGAACAAGTCCACTTATCTTGTGACTTTGGAAAAAAAGGAATATGTCCTTGACGAAGGGCTCGACGCAGTCGAGGCTGAACTCGATCCGAAACAGTTCTACAGGATCGCCCGTAACTGCATTGCGAGCCTGAACTCCATAGATAAGATATCGAAGTTCTTCAACCAGCGTCTCAAGGTTTCCTTAAAGCCTGAATATAAGGAACAAATACTTGTCTCCAGAGCCAGGGTCCCGGCCCTTATGGACTGGCTTGAAGGAAAGTGCATGTAATCTTCCGTTTTTTTCCAAACGGCAAAAAACTCAGTCTGCAGTTTTGCGCAATTCGTCCGAATTCTGTTTGAATTCGGAAACATTGGCGGTAATCAAGATTAAAGATTCTTTACTTTTATCATGCTTATTGCCCCAAACAGTAAGCGGACAGGTATTAGTTAAGAAAGCCTTATGAAAAAACAGAAAATGACCTTTTGGAGCATCTTCGCAATGAGCTTCGGATTCCTGGGAATCCAGTGCGGCCTTGCCCTCCAGAACGCAAACGTCAGCCGAATCCTTCAGAATTTCGGTGCGAACCTGAGTACGCTTTCATATTTCTGGCTTGCGGCGCCTCTGACCGGCATGATAGTCCAGCCAATCATAGGACACTATAGCGACCGCACGTGGTGCAAGCTGGGCCGTCGCCGTCCTTATTTCCTTACCGGAGCGATTCTCGCATCGCTTATGCTCTTCCTGATGCCAAAATCTTCTGCTTTGTCGTCGTTCATGTCGCCATTGCTCATCGGCGCGCTCGTGCTCTGCATGATGGACGCATCCATCAATGTCGCCATGGAACCTTTCAGGGCGCTCGTGGCCGACAAGCTTCCATCGGAACAGAGAACTTTGGGATTTTCCATGCAGACTACAATGATCGGCATAGGAGCTGTCCTGGGAGCCATTCTGCCATTTGCATTGAAAAACTGGTTCCATATTTCCAATACTCCTCCGGTGCTCTCATCCGATGCTGCAGGCAATCCTTTGACCTGGGGTGCTGCGCCGAATGTGGGCACTGCATTCTACATCGGAGCCATCATTCTGATTTGCAGTGTGCTGGTCACCATTTTCACCACCGGCGAGGAGCCGCCTGAGAAAAATGTTCAGGACGAACAGAAGAAGGAAGCAGGATTCCTGCAGATTTTCAAGGATTTCGGGCATGTCCCGCACACGATGCTGCAGCTCGGGCTGGTTCAGTTCTTCTCGTGGTTTGCGTTGTTCTCGATGTGGGTTTACATGACACCTGGAGTGGCGGAACGCTGCTACGGAGTGACGGACCCGAATTCTCCGCTGTATCAGGAGGCCGGTGACTGGGTAGGAGTGCTTCAGGCAGTATATAATGCTGTGGCTGCGGTCTATGCGTTCGCATTGCCTTGGATAGCCAAGATGATTTCCAGGAAGGCTACTCACGCAATTTCATTGCTGGGCGGAGCATTGGGATTCCTGTCGTTCATGGTATTCAGGGACCCTAAGTTACTCATTATATCGATGGTAGGCATTGGAATAGCATGGGGTTCGATTCTGGCAATGCCTTATGCCATGCTGGCAGGCTGCCTCCCGAAGGGAAAGACCGGAGTTTATATGGGGATCTTCAACTTCTTCATTACCATCCCCCAGATATGCAACGGTCTGCTGGGGGGGACGATGATGACTCACCTCTATGGCGGTCACGCCATTTACGCAATGGTCTTCTCCGGCGTGCTGCTGCTTGCCGCCTGCATAGCCGTCCTTTTTGTGAAGGACAAGGACGACCCTGTCCAGTTCCTGAACGGCAGGAAGGTGGTAGCCGCACCTGTCGACGTGACTGAAAATAAAGATAACTAATCTATTATAACTAATCAAAACCGATCAAATTATTACTTTATGAAAAGATTGATGACTTTGTTGGTCTCGGTTACGGTTCTCTCCCTGACGTCTGCGTTTGCGCAGTATACTGCCAAGGGAGTCATCGTTGACAAGAACGGTGAACCTGTAATCGGGGCTGCAGTCCTCCAAAAGGGGACTCAGAACGGCACTGAAACCGATCTCGACGGCAATTTCTCTCTCAATGTGCCGTCAGCATCCACAGTGCTTGAAATCAGTTTCATAGGCTATAAGACAGTCGCGCTTCCGGCATCCCAGGCTGCACGCGTCGTCCTTCAGGACGACACTCAGTTCCTGGACGAAGTCGTTGTCATAGGCTATGGTACGGTTAAGAAGAATGACCTTACCGGATCAGTTTCCGCTGTCAAGGCCGACGACATCAACAAGGGTGTCATCACTTCCCCTTCAGACCTGCTGAAAGGCAAATCAGCGGGCATCGTAGTCACGTCGGGCGATGGCGCCCCTGGTTCAGCTTCGACAATCCGTATCCGCGGCGGTTCATCCCTGAACGCCTCGAACGACCCTCTGATCGTAGTCGACGGACTGCCTATCTCCAATTCCGGAATCTCCGGCGTAAGCGACCAGCTCTCTTCCATCAACCCTAACGACATCGAGACCTTCACGGTACTTAAGGACGCGTCTGCCACAGCGATCTACGGATCACGCGCATCCAACGGCGTCATCATCATCACCACCAAGAAGGGCTCCACAATCGACACCAGGAATGGCTCCACCATCGACGCCAAGCCGAAGTTCAACATCGACTACTCCAACTCCATCAGCAAGCTGATCAAGGAAGTGGACGTAATGAACGCCGAGCAGATCAAGGCGGCAATGATCCAGTATGCCGGCGAGGATTCAGAAGGCTACAAGGCGCTTGGAACTGCCAATACCGACTGGCAGAGCCTCATCTATCAGATTGCACGCACCTATGAGGTAAACGGCAGCCTTTCAGGCAACATCAGGATGGGCGAAAGGAACGCTCTTCCTTACCGCGTTTCGGCCGGCTACATCAACCAGACCGGTATTCTCAAGACATCTGCAATGGACCGCGCCACAGCAGCCCTGAACCTGAGCCCTACATTCTTCGACAAGCACCTCACAGTCAACCTTAACGGCAAGGGAATGTACATCCGCAACCGCTTCGCCAACACCGGAGCAATCGGACAGGCTGTGCAGTCCGACCCGACCCAGTATCCTCTTTACTATACCGGCGACGGTGCCACTTACAATGCAAGCTACCGTGTTCCTATCGCTCGCACAGAGGCCGTTTCAGACTATAGCAGCATATTTGCGAGCAGATACGGCAACTACGGCTATTACGGATGGGGCACCACAGGCGGCCTGAACACTCAGTCTTCCTGCAACCCTATCGCATCTCTCGACCAGAAGATGGATATCTCCCACGCAGAGCGCTTCATTGGCAATGCACAGTTCGACTATAAGGTGCACGGCTTCGAGGACCTCCGCTTCAACCTCAATCTCGGTATGGACTGGTCCGCAGGCAAGGGCACAGTCGACATTCCCAAGGGTGCCGAGCAGTCCGTTCACTCGCAGACTGAATCAGGAGCCGGCTCGCACACCGATTACGCCCAGAACCGTCTCGACGAAACCCTCGAATTCTACGGCGACTACAGCCACACCTTCGGAAAGCATTTCATTGACGCGATGGCCGGCTATTCCTGGCAGCGCTTCTACTATGACAACGCCAGCACTAAGGTAAAGGCGACGGACGGTTCCACTCTGAACCACTCTGTCGGAAAGGGCGAGCTTTATCTCGTCTCATTCTACGGCCGTCTGAACTACAACTATGACGAACGCTATTTCCTAACCGCTACGATGCGTGCCGATGGTACTTCCCGCTTCTCGAACAACAAGTGGGGCTACTTCCCTTCAGTCGCATTGAGCTGGAACATCAAGAACGAGGACTGGCTCAAGGAGTCACAGGCTCTTTCCCGCCTGAAGCTTCGTGCCAGCTGGGGACAGACGGGACAGCAGGATGTCGGCGGTTACTACCCGACTCTAGCTACCTACTATACCAACCTTCTTGGCAGCTATTACTATTTCGGCGACAGGCTGATGACTCCTATCACCCCGCAGAAGTACAATGCCGACCTCAAGTGGGAGTCCACCACTACATATAATGCAGGACTCGACTTCGGTTTCCTGCAGGACCGCATCTACGGCAGTCTTGACGCTTACTACCGCGTCACCAACGACTTGCTCAACTACACTCCTGTAGCTGCAGGCGCAAACCTCGGAAACTACCTTGACGCGAACATCGGATCGCTTTACAACAAGGGCGTCGAGTTCGAAATCAACGCAGTTCCTGTCCAGACAAAGGACTGGTACTGGAACGTAGGATTCAATGCCACATATAACTTCAACAAGATCACCAAGCTGACTACCAGCGACAGTGCCGACTATACCGGCGTTGCGACCGGCGGCATCACCGGCGGCGTCGGCAATACCATCGAACGCTTTATGGTCGGCTATCCTGTCAATGCCTTCTATGTCTACGAACAGGTCTATGATACTTACGGCAAGCCTATCCAGGGCGCTTATGTCGACCGCAACAACGACGGAAAGGTCGATGCTTCCGACATGTACTGCTACAAGAAGTCTGCTCCGGACTACACATTCGGCTTCAACACCACTCTCGAATGGAAGGACTGGACCCTCGCAGCTTCCGCTCACGCAAACCTCGGCAACTTCGTCTATGACAACATGTCGTCCCAGTACGGCCTTATGAGCGACCTTTGGACCAACAACTGGGTCTCCAACCGTATGACCAATGCTACGGACGCATTTTTCACCACTGCACAGTATTTCTCGGACTACTACATCCACAATGCATCGTTCCTGAAGCTTGACAACGTAACGCTCAGCTATCTGATCAAGCCTTGCAAGGCTTACAGCTGCACCGTTTACGGCACTGTCCAGAATGTGCTTTGCATCACGAACTATAAGGGCATCGATCCCGAAATATACAGCGGCATCGACAACAATATGTACCCGAGGCCTAGAACCTTCATCCTTGGCGTGAAACTCAACTTCTAATTAATGGAGGATACAATAATGAAGAAAAATATCATATTTTCGGCTATTGCGGTCCTTTCTGCGCTGGTTCTCTCTTCCTGCGTACAAGACCTCAACGTCAAGCCAATAGACCCGAACCTCTCGCTTCCTGAGGATGTGCTCAACAGCGTGTCCGCATACGAGCAGGTCCTTGCGAAATGCTATCAGGGACTGAGCTGCAGCTCTTCCAGCGGCCCTGACGGTTCCCCAGACATCGACGGCGTAGACGGTGGCTTCGGCCAGTACATGCGCGCGCTGTTCTATAACAACGAGCTCCCGACAGACGAAGCCAGCGTATGCTGGAACGACAAGACCATCTACAGCCTTCACGGACTCAACTGGACCACTTCAGACGTGTTCGTGACTGCGATGTTCTCCCGCATTTACTATCAGGTCAGCCTTTGCAACGAATTCATCCGCCGCGCCAAGGCTTCAAGCTTTGCCGACGACGCCACTATGAAGCAGTATATCGCCGAGGCACGCGCCCTCCGCGCCCTCAGCTACTATCACGCCATCGATATGTTCGGCAACGTTCCTTTTGCTACTGAAGCCAATTCCGTCGGATCCACCGGACCTGACCAGATCAGCCGTAAGGACCTATATGATTGGTTGGTGACTGAAATCATCGATTTCACTCCTTCTCTTCCGGCTGTAGGTGCCAACGAATACGGCCGTGCAAACCAGGCTCTAGGACAGATGCTTCTTGCGAAGCTCTATCTGAACAGCGAGGTCTACACTTCTGGCGCCGAAAAGGATTTCGACAAGTGCATCACAGTCTGCAAGACCATCATCAGCGAATATCCTGCGCTTCAGGCAAATTATCAGACCAACTTCATGGCCGACAACAACAAGAGCGGAGAAATCATCTTTGCAGCAGAGCAGGACGGAGTCAATACCCAGTCTTACGGAGCCACCAACTTCCTGATCAAGGCTTCCATCGTTTCAGGAAATGCCGCTTGGCAGGATTACCTCGGAATGAACGACGGATGGGGCGGACTCGTAGTCACTCCTACATTCCTAGACAAGTTCGACTCCGCACATGACAAGCGCTACCTGTTCTTTGACGGCGGCAGTTACGTAGACGACGATTCCCGCCATACGCGCGACATCACCGACTACAAGCTCTTCAAGTATGGCTACACCTGCCTGAAATTCACCAACCGCACATCTGACGGCGGATATGGCTCGGCTCTCAATTTCCCTGATACCGATTACCCTATCTTCCGCGCTGCAGATGCATATCTGATGCTCCCTGAGGCTGAACTCCGTGCAAACGGCAGCGTAAGCGCAGAAGGACTTGCAGCTTATAACGATGTCCACACCCGTGCAGGGCTCGACGCTGTCAACAAGATCACCCTTGACAACATCCTCGATGAACGCGGACGCGAACTCTATTGGGAGAACTTCCGTCGCTCGGACCTCATCCGCTTCGGCAAGTTCACGACCAACGATTATCTCTGGCAATGGAAGGGCGGCGTCTACGAAGGCCAGGCAGTGGATTCCCACTTCAATCTGATGCCTATTCCCGCTTCAGAAGTGAACGCCAACTCCAAACTGACTCAAAATGCTGGCTACTAGTATTATGAAAAAGATCATCAACATATTGGCGGTTTCAATGCTGGCTTTTGCGGCAGCCGCCTGCGTAGATCCCGCACTGGATCCCGTATATTATCCTGATAATGCCGTCGCTCCTGTCCTTTCCAAGATAGACACTGCATACACAATGGTCGAAGGCGAGACAATGACGACCTTCACTTTCACTGAGGCGAATTGGGGCATTCCTATAGCGACTACCTATAAACTTATGGTTTGCCTTTCCGGCAACGATTTCCAGAAGGCCTATTCCCTCGGAACCCTGACCTCAGACAAGACCAAGACCGGAACCACCGGAATCACAGTAGCTTCCAAGGACATGAACAATGTCCTGATTTCACTCGGCTGCGAGGCTGGCGTTGCAAAGGCCATCGACTTCAGGCTCATAGCCACTATGACCGGCACAGAACAGACCAAATATCAGCTGGTTTCAAACACCGTCAGCTCGAATCTGACCGCCTACCTGTCTGAAAAGACTTACGGCACTGTATGGGTACTCGGCAGCTTCAACGGCTGGAGCCACGACAAGGCTCTCTTCCTCTACAACTATGCTGAGGATGACGTCAAGTATTCCGGTTGCGTCGATTTCGGTACCGACCATGCTGCAAACGCATTCAAACTTACAGGCGCTGCAAGCTGGAGCAATGATACCGGCAACTGGGGCGTCGCTTCCGTCTCTGCGGATGTCGATCCTGCTTCCACAACATTGCTGAACGCTTCCAACGACAACATCACCAACTATACCGGCCACGAATTCTATTGCTTCGGCTTCAACAAGAACTCCCTGCTCTTCACAAATTACCTCGGATTCGACAAGGTGGGAGTCATCGGTCTTGCAGGAGATTGGGACAATGATGTCGTAATGGCTTACACCTCTTATAAGCAACGCTTCTATGTCGATGTAGACGTGGCTGCTGCCACTGCCTTCAAATTCCGCGTAGACGGAGCCTGGACTGTAAACTGGGGCGGTGAAAAGACTGCCTTGACTCAGGGGGGCGGCGACATCCCTATCGATGCCGGCAAGTTCCGCATCTATCTCGACCTGAACAACTGGTCGGCTCCCGTATGTACGGTCAGCGAATCGGCTTATGGCACTACCGAAGGTGGAAGTGTCAATCCGGAACCTTCAAATCCGGAGAACGAATGGTCGGTAATAGGTGAGGTAGGCGACTCGAATTGGGACACCGATTACTATATGACCCAGAACGGCGATGTCTGGACCAGTGCGGCCTTGACTTTCGGGGATGGGAAACAGTTCAAGTTACGCTTCAACAATGACTGGGGCGATGCAAACGTTGCAGGTTCCGCCGCTGACGACGGCACCGTCATAGTCGGCGAGGCGATGCCTGCAAAACACCCCGGCAACAACTTCAAGATCGCCGATGCAGGCATCTACGTGATATCTTATGACACCAAGGCGGAAACCGTCACCGTCAATTCGATGGCAAACAAATGGTCTGTAATCGGAAAGGTGGAAGGTACCTCCTGGGATACCGACTTCTACATGAATGAGGACGACGGCGTCTGGACGAGCGGTGCGATCGCCATCAACGGCGAATTCAAGCTCCGTTACAATTCCGGATGGGATACCAATTTGGGAGGCCCTACAGGGGATCCTTATACCGTCACCGTCGGCACCCCTTTCACTCCTTCTGCAGGAGGCGGGAACCTTAATGTCCCTACCGTTGACGCCAAGTACGTCGTCGTCTATGATGCCAACGCCAACACGGTCACCGTCAACAATGCTCTTCCAAGCAACACCTGGTCCCTCATCGGAGTAGGCGGAGACTGGAACAACGACCACTTCATGACCGAAAAGTCGAAGGGCCTCTGGGTCAGCGACCCTACGGCCATAACGGCAAATACCGGTTTCAAAGTCCGTTTCAACCACGACTGGGGCACCAACAGAGGTGCCGTGAAGGGCAGCGCCGATGCAGCCCTCATAACCGGGAAGGCTGTAGCCGTAGTCCAGGACGGAGACAATGTCACAGTTCCGTCTGACGGCACCTACACTGTCGTCTACGATGCCAACCGCGAACAGATATATCTCGTCGGCTGGGGCGTAATCGGAGCGTTCACCGACAACAACTGGGTATCTGACGTCGCATATCTCAAGCTTACAAGCGACAACGTCTGGACAAGCGATCCTTTCCTGACCATCGCAGACGGACAGTTCAAGATCCGCTGGAATGGTGGCTGGGACATCAACCGCGGCGATGCAGGCAGCACTGAGCCTTATCAGCTTACGCCTCTGACCGCAGAATCCGTCGCCCAGAACGGCAAGAACTTCTCCGCTCCTGAAGTCGGCTGGTACCGTTTCGTTTACGATGCAACCGCTGAAACCATCACGCTGCAGAGATGCGGCTGGGGCGTAGTCGGAGTCGTCAACGGAACGAACTGGGACGCTGCAGTCGATCCTAGATTGGCAGAGACCGCTGCAGGCAAGTGGTCCACCATCGATCCCGTCACCATTGGCGGCGAGTTCAAGATCCGTTGGAACAATGCTTGGGACGTCAATCGCGGTTCTGCCGAGAAGGATGCCTACACCTGCACCCTTGGAACTGCCTTCACCGTTGCAAACGGCGGTGCCAATGTCAAGGTCCCTGCCAACGACAGTAAGTACAACGTCGCTTACGATTCCACTGCTGAAACTATGACAGTAACTGCCGCTGAATGACGGCTTTATAACGGATGAAAGAATCGGCGCACCCGCTTTTTTGCGAATGCGTCGATTATTCATTATTTTTATAGTTCGAATAAAACACCAACAAAATGAAGCATATCAGTTCCTTGTCAATGCTTGGCGCAGCCCTCTTCTTCCTTTCAGCCTGTGGCTCGCCTTCTCTGCCAAGCCAGTCCGCCTTCGACGACGCCCCCCTCGCCACTCCGTGCGTCATTGCATCTGACAGCATTTCAGTCATCCTCAGGGACTATTTCCCGAAGCTCTCCAAGATGGACACGGTCACGATCAAGGCCGATTCGGCGATGCACTTGATTTCCCTGTTGGATGTCCACGAGGGGAAGCAGACAGGCGAGCTGATCGTCTTCAACAGGACCGGGTTCAAGCAGGCCGGCCTTGATGGCAGCCGCGTCCCGCTCCTCACCACGCGGAGCATTGAAGGGACTAAGGATAAGTTCAATCTCGTGATTGCCAACGGACAGAGCGACATTGCGGTGCTGTGGCAGAATACCCTGATGGGGAAGAAGTTCTTCAAGAAGCTTAGCGGCACCGAAGTGCAGGTCACAGTCCCTGCCAATGCCAAGCGTTTCAAGCGCTCGTACATCAGGGTCTATGCCGCCAACGAGCACGGAATCGGAAACGATGTGCTGGTGCCTCTGGACTATGGAGAAGTGGTCTCTGACATCAGCGAGCTCGACCGCACCGACAAGCGCGCCCAGATAATGTATTTCCTTATGATCGACCGCTTCAAGGACGGCGACACCTCTAATACCAAAAAGCTCAATGTGCCGGACGTCCTTCCGAGGGTGGATTATTACGGCGGCGACATCGCCGGGATAGACCAGGTGCTGAAGTCCGGATATTTCGACTCTCTAGGAATCAACACGATATGGATCTCTCCTGTGACGCAGAACCCTTATGATGCCTGGGGACAGATCTACAAGCCGAAGACGCAGTTCAGCGGCTACCACGGCTATTGGCCGATATACGCCACTGCAGTCGACAAACGGTTCGGCACCGCCGATGAACTGAAGGGATTCCTTGCCGACGCACACGCCGACAACAAGAACGTGATCCTTGACTATGTCTCGAACCACCTGCACATCAACAGCCCTACCTTGAAGGCCCATCCTGACTGGGTTACTCCTGACGTGACACCCGACGGCCGCCCGAATTTCCAACTGTGGGACGAGTTCCGCCTTACGACCTGGTTCGACAAGCACATACCTTCCCTCGACCTGGAAAAGGATTACGTCTACAAGCCGATGACCGATTCCGCCCTGTTCTGGATGAAGAACTTCGACTTCGACGGTTACCGCCACGACGCCACCAAGCACATTCCGGAAGTCTACTGGAGAATGTTGACGCGCAAGATCCTCGACTCGCTGCCTGCCGACAGGAGCATCTATCAGATAGGGGAGACCTACGGTTCCCTCGAGCTCATCAACTCTTACGTCAAGCCAGGAATGATGGACGGTCAGTTTGACTTCAATGTCTATGACAGCTACATCGCCGCCACTACCGACACTGCCGGCAGCTTCAAGAATCTTTGGAACACCGTCAACAGCTCATTGAACACTTACGGCTACCATAACCTGATGGGCTACATCACCGGCAATCAGGATAGGGCGCGCTACACCTCCATCGCAGGAGGCGACCTGAAAAAGGGCGAAGACTGGAAGGAGGCGGGCTGGTTCCGCGACATCGAAGTGGCCGACACTTCCGCCTACCACCTGATGGCAATGCTTGAGGCGATGAACATGACGCTTCCGGGCGTGCCTTGCATCTATTACGGCGACGAGTTCGGCCAGGGCGGCGCGAACGATCCTGACAATCGCCGCTGGATGCGCTTCAGCGGCCTCAATCCGCACGAAGAGCATCTTCTTGCTGAAACCAGGGAACTTATCAAGACGCGCGCCGGCTCGCTCCCTCTTATTTACGGCGACTGCTTCCCGCTCGTCGTCACTGACGACGTGCTGGTCTACCTTCGCAGCTATATGGGCAAGTTCGTAATCTGCGGCCTGAACAAGTCCAGGACGACGGCTTTCGAGCAGAGCGTGGCATTGCCCGAAGGGCTTATGCTGGACGGCTCTGCAAATGTGGACATTTCCATAGCCCCTCTTTCCTATTCGATAATCATAAATTAAACTATAACCATCATGAAACGCTTTGTTTACGCTTTACCGCTTCTTCTTTTAGTGCTCCTGACAGGCTGCAAGCCGAAGTCACAGTATCCCATCACCGAAGTCACCCATCCGGACTGGGCTGAAAGCGGCGTAATCTACGAAGTCAATGTCCGCCAATACACTCCTGAAGGCACTTTCGCAGCCTTCTCGAAGCACATCGACAGACTCAGCGAGCTTGGAATCAAGATACTCTGGTTCATGCCGATCAATCCTATCGGAGAGGTCGCACGCAAGGGTACCCTGGGCAGCTATTACTCAGTCAAGGACTATTATTCGGTGAACCGCGAGTTCGGCACTGCCGAAGATTTCAAGGCAGTGGTCGATTCCTGTCACGCCAAGGGAATGAAGGTCATTCTCGACTGGGTGGCGAACCACACTTCCCGCGATGCCGTCTGGACCACGCAGCATCCCGACTGGTACGTCCACGCCGGCGATTCGCTGGCAGTTGCTGCGGACTGGAACGATACGGCCAAGCTCGACTACTCCAACGACTCGCTCCAGAACGCGATGATCGACGCCATGAAGTACTGGATAACCAATTGCGGCATCGACGGCTTCCGCTGCGACGTCGCCGGCGAGGTTCCCACCAAGTTCTGGGACAAGGCCACAAAGGCCCTCCGCGCAGTCAAGCCGGACATCTTCTTCCTTGCCGAGGCGGAAAAGCCTGAGCTTCAGCAGAAGTCCTTTGACGCGTACTATTCCTGGAACCTGATGCACCTGACTTATGACGTCGCTGCCGGCAAAGTCACCGCCGACTCCCTGGCGAAGTTCTTCATCTCTTACGAAGACTCCACTAAGATGCCTTTGAATACGATTCCGATGCATTTCACCAACAACCACGACCAGAACTCCTGGACCGGCAGCACCCGCGAGCTTTACGGCGCCGCCTCCAAGGAATTCGCAGTCCTTTCGTTCGTCCTCCCCGGAATGCCTCTAATCTATTCAGGCGAGGAAGTCTCGCTAGACAAGCGCCTGAGCTTCTTCGAAAAGGACACCATCGACTGGACTGCCGACAAGGATTCGATGACCGTCTTCTACAAGAACCTCATAGCCGACCGCAACGCTCACCCTTGCCTTTGGGCAATGCCTTCAGGCGGCTTGATGTACGTAATCGAGAACGACAAGCCGCAGCAGGTTTTCGCTATGGAGCGTGAACTTTCCGGCGATCTCTGCCTTGCTGTCTTCAACTTCTCCTCAGAACAGGTGGTCTGCAACCTCGGCGAGAGGATGACCACCTCCGACACCGAATTCGACCTTCCTCCTTACGGCTACCGCGTCATCTTCTCCACCGGCGACCCGAATGCCAAGCGCGAAGGCACCAAAGTCAATTAAACGCTCAGCATGAAACCGAGAAGCATCGCTCTGATCGCAGCATTGTCAATGGCAGTTTTAGGCACCACAGCGCTTCCTGCAGCAGATTCCGGACGCAAGAAGGTCCAGAAGCCTGCTGCGGCAGGCATTGACCGCGTCGAACCCCCTTCCTGGTGGGTTGGGATGAAGACGCCATTGCAGCTTATGGTCCATGGCAGTAACCTTTCCGGCGCCGAGGTGACTCTTTCCGAACCCGTCGAAGGCGTGGAAGTCAAGGCCGTGCACTCTGCCGAAAGTACGAACTACCTCTTCGTGGACATGTCCGTTTCCGAAACAGCCAAGCCTCAGGAACTCAAGTTCAATGTGAAGTGCGGCGAGGGGCAGACCCTCAAGTTCTCATATCAGCTTCAGGCACGCCGCAAGGGCTCTGCCGAACGCAAGAGCTATTCTTCCGCCGACCTGATCTATCTGCTGATGCCCGACCGCTTCGCAAACGGAGACCCGTCCAACGACTCCATTCCCGGCTTGAACGAGGCTGCCCGCCGCGCGCTCGCCATTTCCCGCCACGGCGGCGACATCAAGGGCATCATGGACCATCTCGACTACATCCAGTCCCTAGGCGTCACCTGCATCTGGCCGACTCCTCTTCTCTTCGACAACGACAAATACGGCTCCTACCACGGCTACGCCTGCTCCGACTATTACCTGGTCGACCCCCGCTTCGGCTCAAACGACCTTTACAGGCAGATGGTCGCATTGTCACACGAAAAGGGAATGAAGTTCATAATGGACATGGTCCCGAACCACTGCAGCACTTCGCATTGGTGGATGAAGGACCTGCCTTTCGGCGACTGGATAAACCAGTTCCCCGTTTTCACGCGCTCCAACTTCGCCATCCCCACCGAGTCCGACCCTCACGCCAGCAAATACGACAGCGAGCTGAATTCGCGCGGCTGGTTCGACCGCTCCATGGCCGACATGAACCTCTGCAACGCCTTTACCCTGCAGTATTTCAAGCAGTGGGCGGTATGGTGGATTGAATACGCCGACCTCGACGGCCTGCGCGTCGACACTTTTCCTTACAGCGACAAATACGCCATCTCCGACTGGGTCGCATCCATCCGCAACGAATATCCGAACATCAACATCGTCGGCGAGTGCTGGGTCGATTACCCTTCCACCGTCGCCTATTGGGAGGGTGCCCACGTGAACTCCGACGGCTATACGTCCCATCTCCCGTCAGTGATGGACTTCCCGATGTGCTTTGCCATCATCCCTGCATTGAACGACAACGAGGCTCACCCTGCCTGGGGCGAAGGGATGCAGAAGGTCTATAACGTGGCAGCCCAGGATTTTGTCTACAATGACCCGCGCTCCCTGCTGCTTTTCGCCACCAACCACGACACCCGCCGCCTTTCCTACCAGCTCGGCAGCGATCCGCAGCGCGTCAAGATGGCCATGGCCCTAATGGCAACGCTTCGCGGCACACCGCAGCTCTACGTCGGCGACGAGCAGCTCTTCGAGCCTGTAGACGGCCAGACCGGCGACCCGCACGACCGCATCGACTTCCCGGGAGGCTGGGAGGGTGACCGCCAGAACCTCTTTACCGGCAAGAACCGCACCAAGGCGCAGCAGGACGTCCTCGACTTCACCACCGCAGTCTTCAACTACCGCAAGCACTCTCCGGCCCTCCAGTCCGGCGACATGCTCCACTATCGTCCCACCGACAGCAACCTATACGTCTATGTCCGCCGTCTCCAAGGCTCTCCTTCCGTACTGACCATCGTGAACAATGCCAACTATCCTTGCACCATCAAGGACTGGAGCCATTATTCCGAGGCCCTCGGCAATGCAAGGAAGGCCCGCGACATCGTCGCCGGCAACACGTTCCCACTTACCGATTCGCTTAAAGTTCCTTCGAAGACCGCCGTCATCCTCGAGCTCCAATAGCCTAATCTTACTGAATGAAAGCAAGATCGCTCAATATAGTCGTACTCTCGCTGCTCGCGGTTGCCCTCTGCTCCTGCGCGGGCAACAGCAAGGCGAGAATCGCGTTTGACTCTGCCGATTCTCTGATGCAGAGCCATCCCGACAGCGCCTTGTCCATCCTTCGCTCCGTCGCCAGGGCATCTCTTTCCAGTCGCTCCGACATTGCGCGATATTCGCTTCTGATGTCTCAGGCGCTTGACAAGGAAGGTACTGAATCCGACAGTGACTCCTTGACCAAGATAGCATACGATTATTATCGTCACCTCAACGATGATCGAAATCATGCTCTGGCTGCTTATTATCATGGGCGGATTGCTCAAAACGCAGGTGACAATGAATATGCCGCAAGCCTTTTCCTTGAAGCGAAAGATTATGCTGAAAAAAATGGCGATTTCATTACGGTAGGACTCTCTTCTAACAAGTTGGGTGATCTTTATTATAACGCGGTCGTCTTTGACAAGTCACTTGAATGCTATTCTGCCTCAAGATCGGCTTTTATCTCTGCAGCCAAATACGAATTCGCTGATTATGAAAGAGAGATGATAGCATCGACTATGCTCCAGATGAAACAGTATGTTGAGGCATCGAAGGAATATGAGGGTTGCATTGACTCTGCCTATGCTAGAAAAGATACTGCTTATGCATCTGATTTACTATGTAAGGAGGCTTTTGCCTATTATCTCATCCCTGAATACTCAAAGGCAATAGAGTTGTATCGCAAGGGCATAGCAGGCCTTGTGAATGATGCACAATCAACCAAGTACAAAACTGAACTTGCTGTTCTACTGATGTCGGAAGGGAAGGATAGCGACTCTGAAGAGCTATTACTTCCAGTACTTTCTGATACATCTCTTGATTACAAGGCAATAGCATCTTATAATCTCTACAAGATTTATAAAAGTCAAGGACGTCTTTCTGATGCACTTGAGATGTATGAACAATTCAACCTACTTTCGAATTCTCTGTTCACTCGCAGGTTGAAAGATAATCTTGCTGCATCTGAAAGCAAGTACGACAAATCCAGATTGGAATTTGCCAATTATCGTCTTCAGCAAAAGAGAAAGACAGAGGTCCTTTGTCTTTTAATAATAATCTTAGCCCTCTCTATTACAGTAGCAAGTGCCATATTTGCTATTAGAAGGAAGAATGAGGATATTCAAGAATATTGTCGAGTCGTCAAGGACTTGTCGATCTCGAACGATCGCCTTTCTGCTATGCTTGATGAGAAGGATATCTCCGAGAAGCATCTCAAAGACGCTTTGGGAAAGCGCATCAATGCGATAAACAGGATTGCAGCAATTTCATATCAATATTCGGAGAATGATAAAGTCCTGATGTCAAAGAAAATTGACGAAGTGCTAAAGATTGGCGAAAAGGACTCTGAGCTATTCGATGATTTGTATGCCGTCGTCAATACTCGTTTTGACGGTGTCTTGGACACGCTGAAACAAAAGTATGGCAAGAAATTGACGAGAAAAGACATCAGCATTTGCTGTCTTGAAAGTTTAGGATTCAAGGCCGATGAAATATGTGCTCTCTTCTCTGAGGAGAGGATGACGCCGAATACTGTTTATCGTCGGCGTGCAAGAATTAAGGAAATTTTCGGCATCAGTAATGGCGATTCTTTGAATGCGTTCCTCGAGAGCATTTCAAAATATGCCATTTAGCTAATATTATACATCTAGCATCCTGTTTTTCAGGTTATTGTATCTGTGTAAGATTATCGCATTTTAAAATGCATCTATACGGTTGGTTTATAGCACTTTAATACATTGCCCGTGTAAGTTTTTATACCTATCAATTGGTGGGTAAATCCGTTTCCTTTTCTGAAATTTGCATAAGGAAACGATAGAGACCAAATTTCTATAGCTTATCATAACGTATTTTGAATATCAGGATATTAATTGTAAATTTGAGAAATAACCAAACTAACATTAGCATGAAACATTCAATCAGGTTGTTTGTCTTGCTCCTTTGTCTTGCGCTTACAGTGAATGTCAGCGCTCAAGACGTCGCGAATAACTGCAATTTTAAAAGATGTACGCATTTCGGGTTTGAAGGCTCATTGCTTTGCTCTTCAGGGGCGACGGCGGTTCTTTTTAACAAAGATATTTTCTTCGGGGAACTATCGGCCAACGTTGGCTATTCCTGGGGTGATGGATTATATGTAGGCTTCGACATTGGGAGCCTTTTTTGCGGCGGCGGTGCATTGCTCAATCCTGCATTGGCTGTCAAGTATAATTTCAAGAACGAGAAGATCAGCCCTTTCGTCAAGGCAAAGGTAGGGCCGTCGCTTTACTTGATGAACGGAGTCTTCTTATATCATTTTGGCTCGTTGGCGTTCGGCTTGGACTTCAGCCACTTCTCCGCATATATGGAATATTTCAACGTCAATATAACCTCAGTAGCAAATTCGTCGGTAGGCTTGCTGGGAATAGGAGTCGGTTATAATTTCTAGAGCGTGGCGGGTTCACGCTTGCGCATGGCAGGCGTGATGAGGTAGACATTGACCAGGGAGAAGATGCCGGCTATCAGCATCACGATGATTTCGGATTCATGGTTCAGGGTGGCGAAGATCAGTCCGGTCTCGAGCGGAATGCCGTAGATCGGAAGCAGAGTCTGGCTGACGATGAAGTGGTATGCCCCGAAGCCGCCTTGGACAGGCACGGCCCAGCCGATGGTGCCGACGAGCGACAGGAAGAGCGCGTCCATGATGTTCAGCGATTCCATTCCCGGCATCGCCTTGATTATCGCCCAGCTCATGAACCAGTAGCAGACCCAGATCAGCAGCGTATCGAGGATGAAGGCCCGCTTGTGCTTCATCGTGCCGACGGTCTTCAGGCCGTCGACCAGCCCCATCCAGAACTTGTGGACCTTCTGGTAGAACTTGCTGTGCTCCAGCAGCCATTTCCTGTTGATCCTGCAGACAATGTAAAGCGCAATGCAGAATACCAGGATTCCGAGGACTATCCAGAGCCCTGTGGCGTGGCCTGCCAATGCCGGCTTCCAGATCCTGTCGACCAGGAATCCGCCGAAGCGCGTGAAGAAGGCCATTATTATGAAGGATACCAGGATGACAATGACGTCGCAGGCGCGTTCGACGACCATCGTGCCGAGCGAGGCCTCGAATGTGACCTTCTTGGTCAATGCCATGATTCCGCACTTTGCGATTTCACCCGCCCTTGGAAGCGCCATGTTCACCATATAGCCGATGGAGTAGGAGTCGTAACATTCTACGGTCTTCACATCCTTGTTGAGAGGCACGAAAAGCAGCTGCCAGCGCATTCCGCGCAGCCAGATGGCAAGCCAGGCCGCTATCATCCCGCCGATGATCCACCACCAGTTGCATTTGCCCAGCGTTATCCAAAAATCCTTCCAGTCTATGCCCCTGAAGGCAAAATAGAGCAGTACCGCCGCAAGCGCCAGCGACACCGTGTAAAGTATAATCTTTTTCGCCTTCTCTGTCATATCGGCTGCAAACTTACGTATTTTTCGTAAATTCGCACGGATAAACACTTCTCCGTGATGAAAAGCATACTTGGCATCGGCAATGCCCTGACTGACATAATCGTAAGGCTCCCCAACGACTCGCTCCTGCAAAAGTTCCATCTGCCTCTGGGCAGCATGCAGCACGTGGATGAGGAAACCGGCGACAAGATCTGGAAGCTCATAAAGCCAATGGGGGCGCAGTACGTCGCCGGCGGCTCTGCAGCGAACACCATCTGCGATGCCTCCATCTTCGGCATGCCGGCAGGCTTCATAGGAAAGGTCGGCGACGACGAGCTGGGCTCGCTCTTCAAGAGCGACATGGAGCGTAACGGAGTCAAGCCGATCCTGCTGCTGGGAAAGGAATCCTCCGGGCGTTGCATTGACTTCATAACCGGGACCAATGCAGAGCGCACCTTCGCAACTTACCTGGGAGCTGCCCTCGAGCTGGAACCGAAAGACCTGAGACCCGAGTGTTTCGAAGGCTACGACTATTTCCACATAGAAGGCTACCTTGTTCAGAACCAGCCACTGCTGCGCAGGGCCGTCGAGATGGCGAAGGATCACAAGATGATCATATCCATCGATATGGCAAGCTACAACGTTGTAGACTCGAACAATATGTTCCTGCACGACATAGTGCAGAACTACGTGGACATCGTCTTTGCAAATGAGCTTGAGGCAGAGGCCTTTACGCGCTTAAAGCCGCGCGAGGCGGTGAATGCCATAGCGAAGATGTGCAAGATAGCCGTCGTCAAGATAGGCAAGGAGGGGTCGCTCATAAAGTGCGGCGAGGACTTCTATCCGATAAAGGCGGTTCCGGCGAAGACCATCGACGCCACAGGGGCAGGCGACACTTATGCGGCGGGCTTCCTTTACGCGCATTCGCTTGGAGCTTCCATCAGGCAGTGCGGCGAGGTGGGCTCGATAATCGCCGCAAAGGCGGTGGAAGTGACGGGCGCGAAGATCGACGTTCCACGCTGGAAACAGGCGAAGATGGACATCCGCGCGCTTTTGGGAATGCATAACAATTAATTACATAATAAGATGAAACCTACATTATTGGTATTGGCAGCGGGCATGGGATCACGTTACGGTTCCCTCAAACAGATGGATCCTATGGGCCCGGGAGGGGAAGCTATCATCGATTATTCGATTTATGATGCCATCCGCGCCGGATTCGGCAAGGTGGTGTTCGTCATACGCCATCAGTTCGAGGAAGATTTCAAGAAGATATTCTCTGTCAACCGCTTCGGCGGCCGCATTGAAGTGGAATTTGCGTTCCAGGAACTGGATTACATACCTTACGGCTACATGATTCCGGAAGGCCGCACGAAGCCATGGGGCACGAACCATGCCGTAATGATGGGGCAGAGCTGCATAAACGAACCTTTCGCAGTCATAAATTCGGACGATTTTTACGGCAAGGAGTCATATCAGGAAGTAGCGGATTTCCTACGCTCGAACGAAGGGAAGAAGGACGAATACTGTATGGTCGGCTATAAGCTGCGGAATACATTGTCTGATTTCGGTACGGTTTCGCGCGGCGTCTGCAAGATGGATTCGGAGAATTACCTGCAGGACGTCGTCGAGACTCTGGGGATCAAGCGCTACGACGACAACAAGGTCGGCTCCGACGACGAAGGCAAACGCACGGCATTGGATCCAGAATGCCTTGTGTCGATGAATATCTGGGGCTTCACGCCGGAGTATTTCGATTATTCGGCGGAAATCTTCAAGAGTTTCCTGACAGAGAACATGGATAACCTGAAGGCCGAATTCTACATCCCTTACGTTGTCAACAAACTTATCAAGGCAGGCACCATAAGGCTGAAGGTGCTTCCATGCGAGGCCAAATGGTTCGGCGTGACCTATAAGGAAGACCGCCCTGACGTCGTGGAGAAGATCCGCAGGCTCATTGATTCCGGTGTCTATCCGGAGTACCTCTGGGCGTAGTCTCAATTTTTTCAAATGAAGGCTTCTTTCCGGAAGGATCCGATGTCCCTTGCACATATTACATGCTGACCGGCTTCAATCAGGGCTATATGGGAATCCAGACTCACGACGACGCTCCAAACAGCGTGCTCTTCTCGGTATGGAGCCCTTATGAAACCGACAAGCCGGGCGAGATTCCTGACAGCATGAAGGTTACAATGCTACGTAAGGGAGCGGGAGTGACCGTTCAGGACTTCGGAGGAGAAGGCTCGGGAGGGCAGAGCTTCATGACTTACCCTTGGAAAGCGGGCAAGATCTATAAGACTCTTGTGCACATCCGTCCCGATGGGAAGAGTGGCACGGACTACACCGGATACTTCTGCGACGAGACCGGGACTTGGCATCTTCTGGCATCCTTCAAGCGGCCTCAGACAAATACATGGTATAAAGGCGCTCATTCGTTCCTCGAATGTTTCATGCCCGAGTCGAGCATCTATACCACCGAGGTGCATTTCAAGAATCAGTGGGCGCGTCGACTGCTTCGGCACCGTAGGGCGATGAGCTGATACTGAAGCATTGCGGCTTCTTCAATGATTAAACAGAATACGGCACCATGTTCACTCGCACTTCCAGCGGCGCCTCCGGCGGCTCTGCCCCGGTCATCGACTTCGCCGCCCTCGAAGCTCTCTAGCCCCCTTGCGCACTCTGCGCGGCGCGGCGCGAATCAGATTCTGTCCTTGTACTTCTCGTAGATTTTCTTGGCGAGGGTGCGGCTGTCGCCGACAGGAACTGCAGTAAAGTGGCCGATGCGCTTCTCCCACCAGTCCTTTTCGAAGGTGGTCACGTCGTCGCTGTATGCCTTGTAGTGGGCATCATCCCACTCGGCATCGAAGAACTTCTGCCAGCGCATCTTGTAGAAGGTCTTGACCAGGCCGTTCCAGGTACGGCAGGCATAGTAGTTCAGAAGCTGGTCCTTGTCGCTCCAGGTGGTGAGAATGTTCCTGGCGTTGGATTCGAAGTAGTCCTGTTCGGCAGGAGATGCTCCCCATGAGCGGGCGTCGCTGATCCATTTCTCGACGAGGAAGTAGGTCTGGGTGCCTAGAAGGGTGTCGACGTCGTCCAGGATGTCGAGCATTTCAGTGGAAATGATCTTCATCGAGTCGCGATTGCGATGCTCTTCGGTTCGGTCGTGTCCCATGCCTTTTCAAGTACGTACTCGTAGACGTACGGGTTGCAGTCGAATCCTTCGAGAGTGGCGCCGATACCCTTGAAATTGCTTCCTCCGTTGGTGTAGGTGCTGTCTATCCTCTTTTCCAGTTCGTCGAATTGACCGGCTGATTGTTTGCATCGATAACTTTACCTCTGACAACAGACGTTTGTGCCAAAGCACTTAATGTAAACACCAAGGCAATCAAAGTGAAAAATAATTTTTAATAGAATGGAATTGGGTAAGTATTGAAATATTATAGTCTTTCTTTGTCTGCAATAAAGGTAAGTAAAAATACTTATTTATAATGATTATTATTATAGAAGCGCTTTCAAAAAGCATTGTCAAAATAATTATCTTTGCGCTCAAATGGATGATTTGTCTGAACAAATAAGAAAAGGCGACGAGCAGGCGTTTCGTGTGCTCTACGAAGCGGAGTTCGGCAATGTAGTCTATTTTGTCAGACAGTACGTTGACAATGCCGATATCGCAGCGGACATCGCCCAGGAATCTTTGCTAAGCGTCTGGATAAATCGTGAAAACATCGACCCTGACCGCAATCTTCGCGCATACCTTTATGTTACTGCCAGGAACAAGACATTGAATCTTCTTAAGTCCAATTCTTTCAAGCTTCATAACGTCTATTCCGGCGAACTTGACGCCAACATCAAGGCATTGAGCGACGAATCCCTCGACGACATGCTGGAAGCGCTGACTCTACGCGACCTCATATCGAAGACTTATGCAGGACTGCCGGAAGATGTGAAAGATTGTTTCATGATGAACCGCGAGTATGGCCTCACCTATCAGGAAATCGCCGATAGGAAGGGGGTGTCGGTGAAATCTGTCGAGTACAAGATTAAAATAGCCTTAAAGACTTTCAAGTCGAAATTGAAAGATTATTTGACGATGCTTCTGTTTTTCTAAATAAAAAAAGGGTAAAGGGTAAATAAGTTGTATTTATAGTTGCGATGGATAAGGAATACATAATAAGGATAATCGAGGGGCGCTGTACGGAAGAGGAGCACAATGCATTTTTCGACAGTCTGGCCTCTGACGAAGAGCTGTCAAGGCAGTATTCGCGCGTAAAGAACGAGTACGTCCTCTCGCACCTCCCATATTCCCAGGAAGGCCTTGCAATGTACGAGCGTCCCGAACAGGCTTCCGTCCCTTCCAATGCTACGCGCGCCCCAAAGGGCAGGAGCAGAGCTCTCTCCACACTTGTCAGGATTGCCGCCATCCTTGCCATTCCCCTCTTCCTTTATTTCATATATGACTCCGTTTCCGGGTTCAATGCCAGACGCAGCACTCCAAAGACATATTCTGCCATAGTCGAGAAGCAGCATGATGCCATGCTCAAGTACTATGTAAATCCGGGCACCAAGGGTTACATTGACCTTCCTGACGGCTCGAAGGTCTGGCTTAACAGCGGCAGCCAGTTCGAGTTTCCTGCAAGGTTCGACGGCTCTGCCCGAACAGCGGTCCTTGACGGCGAGGGCTATTTTGAAATAGTCTCGAATAAGGAATGGCCTTTCTTCATCAAGACTCCTGCAGGGATTACCCTCAAGATTACAGGCACTTCCTTCAACCTTTCCTGCTACAAGAACGATCCTGCTTTCAAACTTACGATGGTCTCCGGAATCCTTACTCTGCAGAAGGATGCAGACCTTTCGAAGACGGAAGTAAGTGGAGGGGAGGAGATTGTCATACCTTTTGCAAACAATGCTGCCACCGCCAAGAGCGCAAAGCATCCTGAAGCGATCCACACCACTACTGCCTGGAAGGACGGCGAATTGATCTTCGACGATACTCCTATGGACGAAGTGATAAGAAAGCTCGAAAGGTGGTACGGAGTCGACATAACTGTAAATGATCCGTCCATTTCAAGATTCAGGTATACTGCCGAGTTCAAGTCCGAATCCATCAATCAGGTGCTGGACGCTATAAAGATTACTTCCAAAGTGTCTTATTCCATCGACGGCAAGTCCGTTACTCTCTATTAGCTGGTTTTATTCCGACAAATTTCATCAAATAATTGAGGGGAGAGATTCCCTTTCGTTGTACTATGAGCGTCAAGTTAATCAAACTTTTTAACCAAGCGACATGAAGAAATTAGTCATTTTTCTCTTAGTCTGCACTTTGACATCCTTCACTTCGTTCGCGCAGAACGTAACAGTTTCCGCGGACCGGCAGCCTTTGAAGACTGTCCTGAAGACGATTCAAGACCAGACAGACTACAAGTTCGTCTACAACACAACGATTGTAGATGCCAACCAACTCATTACCGTCAAGGCGACCAATGAACCTCTGAAGGATGTCCTCGACAAAGTTTTCGCCGGCACCGGCATCGTCTACCAGATTTCTGACAAGCTCATCATGCTTTCCCCGAAGAATCAGGAAAAAAAGCCGGTGGCTGCAGTTGCCGGATTCGTGTCAGGCAATGTGTACGATGACGGAGGGGAGCCTCTTGCAGGAGTCTATGTGACTTCAGAGAGCGGCAACAACGCCATTACCGACACCAACGGACATTATTTCATCAATGCATCAGCCAAGGATTTGCTGACATTCTCCTTTCTTGGAATGCAGACTGCCACTGCCAGAGCCGACAACAGGCGCGTAGTGAATGTAGTTATGAAATCCGACGTCGTCTCTCTCGATGATGTAGTCGTGACAGGATATCAGACTATTTCCAAGGAACGCGCTACCGGATCTTTCAACATCGTCAAGACCGAGCAGCTTGAGAAGCCTTCATCCAATATCGCTCAGCGTCTTGTAGGCACCACTGCCGGCGTACAGAGCACGACTGACGCAGATGGCAACGTCACATTCCAAGTTCGCGGACAGACTAGTCTGATGGCAAACGCCCAACCTCTGGTCGTCGTCGACGGCTTCCCTATCCAGGGTAGCTTCAGCACCATCAACCCTAACGACGTCGAGAGCGTTTCCATCCTTAAGGATGCTGCAGCCGCTTCCATCTGGGGAGCCCGCTCGGCAAACGGCGTCATCGTAGTCACGACAAAAAGCGGAAAGAACCTGAGGAAAGGCGAAGTAAAGGTAGATGCCCAGGTTTTCTGGAAATATTCTCCTAAGATAGACTGGTCTTATGCCAATCCTCTTGCGACTTCGGCTGAAACGGTAGAATACGAGAAGGCCGGCTGGAACGATGGCAAAGGGTTCTTCGGCAGCGGCTATTGGCTTCCAGACGAAGATACCTATCAGGATTACGGCGGTCATTCTCTCGCCGTCACTGCGATGAACGAGTATCGTCTCGGCAAGATCAGCGAATCGGAGATGAATGCCACTCTGTCGAAGCTCTCCAGCCAGAACAACTCCGACCAGATCAAGAAATACATGCTGGCCAATCCTTTCACACGTCACTACAACGTCGACATCCAGCAGTCTACCGACAGGGCTACCAACGTCCTTTCGCTTATGTACGACCACCAGGACTTCAGCCTTAAAGGCAATGATTCAGGCAATTACAATGTAGGTTACAGAACGACGGTCAAGCTTTTCAGCTGGCTCGACTTCACTTTCAACGGCAACTACAACCTGAACAAGACCCGCAACAATGCCATTTCGCTTGGAGACCTGCAGTCTCTTTCTCCTTATCAGATGCTTGTCAACAGCGACGGCACGAGAAATACCGAAATGTACGGCGTCGACGGCGAGCTGTATGGACCGAACATCCTAAGGAACGTGGCGTCCTACAATTTCCCTTATTCCGACTGGACATATAATCCAATTTCTGAACGTGAAGGAAGGGATTACCGCACCGACAGAACCGACGTCCGCGCCCAGGCAGGACTAACATTCCATCTGCTTCCGGGAATGACTTTCGACAGCAAGTTCCAGTATGAGAACATCGATACCTACACAAAGGACATCAACGATGCAACGACCGCGTACGTCCGCACCACCATCAATGAGGCTGCAAGTTGGGACCATACGACCAACAAAGTCACATCCAACCTTCCTATGGGCGGAATGTTGACTCAGTCCAAGTCGAACGTCAATTCCTACAACTGGCGCAACCAGATGACCTACGACAACAGCTGGTGCAACAGCATGCATCAGCTCTCAGCCATCATCGGGTCAGAGGTTTCCAACATCGTCACTCAGGGCACCGGCTACCCTACCACCTACGGATATAATGACAACTCGTTGACTGTAGGCACATTCCCTAACGGAGTCGGCGGCAGCGGGGCATACAAGCTGACCAACTGGCAAGGATACAATGAAACATTCTCCTACACCAATTCCTACAGTTATTACACCGAACGCTACTTCTCTCTCTATGCCAACGCATCCTATACTTTTGCACACAAATACACTCTATCGGGTTCTGCAAGAACAGACGCATCCAACCTCATCACCGACGACCCTAAGTACCGTTATGCTCCGTTCTGGTCCGTCGGAGCAAGCTGGAAGATTTCCGACGAGGATTTCATGAAGAATGCCGACTGGCTTGACAGGCTCATCGTCAGGGGAACTTATGGCTATAACGGAAATGTCGACCGTTCCACATCCTTCATGCCTCTGATAAGCGTCTCTACTACTCAGAACACATACATCCAGGATTATACTGCCAGCATCTCAAGCTATGGCAACCCTACTCTGAGATGGGAAAAGACCGGCACTGTCGATCTGGGCGCCGACTTCTCGATGTTCAAGGGCAAGCTCTACGGTAAGGTCGACCTTTACAACAAGAAAGGCAAGGACCTTATCGTATCGATGAGCATCCCGTCCGTCAATGGAACGACATCCCAGAAGCTGAATGCTGCTGAAATGACCAACAGGGGCATTGAGCTCGAACTCGGAAGCTCGCTTCCGATCCTTGGGGACGATATCGTATGGGACGGTTCCTTCAACTTCTCATATAACTTCAACAGGATCGACAAGCTCTTCAAGACCACATACGCGGCTTACGAATTGTATGACGGAGGATCATCCGCTTACGTACAGGGCTACGATGCAAATTCTCTCTGGGCGTTCAAGTATGCCGGAGTCAAGAATTACGGTACTGAAGCTTCTCCGAAATGGGAACCTGTCGTCCAAGGAAAGGGAGAAGACGTCTATCCTTTCACGGCATGGACCCCTGGCGACGGCCGAGACTATATGCTGAACACCGGTACGAAGGTAGCTCCGATATCCATCGGCTTCAACAGCAGCTTCAAGATCTACGATTTCAACGTATCGATGCTCGTTACAGGTAAATTCGGACATGTCTTCAACGGGTTCTCATTCAACTATCCGTCCATGGCAGGCGGCAGCGCATTGCCTAACAAGGCTTATTACGAGGTCGTCGAATCGAATGCCAGCGACATGGTACCTATCCCTACTTCTGATGAAGAAAGATACTACTTCTGGGATAGGTTCTATCCTTACCTGAGCTATCTTGTCCAGAACGCAAACAACGTCAGACTGCAGGAGATCAACCTGACATATAATGTACCAGCCTCTTTCCTGCGTCGTTTCAGTTTCAAGAAGGCCTCCATCTACGCACAAGGCAACAACCTGCTAGTACTCACGCACAACAAGTACAATGAGGATCCTGAGTTCCCGTTGGGGACCATCAAGCCTTCGCCTGCTTATACATTCGGAATCAACATCACATTCTAATCGATTGCAACAATGAAAAGATTCAAATACATATTACTTTCGATCCTTGCGGTAGCCCTGCTTTCTTCCTGCGACAGTTTTCTCAGCGAGAAGCCAAGCAAGAGCACCTCTCTCGTGCCGACTACCGTGGACCAGCTCGACTATCTGTTCAATAGCTACGGCAACTTCTATAAGGAGCAGTGCTATGCAGAGATCCTGAGCTCGGATTCATTCGGTCTCCTGACCAGCATGACCAAAGCCAAGACAAGCATTCCAGGTTTGACCCCGACTCAGTATGCCTGCTGGGACATCGACAATCTTCCAACGACCTCCGATTATTTCTTTTCAAGTGAATATTCCAAGATCTTCATGGCTAACATGGTCCTTGCCAATCTGAGCAAGGTTACGGGATCTGACGAAAAGAAGGCTCAGCTCGAGAAGGAAGCGCATTTCATCCGTGCCTACAGCACGTGGCTCCTTGCCCAGACATATTGCCTTCCTTACACCGAGGCCAACAAGAACGAACCGGGCCTGACCATCAAGGAAAGCACTAGCTTTGAGGAATCCACAAAACGCGCCACCCTCCAGGAGACCTACGATTTCATCGAGGCCGACCTCAACATCGCGCTCGGCATTACCAACGACATGACCATCGTGAACAACAAGTACACGTCATGGCGTGCCAACAAGGCTGCCGTCAATGGATTTGCTGCCCGCTACTGGTTGAACAGGAACGATTATGCAAAGGCTTATCAGTATGCAAAGACTGCGCTTGAATCGCACGATGTCCTTGTAAACTACAATACCGACATGCATTATGCCGCCACTCCGACATATGTCACGGTGAACGGAGAAAAGATACAAGTCTTCTATCCTTATACCGAGACCAACCAAACAGACCTGACCGACATGTTCGAGTGGAAGGAGTTCATGTACTTCCGCATGGCTTACTACGGCTATTGGTGGTACATTCCGAGCGAAAAGTTGCTTGCCTTGTACAACCATGACTACGACCTCCGCTACAAGTACCATATTGTCCAGCACTACTCATACGCTCAGAGCGGAATGACCAATCCTGCTTATGATTATCCGGGCTACATTTTCTTCTTCAAGGACAGGATTCCTAGCGGTCCTACTACGGCCGAGATGCTCCTTATCGAAGCCGAATGTCTCGCTCGCCAGAACAAGGTCTCCGAAGCGATGACTGTGGTGAACAAGCTTCGCGCAACTCGTATGGCCAGCGACGCCCCCGATGCAATCAAGTATCTGAGCGCAACTTCGAAGGATGCTGCCATAAAGCTGATCATCGAAGAAAGACAGCGTGAAATGCCGTTCACGGAAAGATGGTACGACATTCGCCGCCTCAACAACAACGAAGATTCGAACGACGATGTCGGCGAGCTTACCCGCAATTACTTTCCTTATTCAGCAGCCAGCGTCCTGACCACTGAAGAGCCTATTACCTATACGCTTTCAAAGGACTCGAGAAGATATGCCGCTCCGATTCCGGAGGCAGACATCACTGCCAGCAACGGAGCCATCGAGCAGAATGAATATTAACGAGTAGATTGTTTCTTTGCAGTACCCTGATAAAACCCTGATGCTTTATTAGGGTATTTCTTTTAACGAGTGTTTTTAAATAAATAAATGAATAAATGACAAGATTGATTTCACTCCTATCTGCATCGCTATTCGCTGTGGCAGCCTTTGCCCAGCAGCCATTCAATGTGTCTGTCTCTGTCAAGGGAGTCGATTGCGACCATGCTTATATTACGGTCTTCGGTGACAAGGAATCCATCCAGATTGACAGTCTGGATCCAAAAATGTCGGTTATTCCTTTCACGAATGGGGAAATGACATTGAAAGGGACAGCTTCCGCACAATCTGTCCTCAGAATTTCCTTCTCAGGAGATGACAGGTTATTGAAGATGGTAGGCAATGGCTACATTCCTGTCAAGTCTGCATCTCTCTGGGTTGTGGTTGGCCCTGGTACCAACTTGAAAGTTGAAGGAGACCTCACTGGAAAGGACTATGTCGACATATATCCGAACGGAGATTCAGAAAATCGTTTCCTTGCCGTACTGAATTCAGGGATGATGCCTATCACCAATGACGAAGGCAATCTGGAAGTGAAGGAATACACTGATTCGACATTGACTGCTGACGATAAGAAGGCAATTGAAGCTAGAATTGCGGATTTCGACCAGAATGCCCAGAAGGTTCGCGAAAACTTCATCCATTCATATCCTTCCTGCATCGCGTCCCTTTGGATAATGGAGGATATGCTTATCAGAAGCCAGATTGAACCTGCGGCACTTGAAACTCCTATGGCCGCTGTCGAATCCAAATACCATGACAACTATTTTTACAAGGCCGTAAGTGATCGGCTTGCAGGCGCCAAATCAGCAGCTGTAGGGGCTAAATGCCCTAATATTTCCGGAACAGACAAGGATGGCAATGAGGTTAGCATTGCAGATTTCAGAGGCAAGTTTCTGATCGTCGATTTCTGGGGGACCTGGTGCGGCGCCTGTCTGGCTGGAATGCCTGAAATGCGCGCTTTCCGCGACGCCCACAAGGACAAGGTCCAGATTCTCGGAGTTGCCAACGACAAGGACGCAGAAAAATGGAAGGACTGCATGGTCAGGAACAAGATGGACTGGCCGGACATCATGGAAGGTACCGGCGACCGCGACTATGTCGCCCGTTTCAATGTGCAGGGCTTCCCTACCAAGATTCTTGTAGACCCCCAAGGCACCATAGTCTACCGTTTCACCGGTGAAGACAGGGAATTCTACGAAAACGTCGAGAAGATGATCAACTCCAAATAAATTATATGAAACGTTTTGTCACCGTCAAGGAGCTTACGGTCAAAGATAAAGTGAAATAATTTCATCGGTTGGTTCATAAAACAGGAAAGCGGGGCTGCTGTGAAGCAGTCTCGCTTTATTGTCCAATCATAGCCCGGTTCTCTAGAAGAGTCCGTGCAATGTGCCGTCGATCATGTCGAGGATGGTGGAGAAATCCTCAGGCTTCTCCTCGAACTTCAGCCTGTCGACGTCGATGATCAGCAGCTTTCCGTCCCTGTAATTGTTTATCCAGTTTTCGTAGAGGTCGTTAAGACCTTTCAGGTAGTCGATTCGGATTCCTGCCTCGTATTCGCGTCCCCTCTTCTGGATCTGTGCGACAAGGTTCGGAATGGAGCTGCGCAGGTAAATCAGCAGGTCGGGCGCCTTGACAAGCGAAAGCATCAGCGAAAATAGCTCCTGGTAATTGTCATAATCCCTCGAAGTCATCAGGCCCATGGCGTGAAGGTTGGGCGCAAAGATTCTCGCGTCCTCGTAGATTGTGCGGTCCTGCACGACGATGCCGGTGTTCTTGGAAATGTCGACCACGTCCTTGAATCTCTTGTTCAGGAAGTATATCTGGATGTTGAAGGACCAGCGGGCCATGTCGTTGTAAAAGTCCGACAGATATGGATTATAATCCACTGATTCGTACTTAGGGGTCCAGCTGTACTGCTGGCTCAACATTCTGGTAAGTGTGGTCTTTCCGCTGCCGATGTTGCCGGCGATAGCAATATGCATGATGATTTCGGTTTTAATGCTTACAAAATTAGCAAGGTTTTCCGTATTTTTGCAAAGAAACGGTAAAAAATTATAAGATGCTGAAATATAAGGTCTTTTACGTAAATCCCATACGTTCCTGCAGTTATCTTGTTTGGGACGAGACCGGCGAGTGCGCGGTCATAGATGCGGGCTATCGGAATGCCGGCGAGTTCTCCCGTCTAGTAAAGGCAGTCGAGGTCGATGGACTGAAGTCCCCTTCGATGGTGCTGCTGACACACTGCCATTTCGACCATGTGATGGGCCTCAGCTTTCTCGAAGCTCAGTGGAACCCTCTGATATGCTACTCTCAACGCGACGCATACCTGCTTCAGGACCTTCCTGCTGTCTGCGAGTCCTACTACATTCCTGGCATTTCCCAGCCTGCCCTGAAGAATGTCCTCCACATCGACGACGGGTTCAATGCCGCCTTCGGCTCAACTTCGTTCCAGGTGCTCTCCACTCCAGGCCACACTCCCGGAGGCTTCTGCTTTTATGATTCGGCCGATTCGGCGGTATTCACCGGAGATTCCCTCTTCGAGGGCAGCATCGGCCGTACCGATTTCCCGGGCGGTAACTGCGAACAGCTGATTTCCTGCCTGCAGGCCAAGATCATGGTGCTGCCGACCGCCACAAGGGTCTTTCCCGGCCACGGCTATCCGACAACGGTGGGGCAGGAGCTGACCTCCAATCCCTACCTCAGGCAGCATTGATTCAGGAAAGTCCGCTTCACTGCCTCAGTCCCTTAATTTTTAGTATTTTTGCAGTTCGATGGATCAGATAGATATCAAGGGCGCGCGCGAGCATAACCTGAAGAACATAAGCCTTGCGATTCCGCGCGGCTGCCTGGTGGTAGTTACCGGCCTTAGCGGGAGCGGAAAGTCCTCGCTTGCCTTCGACACCATTTACGCCGAAGGCCAGCGACGCTACATGGACACAATGAGCGCTTACGCCAAGCAGTTCATCGGTGCTCTCGACAAGCCTGACGTCGACCAGATCGACGGTCTCAGTCCCATCATCGCCATCGAACAGAAGACCACCGGAAGGAACCCTCGTTCCACGGTCGGCACCATCACCGAAATCTACGACTTTCTCCGCCTGCTTTACGCCCGCGCCTCTACAGCCTATTCCCCCGTCACCGGCAAGGAGATGGTCCGCTACACGGACGACCAGATAGTCAGCTTGATAATCGACAAATATCCCCGCCGGAAATGCCTTCTTCTCGCCCCGCTCGTCAAGGGCAGGAAGGGTAATTACAAGGACCTGATCCAGCAGTTCACCCGCCGCGGCTACACACAGATGCGCGTCGACGGACAGATATATTATATGGAGGAAATCCCTCAGTTGGACCGGTACAAGCAGCATTTCATTGACCTTGTGGTAGACAAGCTGGTACCCGGCGAGAAGGACCGCAAGCGCATATCCGATTCAGTCGCCACTGCGCTGAACCAGGGCAAGGGATCCATCGCAATCTACGACTTGGATTCGGGCGCGACGAGCTTCTACAGCAAGAACCTCATCTGCCCGGATTCGGGCATTTCATTACCGCTTCCGGCTCCTTTCACGTTCTCGTTCAATTCCCCGCAGGGCGCCTGTCCACATTGCCACGGACTCGGAGTCATTGCCAAGGCCGACCTTTCCAAGATAATTCCGAATCCGTCAATATCCATCGCCGACGGCGGCATCCTGCCCTTAGGTCCGATGCGCGAAAACTCCATGTACGACCTGCTAGGTTCCATCGCAAGGCAGTACAAGTTCTCCCTTCACGATCCCGTCAGCTCGATACCGGAGGAGACATTGAACATGCTTCTCTACGGCTCCGACGAGCTTTTCAGGGTGGGGAGCGGCTATGATGCAGAGATGGTTACGTGGCCAGGAGTTCTAGCCAAGGTGGAAGTATCCGGCGACGAGAGCGACAGCATGCTGGAAAAGAAGGACCGCTACGTGGAGGAGGTCACCTGTCCTGTCTGCAACGGGACTCGGTTGAAGCCTGAAGCATTGAATTTCAAGATAGACGGGAAGAACATTGCAGAGGTGGCGGCTATGGACATCTCAGAACTTTACGATTGGGTCAGCGCTCTCCCCGAGAAGCTCTCGGACCGCAACAAGCTGATAGCCGCAGACATAGTCAAGGAACTCAAGGACCGAATCGGTTTCCTGATAGATGTCGGCCTGAGTTACCTTTCTCTCGACCGCTCCACTCGCAGCCTGAGCGGCGGGGAAGGGCAGAGAATCCGCCTGGCCACCCAGATAGGAAGCAAGCTCGTGAACGTGCTCTATATTCTCGACGAGCCTTCCATCGGCCTGCATCAGCGTGACAACCGCAAGCTGATCAACTCATTGCGCAAGCTCTGCGACGAAGGCAACTCCGTCATGGTAGTGGAGCACGACGAGGAGACAATGCGAAGCGCCGACTGGCTCGTGGACCTGGGACCTTATGCAGGCTCGCAGGGAGGCTACCTTCTCTACAACGGCAAGCCTTCAGACATCAGGAAGTTTGCCGCCGCCGAGGCCCGCAAGGCCAAGGCTGCCCGCTCAGCCGCTTCGCTTGTCTCAGTGCCTGCCTCCGGCTCAGCCGCTTCGCTTTCTGCTGCGCGAGACATTGGCCTGCACAGCATTACCCTGGACTACCTGCTTGGAAAGCGGAAGATTGAAGTGCCCGATTCGCGTAGGACCGGTTCGGGAAAGTACCTGGAACTCATTGGCGCGCGCGGCAACAACTTGAAGTCCGTGGACTTGCGGCTTCCTCTCGGCTGCCTTATAGGCATTTCAGGCGTCAGCGGCTCCGGAAAGTCCTCATTGATAAACGATACGCTGATGCCGATATTGAGCCGCAAGTTCTACCGTTCCCTCCAGCCGCCGCTTCCTTACGAAGAAATCCGCGGAGTCGAGAATATAGACAAAGTCATCCGGATTGACCAGACTCCCATTGGCCGTTCTCCGCGCAGCAATCCTGCCACTTATACGAACGTCTTCACGGAAATCCGCACCCTTTTCGGCGAGACGCCCGATGCCAAGGTCCGCGGCTTCAAGCCCGGCCATTTCTCTTTCAATGTAAAGGGAGGACGCTGCGAGGTCTGCAAGGGAGCCGGCATCCAGCTCATCGAAATGAACTTCCTTCCTCCTGCCCAGGTAACATGCCCTGAATGCGGAGGCAAGCGCTACAAGCCTGATACGCTGGCTGTCAGATATAAAGGTAAGAACATATACGAAGTTCTTGAAATGCCTGTTTCAGAGGCGTGCGAGTTCTTCTCGAGCCTTCCTTCCATTCTCCCCCGCCTTCAGGCGCTTCGCGATGTCGGCCTCGGCTATGTCAAGTTGGGGCAGCCTTCCACGACTCTTTCCGGCGGCGAAAGCCAGCGCGTAAAACTAGCCACTGAACTTGCCAAGAAGGATACAGGCAATACTCTCTACCTGCTCGACGAACCGACCACAGGACTCCATTTCGAAGATATAAAAGTTCTCATGGGAGTGCTTCAAAAGCTTGTCGACCAGGGTAATACTGTCGTGATAATAGAACACAACCTCGATGTTCTGAAGTCCGTCGACTACATTTTCGACATGGGCCCTGACGGCGGTCAGGCAGGCGGTCGCATAATATCCCAAGGCACTCCCGAACAGATTGCCAAGGATTCGGCTTCCGTAACAGGCCGGTATCTGGCAGAACTTCTGTAGCTCGTTTCAAAAATCCGATTTGTCGTGAATTTTCGTATTTTAGTATGTTTATAGTTTTTTAAAATGAATAAAATTAATGTCATCTTCAAGAATACCGGAAAAACCTATCCTTGCGACCCCGGTACTTCATTGTCAGACCTTTTGAGAGCCATCAAGCTGGAGCCCAAGACTCCTATTCTGGCGGCTTATTCTGACAACCGTCTTAAGTCACTGAGCTACAGATTATATAATCCTCACATCATCGAGTTGCTCGACATGACCGACCTGGACGGACGCCGCACATACATCCGTTCCCTCACATTCGTGATGCAGAAAGCCGTCGCCGATCTCTTCAAGGACAAGGTGCTGATTCTCGACTACGCCCTTCCTGCAGGCCTTTACGGCGAATTGCGCGATGTCAAGCCTGATGATGACGGTAATATCGTATTGGTCTCAATAACTGCTGACGAGATAGCTGCCATCAAGCAGCGCATGACAGAAATAATCGCCGCCGACCTGCCGTTCTCTCGTGAAAAAGTCCAGGCCGAAGAGGCTGAGAAATTATTCCTGAGCCATAACTGCCCTGAAAAAGCGAAGCTTGTGGAGACTACCGGAAAGTGCTTCGTGTCGGTATATTATCTCGACGGCTACGGCGACACTTTCTATGGGCCTCTGCTCCCTTCAACGGGGATGATAACGCATTGGGACGTAGTCCAGTACCTTGACGGATTCCTTCTCCAGTATCCAGATGTGGACGATCCGGAAAAGCTGCCGGTCATCGGTTCGCAGCAGAAGCTGTACGAAGTGTTGAAGGAAAATTCGAACTGGTGCCGCATCATGGGCGCCAGCGGAGTAGGGAGCCTCAACGCCGCCATCAGTTCAGGGGGCTCAAGGGAGCTCATTCAGGTGGCAGAAGCATTGCATGAGAAGAGGTATGCCCAGATTGCAGACCAGATCTATGCAAGGCGCGACCAAGTGCGCATGGTCCTGATCGCCGGCCCGTCTTCCAGCGGCAAGACGACCACTTCGAAGAGGCTGGCATTGCAGTGCAAGGTCACAGGCTTGAATCCCAAGGTAATAGCAATGGACAATTACTTCGTTGACCGCGAGCATACTCCCAAGGACCAGAACGGAGACTATGACTTCGAATCGATCTATGCCCTTGACCTCGAATTCCTGAACCAACAGCTCACGGACTTGCTTGACGGCAAGGAGATCGATCTGCCGACATTCAATTTTGCCGAAGGCAGCCGCTCTTTCAACGGAGAGAAGATGACTCTCGGCGAAAAGGATGTTCTCATAATGGAAGGAATTCACGCTCTTAATCCTGTGCTTACCAAGGCTATTCCTAATACAAAGAAATGCAGGATATTCTCGTCTGCCCTGACTTCGCTCAGCATTGACGAGAACAATAACATTTCCACGACCGACAACCGCCTTCTTCGGCGAATTGTCCGCGACAACAATTTCCGAGGCATTTCGCCTGAGGAGACCATTTTGCGCTGGCCTTCAGTCCGCCGCGGCGAGGTGAAGAACATCTTCCCGTTCCAGGAGAACGCCGACCTGATGTTCAACAGCGCTCTCATCTTCGAGCTCCCGCTGCTGAAATATTATGCCGAGCCGCTCCTGCGCCGCGTCCCTGCCAATTCTCCCGCTCACGGCGAGGCCATCAGGCTCCTGAAATTCCTCGACCTCATCGTCGCATTGACTCCTGATGAAATCAAGATAGTTCCACCGACCTCAGTCATCAAGGAATTCATAGGCGGATCGTCATTCAACTATTAATCCCATTCGCCGTGGCAATATCCGTTACAAACGCTTAAAACATATTTCATTCATAAATTAATATGCTAATACTATGATACTTGGAAATCTAAATGAATCTTGGCGCTATGAACTGCTGAATCCTTACTTTCAAGCGCTTTTCGACTATGTCAAGGCAAACGATCTCTTGAATGAGCCGGTCGGAAAGATCGTGCTGAAAGATAAGGAACTGTTCATCAACAACAACCTTATCGAAGGCAAGAAGAAATCGGCCCAGCCGCTCGAGGCCCATCAGAAATTCATCGATGTGCACATCCTTCTCGAAGGCAAGGAAACTTTCGGCTGGAAGCGTACAGCGGATGTAAAAGAATGGAAATCGGAGTATGACGAGGAAAAGGACTGCATACTTTCCGATGAGATGGCTGATACCTATATCGAGCTCCTTCCAGACGATTTTGTCATCGTCTATCCTGAAGACGCCCACGCTCCGAACATTTCAGACGGGCAGATTCGCAAGCTTGTTGCCAAAGTCCTGGTAATTTAGTGTATATATGAGAACTGAAGAAGAACTGCAAGGCGTGACTCGCCTTGGCGAAAACAAGACCGCATATCCGCAAGATTACGATTCATCCGTGCTTGAGACCTTTGTGAACAAACATCCCGACAACGAGTATGTAGTCCATTTCGAATGTCCGGAATTCACTTGTCTCTGCCCAAAGACTGGACAGCCCGACTTCGCTACCATCAAGATCAATTACATTCCACGCATAAGGATGGTCGAGAGCAAATCGCTGAAACTGTATCTGTTCAGCTTCCGCAATCACGGAGACTTCCACGAGGACAGCGTGAATGTGATAATGAAGGACCTCGTCGCCCTGATGGATCCGAAATATCTTGAAGTCATCGGCATCTTCAATCCCCGTGGCGGCATAAGCATCTATCCTTTCGCCAATTATGCCGACCCTGAACACCAGGACCTGAAACGTGAACGCATGCTCAAATTCTTCGAAAGCCAGAAATGAAAGATTCTATTATTTTGGTCAGCGGCGGCCTTGACAGCACGACGCTTCTTTATGAATATGCGTCCCATATTGCGCTCGGCGTCTCGTTCGATTATGGTGCGAACCAGAATGTGAAAGAGATAGCTTGCGCCAAATATGCTTGCGGCAAGCTTGGCATCAAGCATATCGTGATTCCGCTCGGTTTCATGAAGGACTATTTCAGCAGTTCGCTTCTTGAAGGTGCCGACGCCATCCCGGAAGGCCGTTATGACGACCGGAACATGCGTTCCACAGTAGTGCCTTTCCGAAACGGCATCATGCTTTCAATCGCATGCGGACTAGCGGAAAATGACCATCTTAAGTATGTCATGATTGCCAATCACGCCGGCGACCATGCCATCTATCCCGACTGCCGTCCTGATTTCATTGATTCCATGTCTGCTGCCACGAAGGCTGGTACTTATGCAAATGTCGAAATTCTAGCACCTTACACTAATATTTCCAAAGCTGACATCGTCCGCCGCGGCATCAGGCTCGGCGTCGACTACTCCAGGACTTGGAGTTGCTATAAAGGCGGCGAGATACATTGCGGCAAGTGCGGTACTTGCACCGAGCGCCGCGAGGCTTTTGCCATCGCCGGCGTTACCGATCCGACCACATATAAAGAGAGTGGGGCCTCTTCGCAATAGACGGAATATAGTGGATTTCCGAGAAGGATTTGAAGAAGGGCCATTACCCATGGTAATCCGGTCGGCGATGCTCTGAAACAAGCAAACGTATCAATTTACATTATTTATAACCATATTCAGTCCTCGCCATGATCCCATCTATTTATGTAGCTATCAAAATTATAAATCCATTTCCTCAAATCATCATTTTGCGAGACGTCGAAGTTGCCTTTTGTCATGGTAAACGCCTGTCCCTTGACATGCCCATACAAGCTGAAGTTACCCGAAAGGACAAGGCTGTCCCTGTCCCATTTCCTGATTGTCAGATGGCAAGAATCAAGCTCAGGACTTGAATAAAACCAATCCCCGTCATTTCCTATCGCCCAGTCAAACAAATATTGGGCATTGTCGTCAATGACGGCGTAATCCTTAAGGTCACTCAAGGCTATGTAGATTGACACTCCCATAGGATAAATGGCAAGATCTGATCCGCCTCTAAGGGGGGCATGAATGTGGATGGAATCCCCGGAGTCATTGATATGCAGGAACGCCCAATTAAACATCGGGGCACCTGCCACCCATTGGGTCATTGGCTTATCATCATACAGGAACGAAAGGACATCTCTTCCGGAATTGGTCTCCTTTTGAGCGTCTTCAAACCAATCGCAGCTTTCCAGGGCGAAAGCGCAGCAGACAAACAGCAGGATTTTAATCAATATGCGTTTCATAATTCAGGGAAATTTTCTTTGTAGATGAATTTTAAAGTTCCGGTTTCCGAAACCGTGTCGTCCGATGTGGATACGGTGATCTTGAGGATCAAGACATCTTCGTCTCCCCAAGGCTTCAGCCTGTGGAGATAACCATCCTTGAAACTGTCATCGTCCATCAGACGTTTGCACAATTCAAAACTGGTCGGAACGTGGTTAAAACTTATGGTTATTTTTCCATCGATGCAATATGTGGAGGTCCGGGCGGAGTCTTCGACTTCACTTTTTACTGCGACATACGTGGAATCACTGCCGGCAGCGTACAGAGTCGAGTCTGAATTGACGAGGATCGGTTCATCTGGGAGTAAGAAGCCCTGCAGTATGATGCTGTAAGTAATGATATCTTTTTCATGAAATGCGTTTTTATATAGGTTGGATTATTTATAATGACTTTCTAAGTTAGAATCATTCCGAGACTTTTCCAAATATTATCATCGGAGTAACTTGTCCTGTTATTACTTCGAACTCGCTTAAAATCAAGCATTATCCTAATTTGCAAGCAATATTTTCATCTTTTTTGACACTTTTTTTGACACTTTTTTTGACTTTTTGACTATAGCACATCTTCAACACATTGAAACAGGAATTCCATTACAGGAACAAGTTCGCTTCAGTCGACGAATTCGTAAAGGAGCTGCTTAAATACAGGCATCATTACAACAATGACCGTATCTTAACCCGCCTCGGCGGGTTGGCTCCTGTATACTATATTAAAACGATCATAAATCAGTGACAAAAAATGGGGTAACATCACCCTTGATGCTTGTTCGCTGGATTCCGGTAGCAGCGGCAGAGACAAGACTTTGCCTTTTTATTCAATATGTCGGTGCGGAGGCCTTATTTTATATTGAGAAATTTGTGTACTTGCACTGAAAGCCTCCACTGCGGGTGCGCCTTTACGTATGCTACGGTAGCGGCAACATTCCGGGTGCGCTGAGCAGGGTCTGGTGTCCAGCAAGGCTGCAGGTAGTAATACTGGGCAGGGAATTTGAGCCAGGAGGCGATTTCAGCGTCAGGCTGGCCTTCGTAGACGATCTTTATCTCGTCCGCGCCGGACAGTACGGACTTTACGGCGTCTGCCGCTGCAGGGTCCACCGCGCCTCCATTCTGTGACCCTTGAGGGCCATCCATTCTCGCTGCTCTCTGTGACGCTGAGGATGCGTTTGCCCGAATCGGCCTTTGGTTCGCACCAGTCGCCTTTGAACCATTCTTTGCCGCAGCCTCTTCGGCCTTATCCTCTTCGTCGTCTGCCAGGGCGCTCACGGCCTCTGCGACTACAGGCTTGGCAGTGCGGTTTGCATTGACTGAAAAGCCGCCGTGAACCTGGCTGAATGCGCTCTTCGGACTGAATACGATCCAATCCGCCTCATCCGGAATGATTCCGGTCCCGTTGGTTTCAATGTGGACCTCGAATCCTGCCGAGTGCAAAAGATTGATCAGGGCGGAGTCAAGCTGAAGCGAAGGCTCGCCTCCAGTGATGCAGACGTATTTCTGCACTTTCACAGTTGCAGGCGGCAGCGCGTTGAGCTCGTCCGGCGTCGTGGAATATGATTTTGGCTGAGGCTCTCCTCCATCGTCCTGAGCCTGCGATGCAGTGACAGGAGCACCTGCAGCGGCGCAGCATTTCAATGCGGCATCGACGATTTCCTCGTCTGTCATCTGCTTGCCTGAAGCGAAGTCAGTGTCGCACCATTTGCATTTGAGGTTGCATCCGCTGAAGCGTATGAAAACCATAGGGGTGCCCGCAAAGCTGCCTTCGCCTTGGAGGCTATAGAAAATCTCGTTTATTTTTTTCATCTTATAAAGGGGCTGGATTTCAAGCCCATAGAGTATCGTCTATCTTTTTCAGTCTTTCTCGTAGACAGCTACGTTGTCAGCCGTTTCGGCTACCTCTACGCGGTAGCAGTTCGGAATCCTTTCGCAAACCCAACGTGCGATGTTCTCCGCTGTGGGATTGAAGGGAAGCACGTCGTTGATGTACTTGTGGTCTAGCTTGTCGCTTATCTCTTTCTTGATCGATGTGAAGTCCGTCACCATTCCGTTTGCATCGAGCTCCTTTGCCCGACAGTAGACCGTGATGCGCCAGTTGTGGCCGTGAAGATTCTCGCATTTGCTGCCGTAATCCAGGGAAAGAGAGTGGGCAGCACTGATTTCTAAGGTTTTGATGACTGTGTACATAACGGTGCAAAGATAATTGTTTTGGCACAGTTTTGTCATTACGGGTTTCGCATTTTATTCTTAATTTTGCAACGATTAGTTATGACAAACAATAGATTATCCAACGCCATTTTGGCACTGTCCATATCCGCCTCCCTTATTTCCTTCGCTCCTGCCGCCAGGGCTCAGGGCAGGCAGGCGGCTTCCAAAGACCAGCAGAGCAGGTATTTGACATCCAAGGACCCCCAGGTCAAGGTCCTCCAGCCCAGGAACGACGACGCTGATTCGTATTTTATGGCTGCGATGAAAAGTTTCGAGCAGGGCGACGACTCTCAGGCCGAAAGGATGTTCAAGAAGACCGTCGAAGCCGACCCCGATTACGACGCTGCCTATTTCTATCTCGCAAACATAGCTGAAGGCCAGAAGAGGACTGCCGACGCCGAGAAGTATTACACCACGGCTGTCGCCAAGGACAGCACTAACTTCTGGTACCAGTACTATCTTGCAATGTACTATGCCAACACCGACCGCAAAGAGCTTACCCTCAAGATCTTTGATGACTTGGCAAAGCGATGTCCAAAGAAGACTTCCCTGTATTTCAACATGATAAACCTCTACATGTCCGACAAGCAGGTAGACAAGGCGCTCGAGACGCTTGACAAGATCGAGCAGATAGGAGGGAAGTCGGAGATGATCGGCCTCACCGGTGCGCAGCTTCGAATGCAGAAAGGCGATGAGGCAGGCGCTATCGAATATCTCAGAAACTTTTACAAGGAATGCCCAAGCGCAAAGATCGCCATAATGCTGGGCGATTACGACATGAATTATTACAAGGAGGAAGAGGCTCTCGACTATTACAACCAGGCCGTCAGCCTCGAGCCCGACAACACTATGGCTTACTACGGCCGTGCCCATGCCGAGCAGGCACTCCGTCGCTACGACGACTATTTCCACGACATTTCATACTTCCTATCCGACAAGAACATTGATTCTCAGGCCAAGGTTCAGTACATGAACCAGCTGTTCCAGCAGCAGCAATTCGCCCACGCTTTTCCGGAGCAGATGGATACCCTGATGCGCACCGTTTACGCCGCTTCCCCGAAGGACACCACCACCGGCCTCTTCTACGCCTATTACCTCTACCAGAACGAACGCGCCGAAGAAGCTTATAAAGTGTTGCAAGACAATATTCTGGCAAATCCATCAAATTATACCAACAAGCTCCAGCTCCTCATATTCTATTATCAGTCGCAGGACTGGCAGAACGTCAAGGACGCAGCACATGAGCTTGAGCTTGAATACCCGAAGGCTTACCAGGTATTCCAGATGGAAGGCTTCGCTTACTGGCAGACAAAGGATTACGAGGCTGCCATCGAATGTATGGAGAAGATGATGAAGATCGCCCCGAAGGACAGCGCCGTGCAGCTCGCCGGCTACAGCAGCCTCGGTGACCTCTACCACGAGATGAACAGCTCCCGCAAGGCCTATCAATGCTACGAAAAGGCTCTGAAGATCAACTCCAAGTACAATTCTGTCCTGAACAATTACGCATACTACCTGAGCCTCGAGAAGAAAAACCTCAAAAAGGCTTACAGCATGTCCAAGATAACCATCGACTCCGAGCCCGACAATCCGACCTACCTCGACACCTTCGGCTGGATTCTCTTCCTACAGGGCAAGAACACCGAGGCCAGGGCCATCTTCAAGCATGCGATGCTTTACGGCGCGAAGGACAATGCAAGTATCCTCGACCATTATGCCGAGGTGCTCTATTCCCTCAAGGAGTATGAATTATCCTTCATCTACTGGAACCAGGCAGCCGCCGCAGACCCTGATGGAGGCTACGCCGAAAAGCTGAAGGAGCGTCGCACTGCGGTTGGAAGATAAAGTCCCGAGCCAATGCTTCCCCGGCACTGAAATCGGGAAGCTGCATTTTAGGCGGACAAAGCATTGAACCCGAATTTGAAATGAAAAGATTTTTCTGCATAAGCCTGTTTTTTCTGCTTACCCTGACTCCCCTGGGAGCTCAGACCAATGACCAGCGCGCAGAAAGGAAAAGCCGCCTTCAGCAGGAAATCACCCTTATCGACAATCAGCTCAAGAGCAATAGGGAGGCCCAGAAAGCCACTATCGGCAAGATTACCCTGATGCAGAAGAAGATTTCATCGCGCAAGTCACTGCTCAGTGAAATGGACGGCCAGATAGCCGATTACGGCCGCAGGATAGAATCGAAGGAGGATGAGATCGCCGATCTCCAGGCCGAGCGCGACACTCTCCAGAAATATTACGACCGTCTGGTCTACAATGCATACAGGAATCGCGACCCAAGAATATGGTTCATGTATGTGGTCGGTTCTGACAACATTTCGCAGGGATTTCGCAGGTTCAGCTACCTCAAGGGACTCTCCGACAATATGCGCGCCCAGGCGGCCGCCGTCAGCAGACAGCAGGTTCGCCTCGACTCTGAAAAGGTTGCCCTCCAGAATCTTCAGGCAGCTGCCCAAGGCGTCCGCAGGCAGCGGCAGGGAGAATACGACTCGATGGTTAAAGATGAAGCCCAAACTCAGAAGATGGCCCGCCAGCTCAAGGGCGACGAGCAGAAATACAAGAGTCAGATAGCAGCCAAGCAGAAGGAAATCAAGCGTCTGGATGATGAAATCGCTCGCGTGGTCCGCAGCGTCATCAAGAAAGACAAGCAGGACAAGAAGAACGATGTAGCCCTTTCTGGCAAGTTTGGGCAGAACAAGGGCAAGCTCCCTTGGCCTGTCAGCGGCGGCACTGTCATCGAGAAGTTCGGTCAGCACAATTCTCCCATCTACAAGAACGTCAAGATGCCTTTCAACAATGGCGTCAACATACTTGCAGCAAAGGGAGCTCCCGTCTTATGCGTTTTCGACGGCACTGTAAAGCAGATACTTGTGATGCCTGGCTACAACCAGTGCGTACTGGTCCAGCACGGATCCTATTTCACATTCTATTGCAGGCTTTCCAAAGTCAATGTGAAGAATGGACAGAACTTGAAGGCCGGCGAGCAGATCGGTGTGCTCGACACGAATGACGAAGGCAGTCCGGTGCTCCATTTCCAGATTTGGAACGGAACAGAAAAGCAGAATCCTGAGGACTGGCTTCGCTAGAGGCGTTCCCTGTTCTTGTTGAGTTCAACCAATGGCTTCAATGGCAGGGAGATGACGAATCTTGCGCCACCCACGTAACTCCTGTCCAGACTGATGCTTCCTCCCAGCCTCTCCGCTATGATGCGACATTCGCTAAGGCCCAGTCCAAGTCCCTGCTGAAATTTGTCATTCTTGGTGAACACGTCGAACATCTTAGCCTCATTTTCAGGCGAGATGCCTGTTCCCGTATCCCTGACTCCAAAATATGCCTTGCCATTGACGGTGTCCGACATATATGAAACTGCGATGGCTCCGTGCTTTGTGTATTTGACGGAATTGTCCAGCAGATTTGTAAGGGCGTGCATCAGCAGCGTCTTGTCTGTCCTTAAAACAAAGTTGTCCGATCCGGGTTCGATTTCAGTTGTCACGCTGCCGACTATCTTTTCCCTTATGCACTCGAGCGCTTCAAGGCAGCAATCGCGTGCATCGCAGTCGCTGACGGAGAGCTGATATGTTCCGGACTGAAGGGATGAAATTTCCAGCATTCCGTTCAGAAGTCTCAGCAGGTCGTCTGAATTTGTCCTTATGATATCGGAAATTTCTTTCTTGTCATTGTCTCCCGATTCCATGACGCTGTCGGCAATCACTTGCGAAAAACCTACTATGGCGTTCAGAGGAGTCCTTATTTCATGGTTGATGTTCTCTAGGAAAGCTATTTTCAGCCGGTCGGACTGCTCGGCCCTCTCGCTCGCTTCCCGCAGTTCATTGTCGGACTGGATCAGTTTTGCATTGTCCTGGTCTACCTGTCCTTTCAGCTTTCGGAGCCTAAGGAGATAGAATGATCCCAATGCCAGCATTGCAGCGAAGAGCAACAGGAGCGAGAAGAGTGAAACGAGCTTGATGCGGTCCGACCTGATCTTTTCATCCTTCAGCTGGAGGGCCATGTTGGAGAGGTCGTGGATGGACTGCTGCAGCGAAAGCATATTGGAGATGGAGAGATTGTCGTCCTTTCGCTTTTGGGAAAGCGAAAGCCTGTAGTCTTCCATGGCGCCCTTGAAATCTCCGGAAGCCGCCTTGATATCGGCTCTGATTTTCATCGTGCTGGAAAGGCTGTCGTCCCTGGAAATTGCTGAATCGACTGATGTGATGGCAGCTTGGTAGTCCTTTGTGGCAAGGTAGTAATCAGCAAGCCCGAGGTTGAGCAGATAGTCTACGTAATAGTCGCTTTCCTTTATGGCCTTTGCCTTCTTGAAGGCTTTATTTGCAGCATCGAGCTCTCCGCGCTGGGTATAAAGGATGCCGTAGTAGACTTGTGCAAGTCTGAGACATCTGTTCACTGGGAAGGCGGAGCCTTTCGAAATGCTGGTTCTGCCAGCCTCGATATCTTTTACCAGTGAAACGAAGTCCGCTATCGTTTTCTCGGCTTCTTTAAGATGGCCCATTCCAAGCTGTGTCTCAGCGACTTCTGTCATCAGTTGCGCTTCGAAGTTCGGCCTTGCGTTGGTCTGTTTCATCAGTCTGGCCAAAGCTTCGCTCAGATATTTTTCTGCAAGGCTGTCTTTCTTGACATGCTGATAGGTCAGTCCAAGGACTTCACCTGACACGATAAGTCCGTATTCGTTGCCTATTTCATAGGCCTTGTCGTACATGCTCTGAGCGTTGTCGGCTGCGAGCGAAATCTTTTCTGCCCAAATATAATGTTTTGTTAGAAAGGCTTTTGCGTCAAAATAATCATTATTGAAAGAGTTGTTTACAGAGGCTATGGAATCCGCCTTGTGGCTCCACATTTGAATTTCGGCTTCTTCCTCGGCATTGTGGCAATAGCGGCACAACTTCAACAGGGCATCCATCTCAGCCTGGTAATTGTGCTGCGATGCCGCCTCATTGTAATAAGCCTTACTCCATTTCTCTTCTTTGGGTACGCCCCAATACAATTCCGAGAGAGCTTTCAAGACTACAAGCTTTTTCTTGCCGTCTGTCTTTTCGAGTTTCGAAACGAGTATTGCTTCCTCTTTTTCCTTATCGTCAGCGTCTTGCGAGAAAAGCGGCGATGAAAGAAAAAATGAAAGGAGAGAAACGATCAGCAGTGTTTTTAGCCTCTCTTTCATATTCATTGCAAATTTAGGAAAAATAAGGATGTGAAACCCAAGAATTGGAGTATGCCACAATGCAACATTTTGATGTAAATTTGCATCTATAATAAACAAGCGTTCGATGGGTGAAACTATGTCCTGTTCCGAAGAAGAACAGAAACTTATTGAAGGGTGCAAGAGGGGGGACCGCAAGGCTCAGCGTGAGCTTTATGAAAGGTTCGCATCCAAGATGCTTGTATTGTGCAAGAGGTACATGGGCAGCCAAGAATCTGCTGAAGACGTCCTGCAAGACGGTTTTGTAGCGGTTTTCACCAAGCTGGACCAGTACAGCGGGGCAGGCTCCTTTGAAGGATGGGTAAGGAAGGTCATGGTGAACACGGCGCTTTGCGAGTTGAGGAAGAATAACGTGATGAAGGATGCGCAAGACATCGATTCCACTTACGAGGCCACTCAGGTCGGCATTACGGACGTGCTGGAGAATTTGGCGCAGAAAGATTTGCTCAAGCTTGTGATGTCGATGCCTGAAGGTTACAGGGCTGTATTCAACCTCTCTGTCTTCGAAGGGATGCCTCACTCGCAGATTGCTAAGGAGCTCGGGATTACCGAAGCAAATTCGCGCTCCCAGCTTAGCAGGGGAAAAGCCTGGCTGCAGGAGAAAATTAAAAAAATGGGATTATCGAATGGACGAGTTTGATGACATAAGGAAAAAGCTTGATTCGTACGGCGAACAGCCGGACGAGAAGGTGTGGAAGGGTATCGAAGCGCGTCTCGACAAGACTGCAAAGCCTTCATGGTGGCGTCGCCCTGTTTGCTGGACTGCGGCCGCCGCTGCATGCCTTACTGCCGCCTTCTTCATCTTCCGTAAGCCCGAACCGGCTCTCATTCCGCTTAAAGGCTCTGAAACTCAGCAAGTAGCCGTAGTCGAAGGACCTTCATCCAAAGAGGACGACACATCACTTAATCAAAATAACACATCATCATTATCTGCTGAATCCGTCAAGAAGAGCTTAGCATCGGCTTCCTTATCTGCGACTGCACCTGCCGACGGGCCGGTTTCTTTGCAAGAGACCGCTCCTTCGGCTGAAGCTGTGCCCGCTCGGGAGCAGACGGCATCAAATGCCCCTGTTTCCAAGGAGAAAACTGAAGAAGCCGCTGCTCCTAAAAAATCAGCCTATCCCAAAGAGTGGGACGAACCCGATGAAGTGAAGGGATACGTTTTCCCTACCAGCCTCATCGCAGTGAATTCCAATGTCGGCGCAGGCCTCGGAAGCAATTCTTTCAGTTATGACGGCGGAGCGATGTTCGTTTCGGCGAAGGACGGGTCCTCCCCCCAGAGCGTCTCAGTGGTGCAAATGGGAGCGGGAAAGTATTCCATGCCTCTTACCTTCGGCGCGCAGGCTCAGGTTTCATTCGGCAATTTCGCCATAGGCGCAGGGCTGAGCTATACGTATCTGCACAGCGAGTATCCGGCCCTTGTGAATCAGGCGAAGTACACTGTTGATAACAATGTAAGCTATCTGGGCATCCCTGTCACCGTTTATTACCACTTCATCAAGCAGCCTAGGTTCAGCATTTATGGGAATCTCGGCGGAATGGTCGAAGCTTGTCTTTATGCCGGCGGAAAGTACGGCTCCACTTCGTTTACTTACGACATCTCTCATCCTTTGTTCTCCGTCATGGGAGGCATCGGCTGCGAGTATCGCCTTACGGAATTCCTCGGAGTCTATTTCGAGCCCGGATTCGTTTATTTCATCAACTGTACGGACGACGCCCAGCCCGTCAGCATCCGTACCGCACAGCCTATGCAGCTGCGTACGGAACTTGGTTTGAGGATTCATCTGAATTATTGATACTAACTAATTACGATCAGGAATTTACCTAACTAACTGACCGAAGAAAAAACTTCTGACTAACCAAAACGTTGAAGCCCGCAGTGATGCGGGCTTCTAACGTTTTGTCCAGAGCGGTTCTGGGAATGTGGACATGCGTCCGCCCGGACCTACAATGTATTCAAGTAGTTAAGGACGACATCGGGAAAGTGGCGCTGCTCGAGGTCGTGGATCTTTGCGGCGACGTCTTCGGCAGTGTCGGTAGGGGCTACCGGGCATTTTGCCTGGAAGAGGATGCGTCCGTGGTCGTACTGGGAGTCGACCAGATGGATGGTGATTCCGGTCTCGGTCTCGTGGTTGGCGACGACCGCCTCGTGGACGTGGTCGCCGTGCATGCCCTTTCCGCAATACTTTGGTATCAGTGAAGGATGGATGTTTATCATCCTGTCCTTAAATCTATTTACAAGAAAATCAGGCACTTTTGGCAGAAATCCGGCAAGAAGCACGACATCGGCATCGTATTTGTCCAGCTCCTTGGCGATTTTGTTTTCCGCTTCGGGAGCATTAAGTTCCTCCTTTGTAAATATGAATGTAGGAACTCCATGGCTTTTCGCCCTTTGCAGGACGAATGCGTCTGGGTGGTTGCAGAAGACGGCCCGGACAGGACAATGATCGCTTCCACAAAAGTGATTCATAAGATTTTCGGCGTTTGTGCCGCCGCCGGATGCGAAAATCACGAGGTTGAACATAACCTCACAAAAGTACGAAATTTGTTTCTATCAATAAAAATTAGTTATTTTGCGGTCCGTAACGATTAGATTTTTATAACCAATATTACAGATATGGAAAATATTGAACAACAAGTAAAGGACATCATTGTCGACAAACTCGGCGTTGACGCAAACGAAGTAAAGCCAGAAGCTAGTTTCACTAACGATCTCGGCGCTGATTCACTCGACACAGTTGAGCTGATCATGGAATTTGAAAAGAAATTCAATATTACTATCCCTGACGATGTAGCTGAAAAGATTACCACCGTCGGTGAGGCTGTCAAGTACATTGAAGACGCAGCCAACGCAAAGAAATAGATTATAACCTTTAACCAAGTACTAAAATCTATTCCTGTCAAAATGGGCGCAAGGAGAGTAGTCATTACCGGTATCGGTACCATTAATCCGCTTGGCAAAAGCGTAGGTGAATTCTTTGACAACCTTGATAAAGGGGTCAGCGGTTCAGTAATGATCGACAGTTTCGATCCGACTCTCTTCAAGACCCGTTTCGCGTGCGAAATTCCTGATTTTTCAGCAGAGGAGTTCGGCTTCGACAAAAAGGAGTCGCGCAAACTCGACCTTTTCGAGATATATGCTCTCATAGCTGCCGAAGAGGCTGTCAAGGACAGCGCTCTTGACCTTGAGAAGACAGACCTCGACAACGTTGGAGTCATCATCGGCTCCGGAATCGGAGGAGTTTCCACATTTTTCGAGGAGATTATGGGCTATGCCGAGGGAGGAAAGGTCCCTCGGTTCAGCCCATTTCTTATTACCAAGGTAATCAGCGATATGGCCCCGGGGCTCATATCCATCAAATACGGTTTCAGAGGCCCTAATTACGCCACCACCTCAGCTTGCGCCTCGTCTCTTCATGCATTGACCGATGCACTTCGCATCATTCAGCGCGGCGACGCAGACATCATGCTGACCGGCGGATCCGAAGCTCCCATCAATGAATTCACTGTCGGAGGTTTCAGTTCCATGAGAGCTCTCTCCACAAACAATGACGAATTCGCATCTGCATCGCGTCCTTTCGACGCGACGCGCGACGGATTCGTTCTAGGCGAAGGATCCGGAATCCTCGTGCTTGAGGAGCTTGAACACGCCAAGGCGCGTGGCGCCAAGATTTATGCCGAAGTACTCGGCTGCGGCGTTACCGACGACGCTTATCATATCACCGCTCCTGAACCTGAAGGCCGTGGAGCTACCATGGCCATCAAGAAGGCTCTGAAGGATGCGGGCGTTAACGAGAACGACATCGATTACATCAACGTCCACGGCACGTCCACCACTCTTGGCGACCTCGCCGAGCTCAAGGCCATTTACAACGTTTTCGGGGACGATGCTTTCAGGATCAGCATAAGCAGCACCAAGTCAATGACCGGGCACCTTCTCGGTGCGGCAGGTGCCATCGAGACGCTAGCCTGCTTACACGCCATCAACTCAGGCATCATTCCTCCGACCATCAATCTCAAGACTCCCGATCCGGCCATCGACCCCCGCTTCAACCTCACTCCTAACGAAGCCCAGAAACGGGAAGTGGATGTCGCGCTGAACAACAGCTTCGGCTTCGGCGGACACAACTGCTGTGTAGTCCTGAGCAAGTATCGGTAATCTGATAAAGGAAAATAAAAAAGCGGCTTGAATGTCTCAGGCCGCTTTTTTATGTCTGTGTCAAGCTTTCTGCGTCATTTCAGGACTACGTATGTCAGCTCGAGGCGCGGTGCATCGTCGGATGCAGTCCCTTTCAGGACGGTAGTGTAATAGTTGGTATAGTCGGTGTTATAATAAGTCGTTTCGGATGAGGAAGAGCTGTAGCCGTAATACATGTACATGTAGTACGAGTAATAACTGCTGTAGCTGCTGCTTGAAGAGGACGAACTGCTTGAAGTCTTGCTTATAGGCATGAGCCAGATGTCGTCGTCGCGGCTTATGGAATCGACTGGTTCATGGATGATGCTCTGTACATATATTGAAACGTCAGGCTTGTAGCAGAAGATGGACCTGTTGATGGCGCCCTTGTCGTTCTTGCTGTCATATACCTCGCTCAGAGGGGTATAGAATGTGTATCCGCTGGAAGTAGTGCGCTGTGAAGGATAAAGATAGGAAGGGTAGCTGTCGATCTTCTTGTAATCTCCGTCGTAATCGAATGGGAAGACCATCGTCGCTCTCGTGATGACGATTTTAGACATGTCGTATCCTTTTTTTGCAGCCCATTTTTCGATAGTGGCACGAAGGGCCTCAGCTGAGATGTGAGGCTTGACGCCAGACATCCCTTCCACGTAAAGCTCCTTCTGCGAATCCTTTGAGAGGAGCTTTGCCGATTCAGTCTTGTATTTGTTCACGGACATCGTCTTGCCAATGGTAAAGGTGATGGTGGTGTCGGTGCGCGATCCCGTGGAGTCGGTGCGTTCGTAGACCATATATCCGTAAGAGCTGCTGAGGTCTATGTAATTGATCCTTCCGCCATATATGTCCGGTTCCTGAGGGTCAGTGCAGATGTAAAGCCCCTTGAATCTCCTGGCAAACATCTCAGTGCTGTCAAGCTCCTCGGTCGTGGCATTGATGAAGTCCGATGCAAAGGAGTCCTTTATGTCGATTTCGATGGAACCGCTCCCGTCGTAGACCGGAATGCCTTTGGCAACGATTTCGCTTCCTATGTCGGAAGGCTTTATGGAGTAGTTGTAAACGTCAGTCGTGTCGAGCGACCTTGTGAGAGGGTACACGTAAAGATTCTGTGTTATTCCTGCCTGGTCGTCGGACATGGTCTTGCCCGTGGAAATGGTCAGGTTCAGATAGAATTCCTTGAATTTGGGATTTCCATTGAAATAGACAGAGTCGTATGTAGGTCCGAAGTCGAAGGCAGTGCTTACGTCTGTCGTCCCGAATACGGGCGAATTGATGGAACCGACAATAAGATAAGAAGATGAATAGGACTGTATGCTGTCAGTCACTTCCATGTCGACGGGGAGAGAAATGACGTCAGTTTCGACCTGCATCTGCTGGTCTGTTGGAATGAAATTGTTTCCGAGGGATTTATCGGTGTAAACGCAGGACGTGCAAATGGCTGACGCTGTAAGAGACAGAGCCAGAACTCGCAGAACCTTAACGGGACTTGTCATCTGATGGAAGGATTTGATCGTAAAAACTGTTGTACTTTTCAATGTATGCGGTATCGGTCTCGCTGGCTGGAGCATAATCCATCACTGGCAGTTCTCTTTCAGCAATGAAGGATGAGAGCCTTGGATCGATCTCTGGAACACCCGAGACGATTCCGTCTGCATAACGTATGGCAAGTTTTACAAGATTTATGCCATCGGATGGAATAAAGTCGGAGACATCGCTTTCTGAGATTCCTGAAAGGCTGCAGTTGGCCAGCTTCCTTTCGACTCCTTCGGGGAAAGTCTGGTCCAGACAGTCGTTATATAAGGAAAGGACAACTTTAGTCTTTGAGAAGATGGGGTCGGAATTATATGCTTTCTTCAGGAAGATAGGGAGGAAATATGAAATCCAGCCTTCGCAGTGTACGATATCCGGCTCCCAGCGAAGCTTCTTCACGGTTTCCATGACTCCGAGGGCGAAGAAGATGGCTCTTTCGTCGTTGTCAGGGAAGTATTTTCCCGCTTCGTCGGTGTAAATTGCCTTGCGCTTGAAATAATCCTCGTTGTCGATGAAATAGACCTGCATCCTGGCCTGCGAGATGGAGGCGACCTTGATGGTAAGCGGTCTGTCGGTATCGTCGACGACGATGTTCATGCCTGAGAGCCTGATGACTTCGTGCAGCTGGTTCCTGCGTTCGTTCACAATTCCGTAGCGAGGCATGAAAGCTCGGATTTCCTTGCCTGCTTCTTGTATTCCCTGCGGCAAATACCTGCCTGCTACCGAGATATCGGTCTCGGGCATATACGGGAAAATTTCTGAACTTACGTAGAGTATTTTCTTTGTGACTTTGGGATCAGACATTCCAAAACATATTAAGACATATTCGATACAAAGATAATAATATTTTTTTAATTACCTTTGACTCGATTTTTTGACTTCTTTCAATGTCGGACGCCAGACCAAAAGAAAACAGCATAATAAGGATGAGGCTCATCCGCTCTTATATCTCTTCGGTGGTGAGCATCAGCCTTGTGCTCGTCCTGATCGGGATAGCGGGCCTTTTGGCCGTAAATGCCAGGACGGTAGCCGACCATTTCAGGGAGAACCTAGTGGTCGAAGTGATAATGTCCGAGACAGCCGAGGAGCAGGATGCTATCGAGTACCTCACTGAGATGCAGCACAGGCCTTTTGTCAAGAGCGCCGAGTACATTTCCCGCGAAAAAGGCACCCAACAGCTGGCTCAGATACTCGGCAGCGATTTCCTGAACGCTTTCCAGAGCAACCCTGTCCCCATCTCGGTAGACTTCCACATTCAGCCGGCTTACCTCTCTTCCGACAGCCTTGCCGTCGTCAGGTCCGCTCTCGGAGACAGTGACAAGGTGAACGAGGTGGTAGTACAGGAGTCCCTTGTGCAGTCATTGAACAAGAACATCCAGAGCATCGGCATGGTCCTGCTCGTGTTCATCATCATCCTTCTTTTCATCAGCTTCGTCCTTATAGGGAACACTGTTCGCCTGAACCTTTACGCACGCCGCTTCACCATACACACCATGCAGCTAGTTGGAGCTACCAAGAGTTTCATCCGCAAGCCTTTCGTAATTCAGGCAATGTGGCAGGGCCTTGTCTCGGGAATCATCGCAGACTTCGTGCTCTTGCTGCTTCTTTATTTCGCAAAGAAGAACTACGGCGAGTTTTTTGCTATATTCGACAGGCGTTTGCTGGCCGAAGTGCTCGTTGCAGTACTCGTAATAGGGGTGGTGCTCTGCATTTTGAGTGCAGTTAGGGTCGTTAACCGGCTCGTCGACGAGTCGAAGGATGAATTGTATTATTGATAATAATCTACAAAAAAATGAAAAATAAGGAAAAAGAGAAACAGCAGGCTCCTCAACAGCCGCAGCAAGACGATGCCAAGCTGGCCATTCCACGCAAGAACTACAGGTTCATCATCATCGGCATGATGGTCATGGCTGCAGGATACATCCTGATGCTCGGAGGTGGTTCCAAGGACCCGAACGTATTTAATTACAGCATGTTCAGCTTTACCAGAACCGTTCTGTCGCCTTGCCTGTTCGTCCTCGGAGTGGCCATCATCATAATCGCGATAATGCGCAAGCCTGAGTAATGAGCTGGCTTGAAGCTGTCATCCTCGGCCTTGTTCAGGGGCTGACGGAATTCCTGCCCGTTTCGAGCAGCGGCCATCTGGCCATTTTCCAGAAGATCTTCGGTATAGAAGGCAACAACCTAGGATTCGACGTTACGGTCCATGTGGCTACGGTCCTTGCTACGATTGTAGTGTTCTGGAAACCTATCTGCGATCTTTTCAAAGGTCTCTTCAAGTTCAAGTACAACGACGAGACGAAATACATCTGCATGATCCTGGTTTCTCTTATGCCTGTCTTCATTGTGGGAATGTTCTTCAAGGACAAGGTCGAGGCACTTTTTGGAAGCGGCCTCCTCGTGGTAGGCATTGCCCTTTTCGTTACGGCTGTGCTGCTTCTTGTGAGCGAGTATATCGCCAAGACGCGCAAGCAGGGCGAAGAGATGAGCTATAAGTCCGCCATCTGGATGGGCGTAGCCCAGGCGATAGCCGTGATTCCGGGACTTTCACGTTCTGGTGCCACGATTTCCACCGGCCTCATGTGCGGAGTGAAGAAAGACAAGGTGGCTCAGTTCTCTTTCCTGATGGTGCTGATACCGGTTCTGGGCGAGGCATTGCTCGAGATCATGCACGGGGGAGTCAAGGCGCAGGCCGCTCAGGTCGGAGCGCTGCCTCTCGCATTGGGATTCATTTCCGCTTTCGTTTCCGGGCTCTTCGCCTGCAAGGTAATGGTCAACCTGGTCAGGAAAGCCCAGCTGCACTGGTTCGCTTTTTACTGCATATTTGCTGGAATCGTCGCATTGGTGCTGAACTTCTCATTTTAAATGCAAAATCCTTCCGATGGCTGAGCGGACGCTATACTATTTCGTCTCCGATACGCATCTTGGCTCTTTCAAGAACGGAGCTGAGGAGCGCGAGAGGGCTTTCGTGGGCTTCTTGAAGGACCTGCCCCCCGAGACGAAGGCGCTTTTCCTTCTCGGCGACATCTTCGATTTCTGGTACGACACTAAATTCATCGTGCCTGCCGGCTATGTCCACACCCTCGGAGCTTTGGCGGATCTGGCGGACAATGGAGTGGAAGTCTATTTCTGCAAGGGCAACCATGACTGGTGGACGTGGGGCTATCTGGAGAAAGAGGTAGGTATGAAGGTGATCGACCAGCCTTATGTCTTCGATGTCGGAGAGACGCGCTTTTGCGTAGGCCACGGCGACGAACTGGGCGACAAATCGTTCAAGCGCGGCCTGATGCGCTCTTTTTTCCGTTCTCCTGTCACGAATGCCGTTTTCAGGTTTCTCCCGACCGCCTGGTCTTTCGGCCTGGCCCACCATTGGTCAGACGGCCGCAAGTCGTTGAGGAAAGGTATGGGACCTTATGAATATAAGGGAAAGGACGAGCCTCTTTTCAAGTATCTTGACGAATTCAATGCAAAGCTCGGAGCGGATGGAGAGAAGAAAGTGGATTGCTTCATCTTCGGCCATTTCCACTTAAAGGCCGACTTCCGGCTTGAAAGCGGAGGTACGGTCTATATGCTTGGAGATTGGTTCAAGCCTCAGGACAGAGGCTTCATATATTTCTCTGGCACAGTGATTTCCAGAGGCGGAGTGCCGAAAATCGAGAGATAGAGGGCGCGGAATTCGCCGCTGTCCCATTTCTTGCAGAGCTCTTCAAGGTCTGCATCTTCGCCGAACTTGTCGTAAGGCTTCTTGAGGTCGCCGTCGAATAGCTTTGCGACTCCCTGCCAGAAAACGGCGTTGATGCTGCCGAGATAATACTTGATGATGAAATATGGCGCCATTCCGACTTCTCTGTCTATCAGCTTTATCATCATCAGTCCCTGCTTAAGGGTGAGGTTGCGGAATTTCTTGTCGAAGTCTTTCAGCAGGTTCTCCTTCATCTTGTTGAGGTAGTTCTCCTGCTGTCGCTTGGAGTAATGGTCGGCTTCGAAAAGGCTGTCTGTCCGCACGATTACGTTGGCCACGAACAGCGCGTATGGGTAGGCGCGGCTGAAATTATACACCCTTTTATAATAAGCCCTCCAGTCGCGTCCGGTCATGTGTCCCTTGGGAGATATCACTGCCGGCGGGAGCTCGTCCACATAGATCGTGTCGCCTTTGATGACGATGAAGTCCATTACTTGAGGCTTGCTGCTGTGCGTTGGAGCCGAAATTACCACTCCTCCCTCCTGGGCAGCCAGTTCGGGGCAGCCAAGGAGGGAAGCAGGCAGAAGGACGAGCATTGACAGTATGATGACGTTGATTCTATTCATTATCAAAGCAAGGCATGGAAGTTTGCGTTGTACCCTGCAATTATCGGACCGCAAAGATGATGTATTTTCTTTCACATTCGGTCGAAAATTCAAATTTGCCGTTTCGATGCTTTTCTGCAAGATGCTGTTTTTTGCATAGTTAGGCTTACTGTTTTTTGGTCGAAAATGTGAAAAAAATGTGTGAAAATGTTTGCATTGTCAAATTATTGTTTATCTTTGCAACCCAAGAATAATGGGTTTACTATGCCTAATATTCTGGGTATTAAGAATTTAGAGAATTTTTAAGTAATAAGAAAATGTTACAACCGAAAAAAACCAAGTTCAGAAGGCCGCAAAGAGGCCACATGAAGGGTATCGCCCACAGAGGCTACCAGCTGTCATTCGGCTCATTTGGTCTGAAAACAATGGAAAGATGCTGGCTGACCAGCCAGCAGATCGAAGCTGCCCGCCAGGCCGTAGTGCGTTACATGAAGCGTGAAGGAAATGTCTGGATCAGAGTCTTCCCGGATAAGCCTATCACCCGCAAGCCTGCAGAAGTCCGTCAGGGCAAGGGTAAGGGTGATCCAGTCGGATTCGTTGCTCCTTGCAACCCAGGAGCTCTCATCCTCGAAGCTGACGGCGTTCCTATGGAAGTCGCAAAAGAGGCTATGCGCCTCGGTGCTAACAAGCTCCCTATCCACACCAAGTTCGTGGTAAGAAGGGATTACGTTGAAGAAAAATAATTAAAGGGGTATGAAACCAAAGGAAATACGCGAGATGTCCTTGAAGGATCTCCGCGAGCGCGTAGACGCTGAAAAGCAGAACCTCGTTCAGATGAAACTGAACCACTCCATCTCTCCGCTGGAAAACACTTCCAAGATCAAGAAGGCGAAGGCTGACGTGGCCAGAATGATGACCATCCTCGCTCAGCGCGAGAATGAAGAGGCCGAGAAGGCTAAGACCAAGGCTCCTGCAGCCGAACAAGTTAAATAGAACTAAACAAACTCACTGAAATGGAAGATAGAGATCTACGTAAGGAAAGAGTTGGTGTGGTGGTCAGCAACAAGATGGACAAGACCATCATAGTTGCCATCCAGAGAAGGATGCAGCATCCTATTTACGGCAAGTTCGTAAAGAAAACCACTAAGCTTGTAGCTGAAGACGCCAACAACGAATGCGGTGAGGGCGACACCGTCCGCATTATGGAAACCCGTCCTCTCAGCAAGACAAAGCGTTGGAGATTAGTCGAAATAATTGAAAAAGCCAAATAATTATGATACAGCAAGAGACCAGATTACAGGTAGCTGACAACAGCGGTGCAAAGGAAGTCCTCTGCATCCGCGTCCTCGGAGGTACCCGTCATCGTTATGCTACGGTAGGCGACAAGATCGTTGTTGCGATCAAGAGCGCTATCCCTGGCGCCGATGCCAAGAAGGGGACCGTTTCCAAGGCTGTCGTAGTCCGCACCAAAAAGGAAGTGCGCCGTCCGGACGGATCTTACATCCGCTTCGACGACAATGCATGCGTTTTGTTGAACAATGCCGACGAACTGCGTGGAACACGTATTTTCGGGCCGGTAGCAAGGGAACTTCGCGAAAACTATATGAAAATAGTTTCTCTCGCACCTGAAGTACTGTAATAGGAGGAAATTAATATGAGTAAATTACATATCAAGAAAGGCGATTTGGTATATGTCAACGCCGGGAACAACAAAGGCAAGACCGGAAAGGTTCTCGAAGTCGATGTCAAGAATGAGCGCGCCATCGTCGAGGGAGTCAATCTCGTCAGCCGCAGCACCAAGCCTAATGCCGAACACCCTCAGGGCGGCATCATCAAGAAGGAAGCAGGCATCCATATTTCTAACCTGCAGCTGGTTGACCCTGTAAAGGGCGGCCCTACCAAGATAGGACGCCGTCTGAACGACAAGGGCAAACTGGTTCGTTACGCTAAAAAATCAGGAGAGGAGATCAAATAATGGCAAACGAAGTTAAGAAACAGGCTGCTCCGGCAGCTGCAAAATCTCCGAAGGCTCCTAAGGGAGACGCTAAGGGAAAGACTCAGGTCGCATCTAAGGGACAGGCTCCAAAGCCTGCCAATTATACTCCTGAACTCCAGAAGCTTTATAAGGGACAGATCATCGACAGACTGATGAAGAAGTTCCAGTACAAGTCCATCATGCAGGTTCCGAAGCTCGTGAAGATCACCATCAACGAGGGCGTTGGAGCTGCTACGCAGGATAAGAAGATCGTCGAGGCCGCTCAGGCAGAGCTTTCCACCATCGCAGGACAGAAAGCCGTTCTGACAGTTTCACGCAAGGACATATCCAACTTCAAGCTCCGTAGCGGCATGCCTATCGGCTGCAAGGTCACACTTCGCGGCACCAAGATGTACGAGTTCCTCGAAAGGCTCATCTGCATCACCATCCCTCGAATCAGGGATTTCAAGGGCGTTGACGAGAAGTTTGACGGCCGCGGCAATTACACCCTCGGCTTGAAGGAACAGACCATCTTCCCTGAAATCGATATCGAGAAGGTTACCAAGGTGCTCGGAATGGAGATTACATTTGTGACTACTGCTCCTGACGACGAGGAAGCATACGCATTGCTTACAGAATTCGGAATACCGTTCAAGAACAAGAAAAACAATTAAATATGGCAAAAGAATCATTGAAGGCGCGTGAAGTTAAGCGCGCCAAGTTATGCGCCAAGTATGCCGAGAAGCGCAAGACCTTGAAAGAGGCCGGCGACTGGGCTGCTCTGGACAAGCTTCCGAAGAATTCCTGTCCTAACCGCCAGCATAACCGCTGCTCCATCACCGGACGTCAGAGAGGTTATATGCGCATATTCGGACTGAGCCGCATCGAATTCCGCGAGATGGCCAGCAAAGGTCTCATCCCAGGTGTTAGAAAGGCAAGCTGGTAGTATTTAGTATCCTTAAAAAGAAAAGAAAATGACAGATCCAATCGCAGATTTTCTGACAAGAATCAGAAACGGATACTCGGCAGGCAACAAGACAGTTGAAATTCCTGCATCGAAGATGAAAGTCGAGATGACCCGCATCCTTAACGAAAAGGGCTACATCCTTAGCTATAAGGTCATCGAAGGCACACCTTGCGATACCATCAAGATAGCTTTGAAGTATCATCCCGACACCAAGAAGGCAGCTATCCAGAAGATAGTACGCATCAGCACCCCGGGCCTCAGAAAGTACGTCGACGTGGCAGAGATGCCTCGCGTCCTGAACGGACTCGGAATAGCGATCCTTTCCACCTCGGCAGGCATCATGTCCGACAAGGAAGCTAAGGAGAAGAATGTTGGCGGAGAGGTTCTCTGCTATGTATATTAATGAATTATAAAGATTTACAATAATGTCAAGAATTGGTAAATTACCCGTACACCTGCCACAGGGCGTCGCTGTCGACATCGACAAGGACAATGTGGTCAAGGTTAAAGGGCCGAAGGGAGAGATGAGCTTGAAGGTCGATCCGGACATCAAGCTCGAGCTCAAGGACGGAATCCTTTCCGTCGCCCGTCCAACAGACGATCCTACCCACCGCTCGTTGCACGGCCTGTACCGTGCTCTGATCAACAACATGGTCACCGGTGTTTCAAAAGGATTCGAAACTAAGCAGGAGCTGGTCGGCGTCGGATACCGCGTCGATTGCCAGAACAACATTCTGACTTTCAGCCTCGGCTTCTCACACGACATTCAGTTCCAGCTTCCTAAGGAAGTCACCGCTGAAGTTCCTCAGGTAAAGAAGGGCCAAAACCCCGTCCTGATCCTCAGAAGCTATGACAAGCAGGTGCTTGGAATGGTTGCTGCAAGAGTACGCGCCATCCGTAGGCCGGAACCTTATAAGGGCAAGGGCATCAAGTATGTAGGCGAAGAGATCCGCCGCAAGGCAGGCAAGACTGCAGCCGCTAAATAATGGAGGTAATCAGTTATGGCACTCACTAAAATAGAAAGAAGACAAAGAATCCACTACCGCATACGCAAGGTCGTCAGCGGAACCGCTGAACGCCCGCGTCTGGCAGTGTTCAGAAGCAACAATCAGATATACGCACAGTTCATCGACGATGTGAAGGGAACCACTCTCTGCGCAGCATCTTCGATCGACAAGGGACTCGTAGAGGCTTGCAAGGGCAAGAAGGGCGTCGAGCAGGCTGCCATCGTAGGCGCTGCTTGCGCTGAACGCGCCAAGGCTGCAGGAATCTCCGAATGTGTCTTCGACCGCGGCGGTTATCTGTATCACGGAAGAGTCAAAAGTTTAGCTGACGCTGCTCGCAAGGGCGGCCTTAAATTCTAGTTACTATGGCAGATTTTAATGTTAAAAAAGTAAGGACAACCGAGCTCGAACTTAAGGACAGGCTGGTTGCCATCAACAGGGTCACCAAGGTAACCAAGGGCGGCCGTCACTTCACTTTCGCAGCCATCGTGGTTGTAGGTGACGAGAACGGCGTTGTAGGCTACGGACTGGGCAAGGCCAACGAAGTCACCACTGCTATCGCCAAGGGAGTCGAAGATGCAAAGAAGAACCTTATCAGGGTTCCTCTGAACAAGAAGACCATTCCTCACGAGCAGATTGCAAAGTTCGGCGGCGCTGAAGTATTCATGAAGCCTGCCGCTCCAGGAACAGGAGTAAAGGCCGGAGGTGCTATGCGTGCAGTCTTCGAGGCTGCCGGCATTCAGGACGTCATTGCAAAGAGCAAGGGTTCATCGAATCCTCACAACCTTGTAAAGGCTACTGTATCCGCTCTTTCTGAGATCCGCGACGCCTACACTGTAGCAGGCATGCGTGGAATTCCAATGGATAAGGTATTTAACGGATAAGGAGGGCGGACACTATGACAAAAGTTAAAGTAACACAGGTGATCAGCAGACGCGGCGCTACAAAGCGCCAGATTGACAATCTGAAATCTCTCGGCATCCGCAAGATCCATAATCCTGTAGAAGTAGAACTTAACCCTGTAACCGAAGGAATGATCCGCAAGGTCGCCCATCTGGTCACAGTCGAAGAAATCAAATAAGGAGGACTACCATCATGAAATTGAACAATATGAAACCCTCTGTGGGTTCCACTCACAGCAAGAAGAGAATAGGACGCGGAGAGGGCTCGGGACACGGTGGAACCGCTACACGCGGTACCAAGGGCGCCCAGGCTCGTGCGGGCTATAGCCGCAAGGTCGGTTTTGAAGGCGGCCAGATGCCTATCCAGCGCCGTCTTCCTAAGTACGGTTTCAACAATCCTACAAGAGTTGAGTATATTGCAGTGAACCTGAATACAATCCAGGCTCTCTGCGAAAAGAACGACATCGATAGGGTAGACATCGAAGTGCTTCGCAATGCCGGCTTGGCAGCCAAGACGGATCTGGTCAAGATCCTTGGAACGGGCGAACTCAAGCAGAAGGTGGACGTCACCGCGAATGCATTCTCGAAATCAGCTATTGCAAAGATCGAGGCGAAAGAAGGTAAAGCGACTATAATTTAAACTTATAGAGATGGCTAACTTTTTTCAGACTTTAGGCAATATCTTCAAGATCGAAGAGCTCCGCAAGAGAATCTGGTACACGCTTCTCCTGCTTCTGGTCTATCGTCTCGGCTGCTTCATCGTGCTTCCGGGCATCGATGCATCGCAGCTTGGGCAGCTTCAGAACCAGGCTTCCAACGGTCTTCTCGGATTGCTCAACATGTTCTCGGGCGGTGCGTTCGGCAATGCTTCCATCTTTGCTTTGGGAGTGATGCCGTACATCTCCGCATCCATCGTCGTCCAGCTGCTGGGGCTTATGGTCCCTTATTTCCAGAAAATGCAGCGCGAAGGTGAAAGCGGATTCCGCAAGATGAACCAGTGGACACGCTACCTGACCATCCTCATCATCCTGCTACAGGGCCCGGCTTATATGTCGAACCTTCGCGCGCAGCTTCCTGCAGATGCGTTCATGGCTATCAATGTTCTCGGAATGAGCACATTCTGGTATAATCTCATTGCCACTCTGATCCTCCTAGGCGGTGCGATGTTCGTCATGTGGCTCGGTGAAAGAATCACCGACCGCGGACTGGGCAACGGCATCTCCCTGATCATCATGATCGGCATCATCGCACGTCTCCCTATGGCTCTCGCGGCTGAATTCGGAGAGAAGCTGAACCAGACCAACGGCGGCCTCCTGCTGCTCGTAGTCGAGTTCATCATTCTCTACCTCGTATTCATCGGAACCATCGCACTCGTACAGGGCACCCGCAAGGTTCCTGTACAGTACGCCAAGAGAATCGTCGGCAACAAGCAATACGGCGGCGTCCGCCAGTACATCCCTCTCAAGGTGAATGCAGCAGGCGTAATGCCTATCATCTTCGCTCAGGCTTGTATGCTTCTCCCTTTGTTGCTCTCCCGCTTCCAGGCCACACAGGGACTGGCTGCCACTTTGAGTGACTACACAGGATTCTGGTACAACCTGATCTTCGGAATACTCGTCATCATCTTCACATATTTCTATACGGCCGTTACAGTCAACCCGACCATGATGGCTGAAGAAATGAAGAAGAACGGCGGATTCATCCCTGGCATCAAGCCAGGCAAGCAGACCATAGAATATCTGGATACCGTAATGTCGCGCATCACGCTTCCTGGCTCAATCCTTTTGGCCATCGTTGCGATCCTGCCTGCATTTGCAAGGCTTCTGGGTGTCAACAACCAGTTCGCGTCGTTCTTTGGAGGTACTTCCCTTCTGATCATCGTCGGCGTTGTGCTCGATACTCTTCAGCAGATTGAATCCTATATGCTTATGCGCCACTACGACGGCCTGATGAAGACAGGACGCCTGCGCGGACGCTCAGGTATGTAATATTGGTCGGTTCTAAAATATTTTAAGATGATCAAGACAAAAACCGCAGAAGAAATCGAAATTCTCAGAGAGAACGCCATCCTGGTCTCCAAGACTCTGGCCGTAGTCGGCAGGCACTGTTTGCCTGGCGTGACTACAAAAGAGCTTGATTCCATAGCCGAGGAGTTTATCCGCGACCATGGAGCGATTCCCGGATTCCTCGGATATGGCGGATTCCCCTACACTCTGTGCATTTCGGTGAACGACACCATCGTCCACGGATTCCCGTCAGAGTACGTGATGAAGGAAGGCGACATAGTGTCGGTCGATTGCGGAACGGTCTATGAAGGTTTTTACGGCGATTCGGCATACACGTTCCCTGTCGGCGAAATCAACAGCACCGACAAGAGGCTGCTTGCCACGACGAAGAAATCTCTTGAGTTCGGTATCGCTGCCGCACTTCCGGGAGGAAGGGTAGGCGACATCGGCAACGCAGTCCAGACATACTGTGAAAATGCGGGCTTTTCGGTCGTTCGCGAAATGGTAGGACACGGTCTCGGCAGAGACATGCACGAGAGTCCTGAAGTTCCGAACTACGGCCGCAAGGGCACGGGCGTCAAATTGATGCCGGGCATGGTGATCTGCATCGAGCCTATGGTCAACGAGGGCAAACGCGACGTTTACCTCGACGACAACGGCTGGTCGGTGAAGACCGAAGACGGCAGCAATGCGGCGCATTATGAAAAAACGATTGCGATCAGCGCCAAAGGCGAACCGGACGTGCTGACCACTTACAAATACATAGAAGAACCGGACAAATATAATGCAGAGGATTAATTGAACTTATGCCAAAACAAGAAGCAATAGAACAGGACGGAACCATCATTGAGGCGCTATCGAACGCAATGTTCAGGGTAGAACTCAATAGCGGCCATGTCATTATCGCCCACATTTCGGGCAAGATGCGCATGCATTACATCCGCATTCTCCCGGGAGACAAGGTAAAAGTCGAAATGTCCCCTTACGATTTGACCAAAGGAAGAATCTCATTCAGATACAAATAAAACTTACAATACAATGAAAGTCAAGACATCCATAAAAAGGCGCAGCGATGATTGCAAGATCGTGAGACGCAAGGGCCACCTTTATGTCATCTGCAAGAAGACGCCGAAGTTCAAGATGCGTCAGAAATAATTATTTGATTTGCAAATAAATAAAGATAAACAGATATGGCACGAATAGCCGGTGTAGATTTACCAAAAAACAAACGTGGAGAAGTAGGACTTACCTACATCTACGGCATTGGTCGCAGTTCAGCCCACAAGATCCTTTCCGATTGCGGAATCGATCCTGCCATCAAGGTCCAGGACTGGAATGACGACCAGATTGCTGCTATCCGCTCAAAGATTGGCAGCGACTACAAGATTGAGGGTGAACTCCGTTCATCCGTTCAAATGAACATCAAACGACTGATGGATATCGGTTGCTATAGAGGCATCCGCCATCGTCTCGGACTTCCGGTTCGCGGACAGAAGACCAAGAACAACGCGCGTACCCGCAAGGGCAAGAAGAAGACTGTAGCCAACAAGAAGAAGGCAACCAAGTAATCTCCATTGAGTCATGGCAAAGAAAGTAACAACCAACAAGAAAAGAAACGTTAAGGTAGAAGCTTATGGCGAAGCCCATATCACCTCTACATTCAATAACGTCATCATCAGCCTTACCAACAATAACGGCGAGGTCATCAGCTGGTCTTCAGCCGGCAAGATGGGCTTCCGCGGTTCAAAGAAGAACACTCCGTATGCTGCTCAGGTCTGCGCAGAAAATTGCGCCAAAGTAGCTTACGACCAGGGGCTTCGCAAGATCAAGGCTTATGTCAAGGGACCTGGAGCAGGACGCGAGTCCGCCATCCGCACCCTTCATACTTCAGGCATCGAGGTGACAGAGATCATCGACATCACTCCTATGCCTCATAACGGCTGCCGTCCTAAGGGACGCCGCAGAGTATAATCTGTAATAACTTAATTAAATTCGTTTTAATTATGGCAAGATACACAGGGCCTAAGACAAAGATAGCCCGCAAATTCGGAGAACCGATCTACGGTCCCGACAAGAATCTGGACAGAAGAAACTTTCCTCCGGGACAGCATGGTCTGACTAAAAAGCGTAAGAAGGTTTCCGAATACGGCACCCAGCTTCGTGAAAAACAGAAAGTAAAGTATACTTACGGAGTTCTGGAACGCCAGTTCAGGAATCTCTATGGCGAGGCGTCAAGAATGAAGGGACGTACGGGCGAAAACCTGCTTATGCTCCTTGAAGCACGCCTTGACAATATTGTTTACCGTATGGGCATAGCTCCTACAAGGGCAGCCGCAAGGCAGCTCGTATGCCACAGCCACATTACCCTGAACGGCGACGTATGCAACATACCTTCCGCTCACGTAAAGGTCGGCGACGTAGTAGGAGTCCGCGAAAGAAGCAAGAGCCTTGAAGTAATTCAGGACAGCCTCTCTCACTCATCCCATTATTCATGGCTTCAGTGGGATCCTTCAACCGTTTCCGGAAAGTTCCTGAACCTTCCTGAACGCACTGAGATCCCTGAGCCTATCAATGAACAGCTGATCGTCGAATTATACTCTAAGTAAAACAACTATGGCAATATTAGCATTCCAAAAACCGGAGAAGGTGATCATGCTTGAAGGAACCGATACTTTCGGTCGCTTCGAGTTCCGTCCCCTTGAACCTGGGTATGGCATTACTATAGGCAATGCCCTCCGCCGCATTCTGCTTTCTTCCTTGGAAGGATACGCTATCACTTCAATCAAGATTGACGGTGTCGACCACGAATTCGCCACCATCAAGGGCGTGATTGAAAGTGTAGTGGAAATTATCCTGAACCTCAAACAGGTACGCTTCAAGAAGATCGTTGATGACCAGGAAGGAGAAGTGGCTACTATTACCGTAAGCGGAAAATCAGAGTTCAAGGCAGAAGATCTCGAAAAGGGACTCTCCAATTTCAAGGTGCTGAATCCTGAGCTTCACATTTGTACCATGGAACCTACAGTGAAGGTCAAGATGGAGATCCACATCGGAAAAGGAAGAGGATATGTTCCAAGCGATGAGAACAAGAAGGATACCGATACTTTCGGAACCATAGCCATCGATTCCATCTTCACTCCAATCAAGAACGTGAAATATTCGGTCGATAATTGGCGTGTCGAGCAGAAGACTGACTATGAGAAGCTGACCATCGAGGTCACCACCGATGGTTCGATATCGCCGAAGAACGCCCTTAAAGAGGCTTCAAAGATATTGATTTACCACTTCCAGCTCTTCTCTGACGAGAAGATTTCAGTGGAGGCTCCAACGGAGATGCCAAGAAAGGAGCTCGATGAAGAGTCCCTCCGCATGCGCCACCTCCTTCTGACGAAGCTCTCCGACATGGAACTTTCCGTAAGGGCGCTGAACTGCCTGAAGGCCGCCAACATCGAGACCTTCGCTGACCTGGTTTCCCACCATAGGAACGAACTCATGAAGTTCCGCAACTTTGGAAAGAAATCCCTTAACGAAATCGACAATCTGGTAGACAAGCACCACCTCAATTTCGGAATGGACATTTCAAAGTACGACATCGAGCCGAAGGAACCAATCACCGACCCACAACAACCATTAATAGGATAAGATTAGATTATGAGACACAATAAAGCTATCAATCATCTTGGACGCCAGAGCGGACACCGCAAGGCACTTTTGGCAAACATGGCCAGCTCTCTAATTTTGGCGAAGAAGATGGAGACTACTCTCGCAAAGGCAAAGGCTTTGAGAATGTACGTCGAACCTCTGATCACCAAGTCGAAGCAGGACACCACGGCTTCCCGCCGTCTGGTATTCAGCTACCTCAAGCAGAAGGAGGCCGTAAGCGAACTCTTCAAGATCGTAGCGCCTAAGATCGCTGACCGTCCGGGCGGATACACCCGCATCGTCAAGACCTACTATCGAGTAGGAGACAACGCCGAGATGGCCATCATCGAGCTCGTGGACTTCAATGAATCCGCTATCGCAGCCAAGGAAACCAAGAAGGCTTCCACCCGCCGCGGTCGTGGAAAGAAGGCTGAAGCTCCTGCAGCCGCAGCTCCTGCAAAGGAAGCTCCAAAGGCTGAGGCTCCTGCCGAAGAAGCAAAGGCATAAAGTTTCAGCAAAGGCAGCTTTCAGGCCGATATCAATAGCCTAAAGACCAAAATATTAAAGAGAGGGCGACTAAATTCACATTTAGTCGCCCTCTCTTTGTGGTGTGCTGTTTTGCGCACCTGCGCGGGTTACCCGCGCAAAATTCTCTGCAGTATTTGGGTATTTGTGGAAATATTTGATAATTTTGCGAGGAGACTAATGTCGGACAAATTATTATGAAAAATATAATTGATGGTTTCTGACGTATGTTTGACTTGAAATTGATACATATTCACATCATTATAATTGAATCATTAAGAAAATCGCTGAAGAGATGAAAAAATTTTTTCTCGTTTCGTTTGTTGTAATATCCTCTTTATTCGCTTGCGCCTTTTCCACTAAAGCTGGCAATCCGTCTGCCGGCAGAAACGGCACTTCTGTCGCTTTGGTGATCGACCGTGCAAGTTATGAGGCTGTAAAGCCTTCTTTTGAAAGGTACGCGGCTGCTATCCGGCAATATGACGGCAAGAAGGTCGAGACGGTCATCTGCACCAGGACTACCGATCCGGATTCGATACGTACGATTCTCAAGGATCTGCACGGGAAGGATAGGCTTGAAGGGGCGATCCTTATAGGCTTTGTGCCGATTCCGATGGTGCGTGACGCGCAGCATCTGACTTCGGCCTTCAAGATGGACCAGAAGCGCGACTGGAAGGAGTCTTCTGTCCCTTCGGACCGCTATTACGACGACTTCGACCTTGTCTTCAAGGATCTCGGTGCCGACAAGGACATCCCTTATCTGCACTATTTCTCACTTCAGAAAGATGGTCAGCAGCAGATTTGCTGCGACATATATTCTTCCAGAATCAAAGTTCCTGCTCCTACCGGCACTCCTGCCACTCAGATCAATGCAGCCCTCGGCGCATTTCTGGACAAGGCTGCAAAGGCCAAGGCCGCAGAGCCGGAAGCATTGGACCAGATGCTTTACTTTGCAGGGCAGGGCTACAACTCCGATTGCGTCAGGGCCCGTGTCGATGAAAGGGGAGCATTGATGCACCAGTTCCCGTATGTCGAAAGGCACGGCCGTCTGGACTACATCAATTTCGACGACGACAATTACATCAAGTTCCGCCTGCGTGGAGCATTGGCTCAGCCAGGCTTGGACTTCGCAGTCCTGCATCACCACGGAGCTGAGGACACTCAGTATATGAGCCGTACACCTTACGCAAACATGGCGCAGTCGTACATCGACAACCTTAGATCCACCTTAAGGAACAAGATCCGCGACGCGAAGGACACTGCAAAGGCAAAGGCAAATTATGTCAAGGAATACGGCGTCCCTGAGGCCTGGGTGAACGACGCGTTCGACAAGGACAACATTGTCAGGGACAGCATCGCTTCTGCCGACATCAATATGCACATAGAGGACCTCGCCGGCTACGTTTCCAGCGTAAGATTCCTCATAATAGATGCTTGCTATACAGGTGCCTTTAACAATGACGACTACATATCCGCACATTATCTGTTCAATCCTGGCCGCACCATGGTAGTCCGGGCAAATACTGTCAACGCTCTTCAGGACCAGTGGGTCGACGAGCTGATGGGCCTGAACGGACTCGGTGTATGTGCCGGCAAGTGGGCGATGGGAGGGATGACCCTCGAATCGCATCTTCTCGGTGACGCCACTTACAGGTTCAAGTGCACGGACAGCCGCTACGAAGGGCTGGACGCTGCGATGAGCGACCCGAAGACGGATTGGAACAAGTATTTGAAGAGCGACAATCCCGAAGTGAAGTGCCTTGCTGTCAAGCGTCTGTTCCATCAGGGCAAGCTCACTACAACCGACCTGCTGAAGATTCAGAAGGAAGACCCTAGCGAACTGGTCCGCCTGGAGGCATTTGACCTCCAGAGCAAGACCAGCGACTCGAATCTGGAAGAGGCGCTGAGGGTTGCATTGAATGACAATTACGAGCTTACCGCCCGCTTGGGCGCCAAGTTCGCTGAGATAGCAGGATTCAAGTCATTGATGCCTCAGATGGTATCGATGTTCCTCGATCCACGCACTTCGAGCCGAGTTTCTTTCCATCTGAGGAGCGCCATGGCTCTCTATCCTGCTGACGAAGTGATTGCTGCAGCCGACAGCGTGCGCAATGCCACGCAAAGCTGGTGGCCTCTGTCTGAGAACTACGAGAGTACAAGGAAATACATCAAATCCGGTTGGGAGAGCTCAATGCAGGAGTTCAATGCTCTGAACGACAAGAACGTGAGCGACAAGGAGAAGAAATTCACCATCAGCGGGCAGCGCAATTCCTGCAACCCTTATGCAGTGGAGCCGATGCTCGAATTCATAGGGAATCAGGATAACAATGCAAAGCTTCGCCAGGATGCGGCCGAAGCTTTGGGATGGTACCGCTATTCGGTGCGCAAGGCTGAAATAATCGGCGCATTGGAAAAGCTGGCGCGGGCGGAAAAGGACGAGGCTGTGCTCTATGAGATTGAAAGGACTATAGCAAGATTGAAATAAACTATCATCGATATGAAGATAAGCTGCAAATACGCGTTTGCCGCAATGGCGTTTACGCTGGCGGCAGTATTTACACTTGGGGCGCAAAATGGCGCCAGCAAGGCCAATGGCGTCGTCCAAGGCACCATCACTGAGGCAGATGGAGGCGCTCCGGTAGAATATGCCGTCGTAATACTTTATCCATCAGAAACTTATACGACCACTGACTCGAAGGGCAATTATCATTTCGACAAGGTCGACGCGGGGCAGCACAGGATTGACGTCCAGTACGTCGGGCTCAGCACCGTCGACAGCACGTTCACCATGGTTGCAGGTTCTGTACGGACAGTTGACATCGCAATGACCGTAGAAAGCTTCCACCTTGAAAAGGTCGTCGTCACCGCTACCCAGAACAAGGCCGGCAAATCGACCTCGTCCAACATTTCAAGGCAGGCGATGGACCATCTTCAGACATCTTCGCTGAAGGACGTAATGGCCCTTTTGCCGGGAGCCGTAATCTCCAACCCGGACCTGTCCAAGGTCAACAACCTCAACTTGAGGACCCTCTCTGATGCAAATGATTCCAAAGCCGGAGAAATGAACAGCCTGGGCACGGCAGTCTTCATCGACGGGGCGCCTATTTCGAACAATGCAAACCTTCAGACTCTTTCTACCGGCATTTCAGGTGCGGCGGATGTCAAGTCGGGTACGTCTCCTACAACAGGCGTCGATGTTCGTTCCATTTCCACCGACAATGTCGAGAGCATCGAGGTCATCCGAGGCATTCCTTCTGCTGAATACGGCGACCTGACTTCAGGTGCCGTGATAGTCAAGTCCAAGGCTGGAGTCGAGCCCCTCACAATCCGCTTCAAGACCAATCCGCAGCTTTATCAGGCTTCTGCGTCCAAAGGTGTCTCCCTTGGAGATAAATGGGGAAACCTGAATGTCAGCGGCGATTACGCCTACAACAACAATTCCGCCACCACTACCTATCAGCATTATCAGAGATTCAATTCCAAGCTTCTCTGGTCGGTGCGGCCTTCAAATAATTTTTCGACGAATACTTCCATCGACTTCACTTATGGCAAGGATACATATAATCAGAATCCTGACGATTCCAGATTCAAGTATAGGCGCGGTGCCACGAGCAGCGCAGTGAGGATCATGACCAACGGCAACTTGGTGATCGACAAAGGATGGCTCAAATCCATCAATTACAATGTTTCCGGCAGTTATACAGACAAGTCCAATTTTGTCGAGGAACAGCTGACAAGCGCGACCGCGGTTTACAGCACCAGCATGACTGACGGAGCCGTGATCTCCAACAGGCCGGGCCAGCATGTCTACGACGCCAATGGAAATGAGATAACCAATTTCACCGGAAATGACGCCGCAAGCGCATCGGCCATCGTTACGCCGTATTCCTATTTCAGCCACTACGATATCTATGGCAAGGAAATCAGTGCTTACGCAAAGTTAGTCGCAAATCTCTTCAAGCAGTGGAACGACAATGTCAACAACAGGATCAAGATCGGCGCGGACTTCAAGACGGATGGCAATGTCGGAAGGGGGCTGGTATTCCCGGAGAACACTCCACCAATGAGATCGGGGATAGGCGAATCCGGATACCGCTCGCGTCCTTATTACGAAGTGCCTTTCGTCAACCAGCTCGGACTCTTCGCTGAAGACGAACTGAATCTGAAAGTGCTTGGACGCAACCTGATCCTGAATGCTGGAGGACGTTTCGACTGGATCAACGGCAAGACCGTAATGGCCCCACGTATCAACCTCTCATTCGAGGTCATTCCTGAAATCCTGACGGTCCGTGGCGGATACGGCATCACAGCCAAGGCTCCTACGGTAATGTATCTATACCCCCAGAATGTCTATTTCGACCAGATAAACTACAACGGCCTTGAATCTTCCCTTCCCGAGGCTGAACAGCTGTTGGTCTCCACTACGAAGATTTATGACGCCACCAATCCGGACCTTGAGATAGCCACTAACAGAAAGATCGAGCTTGGCCTGGATTTGAAGATAGCCGGGAAGTATCGCTTCTCCATTACAGGATATGACGAGGAGATGAAGAACGGCTACAGCATCGGAAGCGATGAGACGACATTCGCATATAACCAATATGTCAAATACGAAGTGGACCATGCAAATTCAGGTTCCATACCTACTCTGAAAGTCAAGGACACGTATAACTATCTTTTCCAATATTATCGTCCGCGCAACTCTTCCTATCAGAGGAACAGGGGACTGGAATTCGAACTCGACCTTGGCCGCTTCGACGCAATCAATACTTCCGTCTATCTTAATGGTGCCTGGATGAAGACTACTCTTTCCAACTCCATGCGATCGTTCGACTATGCCGACAACCTCAATACCATTGAGGCTGACGTTGCCGTATATCCTGCCTATTACCATTATTCGAACTATGAGCAGATAGTCTCGACGATGCGACTTACCACCAACATTCCTGAAATAGGATTCGTCATCACCCTCACCCCTCAGGTAGTCTGGTACACTGCCGATTGGATGGACGAAGTAGCCAAGGATGCTTCCGGCAAGTACGTGGACGAAAAATATACCTGGTACATTGACCACAACGATGGCAAGCTCAAGGATGCAACAGACGAGTTCATCTATGATTCTGCAAACTCCTACATGCTTCCGCAACTGTGGACCAGACGGTTCGAAAAGGACTGGAAAAGCCCTACGATCGTATTCAACTTCAACCTTACCAAGGAGATCGGGGATATGCTCACAGCCTCCTTCTTTGTGAACAACATCTTCAACAGCAGGCCTCTGCAGGAATCGCACATATCTACCGGGGTCTATTCCGAGATGAACGACCCGATCTATTTCGGTATGGAAATCAAACTAAGATTGAAATAAAATAATCAACAAAAAGCAAAGAGATATGAAAAAATCATTGATGATTGCTGCCATCGCAATTGCAGCTGTTGCTTTCGCATCTTGCGACAACACAAAGAAAGTGACGACGATCTCTGCCGTCGCACAACTCAACACTTCGTCCATCACCGGCGTAGATGTCCCTTCAACATTCGACGTGGTCTTTACAAATTATGAAACGAAGGTTTCAGTATCTGCAGTATCCGTTGACGGAAAGGCTACGGTAACCAACATCACTCCGGGCGTCTACACCGTCACTGCTACGGCCAATTCCTCAAAGGACGGTTCAGCCTATAATTTCAGCGGCACAGCCGCCAATGTCAGCATCACGACTGACGCTCAGGCCATCCCTGTGGATGTCCAGGTTGCTAAGAGCAGTGCATTCATTTTCAAGGAAATGTATTGGACAGGAGATTCAACGAATACCGGTACATGGTATTTCCGCGACCAGTACTACGAAGTATACAACAACAGCCAGACTACAGCTTATGCCGACGGTCTCTGCATCTGCACAATCATTCCAATGCAGTCTACTGCCAACACTTATTCCTGGCAGATAGACAATCCAAACGACTATGTATTCGCACAGCTGATTTGGCAGCTTCCTGGTGACGGCACACAGTATCCTGTAAAGCCGGGTGAATCCATCATCATCGCTCAGTGGGCCGTAGACCATACTGCAGAAGGCAGGAATCCTGACAGAGGCGTCAATCTTTCCGGAGCTGAATTCGAAGCGTATGTAGGTACCAACCCGACGCTAGTCGACGGTGCTGCTGTCAACATGAACAGGGTCGTCAATTCTACATACTCAATGCCGCAGTGGCTTGCAAATGTTTTCGGACCGGCTTACGTACTGTTCTACCCTTCAAAGCCTCTTGTTAACGATAACTTCATCCAGGATGCAAATTCTTCCACAAAGGCTCGTGAGATTGCAATCAGCGATGTCCTTGACGCAGTAGAATTCGTAAAGAACGCAGCTTCAGTCACTCTCAAGAGAATCCCTACTGTTCTCGATGCAGGCGCTCTCTGGGCAGAAAATGGCTCATATTCAGGAGAATCATTCTATCGCAAGAAACAGTCGACTCTCTCAAGCGGCCAGATTATCTATCAGGATACCAACAACTCTACCAACGACTTCCTGACAGGGGCTCCTGTAGTCCGCCGCGACGGAGCAGGTGTTCCTTCATGGAATACTTGGATCAAGAAATAGGAACCTCAGATGAAAAGAATCGGGACGATAACGGCAATGCTGTGCCTGTGCTTCTCAATCGGAGCTCAGGCACAGGATGCTGCATCCCTCGGCCCGCTCGGCAGGACAGTCCTCGAGACCAATCTTGAAAAGAACCTGTGGTTCTCCTCTGAAAACCCGTCCATGATGTCTATCCGACCGATAACCGTCTATGGCGACGTTTCATTGGATTATGACTACCAGAATGGCAGGTACAAGCTCCAACAGCAGGGCGACAGGGTCAGGAACATTTCCTTCAACGCGGCCGGCGCGGCGAATGTAAAGGGCTTTTCCCTTTGGGGAGAATTTCACTTCAATAACATCTTCACGGATTCCACGAGGTTCAATACCAACATGTATGATCCGATCGAGGACTGCATGCCATTCTACGTCGGAGATCCAAGAATGAGTTTCTGGACCGGTCAGTCCTATGAAATGCGCACTAGGATAGCATCTCCATTCTATTGGAAGATGATAAGCTTCGGCGTCGATTTGGAATATGTGACTCAGACATCCGGCAAGCAGATAGACCCTCGCGGCAATCCTTTCAATTATCATGTGACGGTTATTCCTTCTCTGACCTTCAAGCTCGGAAGCCATGATTTCGTCGGTCTGAACGGCTATTACCGCAACCGTTTCCAGAGGACGGTATCTTCCAACAGGAACTATTCAAAGGAGCAGCCGGTTTATCTTCTGAAAGGATTGGGCAATTTCACGCTGGGCTATGTCGGCAGCAGCGGACTGGGAGATTATTATTGGAAGGGCGACCGCTATGGCGGAGGCCTCCAGTACGGACATGAAGGGTCTATGGATTTCCTTGCAGACCTCCAGTTCTATATGCAGAAGGAAAGCTGCTTCCAGAATCCTGTAATTCCAAGGCCTATGGGCAGCACTTCCCAGATGTTCGCAGATGGAAACTTCTCGCTGCTTTTAGGACAGGACAAGTCAAACAAGATTACTCTCGAAGGAGTCTACAGATCCACAAACGGCATCGAATATGTTACCAAATACAACACCGATGCCGGCGTCAAGGCCTGGGAAATCCTCAGTACTTCCACCTATAGCAACTATCTTCGCATGCACGCCAAGCTTGCCTATGACAAGTTCATCGGCGGCAAGGCAGGAAACGGCTATGTATGGAAGCTCGGAGCCGATGCCAAGTTCGACATGGAGAAGGACGAGTACTATTCGCCTTCCTGCACCTTCAACTACATGAACGCCACGGCTGAGGTCAATGCAAAGCGCAGCCTCTGGTTCGGCCCAGCGAACATTATCATAGGCTTTTTCGGAGGCTACAAGATGAACTTCGGCGGAGAATACACTTATGCTGCGTCGGATGTCGCGACTGCCGTCCCTGCAAACGTATGGTATCCTCTGGATCTGGCGTATTACAAGGCGAACTGTGCTACCTTCGGAGGCGACCTGTATTTCGGATGGAAAGTCTCCAGCCGTATGGAAGTCTATGCCACGGGCAGCTGCAGCTACAATGCCGCATTCCTTCCTGATGCAGTCATCGCACCTAACGGCACGTCCGTAGGGCTTTACGGCAATTCGAGAATTTTCGCGCACGGCGCGATAGGAATTTCCTTTTGATGAATTTGATGAAAAGAAGCATACTACTTACAATTTGCGTATTGCTGTGCATCCCTCTCGGAGCGCAGCAATACGTTTTTATGGAGCCGACGGCTCCAGCAGAAAAATCCTTTGCGATAATCGTCGACGACGCAACCTTTGAGAACTGCAAGGATGCTATCCTTTCTTACCGCAATTCGGTGGAGAAGGAGGGTCTCGCCGTGTACGTCGCTGCCCGAAAGTGGCAGGATCCAGAGAGCGTAAAGACCGTTCTCAAGGACCTTTACAAGAATCACTGCCTTGCCGGAGCAGTCTTCGTAGGCAATGTGCCAGTCGCAATGATCCGCGGGGCGCAGCATCTCACTTCCGCCTTCAAGATGGACCAGAAGCAGCCGATGTTCGACTCTTCCGTTCCTTCCGACAGATTCTACGATGACTTCAACCTGATATTCGACTTCATCGGCGCAGACAAGGACCATCCCGGATTCTTCTATTACAATCTCAGCCCTCTTTCGCCGCAGTTTATCTCCTGCGACATCTTTACCGGCCGCATCCGCCCGTATCTCAAGGGCAAGGCCGGATATGACCAGCTGAAAGCATATTTCAAGAAACTGGTCGCGATCAGGAATGAGGAGAATCCTCTTGACAAGATAGTGTCCTACACCGGCCACGGTTCGTTCTCGAACAGCATGGCTGCCTGGAAGGATGAGACGGTTACATTGAAGGAGCAGATGCCCGAGGCGTTCAAGACTGCCGACGGAGCAAGGTTCTATTTCTTCCCGATGTATCCTTATATGAAATATACCATTGCCGACGAGTTGCAGCGCAAGGATTTGGACCTGATGCTCTTCCATGAGCACGGCACTCCGGACAGGCAGTGGATGACGGGAGAGCCGCCTGCCGAAGACGAGGATTCATACCTCGAAAGCGGCAAGAGGCAGGCTCGCGGATATTGCCGTACAAAGCTTAGGTATGGAGCCAAGAGCAAAGAAGAAGCCATGGAGAAGGTAATGGAGCAGGACGGCATCGATTCGTCCTGGGTCGCCGGCGCGTTCGATCCGAAAGTGATGGAGCAGGACTCCCTTATGGATCTCAGGACCGGAATAGTGCTGAGCGACGTTTCCATCATAAATCCAAATTCCCTTCTGACGATCTTTGACGCCTGCTACAACGGAGACTTCCGCGAGCAGGACTTCATAGCAGACAGATTCATCTTTTCTGAAGGGCGCTCCGTCGTCTGTGTAGGCAACACGGTAAATGTCCTTCAGGACAAGTCGTCTGCAGACCTTATGGGGATGCTTTCCTGCGGCTACACTGTTGGAGAATGGATGCAGATGACGAATATCCTCGAGAGCCACATCATCGGAGATCCGACTTTCTGCTTCTCGTACAAGTACTCGGCCATAAGGCCGGACATTGACGGCAGGAATCTCGACTCGTGGCTGAGATATGCAGAAGAGAACGGGAACAGCGAGGTACGGAGCCTGGCATTGTACAAGCTGTATGCCCTTCGCTATGAAAGGCTTCCCGAATTGCTGCTGAAAATCTACAAGAGCTCTGATTCCTATATGCTGAGGCTTCAATGCCTCCATCTCTGCGCCCATTACAACGACGGCAATTACATCGAGATGCTGAAATTGGCTTCTGACGATCCTTATGAGTTCATCCGCAGGCAGGCCGCATTCTATATGGGAAAGGTTGGGGACGAGAGTTTCCTGCCTTATCTCGCTTCTCTTTGGGTGAATGACTATATGTCTGAAAGAGTCGTCTTCAACATCGGCTTCTCGGCAGGACATTTCCGTGACAGCCTTCTCCTGACTGCTGTCGATTCTGCCATTGATGCGGCTCCTTACATATTCGACAAGCACTCGTACAAGGCTATGGCAGCACAGGATTTCGGAACCGGCATCTCGATGGCTGAAGAGACTGTCAAGGCGCTGCGTGATACCACGATGAAGCCTCGCTCCCGTTCGATAATGGTATCGAACCTGCGCAACAATCCGTACCCTTGGATGGTAGATGACGTCCTGAAGGTCCTTTCAAATCCTCAGGAATCGGAGGAACTCCGCATACAGGTTGCCGAGGTGCTGGGATGGTATGTCCGCTGCCCGAAACGCGACAAGATAGTCAGGACGTGCAGCCTCGTGCTGGAAGACCCTTCTGCAGGCGACGAACTCCGCGCCGAAGTGCAGAAGACCATCAATAGGTTGGAGAACTATATGAGATAAGGAGGATAGAAACGATGAAAAAGACTTTGATCATATTATTCGCTTCGCTGATTTCAGCCCTTCCGCTCTGCGCAAAGGCCAGGGTGACTGTGGCCGGCAAGGCGCCGAAGAACTGCACGAGCACATTCGCGGTGTTCACCGACCGCGCCACATACAAGAATTGCGAGAAGGCGCTTAAGGAGTACAAGAACGTCCTCGACTCCGAAGGGCTTGGAACTTACATTTATGTCGCCGACTGGACGATGCCGGAGGAGGTCAGGTCTCTCATTCTCGACCAGTATGTCGGCAATGTGCCGATGGAAGGGGCTGTTTTCATAGGAAATGTGCCTGTGGTAAGGGCCCAGGGAGGCCAGCACATGACAACCGCCTTCAAGATGAACGAGAAGGCTTTCCCTATTACGGAGGCTTCTGTCACGACGGACAGGTACTACGACGATTTCGGACTCCAGTTCGACTTCATAAGGCGCGATTCGGCAAACAGCAACATATTCTATTACAGAATTAACGAGAAGGGAGACCAGTTTGTCTCCTGTGACATCTATTCGGGACGCATCCTCGTTCCGGAGGATATGCCCGGAGACCATTACGCTCTTATGAACGACTATCTGCACCGGGTCGTTGCGGCGCATAGGGAAAACAATCCGCTTGACCACATCATTTTCTATGCAGGATCCGGCTATAACTCGGACGACCTGAACTTGTGGAGGGAGAAGCCGATGCTTTTCAAGGAGTATTTCCCGCTAGCTTTCAAGAATGCTTCAGGGAACCATTTCTATGACTTCAGGCAGAACGACGGCCTTGTGCGCAAGCTCTTTACCGAAATACAGCGTCCTGAGACAGATGCGTTCTTCTTCTCCGAACACGGAGCTGAGGATACGCAGTACATAACCAACCCGGAAAAGGACGAGGACCTCGCAAGCAATATCGCCTGGTATTACCACGGAGACTCCATCCAAAAGGCTGCAAGGACGAACATTGTCCTGAAGGACATCGACTCCCTTCATTCCGGAGCCAGGTTCATCATGCTGAACGCCTGCTTCAACGGCTCGTTCCATGCCCCGGGGTATGTGGCAGGACACCACATTTTCAATGGAGGGCGTTGCATTGCCGTCCAGGGGAATACGGTGAACGTGCTGCAGGACAAGTGGGAGGACCAGCTCGAAGGCATGCTGTCCCTCGGTTTCAGGATAGGCTTCTGGCAGGAGGAATTCCCTTACCTTGAGTCGCATATCATCGGGGACCCTACTTTCAGGTTCACTCCGGTCGAATTCAGGCAGGAAGTCTCGGATTTTGAGAAGATCCTGGTATTGACCCCGAAGTCGGAGAAGTATGCTACAATTCCTTCCTATTGGAGCTGGGTGGCGAACAACTACTACGACCCGCGCATCACTTCGCTGGCCGTGAAACAGGTGGCCAAGTCCGGCAACCGTGAGGGGATGGCAATCCGTGAGATTTCGGATTGGCTGCTCCACGTATTCGAGAGGGACCTTTCGATTTCGGTGCGGCTCCAGGCATTGAATGAACTTTATTCGATAGGGGACCACAACATGATCACGGTTCTGAAGGAGGGATTCAACGATCCGTCCGAAGAAATCCGCAGGCTTTGCGCAAGATATGCTGGTTCGGTGGGGGACACATCGCTGATAAGGCCTTTGGTCAACACGATGCTTTACGACGCGCAGTCAAAGAGGGTAGCGTACGAGGCGGCTACTTCCATACAGGTATTTCCAAGCAAGGCGGTGGAAGCATCCGTCGCCGAGGCGGAGAAGACCCGCAGGATGATACCTCTGGAAGGCAACAAGCCGGACGACTTCTCGGGCCTTACGGATTCGATGGACTATCTGGACACGTGTGCGGTGAAAGTGGTGGATAAATCCGCCTCCGTGGGGAAGCGGATCAGTGCCATCAGGATGATGCGCAACTACAATGTCCACGACAAGGCCGCCGTGTTCTCGGCTGTTGCCTGCGACGCTTCGGAACCGTTGGAGCTTCGCGTGGCTGTGGCTGAGGCGATGGGATGGTATTCGCACTCTGTGAACCGTGAAGTCATCCGCGACGCTTTCCGGAATGCTGTGGATCAGCAGGCCGATATGCCCGCCGAACTCAGGTCCGAAATGCTCAAGACGATAAAGAGGCTGAAATAGTGCAGTCAGACAGGATTATAGCCTTTCTGGCGTCAATAGCCTTCGTTACGGCGGTGCCGTTAAGCGGAGCAGGCAAGACAATGTCTGCTCCGCAACTGCCTTCGAGTGTGGACAATTCTACCTTGAAGTACTTCCCACCAGTTTTCAGCCAGCTGGGAGGGTCGTGCGCTCAGGCCTCGACGGTCGGCTACGTGTTTACCTACGAGATGAACAGGCTTCTCGACAGGGATGCGTCTGCAAGTCCTGCGAACAGGTTCAATTATCTCTATACCTGGAACCTGCTCAACGGCGGAAGCGACGAGGGCACGTACACGATGGACGGCTATTCCACGAGCTATTTCAACGGAATGATGACGGAGGAGGACTTTCCAAAGGAGACCTCCGTCTATCAGTTCTGCTGGGCCAGCGGCTACGACAAGTATTATCGTGCGATGCATTACCGTGCCACGCGTACCGTGACGATGGAAGTGACGGACTCATCCGGAATAGTGGCTCTCAAGCGATATCTTTATGATCGCGGTGAGGATGGAAAACCGGGCGGAATCGTCAGCTTCAGCAGCGCCGCGGAGGACTGGAAGTTCAACAACGACTATCAGGGACCGTCCTTGACAGGCTATCACTGCTTGCTAACGAAGCTCGCAACCGACGGGGGCCACGCGATGACCATCGTCGGCTATGACGATTCAGTACAGTGCCTGACCGATGACGGAGCTCTTACCTACGGCGCATTCATTGCAGTGAATTCCTGGGGCTTCTACTACCACGACAGAGGCCATTACTATCTGCCGTACCACTTTTTCGCCAGCCGTCCCAAGGCTGGTGCCGGGGCCGACGGCGGACAGCTAAGCAACGATGTCAGCGGCGTCGACGTCAATTATCTGGAACCTGAAATCGTCTTCAAGGTAGATATGGACTACACCTCCCGCGACGACATCGCCTTCGCGATGGGCATCGCCGACAAGCCCTGGAAGGAGAAGCCGATGACTTCCTATATTGTTAACATCTTCACGAACGCCGGCGGCGACTATATGATGCAGGGCTCCCAGGGGCCTTCCAGCATCGAGCTCGCCTTCAATTTCAGCGACTACGCCGCGCGCCTCGAAGGGATGAAGGAACCGAAATTCTTCCTTAACATCTCGCGTGTAAATAGGGGCTTCAAGACCGGTCAGGGCAGCGTCTCCGCCGTCGAAGTCTACGACTATCGCGCAGGCGGCGCCCCCGTAATCTACAGGAGTCCCGACGCAAAGGGCCTCCCTCTCGCCTTCGGCGACAACATCTTCGGCATTCCGACCACTCCGCTGAGGTACACTCCTGCCTCCACCGTAGCCTGGCTCGACAAGTACGGCAAGCCTTTAGCCAACCCGTTCGTCGTCCGCACCGTCTCAGGCCGCTATGCCAAGCTCCGCTTCACCGGCTACGACGCAGTCAGCGGCAAAGTCAAGTTCATCTACGTAATTTCGAGCGGCAAGGAGGGCTCATTCCAGCTATGAAAATAAGAACTGTTGTCCTTTCAATGCTTGGCGCAGCTCTGCTCCTGGCCTCCTGCGTGCATACTCCGGCCCCTGCCATACAGGGCACAGTCGAGATTTCGACCTCCGATTCGACCTGGACATACTACTCGCTGGAAAGCGGCAAGGAAGTCGGCACCAGCAAGCTGCTGGATGCCTCCGCCGATGCCGCCTGGGCAGTCCGCAAGGATTGGGACATCGCCGTATGCGGCGACCTTCTCCGCACGAACGGCGGCCTCTCAGGTTCGGCCGGAGCCGTCATCCAGCGCGACACCCTCTCGACCTTCACCGATCTCCTGACCGCCCCATCCGCCGGCTACGTCACCGACACCCTCGTCCTCGTCCGCCGCTAGCCTCATAATCAGACAGTCGCCAGAAGGGACGGTCAGGATTAGAATGTTACTAAGAACGGCCCCACAGATATCTGTGAGGCCGTTCTTGGACACGATATTCGATATGGGGTCTAAGGCATCGACCCTTACCGGAGGCCCATGGTCGTTCCGCTTCAAATGTAAGTTACATTGACATTCGTGTTGCGGTTACTGTACCGGTCTGTACTCAGCCACTCCCAGCGCGGCTTTTGCGCCATTACCAATGTCAGGTTCAGCGTCGCATCGCTTCCGCCAGCACTCTTCTGCTGACCGCATGCTAATTCAAAGACGCTCTGATATGCCATAGTCGACGCATCCAGGCTGGTGAGCTGGTTGTTGTAGCAGAAGAGGTAAGTCAATGCTGTGTTCTTGCTGACATTGAGGCTCGTGAGCTGGTTGCTGTCGCAGCTAAGGTTAGTCAATTCTGTGTTTTTGCTGACATCCAGGCCTGTGAGCTGGTTGTTGGAGCACCCAAGCATCGTCAATGCGGTGTTCTTGCTGACATCAAGGCTCGTGAGCTGGTTGATTCCGCAGATAAGGTGAGTCAATGCGGTGTTCTTGCTGACATCGAGGCTCGTGAGCCGGTTGTTTTGGCAGTCGATCGCAGTCAACGCAGTGTTGTTGCTGACATCGAGGCTCGTGAGCTGGTTGCTGTCGCAGCTAAGGTTAGTCAATTCTGTGTTGTTGCTGACATCGAGGCTCGTGAGCTGGTTGCTGTCGCAGCTAAGGTTAGTCAATTCTGTGTTTTTGCTGACATCCAAGCTCGTAAGCGAGTTGTCGTTGCAGTAAAGCTCAGTCAATGCAGTGTTCTTGCCGACATCGAGGCTCGTGAGCCGGTTGCTGGAGCAGTCAAGTTCAGTCAGTGAGGTGAGGTACTGTATGCCTTCGAGGGAGGCGATGCTCTTGCTGTAGCAGTTAATTCCGGTGACGGCTGCGGCCTCGGCGAGGGAGATTTCCATGTCGCCGTCCTTGTCGAAGTTCGCGACGAGGTAGGCCTTGAAGTTGGCGTCGGGGATGTTGATGTTGTCGCCTCCGTCCTTATAGGTCACATTGACATTCGTGTTGAAGTTCTTGTACTGGCCGCTAAGCAGTGCCTCCCAGCGCGTCTTCTGCGCCGTTACCAATGTCAGGTTCAGCGTCGCTTCGCTTCCGCCGGCACTCTTCTGCTGACCGCAATATAATTCGAAGCCGCTCTGATTTGCCATAGTCGACGCATCCAGGCTCGTGAGTTGGTTGCCGTAACAGCTAAGGTAAGTCAATGCTGTGTTCTTGCCGACATCCAGGCTCGTGAGTCGGTTGCCGTAACAGCTAAGGTAAGTCAATGCTGTGTTCTTGCCGACATTCAGGCTCGTAAGCTGGTTGTAGGAACAGTCAATATAAGTCAATGCGGTGTTTTTGCTGACATCGAGGCTCGTGATCTGGTTGCTGTAGCAGTCAAGTCCAGTCAATGCTTTGTTGTTGCTGACATCGAGGCTCGTGAGTTGGTTGCTGTAGCAGTTGAGTTCAGTCAGCGAGGTGAAGTACTGTATGCCTTCGAGGGAGGCGATTCTTTTTTGGTTGCAGTGTATCTTGGAAACGGCTGCTGCCTCGTCGAGGGAGATTTCCTTGTCGCCGTCCTTGTCGAAGGTAGCGACGAGGTAGGCTTTGAAGTTGGCATCGGGGATGTTGACGTAGTCGCCTGCGTCCTTATATGTCACACTGACATTCTTGTTGAAGTTCTTGTACTGGCCGCTAAGCAGTGCCTCCCAGCGCGTCTTCTGCGCCGTTACCAATGTCAGGTTTAGCGTCGCATCGCTTCCGCCGGCACTCTTCTGTTGGCCGCAATATAATGTAAAGCCGCTCTGATTTGCCATAGTCGATGCATCCAGGCTCGTGAGTCGGTTGCCGTAACAGCTAAGTGTACTCAATGCGGTGTTGCTGCTGACATCGAGGTTCGTGAGCTGGTTGCTGGAGCACCCGAGGGAAGTCAATGCAGTGTTTTTGCTTATATCCAGGCTCGTGAGCCGGTTGCTGTTGCAGTTGAGCCAAGTTAATGCGGTGTTCTTGCTGACATCCAGGATCGTGAGCTTGCTGCCTTCGATTACAAGAGACTTCAATGCAGTGTTTTTGCTGACATCGAGGCTCGTGATCTGGTTGCTGTGGCAGTTGAGTTCAGTCAGCGAGGTGCTATTGCTGACATTAAGGTTCGTGAGTTGGTTGTAGGAACAGTTAATATGAGTCAATGCTGTGTTCTTACCGACATCCAAGTTCGTGAGTTGGTTGCTGTAGCAGTTGAGTTCAGTCAGCGAGGTGCTATTGCTGACATCAAGGTTCGTGAGTTGGTTGTTGGAACAGTCAATATAAGTCAATGCTGTGTTCTTGCCGACATCCAAATTCGTGAGCTGGTTGCTGTAGCAGTTGAGGAAAGTCAGCGAGGTGCTCTTGCTGACATCGAGGCTTGTGAGCTGGTTTTCGGAGCATTCAAACAAAGTCAATGCTGTGTTCTTGCCGACATCCAGGCTTTTGAGCCGGTTGCGGTCACAGTTGAGGAAAGTCAGCGAGGTGAAGTACTGTATGCCTTCGAGGGAGGCGATGCTCTTGCTGGAGCAGTCGATTGTGGTGACGGCTGCGGACTCGTTGAGGGAGATTTCCTTGTCGCCGTCCTTGTCGAAGTTAGCGACGAGGTAGGCCTTGAAGTTGGCATCGGGGATGTTGATGTAGATGTAGTCGCCTGCGTCCTTATAGGTCACATTGACATTCGTGTTATAGTCCTTGTACTCGCTGTTAATCAGTGCCGTCCATCGCTTCTTCTGCGCAGTTACCAATGTCAGGTCCAGCGTTGAATTGCTTCCGTCGGCAGTCTTCTGCTGGCCGCAATATAATATAAAGTTGCTCTGATTTGCCATAGTCGAAGCATCGAGGCTCGTGAACCGGTTGTTGTAGCATTTGAGTTCAGTTAATGCGGTGTTGTTGCTTACATCGAGGCTCGTGAGTTGATTTTTGGAGCAGTAAAGAGTAGTCAATGCGGTGTTGTTGCTTACATCGAGGCTGGTGAGCTGGTTGTTGTAGCAATATAGTTCAGTTAATGCGGTGTTGTTGCTTACATCGAGGCTTGTGAGTTGGTTATCATTACAGGTAAGTTTAGTCAATGCAGTATTCTTGCTTACATCGAGGCTGGTGAGCTGGTTGTTATTGGAGAAAATATCAGTCAATGCAGTGTTGTAGCTGACATCGATGCTCGATAGCTGGTTGAAGTAGCATATTAGCAAAGTCAGCGAGGTGAAGTACTGTATACCTTCTAGGGAGGAGATGCTCTTTTCGCTACAGTCGATTCCTTTTACGGCTGTGGCCTCGTCGAGGGAGATTTCCTTGTCGCCGTCATTGTCGAAGTTTGCGACGAGGTAGGCCTTAAAGTTGGCGTCAGGGATGTTGATTCCCATTTCCTTCACTTTGACGTCGCAGGTGGCCATCTTGCCGCCGTCTGTGGTGGTGACGGTGATTGTGGATTCGCCAGTGGACTTGGCGGATACCAGTCCGTCGGCGTCTACGTCGGCAACAGAAGAATTGCTGCTGCTCCAGGTGGCGGACTTGTCGGTAGCGTTGTCAGGCTTTACCGTGGCGGTGAGCTGAAGGGTGGCGCCGGCGACAAGTGTCTCTGCAGCTTTGTCTAGGGTCACGCCAGTGACTGGTATCTTGGCGGACTTCACTGTGACCGAGCAGGTTGCGATCTTGCCCCCGTCGGCAGTCGTCACAGTGACGGTCGTGCTGCCCTCCTTCAAGGCCTTTACAAGTCCGTTGTTCACGGATGCCACGGCTGCATCGGTGCTGGTCCAGGTGACTGAGCCGTTGGTGGACGTGGCCGGCTCCACTGTAGCGACGAGGTTTGCGGATTCACCTTCAGTGAGTGATATGGATGTCTTGTCAAGCCTTACGCCAGTGACTGCGACGGTCTTGTCGCAGCCGGCGAAGGCGAAGAATGCAAGCGTGGACACAGCCAGAATGCCAATCAGGCTGCTGTGTGTCTTAGGGGAGGATGGTCTTTTCATAGTTATATGTTTTGTTGAACGTCTACACACAAATATAGGTTTTTCCGTATTAAAGTTAATACGTAATACTCACTATTGTTTGAATTATTGTTGCACAAATATGCTTCCCACCAAATTTAGAGAGGGACTTTTTTAATTACTACTTTTGCGCTGTAATGGATATATAATACTACCGGAAAAGAGACCAGTGAATAAGTTGCAATAAGAAGGAGTAACTATACACGGAAATGAAAGAGACAAGAAGGAAATTCAGCGCGGAATTCAAGGCTCGGGTATCGTTGGACGCCGTAAGGGAACGAGAGACACTTGCGGAATTGGCAAAGAAGTATGAAGTATCATCGGTTGTGATCTCGAGATGGAAAAGGGAGTTCATAGGGAATTCCAAGGCGGCATTCGAGAGCAAGGGAGAGATGGAAGAAGAGAGCGGGAAACTGGAGATGAAGCTGGATTTACCTTCGGTTTCAATCGGCGTCGCTTGGCATAATCAGAACAAGTTCTGCTTCTGCGCTCGCTAGCACGATTGTTTGCGAAGCGGGCATCAGAGAAGTTGGGGATACCGATGCCCGCAGACGACTGATATCTCCGGGGAACTCCCTTAGCATCAATGACCAGTGCGAGGTGATGGGGATAAGCAAGGGGAAGTTGTACTATAAGGCAAAAGGGACAAGCAAACAGGATCTGGAAATGATGAAAGAGATGGACAAGGAACATATGGACAATCCCGGGGAAGGAGTCATAGGCCTTACGGACTGGCTCAGGTTCAAAGGGTACAGCATCGACCTTACCTACATTCCGATGCGTAAGGGCTTCATGTACCTGACGGCAATCATCGACGTGTACAGCAGGTACATAGTCGGATGGGGCCTGGACAATTCGCTGGACTCGTCGAACTGCATCGAGGTCCTGCAATCTGCCATCAGGAGACACGGCTGTCCGGAGGTCATAAACTCCGACCAGGGGTGCCAGTTCACCTGCAGGGATTGGGCCGAGGCCTGCAGGACTTCGGGAATAAGGGTCAGCATGGATGGACGCAGGCGGTGTCTGGACAACATATGGATAGAGAGATTTTGGAGGACGATAAAAAGGAACTACATTTATTTGTTTCCCGAAGAGAACGGACAAGACCTCTATCGTGGAATAAAGAGATTCATAGGGAAGTACAATTACAGGCGGCCACATCAGGGAATAGCTCACCGGACACCGTTCCAGGTCTATTCCGCGGTGGTAGCATGAAAGGACAACAATTAACTCAAGAATGACTTATATTGGTCTCAAAAGTGATAGTTGTAATAAGCAAATATAACTTCGACATTTTTTCGTAAAGTTCTTTCGACACCTCGCTGTTTGTTTTCGAGCTCATTTGTCCAAGTTATACTATGTTGTTTTATTGGTGTTAGAAGCAGCGCTCAACTGCTGCTTGTCCTGCGCGCTCGATAAAGGTTTAAAGATTGTCTTTCTGTTCTCAAGTCTGTAGCTTTTCCCTGCAAGTCTTATGACTTCACATCTGTAGAGAAGTCGGTCTATAATCGCCGTGGCGAGGACTTCATCATTCAGAGTCTGAACCCACTCCGTGGGTGCTTTGTTCGTGGTGATTATCACTGACGTCTTCTCATGAAGAGAGTTTATCAGGTTGAAGAACGAAGCCGATTCATCTTTCTTCACAGGGAACAGCATGATGTCGTCGATGGCCAACAGGTCTGCTTTAAGCCATTTATTGTAAGTAGTGAGGGCTGATGTTGATATGTCCTTTGTCCTGAGGCATGTGAGGATGTCCTCCATGGATATCATGTAAGCTTTCTTTCCTGCCTTAAGAGCATCATATATGAGCCCCGAAGCGATATATGTCTTGCCTGTCCCGGATGGCCCCATCAGGATAAGATTATATGCTTGATTGAGCCATGCCAGTTGTCTGAGCTCATGCAGTTGCCTTTCGGATACTCCTGTAGAGTGACTGTAGTCATACTTGTCGAGGTCATATTCCGGAGGCAGTTTTGCCTGTTTCATGCGATTCAGATAAGCCTTATATTCCCTTGTCCTGGTCTCTTCTTTAAGGACGTTCTCCAGGAAATCCTGATAGGTCGGCTTCGAGTTCTGGGCATCAACAATAATCTGGTCAATGTTGTTCGGTATATATGACAGGCGCAGTCTTGCGCAGTACTTCTTTATATGCTCAGAGCTCATGCGAAGATTGCTTTATAGTCGTTGATGTCCGTCTTCTGCGGTCCCTGCTGCAGATCGGGTGAAAGGAGTTCTGCGAGGCTCGGTTCATGAGGCCCCTTGGGCACCCTGCCGAAGTGCTTCTCACAGTAGTTTATGAGATCTCGGGCATTATAGTCTCCCTTGTCGAGGCACACTTCAAAGGATTTGATGAGAGACTCCGGAAGGAAGGATTCCAGTTCGTTGTTTAGTTGGCTGATGTTGGCCCTGTAGTATCTGGGCTTTGTCTCATAGAGGTTCTTCAGCCACATGGCTGCAAGCGTGTTGCCATCAAGGTATGAGAGGATGTAGTTCTCGAGTTCCTTCCTGCCTGGAAGTTTGGCCCTCTGGATGGTCTCGTCGATGACAGACTCTCCGGGAATTGTCGCCAATGGGTGCGTGGCGAGCCTCTTGCCGGTCTCATTGCTGTATATCTCCACATGGTCATCCCTGACGCATACCCATACGAAGGTACCGTCTCCGTTGTATGTGCCGGTGGGGACATTATAGAAGTGACTGTGGAGGTTTATGGTGTTGTCCTTGCGCACAAGATATTCCTTCATGCCGTCCTGAGGAAGGGTGGGAGTTCCATCGTAGGGTTCGAGATATGGGATCTCCTCCCTGAAGGCCTCGTCCGGTATCTGCCTGGTCGTGCTGTGTGGAAGTCCGTTGGCAGTCCTGTCAAGCCAGCGCAGCCCGCTTTCGTTGAGCTTGTCGATGCCCGCGAACTCGCGTCCGCGCAGGAAACCGTACTTGATGTACTTGACCACATTCTCGACCTTGCCCTTGGACTCAGGGTCACTCTTGCGGCAGAACACGCATTCGAAGTGTTCTGATGACACGAACGCCTGGAAGGCCTTGGTCAGGATTACATCGCCGAGGTTCTCGTTGCTGATGAACACCTTGTCCTGGTCGTAGATCATCTTGCGCGGCTTGCCTCCGTAGAACCTGAACGCCAGCTGGTGGGCGTATATCGCCAGCGCCGATGTGAAAGGAGTCCTGCTGAAGTAGACGAACTTGCGACGGCTGCGGCTCATGACCGTTACGAAGAAGTACACTTTCACTCTCCTGGAATCCGTGCGTGACATCCAATACTCGCCGAAATCAACCTGCGCACTCTCCCCGGGTGCTCCCTCAGGCTGCTTCTCGTAGGGGCGGAAAGACTCCTCGTCAGCCTTCTGAATGCCGTATTTGGCGCGGACACGATGTACGAGGTTGAAAACCGTCTTCTCACTCACCTTCGGGAAGTCCGGATGCTTTTCCCTGAGGTGGTCGTTGACTTGACGGCTTGAAAGGCAGGGATGATGGAACAGTTCCTCCTTCACCTCGCCTTCATAAATGTCAAGTCTGTAGCTGAACTCCCGTTCATAGGACTGGCTGCTTTGGAATTCACTGATGCTCATCTTGTCATACTTCATGACTGTCTGTCTGTGCAGACCGAGCTCACGACCTATCTGCACATAATTGAGGCCTTTTGATCTTAATTCTTTGACTTTGTACCACATTACGAGTTTCTTTTGCGGACTCGTGAGTCCTTGTGCATCCATAACTTTTGTTCTTTAGTCATTTACAAAGATATGGATGCCTTTATCTTTTCCCGGCTAAGGTGTCGATTTTACTTTACCAAAATATGTCGATTTACCTTTACCAATAATTGTCGATTCAAAGTTACCTATTACAGGGGAACGAACGAAAACACGAACGGACTCGTCAGGCAGTACCTGCCAAAGCATACAAGCTTCGAGTTCATCACCGACGAAATGCTCCAATCGATAGAGAGCAATCTGAATAGAAGACCAAGAAAAAGATTGAATTATTATACGCCAGACGAATATTATAAACTATTAACAGATACACGGGAAAAAAGTTGCAATCTGATCTTGAATTCAGGATTTGAGAATCAGTTAGGTAATGCAAATATAATAAAAACGGAATGAATTGTTATAAAAATATTATAGGTCTATTATCGATTGATTGGACGCGATATATGATATTTGAAACAAAAAACGCTATGGATGAAATATCAAATATTGATTGTCTATCGCAAGCCGAGATGAACTATGTAAAAGGAGGAGAATGGGTTATTATTAATGGTGAATTAGTGTGGGTTAACGATTAATATGAGCAACTTTCGAGAAATATCAGCCACTGAGATTGAAAATAATCTTTTGAATCTCAAGCAGCTAACCTTTGAAGTAACGGATGTCTGCAATCTTCAGTGTAAATATTGCTGTTATGGTGATATGTATTATGGATATGACAAACGTGAGTCCAAGTGTTTGCCTACATATATAAGCTTCTATGGAGGGGTGCCGCATCTCAATCTGTCAAGGCATTGTGTGAACAGCTACTGGATTATGATAACTTATACTCAATAAAAATTGACTCAAATGATATTCCAGAAGATTGCGAATCTTTCATAGAGCTTATAAATAATAAAGGATAAGGTGTAATTTCATCATGTTTATCAAATTTTGTTTCTCTACCTCCATTCTTTCCTTTCTATTCATCTTAGGATGCAGTTCGGCTTCTCCCGTCGATAACGAACATTTTCCAAATATTTCAATTAAGGAAGACGTGTTGACCCTTGACGGTAAGATTGATTCGAGCCGAGTCAGTTTTATGTTTGACTCTGGATGTTTAGTTGGGTGTCTTATTCCCGATTCCACTTCAAACCGTATTCTCCCTTTCCGCGAAATCAACTATTTCAACGGCGTAGGGAATACGCAGGTTGACTCAATTTTTGTTTGTGGGTTTCCATATAATTCTGTTGATGTAAATATCATTAACAGCAAATTTAAACCACAAATAGCTCCGAATTATGCTTTCGATACCAGAATCTGGCATTTCAATCTCGATTCTTTGTTGCTTAGAATTGATGATGACAGTGGGGCAATAGATGACGCGATAATTATTCCCATAAAATTTACAGAACGAAAAGGCAAAAAGAATGCTCCGATGGTCAACATCCCTATTGTTTTTTCGCAAAACGGTGTATCCATAGAAACTGATTATTATTATTTGCTTGATACAGGAACTCCATATGGATTTGCAATGACAGATCCTACGAAGGAGATTCTATCATTTGTCGATGCAATCGATGCCCGCAATTACATTGATGAATATTCCTTAAAAAAATCAAATAGAAAAATCGTTCAATTTGAAATTGACTTCAAGTTTTTCGATATGACAATCCCGAATCTCACATGTGAGATTGACACAGGTCTGCTTAGTTTCGATTCGGAATTTGGTAATAAATTTCCCCATGATGACAAACCTGTTGTCGGAACGATAGGAATGCGGTTTTTGAAATTTTTTAATTTCGACATGGATCTTCAGAATAAGCGTTTGATTTTGCGCAGAAATTCCTGTAAATTCCCATCTAAGGCTTATAATATGAATCAATTCTGGTGCAATGATTCCGGGGTAGTGCGTAGAATCGGCATTGAGAGCATTGCCTATAAAAATGGCCTTCATATAGGGGATAAGATTGAAATGCTAAACAGAAAAAGAATTGCAGATATGCCGTTAGAAGAAAGGGATAGCTTGATTTCTATGAGTCAACGTCTTGAATTATGCCTGTCGAACGGAAGACTCATACAAATTGAGAGATAAAATGTTTATACAGAGTAGTTTAATAAAAAAACTAAAAATGAGAAAGTTTAATTTTCCAAGTATCGAAAGAAGTATTCTTGACTCTAAAGAAGCTCTTGCAATTGTCGGGGGTAAAACCTGCGGTTGTTCTTGCTATTACCGCAATGTTGGAGATCGTCACTCTCCCGAAATCACAAACGACACGGAGATTAAAGCAGACTTACCTGGTGGAACCGATATCTGGTAATGAGTTTTAAAATTCAAGTATCCATTCATACATTCAGCGCTGCGATAATGCTGTTATTCAGCGCTGGATGTTCTTGTGGCAATTCATCTTGTGAGGGTACAACACAGAGCGACACCACTTATTCATCATTTGCCTTTGATGAATTTGGGCGGATTCGATCCAGTTGTATTATACACTCGAAGAAGTAAGTAGCTATTTTTGACACTGGCGCAAGTGGCCTAATTCTAGATTCTCTTCAATTTAAAAATTTCGTATACAATGATTCTTTGAAGACTAGCATTATACATTATGCTTCTCAGAACATCAGCAAGACCGTCTTGTCTGTTCCTCAGGGCATAGATGTGAAATTTTGTGGAAGGAATCTTCATTTCAAAGAATTTTTCTTAGCTGATGTCAAAGAACGATTCAACGCCGATGTCATATTCCCTTTGCCTAAAGCAAATGAATATGTTATGCATATTGACTACCAAAAGCACGAAATGTCTTTACTTGACTCAATCCCAGGGCAGATTGCATCAACTCATCCTGTGCAATCGACCATTGACATAGATGAAGGAGATATCGTAGTTTCTTTACCATTCTCTTTAATAAATTGCTGCGGTGAAATTTTAAGATTCAATATTAATGGGGCCATTGATACCGGATCCGGCGGTTATTTAATTTCGTACGGAGGTTTGTATACATTAGGCGATAAACATATTGTCTCTTTCATAAACCATGAGCAAAAATATCATTGCCAGACAGGTGATGGTTTATACATTATACCACAAGTCTACCCATATAAGGATATGTTCATAATTAAAGTGAAAAATGACTCGGACATTTCAACCTTGGTTTTTGGAAATGCATTGCTTGCTCACTATGACTTATGGCTTGATTTTAAAAAACTTCGGATGTATGCGCGAGTGCAAGATTATTATGTCCATCCTTATAATGACTTTCTGGAAGCGGAAGGAAAAAATCTTTATGTCACTAAAGTTCAAGAGGGCGTTTATGTTGAATGTTGTAGAAAATCCTCCTTGCTATGGAGTGCAGGATTACGCCATGGTGATCTGATTATAGGTATGGACGGCCATTTTTCCTCCAATATCACAAAAACGGATGTAACTGATTTTTTCCGTGGAGAAGGCAAGCATGAGTTCTATATTTATAGAAATAACGATACACTTACTATATCCTCGAAATCACTCATGTAATAATTTATTCCAGACAGCAACATGACACAATGTCTTGCTAGGCATCGGCACTGCAAATCATTCAGGTGTGTTATGACAGGTACTTTAGGGATTGCCGTTTAATGTTTCCTATTTGAACGAACTGGCGACTTATCCCATCTTCCACCTTCATCAGTTCAGTCATTTTTCAACTTTTATATCTCATTCAGGCCGTTTCGGCCGGATTTCTCGTCTATCCTTGTCGGCAGGAGCGTAATTTCCTCTCCTGAAGTCCATTTCATGTGCATATTTTCGTCTTTAGGCCACTGGCTAGTGTTACTGAAATGATAAATGCAACGAAAACGGAAATGAGGCTGGTCGTTCGTCAAATTTGCTGAAGAACCACTTTTTTCAGGAGAATACAGGAAGCGGAACAGTTTAAAAAAAGAGTGCGCCGCAATTTCACAATTGCGGCGCTTTCTCTTTCTAACCTAAAACTTAACCTATGAAAAAACTATCTGCCTCTTTTTATTACAAAGCGCGTGCCACAAATTTTTACACTGGTCAAAATCTTTGTCAGAACACTATACAAAGCCGATTTTTTCCCTTCGAAATGACGAAATCAATCGATGAATTGACAAAATCGGGGACTAAAACATCTTCGTATCGAGGTTCTTCTGGAAGATGAGTTCCTCCGCGGAACGTTTTGGCACGTGATGGACTCCGTCGGCGTCGCGCCAGTACTTGCAGTCTTCGTCATGCATCTCCTCGATCACTACCTTCTCTCCGGGCACGCCAAGTGCGAAGACGCGAAGAATCTTCATGAAATCAGGAATGTGGAGGGTATCGGCGAGCACTTCCCTCTTTACCGAGTCGATGATGCATCCGCCATATCCGAGGTCGGTAGCTTCAAGCATGATGCTCTGGGCGGCAATTCCGTCATCGCAGGAAAATACAGGCGAGATGCGCATGTCATGAAGCTGGACTATATAAGCGGAAGGACGCTCCACTTCCTCGGGGCCATCCCAGTCGCTGAGATAACCAGCCCAGGCAAGAGTGGGGAAAATCTTGGCGCAAAGCGCAGGGTCGTTGACAATGAAATATTTAAGGGTCTGCTTGTTGCGGGCTGAAGGTGAGAGCCTGGCCGCCTCGATCATCAGGTTCAGCGAGGCGTCGTCCACAGGATGGCTCTGGACGAACCTCCTGCAGCTTCTGTTCTTTTTAATAAGGTCTATCTGGCTTTCCATCATTTGTTCTTTTTGTTCTGTCCGGGATAGAACATCGTGGACTTGGCAGGCTTGTTTGCCGAAGCAGCGGGCGCAGCCATAGGCTTCGGCTTGGTGGCATCCGTTTCAGCTGCGGCGGCAGGTACGGGAGCCTGTGAAGCGGCAGGGACAGCCTTGGCAGAGGATGGTGCAGGAGCCGAAGCACCTGCAGGAGCTGATGCCGGAGTGGAAGAAATGCTCTTGACGGGCATTATGGACAGTATCTTCACATCGTTGACCGGCCTGTCCCTGGAATCTGTAGGCTCTGCGGCAATCCTGTCGACCACATCCATTCCTTCTATGACTTCACCGAAAACGGTGTAGGCTCCGTCAAGCTGCTTGCAAGTAGATTCATTCTGGACGATGTAGAATTGGGACCCGGATGACTCGCGGCGAGGGTTTGCATCGTCGCCGCGACGGGCGGCGGCGACTGCCCCCTTCTTGTGAAGGTGATTGGGAAGGATTTCTGCCGGAATGGTATAGCCCGGGCCTCCGGTTCCGATGAGGGCGGTCTTGGAGGTGTCCTTGCTATAAGGGTCTCCGGTCTGGATCATGAAGCCGTTGATGACGCGGTGGAAAAGGATGTTGTCGTAAAAGCGCTTCGAAGCGAGCTTCTCGAAATTATTCCTGTGGAGCGGAGTGTCGGAATAGAGCTTGATGGTGATGGAGCCTTTTGTGGTAAGGATCCTGAATACAGGCTCTGCGGCAAGACTGTCGGGATTGAATGCGGGAGTATTGGAAGCAGGAGTCGCCTCTTCGGCCGTTCCTGCCTGCTTTGCCTTCGGCTTGCAGCCAAAAAGCATCATGAAAGCGGCTGCCACGGCAACCGCAGCGATAATTGACTTGTAGGATTTCATAAGCATGATGTATCTTCTATGTTTCGGGCAAATTTACTGCAAAAAAACATATCTTTGCCCTCACAAGAATCCGATATGGCAAATCCTTTCAAGCAGCTTGCCGGCGATACGGCTATATATGGTCTCAGCACCATCCTGGCCAGGATCATCAATTTCTTTCTTGTACCCCTATATACGAGAATACTGTCCAAGACCAACTATGGAATCGTAACCGAATTCATGGCCTACATCGCCGTGCTTCAGGTCGTCCTGACGCTGGGGCTTGAAACCGGATGCTTCAGGTTCGCATCGAAGGATGGCATAGACAAGGAAAAGGTCTTTTCGAACGCCTTCATGACCGTTTTCCTGTTCTCCGCGCTCTTCTGCGTCCTGATGATAGCGTTCGCCACGCCTCTTGCCAATGCGATGGGCTATGCCGGATACGAGAACTGCATGATATACATGGGCGGAACGCTTCTGATGGACTGCTCCACGGCCATCATCTTCGCGCGCCTGAGATACGAGCACAAGGCAATGAAATTCGCATTGATCAAATGTGCCAAGATCTTCACCGAAACAGGTTCCAACCTGGTTTTCTTCCTGCTGATGCCAAGGTATTTCGCTGCACATCCTGATAACTGGCTACTGAGATTCATCAGTCCGACCCCCGACTTTTCTTATGTCATCTTTGCAATATTCGTCAGCAGCATAGTCTGCACCTTGCTGCTGATTCCGGACATATTCAAGCTGAAGTTCAAATTCGACAGATCCGTCTGGAAGCCGTTGCTGCTCTATTCATTGCCTTTGATGGTGGCGGGGCTGCCGGGAATCCTGAACGATTTCATGGACAGGATCCTGATGCGCTACTGCAACAGCAATCCGGCCACCTGGAGGGCAGACCTTGGCGTTTACCAGGCAGGAGTGAAGATAGCGGTGATCATGTCGCTTTTCATACAGATGTTCCGCTATGCGGCGGAGCCGTTCTTCTTCCAGAGGCAGAAAGACCAGGATTACAAGCAGATGTATGCAAAAGTGATGGATTACTTCGTGGAATTCTGCATGTTCATATTCTTGGGCGTCACGCTTTACATTGACATTATCGGACTGCTGCTGGGACGGGATTTCAGGGTAGGCCTTTCCATCGCGCCGATAATGCTGATGGCATACGTGGTGCTAGGAATGAATTTCAACGTCTCGATGTGGTACAAGCTCAGCGGAAAGACGAATTACGCCATCTGGATCACTTTGGCGGGAATGCTCGTTACATTGGCTGTCAACCTGGTTTTCATGCCGGTATACTCCTATCACGCAGCAGCATGGGCGCACCTCGCCAGCTACTCCGTCATGATGGGGCTGAGCATCTGGCTTGGCAACAAGTACTTCCCCATTCCATATCACTGGCACAAGATTATCGTGACGATAGCAGTCGGACTGATGTTCTATGGAACAAGCACGTTCCTCCCCGAGATGAGGCTCAGATGGAAACTGCTGGTCCATACGGCATTGCTTGCATCATACGTATATGTATGGTTCAAGTTCGAGAACATTACCTTCGCAAGGATCAAGTCATTCTTCAAACCGGCCAAGGCCGCAAAATCCAATCAAGATGAAATTGAAAATAGTTAACCGATCAAGCAATCCCCTCCCATCCTACGCAACGCTTCAGTCCGCCGGACTCGACCTCCGTGCAAGCCTGGGAGAGCCACTGACCCTGAATCCAATGCAACGCGCAATGGTCCCCACAGGGCTTTTCATTGAACTTCCGGAGGGCTTCGAAGCACAGATAAGGCCCCGCAGCGGGCTCGCAGCGAAGCATGGAATCTCGATAGTCAATGCTCCCGGAACCATCGATGCAGACTACAGAGGAGAAATCAGGGTGCTGCTGGTCAACCTATCAGACGAACCTTTCGTCATCGAGAATGGAGAAAGGATAGCCCAGATGATCATAGCCAGATACGAAAAGGCCGAACTGATGGAAGTCGGATCTCTGGATGAATCCGAGCGCGGAGAAGGCGGCTTCGGCTCCACAGGAACAAAATAAGATTATGGAAATAAAGGATCTATACTCCATTTACCGCACTTGCAGCGGAGTTACCACTGACAGCAGGAATGTAACTGAAGGTTCGATGTTCTTCGCCCTGAAGGGCGACGCATTCGACGGCAACGACTTCGTGGCCAAAGCTTTGGCTTCCGGAGCCAAATATGCAGTGGCCAGCAGGCCGGAACTTGCATCGGACAAGGTAGCCTATGTGCCCGACACGCTGAAGGCAATGCAGGAACTTGCTGCCTACAACCGAGCGCAGCATCAGATTCCCGTTCTGGCGATTACGGGAACCAACGGAAAGACAACGACGAAGGAACTCGTCTACTCGGTCCTATCGAAGAAATTCAGGACGACGGCCACTGCCGGCAACCTCAACAACCACATCGGAGTGCCTCTTACACTGATGCGGATAAAGGATGACACCCAGATAGCCGTAGTGGAAATGGGCACGAGCCATCCGGGCGAAATAACTTTTTCCACATCTCTCGGGCATCCTACGCTCTGCCTCATTACAAATGTCGGGAAGGCGCATCTGGAAGGCTTCGGCTCACTTGAAGGAGTGAAGAGAGCGAAGGGAGAGATGTACGATTTCGTTGCAGCCAACGGCGGAAAGGCGTTCCTGAATGCAGACAATCCGATTTTGTGCGAAATGGCCGCACAGCGAAGCGGAATGCATTGTATCAGATATGGCTGTTCCATGCAGGGCTGCAGGATCCTGCCCGTTTCGGAAGAGCATCCTTTCCTGCGCATATCGGTCCCTTCCATCGGCCTGATGGAAACTCATCTGGTAGGGCAATACAATGCAGACAACGTCCTGGCTGCTGTCTGCGTAGGAAGATACTTCGGGGTGCCGGCCGACGACATCAAGGCTGCCATAGAGAGCTACATGCCTTCCAATAACAGGTCCCAGATGGCCAAGACAGAGCATAACCTGCTGATAGTAGACACCTACAATGCAAATCCTACATCGATGCGCGCATCGCTGCATAATTTCGCAGCGACTTCCTTCGATCACAAGTGCGTGATTCTTGGAGACATGCTGGAGCTTGGCGAGGCATCTCCGGCTGAACATAAAGGAATTCTGGAACTTGTGAAGTCCTTCGGATTCGAAAAGGCCCTATTTGTCGGCAGGGAATTCGAGGCGGCAGGGGCGAAGCCGGTTTATGAAGACATCGAAGAGCTGAAGAAGGCACTGGAAGCCGACCCTCTGGAAGGCAAGACCATACTGATAAAGGGCTCGCACGGAATCAAACTCGAGCAATTGAACGATTACAAACGTTTATAAACGGATAAGTTCCTATAATTAAGCTGATTGAAAAATGAAATTACTGTTGATGCTCCTCGTTTCAGGCCTGACTGGATTCGTAAACCCATTCATCGGCACTGACGGCCACGGACACACTTTCCCAGGCGCCACATATCCTTTCGGAATGGTGCAGCTCAGCCCTGACACTCGTCTTGAAGGCTGGGACGGCTGCTCAGGGTACCACTACTCAGACAAAGTGGTCTACGGCTTTTCTCATACACACCTAAGCGGAACAGGGTGCTCCGACTATGGCGACATCCTTCTGATGCCAGTCGAAGGGTACGTAAAGGCGGCATTGACACACGACGACTATTCTTCAGGATTCTCGCACGGCTCCGAAAGTGCGAAGCCAGGCTATTACAGCGTCCATCTTGACAGATGGAATGTGGACGTCGAGCTGACTGCCGGAAGAAGGACCGGGATGCACCGCTACACTTTCAAGGAAAAGGCGAAGCCTGAAGTAATGATGGACTTCAACCACCGCGATTCAGTCATTGGCGCCCGGATTTCGGTCACAAAGACAAAGACTTCCACCATCGTAAAGGGGCTCAGACGGTCTTACGGATGGTCCGGCGACCAGCCTGTCTTCTACTATATAGTATATTCTGCTCCGGCAATCAACGTATGGCAGCAGGACAGCACCAGGTTGCTCCTCCAATTTCCAAAGCAGGCCGACGGCAGGATAATCGCCAAGATAGGCCTTTCATCCGTTTCGGAAGAGAATGCCAAAGCGAACCTCGATTCCGAGATGCCTGAGGGCAGCTTCGATTTCGAAGCATTGCGCAGGTCCACTCTTGCCGCCTGGGAGAAGTATCTGGACAAAATAGAAATCCCGACGGAAGACAAGGACGCCGCTACGACATTTTACACCGCCCTCTACCACACCGCCATGGCTCCAAATGTCATGTCTGACGTCAACGGAGATTATTACGGCCATGACAAGCAAATCCACAAGGCTGTCGGCTACGACCAATACACTGTCTTCTCGCTCTGGGACACTTTCCGCGCCCTGCATCCTCTGATGACCATCATCGAGCCGGAAAGGACAAGCGATTTCATCAGCTCTTTCCTCGCAATTTATTCACAGTCAGGAAGGCTGCCAGTCTGGGAACTCTGGGGCTACGAAACCGAATGCATGATCGGATTCCATTCAGTTCCGGTCATCGTAGACGCCTATGCCAAAGGAATCCGCGATTTTGACGCAGACCTGGCACTTGACGCAATGGTTGCAAGCGCAAATTACCCCAAGTTCGGCCTAGAAGAGTTCAACCGATATGGTTACGTCCCCGCCGACAAGGCGCGCGAGTCAGTATCGAAGACTCAGGAATACGCATTCGACGACTGGTGCATCGCATCGTTCGCCCAAAAATTGACCGACGCCAAGATGGGCAAGCTGACAAATGTTCCTGGAAAGCTTGACTCACTCGACGCCTTCGCTTATGGACGATATAAAAAAGTCTATGAAGAATACATCAGAAGAGCCAGGTATTGGAAGAACCTCTTTGATCCTGAGACCCATTTCATGAGGCCTCGTTTCGCCGACGGCTCCTGGCTGACTCCTTTCAATCCCAAGCAGCTTGGAACGCACTATACGGAAGGCAATGCCTGGCAATACAGCTTCATGGTTCCTCAGGACATCGACACATTCATAAAGATGTACGGCGGAGACAAGGCCTTCTGCGAGCGTCTTGATTCTCTTTTCAACACTTCATCCGAAGTGGAAGGCTTCATAAGCGACGTTACCGGCCTCATAGGCCAGTATGCACAAGGCAACGAACCAAGCCATCACATGGCCTATCTTTATTCCTATGCCGGAGAGCCGGAAAAGACTGCATATTATGTCGACAGGATATGCAAGACTCTTTACGGTCCAGGTCCGGACGGACTCTGCGGCAACGAAGACTGCGGCCAGATGAGTGCCTGGTACGTCTTCAGCGCACTCGGATTCTACCCTGTCACGCCCGGGACTGACATTTACGTCATCGGCACTCCGCAGTTCGACCGCGCCATAATCCATCTTTCAAACGGCAACAGATTCACAATCAACGCTAAGCGCGCATCGTCCTCTGACATCTACGTGCAAAGCGCTACATGCGGTTCCTATCCTGAGCACTTCCGTTCTTTCATCACCCACGATCAGATAATGGCTGGCGAAGACCTGTTAATGGTCCTCGGCCCAAAAGCTGGCGAAAAGTTTGGTCGCCGTGATGCCGACAGGCCTCATACCGCCATCGACTTCGAGCCAAGACAAGACAGAATCCGGTAATCATCATTCAGCCTGGTTGGCGCCTGGGCCGTCTGTCCCGTCGAAGACGTATGTGGCATAATCGTACCCCATGACATCATAAAGCTTGCGCATCCTGTTCAGGCGAACCAGGAATGCATCGTAATCCTTCTGCGACGGATCGCACCACTGGCCTTCGGAAAGCGCGTCGGCGCGAGGGATCATCATGTGGATGACCTGTTTGCCTGAAGGAATGTATTCCGTCCAGATATTTGCCTGAGCTCCAAGGATGTGCTTCTGCTGATCGACGGTAAGGCTGTCGGGCATGGGATCGAAGCCATAGACCTTCTTGACCGGGATGTAACCGCCGATTGCCAGAGGCTCTCCGGATTTGGCGGGGTCGCCGGTCTGATAATAGTCGAAATAGCAGTAAGTATTAGGCGACATGATTACGTCGCACCCCTTTCTTGCAGCCTTGATGCCACCTATCGATCCGCGCCAGGACATTACGGTTGCGCTGTCACATTGTCCGCCATCGAGAATTTCATCCCATCCGATGACCTTGCGCCCCTTTGCTTCGATGATCTTTTCCGCAAACTTCATGAAATATCCCTGAAGGGCATCTTCGGGGGTCTTGACGTCCTTGACCTTGTCGAGCTTTTCAGACTTTATCATAGCCTGGCACTTCGAGCAGCTGTCCCAGCGGACGCGAGGGCATTCGTCGCCGCCGATATGGATGTATTTCGATGGAAAGATATCCATTATCTCGTTCAGGACGTCGGTGATGAAATCATAAGTCTTGGGATTTCCGGCACAAAGCACGTCATCAGCGATGCCCCACTTCTCCCAAACCTTATATGGTCCGCCTGTGCAGCCCAATTCGGGATATGAAGCAAGTGCTGCCATCATGTGGCCCGGCATGTCTACTTCGGGTATGATGGTGATGTGACGGGCGGCAGCATAAGCAACAAGTTCCTTCATCTGTTTCTGAGTGAAGAAGCCTCCGTAAGGAACGCCGTCATATTTCCCTGAATTATGGCCGATCACAGTCTGTGCCCTCTTGGAACCCACTTCCGTCAACAGAGGGTAATTCTTCATTTCCATTCTCCATCCCTGGTCATCCGTGAGATGGAAATGCAAGACATTCATATTGTGGAGAGCCATTATGTCCAGGTACTGCTTCACCGTATCCAGCGGCACAAAGTGGCGGGATACGTCAAGGTGCATTCCACGATAGCCAAACCGAGGCTGGTCGCTGATCGAAGCCAAAGGATATTGCACCTTCCTGAGCTTTCCTGCGGGAGCGGCCTTGCAAAGAGTCTGAATGGCATAGAACTGTCCGGCCGGAGATCCCTTCACCGTAATGGCATCGGAAGTGACATCGATGGTATATGCTTCGCTCCCGGCTGGGGCATCGGCATCATTGCGAAGATAGATTGCATCTTTGGAAGCCTCCTGCCCCCCGGCATCCTTGAGACTGATTCCGGTGAACTTGAGCATTTCGTCTTCGAGCATCTTCGCATTGGCCTGAGAAGCCGAATCGGCATCAGGAATTACGGTCGTTGAACCGGTAAGGTTAAAGAAAGCAGTGCTGTCCGAGACACTAACAGTCTTAGGCAGGGGAATGACATTGTAGTCGGCCTTGCCGACAGTTCCTGCGCAGGAAAAAAACAGGCAGCAAGCACCTGTGAGAGCCAAAGCACACAACGATTTTTTCATTTTAATTAATCGGTTTGATTATCGTTACAAATTTGGCAAAAATTCGGTGAAACAGCAACCTTCGAGGTTGAATTATGCTTATATTTGTAAAAACTACCAATTACTGAAATGGAAGAAACCGACCGCAGGAATTTTCTGAAAAAATCTGCAATCTTGGGAGCGGCAGCTCTTGTAACTCCTTCACTTCTTAAAAATTCTGGCTCATCGATTCGCGCCGCCGACAACGCCGCCATCCCTCAAGACATTGAAGGGTTAGGGCCTCTCGAAGGTACTGGCTCCCTTATAGTTCCTCATGGAAATGCATTGAAGATCACAGGGACATTCCTGGACGAGATCTCGCATGACATCCCCCACCAGAACTGGGGCATCAAGGAATGGGACCGTGATTTCCGCTACATGAAAGACATCGGCATCGATACCGTCATAGAAATCCGCAGCGGCTATAGGAAATTCATCACATGGCCTTCCCCTTACCTTTTGGGCAAAGGCTGTTACATGCCAAGCGTGGATCTCGTAGACATGTTCCTCTTCCTGGCAGAGAGATACGGCATGAAGTATTACTTCGGCCTTTACGACAGCGGCAAGTATTGGGATACAGGAGACATGACCTGGGAAATCAAGGACAACCAATACGTAATCGATGAAATATGGAAAATGTACGGCGAAAAATACAAGAGTTTCGGCGGCTGGTACATAAGCGGAGAGATATCCCGCGCCACCAAGGGCGCCATCGGCGCATTCCACATGCTTGGAAAGCAATGCAAGGACATTTCCGGTGGCCTTCCAACCTTCATCTCGCCTTGGATTGACGGGAAGAAGGCTGTCATGGGAACCAAGGAAATGACCAAGAAAGACGCAGTCAGCGTCGAGCAGCACGAGAAGGAATGGGACGAGATCTTCGATGGAATCCACGATGTAGTCGATGCCTGCGCATTCCAGGATGGCCATATCGACTATGACGAGCTCGACGCCTTCTTCAGCGTGAACAAGCGTCTGGCTGACAAATACGGAATGAAGTGCTGGACGAACGCCGAAAGCTTCGACCGTGACATGCCTATCAATTTCCTCCCCATAAAGTTCGACAAGCTGCGCATGAAGCTGGAAGCCGCGAAACGCTGCAATTACGATAAGGCCATCACATTCGAATTCAGCCACTTCATGAGTCCACAATCATCTTATTTCCAAGCGCATCATCTTTATGACCGCTATAAGGAATATTTCGACATGATTTAACATCCCCCATATAATCTTAATGAAAAAGGACATCAATTACGGATATATGGTATTCCTCGCCTTTGCAGCCGCTATGGGAGGAATACTTTTCGGTTATGACACCGCCGTCATCAGCGGAACCATCCCGCAAGTCACATCACAATTTGGATTGAGCACCGCACAATCCGGCTGGTTCGTAGGCTCCGCCCTCATCGGCTCCATTATCGGCGTAGCCTTTGCCGGCATTCTCAGCGACAAGCTCGGCAGAAAGTGGACCATGCTGATCGCTTCTGTCTGTTTCACCGTGTCCGCCATAGGCTGCTGCCTTCCCGGCATGAGCTTCGACTTCAATTCCCTTGTCGCCTACCGCATTATGGGCGGGCTGGGCATCGGCATCGTAAGTATCGTATCCCCACTTTATATTTCCGAAGTATCTGCGGCAAAATACCGCGGCACGCTCGTTTCGATGTACCAGCTCTTCATCACGGTGGGCTTTGTATTGGCTTATCTTGTGAATTTCAAGCTTCAGGCATCATCCATGAACACCGCTCTCCATTCAGGCAGCCCTATGTGGCATCAAGTCTTCATCACAGAAGTCTGGAGAGCGATGTTCGGAGCAGAGACCATCCCCTGCATTCTTTTCCTGGCGGTCATATCCTTCATTCCGGAAAGTCCTCGCTGGCTTATCCTCAAGAATAGGGAGCCTGCTGCCCGCACCATCCTCAAGCGGATTTACCGCAATCCTGAAACCGTAGAAGATCAAGTCAATGCCACCAGTTCCATGCTTAAAGGAGACTCAGGCACCAAGAACGAGTGGGCAATGCTTCGCGAACCTGGCATCCTGATAGCAGTCATCATTGGGGCCTGCATCGCCATACTGGGCCAATTCATGGGAGTCAATGCAGTCCTTTACTACGGCCCGACCATTTTCCAGCAAGCCGGACTTTCAGCTGCAAATTCATTGTATTCTCAAGTATATGTCGGCCTCGTCAACATGGTTACTACCATTATAGCCATGGTCATCATCGACAAGGTCGGCCGAAAGAAACTTATATACTTCGGCGTCAGTGGAATGATCATCACTCTTCTCGCCATCGCCGCATACTTCCAATTCGGAACCGCCTGGGGCCTGGCGAACACTTTCCTGCTTGTCTTCTTCCTTCTTTACGTATTCTGCCAAGCCATTTCCATCAGCGCTGTAGTATTCGTCCTTCTTTCTGAAATGTATCCTACCAAAGTCCGCGGCCTGGCGATGTCCATAGCCGGCTTCGCCCTCTGGATAGGCACATATCTCATCGGACAGCTCACCCCTGTCATGCTCGAAGGCCTGAAGCCTGCCGGCACATTCCTCCTTTTCGCCGTCATGTGCATTCCTTACATGCTTATCATGTGGAAGCTTGTTCCCGAGACCACAGGCAAGACCCTTGAGGAAATAGAGTGCTATTGGAAAAAATACGACAAAAAATAAGCTATCGATATGGATAATTCTGAAAAATCTTACTTACTGGAATGTAGGACGCATTACCTTAATTCGCTGAAAGGCGATGTAATGCCGTTCTGGATGGAGCACGGCCTCGACCGCGTAAACGGCGGAGTCTATACTTGCGTAGACCGCGACGGGACTCTCATGGACAGCACCAAGTCGGTGTGGTTCCAAGGGCGGTTCGGCTTCATCGCAGCCTACGTCTACAACAATATCAAAAGGGAGCCTCAATGGCTCGAAGCATCCAAGAGCTGCATTGACTTCATTGAGAATCATTGCATTGACTCTGACGGCCACATGTTCTTCACGGTCACGGCAGAAGGCGCTCCAGTCCAGAAGCGGCGCTACGTCTTCTCGGAATGTTTCGCCGCAATGGCAATGGCAGAATATTCCAAAGCCACCGGCAACCGCCAATACGCCCAAAAGTCGCTCGACATGCTGAAAAACATCCAACGCATGCTGAACACTCCCGGATTCCTTCCTCCGAAAACTTATATCCCAGGCAGAAGCCATTCCATAACGATGATGCTCATCAATGTCGTCGCAGTCATCCGTCAGGTGATTAAAGATCCTGCAATGGAGCTTCAGGTCGACCAGAGCATTTCCGATCTGGCAAGATACCACTTGCATCCTGAATACAAGGCCCTCCTTGAAAGCGTCGGTCCTGAAGGTGAGTTCCAGGACACTCTGGCCGGCCGCACCATCAATCCGGGGCATTGCATTGAAACCTCATGGTTCATTCTTGAAGAAAGCAAGCGTCGCGGCTGGGAGCAGAAGACCAAAGACCTTGGCCTGCAGATATTCGACTGGGCATGGGATTGGGGATGGGACGAGCCTTATGGCGGCATGATAAACTTCCGGGACTGTCGCAATTTCCCTTCTCAGGATTATTCACAGGACATGAAGTTCTGGTGGCCTCAATGTGAAGCCATCATCGGTTCGCTTTACGCTTATCTTGCCACAAAGGACGAGAAGTACCTTATCCGCCACAAAATGATCAACGATTATGCCTTCAAGGTATTCCCTGACAGCAGATACGGAGAATGGTACGGATATCTTCATCGCGACGGCTCCGTCGCCCAGCCTGCCAAGGGCAACATCTTCAAGGGACCTTTCCACATCCCAAGAATGATGACCAGGGCTTCGATGCTGATCGAGGAAATCCTCAAGGACGAATAGCACAGGATAAACTAACCAATAACATACTTATGGACCAATCTATCAAAGCGTTCCACGGCGGGAAATTCATCTTGGCGTTCATTGCCCTGATGTTCTTTTCAGTTTCAGCATTCGCGCAGCAAAAGACGGTGAACGGAACCGTCTCTGACAACTCAGGCGAACCTCTCGCCGGCGCATACGTGGTCGTGAAAGGCACGACAAACGCTACGATGACCGGCAATGACGGCAAATATTCCATCAAGTGCAAAGTCGGCGATGTCCTGACTTACACTTATCTTGGAATGACAGACCAGAACATCGCGGTCGGCGCGCGAGATGTCATAAACGTCACCCTTGCTCCTGCAGCCACTTCCATTGAAGAAGTAGTAGTAGTCGGCTACGGCCAGCAAAAGAAGACCACTCTCACCGGTTCCGTTTCGCAAATCTCCGGCGATGAGCTCATCAAGGCTCCTTCCACAAACGTTTCCTCACTTCTCGGAGGCCGCGTTTCCGGTATCGCTTCCGTCCAGGAATCCGGTCAGCCGGGCGCCGACCAGGCATCCATCACCATCCGCGGCTCCCGTTACGACGTCACCTACATCGTCGACGGCATGCCTCGCTCACTTGACGAAGTAGACCCTAACGATATCGCCACCGTCTCCGTCCTTAAGGATGCGTCAGCTGCGGCCGTCTACGGCCTGAAATCTGCCGGCGGCGTCATCATCATCACCACCAAGAAAGGCGACCAGGGAAAGAACACTATCAGCTACAACGGTTCGTATGGCATCTCCACCAACGCCAATTTCCCTAAATTCCTCAACGCCGAACAGTTTGCCTGGTATTACAACAAGGCCAGTGAAATGGACGGCTATGATCCGGTCTTCACTCAGCAGGAAGTAGCATTGATGACCAACGGAGACGACTCAGACGGATGGGGTGACACCGACTGGATCGGCAAGGTATTCGGCATCGGCAAGAACCAGAAGCATAACATCTCCGTTCAGGGCGGCACCGACAAGTTCCGTTATTTCGCTTCCATCGGCTACCTGGGTCAACAGGGAAATATCAAGAACTACCTCTACGACAAATTCAACATCCGCACGAACATCGAATCGCAGATCAACGAGGACCTCAAGCTGACAGTCGGCATTTCCGGCCAAACAGACAGGACCAGCCAACCGGGATTCTCCTCCGGCGGTTCCGAATCTGACGCCACCTGGATGTCAGTCGCACGTCAGGCTATCGCTTCCTTGCCTTATTTGCCGATGACTTACGACGGACTTCCTGTTGCAAGCAAGAACAGTTATGGCCAAGGTTCCAGCCCAATCGCAGCAGTCGAAGAATCAGGCTATAACAAGAATCAGGGCTACGACTTGCAGACTAATCTTGAATTGGAGTATAAGATTCCTTCCATAATAGGCCTTACAGCAAAAGTCGTAGGTTCGTACGACCACGGTTATTCCACCAGCAAGATATTGGCGACGCCTTATTACGTCATGGTTGCCAACCTTCCGACCGATGGCTCCACAAACATCAACTATATCAAGAGCCTCGATGTCCGCGGCACATCTTACAATACCCTCGGCGAAGGTCTCTCTCAGTATACCCAGGCCATCGGCAATGCTTCTCTCGAATATGTCAAGACCATCGCCGAAGATCACCACATTGACTTGATGGCTCTCGGTGAAATCCGTCAGTACGATTTCAACGGCTTCGCCGCTTACGGCAAGAACCTTCCTTTCGCAGAACTCCCGGAATTGAGCTTTGCGACGCCAAATGACTCTCCTATAAGTGGTTACAGCGGCAAGACCCGTTCCTTAGGCTTTGTTTCCCGTATCCGTTATGACTATGCCGACAAATATCTTTTCGAATTCACTGGCCGTCTCGACGGCTCCTACAAATTTGCCGGCAACGTCGCCGGGAAACGATACGGCTTTTTCCCGGCTGTTTCACTGGGTTGGAGAATGTCGGAAGAACACTTCATCAAGGACAACCTGCCACAGATCAACAACCTGAAGTTGCGCGCATCCCTCGGAGAGTTGGGAAGTGATTCAGTGTCAGAGTATTCATTCCTCAATCAGTACTCTTTCGACAATCCGCTTTACATCAACGGGACCCGCAACAACGCGCTTTACACATCAGGGCTTGCAAATCCTAATCTAACCTGGGAACACATCCGCTCCTATAATTTCGGTATCGACGTAGGCCTTTGGAATGATATCCTTACTTTCTCCATCGATGGCTTCTACAACTACAACTACGATATACTGCAGTACATGGGCGGAAGTTATCCGCCTTCAATGGGCGGGTACTATCCTTCTTACGAAAACTATAGCGCCACTGATTCCAAGGGTGTCGACATCGTCATAGGGCATAAAAACACCATCGGAAGCGGAAAGGACGCTTTCACTTACGGAGTCAACCTGAACATCAGCTACGCCTACAGCCGATGGCTAAAGTATCCTGACAGCGTCAACACTCCCGATTACCAATGTCTCACAGGTAAGGAGACCGGCATCATGCTGGGATGGATCGCTGACGGCCTCTACCAGAGCGAAGAGGAAATAGACAATTCTCCTTGGCCATTCGGCCAGCGTCCTCGCGTCGGCGACATCAAGTATGAAGACCTCAACGGCGACGGCGTGGTCGAGTACGCCGACAAGGCATTTGTCGGACGAACCAACCGTCCTGAACTTTCTGCCGGACTGAACCTTTCAGCCGCCTGGATGGGATTCGACCTGAACATGCTTCTCACAGGCGCTGCATTGTTTGACATCTCCCTCACAGGCACGTATTATAATGGCAATGACGACAATACGATTTTCACTTCTACGTTCAAAGAAGGAGGTAACTCTCCTGTATATCTCGTTGAACAAGCTTGGCGTGAAGACAATGCCAACGGAACTTACCCTCGACTCTCTGTAAACTCGCCAACCAATAATAATGGACTTGCGAGCACCTTCTGGTTCCGCGATGGAAAGTACCTCCGACTGAAAACAGTCCAACTCGGCTACACAATTCCAAAGAGCATCACCGAGAAGATAGGTAGCTCCAACATACGCATTTACCTTGACGGATCCAACCTATTCACACTTAGCGGACTGCCTCAAGGCATCGATCCTGAATCCCCGGGAGTGAACAACGGTTATTATCCTCAGCAGAGGACCTTCATGGCCGGAATTTCTTTGACTTTCTAATCGGAGGAGGAAACTATCATGAAAAAGATTACATACATAATTATCCCAATAATCTGCCTGGCAGGTCTTTCCGGATGCAAATTCCTCGACATGACCCCTACGGACAGTGTCTCCGACAAGCTCGTATGGGCGAACACGACCTACGCGGAGTATAACATCAACTCCTTTTATCACTACATCGACGCCCTCGGACAGTTCGACACCGGCCAGTCCAATGTCGGAATCACCGAAGGAATGACCGATGAACTTAAATACGGCTGCACGGCACAGAACACCCACATGTGGTTCGCGAATGAAATCGCTTACAACGAGAATGGGCAAGGCCTTGCACCGAGCACCGCAGCCTTCTATCTTGGCAGCTGGAGCTATCTCTATGGAAACATAGAATCCATAAACCAGGCGATCGCCGACCTTGAACTTTACAAGACCAATTTCAGCGACGAAGACTACGACCGTCTTATGGGCGAATGCCGGTTCTTCCGAGGCTGGATGTATTTCGAGCTCACCAAGCGCAGCCAGCAGTGCATACTCTACGATGAGGATTTGAGCAAATATAAACGTAACACGCCTCTGAACAGCGAAAAGGAATGCTGGGACTTCGTCGAGGCCGACCTCGAATATGCAGCCACGAACTTGCCTCAGACGTCAAGCACACACCGTCTCACAAGCGGAGCAGCCAATGCCATGCTTTCCAGAGCAATGTTATATGCCGAGCGCTGGGATGTCGCACAGAAGGCTGCTGATGCAGTCATCGATTCAGGAGTCTACTCTCTTATGTCGAGTTACACCGCTGCTTGGTCCACCCTCGCCAAAGACGGGAATACCGAGGCAATCCTCGACTATGAATACAACAAGGAAGGCGTGACCCACAACTTCAACGACAATTTCACCCCTGGCGGCGACACTCATTCCAGCATCAACGCAAAGGGGACACCGACTCAGGAGATGGTCGAGAGCTATGAGCTTGCCAAGGGCGGATTCACCGACTGGAGCGCATGGCACACCACCTCAGGGACTGCCGCCACTCCTCCATGGGACAAGCTCGAGCCGCGTTTCGCCGCCACCATACTTTACAACGGGTGCAGCTGGAAAGGCCGCACCATCGAAGCCTATGTTGGTGGCGCAGACGGATTCCAGGCCTGGAAGGTCAAGCCGACAACTGACGGAATGTCGACCACCGGCTATTTCCTCCGCAAGCTTCTCGACGAAAGCTGGGACTATTCGGTTTACGACCGTTCTCTTGAACCTTGGATTGCCATTCGCTACGCAGAGGTACTGCTCAATGGTGCCGAGGCATACTGTCACGGAGACAATGCCAATGCCAGCAAGGCTCGCGGCTATGTCAATCAGGTCCGCGCCCGCGTGAACCTGCCAAAACTGACTTCGAGCGGCGACGACCTTCTTTCGGACATCATGCACGAACGCAAGGTCGAACTCGCCTTCGAGGGCCAGCAGTATTGGGACATGCGCCGCTGGAAGCGCTCCGAATCAGAGTATTCGAACTACCGCGTGCATGGCCTCCGCATTGACAAGACCACAGCCGGATACACATATACTTACGTTGAGGCGGACGACGTCGACCGCCAATTCTCTGCGAAGCTTTACCAGATTCCGCTGCCACAGGACGAGCTTGAGAACAATTCCGCTGTCAAGCAATTCAGCGTATGGAACTAATTTTAAATGACTACTGCAATGAAAAATAAGATACTTCTTCTTTTAGCTTGCACAGCACTTTTTGCGGGCTGCCACCAGCCAGAATATGTCAAGTCGACCACAACTGCACTCGGGCTGAATTCGATTTCCGCCCAGTTCACTAAGGGGGACTATGCATATAATTCTGCCGCCATCTTCACCACCACAGTGAGCGACCTTACGGACGACATCGTCGTCAAGGTGCCTTATTATTTCCCTCAAGACAGTGACAATCAAGTTGATGCTTCTCTTATGCAGACAATGCGGATGACAGCCGCCATCGACTATAACTGTACCATCAAGCCGAACCTTGTAGTGTTGGACCTTACAAAGAGCAATGAATTCACCTTCACCGACGGCAGAGGAGAAGCTCACACCATCCACATCCGCGGCGAGATCACAAAGCTCTCAGGGAAAAATTTTCTGGCATTCCAGGTTCTGGATCCCGAGACAACCTGCCTTCTTGACAATGCAAAGAGCACCATCACCCTGACCTATAATCAGACTATGGACCTGACCAAGTGCACCGTCGACTTCACTATATCTCCTCACGCCACCTGTTCCATTTCCAAGAGCGACAAGATCGACTTTACCACTCTTAAGACCATTACTGTCACTGCCCAGGACGGCACCACGCACGATTACGCAGTCGTCTTGTCCGACGTAACGCCTGTCAAGATCAGCTACGGCTACCGTACCGGCAGCGAGAAGCAGCTTTTCAACATCGACATGGAGAACCTTGGTCTTATCCGCTCGGAGACCCGAAACACTTCTCTCGCAGTTCTCGGCTCTTACCTTGTGATTTCGAGCGGTGACGGCTCCACGCCTATCTACCTGAACAAGACCACCGGCGCTAAAGTCGGTTCAATCAACATCGGCACTGCAACGTCTGACGGCTTCATCAAGAACGACCAGGCCGGGCACATGCTCATCTGCAACCGCTCGAACACCGACTTCAAGATCTGGACCACCACCTCCGTAACCGAGGCTCCGACTCTTCTTCTTGAATATGCCACCACCTCCGGCTATGCACTTGGCGGCAAGCTCTCCGTCCAGGGCAATGTCAAGGGCGATGCCATCATCGCAGCGCCTTACGAAGGCAATGATTCCGGCACCATCAACCAGGTTGCCATCTGGGTGATCAAGGACGGCGTCGTCGGCGAGCCTCAGGTCGTGACATTGGGCGGCTTTGTCGGCCTGAACTGGGCTACCGGCTACTGGGGACAGGCAGATGGAATGCCTGCATTCACCCCTGTCTCATCCAACGTCAACGACGGGTTCCTGTTCAGCGTCTACGACGAAAATGTCACCTATCTTGTAAATGGCTCCACTTTCGCCCTCAGCACGCTTCTCACTCCGCTTTCCGATGCCAGCAACTACAACTACAACAACTGGGAGGTCCGCGAGTTCAACAATGCCCGTTACGGCGCCCTCCTGATCACCGGCTATTTCCCTGCATGGGGCAACGCGCCTACGGTCTACCTTTACGACATGACCAACATGTCCAACGTCTCCGGCACCGTCAATGGCACTTCTGCTCTCGCCATGACCATCAGCGGCAACACCCACTATGACCAGGGCGGCGGCACTGGCGGCAACCTCAGGGCTGCCGGCGACGTGGTTCTCTACGTTTCCACCGACGGCTACTACATGAGCCTCTATTACATCGACCAGAACAACCGCATCGTTGAGGGCTATCAGGTCGACTGCATCAAGCAGTAGAGCCACCGAACCGTATTTATTTGTAAATTTGTGGCGCTTCCCTCATTCGGAGGCGCCTTTTTGAATGAAAATCGGATTCAATGCCTACCGCACTGCCATTGCCGGGTTCTTTGCCGGAATGTTGGTCCTTGCCTTCACAAGCTCCTGCAACGACAAGCCTTATGTACCCCCTTGGGAGTGGCCGGACACCACCAAGACCGATACCACAGAAAAGGACACCACCGTCAAGCCGGACAGTCTGAAGCCACGCTTCATCTGGATCGATGCCGCAGCCAACTTCATAGATTACGCAAACGACTCCACCAAGATTTACAGCGACATGAAGAAGGTCTGCGAGACCGGTTTCACCGACATAGTCGTCGATATCCGCCCTTCCGAAGGCGACGTTCTCTTCCGGACCGACAACGCCGACCCTTGCACCAAGCTTGACGTCTGGAATCCCAATTACAAGTTCCATTACCGCACCGCCACCTGGGATTACCTCTCAGTCTTCATCCGCGCCGGCCACAAGGCGGGTCTCCGCGTCCACGCTGCCTTCAACACCTTCACCGGCGGCTGCCACTATCCTTACGGCATCGGCGAACAGGGAATGCTTTTCCGCGACTCCTCCAAAAAGGATTGGGCCACCTGCGTGAACCTTTCCTCCGGCATAACCAACGTCATGGACCTCTCCGGCGACGACTACGGAACCAAGTTCCTATGCCCGTCCAACCCAGATGTCGTCTCATTCCTGATAAGTCTTCTGAAAGATCTGGCAGCATATAGGAACCTCGACGGCATCATCCTCGACCGATGCCGCTACGACGACCTCGCAGCCGACTTTTCTGACTATTCCCGCACCGCCTTCGAGAAATACCTAGGCCAGACGGTAACCAACTGGCCTTCCGACGTTCTTGCCCCGGGCACCACTAGCCTTCCATACACTTACCCTTCGCTTATGAAGAAATGGCTTGAATTCCGCGTCAAGACCATCTATGATTTCGTTTCCCAAGCCGCCACCGCCGTCCATGCCATAAACCCTTCCATCAAGTTCGGATGTTACGTCGGCGGCTGGTACTCGTCCTATTATGAATCCGGCGTGAACTGGGGCAGCAATGCCTACAACACCTCCTCTTATTACAAATGGGCGGGCAACGACTACAGCAAATACGGTTACGCCGACATCATCGACCAGCTCCTCATCGGCGCCTATGCCTCCGCCACCAGCATTTACGGTACCGGAGAATGGACCTGTCAAGGCTTCTGCAAGCTCGCCACCATAGTCACCGTCGGCAATGTAAAGGTCTACGGCGGTCCGGACATCGGCAACTGGGATACCGGCGGCCTAAGCTCTTCCGGCCTCCAGTCAGCAGTCACCTCCACCGTCGACGCCTGCATCAACTCCTGCGACGGCTACTTCGTCTTCGACCTCATTCACGTAAAGGACTATAACTACTGGACCGCCCTCAAATCAGGCATAGACGCCTACAAGAAGACTAATTCACACTGATAAGATGATCAAATCACTGAAACGTTTCGCCGCAGTGCTTTTCACTGCTTCCCTGCTTTATCCAATGCCAAGCGCAGCTCAGCGCCCCACTCCTGCCTCTACCTTGGATTTTCCTGCAAACTCCCCTGAAATCCGCTTCCAGGGCCGAACTGCAGTCAATTCCGACGGTAGCGTGAGCTTCGACTGGAGCGGCGTCTATTGCGAATTCGCATTCACGGGCGATTACTGCGCAGTCCGTGGCTCCGACGATCCCCGCTGCCTTAACCGCTTCAACCTTTTCGTCGACGGCGTCCAGACCGCAGTCGTGAACTTCTCGACCGACTCCACGGTGGTTCTCTTCGCCGGTGTCGCTTCAGGCCCTGGCGCTTCCGGCGCTCCCGGCCGCAGCTCCCACCAAATTCGCCTTCAAAAGCGTACCGAGGGAAGCCAGGGCATCTTTACATTGAAAAAAATAATCCTTCCGGAAGGTGAAAGGCTAGAAAAATCCGCCACCGCTCCCGACCGCCGCATCCTCTTCATCGGAAATTCCCTGACTTGCGGCTACGGCGTAGAGGCAAAGTCGAACAAGGAGCACTTCAACAACCTCACCGAGAACTGCAATCTTTCCTACGCCTGCGACCTCGCCCGTTATTTCAATGCAGACTATGAACTCATATCACATTCCGGCATCGGCGCGGCCCGCAATTACGGCGACAAGCACCGCGTCTCGAAGAAAGCCATGCCCGAGGCCTTCGCCCGCACCTTCGACAGCAAGGGCGACAGCGCCCCATGGGATTTCGGCAAAGATCCGTTCCATCCAGACATCGTCGTCATCTATCTTGGCACGAACGACTTCTCGACCAAGCCATGGCCGAACTACAAGGAATTCTCCACACGTTATTTTAATATTGTCAGGCAGGTACGCGCCGCTTACGGCGACGTTCCGATCCTCTGCGTCTCCACTTATCTGATCGATCCGGCATTGGACTACACCCGCAGGATCGTCGAGTCCGGCAGCGCCTCCAATCTCCATCTTGCCGCCATCCTTCCCGGTTATTGCGATCTCGACACCGAATACGGCGCCGACGGCCATCCGAACATCGTAGGCCAGCAGAAGACCGCGATGCTCCTTGCTCCCTATATCAGCTCTCTGACCGACTGGCCTGTCATTCCGTTACCGACAATGTAACCGCCGTCGTCACTTTCCTTTCGGTTATCTCGACGTTTTCCTTCGAGTCGGACGGCCTGTTCACCACCAGCCCCTCCTTTCCGACGAACACCGACGATCCTCCCCCGTCGAGGTTTACCGCCATAGTCGCACCGAGCCTTATCAGCTTCCGAGCCATTTCCGACAGCGTGAATCCCACCGAGCCGTTCTCCCCGCGTCCGTCGCAGACGAAGAATATGACTTTCCCGTCTCCCGTCGCTGCCACACAGGTTCGAGGCTGACGTGACAGCCCCGCTGTTCCTCCTTCGTCCAGCACTTCCTTCCAATAATTCTTCTCCGACACATCCTCGCCGCCATAGACTATCATCGGGCCTCCGCCTATAGCCTCTATCGGAGTCCATAGCTTGGCTCCGTTGTTGTTGTGCTTCGGCGCCACCGCCATGAACTTGTGCGTCTTCTCATTATTGTCGAGCGCCGAAGGATACGAATACGGCTTCTGCAATCCGTCCGAAGGGCAGTATACCCAGGTCGCTTCAAAAGTCCCGTCGCTCATCCTTCCCAATGCCGCGCGCACCGGATAGACTGTCACCGTCGCCCCGTTCACCGTTACCCAGGTCATCTGCGCCGCTATCGACTTCACCGTGGAGTCAGAAACCAGCAGGCTCAGCGACTCCCCGTTGTACCAATATCCCCCGTTGACGGTCACCAGCGGCGTCCCCTTTCCAAGAGTCTCGAACTGCTTGAACGCAGTCGAAGGCGTCACGGGATCCGCCAGATACATCGCATTGAAGCGAAGCTTCGGGTTCGCCTTCGTATCGGCGATTGCGTACCATCCCACGCATTTCGACGTGGAATCCACCCAGTCCTGGAACCCGTACATCTTCACTCCCTCCGGGTACCCCAATATCTCAAACGTTATGTTTACCAGCGAGTCCTTGTGAACCGTCGTGTCTCCGGGATTCACCGGAGTCGGCACCGTGTCCTTGTGGTACAGCGAGTCAGCATCCGGAAAATGGTAATCTATATGGTTCTTCTCCCCGCAGCTACAAGCGCAAGCCGAAGCGGCGAATATGACGCCTGCGGCCAAAATGGCCGATACCAAAGCATTTGTTCTCATCTCAAAAAAAGGGCGGACGAAAAATTCCGCCCGCCCAAATTTAGCTATTATTCGGAATCAATGCAGCGTGCTGCAAAGTTCGTTCCTACTTCAAAGGATATGCGAATACCTCCATGTCGTCGACTGCCTGCTGTACCGTATAGAAATACATGTAATCTCCCTGCTTGCACATCGATACGTCGCCGCCGAACGGCTTCGGATCGACGAGCGATCCGTCGGCGTTGGTGTCGAGCTGGCAGGTGAATGAAGGCGAGTATACCGACAGCACGTCTACGGTCGAGCCTATATACTGGCCATCCAACTTGGATTCGGGTATGACGAACATTTCGCCGTTGAAATAGTTGAAGAATGATGTTCCATACAATACGGCCAAGCGGTTGGTAGCGTCTATTGGACGAATCTCGATGCTGTTGTAAGCGTATCCCCAAGATGCTCCGTCGCTCTGAGGATTGGCAATCAAGGTAGCCGCACCCGTTGCAGGGTTTATGACATATACCGCATCCTCATCGTATGTCGAGAATGCGAAGCCGTCGGCGTAATCTTCGGATAATGGAGTCAATGCAGGCGCCTGGTCCGGTCCGATGAACCAGTATCCGCCGCCGTACCAACCAACTCCTACGATTCCGGTCACGTCGAGCTTGACGGCATCGGAAACAATTCCGCCGGAAACCTTCCAGTAATAGATAGTATTGGTCCCGCTGATGTCAGGTATGGCTTCAGTTGCAGCTGCAATGACTGCAGTCCCGTTCACGTCGCCTCTGACCTGGATCTTGTATCCGATAGGCATCGAAGGAGTGACGTCGATGATCTTCGTAGGCGCGGCGGTTACCGAATTGGTCTTGTATACCTGGAAGTTGCCGGTCCACCACGATGTCGCAGCATCATACGATACCTGGTTGCAGAGCAGGATGTTTCCTGCATCGTCGTTCTTTATCGCCCTGACGAAAGTCATGTCTCCGATGTCCATCGTTCCCTTCTTCTCTCCGGTGGCCTTGTCTACCAGTACAGGTGCAGTGCCGTCGCCGGTGCAGATGATGAAGTAGTCGCCGAGTTGGGCGGTAGTGATGTTAGGTGAGTTTGCTACGTCGATCACGCTGCTGAGCTTCATCGACCACACGCTCGCGCCCTGACCTACCGTCAGGGTATCCGACTCGTCGCCGACCTTGACTGCCACCCAGGCCTCGCGGTAGGTTCCCGAATCATTGTAAGCCACTGCCAATGCTATCTTCGATGCAACCAGACCCTTTGTCACAGACATCCAGCTTGCATCGGGATCGATCGTATAAGTATAGTCCACATTCGCCTTGATGTTGATGTCGACCTCTCCGCCGAGCTGGTTTGCCCAGTAGTACCCGTCGTTGTCGTCGACTATTGCGAACGAGTTGGTCTGGCTCTGCTTTATCTCGATTCCAAGGGTCTTGCCGTTCGAAGTGACGGTTACGATTCCGGTCCTGTCGTCGTAAGTGTCGTTTGCAGCGACCTTCAACGTGATTTCAGCGGCTGATGTCGCTGCCTTGCCAGAGGTCGGGGTTACCGTTATCCAGTCCGCGCTCGAGGCCGCCGTCCAGTCCAAGTTCGAGATGAAGTCGACCGCAATGGTCTTCTCCTCCTTTCCGATGGTCCAGGAAGCGTCGTCTGAGTTGGACAGCTTTAGCACTTGGGCTCCCTGCTTGCAGGTTATGGTCTGCTTTAGGGTCTCCATGGTTATCGTGACGGTTGCCGTACGTTCCGAAGATGTGGCGTTGGCTGCTGCGGTCAGGGTTATCGAGCCCGCTTCTGCGTTGCCTGATGCAGGCGAGACGGTCACCCAGCTTTCCGATGAAGCTGCCGTCCAAACATAGTTTGCATTGAATGTGATGGTCTTTGTCCCTCCTGGGATCTCGAATGTCACAGCTGAATCCGAAGCCGTCGTCAATGTTAGCACCGGATCCGGCTTGCAGCCGACAGCTACAGCTATTATTGCGAAGGCTGCCAGAATTAGATTGAATCTTTTCATTTTATAAATATTGGTTATTATTGATTTTGTGTTTCAATGTTTTATCCAGTATATACAAAGATACTAAAAAAATGCCGCCATAGTCGAAAATATCGGCAATGGCGGCATATATTATCAGAAAGTTCTCTATTCCAGAGCGTTCATCACGATTTTCCCGCCCGTGGCATCGACAGTCAGGACGAATGCATTCCCTGCGGAGTTCACCACGATATCCGCCGCCTTTATAGGCTGCGAATTCATGCTCAGTCCTGCTCCCCAGTCGGCATCGGCTCCTTCATATTCAGCCACATACGGATAAAGGTTCCCCGCTGCGTCCCTTTTTGTGTAGAGGAAGTACAGGTCGTTTGCATACGATGACTCCACCGCGCAGACCGAAACCCCGGCATCGCCTTCCGTCACCGCCGATCCCATCTGGGAAATCGCTCCCGTCTGGTAGTCGTAGCGCAGCACTCTCTGCCTCAGCCCCGTCCCGTCGTTCGAGCTCACGGCCATCAGGATGTCTCCGGCGTAGTCCAGGCAGGCGTCGAATCCGCCCACCTGCATCTCCCCCTGGCCACCAGCAGCCTGCTGTCCGAAGTCTGTCGCCATCTCCTTCCAGCTCGACCCGTTGTAGCTGCATATAGAGATCCCGTCCGGATTGTAAGCGCGCAGCAGCACGTCAGTCACGCTTCCGTTCCTCGTCAGAATCGGGTAATCCCCCTTCATCGAGAACGAATTGCCTCCTATCGGACTCGATCCGGTCCAAGCATTCCCTTCTCTGAGCGAAACGCTGTCCGAAGCGAACACAGCCAGCAGGTTAGGCAATGCAAAGCCCACTGCCGTCCCGGCCTTCCTGCATCCCTTTCTGACTTTCTGTCCTGCGTACTGCCATCCAGTGGTCTTGCAGACCACGTCCAGCCCTCCTTCGGAGTCAATGTAAGCAACGTACGGAACGTTCGCCTCCGAGAAGCAGAGCGAAACGTCCGACCCGTTCAGGGCCGTTCCTCCCACTGCAATCTTCTCGGCGTTCATCGTGCTTCCGCCGCTATATGTAATGTAGTAAAGATTCCCGTCATGTCCGACCGCCACAGCCGCCGGAAACCCCGTCGTCGTGTCGATCACCGCCCTGATCTGCTTCGCATCCAGGTCCAATGTCGCCTTCTGCGCCCATGCGAGCGGAGCTGCCTTGGTCACCACCACCTTGTAGTACGCATAGTTCGACCCGTCGCGGACCGAATAGTATACAGGATTGGTAAAGTCGTGCCCGCTCTTTCCCGTTTTCTGGAAAGTGCCGCCCACGTACGCCGAATCCTTGTCCGACATTTCGAACGATGCCACAAGGAATGTTATGTCTGTCTTGTAAGGCACCTTGATGTTGATGATGGAGTCCGTCACATCCACATAATAGTCCTTGAACAGGTTGCCCCCGTTCTTGGCGGCCAGGAAGCCGAACGCATACATCTTTGGTTCGCCAGAGGTGTCTTCCTTTTCCGTGCAGGATGTAAAGAGCCCCAGGGCCATCGTCAATGCCGCAATGACAGGCAAATAGAATCTTTTCATTGGAATAGAAACAAATTAAGTCTTTGGGAGAATTGCAATTATTGCGCCACTCCCGAGCGCAGGACTATTTAGAGGCCTTCTTGAACACTCCGTCCAGAGTTCCGTCGATCATGCTGACCAGGTAATCGTTGTGCGCCTTCGTCAGCATGTCCGTCGCAGCCGATGCCTGAAGCCTTGTCTTGAGCGTCTTCAGCTGGTAGTAAACCGCCGACATCACGTCTCCGTCGTCGTTGGTGGCGCTGCCGCCCATCGCTCTCATCATCGCCATTCCGGCCGTGTCGCCCTTCATCAGCGCGCAAAGCGCATTGACGTACGCCTTCTGCTCCACCCTCTTGTAGATTGCCATGGCCGGATCCGTCGGCATTGCTCCCATAACGTTCTTGTTCAGGTCGTTGAAGAACTCGGTCATCGAATAGGCATTAGCGCCGTTCTGCAGCATGTCCTCGTTGATGTTCATCAGCAACCTCTTCGAAAGCAATGCGTTGAATGCCTGCTTGAAGCAGCCGTCCAGCACATATTCGGGCTTCCTCACGGTCTTGTATACTATCTTGTCAGGAACAATCCAGGTCGGCACCTCGAAGAGGTACTTGTCCAGCCATTCCATCGCTTCCTTCTGCTTTGCCTTGTCTACGAACACTCTGACCGGCTTGCCGTCCTCCACTCTCTGAGGAGTCTCGTAGACGCCTCCTACCCACTTTGAAACGTGTCCGATGTAACGCTTGTACTGTCCGACCACTTGATCGTACAGTTCCTGCAGGTCCTCGTAATTCTTGTCCGGAGTGTAGGTCCACTCTTCCAGGTTTTTCATGATGAACTGCAGATTCTTGACACCCATTGCATTGGTTTCCATCTGGTTTGCTCCCAGGTCCTCGCTCTGCAGCCTAGGGTCGTTCGGAGAGCTTTCCGTTCCGAAGGTGAGCCTCGGGTTTGCAGCCAGCGAGTCGCGGATCCACTTGTTTATTATCGGCACTTCCGCCTTGGGGTCGTTGTCCCCCGGCACCAGATATCTCCTGTAGCCCCACTGGATTGCCCAGAGGTCGTAGTCGGAAATCCTCGGGAACAGATATTTCTGCGGGATCTTGTCGCCAGGCTGGGCAACGTAGTCGAAGCGCGCGTAGTCCATGATCGAAGTCGAATGTCCGTACTTCTTAAGGAAGTTGGTGTCGCGCAGGTTGGCAACGGTCGTAAAGTTGGACCCGATGAAATTGTGGCGCAGGCCAAGGGTGTGTCCCACTTCGTGCGACGACACGAACCTTATCAGATTGCCCATCAGTTCGTCGTCGAACTTCATGTGCCTGGCAGCGGTATCCACAGGCGCGCACTGTATGAAATACCAGTCGCGCAGCAGCTGCATCACGTTGTGGTACCAGCTTACGTGGCTCTCCAGTATTTCTCCCGTACGCGGGTCAGAGACATGAGGCCCCATTGCGTTCTCCACCTCCGACGGCTTGTAGACTATCGCCGAATGCCTTGCATCCTCCAGCGAGAAGGTCGAATCCTGCTCGTAGGTAGGCGCCACATCGGCACGGATGGCGTTCTTGAACCCCGCCTTCTCGAAAGCCTTCTGCCAGTCGTTCACGCCCGCTATAAGATAAGGTATCCACTTGGCCGGCGTCGTAGGGTCGATGTAGAACACTATCGGCTTCGCCGGTTCCACAAGTTCTCCCCTCTTGTATTTAGCTACGTCTTCAGGCTTCGGTTCCAGTCTCCAGCGGGAGATCTGCCTGATCTTTTCTATTCCCTGCGGATTCTTGTCGTAGTCCGTGTAGGAGTTGCCGAAATAGCCGACCCTGTCGTCCATGTACCTAGGCGTCATCGGATTCTCAGGCAGCATCACGAACGAGCAGTTCAGCTCGAAAGTGGCAGCTCCCTCGCCCTCGGCCTTGGAGAAAGTCTTCACGGTCTTCACCTCGGTGTTGATCGGATAAGTCTTTATCGAAGAGATGTACGACCTCGTCTTGTCCATCGTTCCAAGCCCGAAGCTCTTCTTTGAGTTCTTGTCGAAGAAAAGCTCGCCGTTGTCGGAATTGAACAGGTCAGTAACGTCTATTATACAGGATTTCTTGTCCTTGCCCCATGCCTTGACGTCGAAAGCACTGATAATGGACTGAGTGTTCGAATTGATCAGGCTCTCGTACATCGGCTGACCCTCTTCGGACCTTTCCTTGTAGCTTATCTCGCGAAGGAATATCTTGTCGTCCGGTCCTTTCTCGAACTTCACTACCATCTCGTTGAGCTCGTCGCCTGCGTACCCGTCAAACGTGTGAGGCGTATTCGCCGATCCCTTCGAAATCCTCGAGACCATGAGTATCTCCTTTCCGAGCAGGGAGTCTGGAATTTCCAGGAAGTATTTGTCTTCCTGTCTGATGACGGTAGTCATGCCCGTCATTGTCTTTGCATCCTTCTTGATGAATTTGTCGAAAGCTACCGGCCCCTTCTTCGGAGGCTCCGGCTTCTTGGCCGTGGTGTCCTTCTTGTCGGTCTTTTCGGTCTTGTCCTTTTTCTTTCCGAACCAGTCCGCATTTGCCTGCGCAGGTGCCGCCGCAAGGAATGTAACCGCCGCCAAGCTGAGAATCAAAGATTTGTAATTCATTTTAATTTTAATATAAGGTTGTATAATAAATTATTTCTTTTTTCAATGCTCCCTCCGGCTTCTCTCCAGCCCGGTGTCTATTCCCCGTTAAGTTCACGCGCCGCCTCCCAAAGCACAATCCCGATGGAGACCGACACGTTGAGCGAATGTTTCGTCCCGTACTGCGGAATCTCGACGCACATGTCCGCGAGGTCCATGACTTCCTGCTGCACCCCGCCGACCTCGTTCCCGAATACGAAAGCATAGCTCCTGCCCTTCTCGAGCTGCATCTCCTGCAACGCAGTCGAATTCTCCGCCTGCTCCACAGCGACAATGCAACGCCCTTCTTCCTTCATCCCCCTCACTACCTCGACAGTCGACCTGCCATACTCCCACTTCATCGAAAACTCCGCACCCAAGGCTGTCTTATGTATGTCCGCCGCCGGCGGGCATCCTGTTATCCCGCACAGTACCATCTTCTCCATCCTGAACGCGTCGCACGTCCTGAACGCCGACCCCACATTGTTCGCACTCCTCACATTGTCCAGCACGACCGCCACCGGCAGCTTCTCCGCCCGCTTGAATTCCTCCTCGTCCATCCTCCCCATCTCGCTGTCGAAAAGCTTCCTGAACCTTTCCACCCCAAGCTCCTCCGCTTTCTCCCCCTCGCTCCCGAAATCTGTATCATTCGTTGCTCCCATCGAAAAAAATGCTACATTTGTTAAATATAATGCGCTATGCGCATCAACCAGCAAATTTAAGAAACAATTTAACATATAAGGTATGAAACAAGATGTTCAAATCTACGACCTCATAAGAAAGGAGGAAGAACGCCAAACCAATGGCATCGAACTCATCGCATCAGAAAATTTCGTCAGCAAGGACGTGTTGAACGCACTTGGATCCGTCTGCACGAACAAATACGCCGAAGGCTATCCCGAACACCGCTATTACGGCGGCTGCCAAATCGTCGACCAAATCGAGCAATTGGCCATAGATCGCCTCTGCAAGCTCTATGACGCAGAATATGCTAACGTCCAGCCTCACTCCGGCGCCCAGGCCAACACCGCGATTTACCTTGCTTGCCTGCAGCCGGGCGACACCTTCATGGGTCTCGACCTCGACAGCGGCGGCCACCTCACTCATGGCTCCCCTGTGAACCTCTCCGGGATCTTATATCACGCAGTTCCTTACGGCTTGACTCCTGACGGTTACATTGATTACGACGATATGGAGAAGAAGGCCCTCGAAAATAAGCCGAAGCTCATCGTCGGCGGCGCCTCCGCCTACTCCCGCGAATGGGACTACGAGCGCATGAGCAAGATCGCCGATGAAGTCGGCGCCATCCTCTGGATCGACATGGCACACCCTGCTGGCCTCATCGCCGCAGGTCTCCTGAAGAACCCTTGCAAGTACGCGCACATCGTCACCACCACCACCCACAAGACCCTCCGCGGCCCTCGCGGCGGCGCCATCCTCCTCGGAAAGGACTTCCCTAACCCTTGGGGCAAGACCACTCCGAAGGGCGAAGTGAAGATGATGTCCGCCATCCTTAACAGCGCCATCTTCCCTGGTGAGCAGGGCGGTCCTCTGGAACACTGCATCGCCGCCAAAGCTGTTGCATTCTATGAAGCGCTCCAGCCCGAATTCGTCACTTATCAGAAGCAAGTCCGTTCAAATGCCCTGACCATGGCCAACTGCTTTATGGAAAAGGGCTATAAAGTTGTCTCCAACGGCACCGATAACCACCTGATGCTCATCGACCTTCGCACGAAGTATCCTGACATCACCGGCAAGGTAGCCCAGAACACTCTCGAGCTCGCAGGCATCACCTTGAACAAGAACATGGTTCCTGGCGACAGCCGCTCTCCGTTCCAGACCTCGGGCATCCGCGTCGGCACTCCAGCCGTCACTTCCCGCGGCCTCGTGGAGAAGGATATGGTTGCCATCGTCGACCTGATCGACCAAGTCCTCTCCCACGTCGATGACCAAGCCGTCATCGCAAAGGTGAAGGACCAGGTCCGCATGCGCATGTCCGGGCTGCCTCTGAACATCTGGTAGGCATTCCCGACGATAGCGCAAATGCCATGACACGACTCCTGACCACCACATTTCCATTCGCCACCCGTTCACTGCGCATAGAAAAGCAGTTCATCACGCCTGAGAACTTTCCGGAGTTCCACTTACGCAACACCGCTTAAACCCAAACAACATAATCATGGATAAACACACTGTCGCAGAAACTATCATTGCTATGGAGAAAATAGCCATGGAAGCATGGCTCAATGGCAACCCCTCACCCTATCTTGACCTATATTCCAAGGATTTCACCTATTTCGACCCGTCTCAGGAACTGCGGATTGACGGCTGGGATAAAATAAAGGATTTGTACGAAAACATGCGGGGGAAGATTAAGACAGACAGATTCGAAATGGTTAATCCTGCCGTACAATCGACGGATACGATGGCCGTATTGACTTACAACCTTCACATTTATTCAGGCGGAACGTCCTGGAAAGAGAATTGTACCGAAGTGTACCGCTTGGAAGACGGCAACGGGTGGAAAATAATCCACAGTCATTTTTCGCCGACAAAACCTTCCTTAAAATAAAATAGACCCTCAAACCATCCTCACATTGGATTCCCATTTCTGCCTCCCAGGCCACTCTGGGGCACTTTTGGGAATCCAATGTGAGGATGTGCGCGCCGAGCTCTCGCCGTCGCCTCCCACACGCCAAATCCTCTTGTTTTTTGCTATATTTGACCTCGCTAATGACACTCGACATGAAACATTTCTTTCTTTACGCATTTCTTATCGCACTAACTTTCTGTGGAACAGCTTTCTCGTCCACACAATCAGCTTCAGCCCAAACCACGCAGTCCCAAACCGTCCAAACCCCGCTCTTTCCCCGGCTTGATTCCAAATACGATAAGTCTGATTCCGTTGTCCTCCTTGACAGTACGACCGTAAACGTCCTTTCCAACGGTTCCGGCACATTCACCTACACCCGCCGCATCAAGTACTTGACATCTATAGGCGCCAGGTCCGGTCGGGTCATCACCTATGGCTACGACCCTCTGACGGCCTACGCCCGTTTCACTGCCGCCCACATCATTCACAACGACAACACAATAACTCCCATCGATCTCACAACCGCCACCGACTACGCTGCTCCCGCCCACCTCATCTACTGGGGTTCCCGCGAAATTCTCCTTGAGCCCGGCGCGATGGCTCCCGGCGACGTCCTTGAATATACCATCGAGAAAAAGGGCTTCACTTACGCTCTCCTGACCGACGGCGAGTCCGCCCCAGCTCCTTCCACGCAGGCCCAGCCCGCCACCATCTACTCCTACCAAATCCCCTTCACGCCTGACGCAGACGACGCCTCCCGCTTCGTCCCTCCTATGGAAGGCTCCTTCTACGACATCGTTCCCCTCTGGGTGGGCACCCCGACTCAACGCAAAGTCTACTCCGTCACTTACCCGAAAGGCATGACTCTTCTCCACAACATCTGCAACGACTACGCCCAAGAGTCCGAAGTCACTGACCCTCAGACAGGCGCCACGACCCTCACCGTCATAAAGACCGATGTCCTCCCTCTCGCTCCAGACCCAAAGGGCCAGGTCGACTGGTACGACTGCGGTCCTATGCTTCTAGTCTCCTCCACGCCAAAATGGGAAGCCAAATCCCAATGGTTTTACCAGGTGAACGAAGACTACGGCAGCTTCAAACCTTACGCCCCTGCCCGCAAGAAGGTTAACGAGATCATCAAGGGCAAGAAGACCGACATGGAAAAGATTGCGGCCCTCACCCACTGGGTCGCTGACAACATCCACTACGACGGTCTCTCCATGGGTAAAGGCGAGGGCTACACCCTCCACACCTGCGAGATGGACTACAACGACCGCTGCGGCGTCTGCAAGGACATCGCCGGCACCCTGATTTCCTTCTTGAGAATGGCCGGATTCAATGCCTACCCCGCCATGACCATGGCCGGCAGCAAGATCTATCGCGACGTCCCGGTCGACCACTTCAACCACTGCGTCGTCGTCTGCAGGCTTTCCGACGGCACCTACATGCCGCTCGACCCTACCTGGGTTCCTTTCACCCGCGAGCTCTGGTCCAGCGCCGAGCAACAGCAGAACTACCTCCCAGGCATCCCCGAGGGCAGCGACCTGCGCGAGACCCCTCTCTCCGCCCCTGAAAACCACTACCTTAAAATCAATGCCAAGTCCAGCCTCGATGCCTCCGGCACTCTCCGCGGCACCGTGACCTACACCGCCGAAGGCCAGACCGACCGCTCCATCCGCAAAATCTTCTGCACCGGCTGGCAGAGCCAATGGAAGGCTGAAATGGAGCGCCAGCTTCTCGCTGTCTCTCCGCGCGCCATATTGAAGAAAGTCGATTGGGGCCGGGACCCGAAGGACTACCAGTCCGGCCCCATCAAGATAACCCTTACCTTCGAAATCCCTCAATACGCCGTCATCGGCGTCAGTGGAGAGCTTCTCTTCAAGCCGTTCTCCCTGAACAATTTCCTCACCCCATACAAGACCTACCTAAGCATTGACCGCACCCCTGAGACCCGCCGGTACGGCTTTAAGGATCAATGCTCCCGTCAGCTTATAATCGACGAGACCATCTCGCTTCCCGGCGGCTATAAGCTAGTCGGAGGCTCGAAGTCCGTAAGCGACTCCGGCCCTGCTGCCTCCTTCTCAGGCACTCTCGTCCCTAAGGGCAACCGCATCGAGCTCAAGCAGCAGCTCAACCTGAACAAGCGCGTCTACGATGCCTCTGACTGGCCGTCCTTCCGCCTCGCCGTCTCCGACAGCGAATCCTTCAACGTCTACCTCTCCGCCAAAAAATAACCAACCTCACAATGGTTTCCCAAAATAACAATAGTTAATATGAAAAAATTCTTTTTCCTCGCTGTAGTCCTGATTCTTTCGCTCGCCCCCGCCGCTTCCGCAACGGCGCCGGCCTCCGCCCCAAAATCCACCGACGAGGCCCAATACATCTATTATAACCAGACATTTACGCTGAACCCCGACGGCTCCCAATCCGCGCGCATTTCCTTCGCCCAGAAGATTTACACACACACGGCGATGAACAGCGTCTACACCGAGCGTCAGATTCCATATAATCCTAAGTACCAGAAGGTTGTCATTAACTCCGCCTACGTCGTCCAATCCGACGGCACCCGCGTCGAAGCCCCATCGAACTCCATCACGGAATTCCTCCCGTCCGAGGCCTCTAAATCACTATTTTACAACAACATCCGAACTGTCACCATCGTTCACGCCGGTCTTGACCTCGGCTCGACCATCTACCTCGACTACACCGTCGTCAGCAGTCCCGACTATCTTCCTGAGCTTGACGTCTTTACACTCCTCCAGCAGACCTCCCCGATCGTCGAGGAAACCGTCACGATCGAGGCTCCCGCCAACAAGAAGATCCGCTTCTGCATCCGGGAAGCCGGCATCGGCTACACCTTCTCCGAATCCACAGGCCGCCACGCTTCAGCCAACGCTCCCGCAGAGGAGCCCCTCATCGCCGCTCCAAACTCCGCGGTCTCCGGCTCGTCCGCTTCCAGTTCCACATTCAACTCGCTGACTTTCCGCCTCATGAACATCCCGGCATCATCGCAGGACCCGGCATCGTCCATCTTATGCGGCGACATCCCATACCTCACCGCAACCACATGGACCTCAAACGAATCCGCACTCGCCTATCTCGCCAGGCAGATCGACACCGCCACTTCCACATGGCTCAGCTATAACTCGCTGAAATTCATCGAACAAGCCCACGCCAACGACACCGAAGCCACACAGTCCCTTCAGGACAATGTCAATGCCACCGTCTCCACAATTCCCATCTCACTGTCCCTTAGCGCCTTCCGTACCCGCCGCCCTGAAGCCGTCCTGGCCTCCGCCTCCGGCACCGAATTCGAAAAGGCATTCCTTACCCACCTGATGATGAATGTATGCGAAATCCCTCACACTTTAGTCGCCTCATACTCAGTCAATGCCTCCTGCGACGTCCTTCCACTCTCCGCCATCGACCACATTATCGTCTGGTCTCCAGCACTTCCGCAGTCAGTCCCTTATGCCGCCATGAAGCCCCTCCTCCCCCTCGCCTCCTCTTCCTTTTCTTCCAATGCTCCCTCAGGCTCTTCCATCGCCGACGATATTCGCGCTGCGAACGCTCCTGAGAACCTGACTTTCATCGCGACCGTGAACGTCACACCCGACGCCGTCCTCTGCGACAACCTCACCGGCGGCAAGCTAATCAATACATCTACAACCCCTATCGTCGTCCTCCCCGGCTCCGACGAAGGCTTCGCCCACAACAACCCCTACGCCCAGATGGCCTACGCTAGCCGCACCGCCGACATCCTCCTACCATACTCTTCAGTATTCGAGAGTTACGACTTCACCGTAAACCTCACAGTCGTCTCCAACAAGCCTGCCGCTACATCCTCTTCTGCGACATCCTCTTCTGCGACATCCTCTGCGTCATCAGACTCTTATGATCTTTATACCGAAGCGATGAACTCGCACCAGATGCCGATTGCCTTCAATACTCAACCCGTCGACATCATAAACCAAGTCGGCTCTGTTCACCAGCGCATTATGACGACCTCCGACGGCTTCCACGTCACCCGTTCGCTCCGCATCGAAAAGCAAGTGATTACCTCTGACGACTTCGAGGCCTTCCACGCCCTCATGGCCGAATGGTACGCAATGTTCCAATAACGCTCCCTACCCTATCTCACAAAAAACCGGGCGAACTCATGAAGTCCGTCCGGTTGGTCTGCAAAATGAGAGCATGGCTGTCTGCAGAACCATTTATTTCTTTGGGAGCGGGCCGCCAGGCGTACCCGCCTTTGATTACATGTTTGTCGTTGAAGATACGTCTGCCCAGTCCTCTACTGATGGGTCGAATGTGATCACCTGCAGCACTTCATTGCCGTCCTCGTCATAGCCGGCACCTTCGCCGAAGATGATCGTGTAGGTGTAGTTCTTCCCGCTCTGCCAGTTGATCTCTACAGGAATGTATACGTATCCGTTCTGGTATATCACGCCTGAAATTGCGTCGGATACAGTGCACTTGATTGCGAAGCGTGCACCCGCGACCTTGTTCGCGATGTCCCACTTTGCAGTTGCCTGAGGAACCATCAGGTCTGAGCAGAGGTTTGCATTGGCCTGGACCCTGACTGCATCTGATGTTACGGTGTAAGGTTCTGCATTCGTGAAGATGCTTGCCGCTGCTACGAAGTCGCGTGTCCCTGCTATCTCTGAATATGTTCCGTCGAACTTGACGTCGGCTGAATGGTTTACGTTCTGGATGTCGATCTCCGATACCTTCACTACGGTGTTTGCGTTCGTGTTCTGGAGCTTGAAGTTCACCTGTGAGAGTGCATGCTTGAATACCATCGGCACGCTGCCGGTTGCCTGGAGGGCGGTGCTGTTCTGGCCGTCGCGGTCAGCCTTGCTTGCCTGGAGGCATTCTGCGTAGAGGACATCGTCGCCAACGCCTGCAGGAGTATTCTGGGCGGAGATTGTAAGATGCTGGTCAGCAGGAGTTACTGTAGGAACGGAGAAGTCGCTTATGGTGTAGCCGTAAAAATCGAGAGCTGCGCCTGCGTTCGGCCAATACTTCACGTCGGATGTGCTGTTGTAGTACCATGCGCCTGCTTTGGCGGAGTTGTAGCTGTAGATTATGTTGTCCATGAATGTGGTCGTCCCTTGGAACGACTTGACCGTGAACTGTGTATACAGCGATTCGAGGGATGTGCCGTTAAGGACGTTTGCCTTGGTAGGGACCTTGGTGAATGTGGTGAAGCCGATGGCCTCTTCTATAGGGGTTTCAATTACTTCGCTCTGTGTGCATGAAGCAAGTGTAAGTGTCAATGCAGCTGCGAGAATAGTTGCGAAAGTCAATGTCTTTTTCATAATAGTTGTAATTTTTATTTTGTTTGTTTTTTTAATTTCAATCTTTTGGGAAAGTTGAAATTCTCGCTGCTGCGCCAAACTATCTTCAAATCACAACGCATATAAATGACACTGCGTCTGTGTGGTACCCGGTCTTGTAAAGTTTATTCCCAGCAACAGGAACTTTTTCTTTTCGGCTGCAAAGATGAGGGGATTTTTCGTCCCGTAGTTATCAAATAGTCCCAGTCTTTTATCAATTAATACTTTTCGATTACTCCCAACCTCACATTGGTTTCCCAAAAGTGCCACGGAGTGGCCTAGGAGGCAGAAATGGGAAACCAATGTGAGGTTGGTTTCCCAAATTAAAATAAGCCTCCCCAAAAAGGGAAGGCTTATTTTAGAACGTACTGATTACTGATTATCAGGATGTGCGCGCACTCCAGCACCCACTCACTCCCTCTCCTCCGAGCACCCGGAAATCCGATCACCTCACATCCATGCACCTCACATCCGAGCACCAGACTCCTCGCGGGCCCGACTCTCCGGCTCCTCTAGAATCTGTACCTGAGTCCGAGTCCTCCGGCGTAGTACGACACAAAGTCGTTTGCGACGTTGTCAACTCCGAACACATTCACCATCGGTCTGTAATCCAGCGAAATGGCGAAATGTGGCGAGACAAGGTACTCTATGCCGCCGATGCCGCCGAAATTCAGGCGGAAACGTGAAGCCTTTGCTGTCGTGTACGCTTTGCCTATACCATATCCGACTCCGGCAGCAGGCCCGATAAACAGATTCCATTTCTCGCCGAGTCCGAAGACCCACTGGAAGGATTCCGTCAATTCTCCCCAAGCCGCGTTAGTCGCTGTACTCCAAAACTTTCCACCGACGCCAAGATCTGACTCCAGTCTAGTGTTATCCGCCGTCGGACATTGTACTGACAGTTCCATTGCCTTGTATCCGACTCTGACGCCGAATGCAGAAGATTGTGCCCAACTTGCCCCAAATGCGAAGCAAGTCAGTACTAAGCATAAAATAATCTTTTTCATTGCTTTTTGTTTATTAAGTTAGTATTGATTTTTTTTCAAATCATTTGTTTTCAAACAGTTTCCCATTATTAGCCTTCAGCTTGTCCAATGCCTCCATCTGTGCCGGATCCACCCTCAGCTTCTCCAGCTTCTGCACGAACGGCGTAAGATGGTGCACATCCGTCCCCACGAAGTCGTACATTCCCCGCCGCAGCAGGTCGAACGCCTTGGAACGGGCATCCTCCCCGTACGCCCCCGTCAGCGACAGCAGATTGAGCTGCAGATAGTAATCCTTCTCCTTCAGCCTCTCATAGTCCTTCATTCCCATATATATATACCTCTCCGGATGCGCTATCGCCGGAATCAGGTCGCCCGAATCCACGTCGTAAAGCATTTCTTCCATATTGTTCGGAGCCTGGAAATACGATGTCTCCAGCAGCACTATCGTGTTCGAAATCGTCAGCAGCCCTTCGTCAAGATGCGAAGGGAACTTGTTGTCCAGCATATACTCCGCTCCCAGCCTTATCTGCAACACATTGGATTCAATGCCAAGCGCATACCCTTCCTTGAACTCATCGAACACCTTCAGCAGTGACTCCCGCGTATTATGCACTCCCTCCATCACGTGCGGCGTAAACGTCGCTCCAGCCACCCCGCACGAAGCGAAGTACTCGAGTGCCGCCAACGACTTCTCCAACGTCTTCATGCCGTCGTCCACACCCGGCAGGATGTGGCAATGGCAGTCGCAGAAGCCGCGAAAGAATCCTTTCTCCAAAGGCGATGTCTTATGATTGAACAGTCCCATTATCCGTATTGTCCGGCTCGGAATCAGCCTTGGAATTCTTCGAGTGCCGGCGACGTCCATTCTCCTCGTTTCCGTACCCGTAGCCGTACCCATACCCGTACCCATATCGGTATCCATATCGGTGTCCATAGCCATAGCCGTAGCCGTACTTCTTTACGATCTTGCTGTAGTCGATCGCATTGAGCAACACGCTCATGTTCTTCAGCTTGCCAGAATCATACAGCTCCTGCAGGTCAGGCAGCTGCCTCTTGTCGAACGCCCCAGACCTAATCACGAACACTGTCTGGTCGGCATATCTTGCGCAGATCGCCGCATCCACCACCGTCCCGTACGGAGGGTTGTCCAGTATTATGAAATCGTACCGCGACTTCAGGTAGTTGAGCAGCTCTTCCAGCCTGCCGTTCTTCAGCAGTTCCGCCGGGTTTGGCGGCAGCGCGCCGGCAAGCAGCATATCTACCGGAGACCCTTCCGCTATCGGATGTATCATCGACGCAAAGTCGTCCGTCTTTCCGCTCAGGTACTCCGACAGTCCGTGGCGATGCTGTATCCCCAGCTGCCTGCGCAGCGACCCCTTCCTCAGGTCAAGGTCGAGTATTATCACCTTCGATCCCGAAAGCGCAATGCTTATCGCCATGTTCACCGAAATGAACGACTTGCCCGCATCCGGATTGAACGAAGTGAGCTGCACCACCTTGCCGCCAGTCTTCTTCGCCCCCGCATCCATGAATTCCAGGTTGTCGCGCGCTATCTTGAACGCCTCGCATATTCCATCCCTGCTCCCCTCTCGCACCACGATTCCCTTGTTCACTTTCCTCTTTTCCATCGGTATCTCCCCGAGGAACGGAATCGTGAGACCCTCCTTCACTTCCTTCTTTGTCTTCACCGTAGTGTCCAGCAGCGAAGCGAAGTACAGCCACAGAGCCGGTATGGCAAGTCCTATAAGCAATGCAATGAGCACTGCCGTCATCTTCTTCGGAGCCACAGGCTCCGCCTGTCCTATCGCCGGATCCACTATCCTGCAGTTGCTCTCGTTTATAGCGTATTGCAGCTCATTTTCCTGCTTCTTCTGAAGCAGGTAGAGGTACATTTCCTCCTTTGTCTTCTGTTCCCTCTCAATGCTTACCACATTCTTTTGCTGTGTCGGCACCGACGAGATCTTGCTCTGGTTCTCGCGCTCCTTCTTGTTCAGGTTCCTCACCTGTATCTTGAGCACTTCCACCTGGTTGTTCACGGCCTTCGTTATCGTGGCCCTCATCGATGCCAGCTGGTTGTTCAGGTCCTGCACCAGCGGGTTGTTCACGCTGCTGTTTGCAATGAGCTTGTCCCTTCGCAGGAGGGCTGCATTGTAATCGTTTATCTGCGACTGGATTCCCGAATCGCTGATTCCAGTCGCGGCCGGAATGAGCTCGTTCGTCTTCGTATTGTCCTGCAGGTAAATCTGTATGTACTCGGCCATATTGAGCTGGTTCTCCGCGCTGAGCCCCTGGTTGTCGAGCGTACCCGTATTCTGCAGGTAAAGCGAAGCATTGGACGACACGTCCGTCAGGTTGTTGGCCCTCATGTATGACTCTATCCTCGTGTCCACTCCGCCGAGCTCTCCCTCTATCACTCCCAGATGCTCGTCCAGGAACTTTGCGGTATTCAGCACCACCTGGTTCTTGTCGTTGATCGCATCCTGCTGATACACGGTAATGAGCGTATTCAGAATATCCTCAGCCCTCTTCGCATTCCCGTCCTTCAGGGACAATGTTATCAGCGACGACCCTTTCTGTATCGTCGCCTCCAGCGCATCCGAAAACTCCTTCGCCACGTCCTGCGCGCTGCTCTTCGTAAATGCTATCTCCTTCCCTATCCATTCCGGGTTCATGAACACCGTCGAGTGCAATGCCAGCTTCGCCACCGGCGCGTCCACCGTATCTCCTTCAGTGACTGTCAGTCTCTTGTTCGACTTGACCATCCCGTACATGTCATATATCTCCACCTTTCCCCCCTTCTGGACCTTCATCTTGAATCCCAATGCCTCATTCGGCTCCGCGTCGAACAACGTCACCAGCACCGGGCTTTGAGTGTACAGCTCATTCCTTCGCAGCCCGTGGGCAGCCGAAGCCGTGTAGCTCTTGTCCGCCCCCGTCTTCTCCACCACCTGGGCCATCAGCCTGTTGCTCTTGAAGAACCCGAGCTCATTCTCCGCCGACACATTGCCGAACGCCAGCATGTCCTGAAACGCAGCGGCCTCGCTGTTCGCGGCTCCGCCCTTCTTGTCGTCCTTGATCATCACAGTCGCCGTCCTTGAATACGTCTTCGGCGTCTTCCATATATATAATACTGCCAAGACCAGGCAGACGAACACCGACAATGCGAACCACCACTTGTTCAGCCAGACCACGCTCATTATGTCGCCAAAGCTCGGTCCCTCTTCCTGGTTCTGCTGCCTTATCTCGAACTGTTCCTGATTTTCAAACTCCTGATTTGCCATATAAAGCGATTTTTTATTTCAATATACTGATAATGAGTGTAGCCACCGACACCAGCATCGATGCAGCCGACACCCACGTACTTACCGTCCTGTTCTGGTTGATGTCCGCCTGCCCTGCCCTTGCATTGTTCGGCTCGACATACACTATGTCGTTCTGCTGCAGGTAGAAATACGGCGAATCCAATATCTCCGACCCGCGCAGATCCAGCGTCGTCACCGTCCTCTTTCCGTTCTCCTCGCGCACCACCTTCACGCAGTCGCGCTTGCCGTAGATCGTCATGTCACCCGCCTGCGCCAATGCCTCGTAGATAGTGATCCTGTCCGTTGCGACGTCGAACGTCCCCGGCCTGTTCACTTCCCCGAGCACCGACACCTTGAAGTTCAGGAACTGCACCGTGATGATGGGGTCGTTCAGCAACCCCTTGTTCACGAGCATATTCTTGATGAATTCTGCAAGTTCTACTCTGGTCTTCCCCTCGATGTGGAGTTCTCCCAGCTGCGGAAAGTTTATGTTCCCCTTCTTGTCCACCAGATATCCCTGATAACGTTGTTGACCACTGATATACCCGCTAGCCGCTGCTGCATTGCTCATATTGTACCCCACCACCGGCAGGTTGAACATCTGCGCCAATTCCAGATTCTGGCTGTTCACCTGTATCGCCAGCATGTCGTCCGGATGTATCCTGATCTGATATGAAGTCGGTATTGTCTGCTCGTAATTCTGCGGCATTCCCTGCAGGTACGACACCTTCTTTGAGGTCGCACACCCCGCCAGAGCCGCCGCAACAACGGCTATTGCCATGGATTGGAGGAACAATCGTCTCATTTTTCTCATCATTATGATTTCGTTAAGTTGGTTTTTCAGTCGTTTTATGTTGTACAAATATACCTAAATTTTGGAAGAATCGTCAGGATTCGGCTGCTATTTTCTGCCCCCCGCACCCGCGATGCTGCCTGTATTTCTTGTCTATGTTCGAAAGATAGCCGTGGGGCTGGTTTGTCCACTTCCCTCCCCAAATTACCTTTCCCAAAAATTACTTATCTTTATCTTCGCTTCCCATAACATCAACTTTAACTATTAATATCATGAAACCCTTATCCGCCATCCTGATCACTGGACTTCTTTCCTTCCTCGGAGCAAGCTGCATACAGAGCTCTGACGCGAAGACGATTGACAATTCTACTGTATCCTCTCTGGATCTTAACCGCTATCTCGGCACTTGGTACGAAATCGCCCGGTTCGACCACAGTTTCGAAAGGGGACTTGTCGGCTGCAAGGCTGAATATTCCCTTATGGACAACGGCCTGATCAAGGTCATTAATTCCGGCCACAAAGGCTCTCTCTCAGGCAAATACAAAGTCGCCAAGGGCAAGGCCAGACTCCGCGAATCCGCCGGTCCCGGAAAGCTTCAGGTCACTTTCTTCTTGAACTTCTGGTCCGATTACGATATTCTCGAGCTTGCCGACGACTATCGTTATGTCCTCATCGGGAGTTCTTCCGACAAATATCTGTGGATCTTGAGCCGCACTCCGAATATGACTCAGGAAGATCTCGACTTTGTCCTCGCTCGCGCCAAACAAAGGGGGTACGACACATCCAAGCTCATTTGGGTCGAACAGAAGTAGGCGGCCACCTCTTCTCTCGGAAACTTAATCTGCATCAAGCAGAACGCTCTCTGGGCGTTCTGCTTTTTATGTCTTTTCCTCTCTCCCCAATGCCTCGATCTTCCTCGCCTTCTCTATCCACTCCGCCGTATCCATCGGATGGTTCTTTTGTCATCTGCCCCTTTTTCGGACAGTCTTAAATTAGACAGCTGAATCTCTTATATCCTTCAATTCGCATTCTCGTTTGTATTCATTAGGGAACATGTCACCTGAAGATATATCGATCCTTGCTACATCTCCAAGGCTGGAAAGAAGACGCCGGGTCTTGACTGGTCCCAGTCAGGTTGCGCAGCTGCCATGAAGAAGGGGCTGGAGATACTCGGCATCTCAGTCGTGGATGCCGATGCAAAGTATGCAGGCAAGGTGGATCTCAAGAATCTCGACATGTCCGGAAAATCCACGGACATGCGATTAAATGACACTGATTTCAAAGAACTATCGTTCTACGGCGTTCGCGCCGTGGCGTAACTTTTATAAATTTAACGAACTATTGATTATGATTATATTCTGCGATATTGCCGATACTGTCTTTTTTCTGTTATTTTATGTCTTAAATATTCTTTATTAAAGAAGCCGCTCATCTTAAATTTGCAAAAGAAAAAAATAAAAAATCGGTAAATATGAAAAAATTATCTCTTTTTTTGTTGACAATGCTAATTCTGGCTCCAGTTGCCGCCTTCTGCGGCGATTTCAAGATCGGAGCCGACATATCGGAGGTGCCCCAAGGGGAAGCCATGGGCTTCGCATACTATGACGCTTCCGGAAAACGAAAGGACATCTGCGCCATAATGCATGAGAATGGGTTTGATATAATCAGACTCCGCGTTTTCGTTAATCCTGAAGCTGAAAGAGGCTATTCGAGTGATGGCTTCTGCGGTACTGACCAGACCGTGAAAATGGCAAAGCGCATCGTGGATTCGGGAATGGAGTTCGCTCTCGATTTCCATTACAGCGATACGTGGGCTGATCCGGACAGGCAGGACAAACCGTCGGCTTGGCGTGGTCTTACCGGTGCCGCACTTGAAGATAAGCTCTACGAGTATACTAAAGGAGTGCTTGTGGCATTGAAGAATGCAGGTGCGGCTCCTGCCATAGTGCAGTGCGGGAACGAGATCAGCCATGGACTGGTATGGCCTGAAGGCTATTTGACCGACGAGGCTACTGAGGAGAACTGGGCAGCGGCAATGGGACTGTACAAGGCAGGGCAGAGAGCCGTCCGCGAGGTTCTTCCGAACGCCAAGTTGCAGGTGCACCTGGCGTTGGGAGGGGAGAATGTCCTGTGCCGCCAGTTTCTTGACCACATGAATAAGTATGGTGCCGAGTTCGACATTATCGGGCTTTCATATTATGAACAATGGCACGAGACATACAGCGACATGCAAGCTAACATATATGATCTGACGGCTCGTTACGGTAAACCGGTGGATATCTGCGAGTATGGGGCGAACAAAGATAACATTAAGATAATAAATGACATAGTCCGTTCTGTCCCTAACGGGCTTGGATATGGAACGATGGCATGGGCTCCAACACGTACCCTGTTCGGACGTGATGGCAAGATGAACGAAGATGTATTCGCAATTTATCGTCAATTGAAGAAGGATTATTCGGATCCGAATTATAAGCCATCGGTAAAGCCGCCGTATGTGAGAACTGTTAATCTTGACGACAAGATGATCGGTGCCGATATATCATGGGTGCAGGAACAGGAAGACAAAGGGCAGAAATATTATGAAAACGGTGTCCAGAAAGATATTCTTCAAATCCTTAAGGATAACGGATTCAACTGGATAAGGCTCCGCCTTTTCGTGGACCCCACGGCAGAGAATGGCTATTCGAAGGATGGGTACTGCGATCTTGACCATACCATTGAAATGGCAAAGCGCATAAAGGCTGCTGGAATGAAATTCCTGCTCGATTTCCATTACAGTGATAATTGGGCTGATCCGGGCAAACAATATCCACCTGCGTCCTGGTCTCGGGACCATGGTTCAGGTCTTGAGGGACGCATCTACCGCTATTCAAATGAGACGATAAAGAAATTGATGGATGAAGGGGTGACACCTGACATGGTCCAGATCGGCAATGAAATCAATCACGGGATGGTTTGGCCACAGGGAAAGATTGACAGTACCTATATGTCTTTCTGTGTGATGCTTCGCTGCGCAAGTGCCGGAGTCCGTGCGGCGAATCCGGATATAAAGATAATGGTGCATATCGCATGTGGAGGCCAGAATGCTGAATCCGTCAAGTTTTTCGACAAGATAACCGGTTACGATGTCAAATTTGATGTGATAGGCGAATCTTATTATCCGAAATGGCATGGTACGCTTGATGATCTCAGGAATAATCTGGATGGCCTGTCAGTCCGTTATGGAAAACCAGTGGTCGTAGTGGAATATCAAGACTATAGGAAAGAAGTCAACGAGATCGTAAGTTCCATCCCGAATAATCTTGGCCTTGGCTCGTTCATCTGGGAAGCTGCAAGTCCGGAATGGGGGGATCTTTTCGATGCGGACGGGAAGACCAACGCCAATATGGAGCTTTATCCTGAAATAGCAAAGATGTATCATAAATAAAATATAATGAAATGAAAAGAGTATTACTGTTTGCCTTGGCAATGGCACTTTCGTTGCCATGCACCGTCAAGGCAAGCGAAAGCAGGGTGATCACTAATTTTGATGCCCAGTGGAAATTCCATTTGGGAGACGTACCTGCAGCATCAAATCCATCATTCAATGATAATTCCTGGAGGACATTGGATCTTCCGCACGATTGGAGCATTGAAGGGGAAAATCTGGAGAATGCTCCAGGCGGAGGATCGATAGGTTACTTTCCCACTGGAATAGGATGGTACCGTAAGCATTTCGATCTCCCGTCCTTTGCAAAGGGAAGGATGGTATCGATTGAATTTGACGGAGTTTACATGAACAGCGAAGTTTGGATCAACGGTCATTATTTAGGCAGGTATCCTTATGGCTATTCCAGTTTCTTCTATGATTTGACGCCTTATCTGAGGAAGAAAGGCAACATAATCGCCGTGAAGGTGGACAATTCAAAGCAACCAAATTCAAGATGGTATACCGGCTCCGGCATCTACAGGCACGTAAAGCTTGTCGAAACGTCTGGATTGCATTTTAAACAGTGGGGTGTTTTTGCTTACACCGAGAACATTGCAGATGGCAAAGCCGTACTCAAGGTCGAGTCGGAGATAGTGAATGACATGCCTGACAAGTTTGACACGGCTTCGGTGCGTAACATACTTTTTGACGATTCCGGCAAGGAAGTGGCTCGCCAGGATTCCGATTTGAAGAAGGCCGATACCAAGTCGCTTTTGTCCCAATGTACGATGACTGTTGATAATCCGAGACTCTGGAATCTTGATTCGCCAGTAATGTACAAGCTGAAATCATTCATTTATGCCGACGGGAAGGAAGTTGACTGTGTCGAGACGAATGTCGGTCTTCGTACTATAGAATATGACATCAACAAAGGATTCATGCTCAACGGCCAAAGTGTCAAGATGAAGGGGGTGAACCTCCATCATGATGGAGGAGCTGTCGGAGCGGCTGTTCCCGAAAGAGTTTGGGAACGCAGGCTGGAAATATTAAAATCAGGCGGATGCAATGCTGTCCGGACTTCGCATAACATTCCTGCACCCGAATTCCTTGATCTGTGTGACAAGCTTGGAATACTGGTGATGGATGAAGCTTTCGATTGCTGGCTGGAGGGCAAGCGTGATTTTGATTATCACATTTATTTTGCCGATTGGTATGAGAAAGATCTGAATTGTATGCTAACGCGTGACAGGAACCATCCTTCGGTCGTGATGTGGAGCATAGGCAACGAGGTACCTGATCAGTCCAGTGCTGAAGGGCCGATGCTTGCAAGAAAAATGATAAAGATGTGTCACCAACTTGATCCGACCCGTCTTGTCACTTCCGGCAATGACCGGATAGCTGCGGATGATACTCCGGCGAGCGAAGAATTCCTGTCAGAATTTCAGAACGACATCGTAGGATATAATTATCCTGATCGTTGGCGTAAACGCCGTGAGACCATGTACACCACCGATAAGATAAGATTCCCAGAACGTCGCGTGGTAGCGACGGAATCCGGCGGTCTGAGTGGGTCCCGCGGGATGTCGGCAATGCCCCATAACCGTCGTTTCATCCAGTCCTCAACTATTTCGGATCGTTTTATCGATACGGAGCAAAGATGGAAATACACCATAGTCAATGATTTCGTGATTGGTGACTTCATGTGGACAGGCATTGACTATTATGGAGAGACATGGTGGCCTTCAAGAGGCTCAGGTTCCGGGTATCTGGACAATTGCGGGTTCAAGAAAGACGGCTATTATTTCTTCAAGAGTATTTGGACTGATGAACCTACGCTGCATATAGTTCCAAATTGGAATCAACCTAAGGAAAACATTGGCAAAGTAATGCAGGTATTGGTATTCACGAATTGCTCCGAGGTGGAATTGTTCGTTAACGGAAAGTCATACGGGAAAAAGACATTTGAATTCCCTCGTAAAGGGAACGAGGGGAGTTGGGCCAGTTTCCCAAAAGGTAAGGTGATGACATCCACGGCTGATCTGCATCTGTCTTGGGATGTTGCATATGAGCCAGGAGAAGTGGTTGCTGTCGGTACGAAGGATGGCAAACAATATACTGAGAGAGTAGTTACGACCGGAGATCCGGCTTCAATCAGATTGTCGGTAGATAGGGATGTCATTTTTGACAGACCTTCCGATGTGGCTCATATAACGGCAGAGGTGGTTGATAAGGATGGAAATGTGGTCCCGGATGCCGAGAATCTTATAAAGTTCAATGTTGGCACTGCAAGAATAATTGGGGTGGAGAGTGGCAATATGGCTGATCTCTCATCGACTAAATCTTCGCAGCGAAAGGCTTATGGCGGAATGTGCCTTGCAATAGTGCAGGCTGATAAGGCGGGGAATTACACGGTAACTGCAACTTCTGAAGGGCTTAAATCCGGAGAAGTATCTTTCAAGGCTGTCGAATAATCTTAGCGGCGATATCTACAAAAAGTGCGGACGAATACATCGCCCGCACTTTTTTAATGTATGTAATCGTGACAGCCCCCCCTAATCCCTTTCCTTTCTATATTGTTGCGGTGTCTTCCCGAATTCCTGCATAAAACATTTTGAGAAGTAGGAGTGGTTGGAAAATCCTACCATGTACATGACCTCGGAAATAGTGAATTTCTGTTGTTCCAGCAACAGTGCGGCTTTTTTCAATCTGATTGATTTGATGTAATCCACCGGAGTCACGCCTAGCAGCTGTTTGCATTTCCTGTAAACCTGCTTTTGAGGAATGCCTATCGTTTCGCAAAGCGAATTCACATTCAAATCAGGATTTGAGATATTGTCTTCTATCGCTTTTACCATCTTTGAGATGAACTTCTCGTCATAAGAGACGGCTTCTATCTTTTTCGGTTCTGTCATCGTCTCGATGCGGATTTTGCGTTCAAGTTCCTTCTTTTTGTCTATGAGTTGTTTGGCCCGGGATACTATTATGTCCGGTTCGAAAGGCTTTGATATGAAGGCATCCACTTTTATATTTATGCTCTCGAGTTCGGTCTCTTTGTTTTCTATGGCTGTAAGTATTATTATCGGGATGATGGATGTCGATACGTTTTGTTTCAGGCGACGGCACATTTCCATACCGTCCATGACTGGCATCATGATGTCGGCGATAATGAGGTCAGGCAATAATTCGCTGCACAGTTTCAGTCCCGTCTTGCCGTTATGGGCGACTATGCATTGATAATCATTATTGAAGATCTCGCACAGAAGTTTCGCAATAGCCTCGTTGTCTTCCACGATAGCTATTACCGGAAGACCTTTCCTATCGTCAATGCCGTTCAGGGTGCTCGTTTCTCCTGATGGACTCTCTTGTTTTTCAACCGGAAGGGTTATGATGAAAGTCGTGCCGTTATCTTCCCCCGACTCTGCGGTTACGTTTCCGCCATGCAATTCCACATAGCTCTTTACTATGGAGAGCCCTATTCCCGTGCCCTCTTTTCCTTTCGAGTTCGTATGTGATTTGTAGAATCTTTGAAAGATATAAGGCAGGTCTTCCTTAGGTATCCCTATTCCGGAATCCGATACTTTTATCTCTAATTTTCTTTCTTCCTGCATGTAATTTATCGACAGCATTATGCTGTCTCCCCTACTGGTATATTTGCATGAGTTTGATATCAGATTGTCAAGAACGGATTCCATCTTTGCGGAGTCAATGGAAACATACAGTTTGTCAATGTTGCTGTTGAAAATGAATTCCTTGCCGTCATCCTGCATGCTTTCTGCGAAGGATGAGAATATGGTGTGTGCGAACTCGACGAATTCGAGTTCTGAGATTGTAAGCTTCAGCTCTGATTGGGAACCACTGCTGTAATAGCTTATGGCCTGATGTATCAGGGAATTTATCTTCATGGCATTGGTATGGATAAGATCGAGGTCGGCCTTGTCCTGAGGAGAATGTGCCTGAGACATCATCCTGCTTACAGGAGCTACTATCAGGCTTAAGGGGGTTTTGAATTCATGCGATATGTCGGCGTAGAATTTCATTTTCTCATTTGCCTGCCTCAATGCATTCTCTTTCTCAATGCGCTCGTATTTCAGACGATTCCTCATCTTGAGGAAATTAATTGCCCAATATACTATTGCAATGAAAATCAGCATGTAGAGCAAATCAGCCAATGTCGAAGAGTACCACGGATCGCGGATATGGATGTTGATTTTCTTGACCATATCCGAAGGTACCCCTTTCCTGCTGAGGCGAGTCACATATATTGGATAGTAGCCTGGCTTCAGGTTGGTAAGGGAGACGGTCCGGCCATTGTTGTCTATGGTCGTCCACTCCTTATCTGATGACAGCCTGTATAGGAACGTACTTTCGTCGTCAATGGAATAGGTGAGGTCAGAAAAATTGATGATTATGTTATTCTGGTTGTAATCCATATCGAAGCCGTCGGAATACCGTACGGATCTCTTTTGTTCATTTCTTAGGTATGGATTGTCGTTGACGAGCATTTCGCTGACTATGATAGGAGAATTATCCTGCTTGTCCGAGATTATGGAAGCAGGGGCTGTAGCGTAGCCGTCCACGCTTCCGAGGTAAACGGTCTTCATATCCTTGTCGTAAAACAGGGATGTGAAGATCTTGTCCGACATGTGCAGATGGGTAGCCTTCATTTCTTCTTTGTTTGTGACCCATATTCCCGCAGTCGTGCTTATCCAGATGCAGCCGTTCGCTTCGGTCATGCAAAGGACCTCGGCATTACTGCTGCCACTGAATTCCATGGTGGCCATTTCCAATGTTTTCGGGTTAATCTTGAGGACGCCGCCTCTATATCCGACCCATATGGAATTATCGGAATCTTCCATCATGTACGAAGGATATTTTCCTCCCGTCTTTTCCTTGAGGGCTATTTTTGTGATTGCGCCGGTTAGACAGTCAATCCTGTCTATGCCGGTCAGGTGGACGAGCGCCCATACCGACCTGGTGCTTTTATCATATACGATCAAGTCTATGAAATTGCCTTCCAATCCATCGGCTGTGGAGAAACTCATGGATGACCGGGCTATAGGATTCCTGATGACCTCTTGTTTGTCAGCTACAAAAATGCCGCTCCATGTTGCAATCCAATACCGATTTGAGCCGTCTTCAAGTATCTTATACGCCCAGCCTGATCTCATCCTGCCGATTGAGTCAACGACAATATGCCGTGAAAACTGCCGTGAACCATAATCATACAACTGCAGTCCGTTGTCGGTGGTCAACCATAGATTGCCGCCCGAATCTTCATAGATGTCCCTTATCCTGTTGTGTGAAACGTGGTAGGTTCCTCCTTCCCTATACCACAAGGACTCGGATCCGCCTTCCTGATCGGCCTTGTATCGTATTATCCCGTTATTTCCTCCGAGCCATAGGAACCCTCTTGAATCTTTGTAGATAGTGAAGAACTGGTTTCCATATCCGGTTCCGGTCAATGAAAAGGTGGTTCTGAATTCGCAGCTTCTTTCCTTTGGCACTTCCGATACGCCATTGTCCGTTCCAAGCCAGATATTCCCGGCCGAATCACGGAAGGCGCTCCAGATGATATTGTTTGAGAGAGACGCCGCTTCCCGCGAATCGTGCATGTAATGTTCTGTATTTTCCCCCTTAACGACATAAAGGCCATTGTCCGTCCCAGCTATTATGTTCCCGTCGCAGTCTGAAGTCAATGTCTTTATTGAATGCAGGTCCCCGATACGCTGGCTGATGTTGGTGGCCGTATTCAGTTTGAATATTCCAAAAGCGCCGCCGACCCAGATGCAATCGTTGTCCTGGTCCGGCAGCAATGCATTCACAAAAAACCTTGAGGAATTGGAATTGATGTTTTCAAATTCCCCGGACGCGGCGTCCAACCTAAAAAGGCCATTGGTGGTACCTGCCCAAACTGAATTCTTGTACTTTATTATTGAATAGACCATCAAGCCTTTCAGATACGATGTTGAGATGACATTCTTTTCCGCTCCGGATATGACTTTCCTTATGTCGTAGGAGTATAAGCCATTCAATGTCCCGACCCATAATTTTCCGCCATACGATGCGAGTGATCTGATGTCCCTAGGGAATGGAACGCTTGGTTTGACATAATTATCTGATCTGCAGTCGTAGATCAGCAGACCTTCATCTGTCCCGAGAAACAGGGTGTTGCCTTCGTATACTTCAATGCAATGTATCTGCACATTTGAGATTCCGCCATTTTCATAGTGCGGTTGCACTGCATAACCGTCGAAGCTGTACAGTCCCTTATTGGTGCCAATCCAAATCAAGCCGAGGCTGTCTTGACCGAAACATCTTGCGATGGATGCTTCGGCGCTGAGCTGCACATTCTGGAAAGCAGAGTAGTTCATTTTGTCTTTGCCCCACAGCGAAACCATGCAGCAAACGAATAAAAGGATGAAAGATGAAGTTTTTTTCATACTTAAAATTAATACTTTTAGCTTTCATAATGAGTTTTTGTCTTTTTTTGTCTGGTTTGTGTTAAACTTTGGCTGTTTTATGATAATAATACGGCCTTTCCTGGCCATTGTCCCGAATTGCGTAAGCCGTTGTCCTTTTTGTGTTGATTAATGTCCTGTCTGTGCTTTTTCTGCCAATCCCCTTTATTAACTTTGTTTAAGGAAAAATTGCATACTGCTAAAAGAATCATATCTAATGACTGCATTTTGAAATAAACTTTTATTTTAATATCTCATCTCATAAAAACCTATATGACCTATATGAAAAGAATGTTGGCTTTCTGTCTGGCGGGCGTTGCACTACTTATTGCAAGCTCTTTCCAGACATTTGCCCAAACCCGGGAGTATGATCTCAAGGGGGTGGTCAAAGATGTATTGGGCGAACCGATAGCCGGTGCGTCAATTGTTGAGGATGGAACCCGGAACGGCATAACTACCGATGTCGACGGAAAGTTCGCTCTCAGGGTATCAAGCAAGGATGCTCTTGTCACTGTCAGTTTCATTGGATTCAAGACTGTCCAACTGGTGGCGTCTTCGAGCCGTTTCATCTCCGGAATCGTTCTGGAAGAAGATAAGGAGGTACTTGAAGACGCTGTAGTGATTGGCTATGGTACGGTAAAGAAGAATGACCTTACAGGATCGGTTACCGCCATCAAGGCTGAGGAGATCAATCGCGGCGCCGTATCGTCGAGCTATGAACTTCTGCAGGGCAAGATTCCAGGATTGCTTGTGCAGCCAGGAGGAAGAATACGAATCCGTGGCACATCTTCGCTCAATGCTTCGAATAACCCTCTGATTGTGGTTGACGGAGTGCCATTGCAATACAACGATCTTTCATCCATCAATTCTGACGATATCGAATCTTTCTCGGTCCTTAAGGATGCGTCGTCGGCCGCAATATACGGTTCAAGAGCGGCCGGTGGAGTTATTCTCGTCACTACGAAGAAAGCGGACATGAAGAACAAGGTGTCTGTGAATTACAGCGGTTCCTACAGCATCAGCCATTATATGGGGAAACAGGATGTGATGTCCGCTGACGAGTTCCGTTCTTTCATAGGTGAAATATATGCCGACAGACCTGCAAGCCTGGCTTTGGCGCAATCCCTGATGGGGGACCAGAGCACTGATTGGATAGACCTGGTCACAAGGCTTGGCCAGACAGTGACAAACAACGTAGGGATATCAGGTACGGTCCTTAACGGACATCTTCCGTATCGCGCATCCATCAGTGATGTCCATTACCTAGGTACTACCCTTGGGTCTTCCAGCGAAAGCCCGAATGTCAATATTACGCTTAACCCTACATTTTTGCACAATCATCTCAACATATCCATAAACGGGAAGGCTGCCACGAGGATAAGTTCGCAACAGAGCGCCAGTTACAGTTCCGCCGCTACTTTTAACCCGACCCTGCCGGTTTATTTCACAAATGCTGACGGCTCAGTGGACACTTCCACGAACTTGGGCTATTGGGTGCGGGGAACAGGGACTGGCTCCGATTTTGTCCCTGCAAGCAATGCGGAATCGAATCCGATGCAATATCAGAACGAAGATTTCAATTATAGGAATTGGAACTACGTTTTAAGCGGAATCGTAAATTATAAGGTCCAAGGCTTCGAAGACCTTTCCCTCAATCTCAATCTCAGCACCGATGGATACAGCTATGACAACTGGTATAGGACAAAGGCGGGATATTGGGGGCTCGTCAATGACAGCGTCGCGCCTAAAGTCGGTACCAATACCACTAATGCGGGGCGTTCATACAATGACATGCTTGAATTTTACGGTAATTACCAACATGATTTCAACGGCCACAATATAAGCTTGATGGCCGGATATTCGTGGGAGCATTTCTACGATTACACTTATACCGAGACCAGGCTTAACGGGGATTACGACAACGATGTTTCGGACATACACTATAAGAAAGGTGATCTCTATGGGAATGCCGTTCCGAATGCGACTGAGCATTTTCTGGTATCATTCTACGGACGTTTCAACTATTCCTACAAGAGCCGTTACCTCTTTACCTTCACTCTCCGTGACGATGGTTCCTCCCGTTTCGCACCTGAAAACCGGTGGGGGCTTTTCCCGTCTCTTGCTGTAGCCTGGAATATCAAGAATGAGGAATTCATGAAAGACCTCGATGCCTTGAGCGGACTTAAATTCAGGCTTGGATGGGGTATCACAGGCCAGGAAAGCGGCATTGCCAATTATTCGTACCTTGCCAACTATACAATGTCCACTTCCACTAGTTATATGTACAATATGGGCGCCGACGGCTTGTCATATATGTTGACCCCGAGCGCGTACGATCCGAACATAAAATGGGAGGAAACAGCGACGTTGAATGCCGGCGTCGATTTCGAATTATACAAGGGCGTTGTCAGCGGTAACATAGACGTCTATCAAAAAAATACGAAAGACCTTCTGAACAGCGTCACCATCCCTCTTGGAGCCAATTTCTCCAATAAGCTTCTGACGAATATCGGAAGCATAGTAAACAAGGGCGTAGAAGTCGGTTTGAGCGTTATGCCTATTTCAAACAGGGACATGAGTCTGGTATTAGGCCTGAACGGAACTTATCAGAATACGAAGTTCACCAAACTGACGGTGGGGAATTCTTCAGCCAATGAGAATTATTATATTCAAGTCGGCACAATTACCGGCGGTACCGGCGGCTATCTGCAACAGGATAGGGTAGGGTACGCGCCGAACGTTTTCTATTGCTATCAGCAGGTTTATGATTCCGATGGGAATCCGATACAGAATGCCTTCGTGGACCGTGACGGCGACGGGTCGATAACCGAGAATGACCGTTACCTTACCGGCAAGAAGCCGATGCCGGATTTCTATTATGGCGTGAACTTGAAATTCAGATATAAGAACTGGGACTTCGGTTTCAACGGGCACGGCTCGGAAGGGAACTGGATGTTCTATGACTATTACCAGTCGCACTCAACTTCTGCAAATGACAATTTGAATTACAGCCTTCTGTACAATTATCCTGAAATAGTCAGGAAAACCGGTTGGACTGCAACCAGCAATACGGCTCAGGGATATTCCGATTATTGGCTCTATGACGCATCATTCTTCAAGATAGATGACGTAAACATCGGATATACTTTCAAGAAGATGTTCAACACCAATGCGACTGCCAGACTGGCCTTGACCGCGAACAATGTTCTCGTCATTACAAAATATCCCGGAGTGGATCCCGAAGGCAGCTATGCCAGCGTTACTGCAAACGGAATAGATTCGGATTGCGCTCCCAAGATCAGAACTTATACGCTGCGATTAAACATTAATTTCTGACATTCAAATGAAGAATATTATGAAAAATACTTTTTATATAATAGCGTCAACAGTGGCGCTTCTTTCTCTCGGAATGCTTACGTCTTCTTGTACGAAGGACCTCAACGCATATCCGCTAAATGAAACTGATTATACATCTGAAACTGCATACGGCAACAATTATGAAAACTATGTGGCAGGATTGGCAAAGATTTACAGGTGCTTCAGCAACACTTCCGATCTTACCGTCGACGATGCAGGAGCTTCCGAACTTGTCCGCGCTTTCTGGTGCATTCAGGAATGTTCTACCGATGCCTGCAAGAATGACTGGGAAAAAGATGCCTGGACCCAGGATATAAATAAGAATACATGGTCTACCGCTGATAACGCCGCGACCTATGCGGTTTATGCCCGCACTCTCCATGGGATAACCTACACCAATGAATTCTTACGTCAGACCACTGACGAAAAACTTGAAAAAAGAAACTGCAGCAGCGAATTGATCAGCCAGGTGCATGAACTTCGCGCTGAGGCAAGGTTCATCAGGGCCTATATGTATTGGATGGCAATGGATACTTTCGGCGATGTCCCTTTTGTTACGGAAGAATCCGAATTCGGGGCTGTGATTCCTGAGGTGGCCAAACGTTCCGATGTCTTCAATTTCATTGAAAGTGAACTTGTCGACTTGACATCATCTTCCAGTGCGCTGCCTGCGGCACGGTCGAATTATCCGCGCGTCGACAAGGGATCGGCTTGGGGGCTTCTTTCCCGTCTCTATCTTAATGCCCAGGTTTATAATGCCACCGTTGACGCCAACGGGAATGTGACGGCGAAGGGAGCTGCCAAATGGGCTGAATGCAAGGCTGCATGTGAAGAGATATTCAAGCTTAATTACGGACTTTGCAGCAATTACTTCGACCTGTTCCGTGGCGACAACGGCGAAAATCCGGATGCCAATCAGGAATTTCTCTTTGCTTTGTATTATGATGCGGTAAACAATCGTTCCTGGGGAGGTACCTGTTTCCTGGTCGAGTCTGAATTCCAACGCAGCGATGACCAGGATGCTGACGGCAAGGACCTTTATTCCCTCGGCGTAGCCGACGGATGGGCCGGGATAAGGATGCCTGCCGAATTTGCAAAGACTTATTTTGGAGTCACCGTCTCCGAGAGCGGCTATAATTCCGACGGCTCGTACAAGGGGACATACAACTATGTCGACAAGCGGGCTGCCAATTTCTTCATAAAGGGCCATGCTGAAAAGATGAGCGATCTGGCTGAATTCACTCAAGGATGGAGTTATTATAAGTTCAACAACATTCCTCATGATGTCACCAGGGAGGCGTTCGCTGAAACGGCAGCGACTTATACGACCGCATCTGCCAAGGCAAGCATTGATTATCCGATGATTCGACTTGCAGAAATATATCTGAACTATGCCGAGGCGTGCCTGAATCTCAATCAGGACAAGGATAAAGCCCTTGTCTATCTCAATGAAATTACGGAAAGGGCCGGGCTTGAACCTGTCAATTCGTATGATATGGCATATATCCAGAAAGAACGTGCGGTGGAGTTGAGCTGGGAAGGCTTGAGGAGAATAGATCTGATCAGATGGGACCTCTTCAACAGCGGAACATTCCTGTGGAAATGGAAGGGTGGCAGTTATGAAGGCCAGGCATTCTCCGACTACAGACTTGTCTTTGATTTCCCTTCATCCGAATTGGTATCAAACAGCAATCTTTCACACAAACCGGGTTATTCCAACTAATAAAGTCAGGCAACATTATGAAAACAATTGAAAATATAATAATTCTAGGAATTTCTACGCTCCTGATATATTCTTGCGATACAAATAAGCTTGATGTCGTCAAGACGTATGCAGAAGATGCGATAGTTGCGCCGGTATTCAATACCATGTCGGATGTCGTAGTCAACCAAGCCAATTATGATGGGAATGGGGACGTGACATTTTCTTGGAAACCTGCGGATTTCGGTTGCAAGGCCGCGGTTGATTATGCAGTATATATGTCGAGCTCTTCGAAGTCCGATGTCTGCATCGGTTCCGGTATAAACGCGACCCAATATGCCATTGATTACCAGTCCCTGTATAACAGATTGGTAGGGAAGAGCTATCTGGCCTTGCCAAAAGGGAAGAGTTCGACAGTGAAATGTTACGTCACAGCCAGCATAGGGACGGATTATACCACCGTAAAATCCTTGGAGTCGGAGATAACCTTTGAGGTTGGACGAATCAGCAACGGCATTGACATGCTATACATCTCCGGCGATTATGACAACGATTCCGCCGATGAGCACGGAATCGAAAGCCAGAACAACAATCATATTTATGCGGGTTTCGTCGATATGCATAATTCGACCATGGAGAATACTTCATATCGTTTTGTCGATTATACGTATGCAAGTTCCCTTGCAGGCAATTGGTATGGAGGGTCTCTCGATGCCCTGACGCTGGATGGGGATAAACTCAGTACCACGACGGGGCTTAAATATATCTCTGTGAATCTTACGACCAATAAAGCTTCCATTATCAACTTCACTAAGGTGGGGTTGACGGGATTCAACGGCAGTTGGGGGACTCCGGCTATCGAAATGACATATAACGAGAGCACTAAGGACTATACGGTCACTGCTGAATATACTTCCGGCAATTTCAGGGTTCTCTGTTATTCCCCGGATGCAGGGTTATGGGGCGGCTGGAATTATACGATGGGCCCGAAGACCATACCGGAACTGACCCTGCAGGACGGCTCCGATGTGAAAGTCTACCACGCTTCCATCAGCAAACCTCTTGTCGGCGGAGACCCGAATATGAAAATCAATGAGTATGGCAAGTACACGTTCCGGTTCTATTATGAGTCCGCTGACGCCACTTGGCATCTTTCCGTTAAGAAGGCTGTTTAGATTCAGTTGATAGATTAGTTTTGAGTAGTCGGCTTTCTGCTCTTCTCTGTCTTGGATGGATGGAAGGGACAGAAAGCCTTTTTAACTTTATGTAAATTATGAATACAAAAATAATAGTCATCGCTTTTTCCGCTTTGTTATCATTGTCGCCTTATGCTAAAGCTGGGGACTTGCGCTCTGAATTCCTTCTTGACAAGGGATGGAAATTCACGAGGGAGGATAATCCGGGGTTTTCTAAGATCGAAGCCGACGTTAGCGGATGGAATGATGTGACGGTGCCCCACGATTGGGCGATTTATGGGCCTTTTGATGCGGAGAATGACAAACAGGTAGTCGCAATAAAGGAAAATCACGAAAGTATGGCCGGCTTGAAGACAGGACGGACGGGCGGATTGCCTTATGTCGGTGCAGGTTGGTACAGGATACACTTCGACATTCCGGATTTTAGCCGGGGAAAGAATGTCACGATTCTTTTCGACGGGGCCATGAGCAGGCCGGATGTTTATGTGAACGGTGAATTGGCAGGGTCTTGGGCCTATGGTTATAATTCCTTTTTCCTTGATGTCACCAGTCTGATCAATTCCGGCGGGAAAGACAACGTCCTGGCCGTCAGAGTGGAAAATCTTCCCGAATCATCGCGCTGGTATCCTGGAGCCGGCCTTTACCGTAATGTGCACGTCATAGTTGCAAATAAGGTCCATATTCCTGTCTGGGGCACTCAAATCACCACCCCCGAAGTTTCGGAAGGGGAAGCAGCCGTGGACTTGAAGGTGACTGTCGATGGGGCTTCTTCGATCAGCACTGCGATCATCGATTCCAAAGGTGTCAAGGTCGCTGAAAGCTCGCAGGCAAAAAAGACGGAAACCGGATTTGAACAGAACCTGAATATAAAGTCCCCTTACCTTTGGAGTCCCGAGCATCCGAATCTGTATTATGCTGTTACGAAAGTCTATGACGGTTCGACCCAGACGGATGAATATACGACTCGCTTCGGAGTGCGCAGCATAGAATTCGTTCCGAATGTCGGTTTCAAATTGAACGGTGCAGTCCGCAAGTTCAGGGGTGTATGCGATCACCACGATTTGGGGCCGCTTGGCGCAGCAGTGAACAAGGCTGCTCTCAGGCACCAGCTGGCATTGCTCAAGGATATGGGCTGCAATGCGATTCGTACTTCCCATAACATGCCGGCACCGGAATTAGTGGAACTGTGTGATGAGATGGGCTTTATGATGATGGTGGAATCCTTCGACGAATGGGACATAGGAAAATGCAGGAATGGATACCACCTCTATTTCCATGAATGGGCGGAAAAGGATATGGTCAATATGGTACGCCATTACAGGAATGATCCTTCGGTGGTGCTGTGGAGCATCGGGAATGAGGTTCCGAGCCAGGGGGATCCTACGGGCCCGGCGACCGCTAAATTCCTCTCCGACATCTGTCATCGTGAGGATCCGACGCGCTTCACCACTTGCGGGATGGACCAGGTCATTAAAGTCATTTCCAACGGATTTGCGGAGCAGGTTGACGTTCCAGGATTCAATTATCGTGTAAATCTTTACAAGCAGGCATACGATTCTTTGCCTCGGAAACTTGTCCTTGGCAGCGAGACGGCCTCTACGCTCTCCTCAAGGGGAGTCTATAAATTTCCTGTGGTAAAGACGATACGCGGGATCTATGACGACCACCAATGTTCTTCCTATGATCTTGAATATACGGGCTGGTCCAATCTTCCTGATGACGATTTTGCACTCGCGGATGATTATGACTGGGAAATAGGCCAGTTTGTCTGGACCGGATTCGATTATCTCGGCGAGCCTACCCCTTACAACCTGATGCCTAACCATAGTTCAATGTTCGGGATAATTGATCTGGCTTCGATTCCAAAGGACAGATATTATCTGTATAGGAGTGTCTGGCGTCCTGATGTCGCGACTCTGCACATCCTGCCTCATTGGACATGGCCTGGACGTGAAGGAAAGGTCACGCCGGTATTCGTCTATACCAATTATCCTTCTGCCATCTTGTTCGTGAATGGCAAAAGTTATGGAAGGAGGACGAAAAACAAGGATGACAATCAGAGCAGGTATCGTCTGATGTGGAATGACGTGGTGTACGAACCCGGGGAGGTCAAAGTCATAGCTTATGATGATAAAGGCAACGAGGCTGCCGAGGATGTCGTACGTACCGCCGGCGAGCCGGACCATCTTGAACTGATCCCCGACCGTACTGAGATCTCGGCTGACGGAAAGGATCTGGCCTATGTTGAAGTCAGGGTCGTGGATAAGGAGGGCAATCTATGCCCTTCGGACGGAAGGCTTGTTTCCTTTGAGGTATCAGGGGCGGGAGCCTACAGGGCTTCGGCAAACGGTGACGCCACATGTCTGGACCTGTTCCATTTGCCTCGGATGCATTTGTTCAATGGCCGCTTGACGGCGATTGTCCAGTCTTCGGATAAGCCGGGAACCGTAACTCTTGAGGCTTCGGCAAACGGTGTAAGGGCTGGAAGTGTCGGTATCCAGGTCAGGTAGCGCGAGCACGATTGTAGAAAGGATTGCCGGCTGGTCATCGGGTTTTCAGGCTTGCCCTTAAGCCAGATGACTTTCTCAAGCTCTTTCAATCGGTGGACCTGGCTTACATCCATCCCGCTCTCGTTGTGTTTTGTCTTTTTAATATCCCATTTTCTAAAGATAAAATCAGTACTTTATCTAATCACTTACTGTCCGGTCAGAAGGGAAGCTTAAACATTGATAGACTTGTGCACAAAGCAACGCGATTCCAACTCGTGGGAGAAATATTAACTTTGCATAAACATCATAGCTGTCCGGAGAAACTTTACCACAGCGAAAGCTGAGCAGAATCAAGCTCCGGAACTGAGTTTATTAAGTTAGTATTTAAGTATATAGTATGGAGACTTTTTTCGATATAAAACCGCTTTTTCGCAATAATCAGCAGAATGTAGTCGCAGATGGCTGTCGGGATACTTTCTGACGCTCATGTGGCCGATAAGTCGGATAGTATCATCTGTCCTTCGCCCTTGTTACAAAGAAAGCATCGTTCTGCTGGAAATGGCTATAAAGGCTCTTCAGGTCAACATATCCTTTATCCATAAGGTAGTAAGAGCCGGCTTCCTGACACCATTCCCATCATAATCATATTTGTTTCCGGGATACTGCTGCAGATAAAGTGACAAAAAATGAACACAATGAACAAAGGGAAGGATTGGTTTACAATTGAAAGAATCGACGGCGATACTTCCGTCATCAGCGAATACAAGCATTGGGAGGAAACCCATTGCTATCTTCTGAACGGCCGGGACAGAAGCCTGTTGATCGATACGGGGCTCGGGGTCGGGAACATATTGGAACAGGTGCGGAAACTGACCGACAACCACGTCACCGCAGTAACGACGCACGTGCATTACGACCATTTCGGCGGACATGAATATTTCCCCGACTTTTACGTGCACGAAGCGGAAAGGGATTGGATAGAAGGAGGTTTTCCGCTGACGATAGAACAGGTCCGTAATTTCCTGACGGAAAAGCCTTGCGATTTCCCCGCTGATTTCAAGATAAACGATTACCAGCTGTTCGAGGGGACACCGACGAGGATTCTGAAAGATAATGACACGATAGAGCTGGGAGGGCGCACTCTTCGGGTTTTACACACTCCTGGGCATTCCCCGGGCCATATCTGCCTCTTCGAAGAGGATAAGGGCTATCTTTATACCGGAGACCTGATCTATATCGGCGACCTGTTCGCATATTTCCCTTCCACAGACCCTGTCGCCTATATGGATTCGATAAGAAAATTGCTGAAATTACCTGTGAAGAGAATCCTGCCGGCACATCACGACCTGAATGTCCCGATTTCGATCATAAAAGATATGGACAAGGCTTTTACCGAGTTGTACGAAAGAGGGAAACTTAAGCACGGGAGCGGAACTTTCTCGTATCCGAATTTCGGGATACGGCTATAGCCGAAAGACGGTAAAGTCGAATTGCAGCCAACCATCGTTGACACCTGACGCTTAAGAAAAGTGTATTAAATATTTTGTAATTCTATAGGAAAAGTGTATTTTTATGGCAGCAAATATAATAGAAAAGTGTAGAAAATAGCTGATATGTTATATAGAAAGATACAAGATTACATCGAAAAATACTTTAAATCGGATTCCAATAAAATACTGATCATCGATGGTGCAAGTTCGGAAACGCCGTAAAGCGCCCACCATTTTTCCGCAACATCCTCGCGAATATTGTCTATCTTTGATTCAAAAGTCAAAGATGATGGAAAATTACGACCTTGAAAAGTTAAATTCCAAGGATCCAAAAGTCAAGTACGGATTCGCAAAAGAGCTGTTGAAAACGGGAGCCGAGAATCCGAAACAGCTTTACGGAGACTTCGGCTATTGGGCCACGTTGATGTCAAGCGACAATAACGTGTTGAAATGGACTGCCATCGACATAATCGGTTATCTCTCGGCCGTCGATGATGAAAACAGGATAGGCGGCATACTGCCCGAACTGTTAAAATTCCTGCACGGAGGGGCATTGATTTCCTGCAACCATTCCATTTTTTCACTCGGATTGATAGCCCTGAACAAGCCCGAATTCAAACAGATGATATTCAAGGAGTTCATCGCCATAACCGGCGACAGGTTCGATACGGACGAATGCAAGGAAATAGCCATGGGAAAAGTCATGGAAGCCTTCAAGCCATTTGCCGGGGACATCGGGAACGACAAGGACATCATAGGATTTATCGGAAGTGCGGCAAGATCCGAAAGGGCCTCGACGAGAAAGAAAGCTGAACGACTGTTGAAGATATTGATACTGTAATGGACCTTTGAAGTCCATATCATATACCAAGAAGAAAATGAGAACAGATAACATTACAAAGAGTAAGGTCGTGATTATCGGCACCGGCATGGTCGGGATGAGCTATGCTTATGCCTTGTTGAACCAGGGGACCGTCAACGAACTGGTTTTGATCGATATCAATAAGGAACGCGCGGAAGGCGAAGCCATGGATCTGAACCATGGCATGTCATTCGCGCCGAGAAAGATGAAAATCTATGCCGGCGAATACGGCGATTGCGCAGATGCCGATATAGTCGTGATCACGGCGGGCGTCTCGCAGAAAGATGGGGAGACGCGAATCGATCTATTGAACAGGAACGCGTCCATCATGAAAATCGTGGTCTCGCAGGTAATAAAAAGCGGGTTTGACGGTATTATATTAGTCGCGTCTAACCCGGTCGACATCTTGTCGTACGTAGCATGGAAGGCTTCCGGGCTCCCGTCGTCAAGGGTGATCGGCAGCGGCACTTCCCTTGACACGGCAAGGCTACGGTTCGAAATCGCCCAGAAAATCAATATTTCGGTGAAAAACATCCATGCATATATCATGGGAGAACACGGCGATTCAGAATTCGTTTGCTGGTCAAATGCCTATGTGGGGGCAAAACCGCTTGCCGAAGTGATGGGGACAATCACAAATACCGATTTCAACGATCTGGAAGAAATCCATAATTCGGTCAAGAATGCCGCCTACGAAATTATCAAACGTAAAAAAGCGACCTATTACGGAATAGGCATGACATTGGTAAGCCTTACTTCTTCCATATTGAATGATGAAAACAGGATAGTACCCATTTCCGTATATAACGGCGGAACTTACGACATTGTCAAAGACTTGTACATCGGGTTGCCAGCCGTATTGAATGCGGCAGGCGTACATCATGTGGTGCGGTTGAATCTGAACAAGGCGGAACAGGAACAGTTGGAACGGTCGGCAGCCATGCTAAGGGACCTTCTGGACCAGATGGCTTTTTAGAAACCCCGAAGCACAAATTGAAACACCACCTTATTTGGTGGTAGAAACAATAATTACACGCCATCGCTTGGGATTGGTTTCCTTAACAATGTAACCTTTGTCAGATAGCGATTTCAGCTGCTTTTGAACAGCCGACACATTTATATTCAAATAAGTCGCCATCTCTGCTATTGTCGCTCGTTGATGGCTGTTAAGATACTTCAACAGCTTTGAAGTATTTGCACTTCTGAATTTGACCAGCTCTCCGTCATACCACCATTAACATTATTACCACCTTGAAAAGTGGTATTGACTTCCGAAAAAATAACGCACAAACATAAAATGTAAGCCTCCCTTCTAACCGGACAGTACAGAAACCAAGAATCTGAAAACTAAGTCTGTCCTTTTTTTCCAATCAGATAAACTTAAATCGTCCTATTTTTACAGACAAATTGTTATCGAAATGTAAACGGGCAACCGGATTGATGAAAAGAATTATTCTGTCAGGACTTTTGTTTTTCAGCGCCTTCTGCTTAGTGAAGGCACAGACCGGATACGAACCTGTCCATGGCCCTACCGGCTTTTATTACAACATCAAAGGAGAGCTTGAACTGACTTTTACGAGTTCAGTCGACGACAGAAAAGGCGACAGGACTGAAGGTTCATACCTGATAAAATCTCCTGTAAGGCTCTCCTTCAACCTGAGCGACTTGAATTTTTTCAAATCAAGGCCAGATGAATTCATAGGCTATGTCGAAAACCAGTACGATGCATTCTCGGGGTTTTCAAGCGGAGGTCTGATAGATATCGGCGGATATGGGGAAGACGATGACTGGATGTGGGTCGACGAACACGTGAAATGGTGGGAAAACGGGAATATGACTGAGTTAAAGGCACATGGGGAAACGGCTCCGATGCTGAAGATTTATTTTTCCATTCCGGATTACCGCGAAAGATACAAGGCAGGACTTGGCAACCTTCAGTTCCGGATTGCCATCGACATATCCGGAAATTATGCTGCCGGGCGGAATGTCGTCGTGGAATATGACAGCAGGACACAGCATGAAGAGCTCAATTCCATCATGGATTCCTCATCATCATCCTGCCTCTTCGTAAATGTGCACTGCGGATCGTTCTACGGAATGGACTTAATAAATGCTGAGATGTCCGCAGGCTTGCTTGTATCCAAAGACTCAGCCGACCTGCAGAAGAAAGAAGCGTTCGAACGTCGATTCGAGCAAAATTATTTCAGGGACATGCCGCATGTGAAAGTTATGGAATTAATCGATTTCCTGTTGAAACCTGCAGGCAATTACGAGATCCCGATAAAAGGCTCTTTCTCTTCCGATTCCGAGAACGGATCTGAAAATGCGACTTATGACGGCACTTTAAGGTTGTTCGGCGACGAAACAGAAAAGGATGAATGAGAATCATGCGAGAATGCTCATATAAGATAATGCCGGCTTCACGGTTTATAAAGACACTGTCAATTGCCCTTTTACTGCTCCCCGTGCTGATTTCCGCACAGCAACGCATTCCCTTTTCAGAGAAAACCGTCAAGCTGGATGACGGCACCCTGCTTCTGCCGTACACGAAAGGGGAAGTAAAGAAAGACATCACCGGCACATACGGACAGACATTCAACAGGATTTGCTCGATAATTGAGGCTTGGGATTCTATCAATCCGCCACAGGGAATGGAAATCGACTGTTTCGCCTATGGAGAAAGACTTGAAATCTATTTCAGAAGCTATCTCTGTTTCAATGGACAAAAGTATCCGGAAGAAGGCGGTCCTAAATTGACCATAAGTGTAAACGACCTTTCATCTATAGCAGGCAGGCACGTAGCATCGGGCATTTATCTTTGTCCGCAGAAAGTAGCCGATTTCCATGGCCATCCGATATACGACGTCGGCGGATATGAAGTGACGATAGTAACCAAGACTGAACTGCCATTCTATATCCCGTTATCCCGGGAAGAATATCTGGAAGCACTCATCGCCGATGAGGAAAAGAAAGATTCCGAATATTCAGCCCCTCAAGCATCTGATTATCAGGCGACGCTTCAAGAAATGGAAAAATCATATCAGATGCTGCTCAAGACGGATAAAGAGGCTGCCGAAGAGTTCAGGCAGCAAATGATTGATTTCAAAGAAGAAGCAAACAAAGAGATGGTTGCCAAAAGACAGGACGCGAGTCCAGTCGCATTATTTAAAAAGGAACTTTCCGCCATGTCCGAAGAGGAAAAGAAAAGCGCCGCATATCACGGAGGCGAAGATTTCTCAGGTCTGATGCCTTATGGGCAAACGCAATACGGAGATGCCTTGGTCAGGGTAAATCCGGCATTGATGAAGACCCCTTCAAGAAGCGGGATACACCTTATAGCTCTGTCGTGGTCGGTTTCTTCAGACGATGCTGCCGAAGCAGACAAGCCACGGCTTTACAACAAAGGCTCGGAAGGCTTTTATCATACCGACTATCTGATGAGCAAACTTTACGACAACAAAGAAATCTGGGATAAGATATTCAGCCTGTGTGAATAGCAGACCATAAGGTTACACGGTGGCTCCCAAGGCACTGCAAAGTGTGACCTATCTCTTTCGATCGTGCCGGCAGTCAAATAATATGCACCAAATTCAGCCATGATGGTGCGAGGTAATAAAATTTTGCATATCTTCGCCTCAAATGATGCAGATTATGTGACTACAATCACATAATCTGCACAAAATATTGGCAAAAATGAAAATAGAACGTAAGGCAATCGAAGCTCTCATAACGTGGAAAAAATGCAAATCGCATAAACCGTTAATCCTGCAGGGTGCTCGTCAGGTAGGCAAGACTTGGTTGTTGAAGGAGTTTGGCAAATCTCATTTTGAAGATGTCGCCATATTCAACTTCGACGAAAATCCGGAACTTAAGCAATTCTTTGCCTCCACTAAGGATGTAAAGCGGATCATTGAGAACCTCTCATTGGTACACGGCAAGACAATACGGCCAGAGACCACGCTCATTGTCTTCGATGAAATACAGGAGTGCAATGACGCTCTCAACACATTGAAATATTTCTGCGAAGATGCCCCTGAATATTATATTGCATGCGCCGGTTCCCTATTGGGCGTGGCGATGAGCCGAGGCGCTTCGTTTCCGGTCGGTAAAGTCGATTTCATGAATATCCATCCCGTATCGTTTATGGAGTTTTTGAGCGTGGCAGACAACTCGCTATATGACTACCTGCTCTCTATTACGGAAATTGAACCCATCCCCGATCTGTTCTTCAATCGGCTGCTTGACAAGTTCAAGATGTACTACATTTCAGGAGGCATGCCGGAAGCTGTGGTCGAATTATTGGAGGATGGAGACATCGGGAATGTACAGAAAATATTGCAGAACATTCTGAATGCTTACGCGCTCGATTTCAGCAAGCATTCGGACAATAATGACGTAACAAAAATCGGATATATATGGCAATCACTCCCGTCTCAATTGGCTCGCGACAATAAAAAGTTCCTTTATCAGACTGTCAAATCAGGAGCGCGGGCTCGTGATTATGAGACCGCCTTGCAATGGCTTGTCAATGCAGGGTTAGTCTACCGCGTGAATCGCAGCACAAAACCGGCATTGCCGCTGAAGGCATACGATGATTTAAGTGCCTTCAAAGTCTATTCGCTTGATGTGGGACTGTTGCGCCGATTGTCGGGGTTGTCACCTTCGGCAATTGCAGAGGGTAATAGGCTGCTAACAGAATTCAAGGGCGCATTGACGGAGAACTATATCTTGGAGAGCCTCACGGGACAATTTGAGAATGCTCCGCGTTATTGGACATCACAGAACAGGGCGGAGGTGGATTTCATTCTCCAGACTGACAATGATATAATCCCGATAGAGGTTAAGTCGGACAAGAATGTGACAGGAAAAAGTCTCGCCTTCTACCGCAAAGAATTTAATCCAAGACTGAGCATCCGCTATTCACTCAAAAACCTGAAACAAGACGGAGAATTAATCAATATTCCTCTGTTTATGGCTGATATGACAAAAATCCTCCTTAAGTTGTAATGTTGTAAGCTACCCTTTTTTAGGACACTTGTCGCTATAGCCTCACAGACTCTTCGACGACCATGTTTTCCTGCTCTTTTGAAAAGTTGTAAAGCGACACGCGGGTCTTAGAATCGGCGCGGTCGTCCTGAGGGGTTATGACGATGAAGTCCAACTTCGTCCCGTTGGGGTTTTCTTCAACCCATGTCCCTGAATTTGGGTAGTGTTTCAAAAAGTGTGTCTATGAGATAAAAAGAACAAAGGCCAATATTTTTAAGAGATTTGTAAGACAAAAAGAATACAACTTAAAAACAAAGGCCTTATGGAGTACACAAAGGAACAAATTTCCGAGTTAATAAACAAACATTCGGAAAGGGAACATGGATTACAGGATTTATTGGAGATAATGCTGGAGAGCATGATGAGTGCGGAACGAGGGGAATACCTGTCAGGAGACAGGACTGGCGACAAGGGTAACGGATATAGGCTTGGACACACATACGGCCAAGGGCGGACGCTGGAATTCAGGATACCGCGAGACCGCTACGGTAATTTTCATCCCCAGATACTTGCGATATTGAAGGGCCAGGAAGAGGAATGCGAGAAACTGGCAGGGGCGTTATATGCGAAAGGACTGACGCAGAGTCAAGTGGGAGATGTCTTTGACGAGATATACGGGGAGCACTACAGCAAGGCGAGCATATCGCGTATGCTGGAGTACCTGCGGAAAGACGTTGGGGAATGGTTGTGCCGGTCACTCGATGAGTATTATCCCGTACTGTTCATAGATTGCGTTTTCATAAAGGTGCACAGGCGGAGGAGCTGTGCTTCTGAGGCCTTTTATGTTATGGTTGGTGTGAAGGACGACAAGACACGGGAAGTACTTGGCATATATGATCGTCCTACGGAAAGCGCAACGGGTTGGTGCGAGATGTTGAACGAGATACGCAAACGTGGTGTCGGGAATATAGGTCTTATCGTAGCGGACGGTCTCGGCGGATTGGACGAAGCTGTGTCCGCATCTTTCCCGGGAACGCCATTGCAGCGATGTACGACACATTTGAAGCGCAATATGATGAATCGCGTCCGTCACGGAGACAAGGCCGAACTTGCGGAGGACCTGAGACAGGTATTCCGTACGGGGGATGAATCATATACGGTGGAAAAGGCGTGGGATAGGTGGCAGGCGCTTTGTGGGAAATGGGGTAAGGATTACCGGTCGATACGGAACATGTCCGGCGACCCGCTTTATAAAAGTTACTTCACGTATCTCAATTACCATCCGAGGATACAATCGATGATATACACGACGAATTGGATAGAACGGCTCCAGAAGGACTTCAGAAGGGTTACCAGGATGCGTGGGGCCATACCTAACGAGGAATCGGTCCTGCTCCTAATGGGTAAGACGGCCATGGACAAGGAAGCCTATTACCGGCAGCTGCCCGGCATCGATTGTGACAAGACCCTTTTCCCGGACTGAAAGATAATGTTTAATAAAAACAAAAAATAAACTAATTTTGATCGCTCTTTCAAATCATTGGTCTGGTTCCAGACACACTTTTTGAAACACTACCGATGAAAATGGCCAGGGAGCTTCATGTGGATGCCACGCCCATGATCCACTCAGACCAAGGAAACATCTTTACCTCAATAGAATATCAAGATGCATTAAGGAAGCTTGGAATCAGCCAGAGCATGTCCAGGAGAGGGAACTGTTGGGACAATGCCGTGGCAGAGAGCTTCTTCAGCACATTGAAACAGGAGTTCTATTACAGGGACAAGTTCGCTTCAGTCGACGAATTCGTCAAGCAGCTGCGTAAATACATACATTATTATAACTATGACCGGATCTCAACCCGCCTCGGCGGGTTGACCCCGGTAGAGTATAGAAATACAATATTAAAAACAATCATAAATTAGTGACAAAAAATGGGGCAACCTCACCACAGCGACACTCGTTTTGTAATACATTGGTAATCAGACTTCCATAGCCTACCATCAAGCAATTTTCCAGCGATAGTCGGATACCACCCGAATCAGACTAAGTTCTCCGTCCTACCATCGTACTATTTATACAGTCTATAGCTTATCCAGTCTATAGCCAATTACACCCTCTGGCCTGATCACACCGCCTGACTTGATCATACCCTCTGACCTGATTACACCGCCTGACTTAACGTCACCCCCCTACTAATCGCGCGTCCATGTCGCCCCGAAACCTCCTTTATCAACGACAGCCATTTCACGCTCATAGTCCAGCTTTTTTGCCAGCATTATCTTGAAATCCTCCAAGTCGGGATAGCAGTCCTTCACCAGGCTGACATCGACATCAATGTACTGGCTCAACACCGTACTGCGCCTTGTATAAAACAGATACGAATTCCACTTGTACCCTCCGGCACTTTTGCAGAGCCCTGCCATCACAGCATTGTTCAAGATATAGCACAGATTATCCATCTGCCAACTGATTACACTCTTGGGAATAATCTTTAAGGGAAAATCCAAAGGCTTCTTCAGCCCATACTTCTTTGCCAAATAGCCTGAGTATGCGTTGTGCAGCATAGTCGACATCTCCTGTATTTTCTTGCACTTAAAAAGGTCGTGCGTATGGGTGGTCATCAGGCAAAAGCCTTTGACTTTCCCTTCAAACCTCGCCATAATCTCTTTCTTCAATACCAATAACTTGATCCTGTCTTCATCATCCCAGAACATTGGCTGATGGTCACTTCCTCTCATCATTACGTGGAACACGTCATCTTCGCTCACTATTATAATCTCACCTCCGTCATTTTAACTTTCCATTCCTTTTCCTTGTTGCCCAAAGGAAAGCATAATATTCTCAAGTGAATGTCGCTTTCGTATAATTGACTCTCCACAACATCAATTTCTTTTTTCAAATTCAGACATCAACTTTAATAATGCTAATTACATTGATTTTGTTAAGACCGAGATGAACTCAATATTTTGGTTATAAGTGTGTTAACTTTATTTGTCACAACTCTCTGATTATCACCGGACATTCTGGCGACATTGATGCTCAACTGCCTGCCAAACGACTCTCTCCCACAGCGACACTCGTTTTGTAATACATTGGTAATCAGACTTCCCTAGCCTACCATCTACATCTCACGCCTTCGGCTCTCCACCGGCAGCACGGGTGGCGGGCCGGCAATTCCAGCATCGTCCTAGGCATCACCCTAGCCGGCAGGAAACACATTATTGCCGATAGCGCCAGTCCCGATGGAGGAAGTGCCAGTGGCGGAAGTGCAGATAGCATCAGTGCCGGTGGCGGAAGCATAACCGAAACTGATTTTCCTTAAATTCGCCGGCTGTAACTCGAAACACAATCGCTACAATGAACAAAGCTGTCTTGACGGCCCTTGCCGCATCGCTTATGATATTGAACTTCTTCCCGACCTTAGCCCAGCAGCGCGACTGGGCAAATTTCGGCTGCTACGCCGAACAGAACAAGACCGAACTGCTCCAGCTCAATAAAGACGACTCTCGCAACATTCGCATGAAGACCATCACAAAAAACTTCCGCCCTACCGCCGTACTTTTCGGCGACTCCATCATCGAAATGTGGTACATACGGGACAGCTCCTTCTTCGCCGAAAACGGCTACCTCGGCAGAGGCATAAGCGGACAGACATCCTCGGAGCTGCTGGTACGATTTCGCCAGGACGTCATCGGACTTAATCCCAAAGTGGTCGTCATTCTGTGCGGTATCAACGACCTGGCCGGCAACAACGGCTACATCAGCATCGACGATACTGCAGGCAACATCTATTCGATGTGCGAACTTGCCAAGCTTCACGGCATAAAAGTCGTGCTCTGCTCCCTGCTCCCCAGCGACCATTGCCCTTGGAATCCATCCGCCGATTTCCGCACAGGCGTGAGCGAGCTCAATTCCCGCCTCAGTGCCTATGCTTCCGCCAATAAAATCACATACATAGATTATTTCTCCCCCTTCACCGACGGAAACAAGGGAATGAAGCCCGGACTCAGCAAAGACAATGTCCATCCAAACCTCGAAATGTACAAGCTTATGGAGCCAATGCTAGTCGACGCCATCCACAAGGCTCGCAAATGATGGCAACGATTCCAGCCGGCGAAGCCGGTTCACCGAAGTCTGCTAATTCCGCCTCCACGGCTGCACATCCCTTCTACTGCCAATTTGTCTTTCTCCCAACTTGGCTTTATCTTTGCGGGCATTAAGGATGCGCGCAGGGAGCAGCCGACGCAAATCACCTCGACACGCGCAGCACACACGTTATGTCAGACACAGACAAGACAAACAAGAATACATTGTTGGACGAGATCACGGCGAGCGAATACGCCGAAGGCTTCGAGACCCATATCGATCAGGACATCATCCCCAAGGGTTTGAACGAGGATATCATCCGCCTGATCTCGCACAAGAAGGACGAGCCTGACTGGCTTCTCGAATTCCGCCTGAAAGCCTTCCGCCAATGGCAGACGATGAAGGTCCCGACCTGGGGCCATGTCACGCTCCCCGAAATCGACTATCAGGACATCAGCTATTACGCCGCACCTACCGAAAAGGCCGGCGCAGGAAAGGGAGCCAATGCAAACGGCAGTTCCACAGGCGACGACGCCACACAGGAAATCGACCCGAAGATCGCCGAGACCTTCGACAAGCTCGGGATTCCGCTCCACGAGCGCAACATCCTCGCCGGTGTGGCCGTAGATGCCGTCTTCGACTCTGTTTCAGTAAAGACGACCTTCCGCCAGAACCTTGCCGACAAGGGAATCATCTTCTGCAGCTTCAACGAGGCTGTCCACACCTACCCCGACCTCGTGCGCAAGTACCTCGCTTCGGTAGTGCCGATTGCCGACAACTACTTTGCAGCCCTGAACTCAGCCGTATTCAGCGACGGTTCCTTCTGCTACATTCCCAAAGGGGTACATTGCCCCATGGAACTTTCCAGCTACTTCCGGATCAATGCAAAGGGCACCGGCCAGTTCGAGCGCACGCTCCTTGTGGCTGACGAAGGATCCTACCTGAGCTATCTGGAAGGTTGCACCGCCCCAATGCGAGACAAAGCCCAGCTCCACGCCGCAGTTGTCGAAATAATCGTTGAAAAAGATGCAGAAGTCAAGTACAGCACCGTCCAGAACTGGTATCCGGGCGACGCAAAAGGCAACGGCGGCATATTGAACCTCGTAACCAAGCGCGGAATCTGCAAGGGTGAAAATGCCAAGCTCTTCTGGACCCAGGTCGAGACCGGCAGCGCCGTCACCTGGAAGTACCCGAGCACCATCCTCAAGGGCGACAACAGCGTTTCCGAATTCTACAGCGTCGCCGTCACTAACAACTACCAGCAGGCCGACACCGGAACCAAGATGATCCACATCGGGAAGAACACCCGCAGCCGCATAGTCAGCAAGGGCATTTCGGCCGGCCACAGCCAGAACAGCTACCGCGGCATGGTCAAGATGCTGAAGGGTGCTGCCAATGCAAGGAACCACAGTCAATGCGACTCCCTGCTCCTCGGCGACAAGTGCGGAGCCCACACATTCCCCGTCATCGAAAGCGACAACAAGACCGCGGTCCTCGAGCACGAGGCCACCACCAGCAAAATAGACGAAGACCAGCTCTTCTACTGCCGCCAGCGCGGCATCACCGAAGAGGACGCCGTCGGACTCATAGTCAACGGCTACGCGAAGGAGGTCCTCAACAAGCTTCCTATGGAGTTCGCCGTCGAAGCACAGAAGCTCCTGCAAGTCTCACTCGAAGGCAGCATAGGATAGCGAAAGGGGCATCGGGCCCGACGGCATTTCAGGCGAGGAGGGCCGACGGCCCTGAAGCGAAAGATACCGGAGTTGATGAACGACAAAGAGAGATAACAGATGTTCGACGTAAATGAAATAGCATTTTACCTGTTCGGAGCTGGCATCAGCTGGCTCGAGCTGGTCTGCGTGCTGACTGGACTGGCGAGCGTTTACCTCGCGGGGCGGGGAAAGGTGGCGAACTTCTATGTGGGCTACCTGAACTGCGCGCTGCTGTTCGTGCTGTTCATGCAGAAGCACCTCTACAGCAGCATGATACTGCAGCCGATCACATTGGCCCTGACCATCTACGGCAACTGGCGCTGGACCCATCCGAAGAATGGGGAGAAGACGCAGAGCGGAGCATTGAAGATCACTACGATGGACTGGCTCCACCGCGGTTTCTGGGCGGGGATGCTGATATTCGTCGGAATGCTCTGGGGGCTGTTCCTATGCAAGGCTCCCGGCTTCTGGACAGCGGTGTTCCCGCAGGCAGACCCGCATCCGTACCTGGACGCTTACGTTACCGTCGCAATGCTGGTCGCACAGTATCTTGCCGCTAAGAAGCACATAGAGACATGGGTGCTCTGGCTGCTCGCCGACGCCAGCCAGATAGCGCTTTACATCATGTCCGGCATGGCCGGACTGCCTGTGGTAAGCCTGGCGTACCTCGTGCTGGCCATTTTCGGCGGCTTGAGCTGGCTTACGGAATACAAGAAAGATAGCACCGCAGAAATTGCGGCGGAAACGTTGAATCGACAAAACGCAGATGAAGTGACATCTGATAACAATACAACTGAAAGATAAAAGCAATAGGACTATGTCAATGTTAACTATAAAGGATTTGCACGCCTCCGTAGGCGACAAGGAGATTCTCAAGGGAGTGAACCTCGAGATCAATCCGGGAGAGGTGCACGCGATAATGGGGCCCAACGGCTCCGGGAAAAGTACTTTGTCTGCCGTATTGGCAGGGCGCGACACATACACCGTAACCGAGGGCGCTGCGATGTTCGAGGGACAGGACCTTCTCAAGCTGACTCCGGAAGAGCGCTCGTGGCTGGGACTTTTCCTCGGCTTCCAGTACCCGATCGAGATTCCTGGAGTTTCCAACGTGAATTTCATGAAGGCAGCCGTGAACGAGCAGCGCAAGCGCAGGGACCTTCCTGCACTGTCGCCTGGCGAGTTCATGAAGCTGATGCGGGAGAAAATGGCCTACGTCGAGATGGATGCGAGCTTCGCCTCTCGCGGAGTGAACGTAGGCTTCAGCGGCGGCGAGAAGAAGCGCAACGAGATCTTCCAGATGGCGATGCTCGAGCCAAAGCTCTCCATCCTCGACGAGACGGACTCAGGCCTGGATGTGGACGCGCTCAGGATCGTCGGCAACGGCGTTAACAAGCTGCGCACGAAGGAGAACTCGATGATCGTCATAACGCACTACCAGAGACTGCTGGACTACATCGTCCCGGACGTCATCCACGTATTCTACGAAGGCAGGATCATCAAGACGGCCGGCCGCGACCTGGCGCTCGAAATCGAGAAGCGCGGCTACGACTGGATAATCGAAGAAGCAGAAGCAAACGATGGAAAATAACTACCTTCTCGCCCCGAAAGCGAACCACGGATTCAGCTGCAAGGTGCCTATGAAGGGCACCCGCCAGATATTCGTGGTGAACGGCAAGGTTGAAGGCACCGGCAAGCCTCTTGCGCTGAGCTTTCCAAAAGGTGAAATCAATGCCGACATGCTGCAGGTAATCGGAGTCAGGACCACGGTCGAAGGACTGCACGCCGGCATCGCCGGAGTCTGCGGCGCAAAAGGCACCGCCGCCGAGGGCCAGCAGGTCATCGATCTCAATGCCACGGACAGCATCGAATTCGGAGAAGATTGCAACGAAAAGCTTCTGCTCTGCTCCCACACATTCACTCCGGACCAATTCGTTACAAACGAACGTACGCTCATTACACTGCATCGCGGAGCATCGGCCGACATCACCGTGATGCAGAACGAAGACAACCGCTCGAAGCATTTCACGGACTACACGATCGATCTGGAAGAAGGATCCAATCTGAAAATGGTCTTCATATCCCTCCACGGCGGCGAAATATCGAACAACCTCAAGGTCAACCTCAACGGCGAGCACATCGACTGCGTCGTGAACGGACTCTGCCTTGCCGACAGAAGCCAGAAAATGACCACGCAGGTGCTCATGGAACACTTCAAGCCGAACTGCACCAGCAACCAGCTATTCAAGTACATCCTTGACGACAACGCAGTGGCCGATTTCTTCGGCCTCATCCGAGTGGCTCAAGACGCCCAGAAGACAAACGCCTACCAGGCAAACCACAACCTGCTGATTTCAGACAATGCCAAGGTCCACACCAGGCCTCAGCTCGAAATCTATGCCGACGACGTGAAGTGCAGCCATGGATCGACCATCGGCCGCCTGAATGAAGACGAACTCTTCTACCTCCGCTCCCGCGGAATTTCCCTGCCTGAAGCGAGGCTTCTCCAGCAGAAGGCTTTCGCGAACGGAGTCCTTGAGACCATCTCGAACGAAAATCTCCGCCTTCGCATGGAATCGCTGGTAGACAAACGTCTGCGCGGCGAATTCTCTTCGTGCAAGAACTGCAGCAAGAACTGTTGCTAGCCATGATGGCGGCAGGCAAGCCGATTCGAATTGTTAATTCTGTGGATAACTTTCCATATCTCGATAAGCATTTTGCATTAACTTGCAATCGAAAACAAGAACCAATATGCTGGAGGAAGACATCCCTCTGAATTCGGCATATTGGCTTTTTTACCCCCTATTGTGAACACCTGGGGCTGTTTTGGTTGAATTAATTATTATGAAGACATATACCTACGATGAAGCCTTGGAGGCGTCCAAGGCCTATTTCCATGGCGACGAACTCGCCGCAACCGTTTGGATAAACAAGTACGCCATGAAGGATTCCTACGGAAACCTTTACGAGAAGACGCCGGACGACATGCATCGCCGCCTGGCGAAGGAATTTGCACGCATCGAGAACAACTACAAGAACCCGATGTCGGAAGATGAAATCTACGGGTTGCTGAAGGGCTTCAAGTACATCATCCCTCAGGGAAGTCCGATGGCGGGCATCGGAAACGACTACCAGATTGCGTCGCTTTCAAACTGCTTCGTAATCGGCAACGACCATCCGGCAGACTCCTATGGTGGGATAATGAAGATCGACGAAGAGCAGGTGCAGCTCATGAAGCGCCGCGGCGGAGTCGGACAAGACCTTTCTCACATCCGTCCTGCCGGTTCGCCGGTGCTTAACAGCGCACTGACTTCCACAGGCGTCGTTCCGTTCATGGAACGTTATTCAAACAGCACGCGCGAGGTGGCTCAGGACGGCCGCCGCGGTGCTCTTATGCTGACCATTTCGATCAAGCACCCTGACTCCGAGGCATTCATCGACGCCAAGCTGGAACAGGGAAAGATCACAGGAGCGAACGTCTCGGTGAAGATCGACGACGAATTCATGCGCGCCGTGATGAACAACAAGCCTTACCGCCAGCAGTTTCCGGTTTACGGCGACAAGCCGAAGGTCGTAAAGGAAATCGACGCCAACAATCTCTGGAGAAAGATCATCCACAACGCCTGGAAATCCGCCGAACCGGGAGTCCTCTTCTGGGACACCGTCCTGCGCGAATCCGTACCGGACTGCTACGCCGACAAAGGCTACCGCACGGTCTCCACGAACCCTTGCGGTGAGATTCCGCTCTGCCCTTACGACAGCTGCAGGCTGATAGCGATGAACCTTTATTCCTACGTGGACAATCCGTTTACTGACAAGGCCAAATTCAATGAAAAGCTCTTCATTGAGCACGTCCATAAAGCAATGAGGCTGATGGACGACCTGATCGACCTGGAAATGGAGAAAATTGCGGCCATCAGCGCGAAGATAGCCGCCGATCCGGAGGATTACGACGTGAAGAGAACCGAACTGGAGCTCTGGGAAAAGATCAAGAGCAAGTCCCTCGGAGGGCGCAGGACCGGCCTCGGGATAACCGCAGAGGGCGACATGCTGGCTGCTCTCGGGCTCAGGTACGGCTCGAACGAAGCCACCGAATTCGCAGTGAAGGAGCAGAAGGACCTGGCTATCTCGGCATACAGGGAGAGCGTTGCATTGGCCGTGGAAAGAGGGGCATTCCCAATCTATGAGGCTGAAAGGGAAAGGAATAACCCAATGATTCTCAGAATAAAGGCGGAAGACCCCCAGCTTTATGAGGATATGGTGAAATATGGCAGGAGGAACATTTCAATGCTGACCATCGCTCCGACCGGGACAGTGTCATTGATGACCGAGACTTCTTCCGGAATCGAGCCCGTGTTCATGCCTTACTACAAGCGCCGCAAGAAGGTGAACCCCAGCGATGCCAATGCAAACATCACCTTCAAGGACGAGACGGGAGACTGCTGGGAAGAGTACTATGTATTCCATCCGAAGTTCCTGGAGTGGGCAAGGATTCAAGGCTACGATTCCGGAAAGGTCAAGGCAATGAGCCAGACGGAGATGGAGGGACTGTTCGAGAAGTCGCCATATTTCAAGGCGACTTCGAACGACATCGACTGGGTGGCCAAGGTAAAGATGCAGGGAGAGATGCAGAAGTGGGTGGACCACAGCATCTCGGTGACAGTGAACCTGCCGGAGGACATTACTGAGGACCTGGTTGCGGAAGTTTACAAGACAGCCTGGGAATCAGGATGCAAGGGTGTGACGGTTTACCGCGAGGGTTCGCGCGCAGGAGTGCTCGTGGCAGCATCTAAAGATGCGCCTGAAGAGGCTGTGATAAAGCCGAGGGAACGTCCAAAGTCGCTGGAAGCCGACGTAATCAGGTTCCGCAATGGGGCTGAAAAATGGATTGCGCTCGTCGGAAAGATGAACGGACAGCCTTACGAGATATTTACCGGAATCGTGGACGGCGATACGCGCAACATACCGGCGTCCATCGACCATGGCTGGATAGTGAAGGAAAGGGACATCAACACAGGCAAGTCGCGCTATGATTTCCATTATATGGATGCATACGGATACCCTTGCGTAATCGGCGGCATCTCTCACATGTTCAACAAGGAGTACTGGAACTACGCCAAGCTGATCTCGGGCGTCATCAGGAACGGAATGCCCATCGTGGACATCGTAAACCTCGTCCAGGGGCTCCAGCTCGACAGCGACACCATCAATACTTGGAAAAACGGCGTGGAACGCGCCTTGAAGAGATACATACCTAACGGCACCCGCGATGAAACCGGACGCAAGTGCGTAAAGTGCGGCTCCAACAACCTGGTTTACCAGGAGGGTTGCCTCGTCTGCATGGACTGCGGCTACTCCAAGTGCGGATAGCCGTATGGTGACCTACCCAAATGCGAAAATCAATCTCGGGCTCCGCGTCTACGGACTCCGTCCGGATGGCTATCACGACATCGAGACGGTCTTCTGCCCGATTCCATCGCTGAAAGACATCCTCGAAATCGTCCCTTCGCACGATGAGGCCACCCACGTAACGCTCTACGGTCTCCCGCTCTCGGCCGCCTCCGGCAGCAAGGTGCTTGGAGAAAGCGACAACCTGTGCTACAAGGCCTGGGACCTGCTCCGCGACGAGTTCGGCATCGACCCCGTAAAGATCTGCCTTTATAAGAATATTCCTGCCGGCGCAGGTCTCGGCGGCGGCTCGGCCGACGCTGCCTTCGCCCTGAAGATGATCTCGAAGATGTTCCATCTCGGCCTCAGCGATTCCGACCTAGCCGCACGCGCCTCGAAGCTAGGCAGCGACTGCGCATTCTTCATCTACGATGTCCCGATGCTGGCCACGGGCCGCGGCGAGACCCTCACGGAGCTTGGCATTGATCTGGAAGAGAAACTCAAAGGCTACGAAATCCGAATTGCAACTCCGCCTGTCCACGTATCCACGACGGAAGCTTACCGCGGAGTCACGCCACGGACTGCAGATGGCATTGAGCCGGAGGTTGCATTGACCGAAATTCTGGCTGGGCCGTTGGAAGGCTGGCGCGGGAAGCTCGAAAACGACTTCGAGCCGTCAGTATTCGCCGCACATCCCGAATTGGCGGCCGAGAAGCAGAGACTCTATGACGAAGGAGCGGCATTTGCCTCCATGTCAGGTTCAGGGTCGTCACTGTTCGGCATTTTCCACTCCATTCCTGCATCGGGGCGATATCAGTGATTTTATTTTTTCTTACCTTTGAGAAAATTAATACCCATTATTTTTCAAACTGAATGGACATCAAATTTTACATTTGCAGACATTGCGGCAACATCATCGCATATGTCGAGAGCAGCGGAGCAAAAGTCGTCTGCTGCGGGGAAGAAATGCAGGAATTGGTTCCCAACACAACCGACGCGGCTAAGGAAAAACACGTTCCAGTAGTCGTTAAAGACGGCAATAAGGTTACCGTCACCATCGGCGAGGTTGAGCATCCGATGACTGCCGAACATTACATCAAATGGATCTGCCTGCAGACAAAGCAGGGGAACCAGCGCAAGGAACTCAAGCCGGGGGACAAACCTGTCTGCGAGTTCTGTCTATGTGAGGGCGACGACGTCGAAGCCGCCTTTGCATTCTGTAATCTTCACGGACTGTGGAAGAAATAACTTAACTCTAAAACACATTTTGGTTTAAACTTGAAGGAGTGGCTAAAAGCAATTTTAGCCACTCCTCTTTTGATGTCTCCGCCCGGCATCACGGAAACCCAAGCCAACTTCCATTCACACGCTTGCAGTCAACATAAAATTTCATATCTTCGCAAAGCATTTGCAGCAGATTATGCTGCGGTACTATTGTCGCATCAACCAATCATTCTTATGAAAAAACATCTAACTCTAATTGCCGTTATGATTATGGCAGCATCTTGTGCACAGGAGCCCGGAAGCAGACCGGGCGACGATAAGATCATCGGTCGCGCCGACCTGAAGATCGAAGATGGGATCCTAACTCCCGAAATCCTTCACCAGCTCGGCAAAGTCTCTGACCCTCAAGTATCTCCCGACGGTAAGAGAATCATCTATGGAGTAGGCTTCACCTCTATCGAGGAGAACCGCACCAACCGCGAGATTTTCATCATGAACGCAGACGGATCTGACAACAAGCAGATTACCAAGACAGCAAAATCCGAATCCAATGCCCGCTGGACTGCAGACGGAAAGCGCATCGCATTCCTCTACAATGGCCAGATATGGAACATGAACGCAGACGGTTCCGGCCGCATCAAGATATCCGACATTGAAGGAGGAATCATGGAATTCACCTTCTCTCCAGATGGCAACAAGGTGATCTACACTGCAACCATGAAGTCCCGACAGACAGGAGCCGACTTGAATCCAGACATTCCGCAATGCACCGGAATTGTCATCGACAGCCTGATGTACCGTCACTGGGACCATTTCGTCGACGAGCTTCCCCACTCATACATAGCTGATGTCAAGGATGGTAAAGTCGAACAAGGCATCGACATCCTCGACGGAGCTCCTTTCGAGCTGCCTGCTGAGCCTTTCAGCGGGATCGAGCAGCTCTGCTGGAGCCCAGATTCCAAGACCATAGCGTACAGCTGCAAGAAAAAGCAGGGCAAGGAATATGCACTCAGCACAAATTCAGATATTTATCTTTACAATGTAACTGACAAGTCCTGCAAGAACCTTTCGGAGGGCATGATGGGCTACGACACGAACCCGGTCTTTTCACCCGACGGATCCAAGCTTGCCTGGCTCAGCATGGAACGAGACGGCTATGAAGCCGACCGCGTGCGCCTCATGGTCCTTGACCTTGCAGCCACCAATGCCAAGCCAGTTGAGACAACTTCCCTCAAGATCCTGTTCGACCGTAACGTCGAGGCTCCATGCTGGTCAGCCGACTCGAAACTCATCTACTTTGGAGCAGTTTACAACGAGACAAAAGCTCTCTTCAGCGTCGACATGGAAGGCAATGTAATGCGCATCACGAAGGAGGGCGACTGGCACGACTTCGACGCTCCGTCACTTCTCGGGAGTTCGCAGCTAGTCTGCACGAACACCAGCATGATGCGTCCGCAGGAAGTCGTCGCCGTGAACATCGCCGACGGCAGCTGGAAGCAGCTCACCACCGAGAACGACCACATCCTCAAGCAGATTCCTGAAAGCCGCATGGAAGCCCGCTACGTGAAGACAACTGACGACAAGAAGATGCTGACCTGGATCATCTATCCTCCTCAGTTCGACTCCACCAAGAAATATCCTGCCATCGAGATTCTCCTCGGCGGCCCTCAAGGGCCTATCAGCCAGGACTGGTCGTATCGCTGGAACTATAAGATGATGGCATCCAACGGATACATCGTGGTACTTCCGAACCGCCGCGGGACCACCGGCTTCGGCCAGGAATGGTGCGAGGAAATATCCAAGGACTACGGAGGCCAGGACATCCGCGATTACTTCTCGGCAGCCGACGACATGCTCAAGGAACCTTATTGCGGCAAGATGGCCGCAGCAGGCGCATCTTATGGAGGATACTCCGTCTATTACGTTGCCGGACACCACAATGGCCGCTACTCCGCACTCATCGCGCACGCAGGAATCTTCGACGAGACCAGCGAATATTACGAAACCGAAGAGCTCTGGTTCCCGAACTGGGACAACGGCGGCGCTCCTTGGGACGACAACCAGTATGCAAAGCGCCATTACGCAGAATTCTCTCCCGACAGGTACATCAAGAACTGGAACACTCCCATCCTGATTACTGCAGGCATGATGGACTACCGCATTCCATACACACAGGCAATGGCGGCCTTCAACTCCGCCCAGCTCATGGGCGTTCCGTCGAAACTCGTCCTCTTCCCTGACGAAAACCATTGGATCCTGAAGCCGCAGAACTCCATACAGTGGAACCGCGAGTTCTTCGCCTGGCTAGAGAAATACCTCAAATAATGTCTCTTTTCGGGGTGTGGCCTTCCCGAATCCCGAGGCCTTTCGAACGGCTATACATGAAGACTTCGTCACCGTGGAACGCACCATGGAATAGGGATTTTCAGCCTATTTTGCCTTGAAACACCAGAAATAAGCTGTTTCCCACGCTTCCAGGGGAGTGCCTGCAGCGGAATATGCAAGTACCATCCTGTCTTCTGAAATGGTTATGATGTCGAAAGTGTGTATGGTATCCGAAGGGGACATATCGCAGCCGTAAGGCAGCATTATCGATGCGCCTGTGAAGGTAATCTGCCCGATTGCCCAAAGACTGCCGTTTGAAAGAGCCGTGGTAGCCGACATATCGAATTTGAATGTACCTTTTTGCAAGACTGTCCCATCGGTCCTCCTGAGAGTGAAGTTAGGACCGCCGTTAAGGTCGAACACCATTTCCTCATCTGTCGGGACATCAATTCCAGAGACGCTGCCACCGGCGTCGGCTCCGCTCCAGGTGCTACAGTAATCGTTCCCGTAACCGCCAGTGCCATAAGCGCCCTGATAGTCGCTGGAAATATTGTCAAGATAGTAGTCGTCATCGTCTTCCCAGGTCCAAGTCTTGCCTTCCGTACCCGAACCGGCTAACATGGTCCATTCAGGAGAGGCTGCATGGTCGATCTTGGATACGGCGACGGTGCGAGTGGTGGTTACGATGCCACCATCACACATTCCTTTGAAGGTAATGGTGTGCGTACCCATATATGGAATGATGATGGTATCTCGGTCGCTTCTTGCGATGCCGATGCCGTAATCCCACCAACCAGCGCAGCGCGGAGTCTCATTGGCGAGCACAATCTGATTTCCGCCTTCGGTAGTGGCCTTCACGGTCAACTTGAGCTGGTCGGCAGGTATGATTCCGCCCATTGAATAGTGGGTGACAACAGGTTCGCAGGCAATCATCGTGCCTGCAAGTAAAATTAAAGATAAGATCAAATATGTGTCTTTCATATCTTTTTCATTATTAAAAATTTGGTGAGGCAATACGTTACCATCCCTTGGTCTGCTTTAGAACTCCCGCCGAGAGGTCTATCTCCGTTTGCGGAATGGGAAGGAATCCGCCCGTCCTTGAAATGGCCGCTTTCATGTCTCCAAGCTGCACCGTAGCGCTGGCACCGTCGTTCTTTATTGCGACGCCGTTCTGCTTGTTCAGCCATTCTCCGGCTATGCCCCAGCGCAACAAATCGTAGTAACGCAATCCCTCGAAAGCTAATTCGTGGCGGCGTTCGGCCCTAAGCGCCTCATCGCTGTAATATGCAATCGGTTCCAAGCCTGCGCGTACTCTGACACGATTGATGGGGGCTGCATCTTTCTTCAGTTCGGCATCCATAAGGAGAACGTCGGCAAAGCGGATTTCAACGAGATCCTGAGTATTGTTGAGTTGATAGTCGTCGCTTACCACCGAACCGTAAAGTTCCTTGGAATAGTTGACGAAACTCTCGCCGCTCCTTACATTGACAGCGATGTACTTCTTCTGTATATATCCGGTCTCAAATTGCTGGTGGTCTCCGGCCCATTGGAAGTCGGGCATTTCATCAGGATCCGATGTGTCGCATATCGAGCCTTTCTTGCGCAGGTCGCTATCAGGCCAGTCTTCCCAAAGCTGCGGGTTCACTGTGCCGAATCCCCAGCCGAGCCCGAACGGGAATATGCCCGCCTGGTCCTGATCGCGGATGGACTGGTAAAGGACAATGTGGTTCGCTTCATCGGAGTTGTCATCGGTGACTTTTGCAGGACCTTGGAAAGCGAAGACGGTCTCATAGTTGCCGCCTGTCTCGCCTACCCATGACAGGTCGTTGTTTACCGAATAAGCATATCCGTCACGCTTGCTCATCTCGTTGCTGTACGGCCACAGATCACGGAAGTCAGGATAAAGTCCGAGCCCGCTGTTGGCAATGCAGTCATCCAGATAGCCGGTGACAGTGCTGCCTTCGATGGTGGAACCATCCGCACCATGCATATTTTCCTTTTTGTAATATCCTGTATAAAAGAGGTATGCGCGAGCCATCAGCGCCTCTGCCGCCCATTTTGTAGCACGCCCCCTTTCAGGAATCATGGGAGTGGAAGGCATCAGCTTGATGGCCTGTGTAAGGTCGCTTCCAATCTGTGCGAACAGTGAGTCGGAAGAACATCTTGGCAGGTTGACAGGATCCGTACTCAAGATAAGGGGGCAGGTGCCGAACATTCTCGCAAGGTAGAGGTAACAGTAGGCTCTTAGAAAATAAGCCTGTCCGGTAATGTAATCTTTGGATTCGTCGCTCGAATATGTCACCATGCCAATGGACTTGATCAGGCTGTTGGCACGGAAAATGGCCATATAGGCATGTGACCATGTATCTTCGAACATATTAGGTTCGTCACATTCGAATTTCTCGATATTCGTGTAGGTGGCGTCGTCAGGGCCACCGCCACCGAAGCGGTCGTCAGAGAGGATTTCCGAAACTATGAAGGAACAACGGCCGTTCGGATCGTTCTCCATCAGGCGGGCCGCAGAGTAGACGCCGGTAAGCAGGCTGGATACCTCTCCTTCCGTTTCGGGATAGTTTGAAGTGTCGCGTTTGGTCAGATTCTCTGTATCGAGAAATCTTTCGCATCCCGCGATGCCGGCCATAATTCCTGCACCAAGCAGGATCAAGTATATTTTTTTCATATTCATTCCTTTATTAGAAAGCTAATGAAACACCTAACATGTATGTTCTCGGTCTCGGGTAAAAACCGACGTCGATTCCGGACACCCAATCATTGTCATGTCCGTATCCGACCTCAGGATCCAAGCCTTCGTACTTGGTGATGGTAAACAGGTTTTCAACTGCGAAATAAAGTCTCGCCTTGCTGATGACATTGGATTTGAAAAGAGTATTGAAGTCGTAGCCGAATGTGAAGTTCTGCATTCGTACATAGTCACCATCTTCGACGTAAAGGTCGGAAACCCAAAGGCGATTTGTGTGTACTCCGCTTGTAAGGCGCGGGTAACGGTTGGAAGTTCCTTCGCCATGCCATCTTTCAAATATGTCGGCTGTGTAGTTTTCCTTTGCCATATCGCTCCATGAGCGATATGAACGGTAAATCTGGTTTCCGAACACTCCATTCATGGTCGCACTGACGTCGAAGCCTTTGTATTGGGCGTCAATTCCAAACCCTGCAATGGAATCAGGATTGGGATCGCCTATGATGGTGCGGTCATCGGCTGTGATTTGACCATCGCCATCGGTATCCTGCCAGATGACGTCGCCTGGTTGGGTGCCGTCAAGCTTCGCTCCATCGTATCCGTCAATCTGTTCCTGTGTCTGGAAAATCCCCAAGGTCTTGTACCCGTAGAAATATCCTACAGGATAGCCTACCTGAGCGCGATAACAGTCTGCTGCGTGGGTGAAAAGCACGTCTGAATCACCGTGTATGATGCCTTCCGAGTTCGCCAGGCGGGTTACACGGTTCTTGTTGCAGGAAAGGTTTAAATTTATTCCATAATGCAGCTCTCCGACATTGTCATCCCATCCCAGATCAATTTCGAAGCCATTGTTACGTATGTCCCCGCCGTTGATGTACGGAGCTCCGGTACCGTATGAGGCCAGTTGCGGGGCATCGACCAGCCAGTTCTTGGTATTCTTGATGTAATAATCCAATGCAACGCTCAACCTGTTCTTGAGGAACCTTGCATCGATCCCTGCGTCGAACTGCTCCGAGGTTTCCCACGTTATGTCCTCGTTCGGAAGCAGGCTAGGGTATGAACCTATAGACGGCACTGTCTTGTCATTGCCAAAAGTGTAGTAGGCGTCCGTTGCGATAGGAGCCAGATATTGGAAAGCAGTTATTGACTGATTGCCGTTCTGGCCCCAGCTTGCACGGATTTTCAAGAAATCTGCAACGTCTTTCAAATGTTCCATAAAGTCCTCGTTGGTAATGACCCATCCTGCCGAGACGGAAGGGAAAACGCCCCATCTCTTTCCCTTTGGAAAGTTGGACGACCCGTCGCCGCGGAGAACTGCGGTGAACAGATATGTGTTGTCATAGTCGTAATTGAGACGTCCGAAGAATGAAGCGAGTTTATGGTCCCCCCATGGCATGCCACCCATCGAGGTCGCCGAATTGATGGTCGTCAGCAGCGCGTTGCTGACATAGGCGTGCTTGAAGTCGTGGAAAATGGGATTGCCGTTGCTTGCACTGACGCTTTCCCCCATTCCGCTCTTTTCGATCGACTGGCCGACGAGCATGTTCAGATGGTGCTTGTCGCAAATGCTGAAATTGTATGAAAGGGTGTTCTCCCAAGTCAGTCCGGTTCCAAGCCATTCGCTTTGGCTTACAGATTCAAGCGTGTTGAGTTGGGTGGATGAATACTGGTAGATAGGGGAAAAACTTCTCCAGCTACCGCCATCGAGGGTGTAGCCGAAGCTGCTTTTGAATATGAGCCCTATTATCGGTTCGACGGTCATATATGCGCCTGCCTTCATTTCGTGCTCCTTGTTCAAGGATTGAGTCCTGGCTTCCTCCATTGCGAGAGGGTTTGCCTGACGTATTTCCCACGGAATCGCATAGTGCCACGAGCCGTCATCCTCCTTGTTCTGGAGGAACGGACTGGTATCCAGCAGGTCGCGGATGTCGTTGCTCCACATGTCCCCGATTTGCATCCCGTTGCTTGTGGAATATGCATAAGTAAAGTTCTCTCCGATCTTGACGATGTCTCTATTGCCGATTTTGAGGACGGTATATTCGGAATTCATTCTCAAGGAATACCTGTCGTAATAAGGAACTGTCGGCTGTCCTATGATTCCTTCCTGAGAAGTGTAGCCAAAACCGAGGGAATAAACGGCATTTTCATTGCCGCCTGTAATGTTCACCGAACCGTTCATTACTGGAGCATTCTTGTTTTCAGCGAGTTTAAACCAGTTGGTGCCTGTCCATTCACCGCTTTCGATCTTGTCCCAGTTAGGAACGTCTTCGGCAAAGTCGTAAGGAGCAAGTCCGTCCATCAGGCGTCCCTCGTTTTCGATGGCGGCATATTCCTGAGCATTGAGAAGCTGCGGTTCGCGATATACATTCTGTATGCCGTAGTAGTAGTCTAAGCTTACCTTAGTTTCACCTGCATGGCCTTGCTTGGTGGTGACGAGAATGACACCGTTAGCGGCGCGAGAGCCGTAGATAGCTGCCGAAGCGGCATCCTTTAAGACGTCTACGGACTCGATGTCGTTAGGATTCAATGCATTCAGGTCTCCTCCGGCAATTCCGTCGATGATGACCAGAGGCTCTGAATCGCCGATGGTGCCGAGTCCGCGGATGGAAACCTTGAATCCTTGGCCTGGCTCACCTGACGACTGGATGATGTTTACGCCAGGAGTTTGGCTTTGCAGGGCACCCAGGACATTGACAGTATTAAGTCTTCCAATGTCTTCGCCCTTCACCTGAACTGTTGCTCCGGTGATGAGCTTCTTTTTCTGTACCCCGTAGCCTACGACCACCGTCTCCTCGAGCATGCTTATGTCAGCTTGAAGAGTGACCATAATGCTCGAACGGCTGTTTAAGGGTACTTCCTGGGTCTTGTAGCCGATGCAGGCGAATTCAAGGATTGAATCACCGCTTGGAACGCGAAGCGAATAAAAGCCCGCATCGTCAGTGGTAGTTCCTGTCGTAGTGCCTTTTACAATCACGCTTGCGCCAATTACGCCCATGCCGGATCCATCGGTCACATTGCCTGTCACTGTAGATTGCGCGTGTGCGTAAACGCAAGGCAGAATGATCATCAGCAGCGTGAATGACGCACTCCTGAGAATTTCTTGGAACTTGTTTTTGCACTCCATATAATTAAGTTTTTAGGATTATAAGTTTTTTCTCCTTGAAAGATATGACGCAGCAGCCCCGATTACGCCGCCGTCATCACCTAATGAAGCGATATTGATGGAAAGCGTCTTATAGGTGTTCGTGCATATCCGCGTTTTCAGCAGTGATGTCGTCCTTGCGAGAAAAAGGTCGGCAGACTTTGTTACCGAGCCGCCAAGGACCACAGTCCCAGGATCGCAGATGTCAACACACCATGCGAGAGCGCAAGCAAGCGCATCGGAAAAATCATTCCATACCTTCCAGGCGTCCATATCGCCAGCACGCGCCAAACCTGCTATATCTGCCGCCGGCAGATGCTTCCCGGTAATCTTGAAATATCTTTTGGAAATGGCCTTGCCTGATGCGTAATCTTCTATCATTCCGTCTTCGTAAGGGGCTGTCCATATTTCGCCGGCACTGAAAGTTACACCTTGCCAAGCTTTGCAGCCGTTTATCAGCGCGCATCCGAGACCTGTTCCAAGCGTCAGTCCAAGCACGGTACGAATTCCTTTCGCCACACCATACATGGCCTCTCCAAGAATCATCGCGTTCGCATCGTTTTCGAGTGTCGCAGGCAGCCCGAATTCTCCTTCGAGGCACTCCGTTATGTTGAAGTAATTTAGGGAAGGGATGTTGTTGGCGTCAAGAATCATTCCTTTCTCATTGTCAAGAGGGCCGGTGCTGCCGATTCCTATTCCGCACGCGTCACGGCCGTCTGCTACCGAATGAATAAGCTGCAGCAGACTGCCTACAATCCGTTCTTTCGGCATTCCGGCATCCGTAGGTATGGATATGGAAGGGCTCTTCAGCCTTCCGTCACAGCCGACCACGCCAGCGCGTATTTTCGTGCCGCCAATGTCTATCCCTATGACGTTACTTTTCATAGCCTGCATTTTTTCTGTATTCAGAAGGAGTGCAGCCTTTAATAAGCTTGAACTCCCTTGATACATTCTTCGAATCCGGAAAGCCTGTCTTCATGGCTATTTCCGAAATAGGTTCATCAGTCTGAAGAAGCCTGTCGGTGAATTTCTCCATTTTCAGATTCATCACATAAGCGTAAATCGACATCCCCGTTACTTCCCTGAACTTGTTTTCAAGCAACCTTCTTGACATGGGAACCAGGTCGACAAGATCGCTGACTGGAATCCGCTTGTCGCAGTTATTGTGTATGTACTGCAGCACGGTCGAAATGTATTTGTTGCCGGTGGCATAGATATCCGAAGATCTGCGGGTTATTATTCCACTCTGAGGTACGACGATATCTCCGTATTCCGCCTTTGGATTGTTTATGAGCTTCTCAATCAGCGCGGCGGCATCAAATCCCCCCTTCTCTACGTCAAGCCTGAGGGATGAGAGTCTGGGTTCGCAAAGACTGTCAAGCACGTCATCATTGTCCACACCCATAATGGCAACGTCCTGAGGTACCCTTTGATTGCATTGTCTGCATACTTCTATGATGTGGCTCCCCTGGTTGTCGTCGCAGCACATCAGGGCAACGGGCTTGGCAAGTCCGTTCAACCATTTGATAAGTGGCTTGGAATCGTAAAACCACAGGTCCTTAGAATCAGTGTTGCAATAATCGGAGAATGTGCTTTCCGGAGAACATTCCGCTATCCTGTCCCTGAAACCCTCGCAGCGCTCTTCGGACCAGACAATCCCTTTGAAGCCGTAAAATGCGTAATGCTTGAAATCCTTCTTCAGAAAATAGTCCGCAATGGTACGGCCTTGCCTGCGGTAGTCTCCCGTAATGTTCGGAATGGTTGTGAACCGCTCCTTAAAATCCTGGGCCAAAGCCACGATGTGGCGCTTCATGAAGATATCGACGTCATCATCGTTGTTGAACTGCGCTATTATCCCATCGGCCTTCCACCTTCGTGCCCACAAGAGAACCCCCTCGATACCGTTCATATCCCTGTAAGACAGCGGCATCTTGCAGAGCACCCAAGGTTCGCGGCCTTTGGAATAACGTATTATCCCTTTCAATAAGTTATTGGCATAGCTTTCGGAAAAATCTGTAAGCAGTATTATTCTTCTCATATCCAAATAATTATAGGTCAGTCAATGCGAAGCACATCAAATACGGCGTCATTTGAGCTTGACTTCGAAGTCGGGCACATTCCATGCGTCAATGCATATCTTAGCACCGGCGGCTTCAAGACACTTCCTTCCAAGCCTCAAATTCAACACTTCTTCAGATTCAGGCGCGATGCTGACATAATTCCTGCTCCAAAAGGCAGGGACCACGATGTCTCCGTTCCTGTCAACGAGCTTGAGTTCTATGAAGAAGGCAGGAACTTCCGATTCGTTCGAGAGGGTGACATCGAATGCCGAATTTGCAGAAGGCTTGACGGAGACTTTCAGCAAGGCCTTCGGCATAGATGACAAAGCCTTGAAATCAGAATGGGCAGAGACAGGGGTATGGAACCAGTTTCCCGTTTTGTAATCATATATGTCAGGATGAGAAGAGAGGGCGTAGAAGTTTCCAGAAACTTTTTGTATCCCTCTGTACAGTTCGAGAAAAAGGAAAGAATTCTCCGCATCAAGGCTTATGGAATCTATCTTGACCGAAGAAAACTGCTTTACGGTAATTGGTTTCTCTTTGCGGATGAACCATCTTCCATCCGGTCCGCAACATTTGACGACCGCTTTCAATGTCTCGGGATAGTCGTAGGAGTCATCCACGACATATATGCCGCCGTCTTTGTAGTTGTAGATAAGCTGGATACGATTATTGGCATCTTTTACTCCATAGTAGGCTGATGTAGGTACGCCGTAATAGTCGTAAAGCTGCCAGTAAAGTTTCGGCCAGGCTGAATTCAACATCCACTGGATGATCCCCGTCGCCTTTCCCTTATTAATCCGGAAGGCTTCGTACATGCTTTTCGTGGATTCATAGCTTAGAAGATACGCCTTGCGCAAATAATCTTCAAGACTATCGGCTCTGCCGTATTTGGCATTGATCATTCCTGTAAGCAGGCTCAGGCTGTTCATCCCCGAAGCGGATTGAGTACAATGAAAATCATACGCCATGTTGCCAACAGGCCAAAGGCTTTCTGCCGGAATAAATTTTTCAATTGATTCCTTAACGGGCAGCTGCGGTCCAGGACTGGTTTCAGTATTGAAACCGAAAGCTCCGCCGCACAGCGTGTCAGTATACCAGTAATTTGGCCCTTCGTATTCATATGGCCCTTCCATCTTCATTCCGGCGGGGCCGAAAAGATTACTGGAAAGGCCTTTCGCAGAGCATATCACAGGGCGATCATCGCCGCAGCCTTTGAGTAATTCCTTGTATTTCGCGTCGAGTTCAGGAGCTGGACGACGGTCACTGCCGGTAAACCATGTGATTATGCTTGGGTGGTTTCTTAGCCAATTCACCTGGTCGCGGAATGAAGCCGCAAGCAGATTCATTCCTGGTGCATCAGTTATGCATCCGTAGTCGTCATGGTCCGGCGTCCCCAGATATTCCTTCCATTCCCACTGGCAACTCCAGCCGGCCAGAACAAGAATGCCGTATCTGTCGCACAAGTCATAAAGGCTTGCATCGTTGCCCCAGAATCCTTCGCAGCGGATTGCATTCAGATTCATGTCCTTGACATACTGTATCTGAAGCTCATTGCTTTCGGGAGTGTCACGCAGGAATATGTCGTCCGTCCATCCTGCGCCCTTGACAAGTATCTTCTTTCCGTTCAGGATGAATCCCCTGTAGCCGTCACTAGTCAAATACGAATCTATCTGTCTGATTCCGAAAGTGACCTTTTCGCTATCCGACACTTTTCCGCCTGTTTCAAATTCGAGTTCAAGCCTGTAAAGTTCAGGATTACCTAAATCCCAACTCCACCAGAGACGTGGATTTTTGATGTCGAGCGCCTTGACATCCTGTGGGGTTATGTTCAGGTGCAGATTCGAATTTGCTGCAAGCGTCACTGGCAGGCTGAATTCGATGCCGGCATCTTCTATCCTGCCTTTAAGCCTGCCTTTGATTTCCTTGTCAGTTAGATTTCTGAGATCAGTAGTGATGCATAGCCTGGCTTCATTCAATGACGATGTGTCGACACGGCTAGTGACTCCCGTATTCTGCATCATGACATTCCCGCAGAACCTGACTTCGACCCCTCTGAAAAGTCCCATGTCATCGTCGAGCGGACGTGGATTCCAATCTACGAATCCTATGTTAGGTTCTCCTCTGCGGGCTTTCCATATTTCTACTTTCAAATCATTATCGGTGTCAGCTATGCCCGAGACATCGAAAGAAAAGCGACGGAACGGGCCGAACGTCGTGTCTTTCGAAGCGATCTTCGTCCCGTTAAGCCAAATGTCGGCACGATAGGAAATTCCGTCGAAGTCAAGGAACGTATGATATCCATCCCGGATATCGAGTCCGAATGATTTACTATATATCCAGGAAGTATCGAAAGGAGAGCGATCCGCAGTTGCATAAGCGTCTCCCTTGAAGATGTTTCCATAAAGGCCATTGCTTGTAAGCGCACCCATTACTGTGGTAGGCACGCTGACCTGATATTCGGTCTCGGAATCAGCAGAGGATCGCAGTGTCCAATCATATTTCAAAGGCAATGTCTTCGTGGAAAGAGTCGACTTTTCATTGTGGCCCATTTGTTCAATCGAGCATAATGATGCCAGTAATATAAAAATCAGGTAATTCATTTTAATAGCGAGTCCCATTTGGTTTTCTTACAAAAGTAAGACGATTGTTCGTCAGGTTGTTGCTATATTTGCGTAATTAGTTCTTCAAATCGCGCAAAAACGCTTATGGAGAATACGCTCGCAACTTGCCGGCAACTTTTTTGACCGGCCAAGAAAGCCAATCAGCGTAATCAAATTTTGCACAAAACAACTACATTTTTAAATTTTTTATATAAATTTGAAGCGCAAAAGACATGTAATCAACACGGACTCATAAACACTACATCATGCCAAGAATAAAGGATATCCTCGACAAATCACAGGATACAACGGCTGGACAGAGGAAAGCCTTAGAGGAGCTTGAAGAACTCGGGAGAACAAAGGCGGCCCTCATCGAAAAGGAGCTGAAGGAATCCCTTCTTTATTCCTGCAAAGACTGCACCCAAGTGAAGGTCCCGATTTCATCCATCTCAGGCTGCACATGTGAAATACGGGCGTTCTCAAACCCTGAAACGGGAAAAATATGGACGGCGGTCAACGATTCGCTCGCCAAGTTCCTTTCAGGAAACAAGAAAGACAATATGGAAGGAATAGGAAACTTCCTGACCGATAAGCTTAGCGCATTTTTCAACGGGTATGAAGCAATTAAGGAAGAAAACGGCATGTACATGGTCGGGACCGACGGCCACGTGCCTGTAAGAATAGATGTCAGACCTTGGTGCTCAACAGTGACCTCGGAAGCCATAAGAGAAAAAATGGGACACATTGCGGTCGTAGTAGCCGTCAAGTCCGTAGTCGACATCAGATACATCAATCTGGCAACATTCCTTTACTTTTACCAGAAGCAATTCAAACCGTTGGGATTGGCCGTGAACGAAAAGAGAAGACTCATAAACGACGCAGCCGAAATATTCGAGGAGTTCGAAAGATCCGAATCGGAAAAACATTGACAAGCTCATAATCCGTAAGTGTTACGACGACATCTGCAGGGATACCGTACTTGACCTGAAACATAACCTGAAGGCGGCCAGCAGCGTCAACCGCTCCTTGACGAAACTCGTCGACAGCGAACTGGTGTACAGAACGGCTGACGGCAAGGGAGACAATTCATTCCTTTGTTCCTCGAGGGTCCTCTCGATCATCATGATATTCACCATAACCATGGGACATGCCTTGCGCCTCAGCAGCAGGTTGGCCGTAACCGTAGTCGATTCCCTTCATCGTGTAAGGAATCCCTTCAGTCATCCATTTCGGTGCAGGCTCTCCCTTGAGATAGTGGCCAAAGAACTGCGACATCCTGACAGTCAGATCGCGGCAGTTCTTGCGCTGCAAGAGGTTATGTTCTTCATCGTTGTATTCGAGCAGCCATGCCTTCTTTCCACAGCGGCGCAAGGCCGTGAAAAATTCGATGCCCTGCTGCCAAGGCACTGCTCCGTCCGCATCGTTATGCATTATCAGCACAGGAGTGGTCACGTTAGGCACACCGAACAGCGGCGAGTTCTCCACATAAAGGTCGAAGCCGTCCCAGAGCGTCTTTCCAATGCGCGACTGGGATCCTTCGTACTGCATCTCCCTGACGGCGCCGCTCTCGAGGCGGATTCCACCATAAGCGCTTGTCATGTTCGAGACGGGAGCCCCGGCGCCTGCAGCAGCGAAGCGTCCGGTCCTGGTTATCATATAAGCCACCTGATATCCGCCCCAGCTCTGTCCCTGGATGGCCATCTTAGTGGAGTCCACCCAAGAATTCCTGCAAAGCATGTCACAGCCGGGCATAATGTAATCAAGCGCGCTCTGTCCCGGATGCCCGATCCTGTATCTGATGTCGGGGATGAATACGAGGTATCCGTTCGACACGTAGTAAGACCAGTTTATGACCGACCTTATCGGCGCCGGAATGTGGTATGTATAAAGTTCGTCGGAATAGAGTTCATAGAAATAAACTATCATTGGATATTTCCCGGAAGGGTCAAAATTTTCCGGCTTGCAAAGAATCCCGTCCACAGGAGTTCCGTCAGCGGCTTTCCAGTGCACCAGCTCTGCTGTACCCCAGTTATAATCCTTCTGCTGTGGATTGATGTCCGTAATCTGACTTTCAGTCTTGAACAGGTCTGCGGTATAATGGATGTCCGGACAATGCTCGAAGTTCTGCGCAGTGTAGAAGACAAGCGGATCCGAATCCTTGCGCTGCTTGACGCTTCCAGCAGCGCCCTGCATTGGTTTTGCAAAGCTCAGAACAGGCTCGGAATATGTGTAAGGCCCTTCTACAAGCTTGCGGAGTTGCGGCTTGCGGGCAGACATGTCCTTCATCCAGACTGAATGTTCCTTGGTGACCTTGTTGAGACCGAGGAAATAAAGCGGCCGCCTGAAATTGAAGAAGTTCTCTTCAGGGCGGGTCTTGGTGCGCCAGTAAGGGACCGAAATTGAAAGCTGGGTCTTGGCGGCGCGGCCAGCACCTTCGGTGAGCATAGAAGGCGATGCGCTTCCGTCGACGGCTATGATCCACCAGTCATATCTGTCCCTGACCAGCAATTTCTTGGAATCGTCCAACCAATAGCATCTGTCATAAGCAGATGCATACATCGGCTGGTCATGCTCCTCGTCGAACATCGGCAAGCCGATTGCCTTGGTGACATCGACGGTGTCGCGGGCTGCCATATCGAACACGTACCAGTTTCCTGCCTTCATGTCGAAATAGGCATACTTCATGCAGTCCGGCGATGGCATCACAGACGGGGTGCAGACATTTTCAAGAACTTTTTCCCTGGCACCGGTCTTCATATCCACTATGTAGAAATCGTAATGCGGATTCTCGTCCCACTGGGTGGCGATCCTATAAGGCTTATCACTGATGGACAAGACTTTGCCACCTTTATTAGTACGATATGAGAATACACTCTGCAACGTGTCGTCCTCAATGCGGAACGGACTGGCGCCTGCCTTATCAAGGGCGATGCGCCATCCGTATTTGGTGTCCTTCGCATCGGACATTGATATCTTCTGCAATGACTGGTTGTAGTCCGCGTTCCAGCTCCAGATGTCCAGCCTCGGGCGCTCGAATTCCGGAAGAGTGGTGTCGGCATCAGGGTAGATGACCTTCACAGGAAAGTCTGCGAAAGCGGCGTCGTCGTTATAGGCGGCAGGGCCGGCGATGCGCACTTTCCCAGCAAATGAAGGGTCGGAATCATCAACCAGCAGTCTGGGAGAGCCTTCGAAGACATCCTGGCTTACGCTGCGCCTGGCGCCGCCATCTGCAGGCCGCATATCCATCAAGGCCTTCCTGCCGGAGGCCTTCTGCGCCGGATAATAATATATTGAGGTGAATTCCTTCTTGTCGATCGTATCCTTGACAGCCTTGTTGAAAAAGAGAGAATACCCGTCCTGGGTGAATGAGACGTCCTGGAAAGTCGTGTCCTTGCCTGCAGAAGCAAGCACGCGCGTCGAGCCGGAAGAAAGGTCCATTATGGTGATGGAATTCTCCGAGAGTGAATCCTTCTTGTCGGGAGTGCGTATGACTGCGGCATAGCGGCTGTCATCGGTAAGCTCGACACCGCCTGCATTCCTGAGCGTGTCGATCTTCATGGTATGGAGGTCGAGAAGGCACTTTATCTTCGGAAGGGAGTCCGGACGCTGCGTTGAGAAAATGATGTAACGGGTGAAAGGCACTCCAAGCGTCTTGAGGCTCTTCAGTCCTGCAAAGCATGTGTCCCTGCCCCCGGCAAGGCTGATTATGCGCAACGTATCCTTCGGCATCTTGTCCTCCTTCTGCTTCTTGATCCTGGCCTCCCGACTCTTGGCGTATTCCGGCTTGACAGTGATTACAGCATAGTCTTGGGCTTCGGTGATGGAGGCATTGACCCCGCGGGGAACCTCTATCTTCCTGCCGGTAAGTGCGTCATAGAAGACGGCAAGGCAGTCGCCTTCCTCAGGGACGACGCTGTAAGTAATCCAACGCCCGTTGAAAGGAGCTTTGAGCTCGGAAATCTTTTTCCAGGAATCATAGACGGAATGGTCGATGGGAGGCTTCTGGGCAAATGAGAAAATTGCCAATGACATGGCAAACAGCGATAGAATTATACGTTTCATCATTAGTTATGGACTGAATTGAATTTGACAAAGATAGTATTAAATCTATGAACAATTCAGTTTGTTTATTAACAATTAAGTCTTATATTTGCAGCCCGCAAAAAATGTGGGGAAAAGAACAAATTATTAATTATCAAACAATTAACAACCAATGCCTGGATTAATTGGTAAAAAAATCGGAATGACATCCGTTTTCGATGCCGACGGTAAGAACATACCGTGCACCGTCATTGAGGCTGGTCCGTGTGTTGTTACGCAAATCCGTACGGAAGAGAAAGATGGTTATGCCGCCGTACAGCTTGCCTATGACGAAACGAATCCTAAACACACCAGCAAGGCCCTCCAGGGCCACTTCAAAAAGGCAGGCACCACACCCAAGAGGAAACTTGTGGAGTTCAAGAGCTTTGACACCGCAAGCCTCAAATTGGGCGACACTATCACCGTTTCAGACGCTTTCAGCACTTCTGAATGGGTAGATGTAGTTGGAATTTCCAAGGGAAAGGGATTCCAAGGCGTTGTAAAACGCTACCACTTTGCCGGAATCGGCGGCACTACGCACGGCCAGTCCGACAGACTCCGTCACCCGGGATCCATGGGTGCATCATCTTGGCCTTCAAGGGTTTTCCCTGGACAGAGAATGGCCGGCCACATGGGCCAGGACCGCGTTAAGGTGCAGAACCTTCAGGTCATCAAGGTCATCCCTGAAAGCAATCTTATCTTAGTAAAGGGTTCCGTTCCGGGATCCACAGGTTCTTACATCACAGTGGAGGATTAATCGCCATGAAACTTTCAGTCTACAAAATCGACGGCACACCTTCCGGGAAGGAAGTGGAGCTGTCAGATGCAGTCTTCGGAATCGAACCGAACGATAATGCCATCTACATGGACGTCAAGCAGTATCTCGCAAATCAGCGCCAAGGCACAAGCAAGACCAAGGACCGCCGCGAGAACTCGCACTCCACACGCAAGCTTATCCGTCAGAAAGGCTCAGGCGGCGCACGCCACGGCTCCCTGAAGGCAAACATCTATGTCGGCGGCGGCCGCGTCTTCGGACCGGATCCACGCGACTACAGATTCAAGCTCAACAAGAAGCTGAAGCAGCTCGCTCGTTTCTCAGCATTGTCCTATAAGGCAAAGGAAGGATCCATCGTAATGGTAGAGCCTTTCAAGATGGACGCTCCGAAGACTCAGGAATTCATCAAGATCCTCGACGCCCTCAAGTCCAACAAGAGAAACACCCTGTTCGTGCTTCCTGAAAACTCAGAGAACATTTACTTATCCTCCCGCAACCTGCCCGAGGTCCGCGTAATCACCGTAAATGAAATCAACACTTACGAAGTGATGAAAGCCAACCATCTCGTAATGGTTGACGGCGTACAGGACATCCTGGCCGGCCGCAATTAATACTTACTGAGATGGGAATATTAATCAAGCCTATAGTAACCGAGAAAATGACGGCTCAGGGCGAAAAGCTGAACCGCTACGGTTTTATCGTTGACGTAAGCGCCAACAAGATAGAGATAAAGAATGCCGTCGAACAGATGTACGGAGTATCCGTCAAGGATGTCAACACCGTACGCTACAATGGCAAAGTAAGATCCCGCAACACCAAGTCTGGCGTCATCGTAGGCCGTGACAATCGCTTCAAGAAAGCTTATGTCACCCTCGCCGGCGAAGACAAGATCGACTTCTACAGCAACATCTAACGTCATGGCTATCCGTAAATTCAAACCGGCAACCCCGGGTACAAGAAATAAGGCGATCAGCACCTTCGAGGAGATCACCTGCTCTACTCCTGAGAAGTCACTGCTCACTCCTTACCGTTCGAGCGGCGGACGCAACAATCAGGGCAAAGAGACCGTCCGCTACATCGGCGGCGGGCACAAACGCATGTACCGCATCATCGACTTCCTCCGCAACAAGGACGAATACACCGCCACAGTACAGACCATCGAGTATGATCCTAACCGCAGCGCACGCATCGCCCTCGTTGTCTACGAAGACGGCGAGAAGCGCTACATCATCGCTCCTACCGGACTGAAAGTAGGTCAGAAGATCGCTTCCGGTAATAATGTCGCCCCTGAAATCGGCAACACTCTTCCTCTTTCCGTAATTCCTGTCGGCACCATCCTGCACAATATCGAACTTCGTCCTGGCTGCGGTGCAGCCATCGCACGCAGCGCTGGTACTTATGTACAGCTGGTAGCACGCGAAGGAAACCACGCCATTCTCCGTATGCCTTCAGGCGAAACCAGAATGGTCCCGGTCGACTGCCGCGCCACCGTCGGAACAGTCTCAAATTCGGATCATAACCTCGAGTCACATGGCAAGGCAGGCCGCCGTCGCTGGTTAGGCCGTCGTCCTCGCAACCGTGGCGTCGTCATGAACCCGGTCGATCACCCTATGGGAGGCGGCGAAGGCCGTGCTACCGGCGGTCTGCCAAGATCACGCAAGGGTCTGCCTGCAAAGGGATACAAGACACGTAACCCTAAGGCAACTTCTAACAAGTTCATCATCGAAAGACGCAAGAAATAGGAATAAGTTATGTCACGTTCATTAAGAAAAGGTCCTTACATACAGGAAGCTTTGGAAAAGAGAGTTCTTGCCATGAACGAAAAAGGCAAGAAGGATGTCATCAAGACCTGGTCAAGGTCAAGCATGATCTCTCCTGATTTCGTAGGCCATACCATCGCTGTACACAACGGGAACAAATTCATTCCTGTTTACGTCACAGAGAACATGGTAGGTCATAAACTCGGCGAATTTGCGCCTACACGCACATTCAGAGGCCACTCCGGCAACAATCATGAAGACAGCGCCGCTTCTAAAGCCTAACTTTTAAATCTGATTGAATTATGGGTTCAAGAAAAACACATATGGCCGACAGGCTTAAAGAAACCAAAAAGGTTACGGCAATCGCCAAACTGAACGACGTGCCTACTTCTCCGCAGAAGATGCGCCTGATGGTGAAGAACATCCGCGGAAAGGAAGTCAACCACGCGCTGGACATTCTCAAGTATTCAAACCGCGAGAGTGCGACACGCTTGAGCAAGCTCCTCCGCAGCGCCATCGCTAACTGGGAAGCGAAGAACGAAGCTGATCGCAAGCAGCTTGACAACGGGAACGTCATCATCGAAACCATCATGGTCGATGAAGGCCGCACCCTTAAGCGCATCCGCACAGCCCCTCAGGGCCGCGCAGCTCGCATCCGCAAGCGTTCAAATCATGTTACAATAATCCTTGGCATCAAGCCTGAGAAGAAGGCCGAACCAGCAAAAGAAACCGAGAAACCTGCAACGGAAGTTGCAGCAAAGGTTAAGGAGAACTAGCGTATGGGTCAAAAAGTAAATCCAATAAGTAATAGAATAGGCATCATCCGCGGTTGGGATTCCAACTGGTACGGTGGAAAGGACTATTCAAGCAAAATTCTCGAGGACACCAAGATACGTCAGTATCTGGAAGCCCGCCTTGCGAGCGCAAGTCTTTCGAAGATTGTCATCGAACGCACTCTTAAGCTAATCACTGTAACCATCCACACCGCTCGTCCGGGCATCATCATCGGAAAAGGCGGCAGCGAGGTCGAAAAGCTTAAGGAAGAGCTGAAGAACATCACCAAGAAGGATATCCAGATCAACATCTATGAGGTAAAGCGCCCTGAAGCTGACGCCAACATCGTCGCACAGAGCATCGCTCGCCAGGTAGAAGGCCGCGTATCATACAGGAGAGCCATCAAGATGGCAGTTTCCACCACCATGAGGGTCGGAGCCGAAGGCATCAAGGTTCTCATCAGCGGACGTCTGGGCGGCGCCGAAATGGCACGCACCGAGATGTTCAAGGAAGGACGCACTCCTCTGCACACTTTCCGTGCAGACATCGATTACGCCCTCGCTGAAGCACACACCAAGGTCGGCGTCCTCGGCATCAAGGTTTGGATCTGCAACGGTGAAGTCTATGGAAAGCGCGATCTCAGCCCTAATGCCGGAATCGCAGCCAACTCCCAGGCCGCACAGGCAGCAGCAAGCCGTGGCGAAGGCGGAAGAGGCGATCGACGCGGTCCTCGCGGACCACGTCGCGACGGTGACCGCAGGGGCGGACGCTCCTTCGGAGACCGCAACAACGGCGGCGACAGACCTTCTTACGGTGACCGCGGACCACGCCGTGACGGCGACCGCTCTCCTCGCGCTCCTAGGGGCAACAACAGCCCAAAAGCATAGTCATACCCTAATATATTTGAATGACGCCCGCCGAAAAGACGGGCGTTTTTCATATCTTTTCATAACTTTGCGCCCGTTATGGAAAATGGAATTCATGAAGATTGCGGCATTGTTCTCATAAGGCTCAGAAAGCCTTTGGATTACTATCGGCAAAAATACGGAAGCTGGACATACGGCCTGCAGAAGCTGTACCTGATGATGGAAAAACAGCATAACCGCGGCCAGGAAGGAGCCGGAATAGCCTGCGTAAAAATTGACGCAGCTCCCGGAACCGAATACATTTTCCGCGAGCGCGCCTCAGGGACGGGAGCGATCACCGACCTGATGGTAAATATAAGCTCCACCTGGAAGGACATACCTGCAGACGATTTCGAATCCGAAGGCTATGCCAAGGAATATCTGCCTTTTGCTGGAGAAGTATACATGGGACACCTGCGCTACAGCACCACCGGCAAAAGCGGTCAGGTCTATCTTCATCCTTTCCTGAGACGAAGCAACTGGTGCGCAAAAAGCCTTGCCCTCTGCGGCAACTTCAACCTGACAAACGTGGACTCCATCTTCGAAAGCCTTACCTCCATCGGCCAGCATCCTCGCCAGTTCTCCGACACTCACATACTTCTCGAACAAATCGGACACCGCCTTGACATGGAGGTGGAGTATCTTTACCGCCAATGCAAAGCCGAAGGATTACAGGGGCAGGACATCACCAAGGAAATCGACAACCGCTTCGACATGTCCAGGCTGTTGCGGAAATGCACGCCATTATGGGACGGCGGATATGTCATGGAAGGAGCGACAGGCAGCGGCGAATCATTCGTCGTCCGCGATCCGTGGGGAATACGTCCGGCATTTTATTATCATGACGACGAAATCGTCGTAGCCGCATCCGAACGCCCCGTGATAATGACCGTAATGAATGTCAAGATAGAAAAGGTCCACGAACTCAAGCGCGGCGAGGCCCTGATGGTCAACAAGCAGGGAGACATTCGCGTAGAACAGATACTTCCGCCTCAGAAGAACAGTGCCTGCTCATTCGAGCGCGTATATTTCTCGCGAGGCAGCGACAAGGACATCTATCAGGAAAGAAAAAGCCTGGGAAGGAATCTTGTCGAGCCCATACTTCATGAAGTCGACTACGATATCGCCCATACGGTCTTCTCATTCATCCCGAACACTGCAGAATCCGCCTATTTCGGAATGCTGGAAGGGCTTGACGATTACCTTGACAGCGAAAAGGTAGCCAAAATCGAGGCCATGGGACCGAACCCTTCAGAGAAAGACCTTAAAGAGATCGTCGGACAGCACATAAGGAGCGAGAAAGTCGCGGTCAAGGACATCAAGCTGCGCACTTTCATAACCGAAGGGAAGAGCAGGAACGACATGGCCGCGCATGTCTACGACACCACCTATGGCATCATAGAGGACGACGTGGACAACCTTGTAATCATCGACGACAGCATTGTTCGCGGCACTACGCTGAAACAGAGCATCATCAAGATTCTCGACAGGCTTTCCCCAAAAAAGATCGTAATCGTATCCTCCTGCCCCCAGGTGCGTTATCCCGACTGCTACGGAATCGACATGTCGACGATGAGCCAGTTCATCGCCTTCAAGGCCGCCATAGCGCTGATCGAAAAGAGAGGGATGCAGCAGGTCATATCCGAAACTTACAAATCGATCAAGTCCCAGGAAGAGGCCAACCCGACAGTCCCTGAAGATTTCGTGAAAAACATATACGCCGCTTTCAGCGACGAAGAAATATCCGCGGAAATTGCGGAAATTCTAAAGAGTAGCGGTGCAAAGGCAAAAATCGGCATCGTCTACCAGACGCTTGAAGGCCTACACAAGGCCATCCCAAACAATCCGGGAGACTGGTACTTTTCCGGAGACTATCCTACTCCCGGAGGCACACGCTGGGTAAATCGTGCATTTGCAGACTACTACGAAAAGGAATATTCTGAGAAGGGCTTGCACATTATCTAGCTTTTATTTATAATTTTGCATTCGGCCAGGTATGAGAATACTTGGCGTGACTCTTAATAATATAATCATATAGTTCTATGAAAAAGATACTCTGCCTAGCTATTTGCGCTGCTTTGCTCTGCAGCTGCGACTATGTCCATCAGCACATGTATACTACTCTCGACTTCGAGTCGATCGACGAGAGCTATCTTGCCGGTCCGACCTCTGCCGGAGAAAACCTTTATTCCACTTATAAAGGCAATCAGGTCAGAAGCGTGACGGTTGACGGGCTCGTTTTCGGCATCAACGAATCGAACGCATTGTATAACTTCTACAACGGCGGGATCTGCCTCTCGAGATTCAACGACATGGCTGCCGCCGATTACACCAACCAGTGCAGCGTCTATTACAAGCAGGGCAAGACCGGCTTCGGCGGATACCACGGCTCGAAGACATTCGCCATCGTCTGCACGACCATGGCTCCGGCAAGCTTCTATTTCCTGGACGACAACGCCACTGCCAAATTTGCCAGCATGCAGGTCTGCAACACCACTTATGCCTATCAGACAATGAAGAACGGCAACTCCTATGCAAGGGCCCTCAGCTCTGCAAAGCAGGATTACCTCAAGGTCGTCATAACAGGCTATGCAGTCGACGGAACCGTCACTGGCACTACGGAGTTCCATCTCGCTGACTTCAGGACCAGCACGTCCGTAGGAATCATCGACAACTGGACCGAAGTCGACCTCGCCACGCTTGGAACCTGCCACAAGATCACATTCTCCATCGAAGGGTCCGATACCGGCACCATGGGCTTGAACACCCCGGCATATTTCGCCTTTGACAACCTGATCTTCAAGAAAACACTCTAAATCATGAATCACCCTCGGCAATTTGCAGTCCTCAGTTTTTGTCTTGCCCTCTCACTTCAATGCTTCGCTCAGCGCGAGACATTGAATGTAAGCAAGCTTTCCTATGCCGACTCCTCGATCAATGCATCCATAGCCCAGCATGACATCCCGGGAGCAGTGCTTTGCGTCGTCGAGGGAGACAAGATAGTCTATCTGAAAGCCTACGGGAACAAGGAGATAGTTCCAGACACCGTCCAGATGACCGTGAACACGGTCTTCGACCTCGCATCCCTCTCGAAGTGCGTTGGCACAACGCTGTCGTTCATGCAGCTTGTCGAGCAGGGCAAAGTGAGAATCTACGATCCGGTCAAGAAATACATTCCGGATTTCGCTCCATGGCACGATCCTGAGACAGGCGAGGCTGTCGACATCACTGTAGAAGACTTGATGACCCACACTTCGGGCATCATTCCTTACGTCGACATGAAATCCTTCACGGCCCGCTATGGCGTCGGCTGCCCCGATTCGCTGATACGCTACATCGCCACTGAAGCGCCTCGCAGATTCCGCCCCAAGACCGGCTATCTTTACAGCTGCTTGAATTTCATAACATTGCAGCACATACTCGAGAATGTCACAGGCGAGCGCCTCTGCGATTACGCGCAGGAGCACGTCTTTTCTCCGCTCGGACTGAAAAACACATATTACTGCCCTGCTCCAGACAAGTTCAAGGACATTGCCCCGGCCACCTACGAGGACGGCAAGCTCCTTCTTGGAGAAGTCCACGACCCTACCGCCAGAATCATCAATCTCGGTAATTCCGGCAACGCAGGAGTCTTTTCCAACGCCGAAGACATGGCTGTCATCGCCAGGACGATAATGAACGGCGGCAAATGGAACGGCCATAGGATTCTCGGCAATGAAACCGTCAAGGCAATGTGCACCGTTCCTCAAGACGTCTACAAGTTCGGACGCACTCTCGGATGGGACGCCTGGAGCGATTCTGCCACCCAGCCCGGCGACCTCATGATCGACCGCACCCAGGTCATCTGCCACACCGGCTACACCGGTACCTGCATGGTCATTGACCTTAAGCACAAGATCGCCATCATACTCCTCACCAACCGCGTCCATCCCGACGATTCAGGATCAGCTTCACGCGTACGCGCAACTGTCGCCAACATCGTAATGGGAGCCCTGGAAGAATAGACCCGCCGATGCCATGGACAGATTCTGCTACAGCATCGCGAACATGGGATTCGAGTACTACGAATTCATAATCCATTATTTTGGAAAGAGCTACATCGAAATCCGTCTCGACCAGTTCCTCCTGGGAGAGACGGGCCTGAGGGATCTCCTGCATGAAAAGCGCACATCCAAGATAATCGTCGCCTGCCCCAGAATAGATCCCATCTCTTCAAGAGGGAGCGACCCCGACATCAAGCTTGTGCAAACGATGCTCTTCAAATCAGTGGAATACGGCGCCGATCTCATTGACATCAGGTCAGACATCGAACCTTCAGACAGAAAGAGCCTCATCGAATTCGCACATTCCAAAGGATGCTCAGCAATAATTTCCTACCACTGCTTCAATTTTGATGCACCGAGCCTCAAGAGTCTTTGTCAAATCGTCGAAGACTTTTACGGCGAAGGCGCAGACATCGTCAAGATAGTCCTGAGAGACAATTTCTGCGGCACCAACTTCAGGAAAGTCAAGAATCTATACAAGAAATACAAAGACAAGAAAGGCCGGCTGATCGCCTTCGTCATGGGCATTTGCGCCACCGAAACGCGTTGGGACTCTTTGGATCTCGGTGCTCCATTCACTTACGTCGCCTTAGGCGACTGCACCCAGAAGGCAGACGGCGAACTTACATATTCAGACCTCTTCAACCCTGAAGACGAAAGGCTTCACGGCGATGTGGAACTTCCTGCTTCCAAGAGCGTGGCCCAAAGGGCAATACTTCTGGCAGCTCTCTGCAATGGGCATACAGTGCTTCGAGGGGTGACTCTCTGCGACGACACAGTTTCAGCCATAACCATCGCCAAGGCTCTCGGAGCCAAGATCGACTTGAACAATGGCATCCTCGACATATTCGGAGCCGACATTTCCTCAGCAGACCGCATCAGGATTCCTGAAGACGGCTTCTTCCATGCCGGAGAGTCCGGCTTCCTGGCCAGAAGCTGCGTAGCGATGTCAGCCGTAGCCGGAAAGGATTGCATTGTACTGGGAGAAAAGACCTTGCAGAAGCGCAAGTTCGGCAGGGAACTGTCAGCCCTGCAGGCAGCCGGGGTAAGCATTGAACTTAACAGGGGAGAGTACCTTCCGGCTCAGGTGCACGGAGCCATAAATACCGACAGGATAAACCTTTCAGGAGTCTACGGCTCGCAGCTCATTTCCGGACTAATGATGATGCTTCCTCTGGTGAAGCACGATACGAGGCTTCAGGTCATCAACGCCGCAAGCTTCAACTACATGGACCTTACCAAAGCCATGATGAAGAAATTCGGCGTCAACATCGGGATGGAGGCAGACAGTGACAGCAAGCGCATCGCATTCGACATTCATGGCGGCAGCACATACAAGTCTCCAAAGCCATTCAAGATCGAGCGCGACTGGAGCGCAGCGGCAATGATGATCTGCATCGGAGCGATCGCCGGAAAGATCAGGATGAAAGGACTGTCATTCAATTCACACCAACCGGACAGCATCATCATTCCCATACTATGCCGATGCGGCGCTGACATCGAACTCCAAGGCTTTAGCCATAACATATACCAGACCTTCTCGGCCACGACCATCAACAGGTCCCTTCTGATTCCTTTTGCCGTCGACATCACCGACATTCCGGACCTCTTCCCAGCCCTGTTCATTCTCGCTCTCAGATGTGCAGGTCCTAGCGTAATACAGGGCATTTCACGCCTTCGCAACAAAGAAAGCGACCGCGCCGCCACCTTCTTCAAGGAATTCACCAAGCTCGGGGTCAAGATGGAGATCAAGGATGAGGAAATGACCATCTGGGGCAGCCCAATGATGACCGTCCTCGGTGGAAAAGTCTCTTCACACGGCGACCACAGGCTGGCCATGGCGCTTCTAGCCGCCTCACTGATTTCCGTGGGGAAAATCGAGATCGACGACCTCTCCTGCCTGGCGAAATCCTATCCGGATTTCAGGAACCAGCTTGCAGGATGCATCGTAGACCCGAACTTCAAACTTCCGGAATGACGATCACCTAGAGCATCATGCACCAGCCGTGCGAATCCTCAGTCTCACCGAACTGTATGCCTGTCAAAGCCTTATACAATGCCATACTCTTCTCTCCCGCCTTGTCAGGGCTTCCTATCCTGTAGTCAACTCCTGCCTCACGGTCGTTGAATTCACACACTGGCGTGATTACCAGTGCCGTGCCGCAAGCCGCAGCTTCATCGAAAGTGGCCAGTTCCTCCACTGGGACATTCCTCATCTCTACTGTCATTCCCATATCGGTCGCCAACTGCCTGAGCGACTTGTTGGTTATTGAAGGCAGGACAGAGTCCGAAGCCGGCGTTACATAAGAATTGCCCTTGATGGCAAAGAAATTGGAAGAACTGAACTCTTCGATGTATCTCTTCGTCTTCGAGTCCAGATATAGGATTGAAGAATAACCATCCCTTGCCGCCAACATTCCGACCCTCATCGGCGCAGCGTAGTTCGCACCGATCTTATACGACCCCGATCCAAGTGGAGCTGCACGGTCGAATTGCCTTACTATCAGTGCTTTCGTCTGCTTAAGCACAGACCCAGTGTAGCTTCCGAGCGGCGTGACTATCACGATGAACATGAATTCCTTGCCACAGACAAGGTTTATCTGAGGATTCGTACAGATCATCATCGGGCGAATGTACATCGAAGCCATCGTTCCATAATCCGGCAGGTAGTCGATGTTCTCTTCAACCGCCCTGCAGCATGCTTCAATGAACATGTCTTCCGGTACCGATGCCATCGCCAGGTACTCGCAAGAGCGCTTGAACCTCGCTGCATTCTCCCAAGGCCTGAAAATCCTCACCTTCCCGTCCTTCCCACGATACGCTTTCAATCCTTCAAACGCCTCTATTCCATAGTGCAGCGATGCATTCATGAGGTTCAGGTTCATTTGGTCGTCTCCCCAGCTCTGCAGGGGGCTCCACCTTCCATCGGCATAAGTGGCATAAATCACTGTCTTCGCCTTGGAATAATCCATTCCTTTTGCTTCCATAATGATTCTAATGGTTTAATATGTATTGTTTTATATAATTGCCGACTTCCGATGTGGACTTCCCTCCTTCCGGCATCAGGTCAGGCGTCGAGAACTTGTTCTCCACAGATGCCTTGCAGGCATCCCTTACCGCCTTCGCTTCTTCAGTCAGGTCGAAAGCGTCATCCAGCATCATTGCAACCGAGAGGACCTGCGCAATCGGATTTGCGATTCCCTTTCCCTTTGCCTGCGGATACGAGCCGTGGATCGGCTCGAAGAGACAATGCTCCGACCCTTCCGATGCCGACGGCAACATCCCTATCGACCCGCCTATCGCCCCGCCGAGATCGCTCAGGATATCTCCGAACATATTCTCCGTCAGCACGACATCGAAGCTTGCGGGGCTCATTGCCAGCCTCATGGCTGCATTGTCCACATACATATAGTCCAATGCTACCTGCGGATACGATTCCGCCTGCATCTCAGTGACCGTACTGCGCCACAACCGCGAGGTCACCAGAACATTGGCCTTGTCCACCAGGGTAAGCTTCTTCCTCCTCTTCATAGCGTATCTGAAGGCTACGTCGGCTATCCTTCTGATTTCCTCCACAGTGTATCGGCACATGTCGTAAGCCGTTTGTCCGTCTTCCGACAGTCCACGCGGCTCGCCGAAGTAAAGTCCTCCGGTCAGTTCCCTGATTATCACAAAGTCAGTTCCTGCTATCCTGTCTTCCTTCAGCGGCGAGACGCCGTAAAGAGACGGATATGGCTCCACGGGGCGTATGTTCGCATAGAGTCCCATAGACTTCCTCATTCTCAGCAGTCCCTGTTCGGGCCTTGTCTTCATCGAAGGGTCGTCGTACTTAGGGTCGCCTATGGCTCCGAAGAGAACGGCGTCGGAAGTCTGGCATACAAGATCCGTCACGGCCGGATACGGGTCCCCGTACTTGTCAATCGCACAGGCGCCCACCTCAGCATATCTATATTCAAACTTGTGGCCGTACTTCTGAGCCACCGCATCAAGGACGCCTATGGCCTCCCTCATTATCTCCGGTCCGACACCGTCGCCCGGCAAAACTGCAATTGTCCTATTCATGGTTTGTTTCATATTTTTCTATTTCCGAACTGTTGCTTGCCAGCCAGTCTATGTCGTCAAATCCCTTCATCATGCACTCCCTCTTGTAGTTGCTTATCGCGAAATGGGTGCACCACGCGCCGGCAACGCATATCGTCCTGTCTTCCAAGTTGATGGTAATCTTGACGTCAGGATTGGCATTCATCCTTGCCACAGTCTCCATAAGGAAGTCGGCCGGTACCTGAACAGGCAAAAGGCCGTTGTTCAGCGCATTGTTCCTGAAGATGTCGGCAAACGACGTCGCTACCACGGCCTTGAAACCGTAGTCTGCCAGCGCCCAAGCGGCGTGCTCACGGCTCGACCCGCAGCCGAAATTCGCTCCGGCCACGAGGATATCCCCCTTTCGGTTGTTGAGCACGAAATCCGGGTTTGGGCTGCCGTCGGCATCGTACCTCCAGTCGCAGAAAAGGTTCTTTCCGAAAGCGTCGCGCGAGGTTGTCTTAAGGAACCGTGCCGGTATGATCTGGTCAGTATCTACATTGTTCCTGTCCAGCAGGACTCCGGTAGATTCAATGATTGTTGTCTTTCTCATGATTCCAAACGTTTGCAATCTCTTTAGGTAATGATATATAGCCATTTATGGCAGTCGCGGCAGCTATAGCCGGTCCGGCCAGGAACGTGACTGAGCCGGTTCCCTGACGGCCGACGAAATTCCTGTTCGACGTCGAAAGGCATTTCTTGCCTGCCGGAATCTTGTCGTCATTCATTGCAAGGCACGCCGAACAGCCAGGCTGCCTGATCTCGAATCCCGCTTCACGCAGCGTCCCGGAAATTCCTTCATCTTCCATCGCCCTTTCCACACGCTTCGACCCCGGAACGATCCAGACCGTCACATCGTCAGACTTCCTATGCCCCTTTACAATGCTTGCAAACAGCCTGAAATCCTCCATCCTGCCGTTCGTGCAGGATCCGACGAACACATAATCCACCTTCCTGCCAAGCATCTTCCCGCCGGGCTTCACTCCGGTATAAGCCAATGCCGCTTTAAAGTCGGATGGCTGGCATCCTACTGCAGATGAAGGAATTGTCCCATCAGCAGCCATTCCCATTCCGGGATTGGTGCCGTAAGTCACCATTGGCTTAATATCCGCAGCATCGAACTTGAACTCAGCGTCGTAGCAGGCATCAGGGTCACTCCTGAGGCCTCTCCAGGTTTCAATGCACCGCTCTAGCTCTGCGCCGCGCGGAGCATAGTCCCGGCCTTTTATGTATTCGAAGGTGGTCTCATCCGGAGCCACAAGCCCGCCTCTGGCGCCCATCTCGATGCTCATGTTGCAGACTGTCATCCTCCCCTCCATGCTCATGTTCCTGAACACGTCTCCGCAGTATTCCACGAAGTGCCCCGTGCAGCCGTTTGTTCCAAGCTTGCTGATTATATAGAGTATTACATCTTTAGGGCAGACTCCTTCTCCGAGCTTTCCATCGATTTCCAGCCTTGCCTGCTTCGGCTTGGTCTGAAGGATGCATTGGGAAGCCAGAACCATTTCGACCTCGCTCGTACCGATTCCGAAGGCGATGTTTCCCAATGCGCCGTGTGTCGAGGTGTGGCTGTCGCCGCAGACCACCGTCTGGCCGCAGAGCACGATTCCCTGCTCGGGACCCACCACGTGCATTATCCCGTTGGCCGGATCGCCGAGAGGGAAGTATTTTATTCCGCTCTCTTGGGTGTTGTCGTACAGAACCTTGACGGCCTCGGCCGAAACCGGGTCGGCTATCGGCTTGTCCTGGTCGTGAGTCGGCGTATTGTGGTCGCATACCGCGAACGTCCTATCCGGACGGCGGACTTTCAGACCGCGCTTCCGCAAGTCTGTAAATGCCTGTGGCGAAGTTACTTCGTGCACCAAATGCCTGTCTATGTAAATCACTTCGGGCCCGTCCACTATGCGCTTGACGACGTGGCTATCCCAAATCTTGTCGAAAGTTGTCTTTCCCATGGCCTGTCACAGTATCTTTGAAATTGCGTTCACGTATGCCTCAGTTGCCGCAGTAATGATGTCGGTATTGGCCGAAAATCCATAATATAGGTTGCCCTTGTTCTCGATTTCGACGTGTACCTTGCCCATGTCGTCGGTCCCTCGCGTAATTGCCTGCACAAGGAATTCCTCAAGGGTTATCTTTCTATGGACCAATGATCTTACAGCACTGAATGCGGCGTCTACCGGACCGTTCCCGCTCGAAGTCGCCACACATTCCTCGCCGTCTATGTCGAGCTTTACTGTCGCCATAGGAACGGATCCCTTCCCCGAAACCACCTGAAGGTAAGTCAGCTTTATGCGCTGGCCTTCGTGCTGCTGGGCGACGCCGGCTATCATGCATAGGTCTGAATCGTTCACATCCTTCTTGCTGTCAGCTAGTTTCAGAAACTTGTCGTAAGCCGCGTCCAGCTGGTCCTCGCTTAGGACTATGTTCAGACGATGCAGATGATAGTTCAATGCCGCCCTTCCGCTGCGCGCTGTAAGGACTATGTTGGAGTCGTTCAGGCCTATGTCCTCGGGATTGATGATCTCGTAGGTCTCGGCGTTCTTCAGCACCCCATCCTGATGTATCCCGGACGAGTGCGCAAATGCGTTGCGCCCGACTATCGCCTTGTTAGGCTGCACAGGCATATTCATCAGCGACGAAACTGCGCGAGAAGCCTTCATGATGTTCTTTGTGACGATGTCCGTGTAGACCGGGAACTCCTTGCGGCACTTGATGGCCATCACGATTTCTTCCAAAGCGGTGTTTCCCGCTCTTTCGCCCACTCCGTTCACCGTGCACTCCGCCTGGCGCGCACCGTTCATTATTCCTGCCAGAGTGTTTGCCGTAGCCATTCCAAGGTCGTTGTGGCAATGGATGGAGATGACCGCCTTGTCGATGTTGGGAACGTTGTCCTTCAAGTACTTGATCTTTGCTCCAAACTCCTCGGGCAGACAATATCCAGTGGTGTCCGGAATGTTGACGACAGTCGCACCGGCCGCTATGACAGCCTCGACGACTCTTGCAAGGTACTCATTCTCCGTCCTTCCGGCATCTTCGGCGTAGAATTCGACATCCTCGACATACTTCTTCGCATACTTTACGCAGGCGATGGCTCTCTGCAGGATATCTTCCTGATTGGAATTGAACTTGTACCTGATATGGTATTCGGATGTCCCGATTCCGGTATGGATTCTCGGCCTGGCGGCATAGTGAAGAGCTTCAGCAGCACAGTCGATGTCCTTCACGACCGCCCTGGATAGCGCACAAATAGTTGATTCAGTGACGGCCTTGGAGATTTCCTGAACAGACTTGAAGTCGCCTGGACTTGAAATCGGGAAACCGCATTCAAGGACGTCGACCTTCATCGATTCGAGGATCTTGGCCAATTCCACCTTCTCAAGCGTGTTGAGCTGGCATCCCGGAACTTGTTCGCCGTCCCTGAGCGTTGTGTCGAAAATGTAAAGCTTTTCTTTTTCCATTGCCATGTATTTGAATTTGCAGCACACGAAAAGCCGCCCGAAATCCAATGGTTCCGGGCGGCCTTATGGTATGTTATCGTTGATTTATTCGCTTTCTTTACAGCTCGTAATCCGAACAATACGCTTCCTCCCGGACCTTGCTAAAGGCCAGTAGGGAAAGTCGTAGAATGAAAATGTTGTTCGTCATGATTACATTGGCAAATGTAAGACAAATTATCCGCCGTTGAACTGCACCGCGCGTTTTTTTTATCTTTGCGTCAGAATACAAATAGAAAATCCCATGAATTCTTTCGGGCAAATCTTCAGGATACAGATTTTCGGCGAGTCGCACGGACCGGCCGTAGGATGCGTGTTGGACGGCGTTCCAGCCGGACTTGCGCTCTCAGAAGCGGACTTCATGACCGACATAAGGCGGCGCTCGGCAGCCGAATGCTCAAACAGCAAATCCACCAACCGCAGGGAAAAGGACATTCCACAGATAATTTCGGGAGTCCTGAACGGGACCACGACCGGTGCTCCGGTCTGCATTGAGTTTGCAAATGAAGATGCCGATCCTGAATCGGATAAAGAATATGCAAAGTACACGGAAACTCCTAGACCGGGGCATGCCGATTATACTTCTTGCGCCAAATACAACTTCTTCAATGACTTGCGCGGTGGAGGAACCTTTTCGGGAAGACTTACATTGCCGATTGTGGCTGCCGGAGTCGTAGCCAAGAAAATCATCTTCCCTGCCATTCCTCACGCCGAGCTGACTTCCATCGGAACTGAAAGCCTCGCTGTATATCCTGATTCAAAGGCAGTTGCCGAAGCAATACAACGCGCAGTGGAAAAAGTCGCCTCGGCAGGCGATTCAGTCGGAGGAGTGGTGCGCTGCACCTGCGACCATGTGGAGGCCGGACTCGGCGAGCCTTTCTTCGATTCGGTGGAGTCGGAGATTTCGCATCTGGTTTTCAGCATCCCTGGTGTGCGAGGCATTGAATTCGGAGCCGGCTTCACATCCGCCAGAATGAAGGGCAGCCAATGCAACGACAGGTTCACAGACAGGGCCGGCCACACTTCCACAAACAACTGCGGCGGAATAAACGGCGGCATCACGAATGGCAACCAGCTGATTTTCAACGTTGCCTTCAAGCCCACATCGAGCATAGCCAAGTCCCAGCGCAGCTTCAACTTCGTGACCGAAAAGATGGAAGTCTTCTCGATAAGCGGCCGCCACGACGTCTGCTTCGCCCTCCGCACGCCGGTCATCGTCGAAGCCTGCTGCGCCTTCGTCCTCGCAGACCTCAACCTGCGCTCCAGATAGCACAGCTTCCTTACTCGCATTCAAACGTTTGTAAGCAATCAGGTATTTTGCACTTTTTGGACTAATTGTATAAAAATACGTATTTCTACGTATCGACTTTTAAAATATTATTCTTTAATTTGTGCAATACAAATCGGAAAGGTATGTCCGTGAGGACAGCCATTTTACACCCTTGAATTTATAGCAACTGATTTCAAGGGTGTTTTTGTATATTTGTAATATGAATGCATCTTCATCCTTACAGGACTCCAGAGTCTCTTCCGCAGCATCCATCCAAGATCTGCGCGGCAGGATCAAGGCTCTCCAACTCAAAGAGAATGAGCTCTTTGCATTGGTGGACAAGAATGTGTTGAACATATACCCTTCCCTATTCGATGGCTTTCAGGATGGCCACATCATCGCTGTACCTTCCGGAGAGTCCTCAAAATCAATGCAAAGTGCAGAGAAAGTCATTGCATGGCTGATGAAAGAAAAGGCCTCGCGACAATGCTTCATACTAGGCATAGGGGGAGGAGTCACCACCGACCTTACCGGTTTCGTGGCAAGCATCTTCAAGCGCGGGGTACGTTTTGGCTTGATTCCCACCACTCTACTTGGAATGGTCGACGCATCCATCGGAGGTAAAAACGGTATCGACATCTATCTGAAGGATTATGATGGCTCTAACAAGCCTCTGCGAATGAAGAATATGGCCGGCACATTCTATCAGCCGGAGTTTGTCGTCGAATGTCCTGAATTCCTTAACACCCTGCCTATCGACGAGCTTCGCAGCGGTGAGACGGAATTGCTGAAGACTTTGCTTATTTTCGACGGAAACGCATACAAAAACGCTGTAACGATCCTCAAGAATTTCTCTGTCGACGACTACCTTTCCGGAGGGGACCGCTCCGGCTTCGATTCCGCCATCGAGCCGATGATCATCGACGCCGCCACAATAAAAGAAAGGATCTGCGCAGAAGATCCGCACGACCACGGCATTCGACGCCTTCTGAATCTCGGACATACATACGGACATGCCATCGAGGAGGTTTACCCCGGCCATTGCACACACGGATCGGCCGTCGCGCTCGGCATTGAACTGGCCATGCACTTGGGCGTGGCCACAGGCATCACTCCCCCGGAAGTCTGCGACAGCATTTCAGCCGACTTGGACGCCCTCAAGTTGCCTGCATCCAAGAGCATCCTTTCTTCCACAGCCCTCGACTCCGCCATCGCCTTCGACAAAAAGGCCAGACAAAGCGACATCACATTCATCTTCGTCCAGGGCATCGGCGACGTGGTCTCCCACGAGGTAGCTCTGAAACTCTTGCTCTGCAAGAACATCCGGATCTGGATCGACAACTAGCCGACACTCTGCCCAACCCTTCTCGAATATCGACCCATTTTTTAGGCGATTCTATCACGACAATCCGGCTCCGGAACTGGATTTTATCATCCTGCCACCTACAAATGGCGCCAGACCTATTTCGAAGTTCGACAGATTCAGGCGCGGTGCTCGAGCACCCGTACCGGCGCGGCGCTGAAGACGAAAGTCTCCTGCGCCGCCAGTGCGGCCTCGTCAGGATCGTGCGTCACGAAGATGACCGTGCGGCGGTCCGACTGCCATATTTGCGTAAACCACTGGAGCATCGTCTTTTTCAATGCGACATCCAGGCCCGACAATGGTTCGTCCATCAGGATGACGTCCGACTGTACCGCAAAGGCACGCGCAATGGACACGCGCTGGCGCATCCCGCCGCTCAGCTGCGACGGATAAGAATCCGCAAAGCCGTCCAATTCAACGCGCTTGATCAATTCCTCAGCCCGTGCCCGCCTGCCTGCCGCCCGGCTTGCCGGCGAAGCATAAGCATCGCAGCAGCAATCCTCCGGCAGCACGAACTCGATGTTCTCGCGGACCGTCTTCCACGGCAGCAGCCGCGGTTCCTGGAAGATGTACGAAAAACGCTTGCCGGCGAAGCCCTCGAGCACGCCGGAATCAGGCGCGTCCAGCCCGCCCATAATGTTCAGCAGCGTAGTCTTCCCGCATCCTGACGGACCTAATATGCAAGTTATCACGCCTTCAGAAAACGATATCGAGAAGTTGCGGAACACCTCGACTTCGCCGAAACTCTTGGTTATTTTATCAAGGACTAAAGCCATAAGTCAAAAATTTATCCAGCGCACCGTCCGTCTTTCGGACACGCGCAAGAGACTCTCGAACCCGTAGCTCAGCAGCACGGCAATTATCGTCCAGGCTATCAGCGCATCCACGTTAAGGAAAGTCTGCGCGGTCTGCATCCGCGTGCCAATTCCGTACTTCGGCTGGCTCAGCACCTCGCCGACGATTATCGCCCTCCAGCCTATTCCTATCGCGCTGGATATTCCGCTGTAGATGAAAGGCGCAATCGCCGGGACATACACTTCCCGTATGATCCGGCGCCTTCCGACCTTATAGAATTCCGCCATCTCCACCAGGCTCGGGTCTACGCTCTTCATCCCGTCCATCACGTTCATGCAGACCAGCGGAAACATCGTCAGCAGTCCGATGAAAACCGGCACCGAATCAGGTGAAAACCAAATCAATGCCAAGAGCGCTATAGCAATCACCGGCGTCGACCTGAATACTACAAGCCACGGCGTGAGGAATGCCCTGAAATTGTCGCTCAGCCCCGCCCAGATTCCCAGGCCAATGCCAAGCACCGCCGCTATCGCAAACCCTATCAGGCCCCTCAGGATAGTGGTCCCTGCAACTGCCAAAAAGTCAAGGCTGCAAATAAGCTTGCCCACTTTCACAATCGTCTGCCACGGCCCGGGCAGGATGAAATCCGATTTGTAGTACAATGACAGCAGCTGCCATACGACGAGCATCAGCATCACTGAGCACGCCGCAATCCATTTCTGCCTTCCATTGAATTTCGCCTTCATCGATTCAGGGTAGTTTCATCGCTGTAATAGAAGAAGTCCTTATCTGGCATCTTGCCCCCGACCGCTTCCGGATTCATATCATAAAATACTTTAAGATAATCATTTACGCTCTGCTCAATGCTTTCCGCAGCCTCTACCCTGAGGTTCGATCGCGGAATGGCAAGCCTTGCAGCAGCGGTGTCCTGCAGGATGCCGTATTTCACGATCAGCCTCGCTGCGCTGTCGGGATTTGCATTGACCCATCGGGAAGAACTCTTATACATCGCGATGAGCTTCTCCACCATCTTCGGATTTTCCTTCATAACGCTGTCACGGCCCAGCAAAGCGGTCTCGGCTATAGGAACTCCCTGAACCTTATTCCACTCCGCCGACAAGTCAATTATTGCCCGCACCTTCGGATTCTTTTGGACCACCATGCTCACGTACGGCTCTGAAACCACGCCAATCTCAGCCAGGCCGGCAGCCACCGCATTCGCCAAATCGATGTGTGTCGGGAACGAATAATCCAGCGTCACGTCCTTGTCAGGGTCGATTCCGTTCTGCTTCAGCAGGTAACGAAGCAACAGGTCAGGCGTCATCCCCTTGGCCATCACGTATATGCGCCGCCCTCTCAGGTCGCTTATGCTCCCTATCCAGCCACGCGCAGCATTGGCTTGCGGCTTCCCGCTGTGCCGGTCCCCCGACGACACCGACGACGCACTTCCACCGTCGTTTCTCTGCGACAATGTCGCTGCAGACTCACTCCCGCCATCGTTGCCGAACAGATACAGCGATCCCCATACCGGTACCGCTACTAGTCTGTAGCCCAGCCCCTTCGCATACATCGCCGCCCCCATCGTGGTCGGCAGCACTGCGAAATCCGCCGTCCCGTCTATCATCATCTTTCGTGCCTGCATCGGCTCGCTTACTATCTGAATGTCAAATGGATTGTGTGAAGCTTTTCCAAGGCTGTCCATCATGTGCACCATTCCCATCGAGGATGGACCGCGAAGAGTGACGATTACATACTTTGAATTTCCGCCTTTCGCTCCGCGCGCGCATCCAGACGCCATCAGCATCACCCCCACCGCCACAGCCGTCACAACTGCAAACGCAGCCTTTAAACGCAACTTGAACCTTATCACATTATCGCGCATGAATTAGATGTCTTACAATTACAAAAATATCTCTTTTTCACCTCTAAAAGAAATAATTGGCCCTCTTTCGCCATCATTCCGCTCCCTTTCACTGCGCTCGGCTCACTTTCACCAAAATCTCCGCTCCCCGACTCTCCCCAGCATCTCGATTCTATTATTTGGCAACCCACCTCCGACCTGGCATTGCCAGCTACGACTTCTCGGGGGGGCACCTTTGTATAATACTTTATACTAATATGTTACAGATACATCCCTTCATTAAAATGAGTACATGTATCTATAATCATCCCATTATGTGCTACATACAGAAGAGCCCCAGGCAAGCTTGCACGCCTGCGTTGACGGACAGCGTTGCGGAGAACCGCAGAAGGAGGCGCAGCTATCCGCGCAGCTGAGGTGGGTTGACCACGCTACCAGAAATCTAGAAGTCGAAGTTCGCACGGATGAAGATGTTGCGCCCCGGCTCATAGACCATCGTTCCACGATTGGTGGCCAGGAAGTTGTGGTACGCGACGTTCGTGATGTTGTCTACGCCGGCGAAGAACTGCAGCCCGCAGACGCCGCCGAAATCGAACCTGCGCGTATTTAACGAGAAATCAAGACGATAGTAGCCGTCAGTTGCCGTCTCGCCTGAGGCGATGTTCTTGGCAGCTGCAACGCCAAGCATTGAAAGTTCGGCAATTCCGACCTTCGGGAAGGTGTAGCGCACGCCAAAGCGACCGTTCATCGGAGGAATCAGAGGAAGGTTGGTATTCTCGGCAGTATTCAGTCCCCGCACGTAAGTTCCTGTAAGCAGGAATGTGAGGTTCGGCACGACACTGTACTCGGCCTTGAAGTCGAAGCCGTAGAGCAGCGCCTTGCTGACGTTTGCATTGACTAAGGCAGGCAGGGTGTCCTTCTTCTCCGTGGCAGAGCCGGTAAGACTATAGACGAACACGCCCGGAGTCTCCACGATCATATTTCTGATGCTGTTGACATAGGCAGAAGCTTGCATTGAAAGCCTGTCTCCCCAATAGCGGAGTCCCAGATCGGCTGAATAGCCGTTCTCGGGCTTCAGGTTCGGGTCGCCGAGACGCACCTTGCTAGTAAGGTCGATGTACTTGAAGCGCTCCTCGAGCGAGGCCGCCCTGTAGGAACGTGCCAGGTTCAATGTAACGTCCGTACGTTCACCCAGTTTGTACAATGCTCCTAGGCTTGCGCTCCACGACACGTCGTTCTTCTTCCCTGCCTCGAAGGTGGTGCGCTGCGCGACATTTGGATTCTTGGTTCCATTAAGGTACACGCTGTCAACGTCGTAGCACTTTACATTGGTTACATGGATATCGTCGATGCGACCTCCGGCCGTAAGCGTGAGACGGCCGTCCATAAGATGCGCCTCGTCCTGCACATAAATGCCTGCACTTGTGAAAGTTGAAGTAGGCAGCGGGGTTTCGTAGCGGACGAGCTTGTTTGTCTTGGCAAGATCTCCGTCAGGCTTGTAGACGCTCATCGTGATGTACTTCTCGCGGGTGCTGGACATCCTGCGGTTCCATACGTCGATGCCTGCAATCAGTGTGTTGTTCTCCGAAAGGTTGAAAGTGCACTGGATCTGACCGCCGTTTGTGATGTGTGAAGCTTTCGGCGTAATCGAATCAGGACGAGTGACTTGAGTCATTCCTGTGGAAAGCTTGACTGTCGTCTCGCTGTTCGGGAGCATCATTACGTTCCTTTGGATGTCCTGATGGAAATAGCTGAATTTCAACGAACTGAACTTGTCAGTAATCTTCGAGATCTCATAGCTTGCATCGAACAGGGTCCTGCTGATGCCGGTATACGTGGCAGTTGCGGTTCCAGGGAATGCGCTGCCGCCCGGGATTCCGACGTTCCACGAGTAGTTGCGCTGGAACTGCAGCTTGAGCAGCTGGTTTGCGGCCGGCTTGAAGCCGAACTTCGCGTCGATGTTGCTCGTGTTGAACTGCGAGTTTTCGAGCACTCCCTTCGGAGTCATCGCGTTGCCTGCCTTGCCGTAAGTGCCGGCCACGCGGGCGTACCATTTCTTTCCGCCGGCCATGAATGCAGCGTGCTCTGAGAAATAGTCGTTCACCGACGCATACCCCGAGGTGACGTTCCCGGCGAAATAGGCATTGTCGGCAAAGTGTCCGTCCTTGGTTATGACGTTGACGATGCCGCCCATTGCACCGGTTCCGTAAAGAACCGACTGCGCTCCCTTTACGATTTCAACCCGCTCTATGTCGTTCACGTCGATCATACTGAGCGACGCTGTAAGGTCCGTCGCAGTCTCAACGCGGTCGCCGTCGACGAGAGTGACGAGCCTCTGCTCGCCGAGTCCCCTGACATTCACGCTTGTAGCCCAGACGCCGTCACTCGCAAGTGCGATGCCCGGTTCATAGTTCAGCGTGCTTGCCACGGTGAACGACGAGTTCTTAAGATAGTCATACTTGCCTGCAAGAACCAGAGAGGCAGGCATTTCCATAACTTTCTTCGGCGTCCTGAAGCAGGTCACGACAGACTCGCCGAGCTTGATGGGCTTGTCAGAAGCCACCAGTGAAGTATCCGCATCCGGCACATCTGCCTTCGGCGCAACGGCTTCAGGCACTGAGCCGAGCTTTGCATTGGCTTCGCCTTCTGCCTGGGCGAAGGCGTTTACGCTGATCATCGCAGCGGCTATCATTGCGGCTGCGCAAAAGATTTTATTTGTTTTCATCATCCTTGGGTTTTAAGAGTACCGACTTCACCTGGATTCCATTCAAGCGGCCAAGCTGGCCGGACAGGGAACCGATCTCGTCCGTAGTACCTTCAAGGATGAGCGAAATCAGGCTCTGGCCGTTCGTACGCGGCAGGCCCTGACGCCCGATGATGATTTGTGAATGATTAGAAATGACCTCGTTCAATGCCTGAACGCTGTCGCGATTCTCGATCAGAATCAATACTGTTCCAATTCTCCTTTCCATCAGAATTCCTTCGGATTAGATTTATAATTGCATCGCTCAGTGGCTCTTCGCTTCGTTCGCGCTGCGTCAGTTCCCCGTAGGCCTCGATCCCGGCTCCTGCCAAGACCTCAGATTCGTACGGCGATGCAAATATATAAAGATTCCAAACAACTACAAAAGTCAGGTCTTATTCTTCCTGCATTTCTGGCACCAGTGCCCTTCCGGAAAATGATGGCAAAAAGTTGCAATTTATAATATTATATGATTGATAAAATGATAGTTACTTCATTTAAGGATTTGAAGGCCATATCATCTACTATCCACTCTATATGACCATTTTCCTCTAGTCCGAGAAGGAGTAAGGTCTGTCGCCGGCCCCGGTGCCGCGCTGCAGGTTCGGTTCGGCGGACATCCTGAACTCCATGCGGGCTCCGGCAGCCAGATCCGAGTAGTTCAGGTAGTTGCGGCTCCAGAGCTTTGCATTGACTTTCATGGATTCAATGTAAGGTGCATCAGGAGAATTACCCTCCGCTCTGATCTCCAGCTTCTTGCCTCCGGGCAATGCAACGCTCACCTTTCTGAACAAAGGCGATCCGACGGCATACTGGCCGCTGCCGGGGCAGACCGGATAGAATCCGAGGGCAGAAAAGACGTACCAGGCGGAGGTCTGGCCGTTGTCCTCGTCGCCGCAATAGCCGTCTGGGGCGGCGCTGTAAAGCTTGCGCATCACGTCGCGGACGTGGAACTGCGCCTTCCAAGGCTCTCCGGCCCAATCATATAGGTAGATCATGTGCTGCACCGGCTGGTTGCCGTGAGCGTAGTTGCCCATGTTCATCACCTGCATCTCCCTGATTTCGTGGATAATCCCGCCATAGTAGCTGGCGTCGTAATCGGGAGCCACGGTGAACATCGAATCGAGCTTCTCCACGAATCTTTCCCTGCCGCCCATCAGCTTCATCAGTCCGACGGGATCGTGGAACACGGACCAGGTGTATTGCAGACTGTTGCCTTCGGTGAAGGCGTCGCCCCACTTGAGCGGGTTGAACGGGGACTGGAATGTCCCGTCGGCGTTCCTGCCGCGCATCAGCCCGGTCGAAGGATCGAAGAGGTTCCTGTAGTTCATGGCGCGCCGGGCATAGACTTCGATTTCGCCCGATGGCTTTCCTAACGCCTTGCCCAGCTGATAGATGCACCAGTCATCGTAAGCGTATTCGAGGGTGCGCGCGGCGCTCTCGCTGATGCCTATATTATAAGGGACGTAACCCAACTTGTCGTATTGCTCCCATCCGAGCCTACCGCACGACGGAACCGTCGGATTCACCGCCGACGCTCCGTGGACGACCGCCTCCCAAAGCTTCTCTATGTCGTAGCCTCTTCTGCCCGTGAGGTATGCGTCCGCAACGACCGAGCACGAATTGTTCCCTACCATGCATCCGCGATGCCCCGGCGACGCCCATTCAGGCAGGAACCCGCTCTCGTTGTACGTGTTGACGAGTCCCTCCTGCATCCTCTCGCTCATCTCCGGATAGACAAGGTTCAGCAACGGGAACAGCGACCTGAACGTGTCCCAAAAGCCCGTATCGGTAAAAAGATATCCTGAGCAAATTGTTCCATTATATGGGCTGTAATGCACTCTCTCACCCTTTTCGTTGATTTCTGACATATCGCGCGGAAACAGCGTCGCCCTGTAAAGGCACGAATAGAACGTCCGCAGGTTGTCCACAGTCCCCTTCGGGTCTCCCGCCGCTCCCTTTCCGGTCAGCTCCAGGTCTTCGACCTGAATCCGCCCGAGCACATCGTCCCAGGCCTGCCGCCCTTCTGCCACCAGCGCTTCGAAGGACTTGCCTTCGACCTCGCGGAGATTCAGCATCGCCTGTTCAATGCTGATGAACGACGACGCCACCCTCAGCGTAACCTTCTGACCCTTAACCGTCTTGAAACCTACCAATGCGTAAGTATGCTCCCCTGCCGCGGTCAGCGTGCCCTCTGCGAGCGTACTGTCCTTGGCCGTCGCCACGTATTCGAACGGCGTGTCCGACTCGATGACGAACCAGTCCTTGAAGTTCTCCGGCACGCCGCCGTCGTTCTTCGTGCTGTATCCTATTATCCTATTATGCTCTCTGTCAATGTTTACCGCAGACCCCTCATCCAATGCATCCACTACTATATAGGAAAGCTTCTCCTCAGGAAATGCAAAGCGCAGCATTGCCCCCCTCTGTGCTGCCGAAACCTCGGCAAACACATCATAATCAGCAAGATACACCGAATATAGGTATGGCTTTGCCGTCTCGGACTTGTGCGAGAACCAGCTCGCCCTGTCGCGTTCCTTGAACGCCAGTCCCGAGCCCCGCAATCCCGCATTCACTGAATCACCAGCACCCATTTCCGCCTCGGACCTCACTCCGGATGCCGCCGGGCCAGAGACCGTCGAACGGGACACAGTCACCGGCATTATGCAGAACTGGCCATAGTCGTTGATCCACGGACTCGGTTGATGCGTCTGCTTGAAGCCGACGATCTTGTCAGCTGTGTACGTGTACATCCAGCCGTCGCCCATCTTGCCGGTCTGTGGAGACCAGAAGTTCATCCCCCACGGCCTCGCCACCGCCGGATATGTGTTGCCTGTCGATAGTTCGCGCTTCGACTCCGTGCCCACCAGCGTGCTGACGTAGTCTGACACGTGCGCACATGCTCCCGCTGCTATTGTCTGCTTCGCAACAGACCCCTGCTCCTGCGCTCCCGTAGGCGCCGCGAAGACTGCGCCGAAAGCTAGCGCCACAATCGCTGCAAGCATATTACAAGTCCATGTCCTATATTTCATATCATTCATTTTGTCACATTTAAACTCATATCCCGCTCATCCATCCCTCTCCGCTGTCGATATTCGATGTCGGGTCCAACTTCCGCTTCATACGCTCTGTGGAGCCACTCTTGGACCCCATATTCGAAATCGGTCTGCTGTAACATTCGCTGGCTTGGGCGAGCATCCTCTCGGAGGGGCCCTTATGCAATACGTTATGGGATGACCACCTCGACGCCCTCGTTGTAGTTCCAGCGACGGGTGCCGCTGCCTTTAGGCGTGTCGTAGTTTATGCGGGCGGCGGCGCGGACGAAAACAGTGCGTCCGGAAGGAATGGTCCCGTTGGACTTGATTGTAATTGTCTGACCGAGAAGACTTTCGAAAGCAGAACCGCTGTAGTCAAGCTCGCTGGACCAACGCTCGTCACGGGCACGGTAGCCAACCGAAGAGGAATAGCTTACAAAGAACTGGACGTCTGTTACATTCAGGTATGTGTCCTTGTAGCTTCCCATCGGCTCGACCTTCGCCTTGAAGTCGTCTTTCGAGACGGCGCGTGTGACCTTGACGCGGGCGGTAATCTTGCCGTTGCTGACCGTCGGTTGCCCGACCCATTCGACCTTCAGGAATGGCTGCACCTCGAAGCGGACCTTCGTCACTCCCTTGATGTCCATCGTCTTGGTCTCATCCGCAAGGGGCGTTCCGTTTGCATCCTCGCGGTAAAGCGGAATGAAAGGTCCATCGATCCGGATGTTGTAGTTGCCCTTGAAAAGCTTGGTGTTCTGGAAAGTACCATCAGCTTTAGCGTAAAAGTCAGGATTGTGTTCGACGTTGTCGCCGTAGCTGAGTTCGGTCAGGCGGACGCGGATTCCTTCGGAGCCCTGGTCTGTCAGTACCGGATCGCCGGTTGCTACGTCTACCACCTCGCCTTGCAGGGTTTCAGCCGGAGCATCATAATTGTCCAGCTTGAACAGGCTGCATGACGTTAAGGAAAGCAGCGATCCCAAAGCCAGGAATAACATTATCTTTTTCATATCGTATAAAATCATTGAAATCATTTGCTGGTTTAGCTTGCAATGCTTAATCATTATATATCAATCGAACGTTTGGCTTGCAGTCGAATGTCCTGATGTCATTATCTGTTCGGCTGCTGGTCGATGCAGGCGCTCTTCGAGACCTCGTCGGAAGGGATTTCGAAGTAGTAGTCCACAGGCGTGTATTCGAAAGTCTTCAGGCTTATCCACTGGAAGTGGACGTCGTAGAAGAACTTCCCGGCCTTGGTGGAATAGAACGGATAAAGTCCGTGGAAACGGTAGCGGGTGTTGCTGCTGTACTCGTCCTTGTCGCGCTTTTCGCACCAGAACTCGTCGCGGTTTTCATAATTCTGGACTCTCCAGCGGCGAAGGTCCCACTTGGTCTTGTGTTCGAAAGCCAGCTCCTTGCGGCGCTCGCGGCGCACCAAGTCGCGGCCTTCCACTGTTGCAGGAAGGGTCGAGGTGAGCAGGGAGGCTCCGGCACGCTCGCGGATTGCATTGACATTGGCAGTAGCCAAAGCCATGAGGTCTTCTCCGTCAGGAGAAGCCTGGCCTGCGATGGCAAGCTCCGAAGCTGCTTCCGCTGCATTCAGCAGGACGTCGGCATAGCGCATGAGCTTGAAAGGCTGGGCGGACTTGCCTTCTCCGATCACGAACGAAGGATCCGGATTCAGCCATTTGCGGCCGTACATTCCTGTAAGGTTGGACTCGCCGTCGCCATAGAAAGGCCCGTTCGCGCCGGCTGCAGTCATTGTCGTGCCGTCGTCCAGCGTGACTATCTCCTGGCTGTTGCCAGAATTAGGGCTGAGATACAGAGTCTTGGGTTTCTTGGTGTATGCATCGAGCTGTTGATAATTCTTTTCAGCGGCCTGATAGGAGTAATCGCTGAAAAGCGGGCTGATGGGAGTCGGTCCTGTGTATACGCCGCCCCTGGTCTCGATGACTGTCCCCTTGAAGACGTCGCCGGGGAAGATCACGTAGGCGCGAAGTCGCGGTTCGGCATTCTTGAAGAAGTCGAGGGTGGAATCATAAAGAAGGTAGTGCCCCTTGCCGATTCCGTCCCCGTCGGTAACCCTGATGTGCCCGTCGGGGTAGCGGTCGAAGCCGTCGAACAGCTCAATGAAATCGTAAGTCGGACAAGTTCCTGCCGAAAGCGGATAGTGGAAGATGAACGGCGAGTTATATGAATCGTAGCCATGCGTGTAAGTCGGATAGCTGTAAGTCCTTACGAAGATGTCCTCTGGGCTGTCGGTGTCGCTGAACATGTCTACCATGTTCTGGTACATTGCAGCGGCATCGCCTGCTACCCACTTTTTCTTGTAAAGTGAATATTTGCCTGACTTCATAACCTCGCGCGCGGCGAGATAAGCCTCCTTGAAATAGCGGATGGAAGCTGCCTGCCATCTGTTCTCGTCGAATCCGATGACGCGGACGCCTGTCTTGGCTCCGAGGCCTGTAAGCCTGCCTGTGACAGTCTCGTTGTATTTGGCCACGCAGCCTGCATAGTTCCCAGCCTCCGACTTGTAGGTCAATGCCACGTACTTGTTCGCATATCCCGATTTAGGACTTGTTGCGGGCAGGTACATAGCTGCCGTATCGAAGTCTGCCAGCACTGCATCCCATGTTTCCTCCTCGGAAGAACGCGGGACTTCGAGCCTTGAAGCGCTGTCAGGATAAGCGATTACATGCTTAACCAAAGGAACGCCGCCGAAGCGTTTTGCCATGGCATAGAACACCATCGCGCGGACGAAATATCCTTCGCCGAGATAGTGGTCGTAAGTCTCTTCAGGGAAGTTGGACTTGTACTTGGGAAGATTCTCTATCAGGAAGTTTGCATTGCGTATTTCGGAGAATGCCATGCCCCAGTAAGGAGTGCTTTCAGATGTGAAAGGCCTGCATACGCCGTCCCTGTTCAATGCTTCGCCCGTGCCTTCGATTCCCGTGGCGCAGAGCCAGCCGTTGAAGTTGAATCCCCATTCCCCCATATACTTGAAATCCTCCACTGGCAGATAGCTGTAAAGGCTCGCCATATAAATGTCAAGGCCGGATTCGTTCGAAAGCAGGGCGTCGGAAGTGACGATATTCTTCGGCGGAACGTCGAGGTTGACGCAGGAAGCTGCAAGAACGATGCAGATAAGAATGGATATAGCAGATTTTATATGTCTCATATTCATTATGCTTTAAAGGTTAGAACGAGAATGACATGCCAAGGGTGACTGTCTTGCTCAGAGGATAAAGGCGTCCGAGCTCATCGTCCGGGTGTTCAGGGTCGACGAACTTGACACCCGTGAATGTCAGCATGTTGTATGCATTTGCATAAATCCTCAGCCCTACCGATGAATTCGGCAGTTTAGGAATCGTGTAGCCGATTTCGACGCTCTTCAGACGCAGGTATGCGGTGCTGACGCGGTTGAACGATGAATTCTCATAAGGTGAGTGTCCTGTGTACGCATAATATCCCTGTATCCAAGACGTTGCAGGATCATAAGGATCCGCGTCGGCATCGGAAGGGTGCCATCTGTCCAGATACTGTTTCAATGCTCCGCCGCCGTTCTTTCCCCAGATGGAATACAAAGGCTCCTTGTAAGCCATCGAGCCTAGTGCCGATCCCTGGAACAGTATGCTGAAGTCGAATCCCTTCCACTGGAATTCTCCGTTTAGCGAATAGTTCAGCCAAGGGGTCTGGTCGTAAGCATACGGATGCTCGTCAAGCGAGTTTATCTCGCCGTCGCCATTCCAGTCCACATACTTGTAGTCTCCTGGAAGCACGTCCCGCTCGTGATAGAGCGTCTCGTTCCAGATGTCCTCCCAACTGGTGTAGCGGCCGTTGGACTCATAACCGAACTGGACGCCCTGATACCTGTTGGTCAGGTTGTCGTTGCGCCACTTGTCGTAAGAGTTAGCATAAGGTCCTTTGCCTGAAGCTGTCAGATACTCCTGACGGGTAATGGTGACGATTCCGCGCAGAGTGTAGGCGAAGTCGCCGATCTTGTTGCGGTGCTTGATTTCCAGCTCCATTCCCATGTGCTTGTCGCTGTCGAGGTTCTCGCGCGGAGCTGTGGCTCCGACGACTGTCGGCAGAGATCCGGACTTGCGCGCGAACATTCCTTCGCGGTAGCGTTCGTAATAGTCGTAGGAGATTCCCAGCAAGCCGTTCCACGCCTCGAAATCGAAGCCCAAGTCCATCGTCTTGGATGTGAACCATGTCGTGTTCAGGTTCGGCAATGCCAGCGGCGAGACTCCTAGGATGAACGAGTTGTCGAAGATCCAGCCAGGAGCGTACCCTGTGCTGAATCCGCCCGCCTCGTTCTCGCCTGTCGCTGGATAGGTGTAACCCATCGCCCAATCGTATTCCTGGTCGCCGTCGTCTCCGAGCACGCCGTAGCTTGCCCTGAGCTTGAGCTGGCTGATCCAGTTGAGAGCCTCGTTGTCCTTTATGAAATTCTCCTCGGAAACGCGCCAGCCGGCTGAAACCGACGGGAAGAAGCCCCATTGGTGTCCCTTTGCAAACTTGGAGCTGCCGTCGTGACGGAACTGGGCTTCAATCAGATACCTGTCCGAGTAAGAATAATTCAAGCGGCCTATGAGGGCTGCATTGATTGTGTCATACAATGTTCCGCTCCCCGAATCCATGCCTCCCAGCTGGTCTTCCGAGACCCCTGCGAAAAGGTACGGCATCGCGAATGCGAGGTTGCGCTGCGCATAGAAATTGTCTCCCAGATTGCGCTGATACTCAGCTCCGAGCATTGCTCCGACCTTGTGCATCCCATTGAAGGTCCTTTCATAATTCAATGTAACCTGTCCCAAATACTGCGTCTTGTCATAGAATTCGCGCCTCAGCTGGTTCGGAGAGCTGCTGGCATATACCTTCTGGGTGTATTCGCCTGTCTGGTTGTTCTTTGCATACTGATAGTATTCCTTGCGGTAGGTCTCGTTGTTGCTGAGATGGTAGTCATAGCTGAACATGGTCTTGGCTTTCAGGCCTGTCAGCATGTCGCTGAGCTTGCCGAAGTCGTAAGTCAATGATGGCGAAAGCTGTACATATTTATCGTGGTACTTTCGGTAACCCGAAATCGACGAAGTCATCTTTGCCACCGTATTCTCCTCCAGGTCGAGGCCTTCATAGTTCAGCATCGTGTTCGCGTCGTCTGCGTAAGCCGGGAAGAGAACTCCCTGACGCCAATAGTTCCTGATTATGTCCACAGAGCTGCTGTAAGGATTGTTCTGGTCATCGACGATGCCGTCGACGTTCAGATTGAAAGTCAATCCTTTTGCTACCTCGGCGTCCAGGTTGGAGTGTAGGTTGTACTTGCTGTAGTTCAGGTCGCCCGACTTGAAGAAGCCTTGCTGGTAGAAATAGCCCATGCTGACGAAATACTTCACTTTCGAAGTTCCGCCGGAGATGGTGACGTCGTGCTGGGTCTGTGGAGCCATCGTGCTGAATATGAGACTTGTCCAATCGGTAGTCTTGCGGGTTCCGTCGCGGTATGCCTGGAAGTCGTTGTCGGTGTAGACCTTGCTCCCTCCGTTCACGTTGTTCATCGCAATTTCGTTGTAGAGCGTCATCGTCTCGAAAGCGTCGCAGAGTTCAGGCATCTGCGATGGAAACTGCATCGTGTAGGATCCGTTGTATGAGACCTTTGCCGTCCCTTCGTCGCCGTGCTTGGTCGTCACGAGAAGAACGCCGTTGGCGGCGCGGACGCCGTAGATGGATGCCGACGCGTCCTTCAGGACTGAAATGTCCTGGATGTCATTGGCGTTCAGTCTCTGGAACTCGCCCATCGTGCGGGGAATCCCGTCGATGACCACCAGAGGCGTGCCCATGCCGCGGATGTCCAGATTGTCGTTGTATGAACCCGGCTCGGCAGTCTTCTGCCAGACGCGGACACCTGCGATACGGCCTGTGAGCATGTTCTGCGGGTTCTCGTTCTTAGTCTTGATGAGTTCCTGCCCCTTGACGGCCGAAACCGCTCCGGTAATGGAGCCTCTTTTCTGCGTGCCGTAGCCGACTACGACGGATTCTTCGATGAAAGTCTTGTCGGTAGACATCTGCACGTTGATCAGCGACCGGCCGTTCACCTTGATGTTCAAGGTCGTGAGGCCGAGGCACGAAAATTCAAGCGTTGCGTCAGAAGGGACGCTTATGGTATAGTTGCCGTTCAAGTCGGTCACAGTTGCCGCATTGGTTTTCTTGTCGGAGACGGTCGCCGCTATTACGGGCTGGTCCGTCTCGTCGACGACGGTTCCCTTTACTGTAATCTTGCCGGCAGTCTGTGCGCCCAGGTTGAATCCGGCGCACATCCCCAAAAACAGCAAGAGTAAAATACCCCTGTTTAGGATATCGGTCTTATTCATATAAATGATGATGTGTGGTAAGTCTTAGTTTCCCTTTTCAAGTTCATATTCCGCCAGCACGGCGTATTCGGCCGCGTAAGCGAAAGTAGTGAGAGCTTCGGTCTGGTTGTTGCCTGAAGTCAGGCTCCAGCCGACGAGAATATTGGTAGGCAGCGTCTCGCTGCGCAGATAGTTGTCGTATCCGTAGTCGAGATTGTCCTGGAAGCTTGCAATGCAAGGCTCAGCTCCCTGGTACACGGAGCAGGCATCGGCATAGCCAAGCATAAGCACGCTGTTGAACCAGTTGTTGAAATCTGTAACTGCGTAAGTGTAATAGCCTTCCTTCGAGGCACCGAGCTTCGCGAAGTAAGTGAAGGTTGCATTGGTCAAAGCCTTGACATCTGTCAGATACTGCGCCTCGCCGGTGGCGGAATAAAGGCACGCAGCTCCGCTTAGCATTGTCCCGCTGTTATATGAATAAGGCGGGCCGACGCGGTCGCGGGTGTTCTCGTGGCGGCGATATTTCACTCCATACACGGTCTCGTATGTGACGTCGCCATTGGAAACGCCGCCCATCATGTCGTCGTAGACGCCGTCGGAGCGGAGGAGGCACCCCTTCTGCCATGCGTAGATGTCCTTGGCGAACCGGAGGTAATACTCGCTCTTCTTGACGGTCTTGGAAAGACGGTGATAGTCGGAAGCAATGTAAATGTATGTGATTTCGTCGCTTGAGTTCTTGTAATGCTCGGAAAGCCAGACGAGAGGACGGACCATCGGGCCGTTGCTGCAACTGTGCTTGGTGACGTAGCCGGGGCCCCAGGTTATTCCTCCATAAGGCTTCTTGCCGTCGTCGAGGGTGCAGTCCCAACCATCAAGGATGTAGCTCGCGAGGTATTCAGCCTTGTCGAGATACTTTTGCTGGCCGGTAGCCTTGTAAGCTTCGATCAGCTCGCGGACGAGCCATTCGTTGTCGTCGTAGACGTTCATCACTCCCTCGACTTCGGCTCCGCCCTTGGCATTGCTTCGGTTCACTCCGTATACGCTCCATTCCTTGGTCTGCGTGTAGGAAGTCAGTGTGAAAGTGCCTTGATAATAGTCGCAGTTGTCCACCAAGTCAGAAAGACGCTGGGAGTATTTTGCGTAATATTTGTCGTAAAGTTCTGAGTCGCCGCCTGTCTTCTCCTTGTCGAGGACGTTGATGACGGCCGCTGTGGCCTGTATGGCCGAAGTGTACATCCAGACGCTGCCGACTTCAGAAGAACGCGTGTTGTTGGTAGGGTTGTAATACCTCGACATGGTCATGTTGCTTCCTGTGAAGTAATTGGCCATCGCCGCATCAGCCAGGACAATGGCTCTGGTCAGATTCTGCTTCGAGGTCTTTGTCTCAGGCGTAGGAGTAGGATCTATCTTTCCGCCGGAACATGATGCCGCACACCCCGTGAACATCGCGGCCATCAACACGAAATATGCGGCAAACCTTCTCATCAGTTGAGTTCTACGCTATAGATTGCGAGCTTGCTTTCTGCATCGTTGTCTTCTCCCTTGTAGACACCCAAAGCGACTACGACATTCTTTCCGTTGAATGTGGAGAGATCGTATTCGAATGTGGCGTAGTCTGCAGGTGTATTCGGATCTCCCTTTTCGTTGGTGAATTTCCAGCAGTTGCCGGCAGCTTTCTCGCCAATGGCATCCTTGTTTACAGGAAGTACGTTGGTGACATTGCAGTCCTCGTCAATGACGGTGATCTTGAAGAATGTGGCAACTTCGCTGCTGAATGTACGGCACTTGAGAGTGAGCTTGTTGGCTCCGGATGCAATGGCGAACTTGGTGTAGAAATATGCCTGAGGCACGGCTGTGTTGACAGCCGTTCCGCCTCCGTTGGTCTTGATGATGAATCCTTCGCCAGGGAACGGCTCTGTATCCTTGCAGCGAGGCATGTAAGCCCATCCGTAGGCGATGTGGTTCACGCCTCTCCATGACTTGTAGCCGTCTGCATAGTTGTCTCTGTCACCGCTTACAGGGCTGATGCCGGTGAATGTGTGGACAGGCTGGACCATTGTCGAGCGTACCATTTCCTTGGTGAGCTTCCAGTCGGCCATGTCGTCATTGATGGCAGTTCCGTCTATCCAGCTGAATCCGTCCACCTTTACAGGAGCGAAGGCGATCCTGCGGAGAACGAGCTGCTTCCAATAATCGCCTGTGGCCATGCGATAGAGACCGACAGCGATTACCACCTGCTTTCCGACATAAGCGGAAAGGTCGAAGTCGAACGACTTATAGTCCTCTGAAGCGAGAGTCTTGGTCTCGCCGATGTCGTCAGCCTTCGGATCTGCTTCGGAAAGGTCTATCACCTTAACCCCGAAATACGCAGGAGCGTCTTCAGTAGCAGCGTGAGTGCGCATGAGCAGGGTCATCACCTTGCAGTCTGCAGTGATCATCTTGCTGCCGTAAGTGTATGATACGAAGTTTTCAGCACTTACTGGAGCATTCTTCTGGGCGTCATCGTCGTTTACTATCTGAAGGGTGGTGCCTTCGTTCTGCTCTTCCATCCAGCCCTTGAAAGTCATCTGGGTGCACATGAAGTCGCATGACCAGTCCCAGTGAGGATATTCGTCTCCGTTGCGGCCGCCGCGGTACTCGTCATAGTACCATACGTCAGCTTCCTTGAGCTGCTCTGCCGTAAGGCCCGGAAGAAGCTCCTTGGCACCCATCTGGGCATTTACGGTTGCGACATCGCTTACGAAGTCACTCTTCGCCACGGTCTTCTCTACGCTGCTGTATCCTCCCTTGGAGAAAGTCAATGTGTAGCCGTCGAGCGGAAGGTCCTCAATAGAATATGTTCCGTCAGTTCCGGTTGTAGCCGTCTGCCCTGAGGTCAGGCTGACGGTAACGCCTGAAAGGGAAGCATCGCCGTTTGAAGCGTCGGTTACCTTTCCGGTAATCCTGGCACCCGCGAATTCCATGCTGACGTTGACGGTGGCAGTGTATGTGGTAGCGTCGAAATTGGACTGCTTTACTGTAGCTGACGTAGTCAGATACCCTTTCTTTGTAAATGTCAATGTAGTTGTCGAAGCCATCGTGACGTCCTTTATAGAATAGGTACCGTCAGTTCCGGTCGTGGCTGAAAGGTCGGATGAAGTCGTGACGCCGACTCCCGAGACAGCTGTGCCGTCAAGGTCGGTCACCTTTCCTGTAATCGTACCCGTCGTAGGGATGACGGGTTCCTTCTTGCAGCCGGATGCGGTCAGCATTCCTCCGACAACAGCAAAAAGCAATAACGTTTTCGAGATGTTTCTTAATGATTTCATAACAAGTTATCGATTGAGATTAGTTAATTAGTCCTTGCAGTTTTCAAGTTTACAAAGATAGGCCGGCATAGGTTAAGAATTGGGTTAATTATCGCTTAAAAAGTAAAAAAATCGTTAACCATGAACCATCATTACGACTTTTTTATACTATATTTGCGAAACAAGCAAAGAACAGAAAAACACTACTTTAAGTGAAAAATCGTGGGTTAATCCAGATATTTTTAACTGCATTTGCCATGCTCGCTCCTTTTACAGTGCAAGCACAGGGGCTCATGTTCAACAATTCCGCTTATCCTATCCGCGAGCGCACCTCCTACGACGTATTCGGGGGCAGCGTCCCGACTATCAAGGACAGTCTTTGCATTGACTTCGACATGCACCTTTATCCCGTACAGGAAATAGGCTACATACTCAGGATAAAGAACCTTCGCGGATCCGAAATATACAACATGTTCTTCGACAGCCGCGGCGACAACATCTTCAAGCTTAACGAGGAGGGGAAATATTGTCTGGTCGAGGCAAAGATAGACCTTCCGCATCTGCTCGACCGACAGTGGTTCAAGATGCATCTTGCATTTTTCCTTCAGAAGGACTCCATAAGCCTTATCATTGACGGAAAGGAATATGGCGCGAAAGTGAACACCGACCTTCCAAACATCATCGACCCTGAAATCTTCTTCGGCCGCAGCGACTACATAATCGACGTTCCCACATTCGCCATCAAGAACCTCCGCATCGGCAAAGGAGACGGCTACTTCTTTCCTATGGCTGAAAGCAAGGGGAACGGCGTCTATAATCTTCAGGGATACGACATCGGCAGGGTCATCAATCCGGACTGGCTTCTGAATGATTCCTATAACTGGCGCCATGTAGCTTCTTTCAGATCCCCGAGCATCGCAGGCGCCGGCTACGATCCAAAGCGCAGACAGATCTATTACTTTAACCGCGACACACTTTGGACATGCAACGTCATAACAGGCAGCATCGACGTGCGACCATTCGCAAACCGCTGCCCTGTCGTGCTCGAACTCGGAATGAACTTCATCGACGAAACATCAGGAAAGCTTTACGCCTATGAAGTATACGACGAAATCCATCCTGACAGCGCTTCGGTAGCATCCCTGGACCTTAATTCCCTTGTCTGGCAGGCTGAAAGCATCGACCGCCTGCCCACCCAGCGCCACCACCACTGCGCATTCTTCGACACAGACTCGGCCAACCTTACCATCTTCGGGGGATTCGGCAGCATGGCCTATCACAACACCTTTTTTAGATACGACACCGGCGACAAGCATTGGAAACTGCTCGCCCCGATGGCCGGCGACCCACTTTACCCACGCTTTTTCTCCACTGCCGGCTACATTCAAGGCAGCCGCACGGCATACATTTACGGCGGCATGGGAAACATCTCAGGAGACCAATCCGTCGGACGCCGATACTTTTATGACCTGCACAAGGTCGATTTCAGGACAAACCGCATCACAAAGCTCTGGGAAATACAGTGGAAAGGAGAGAACTCCGTCGCGGCGCGCACGATGATAATGCCTGATTCCGCCCATTTCTACGCCTTATGCTATCCAGAAAGCGTTTCAGATACCAGACTTCAACTTTACAGATTCTCAGTGGCAGACGGTGATTACGAAGCTGTCGGGAACTCCATTCCGATGCATTCGGACAAGATTGCCACGAATGCCAACATTTATTATGACGAGCATACAGGCCAGCTATACGTCACCGTGCATGAATTCGCCGACGATATCCGCTCCCAAATGCACGTCTACTCGCTGACCTTCCCTCCCATCACCGAAGCCGCCCTTGTGAGCTACGGAAAAAAGCCTGTCGCGTCCCTGACCTGGGCAATGTGGTGCCTCATCCTGGCGCTTCTGGCAGGCCTTTTCATCTATCTCCGAATAAAGCACAGACAGTCCGAATCAATGCAAAGCGAAGCATTGGAGGAAGAGACAGCCCGCCAGGACACCCCTATCCCGAATTCAATCCGCCTTTTCGGCGACTTCATGGTCCGCGACCGCGCCAACAACGACATCACCTACCTTTTCACAGACAAGCTCAAGCAAGCCCTCTGCCTCATCCTCCAGGCCAGCTCCGACGCTGTCTCAGGTCCGGGCATTTCTTCGAAGCACCTGAGCGACCTGCTGTGGCCAGACAAGGCTCCCGATAAGGCTAAGAACCTTCGCGGCGTCGTGATCAACCACCTCCGCAACAGCCTCGGAGACGTAGAAGGCGTAGATCTCATCTATGGCGACGGCACCTTCAAGCTCGTCCAGAAGAGTCCATTCTACTGCGATTATCTCACCTGCCTACGCATCATAAACTCAAACACCATCGCCGACATCGGTGTAAGTGCCCGTCCTTCAGGCCTCTCTGACCCAGACCGACACGACCTCGTCAAGATTCTCCTGCGCGGAAAGTTCCTTCAATTTTCGAACGACCCGGTCTACGACACGATTAAAGAGGACCTCGAGTTCAAGCTCGAGCCTGTCCTGCGTTCCGAAATGTCCAAATGCTTCGAGGCCGAAGACTACGAATCCTCTTCCGACCTAGCCTCAGCAGTCTTCAACATAGACCGTCTGGACGAAGACGCGCTAGCCTGCCAGATCAAGTCCCTCAACCGCCTAAAGCTCAAGGACCAGGCCATCGTCCGCTACAAGATTTTCGCCTCCGAATACAAGAAAGCCATGGGCGCCGACTACGAGGTCCCTTTCAAGTCCCTGGTATAATCCTTCGCGGGCGCCAGGCTATTTCTTCATGCTGTCGTAGATTGCCTGCTGCATCTTCTTGAAGATGTCCATCTCGCTCAGCTTGGAGTTCCACGGATACGGCGACACGCGATTGCACAGGAACACGTAGACCAGCTGATTGTCAGGATCCACCCAAACATTCGTGCCAGTGAACCCACCGTGTCCGTAGGAAGACGCCGGCGCATCCGGCACGCATGCGCTGTCCGACGGCTTCTTCAGGTTCGGCCTGTCGAACCCCAACCCGCGATGGCTGATCTTCGACCTCTCCGTCGTGAACCTCTCTATCGTCGACTTCTTGAATATTCTCTTGCCTCCAACTGCCTTGCGGCCTCCGGCATCCCCCTCTCCGGCCAGTCCGTTCACTCCCTTCGCAACACCTCCGTCCAGATACATCTGATAGATTCTCGCCAAGTCCTCGGCCGTCGAAAACAGCCCCGCCTCTCCTGCCACCCCGCCCATGAACGCCGCCATCTCGTCCTGCGTGTACCCGCAGATCTCGGAAGTCTTGCGCAGGCAGTCGTCGCAGCAAGTCGGCACTATCTCGTCCAGCGGATACCTCCGCGCCGGCAGGAACATAGTCCGCCTGATTCCCATCGGCGCATAGAATTCATTCTCCACATAGTCGTCCAACGACCTGCCTGTCAGCTCCTCCACGATCCATTGCAAAGAGATGAATCCGCAATCGCTGTACCCATAGTGCTTTCCGGTGTACGGCGACTTGACGATGTCCGCCCTCAATGTATCTATGTAACTCTTGTCCAGCCACATATTGAAGTATATCGGCATCGTGTGGACCGAATCTCTCACCGCCGACACAGCCCCGGGCCGATACTCGAAAGAGGTTGAAATGAACGTATGGTCGTCGATCTGTCCCTGATGCGCCGAATCCCTCTGCGGCACCAGCAGCGGACTTGCCGCCGTCGAAGGGTCTATCGCCTGATAGAAGAACGTTATCCAGCTCTTCAGCCCCGACTCGTGCATCAGCAGGTCGTGCACCGTAATGTCCTCCTTATCAGTTCCTCTGTAGAACGGCAAATAATACGATGCCTTCTGGTCTAGGTCGAGCTTTCCCTCCTCGTACAGCCTCATCACTCCCATCAGCGTTGCAGTGCTCTTGGTCACCGATGCCAAGTCATACAGGTCCGTCGGCTTCACCGGCAGCGGTGCCCTCTCAGAATGAACCCCGTAACACTTGTCCAAAACCGTCTTCCCGTTCTGCAATACCACGAACTGGCACCCAGGATACGCCCCTCCCCGAATCCCAGCCTCCGCAATCGAATCGATAATCGGTGCCAAGTATTTCACATTCACCTTCCTTGGCTTGACTTTACGCTCCGCCTCCAGTTTAGCCCCAGTTTTCGCCTCATGCTTCGGCTTAGCCTCCAGCCTTCCCGCCCCTGTCAATGCCACGAGCAGCCCTATGCCCCCCGCTACAAAATTCAAAATCTGTTTCATATTCTCGATTTGTTCCGAACGTAAAATTAACTAAATTTGCGCCACGATATTTGAAATGCCCCGATGGCGGAATAGGTAGACGCGCTGGTCTCAAACACCAGTGACTGCATAAGTCGTGTCGGTTCGATCCCGACTCAGGGTACACATAGACCGGAAAAGGGAGTGGCCAAGCCAGCCGCTCCCTTTTTTTGTCCCAAAAATTTTGGCTCCCTCGCAACCCACTCATTCCCAGACCGCCCAAATCGTTCACCCTCCCACAGCGCCTGAGCCTTTGCACCCCTTTGATTTTCAATGTCCTGCACCGCCGCCAAATTCCACACGTAGTCTCAAAGCCTCCCCCCTCCATACAAAGCTTCCCTTCACCCCCATCTTTCTGCCTCATCCCGCACTTTTCTGCATCATTTTTATTATCTTTGGTGCATAAAACGGCTGAGCCTTATGCACGAATACGACTATAAAACCTTTCCCGAAAAGCTTCTGACGCCAGAAATCGTCAGTATGCTCACCACTCTGCACGAATATAAAGGCAGACAGGAATACTATCTCGAAGCCAAGCCAGACATTCTCACCGCGCTCGTCGACGCCGCCAAAATCCGCAGTACCGGCGCCTCAAACCGAATCGAAGGCATCTTCACAAACGACAACCGCCTTGCCGCAATCGTCAAGGAAAACGCCGCCCCCACCAACCGTTCCGAAGCCGAAATCGCCGGCTATAAAGACGTCCTCGCCACCATCCACGAGAGCCACGACAGCATTCCAATCACACCAAACGTCATTCTGCAACTCCATCGCAATCTCTTTTCCTTCACCTCCGCCTCCGACGGCGGCAAATTCAAGAACGCCGACAACCTCATAATGCAGATCGACAAGAGCGGCATTCCAAACATCCGCTTCGTGCCTGTCCCCGCCTTCGAAACTCCCGAAGCAGTCGAGAATCTTTGTTCTTCATTCAATGCCACCCTCAGCAGCAACGCATTAGACCCTCTGCTCCTCACTCAGATGTTCGTCTTTGACTTCCTCTGCATTCACCCGTTCAATGACGGCAATGGCAGGCTCAGCCGCCTTCTGACCCTGCTCCTCCTCTACCAATGCGGCTACGTCGCCGGCAAATACATCAGCATTGAATCCATCATCGAAGACAGCAAGGAAACTTATTATAAAGCACTTAAAGCCAGCTCAACCGGCTGGTCAGACTCGCAGGGCGACTACATTCCTTTCATCACCTACTCCCTTGGCGTAATCATCAAGGCCTATCGTGAATTCGAGGATCGCGTCGCCGATGTCCGTCGCAAATCCGTAGCCAAGACCATCACCAAATCCGACCGCATCAAGGCCTTCTTCGACAAGAAGCCCGGCAAGATCACCAAGGCAGACATCCTCTCCCTCTGCCCAGACATCAGCCAGACCACCGTCGAACGCACCCTGTCCGAACTTCTGACCAAAGGTTACATTGAAAAGTCCGGCCGCGGCCGAGCGACATACTATAAAAAAGTCGTCAACCTCGAAGGTTGATTCCAAGAAGTGCCTCACAGAGCGTATAACGCAGAAGTTGGAATCAACGTCGAAGGTTGACCAACCTTTCTCAAAAGTCTTAATCTTTTTTCAATCTCTGCTTTGAATCATCTTATTATTAATGCATTGCGGCATCATTAATCTTAATTTAGGTTTAATTGCTTCCGGATTGGTTTGCAAGAGCATAATTTCGCTTTCGAGAAACCAAAATCCAATCGGAAAAAATGAAAAAACAAATCAAGTTTGTCGCACTGCCACTACTGATCATGTCCATTGCTTTGCTGTCTCTACCGACAGGCCTCTACGCACAGGGCAAAAGGAAAGTGAGCGGCATTGTCACCGACGCAGCATCTTCTGAACCGCTTGCCGGCGTTACGGTAATGGTAAAAGGCACCTCTCAAGGGACAAGCACAGGAACAGACGGAATCTATACCATATCAGGGATCGATGAAGATGCCGTGCTTGTCTTCAGCTGCATCGGATATGTCAATGTCGAAATCGGTTCTTCCGGAAAAGCAGTAATCAATGCCGCGCTTTCCGAGGACAGAAAAATGCTAAGCGAAGTTGTCGTGATCGGCTACGGAACAATGGACAAGAAGGAACTGACCTCTGCAATAACGCACGTCTCCTCCAAGGACTTTCTCTCGTCAAGCGTAAGCGACCCGCTTATGCTGATCCAGGGGAAAGTTTCTGGAGTTTCCATCGTCAACACCGGAGCTGCCGACCCGAACAATATGGCAAGCATTCAAATCCGCGGAGTGTCGTCACGTGAAGCAGGACTTGACCCACTCATAGTAATAGACGGTGTCCCCGGCGGAAATATGGCCAATCTCAACCAGAATGACATCGAATCGATGGACATCCTGAAAGACGGTGCCGCATCCGCCATCTACGGCACCCGAGGAAGCAACGGAGTAGTCCTCATCACCACCAAGAAAGGAAAGGAAGACGGCAGCATCCATACCTCATATTATGGCATTGCTTCCGCCAACTTTATGATAAAGGAACTGGATATGCTCACTGCCGATGAATACCGGCAGTACCGGACATCTCAAGGCACAAGCGTCGACTATGGTGGAAACGTAGACTGGCTCAAGGAAGTAAGCAGGGTCGGGCTCACCCAGCAACATACCCTGACACTTTCCGGAGGCAATGCCAAGAACAACTACAGAGTCAGTGCCGACTACCGCAAATCCACCGGAGTGGACAGAAGGTCCGAAAGGGAGGAATACGGGGCCAGAGCCTCCTTCAGCCACACTACAAAGAGCGGACTGTTCACCTTTTCAGCCAACATTGCGCCACGCATCGTAAACTCCGTTGGTGCTGATTGGAACGTGTTCCACAATGCGATCGAAGCTAATCCTACGACGCCTATCCACGATCCAGACAATCCGTCGATGTACTTCAGCTTCTTCGGACAGCAGGCAAGCTACAATCCGGTTGAAGCCATCTATACTGTGAAGGATGACCATCAGATCAAGATGCTCGACTGGGACGCCACCGCCAAACTGAACATTTCAGAAAACCTTGACACGCAACTTACATTCGCCGACCAGCAGACGGACAACTACAGCAGCTGGTTCCGCCCGTCCACCAATACCGAGAGCATCAGCAAAGGCTGGTCCGGCGAAGCCTCAAAATCATACGGCACTGCCAGCCAGCATTCATTGGAATGGCTCGCCAACTACCACAGGAACTTCGGAGACCATAATCTGAAAGCCATGGCAGGCTATTCCTACCAGTATTTCCTGAATTCCGGCTTAAGCGCTGAAAACAAGAACTTCTCTTCCGATGGTCTCACATACAACAGCATCGGGCAAGGCGATTGGGCGAAGGAAGAAGGGCACGTCGGAATGAATTCATATAAGAACGACGCTAAACTAATCGCCTTCTTCGGGCGAATCAGCTACGACTACCAGGGAAAATACCTTGCAACTGCTTCCCTCCGCCACGAAGGATCCTCGAAGTTCGGGACAAACAACAAATGGGGAAATTTTCCGGCATTATCTCTCGGTTGGAGAATCTCCAAGGAACCATTTATGAAAGGCTTGACTTGGATCAACGACCTCAAGCTCCGAGCCGACTACGGCGTCACAGGGAACCAAAACTTCGGGAGCTACTTGTCCCTGAACACGATGACTACCTTTGGCAACTATTATTACAATGGGCAATACATCACGGTCTGGGGCGCGGCGAAGAACGTCAACCCTGACTTGAGATGGGAGAAGGGCATCAACTGGAACATCGGCCTCGACTTTTCCGTTCTCGACAACCGTATCGGCGGCTCGATAAACTATTTCAACCGTACCGAAAGGGACCTTCTCGGCAACTACAACGTCTCGATTCCTCCTTACCTGTTTCCTACGACATTCGTCAATGTCGGGACGATGAAGAACAGCGGGGTTGAATTCGACCTGCATTTCAACGCAATAGACACCAAAGATTTCAAATATGCATTCGACCTGGTGGGCTCTACCATGGACAACAGGTTCGTATCATTTTCCAACTCCGAATATGTCGGCCAGGACTATTATTACGTAGCCGGCACAGAAGACCCGTTCCCGTTCCACTACCTCCAGCGCATTGAAAAAGGAAAGAGGCTTGGGACATTCTATATGTTGAAATTCGCAGGATTCAGCCAGGACGGAGATTGGGTGATCTATGACAAGAACAACGAGTATAAGATCGGCGCGGACGCCACTGACGAGGACTTGAGGGAAGTCGGAAACGGACTGCCAAAATTCACGGTCTCCATGACGCACAATTTCACCTATAAGAACTGGGACCTCTCACTGTTCTTCAGGGGAGCCTTCGGATTCAGCATTTTCAACATCCACGAATTCTATTACGGCCTTCCGAGCGAGGTCGGCAACGTAATGAAACTGGCCTATTCCAAGAATGCCAAGATCAATGGGAACCCCATAGTCTGCGACTATTTCCTCGAAAGAGGCGATTATCTTAAACTTGACGTCGTCGACCTCGGATACAATTTCAAGCTTAAAAGCAAATATGTGGAGAATCTCAGGGTATATGCCACAGGCAGGAACCTGCTGACCATTACAGGATTCAGCGGAGTCGATCCTTCCACATACCAGACCAACGGCCTGCAGCCCGGAGCTACCGGTTCGCGCAACTACTATCCTTCGTGCAGACAGGCTATTCTAGGAGTACAAATCGATTTCTAATTGCCAAAAGGAAACATCATGAATATCAAAGGAATAATAATGTCAGCATTGGCTGTCGCCCTAATGTGCTCCTGCACTGACCTGAATGAAAAAATCTACGACCAGGTTTCAAGCGACAACTACTTTAACACTAAAATGGATGTGATCCGCGCCGTTTACCGTCCCTTTCAGCAAGGCTACTACAGCGTACAGTCACGTCAGGTGATTGAAGAATTGACCGGAGACCTCGTTGCCACGTGGAAGAAGGACGACTGGTGGGATGACGGCGGACGTTGGAGACGCCTCCACGACCACACCTGGACTGTCGAGGACGAAGTGCTTAAAACCGAATGGAACGGCTGTTTCACCGGAGTGATGCAATGCAATTCCATAATCGGCGACCTCAGCAAGCTTGCCCCTCAGAAATTCGGCTTTACAAGCGCCGAATTCGAAGGACTGATCTCCCAATGCAGGACTCTCCGCGCCTGGTATTACATCAGGCTGCTCGGAATGTTCCGAAATATACCTTTGGCCGTCAGTTGCGATGCATCTCAGAATTCTACAGGGCAAGCAAGTCCGAAAGAAGTCTATGACTTCATTGAAAAGGAACTGAAGGAATGCATCGAACTCCTGCCCGCCAAGGCAGGCTCAGCAGGAAACGGACTTTCCGAAGGACAGTGGACAAAGGCCGGAGCGGCCGCATTGCTCGTAAGGCTCTACCTCAATGCCGAAAAATGGATTGGAGAGAAGAAGTACTCGGACTGCGAGGCTTATGCCCAGAAGATACTCGATGGGACTTATGGCTCCTACTCTCTCGGGAAGACCTGGGACGAAGTTTACGACTGGCAAAACGAGAATTGTCCGGAGGTAATATTTGCATTCCCATCAGCAAAAGGATACGACCACTTCGTATATTCCGGCGACATGTACTGGTGGACGGTACCGGCTCGCACGATAGCCAATTATTTTGGCGACACGAAGGCAGGCAACGGCGACCATAACTGCAAATACGGACTTGCTCCAAGCCTTGCGCCGAACGGCACTCCATACACTACCGTACTTGGCCGGCCGGTTGCAAAATTCAAGAAATATCCGGAGGATTACAGGCTTAAGCTTTACAGGAACCTGGGCAACAGCAAGCGTGAGGGGATGATGCTTTTCGGCTATCTGGAATACACCGAAAATGGAGTCAAGAAAAGAGTCGTATCTCCAACTGGAGGCTATGAACTGTACCTCAGGGATATGGTGGCGAATTTCGGGAACACTGCACCTGACAAGGTCCCTGCCGACCAAACTTCCGATATGCTCCACGGCGACCATAATTCAGGGTGGAGATATTGCAAATATCCGTTCTATCGGGACGACGATGAAGGCCAGATGGAATCCGACTACGTTGAAATCAGGCTCGCTGAAATCATCTACTCGCTTGCCGAATGCAAGTTCAGGGATGGAGATGCAGCAGAAGCGGGAAAGCTTCTGAATTCAGTCAGACTCAGGAATTATCCTGAAAGCGCCGTCAAGGATTATCTATACGCCCCAGAAGGGCCGGTCGAATTGACAGAGAATGAACTTCTCGATGAATGGGGCCGCGAATTCATCTCCGAAGGACGGAGGAGAACCGACCTTATACGCTTCAACAAATTCAGCACTGGGGTATGGTGGGACAAAGGCGCCGACAAGGACTCCCACACAGAAATCCTAGCAATACCGCAGGATGTGCTCAACAGCAACGCATCACTCAAGCAAAATCCAGGATATTAAACCATTAAACAAAAATAATCAATGAAAACAATTACTAAAATCATGTTGCTCCTTTGCGGAGTGACAGCTTTGGCTTCCTGCAAGAACGGATCTACGGATCCCATCGACATCAAGCAGCATTACAAGATGGTCTATATGCTTGGCGCAGCTCCAGGCAAATGGGACAGCGCCGACCCTGTTCCAATGACAGCGACCGATGATCCCGACATCTTTCAAGCTGAAATAGACCTTGTCAGAAGTTCGGAAAATAAATTGGTGAAGTTTACCGTATCGATCGATACCTGGGACAAGGCAAAATTCCTGATTCCAGCCAAGGTCGAAGACGGGCAGTCATACGCCTTCCTGAAGGAAGGAGCCAACCAGCTCAAGCTGGTCCAAGCAGTTCCAAAGGCTGACAAGCCAGATGAATTCACTGTCGACGACTATTTCTTCGGCCTGGAAAAGGGAATGAGCGGGAAATACCTTCTCAAGGTAAATCCTATCAAGCTGACATTGGAAGCCAAGAGGCTCAGCACCATAGAAGAACCTGAAATCCGCGAATGGGAAGCAGGCAGAGTCTATATGGTCGGCGATGCAACCCCTGCAGGATGGGACATTTCCCAGCCGACTATCATGGAGAAAAATGGCAATGTCCACACTTACAATGGAGTGCTGAAAGCAGGCGGAATCAAGTTCCCGACAAAGTACGCTTGGGACGGTCCTACATATATGGCTCCTACGGCCGACCAGGAAATCACGAAGGCCGGCATTAAGGACGGCAAGATATTGTATACCGAAAAGGGCGATCCCGACCAGAAATTCAAGGTCGTAGATGCCGGCACATACAAGATCACACTCGACACGGAGAAGCTCACCATCAATGTAGAGTTCGTGAAATAATGAAATTGCGCCGCACATACATCATATTGGCTGTATTGCTGTCTTTTGCATCTGCTAAACTGGATGCAAGAGACAGCAGATACACCAGGAAAGGCACTGGTCCCCAATACTGGATTGGCTACGAGTACTGTTATGACTTGAATCTCCCCATGACTGAACTGCGCTGGCAATGCAACATCGACTGGGTCGCCAAGACCTTCAAGGATTATGGGTACGACATGATTTCAAACGACGGCTGGATAGAAGCCGCCCAGACCATCGACGAGAACGGATACATCACAAAATATAACAGCAGTTGGGAAAAAGGCTTTTCCTATTGGAACAGATACATCAAGAACAAGGGCTTGAAGGTAGGCGTCTACTACAATCCTCTATGGATGACGAAAAAGGCTTATGATGAAGATTGCCCCGTAGCCGGAAGTAAAGTCACTGCGAGGCAGATAGCCGGATATCACTCATTCAACGACTCGTTGCATTGGGTAGACACGGACAAGCCGGGAGCCGAACAGTGGATAAAGGGCTATGTCCGTTATTTCATCAATCTTGGAGTGACATTCCTCAGGATCGATTTTCTTGAAAATTACGAGAACAATTACGGGACAGAACGCTATGCAAAAGCATTGAAATGGATAATGGAGGAGGCAGGCGATGAACTGTTCCTGAGTCTCGTAATGCCTAACTGCTACGGACACGCAGAGACAGAATTGAAATACGGCGATATGATACGGATCGACAACGACTGCTTCGCCGGCGGCTGGGACTTCGTAAGCGCCAGGAACAGAGGCAATGCCCGTGGCAATTGGCCTCAATATGACAACGTGTTCGACGGTATGGTGGCATTCTCCGACGTCGCTGCCAAAGGCAACATGATCCTTGACGGCGACTTTATGAGAATGAACAAGCTGCAAAGCAAGGAAGAAAGGCAGTTCCTCTTTTCGATAATGGTTATGGGCGGCTCCGCACTCGCCATTGCAGACCAATACGACACAGCCGACGAGGACATTGAAAAAATCTATCAGAATCGCGAAATGATAGAGCTGAACCAAGTCGGCTTCGTCGCCAAGCCCATTAGCCGCGACATCCACGACATCAACAGCTCAAGATGGGTAGGACAGATGCCTGACGGTGATTTTGTCGTCGGATTGTTCAACCGCGAAGACAAGGCTCTGACGTACGGAATCGATTTTGCTGCAGAGCTGGGCATTGATGGAGGCAAAGTAAAGAATGTAAGAGATTTGTGGGAGCACAAGGATCTGGGACCAATGTCCGGAAAGTTCGCGACGGAGCTCGCTCCTCACAGTTGCTGCATAATCAGGATCAGGCCAAATGCAAAGCGCAGATACCAAGCCGAATGCAGCTCGGCAATAGGTGCCTCGGTAAGGAAAGGATAAGCTGGAGAAGCTCTATGGCTAAAGGTTGGTTAGTTTTGATTAGTTTATCTCTGTCCGCAGTCCTTTGCAACTCTTGCAGCAAGGGCTGCGGATTTTTTATGGAAAAAGACAACGGCTTCTCGGGATACGGCTATCTTGAAGGTTTCTCCAATGCCGGCTCTCGCGCAGAGTTTGTCATTGAATCGGAAAAAGACGAAATAGACACTGTCTTGGTGCGAGGAAAATGCGAATTCTCGAACGACTTGGAAACCTGCGTCCTCAAATCGGAATATTTTACAGCGCCTCTGACATTCAAGGAGTACGGAGTCTGGACTGACGCCAAGGTCGGCATCGTCCTCAAGAAAGGACCAAACCATATTGAATTGGTCAGGACGATAAGGACAGGCGGCAACATTTCAATAGATTACATAGAAATACAGTAATTGCCCAAATTGAAGTACATTTGTGAAGCATTAATACTTCCGGCATGCGACACAATGATACTCTTCGACTATCTCTGGCCATATTCTTCCTGGCAATGGCGTTTGCCAATGCAAGTGCCGTCGACAAAGGCGATGTCAGCGCCGTCATCAAGGATCTGAACAGAACCATCGAAGAAAGGGAAACATACCAAAGGGAAAAACTGTGGCGGATATCGAACATCCAGGATGAACTTGAAAAATCGAAGGGGAAACCTAATGAATTCAATGTCTGCTACCAGCTTTTCAATGAATACAAATGCTTTCAATACGATTCCGCGTATCACTACGCAAGGCTGCTCGAATCCATTTCGAATGTTTCCGGCAAACAGTCCGAGATTGCAAAAGCCAAGACGGCGCTGTTTTTCTGCTTCAAGTCGGTAGGCTTCTTCAATGAGGCCACCGAGATAATACGAGACTTCAATACAGAAGGAATTGGCGACGAAGAATTGGCACAATTCTATCTCCTTTGTGCCCAAACTTACCAAAATCTCAGTTCATACGTCAACGGCAGCGCTGACCTGTGCTCCATCTACGACGGGAAGAAGATGGATTATTACAATCTCGTCATCTCCCACACTGCCCCGAATTCATACCTTCACGAGTTCATCGCACTGGAAATAGGCCTCATACATAATTATTCCGACAGCCTTGCAATCGATGGCAGGAAAAGGCTGATAAGCAGCTTCAGTCTCGACGACCACGAAAAGGCAGTACAGTATTCCATTCTCGGAGCTGCCTACAACTCCCTCAACATGATGGACGATGCAACTTACTACAGGGCTATCTCCGCAATCAACGACATACGTTCCTGCACGCACGAGACCACTTCGGCAAAAGTGATGGCCGAATATATGTACAACCGACACGACATCGAGTCCGCCCACATATACATCCAACAGGCATTGTATGACGCCAACTTCTACAATTCAAGACTGCGTAAGGCTGAGATCAATTCCGTACTCCCCGAAATCGAGAGCAGCAGATACAAATGGTCGAACAGCCAGCGCATCATTTTCCTCACCGCAGGCTTGTTCATCCTTGCCCTATTGATCCTGACATTCCTACTCTTCTCCAAGCTGCGGAAACGCAACAAGATTCTTGCCGTCACCCATTCAAAGCTCGTCGCAAGCACGAATATCATCACTTCTACGAATGACGCCATCTCCAAGGCGAACGCAAAGTTGAAGGAAGCCAATGAGATCAAGGACCAGTACATCATCCAATCCTTATATGGTAACTCATTGTTTGTAAACGAAATAGAAGAACAGTCATTGCTTGCAAGACGCAAAATCACAGCAAGACAGTATGATGAGGCAAAGGCCTTGCTTTACAATTTCGGAACGAAGAAGGAACGGGAACGCATCTATGCTTCATTCGATTCAGTCTTCATGAAGCTATTCCCCAACTTCATTGAGGAGTTCAATTCCCTGTTCGACGAGGAAGACTGGATCCAGCTCGACAGCAACGGTGCCCTCCCTATGGAAGTCAGGATCTTCGCACTTATGAGACTGGGAATTGACAACCCGGCAAAAGTCGCAGAATATCTAAACATATCAGTAAACACCATTTACGTTTACAAAACGAAAGTCAAATCCAAGTCCATCGTTCCAAAAGAGGATTTTGACTCTCGCATTATGTCCATCCCAAAGCCCTAACGCTCGTCAACATCGAAGGTTGACAAACTTTTGTTTGGATTATTCAATTCCTCAAAGTATATTTGTGAACTATAAATACGAATTTATTGAATGTATAGTTCACAGAAATCGAAAGCCCCGACAATAGAAGCTCAACAGTCCGCATCGCAGCTGCCAAAGTCACTGCAACCGAAGAAAGACATCGTCCTGAGCATTTTCCAGGACACGCGCACCGTGTTCAAGCCCTGCAGTGTCGCAGCACTCACGCACCAGTCAGACGCTGTCTCATTGTATAAGAGACTGAACTATTATGTCAGGACCGGCAAGCTGCAGAACCCTCACAAAGGCATTTACGCCAAGCCAAACTACAACATAGAGGAATTGGCAAATATGCTTTATGCCCCTTCCTATGAGTCATTCGAGACTGTCCTTCAGAAAGCGGGCGTCACCTTCCAATACTACGAGCGCATCTTCTTCGCATCCTACCTCAGCCGCTCGGTCGAGGTCGACGGCCGCACTATCCAATACCGCAAGATCAAAAGCGAAATCCTCGTCAACCCGGCCGGCATCTACTGCAAGGACAATGTCACCTATGCCACCCCCGAGCGCGCTCTGCTCGACATCCTCTATCTTGACCCAAACTATCACTTCGACAACCTCCGCCCAATCGACAAGGAGAAAGTCATGAAAATTGCTCCTATATATTGTTCCAAAACACTGACCGACAGGGTCGCAAAACTTTTTGAAAATGCTTGACATCAACCGACACAGAATCTTGATGCTCCAAATCTTGAAGGACATCTACACGGACACTGACATTTCTTCCTGCCTTGGTTTCAAGGGCGGGTCGGCTCTTATGTTCTTTTATGAACTGCCTCGCTTTTCAGTTGACCTTGACTTCAATCTGCTGGAGCCTTTGAAAGAATCCATGGTCTACGAAAAGATCTGCTCCATCACTCAGAAATACGGCAAGATAGTAGACTCTCAAGACAAATTCTACGGTCCGCTTGCAGTCCTGAATTATGGATCCGGCCAACGCAACCTCAAGGTTGAGATATCAAACCGCATCTACGACAATCACTACGAAAGCAAGAACCTTGTCGGCCTAAACATAACCGTGCTCACTGCTCCTGATATGTTTGCTCATAAGCTTTGCGCACTGCTGGACCGTTCTGAAGTAACCAATCGCGATATTTTTGATGTATGGTTCTTTATGAATAGCCGCACTCCATTGAACTCAGGAATTATCGAATACCGAATGAAAATGCCTCTTTCAGATTATCTCGGGAAATGCATCGAGGTAATCGGCAAAATGGATTCCAAGAAAATTCTCGATGGTCTTGGCGACCTTATGGATGAAGATATGAAGGCATTCACCAAAAAGAAACTCCTGCCCGAGACCATTACACTACTTCAGTCCTACCGCGCCTTCCCCATCCTAATCTAGTACTTGCTCGTCAACATCGAAGGTTGCTATCTTTGCCGCCATTATGCAGGAAAGCAAAGGCAAAGACATCACAGGAAGCACCAAGGGCACGACCGACAACCACGCCCTCGGCTTCATCGCCGCTATCGTTTCATCGGCGACATTCGGCCTGATTCCGCTCTTCACGATTCCTGTAATGAAGGCCGGAATGACATTCCAGTCGATCCTGACCTACCGATTCTCATTCTCGGCGATATTGCTCCTGCCGGTAATCCTGGCGTCGCCCCAGAGACGCAAAGCCTTAAGAATCACTTGGAAGCAGGCCATTGAAATCGCCGTGCTGGCGATGCTCTATTTCCTCACAGCAGCATTCCTCTTCGACAGCTACAAGTATATGCCGAGCGGAAAATCCACCACGCTCCTCTTTATGTATCCAGTCTACACTGCTATAATAATGGTCCTGTTCTTCCACGAAAAGTTCTCCTGGAAGACGGCGGCTGCGATAGTCCTGGCAGTCGCTGGAGTCGCCTTCCTTTCGGCAGTAAAGGGTACGGGCCAGAACCAGCATACGGCGGCATTGGGTCTCATCCTCATCCTGGCCGCAGGCCTGATCTACGCAGTCTACCTCGTCGCGATTCCTCAGACCGAGGCAGGCAGAATCGACAGCCTGGCATTGACTTTCTATGTTCTACTCTTCGGATTCATCTATTTGATAATAAGCACCTCGCTTCGAGCTCCGGGCCTCCAGCCGATTCAGGACTGGAAATCCGGAATCAATCTGCTGCTCTTGGCATTGGTTCCGACCTTGATCTCAAATCTGACCCTGGTCGTGGCAGTGAAGACGGTCGGCTCCACTCCTACCTCCATCCTTGGAGCGTTCGAACCTCTCACCGCCGTCTGTGTCGGCACGCTCGTCCTGGGCGAACCATTCTCGTGGCTGGACGCACTTGGCATTGGCCTCATCATCTCCGCCGTCATCATACTCCTTCTGCAGAAGAAATCACAGAAGCAAGTTGAAAAGGTAGCCTGAGATGATAATGAACAATGAAACCGTGCCAAAATAGATTCCAATCAACTTCCATTTCATCACCTTCTTCAGCATAGTGGCTTCCGGCAACGACAGGCCCACGACGGCCATCATAAAGGCAAGGGCGGTTCCAATCGGAACCCCTTTTGACACAAATACCTCAATGACAGGCACTATGCCGGCAGCATTTGCGTACATCGGCATTCCAAGAATCACCGAAAGCGGCACCGCATACCACGTATCCTTCGACATGTAATGCTGGAAGAATCCCTCAGGCACATAGCCATGAATGGCAGCTCCTATTGCGATTCCTATGACGACATAAAGCAATACGCCCTTGACGATGCCCCACGAATCCTTCAAGATCGTTGGCAGACGCTTTAGGAAAGACACCCTCTCAGCTTCCCATGCCGCGCTTTCAGCATCGGAAGACTTCTGGATATTCAGGACCCAGTCGCTCAGGTATGGCTCAAGCCTCATCTTTCCAAGCACAAAGCCTCCAATCATACCGAGCATGATGCCGCTTATGACATAGACTACAGTTATTCTTACGCCGAAAGTGCCCAAAAACATCGCCACGGCGACTTCATTGACAAGAGGGGAAGTTATGAGAAACGCAAACGTCACTCCGAGAGGAATTCCGCCTTTGACGAATCCGATGAACAACGGTATCGAAGAGCAGGAGCAGAACGGCGTAATCGCTCCGAAAAGCGAGGCAAGGAAGTACTGCAGCCCGTATAGCTTGTGAGTGGCCAGATACTTCTTCAGCCTGTCGACCGGGAAATAAGCGTTTATCACGCCCATAATCGCGCTGATAAGGAACAGTAGCATCAATATTTTAGTAGTGTCGTAGAAAAAGAAGTCCACGGCACTCCCTAGACGTGATTGCGCATCGAGCCCAAACAGGCTGTACGACAACCAGTCAGCAAATTTTTGCAACATAATGCGTCAATAGATTAAAAGTAAGCGGTATATGCGCTGTAAAGTCCAACCAAAATGAACAATATGGCAACGACCAGATTGAACCATTTTTGGAATGCCTTCATCTTGTTGTAGAACTGTCCTACTTCGGAGACGCTGAAAGCCAGAAGCCACGCCACTATGATGACTGGAAGTCCCGTAGCCAATGCAAAGGCAACCGGCAAAAGATAACCGGCTGTAGCCTGCGCGGACATCGGAATCAGCATTCCGAAGTACAGTACTCCGCTCGTAGGACAGAATGCCATTGCGAACAGCATCCCCAGCAGAAGGCTTCCCCAGGCACCTTTTACCTTGTTCGAATCCACATTGCCGGAAAATCCGAACTTCGGCAGATTCAACTTGCTCCCGAAAAGCATGTACAACCCCACCAGAATCAATATTGGAGGCATTATCCATTCACCCCACCTGCTGACTCCCTTTTGGATGGAGAAGATGTCCTCTCCCTTTTTCAACACGAAGATCAGCACTGCCCCAAGGGCAGAGTATGCAATGATCCTTCCTACAGTATAAAGGATTCCATTCCAGAAAATCTGCTTCCTGCTATCCAGATTCCTTCCAATGTAACCCACGGCGGTAATGTTCGTGGCCAGAGGACACGGGCTTATCGCAGTGAGCAATCCAAGCAGGAATGCCGTTAACACCGGAACGGTGCTGCTGTCCAGAAGTTTCTGCAGGAACTCCATGACCGTTAACTATTTATTGCTTTCTATCAGCTTTTTCACTTCGCCTTCGGACAATTTGCCCTTTGCGACCACTTTCTCGTCGATTACCAATGCCGGCAAGGTCATGACATTATAATTCATGATCTTCATCAGATCCTCCTCCTTCACCAGAGTAGCATCGATTCCATTGTCCCTGATCACCTTCTCTACGGTTGCATAGAGCGCCTTGCAGGTGCTGCATCCGGTCCCTAAAACTTTAATTTCCATGAGGATGACTATTTAAGTAGTTCGTTTATCTTATTTTTCAATTCTGTCTTGAACTTTTCAGGATTCGTCATTGCATTCGCAAAAGCAAATTCCGTCATGTCATTCCTTGTCTCCAATCCTCCCTTCCATTGGTTCACATATAAGGAAGACCACGTAACTTTATAATTATCAGCTATTTTCTCACCGGCTTTAGTAGAGATGTCGATCTCCTTCAGTTTCACCCTACCGCTCTTTACCTCGGCGGCAAATTCCTTCTGCACCACCTCCTTGGTATTCTTTTCAATGGCGATACAAGTGGCGCAGCGCTTCTTGGCATGAAAGCAGAGAACTTCAACGACATTCCCCGCCTGGGCAGGCTGCTTTGCAGACTTTCCGGTTTGCGCATCTGAGACGGACATCGTTCCGAACATCAGGAGCGACATAAGCAATAATTTAAGTTTCATGATATTATAATATGAAAGTTTGTAATTAGCAAAATAATGGACATCAATCGAAAAAATCATTCAGAGCATTTGCATTGCTTCCATTCACTAATGCTGAAAAACTCTTCAAAAAGCTGTTCTGCAGTTTCCCAGTTAGCGCGATTGATGCAGTACCTGACTTTCGGCGCCTCGATTTCACCTTGTATAAGTCCCGCATCCTTAAGCTCTTTAAGATGTTGCGATACCGTCGCCTTCGCTATCGGCAACTCATCGTAGATATTTCCGAAATAACAGCTGTCCCGGCTTGCCAGGAAATTCATTATGGCTATTCTGGCAGGGTGTCCCAATGCCTTTGCATAACGGGCTAACTGCTCCTGTTTCAATGAATAAGCCTTATTCTTGTCGTCCATATCATTTTGTTTGTTATTCGCAAAACTACGAACAATTTTCAATTCTTCAAATTTTATTTGATTCACATTGCTTATCTTTGTCCCGAAAAGGCAGGCCAATGCTCCCAGCAGCAATTCTCGAATCGAAGAGCTGATGCCTGCCAGATGATAAAAATGGCAAAAGGAAGCAATTTTTCCAAATGGTGGCGTGCAGCCAGGCCGCAGACTCTCGCTGCGTCCCTGAGCCCGGTCATCCTCGGCACCGCAATCGCCTTTCGAGACGGTCAGGCGAAGTGGGGGGCCGCGATTCTGTGTTTATTCGTAGCATTGTTCGCACAGATTGCCAGCAACTTCGCGAACGACTACTTCGACGGAAAGAACGGCATCGACAAGCCAGACCGCTTCGGTCCGAAAAGAGCTGTCGCCTCCGGCGAAATTGCGCCAGAATCAATGCTCCGCGCATCTATAATCTCGATTTCGGCTTCCTGCCTCTGCGGCCTTGCCCTGCTTTTCTACGCTCCATGGGAAATCATCATCATCGGATTTTTCATAGTTCTGTGCGTATTCGGCTATTCCGCTGGACCTTATCCGCTTTCACAGCACGCCCTCGGCGATGCGGCAGTCATACTCTTTTACGGCATCGTCCCCGTTTGCTTCACATATTTCGTTCAGGCAGGCGACTTCACCATTCCATGCTTCATCTATTCCATTGCCATCGGGTTGCTCTCTGACAATATCCTAATAGTCAACAATTACCGCGACATTGATGACGACCGTGAAGTCGGAAAGACCACTACCGTCACGCTGTTCGGCCGAAAAGCCTGCCGCATCTGGTACCTGACCAACATCCTTCTCGCCGCCACCGCTCCGCTCATCCTGAAATTCACCTGGTTCCGCTTGGCCGACATGGCTGTCTTCGCCCTCCTCGGCGTCACGATATGGATCGAACTCTTCAAGAAGGACGGATCCGAACTGAACGTCACCCTCGCCCACACCTCAATTATGGTGCTTATATACGCCATCCTCTGCTCGTTCATCTGATCGACCTTCGAGGTTGAACTCGATTACCCCTAACGAATACCGCTCCCGCAGCACAGACCTGCGTGGGTTACCCGCGCAGCCGCGCAAAGCGCCGCGGGGCAAAACTTCTCAACCGAATATGGAAAAAAATCATAACCTTTGTAACACATGAAACTTATATCCGTACCTCACATAACAAGCCACGAGTCTATTGACGCTCAGGGCACAAACATCAAGATTGACACTCTGGACTGGCCAAAGGACTTCTGGTACAAGCCTGAAGTCAGCGCAAAGTTGGGACACACCGACGACAGGCTCTTCGTCAAGTTCCACGTAATGGAAGAACATGCCCAAGCAGTCACGACCTTCAACAACGGCCCCGTCTGGGAGGACAGCGCCGTCGAATTCTTCGTAAAGACTCCGGAATCGCCTTTCTATTACAACTTCGAGAATAACTGCATCGGTGCCATTCTCGTCGCAAGGCGCACAGGCCGCTCCGATGCCCAGCACTTTACAGATGACCAAATTGCCAAGATAACTCACATCTCCTCACTGGCACAAATGCAACCTTACACTCTCAATGGCGTAGCCTCAGAGCCTAAGCCTCTGGCCGACACCGCCAAAGAATGGACTCTCCTCCTCGGCATCCCATTCGAAAGCATCGGCATCCCGTTCGGTCAGGTTCCATCCATCCTCAACGCAAACTTCTACAAATGCGGCGACAAGACTAAAATCCCTCACTATCTGAGTTGGAGTCCCATCGCCACTGACCATCCCGATTTCCACCGTCCGGAATTCTTCGGAAAGCTTCTTCTGCTGTAATTTTACGAACGACTGGAATCAAAAAAGCTACTTGTCTTATGAAACGAAGGATATTTGCCCTTGACGCTGCGGCATTGGCCATCCTTGCCGTCATGGCTTGCTCCTGCAGCACTACTGCGCTGAAGCCCAACGAAGTCTACCTTTTCATCGGCACATACACCAACATCGGGAGCAGCCCTGCAGCCAACGCTGCAGCTGCGCCCGACACCTCCCGCAGTCTGGGAATCTATGTCTACGCCCTCGACACGGTCCAATGCCAAGCGCGCCAGATCAGCGTGGAGCCGTGCGCCAACCCTTCCTACGTCACGCCCATCGGCGACGGCAGCAGAGTCCTTGCAGTCAGTGAGATGACGAACACCAACGCAGCCGCAAAAATCTATTCTTTCAATGCCAAATCCGGCAAGCTCAAGTGTCTCGGCACATTGCTCACAGGTGGGGCCGATCCTTGCTTCATCACTGCCGACCCGGACCTGAAAGCCGCTTACACTGCTAATTACACTGGTGGAAGCCTTACCCAAATCGAGCTCTCGAGCAGACCGGATCAGAAAGTCGATGCAAAGGACATCCTCGGATTCACGGACAGCATGGCATTGAAGCAGTTCGGCACGCACTGGGACGGACACGCCAACGCAAAGGACAGCGCTCTGCTGCCTGACAGCATTCCCGACAGCCACATCCATTGCGTGACCTTCTCGCCTGACGGGAATTACATGTTCGTGACGGATCTCGGAAAGGATATGATCTACCGCTTTCGCAAGAACGAAGGAAATCCCCTTGGATTCAACATCGAAGCCCCAGACGGAGCATTCTCCGAGTCCAAAGGCCTCGGACCGCGCCATTTCTGCTGGAGTCCCGACGGACACACGCTTTACATTGCCAATGAGATCGGCGGCAGCGTCACCGTCTGGAGCTACAACGGAGGAGACTTGGCAGAAGTGCAGACCATAGACTGCACATTTCTTGGAGCGGATAAGCCGGCAAGGAACGGGACTGCAGCGATCCAAGTCTCGCCTGACGGGAAATTCCTCTACGTCTCGAACAGACTGGTAAACGACGGAATAGCAGTGTTCTCCATCGAAGCAGGGACAGGAAAGCTCACCGCATCAAGTTATTGCAATACGGGAAAGCATCCGAGGTGCCTTGCATTGACTCCTGGGGGTAGCTTGGCAATAGTGGCATGCCGCGACGACGACTGCATAGAGTTCTACAAGCGCGATCCGGAGAGCGGAGCATTGACTATTTTTGGCAAAAAATTGAGGGTAAAGCGACCTTCCAGTGTACTATCATTGGACTTGAACAAATAGAGGCCCGCGACGAAGCCTTGGCCGCAAAGCTTGCCGAGCTGTTGAAATAATCTTAAATTTGCGGCACAATGCATGGACAACCATTTATAATTAACATAGTATGAAAAAAGTCATTATCGCTGCCTGCGCTATTCTGGCGCTTTGCAGCTGCTCAAAAGGCAATTTATGCACCATCAACGGAAACGTCAAGGGCGCAGCTGGCATTGCCAAACTCTTTAGCGGCAAGGATGTCATCGACTCCGCAACTGTTACCGACGGAAAGTTCACCTTCAAGGAAGAAGTCACAAATCCTGAAATCTATCGCGTGTCCATCCAGGACGGCGACAAGCCTGTATGGCAGGCCATGGTTTTCGGAGAAAAGGGAAAGATCGATGCTATCGGCGTAGCCAACAACTACGACAGCACCTCAGTTACAGGGACTCCTGCCAACGACGCCTATGTAAAGTTCAACCAGGATGCCGAAGCCATCCTCAAGGACTACTATCTCCCTACAGCAACCCAGGCTCAGAGAGACTCCATTGAAAAGGTCTACAATGCCGCCGAAGCCAATGCCATTGCCGAGAACAAAGCCAACCTCTTCGGACTTTACCTCTTCTCTAACAACTCCTACAACATGGAACCTCAGGCGGTCATCGACTCAATTGCCGCCCTCACTCCTGAACTCCAGGCTACCAAGACGGCTGCTAACCTCAAGGAACACGCTGAAAAGCAGCTCAATGTCGCAGTAGGCAAGAAATATATCGACATCACCCTTCCTGACACTACGGGTACCAACGACATAAAGCTCTCAGAGGTCATTGCAAAGAACAAGTACACCCTCCTCGACTTCTTCGCTTCCTGGTGCGGGCCATGCATGGGAGAAGCTCCAGCTCTGGTTGCAGCTTACAAGGATTATCACAAGAAGGGCTTCGAGATCTATGGCGTATCCCTAGACAAGGAGGCAGCCAACTGGAAGAAGTGCCTCGTAGAGAAAAAATTCACTTGGCCTAACGTCTCCGACCTCAAGTACTGGGATTGCGCTCCTGCAAAGGATTACGCTGTAAATGCCATCCCTAGCAATTTCCTGCTCGATTCCGAGGGAACCATCGTAGCCACCAATCTCCGCGGCGAAGACCTCGCCAAAAAGCTCGCCGAACTGCTGAAATAATTCCTTCCGAAAGATGAAAAAGGCAATAATCGCAGTTTGCGCCCTATTGGCTTTATGCAGTTGCTCAAGCAATAAGGTCAACTATACGATAAAAGGCAAGATCACAGGCGCCGAAGGAACCGCTTTCCTGTTCGACGGAAAGACGCCCATAGACACCTGTACCCTTAAAGCCGGCTCATTCACTTTCAAAGGCTCAATCGCCAATCCCGAAATCTATCAGATCGCTGTCGGGAAGGATTCGAATTACATCTGGCAGGGAATGGTCTTCGTTGAAAACGGGACCATCTCCCTTGCAGGCAATGCCGATCCGCACGCCCAAGACATCGGTACCGTCGGCGGGACTCCATGCAACGATGCTTATCAGTCATTCAATGTCAAGGTAGCCAATCTGATGAAAGTGTTTTACACAGACACGTCAGCCGCTCACCGCGACTCGGTCGCCCACGCATTCGACGTGATGCAGAAGCAATTCATCAATGACAACCGCAGCAACCTGATCGGCCTCTATATGTTCTCACGGGATGCCTACGGAATGGATGGACAAGCCATCCTCGACTCCCTTGCCAAATATCCTGCCGACATCCAGGCTTCCTCCACAGCCAGGACCCTCAGGGAAGAGGCCCAGAGGAAACTCAATGTTTCAATCGGCAAGAAATACTTGGAAATCAATCTCCCCGACTCGTCAGGAAAGAAACTCATAAAGCTTTCGGACATAGTATCCAACAGCAAGTACACTCTCATCGACTTTTTCGCTTCATGGTGCGGGCCATGCATGGCCGAAGCTCCGATCCTTGCCGACACCTACGCCAAATTCCATTCCAAAGGATTTGAGATATATGGCGTCTCGCTCGACAATAAGGCCGAAAGCTGGAAGAAGTGCCTTGTAGAAAAGAAATTCACTTGGCCTAACGTCTCCGACGTCTCTGGCTGGGATTGCGCAGCCGCCAAAGCCTACGCAGTCACCGCCATCCCGAGCAACTTTCTCATCGATTCCGAAGGCAACATCGTCGCCACCAACCTGCGCGGCGACGGACTTGCCTCAAAGCTTTCTGAACTCCTGAAATAGCTGCAATCCGCGCCAATGCGACGCACAGGACCAATTAGGTAGAATTGATAAGTGCTTGCAAATTTGTAATTTGCAAGCACTTATATATGCGGAGAGACAGGGGTTCGAACCCTGGAAACCACTTACGCGGTTTAACGGTTTTCGAGACCGCCCCGATCGACCACTCCGGCATCTCTCCAAAAGGTGTGCAAAGATAGCATTTTTTTAAGAACGGCGCCTTCCTGCCATGAAAGGTGACGGGAAGTCAAGCAAGCAGGCTGTCCAGAAGTTCATCGACGGAATCGCAGACGACGATGCTGTTGCGCTCCGGATGCCTTAGCAACTCTTCGGAAGCCATCAGCTCAAGCTGCTCTTCCAGAGGTGAATAAAAGCCTTGGACATTCAGCAGTCCCAGTTTCTTGAACTGGGTGCCCATCTGGTTCAATGCCGCAATCTCGAAGAATTCATCCAGAGTGCCATAGCCGCCCGGCAACGCTATGAAAGCGTCCGCGACCTCGTTCATCCTCTTCTTGCGCTCAGAAAGGTCCGCCACGACTTCTGTCACTGTAAGGCCCTCTTTCAATAGTCCTTTCCTTGCTATAAGCTTGGTAATCACTCCCAAGACACGGCCTCCATTATCAAGTTCACCGTCAGCGACCGCACCCATAAGCCCCGGATTAGCCCCGCCGTAGACAAGCTCGATTCCGCGCCTTGCCATTTCCTTCCCCAGTTCGTATGCCTGTTGTCTGTAAACAGGGTCTTTGCCATCACTGGATGCGCAAAAAACTGCAATCCTTTTCATCTTGATAACCTCCATTTGACTGCAAAATTATAATTTTGTGGACAAATAATCCTCCGATGTCAAATCAAGCGCACGCAAATAATCTCACAAACTACCACAGTCACTGCGACTTCTGCGATGGCAAGGCTCCAATGGAAGAATTCTTCAAGGAAGCTCTTGCCGAACAGTTCATCGCTTACGGAGTCTCATCCCACTGTCCAATCCCTCTTCCATGGGCGTCTGCCAATATGAAAGCAGAGAAAATGCCTGCATATCTCGAGGAATTCCAACGAATCAAATCCATTTACGAGCCCCAGGGTCTCGAATGTTTCGTCGGCCTCGAAGTCGACTACCTAGGAATCGACTGCACTCCGGAGGTATGGGGCCCTTCATCCCGTTATTTTCAGCAACTTCCACTTGATTTTCGCATAGGCTCGATCCATTTCCTCCCGGATCCCCACGGCGACATTCAGGACATCGACCTGCTTCCAGACGAATTTGAAGCTACTGCAAAGCTGCATTTCCGCAATGACGTGCGCGGAATGGTCGAACTTTACATTGAAAGGATGCTCGACATGATTTCCAGGGGGGGGATCGACTTCGTCGGCCACTGCGACAAGATAACCTACTGCGCCTCGTTCGCCATACGAGGGCTATTCGACCAAGGATGGTTCAATGATTTGATGCATAGCTACTTCAAAGAAATTGCAAAAAACAAGGCAATGATTGAAGTAAATACAAAGCACATCACAGGATGGGGCACCTTCTTTCCAAATGAACGGTGGTTTCCCCTGATGCGTGAACTTGACATTCCCGTCACAGTCAGCAGCGACTCCCATGAACCGAGGCTCATAAATTACGGCCGTCCGGAAGCTCTCGCCGCACTGAGGAAAGCCGGCTACGGCTCGGTAATGGAACTGCACCGCAATCCAGGCTCTGGGAACCCGGACTGGAATACAGCCTACATCTCAAAATGACCGAAACATCCAAGAAAACTTTATTGCAAACATGAAACTGACTCATCTTATCGCTCTGTCCGCAGCACTGGCTCTGACATCTGCATTGAACTCCGCAAATGCTCAAACTTCCAAGGCATCTCAAGTACCTGACTACTCAAAGACCTGCCGGCCTGCACCTAAAGACCGACTTTTCGTCTCAATGGCTGTCGACCAGACCATTGTGAAGGTCAAGTCACAACTGAAGAATCCTAAGCTGGCCTGGATGTTCGAGAACTGCTACCCGAACACATTGGACACCACGGTGCATTTCGGGAAGGACGAAGACGGTGATTATGACACATTTGTCTATACAGGCGACATCCACGCCATGTGGCTTCGAGATTCAGGCGCCCAGGTCTGGCCTTACGTTCAGCTGGCCAATAAGGACGAGAATCTCAAGCATCTGCTGGAAGGGGTGATACGCAGGCAGTTCCACTGCATCAACCTCGATCCTTACGCCAACGCCTTCAACAAGGAGCCGAATCCAAACGGCGAATGGATGAGCGACAGGACAAAGATGACTCCGATGCTACACGAGCGCAAGTGGGAGCTCGATTCAGACTGTTACCCCATCCGCCTTGCATACCAGTACTGGAAAGTGACAGGCGACGGATCGGTCTTCACAGACGGACTCTGGGAGAAAACAGTAAGGACCATACTCGCCACCTTCAAGGACCAGCAACGCAAGGAAGGACTTGGTTCATACTCATTCATGCGTTCAGGCAGCGAACTTCACGGAGGCTACGGAGCGCCATGCAACCCAGTAGGACTGATTGCCTCGAACTTCAGACCTTCCGACGACTACACAGAGCTGCCTTTCATGGTTGCCGACAACTTCTTCGCAGTCTCCAGCCTCCGCAAGGCAGCAGAGATACTGACTGAAGTGAACAAGGACGATGAACTTGCAAGCCAATGCAAAACTCTAGCTGATGAAGTGTCTGCTGCCCTGAAGAAGTATGCAGTAGTGAAACATCCCAAATTCGGAAAGATATATGCTTTCGAGGTCGACGGCTTCGGCAGCCAAATCCTGATGGACGATTCCAACATTCCAAGCCTGCTCGGAATGGCCTACCTCGGAGACGTCTCTTTAAACGATCCTGTCTATCAGAACACAAGGCGTTTCGTCCTCAGCAAAGCCAACCCTTACTTCTTCAAGGGAACAGCCGGCGAAGGTATCGGCGGACCTCACTGCGGCTACGACTACATCTGGCCTATGAGCATCATAATGAGAGTGATGACAAGCACGAGCGACGAAGAAACAAAAACCTGCGTCAAGATGCTTATGAGCACTGACGCAGGTACAGGTTTCATGCATGAGTCATTCAACAGGAACGATCCCTACGATTACACCCGCAGCTGGTTCGCCTGGCCGAATACTCTGTTCGGAGAGATGATCCTGAAGCTCATCGCAGACGGAAAGCTGGAATTGTTGAACTCGATATAATAGATAGGTCAAGCATTGTCGGACGGATTACCTCGCTGCCCTGCCGGTTCATTCCAAAGAGACGGTCGATCTGGTTGGCTGCCGAATTTGCATTGTAGCTTGACTACTTGCTGATATGTCGAGATTTAAGGTCAATACGTAATCCTACGTATTAATAAAGAAAAAGAAATAAAAAAAGTCCGGATTCAAGATAATCCGGACGGTCATAAAGAAGAGCGGAAAAGGGGACTCGGACCCCCGACCTCAACCTTGGCAAGGTTGCGCTCTAACCAACTGAGCTATTTCCGCAAAAAATGAACGCCTATCCGGCTTTTGGGGTAGCAAAAGTATGAACATTTTTTCTTACTGCAAAATTTTCTGGCAAAAATCAATCACGATTTGAGGAAAGCCTGTATATCAATGCTTCCTGTCACAGCAAAGATACCTGTCCTTGCCATTGAAGTCGCGGATGATTTCGGCATGGCTGTAGCCGTTCGCCTTTGCCAATGCCAGGCAGTCCTCTCCAAACCTCTCGTTTATCTCGCAAATGACCATTCCATCGGGAGCCATCAGGATATCCGCCCAATGGAACAACCCTCTGTAGAATTTCAAGGGATCGGAATCAGGAACGAACAATGCCATCTCCGGTTCGTATTCGAGAACGTTGCGTCTCATGTAAGCTTTCTCCCTTATACATATATAAGGAGGATTGCATACTATCGCGTCCATCCTCGGCAATCCTGCAGGCGGTTCTCCCAAAATGTCCGCCAGAAGGAATACCGGCCTGGGCCCTTCGAACGGCACCTTCTGCTTGCAAGCGACATTCAACGCCTCCTCCGAGACATCGAAGCCATACACCTGCGCATCGGGCAATTCGGCTGCCATCGACCACGCCAGACATCCTGATCCAGTGCAGGCATCAAGGACATTTGGAGAAAAAACATCCTTTTCAATGCCATCCGCAGCCAGCAGCGAGTCCACTGCCATCCTGACTATTTCCTCCGTTTCGGGACGCGGTATTAGAACAGCAGGATTCACCTTGAAACGGTGTCCTGCAAACATCTCGAATCCGAGCACGTACTGCAAAGGCTCGCCTCCTGCCAGCCTGTCGGCATAGCCTCTCAGCTCCTCCTCAGCTGCGGCCGAAAGGACTCTGTCCTGTTCGGAATAAAATTGATAATCCTTAATTTTCAAGACGGACACGATCAGTCTTCTGGACATGGCATCCGCCTCTGCGACATCATATCCGCCTTCAGCCACAAGCTTTGCGAGCAATTCCTTAGAGTACTCTTTAACAGTCATATCATCAATTAATAAAACACATTTGTTATTAGACAGTGCCCAAAAATAACACATATTCCGTCCATCCGACGCGCCTGTCTGAATTCATCGTTTCAGGTCTTCAGGAACGGTGATCTTAATGTTGCCTCGCTGTCCTGAGCACATCGTGATATGATAGCCACGCGCTTCGACTACCGAGGCATCGTCGGTGAAAGATGGGGAGTACGGCCTCGAGTAAGAATCCAGAAGGACCTCGGAATGGAAGACCTGAGGTGTCTGGACGCTTACGAAACGGTTTCGGTCGGCGGTATGGGAGCCGTCGCCTTCCTCGTCCAATTCACGCAATGTCTCCGTTATCTTGAGCACCGGGACGAGAGCAAGCACATTGTCGGCCTGTGCAAGGCGAATCATGCCGTTGATGAAATCAGGACGCACGAAAGGACGTACGCCATCATGCACGGCGACAAGAGCACCGGGCGGAACGTACTTTAGCCCGTTCTTCACTGAATGAAAGCGAGTCATGCCACCTGAAGGGCAAATGAAGCGAGGCAGGAAATCGTGGCTTTCGCAGTAATCGCGCCATCTTTCCTTCTGGTCATCCGGAAGGACGACTATTATTTCGGCCAACGCTGGCATATCCAAGAAAGGCTCTATCGACATCCTTAGGATGGGCTTCCCGTCAATTTCCAAAAACTGCTTTGGAACAGCCGATCCCATACGCTTTCCAACACCACCGGCGGTGATTATTACATAGAGTTTTCTGTCCATAACTATTGCATCACAAAATTACCTTTTTTCCCCTAAAAATTTGTATTTTTACGCGATTTTAAAGATAAGAATCTTATGCAAGATAATATTACTGCCCGCAAGATACACAAAGCTCTGATTTCGGTCTATTCCAAGGATGGAATCGACGCCATCGCAGAGGAACTCGTCAAGGAAGGCGTTACGCTGCTCTCCACCGGAGGTACCTACTCATTCCTCTCCGAGAGGGGCTTCAAGTGCGATAAAGTTGAGGACCTCACATCCTATCCATCCATCCTCGGCGGCCGCGTGAAGACGCTCCATCCGAAAGTCTTCGGAGGCATCCTCGCCCGCCGGGACGATGAAGGGGACCGCGAAGAACAGAAGAGATACGACATTCCCGACATCGACCTGGTCATCGTCGACCTCTATCCTTTCGAAGCGACAGTCGCAAGCGGAGCTCAGGAAGCTGACATCATCGAAAAGATAGACATCGGAGGCATTTCCCTGATCCGCGCGGCAGCGAAGAATTATCAGGACGTCCTGATAGTGTCGAATCAGGGACAATACGGCAGGCTTCTCGATATCCTCAAGGCCAAAGGCGGCGAGACCGGCATAGAGGACCGCAAGCGATTCGCGGCTGAAGCATTCCTCACGAGCTCGCATTACGATACGGAAATCTTCAAGCATTTCAACGAAAGCTTTGGGATTCCCGCCTTCACAGAGAGCATCATCGAAAGCACTCCGCTCCGTTACGGAGAGAACCCACACCAGAAAGCCCTGTATTTCGGAGACCCTTCCAAGCTGCCTGGACAGCTTCACGGAAAGGAAATCTCATATAACAACATGGTCGACGTCGAAGCGGCCATAGAGCTTATCGACGACTTCCGCGACGACAGCGGAAAGACAGTGACCGTAGCAGTCATCAAGCATAACAACGCCTGTGGCTGCGCCACTCGAGGCACCTTGCTCGAAGCATGGAAAGACGCCCTTGCTGGCGACCCGGTTTCAGCCTTCGGCGGCATCGTGGTTTCCAATGCAAGGATATGCAAGAGCGCCGCGGAAGAGATCGGCAAGATCTTCTTCGAGGTGCTGATAGCTCCGGGCTACGACCAGGAAGCACTTGACATCCTTGAGGTGAAGAAAAACAGGATCCTTCTCGTGAACGACGGAACCAAGCCTTCATCAGTCAAGTTCCGCAGTTTGTTCGAGGGTGGAGCGCTGGTACAGGACCGCGACACTTACATCGAGACTCCCGAAGACCTCAAGCCTTGTACGGACACTCCGGCCACCGATTCGCAGATTCAAGACATGTTGTTTGCCAACAAGATAGTGAAGCATTCCAAGAGCAACGCCATTACTTTGGCAAAGAACGGAATGTTGCTGGCAAGCGGCATCGGACAGACTTCGCGCGTCGACGCGCTGAAGCAGGCCATCGAAAAGGCACGCAGCTTCGGTCAGGACCTGGACGGGGCGGTAATGGCTTCCGACGCTTACTTCCCCTTCGGTGACTGCGTCCAGATTGCAGCCGAAGCGGGCATCAAGGCCATCATACAGCCGGGCGGATCGATACGCGACAAGGAAAGCGTAGACTATTGCAACGAGCACGGGATTGCAATGGCAATGACCGGCAAGCGTCATTTCAAACACTAAAGACTAAAACCTATAACCAGATATGGCATTTTCATTTTTAACACAGGAATTGGCTATCGACCTCGGAACGGCAAACACCGTCATCTACATGAATGACAAGATCGCCCTCGACGAACCATCCATAGTAGCCATCGACAAGACCACCGGAAAGGCGATCGCTGTCGGGACAGTAGCAAAGAGGATGCACGAGAGAACGAATCCTAACATCCAAACCATCAGGCCGTTGAGAGATGGAGTGATTGCAGACTTCAACGCGGCCGAAATTATGATCCGCGAATTCGTCAAGATGATCAACAACAAGAAACGCCTCTTCAACCCGAACCTCAAGATGGTGGTGTCCATTCCGGTAGGGTCGACTGAAGTTGAGATTCGCGCGGTGCGCGATTCTTCGGAACACGCAGGCGGCCGCGACGTATATCTGATCTTCGAACCTATGGCGGCAGCCATGGGCATCGGCCTTGACGTAATAGCGCCGAGCGGAAACATGGTCGTCGACATCGGCGGCGGAACAACCGAGATTGCAGTCATTTCCCTCGGCGGCATTGTCGCCGACACCAGCATAAGGGTTGCAGGCGATGCATTCACTTCTGAAATCCAGGAATATCTGCGTCAGCAGTACAACATCAGGATTGGCGAACTGACAGCCGAGGACATCAAGATAAAGATCGGTGCAGCCATCCCTGACCTCGAGGAAACTCTTGAGCCTTACATCGTCAAGGGGCCAAACCTCATGACTGCTCACCCGACGGAAGCCACAGTCACAAGCCAGGAAATCGCACACTGCCTCGACAAGTCCTTGGTAAAGGTTGAAGCAGCCGTACTCCAGGTACTTGAAAAGACCCCGCCAGAGCTTTATGCAGACATAGTCGACAAAGGCATCTTCCTGACCGGCGGTGGAGCACTTCTGCACGGCCTCGACGAGCGCCTCACAAAGAAGATCAACATACCGTTCCACGTTGCAGAAGACCCGCTGAGGGCCGTTGCACGCGGAACTTGCATGGCACTTAAGAATTCCAGCAGTTTCAAATTCCTGATGAGATAAATGGACAAACGCTCGACGTCACTGAAAGTAATCATTGGCGTTGCCGTGTTCATTGCGCTCGAGGTCATATCGATAGTCCTGGTCGCCAAAAACAGCGTCATCCAGCACAACCGCATAATCGGCGGAATGAGGGGAATCCAGACTTGGTTCTGGAAGGGGGGCGAGCATTTGAAATATTACTTCTCGCTCCAAAAGACAAATGAGGACCTTGCTGAAGAAAATGCGCAGTTGAGACGCGAACTGGACGGTTACAAGCAATATCTCGAGTCAAAGGATTCGGTAATAGCCGTGGACTTTCCGGGGGATTCCCTCCGGGATGCGTCGTATTATGAGTACCTTCCGGCTACCGTCATCCTTAACACCGTGAACAAGCAGCACAACTATCTTGTACTGAACAAGGGCTCGAAAGATGGCGTGAAAGTGGACATGGGAGTAATTTGCGCAAATGGAATAGTTGGTGCTGTTAATTCATTATCAGAGCATTACTCTTACGTGACATCCTTCCTTAACACATCGGCAAGCGTCAGCGCCAAGATTAACAAGAACAACGCCTTCGGCCCTATGGTCTGGGAAGGAAGGAGCAAGACCAAGGCTGTAATCAAGGAAATCCCGCTGAATGCAAACCCTCAAAGGGGCGACACCGTTTCCACGAGCGGATATTCACTGATGTATCCTGCCAACATCCCTCTTGGTGTCGTCAGGGACCACAAGATCGTCAACGGCGAACAGCTATATGTCACCGTGGACCTGTTCCAGAACTACAACACCCTGCATCTGGTCAAGATTGTCATCAACCATCGCGGAGGCGAACTTAAAGACCTTGTAAAGAAATGACACTGAGAAGAATCCTTTACATAGCCCTTCTGTTCGTGCTTCAGGTCATCGCCAACGATTATCTGAATCTCGGGCCGTACATCTACGTATGCTTCCTGCCCGTCATGATAATGATCGCTCCGGTTGAAAGAAGCAGCATCCAGTCGATGCTCATAGCATTCGGACTCGGACTGCTGGTCGACCTGCTCTCCGACGGCGTTCTCGGACTTAACGCCGCTGCAGGAGTCTTCATGGCCGGAGCCATGCAATTCATATTCATCATAACCGTCAACGAGGAAAACTACGACCGTAAGGACTGCCCTACGCTTTACGACGTCGGAACCCGGAAGTTCCTGCGCTTCCTGATCTTCTCCATGCTGGTTTACTTCGCAGCTTACGTATTCCTCGACTGCATCGGAACAAGGACATTCATCTTCTTCCTTGAAAGGCTTGCAGCCACAGTGGCCGTCGACATTCTGTTTGCCATCATCGTCAACATCGCGTTCTTTAGGAGGATAGACTGATGGATACGAAATCTGTACGCAAGAATTATCTGGTAGCCGGTGTTTTGATAATCTTCACAATACTGGCAGCCAGACTTTTCTACATACAGATCATCGACGACGAGTATAAGATAAACGCAGGGAACAACGCCCTTAAATATGAAACCCGCTACCCTGCACGAGGCCAGATTCTCGACCGCAACGGCAATCCTCTGGTAGGCAACAAGATAATTTACGACATAATGGTCACGCCGCGTGAAGTCAAGACGTTCGACACAGCTGCACTGTGTGCGATGTTTGACTTGGATTCGAATTATGTCAAAGAGAAATTCAAGGAATTCAGACAGTTCCGCTCAAAGATAGGATACCAGACACTGCCTTTCATAAAGCAGGTCAACAGCGCCCAGTACAACGTCTTCGCCGAACAGGCAGCAAACTTCCCAGGCTTCGAGGGCATCGCCCGTTCAGCCAGATATTATCCTTACAATGCAGGCGCCAACCTTATCGGCTATGTATCGGAAGTCGACGACAAATTTCTGGAGAAGCATCCCGAGTATAAAGTCGGCGACTACACCGGACGGACAGGAATCGAGGAAACTCGTGAAAATGACCTGAAAGGACAGAAGGGATACACCATCTATCTCCGCGACTCGAAGAACAGGATACTGTCGCATTACAAGGATGGTGAATACGACATCGCGCCTGTCCCTGGGAAAGACATAATGTCGACCATCGACGCGCCTCTTCAGCAATTCGGAGAGAAGCTGATGAAGGACAAGGTCGGCTCGGTAGTCGCCATCGAGCCGTCCACTGGTGAAATCCTTGCCTTGGTCTCATCGCCATGCATCGACGTAAACGTCCTCTCGGAAATCAACAAGCATTACGGAGAACTCGTAATGAATCCGTACAAGCCGATGTACAACCGCGCAGTGATGTCCACCCAGCCGCCGGGATCGGTTTTCAAGATATGCAACGGCCTCATTGGCCTTCAGGAAGGAACCATAAGGACATCGTCAAGATTCCCTTGCAGCAGAGGCTACCACGCCGGAAACGTCACTGTGGGATGCCACAATCACCGCTCGCCGCTTGACTTCTATGAAGCCATAATGATGTCCTGCAACTCTTACTTCTGCTATGTTCTGCGCACCATCCTCGACAACAAGAAATACACGAATGTGGCAGCCGCACTCGACAAGTGGTGCATGTATGTCAAGAGCTTCGGATTCGGCACAAAGCTCGGCACCGACTTTCCTTCCGAACAGTCCGGCTATGTCCCCGACGCTGCCCATTACAACAAAGTCTATGGCAAAGGAGGATGGCATTCATTGACAGTCATCTCGCTATCCATCGGACAGGGAGAAATCGGCTGCACCCCTCTGCACCTTGCAAATTTCTGTGCCACCATAGCGAACAGGGGCTATTACTACATACCGCACATCGTAAAGGACAGTCCCGGCATCGACATCGACAAGCGCTTCTTCGAAAAGCATTATACGATGGTGGACACCACATATTTCGAAGAGGTTGTGAAAGGCATGTACAGAGTGGTCAATGAGGCGCCTGGCATGGGGGAGACGGGCCGCATCGCCTACGTCGAGGGACTTGACATCTGCGGCAAGACCGGAACGGCCCAGAATCCTCACGGAGACGACCACTCGGTGTTCATCTGCTTCGCTCCTATGGACCATCCGAAGATAGCCGTGGCGGCTTACGTAGAAAACGCCGGCTTCGGCGCGACATGGGCCGCGCCTATCGCCTCCCTCATGGTGGAAAAATACCTGAAGGGAGAGATTGCGCCCGGAGCAAGGGCCGACCTTGAGAACAGGATAGAAACCACGAGCCTCATGAACAAGGTCCGGGTCAAACAGCCAAAACCTACCACGAAATGAGCAGATTAGGGGCAAACGACAACATATATCAGCACATAGACTGGGTCATGATAGTCTGCTTCATCCTTCTGGCAGTATTCGGATGGATGAACGTCCTGGCATCGTGCAATCCAGAGGACGGCATCAATCTGGCGGACTTCTCGCAGAAATACACCAAGCAGCTGATTTGGGTATTGTCGTCATTCGTGATTGCAGTCCTTATACTGTTCGTCATAAGTCCGAAAATCTACAGTCCTTTGTCGTGGGCGTTCTACGCCGTAGTCCTCGGACTGCTGGCAGTGACGATTTTCATAGGAAACGAGATAAACGGATCCAAAAGCTGGCTGATGATTGGCCCATTTTCCTTCCAACCCGCAGAAATCTCGAAGATTGCGACATCCCTTGTATTGGCCACATTCATTAGTAGGCCCGAATTCGACCTGAAAAAATTCGGCAACGCAGTGATCGTCGCATTGCTCATTCTGGTCCCTATGGGACTGATCCTGCTTGAAAATGAGACAGGGTCGATGCTGGTCTACTGCGGATTCTTCCTGATGCTGTACCGCGAAGGAATGCCTGGATGGGTGCTGCTGATCGCTTTTGCGGCTGCGGCGCTCTTCGTGCTGACTCTCGTCACATCGACTAAGATAATGGCCATAGCCTTCTTTTCGATCATGGCCGTGGCGTTCATTGTCGACATCATAAGGCAGAAAAGGAACAGGAAGATGCCATCCCGCGGTAAGCTGATCCTGCTCTATCTGATTGGCTTTGCGGCAGGCATAGCATTGATTTTCGGAACGGAATTCTTCTTCAACGATGTCCTTCAGGAACACCAGAAGGCAAGGATAGAGCAGCTTCTTGGAATGCGCAACGACATCATGGGAGTCGGATACAACGTGCATCAGTCGGAGATTGCGATCGGCTCCGGCGGGCTGTTCGGTAAAGGATTCCTGCAAGGCACGCAGACCAAGTACGACTTCGTGCCGGAACAGAGCACCGACTTCATATTCTGCACGGTTGGCGAAGAATGGGGATTCGCCGGAACGCTTTTCGTACTGTTTCTCTACGCGATTCTGATAATCAGGATCTACAATAAGGCGGAAGGAAGCGGAGACGCATTCACGAGGGTTTACGGCTATTGCGCGGCGTCGCTGATTCTGATGCACGTGGTGATAAACATCGGCATGACGATAGGGCTGATACCTGTGATAGGAATACCTTTGCCGTTCATAAGCTACGGAGGATCATCGCTTTGGTCGTTTACGATACTGCTGTTCATATTCATCAGGCTTGACTTGGACCAGTGGAGGTCATTCTCGGGCATGAGTTATGTGACTACAGGCGGCAGGTAAAACAAGAAAGAGCTATTTGAACGAAATATTTGAAAATGGATTATCTTTACAAAATCAAAGATTTTCGTTTCAATTTGAAATTAAAAATAACGTTAATAATATAATTCAACAATAATATGGCATTGACATTTGCAGACAGACAGAACGGACCGAGAGAGAAGGATGTGGAAGAGATGCTCCGTACTATAGGCGTTTCATCACTTGACGAGCTCACGGCTCAGACTGTACCTAAAAACATATTGCTGGACAAGCCTTTGGACTTGCCGGAAGGCATGACCGAGCACGAGTATCTATCGGGACTGAAGAAGCTTGCGGCCAAGAACAAGCCGTTCAGGTCACTCATTGGAATGGGATTCTACGGTACCCAGCAGCCGGCGGTAATAACACGGAACATATTCGAAAATCCTTCCTGGTACACCTCATACACTCCTTACCAAGCTGAAATCTCGCAAGGCAGGCTCGAGGCATTGATGGTGTTCCAGACAATGATATCATCCCTGACGGGATTCGATCTGGCAAACTGCTCGATGCTTGACGACGCCACCGCAGCAGGAGAGGCAATGAGAATGATGTACAACCTCCGTTCCCGTGACGCGGTGAAGGAAGGCAGGAATGTCGTTTTTGTCGATGAGAATGTCTTCCCCCAAGTGCTGTCGGTCATCAGGACTCGCGCACGCGGACTGGGGCTCAAGGTCGAAACGGGACGCTGGGACGGCTATGAATTCGGAAACACGGTCTTCGGTGCCATCCTGCAGTACCCTGCAGCAAATGGGGAAGTGCGTGATTATAAAGGTTTCTGCGACAAGGTTCATTCACACGGAATCATGGTGACGGCGGTCTGCGACCTGCTGGCCCTTGCATTGTATAAGGAACCTGCCGCTTGGGGAGCGGACATAGCAGTCGGTTCGGCTCAGAGGTTCGGACTCCCGATGGGCTTTGGCGGCCCTTGCGCAGGCTTCATGGCCTGCTCATCGGAACACAAGAGATTCATTCCGGGCCGGATAATAGGCATTTCCGAAGACAGGCTCGGACATACAGCTTACAGGCTGGCTCTTCAGACTCGCGAACAGCACATCAAGCGTGAAAACGCAACTTCAAACATCTGCACAGCCACGGCCTTGATGGCCATAATGACCGGAATGTATGCGGTTTACCAGGGGCCAAAAGGAGTCCGCAACTCAGCCTCAACGGCTTATATCATCGCACACGCCGTCGGCTTCTCGCTGACTGAAGAGGGCTTCAAGCTCGCCAGCGAAAACTACTTCGACACGATCGAGGTCGTAAGTCTCGACCACGTTGACGCTGACACAGAAAGATCTCTAAGACAGGGCTACAACGCCATCAAGAAACGCGCACTGGCAGCCGGCTATAACTTCTACTATACACCGGAAGGAAACATAAGACTCTCATTCGACGAACTTTCCAACATTGCCGAAGCTGAAACCGTATGTTCGATCTTCGGCATCAGGCTGCATTGTCCGGCAAAGTGCGCTGCATGCCCTGAAGACTGCGACACCGGAAAGCCTCAGGCAAGCTGTTCCGACAGCGGCCACGCCTCGGCCGACTGCTGCTCCGACAACGGTTACAGCGGCAAGCCACAGTGCCCGCCAGAAGCCTTCAAGAGGCAAATCCCTGACTTCATGGCCCGCGAAACCGCAATCCTCACCCAAAAAGTCTTCAACTCGTATTTCTCTGAAACTGAGATGATGCGCTACCTTGACAGGCTGGCAAGACGCGACCTTTCCCTTACCCAGGGCATGATTCCGCTAGGAAGCTGCACGATGAAGCTGAATGCGGCCGTCGGAATGATTCCACTGACTTGGAGCGAATTCGGCGACGTCCACCCTTACGCGCCGGCAGACCAATGCGAAGGCTCGCTTGAAATGATTCGTGAAATAGAACACGACTTGTGTGTAATCACCGGATTTTCAGCGTGCTCGCTGCAGCCTAACTCAGGAGCAGCTGGGGAGTACGCAGGTCTGATGACCATCAAGAACTACCTGCACGCCACAGACCAGGACAACCGCGACGTGATGCTTATTCCGGCATCCGCTCACGGAACGAACCCCGCCTCAGCCGCAATGGCAGGATTCAAAGTAGTAGTTACGCCATGCGATGCGACGGGAGACATTGATGTAGAAGCACTTATTGCGCTTGCTTCCACGAATTCCACAAATCTTGCCGGACTCATGGTTACATATCCTTCCACGCACGGCATCTTCGAATCACGCATACGAGATATAGCTGATGCAATCCATTCGAATGGAGGCATTGTATATATGGACGGAGCCAACATGAACGCACAGGTCGGAATCACGAATCCGGCTACCATCGGCGCAGACCTCTGCCATCTCAATCTCCACAAGACCTTCGCAATGCCTCACGGCGGCGGCGGTCCTGGAGTAGGCCCTATCTGCACATCTGCCAAGCTTGCTCCATTCATTCCGGGACATCCTATCGTTCCTGAATGTGGCGGCGAAGGCATGACGGCCGTCAGCGCAGCTCCTTACGGCAGCCCGGCATTGCTTCCAGTCACTTATGCATATATAAAGATGTTAGGTGCATCGGGACTTCGCAGTGTTTCACAAATAGCAATACTTAACGCCAATTACGTAGCTGCCCGCCTTGAGCCGGACTTCAGGATCTTCTACAAGGGAGCGAACGGCCGCGTCGGCCACGAATGTATAATAGACGTACAGAACTTCAAGGCAGACTACGGCGTAGACGCAGGCGACCTTTCCAAACGTCTGATGGACTACGGATTCCACGCACCTACCCTCTCATTCCCGGTTCACGAGACTCTGATGTTCGAACCCACCGAAAGCGAATCCAAGGAAGCCCTCGACAGATTCGTCGAGACAATGAAGAGCATCCTAGGTGAATGTCGCTCCATCGCTGCAGGCACATTCGACACTGTCGACAACCCTGTCAAGATGGCTCCGCACACAGCCGAAGAATGCACTTCCGATTCCTGGTCGCACCCATACGGCCGCGAACTCGCCGCTTACCCGCTTCCATGCCTCCGCATAGACAAGTTCTGGCCTTTCAGCGCCCGCATAGACAACGCCTCCGGCGACCGCAACCTCCGCCCTGTCCTCCCGGAATAAGCCCACACTCAGCCCTTCCGGAACAGCTTGCCTGTCCATCCTTTCGGATAGCCGCCCCGGTCCTCACTGCACGAACCCGCCACAGCGATTGTTCCCCAAAAGCTGCCATGGCATACTCGGCGGAATAGTATCGTTTGCGACACCTTTTTATGGAAGAAGATAATCGTCATCGCAAATCACTGCCTGGCTACCATTCTTGCAAACCATTGCTGTAACAAGCTTTTTGGCAATTATTTGTCGCGCATTTCTTATCCGGTGGCAGTCAATGTCGATGAATCTTTTTTGGATACTTCCTTTTTACCAAAATCTTCGTTGAAGGTTCCTGAAGCGTAGCCTCGATTGCCAATATCTTAAACGAAGACATAACTCTTCCTTGAAGATATTGGTACACACATTGTGAATCAACACATTACTCTTTCAAGCTAATTCAATCTATCAGTATCCATTAATAACTCTAACACAAAAACGGCCCCACAGATTGTTTATGGCCGTTTTACCATTTTCTTCAAGGAAGATTTCTGCTCCACCCTTCTTTTGATAACTCTCTAAACAAATAGCGGGCATGGTCTTGAGGCATTGCAAGAGCCGTAGCCACCTGACGGCAAGATGCATATGTCTCTTTATAAAGTCTTTTTGCGAAAGCATCTGCCTCCTTCGAGCTTAGACTATAGACATCTCTACCTTCCAATATCTCATTTAGATAATACAAGACCTGAGAATCAGTATTTCTAATCAATCGGCTTCTATGATAGCCATTCCCCAATCCGACAGGTGGATCGCCAGCCGGGTTATTTGAAAATGCATCCTTCCATCGGCCATTTTCACATCTTTTTTTCGCACAGTGGTCTCTTATAAAACAATATTGATCAAAGCCTCTTTCATATTCTTCATGATTCTTAAATAAAGAATCAACTGGAGACGTGTTGATTTCTTTGTTCCCATTTCTAAAATGGTAATGCCAAGAGCAATCCTTGTAATCTTTTGGATTGGCACATTGTCCAGCTGCAATCGTGTTATACATTATATAATAAGAGTATTCTATCAACTGCTTGTCATTATGTATTTCAAAACTCTCAAAGGGCGAAACAAAAATTTTTCCACCCTTTTGATGTCTTTTATTATACCATTGTGAAAACACTTTAAGAGCATAGCCTATCATCTTCGATAATTGATGCGTGTAGACAAGAAGATGGATATGAGTGTCTTCAAGCACATAATCGACGATAAAACCTCCATATTTCTTTGCTGAAGCGAAAAGGCATTCCATAAGCTTTACCTTCTCAGATTCATCTCTGAAGATAGCAGTCTGATAATTGGACTCAATAGTAACTCCAAAAAAACCAGATTGAGCTCTCCGTACGATTATTACTTTCTTCCTCATATAGCCGTAATACTTTACATCACCGGAAAAGGCCAGGATATGCGAACGTCCCTTCTGAGGCGAGGAAAGAATCCGTACATCCCTATGATCGAAGAGAGCAACTTGCTACTTTTAGGCAAGTTGAAGATTTGAGAGAACTTGATGCGAGAGAGTGCATAGAAAGAAGAATGTCCTATGCCTGTCGGCATCGGACAGACAGAGTTCTTGAGATCTCTGTCAAAACTCAATGTCTTAACAATTCTTTTCATAGTGTTTAAAAGTTAGCTTAATATCAAGAGCGTCTTCCAAGCAAAGTAAAGACATCATAAGAATTTATGCAACAGCCATTTGTATTAATATCTTTTTTGACATTAAAAATATCTTTTTTAATTGTGGCTGGCTTTTCCCGAAATTGGATTTCGGAATCATTTATACTGAAATCGCTTTCGTGTACAATAGCCCATGTAAATTTCTAATTTTGCAAAAGAGCGCGAACGCCCGTGACAGCGCGAGACAACGACATATATAATATTAATTAATAGCTGTTTACGCTTATATAACATCAAACATTATGGTTGGAAAATACAAGGTAATTACACTTTGCGGAAGCACGCGATTCAAGGACGAATTCATTGAGCAGCAGAAAAGACTGACTCTCGAAGGGAACATAGTGATTTCCGTCGGCCTGTTCGGCCACTGCGGCGATGAAGAGGTCTGGACAGAAGACACGAAAGCCATGCTCGACGATATGCACAAGCGCAAGATCGACATGGCTGACGAAATCTTCGTCATCAACGTCGGCGGCTACATCGGCTCCAGCACGCGCTCCGAAATCGAATACGCAAAAGCCCACGGAAAAGAAGTCCGCTACCTCGAGCCTACCTCCCCTACCGGCTCCAAAAGTAAATGCTAAGCACCTCATATATAAATAGATGCATAGTCAATGCACAGTGTCTCGGATAAAAGCAGCCTCAAAGCCGATGCAAAGTGCCCCGGATAAAAGCAGACTCAGAGTCAATGCAAAGTGTCTCAGATAAAAGCAGACTCAGAGTCAATGCAAAGTGTCTCAGATAAAAGCAGACTCAGAGCCAATGCAAAGTGCCCAAGATAAAAGCAAACTCAGAGCCAATGCAAAGCGCTGACGAAACCGTGGAAAGCAGAAGAAATGCCGAGCTTCGGAATGCCTGAGGCAAATCCGGACTGGAAGCTAAGCGCATTCGGATAACTATTCCTGATCGATGTACTGATCCTGACGACGCTGGTCCTTTTCCTTGATGGATTCGCGCTTGTCGTATTCTTTCTTGCCCTTCGCGAGAGCAATCTCCAACTTTGCGAAGCCACGGTCATTGATGAAAAGCCGTACAGGAATGATAGTTAGACCCTTCTCTTTAGAAGAGCGCTGGAGCTTGCGAAGTTCGCGTTTGGTCAGAAGCAGCTTGCGGTCGCGTTTCGGGTCGTGCTTGTTGAAGCTTGCCCAGAAGTATTCCGCAATATGCATATTCTTGACATAAAGGTCCTTACCAATGAAATAGCAATATGTATCGGCAAGAGAGGCTTTCCCGGCGCGGATTGACTTGATTTCCGTTCCGGTAAGGACAATGCCGGCGGTGTAAGTTTCGAGGAAAAAATATTCGAAAGTGCCGCGCTTGTTCTTAATGTCGACTTTTGACTGCTTCTCTTTTGCCATAGCGTGCAAAAATAGTGTAAATTTGTGACTATGGACAACAATTGCGACCTCATCTGCGTTCTCGGTCCTACCGCGTCTGGTAAAACAGCCTACGCGGTAAGGCTCGCAGCATCTTTCGGCTTTCAGGAAAAAGAAGCTAAAGAGAAAGGAGCAAAAGAGAGAGACGCACTGGATAGAGAAGCACAGGAGAAAGAAGCGAAAAGTGAGGGAAAAGCGCAGGAAAAGGGCGTCAAGTGTGGGAGGACGCTGATTCCAAATGCTGAGATACTGTCCGCAGATTCACGACAAGTATATCGCGGAATGGATATCGGTACAGGCAAGGACATTGATGAATACTACTTTACGCCAGAAGGCAAAACTGATTCAGTCCATATTCCTTATCATCTGATAGATATCGTCGATGCGGGAAAGAAATACAACATCTTCGAATACCAACGAGATTTCGAAGCAGCTTACAAGGATGTAGTAGAACGCCATAAGGTCCCAATACTTTGCGGAGGCTCAGGACTTTACATAGAGGCAGCCACTCGAGGCTACTCTCTTCAGGAAGTTTCTCCGAATCCAAATCTCAGATCTGACTTGGAAAAGCAGGACACCGATACGCTCGTCGCCAGGCTCGCATCATTGAAGCCACTTCACAACAAAACAGACTACGACACACGCAAGCGTCTCATCCGCGCCCTGGAAATAGCTATCTATCAGCAGGATCATCCTGCAAACGAATCGCATTTCCTTCCTAAGTCGACGCATTACATCGGTCTTGACATCTCAAGGGAAACGAGGAATGAACGAATCGACAAGCGACTGAAATACAGGCTTGAACATGGCATGGTTGAAGAAGTGAAGCGGCTGCTGGACAATGGCGTCAAACCTGAAGACCTTGTCTATTATGGACTTGAATATAAATTCGTTACGATGTATCTGACCGGCGAACTCACTTACAACGAAATGTATGAACACCTCGCCATAGCAATCCACCAGTTCGCCAAACGCCAGATGACCTGGTTCCGCGGAATGGAGCGTCGCGGCATACATATCGACTGGGTCAATCCATCCGCGCCAATCACAAGCGATTGCAAAAACATAATCAATCGTACCAAAAACACATAAACGATTACAAACGCTTGTAAACGCCTATAGAAATAGAACAAAACTACTTTGATGCAATATGAAAAAAACTAATAGTCAATCATTTAAACTTGCAAGCTGCCTACTCATAGCGGCCGTCATGATGACTTCGGCAATGCCTGCCAAAGCTCAATCCGCATCCGAATTGAAATACTTCGGATCTGCCTACTTTACAATAATAAACCGAGCTTTCGACGATACGCCGGATCCATATTGCAGGCTTCCAAAGTCACTGCAACCTACTGAGTCCAAAGTCACTGCAGAGAACGGAATACAGCCAGGAGCAGCATTGAAAGACAGTACGTTGCAAAAAGCGATTCCAGACAGTGCAGCAATCAAGAAAGCAGCCGGTGAAGAACTTATGACAAATGTCTGGCAGCTCGGACTGAATTCAGCAGGGATAGCAGTCAGATTCTCGTCAAACGCACATGCCATCGGATTCAAGTGGCTATTAAAGAACAACTTCAACATGGTACACATGGCAGGCACCGGAATAAGGGGCATTGACCTGTACACTTATGATGCCACCAGCAAGACTTGGAGGTTCATTGGCACTTCGCAGCCTTTCAAGGCGAAAGGAGCAACAGACTCCGTCACAGGAGAGGCCTGTGACAATTTCATGTCGTCGGTCGCAGTTCGCAACATGCGCGGAGATGTCCGCGAATATGTTGCATATCTTCCTCTGTATGATGGCGTGGACAGTCTTGAAATAGGCGTTGACAGCGCAGCTGTTGTCACTACTCCGGTCAACAAGCTGATGACCAAGGAAGACCAGAGCAATCTCAAGCATCACAAGCCGTTCGTCTTTTATGGGACAAGCATCACCCAGGGCGGCTGCGTTTCCAGACCGGGGATGGCATATCCTGCAATCATCGGCAGACGAGTCGGATGCGAGAGCTATAACTTCGGCTTCAGCGGAAACGGCAAGATGAATCTTGAACTGCTCCCAGAGCTGACAAAAATAGATGCACAAGCGTTTGTAATCGATTGCTTGCCCAACTGCGACCCAAAGATCATCAACGAGCACGGCTACAAGTTCATCAGCACGATTGCAAAAGCCCATCCTAACATGCCTGTCTATATGGTGGAACACGTACAGTTCCCAACGGCTTTGGTAGACATCAAGACAGACAGCCTCATAGTCGCCGACAACAAACTTTGGAACGCCCTTTACAAGCAGTTCCGGAAAGAAGGGCTCAAGAACATACGATATGTTTCCAACAGACAGCTCATCGGCTCCGACGGGGAGGCCACCGTCGACGGCGTCCATCTTACAGACCTTGGCGCCACAAGAATCTCCGATGCGATGATGCACAGTATGGGTCTTGGCTATTTCGTTCCTGGCCACAAGCGCTCAGACAGTCCTTGGACGGACATAATCATCTGCTTCGCCATCATTGCCATTACATATCTAGCCTCCAAGATCCAGTGGAAGGGAGACAAAAAGGAAAGCAAATAAAAAAAGCCCTTGAGATAGCTCAAGGGCTTTTATATATCAATCATTTTTAGCTAATTCTTTTCTACCGGATGCGCATAATGCGTTTCGGCCTTTTTCTTAGGGGTCTGCTTAACGTTGGCCGCAACACCCTTCTTGGCATCGGACGCAGCAATGTCGGCAGCGATTGAAGCATCGTCCTTGAGCGTCGCCGGTCGTTTGTAAACGCAAGCGAGCACAATGCAGACAATTCCCGCTGCGATGAAAGGTATCGAAAGTATCTGCCCCATATTCAGATGCATAGTGGCTTCAAACGCTTCCTGAGGTTCCTTGATGTATTCGATGAGGAATCTCATTCCGAAGCAACCTATCAGGAACAATCCGAATATCAATCCCTTGTAAATCTTCTGCAGCTTATAGCGATACATCCAGAGCAGTATGAATCCCAGAATAGCGTAAGACAATGCCTCGTATATCTGAGTAGGATGCTTTGGAACGGTCTCTCCGCGAAGAGCAAAGATGAAACCCCATGGAAGATTTGTAGGATTACCGTAAATCTCTGAGTTCATGAGATTTCCGAGTCTAATAAAAGCACCTGCAAAACAGATGGTTATGACCAGCCTGTCGAGCACCCACACCATGTCGAACCCATTTTTCTTGCCATATTTGGCTACATACCACCAGATTGCCAGCAGCACTCCTATTGCACCGCCATGCGAAGCCAGTCCGCCTTTCCATACAGCAAAGATTTCCCACGGATGCGCGAGAAAGTATTGCGGCTCGTAAAAGAAACAGTGCCCGAGGCGGGCGCCGACTATGGTTCCTATGAGAAGAGCGTAAAGCAATGGATCCAAAATATTGGGATTCAACCCTTCACGTTTATAATACCATTTGAAGATGAAGTATCCGAGGATAAATCCGGAAATGAAAAGAAGGCTGTACCAGCGCAGTGGGAACTTGCCGATGTAGAAAATCACCGGATTCACTTTCCATACTACTGCGAGCAAACTAGTTAAAACCATATTATTGATAATCTATTTCTTTTTCAATGTAAAGCGTCCCTCGATGCAGAGCGTAGCAAAAGTAGTCATATTTTGCCAAGTTTCGACCATTCCATTTTTATCCAATATCGTGCCGACTTGAAAATAAGGTCCAAGCCGAAGCTAAGGTCTTATTATTCTTGAGAAAACGCTTAGCGGCAGCAACTTTCCAAAACCGTCGCGCAGGATCAGTTCCCCGAAATCTCCAGATCCGCCGAAAGCGCATCGCGCAAGCGAGTCGGCAAGCACTGCGGAATAGCCGTTCGAATAGAGATTGAGCAGCAGAAACGAATGTGACGGCGCCAGAATGGCAGCGCATCCTTTCAACAAATCGAACAGACATTCGTCCAATTTCCATCTTTCGCCGTCCGGGCCGTGGCCGTAAGCTGGAGGGTCAAGAATGATTCCGTCATACAGATTGCCGCGGCGAACCTCGCGAAGCACAAACTTCAGTGCATCCTCCACTATCCACCTGATTCCGTCAAGCGAAGAAAGCTGCTCATTCTCATTCGCCCACGTAACTACCTGCCTCACAGCATCCAAGTGCGTAACAGAAGCTCCTGCCTGCCTTGCCGCAAGCGAAGCCGCGCCCGTATATGCAAAGAGATTCAAAACCCTAGGGCTCCTGTAACCTGCATCAGGCTCAATGCCTCGCACTGCAGTATGCTTTGATTCAGTGCTTTGCATTGACTTAACAGTCCTATAGATAAAATCCCAATTCGGAGCTTGCTCCGGGAACACGCCGACGTGCTTGAAGGCAGTCAGGCCTAGGCGGAGACGCAATGCCAACCCATCGGAATTCGCGTAAGCTATCTGCCACTGTTCAGGCATCTTGCGAAGCATTTTCCACTGCCCGCTATCCTCTTTTCCGGCCTTGCCGAAACCTGCACCCGGAACGAACCGGACGTGAGCGCGGCGAGCCCATTCGTCCTCCGTCAGCGATTTGTCCCAAAGAGCTTTAGGCTCAGGACGTATCAAGACGTAATTGCCGAACCTTTCGAGTTTCTCGAAATTGCCCGAATCAATAAGTTCATAATCTCGCCAGGAGGCGGATGGATATTCCAGATTCATCGTCGTTTTTCAAATAATGTTTCAAATATAAGCCTTAAATTGTTTTTTTAGCTAATTTTACGCCCGAAAACACGTACCAAATACCACATTCAAATATGCAAAACATTGACACTTACGATTTTACTGGTAAAAGAGCCATTGTCAGAGTAGACTTCAACGTCCCTCAAAACGATCAGCTCGAAATCACTGACGACACCCGTATCCGCGCTGCCATCCCTACCTTGAAGAAGGTGCTTGAAAAAGGCGGTTCGGTAATCATCATGTCTCATCTGGGACGCCCGAAAGGACCTACCGACAAGTACTCCCTGAAGCATATAATCTCAAGAGTCGAAAAATACCTCGGAACCAGAATCCAGTTTGCAGATGATTGCCAGAAAGCTGATGCTCAGGCTTCTACATTGAAACCTGGCGAAGTCCTGATGCTCGAGAACCTCCGCTTCTACGCTGAAGAGGAAGGCAAGCCAAGATTGGCTGACGACGCTACCGAAGAGCAGACCAAAGCTGCAAAGGCGGTCGTAAAGGAAAGCCAGAAACTGTTTGTGAAGAAGCTCGCTTCTTATGCAGACTGCTACATCAACGACGCATTCGGAACAGCTCACCGCGCTCACGCTTCCACAGCCCTGATTGCAGCTTACTTCCCTAACGACAAGATGTTCGGCTACCTGATGCGCAACGAAATCGAAGCTCTCGACAAGGCCATCCACAATCCTGCACGTCCTCTGACTGCAGTTCTCGGCGGCGCCAAGGTCTCATCGAAGATCGGCATCATCGAGAACCTTCTCGACAAGGTCGACAATCTGATCATCGGTGGCGGGATGCTCTACACTCTCGTAAAGGCTGAAGGCGGAAAGATCGGCGATTCCATCTGCGAAGACGACCAGCTCGAAGAGGCAAGGAAGATCATCGCAAAGGCAAAGGAAAAGAACATCGACCTCCAGCTGCATCGTCAGGTCACCATCGCTGACGCCTTCAGCGAAGAGGCCAACGTAAAGGTCTGCGACGCTTACGAAATCCCTGACGGATGGCGCGGCATGGACGCAGCTCCTTCATCCTACGATACTTGGAAGAAGATCGTCGGAGAATCCAAGACAGTCATCTGGAACGGCCCTATGGGAGTCTTCGAAATGGAGAAGTTTGCAAAGGGAACCAATGAAATGGCTACCATTCTCGCAAACGCCACAGCCAACGGCACTTACACTCTCATTGGCGGCGGCGACTCAGTTGCAGCCATTAACCAGATGGGCTTCGCCGACAAGGTCAGCTACGTTTCCACCGGCGGCGGCGCAATGCTCGAAGCCCTCGAAGGCAAAGACCTCCCAGGCATCGCAGCAATACGCGACTAACTGCATAGAATCAGCGCCGTATCGACTCCTAAAGTCGAAGTATCACTGACAAGCCAAGACGCGACACGTTTGCAATGCCGTCGAAATAACATCGCTGCAAGCTGGCAGCACGATTGCAGCACCGTCGCAGAATTATCGCAAGAAGGATGCAAGGCGATTACAACATCGTCATAACAATTATCAATTAAGAGGGTGACAATATTTAGCCACCCTCTTATTTTTTATCAAATTCATATAGTCGACCGGATACACTTACGAAGCGCGAGAACAAAATCTTGGAGACGATATCTAATCGTGCCTCTTCGCAAGATCGAATGTCGCTTCCAACTATTGTACACAGAGCACATAACCAACATCCAGTAGACGACATCGACTCTCGCCAACGTGCTGTGCGGAACTAACCTCAGCTTCGAATGCAAATCCATAATTCATTCTCCAACCCTCACTTTGCGAACGGCCGAGGATGACTTCTCCCTCATGAGACCGAGGATAACTTCTCCCGCCTGTTTGGGCAGCTGGCGTCCGGGCATTATCCAGTCCGAAAAGACAGAAGTTTTCACCCGTCCAAAGAGAAGAGCTGAAATCTAAAAGTCAGTCCATAAACTGATCTAAACATTGAAACATATGTAGATAAAGCAAACTGGCGAATACAGATGCATGAATCTGACGAGGCCGAAACCGGGCTCGCTTCAAAAACACAGAGATGGTAGTCTAAGTGATACTGGTAATCAAATACATACAGAACGAATGGCCACCACACCACAGAAAGAGTCGTTCTGCAACCATCTCTTATACATCGTCGCCCAGACATCCTGAGAAAATCAGCAAGTTACAAAAGAGGCCCTACAGCCCACTACAATGGGTATTCACGTACAATCCAGCCATTCGACAGCGAGAAGGGCGAGTTTGAAGGGACCATCCCGAGATATGACAGACGAGAGGGGGAAAGTCATGAAAGCTAGACGGAAAAACTGCCCCACAGAGAGGTATGGAAAGGTTTTCTGCAAGTTGCTGATTCTGATAGTATGAAGGCTAATATGTTACTGGTCAAAGATATAGTAACCTGATTGGGAACGCACCTGAATTCATTCTTAACGCAATATCTTGACAATATGATATATGTGAACAACCTACCCCATAAGTGCGAAGGAAGATATATATCCGCGATACTACAGAACACAAAAGAGGTCCCACAGAGTGTATGGAGTCGATTAAAAAGAGCGGAGGCGCCGCGAATATGGCAGCAAAGGCGCCGTCGAAGACGCCGGAGCGGGCGGGCTAGCGCTGCTTATCAATTGACATCTGGTGGATTATCTTGAAGATTTCCCTGACGCCGGAAGGGTCAAGGCCAAGCTCTGAAGCCTGCTTCGAGACGCCTTCGAGGACTTTCTGCCATCGTTCCGGCTGGAAGATTGGAATATCGTTTTCAGCCTTATACCGGCCGAGTTCCGCGGAAATCTCCATGCGTTTAGCAAGAAGCTCGATAATGTTGTCGTCAAGCATATCTATCTGGGAACGAAGCATTCCAATATGTTCAGGAGCTTGCATCCCTTCGTTGGCACCGGACTTTCCGCAGATTCCGGCTGCTTTTGCGAAGGATCCACGACGTATTACCAGCGAGGAAAGCAGAGAGGAAAGCGCCGATGGAGTAATCTGCTGCTGAGAATCGCTCAATGCATCGTCCGGGGAGATGTGAGATTCTATGAAAAGACCGTCAAGACCGAGGTCCATGGCAGTCTGGGCTACTTCGTCAACCAATTCGCGCGTGCCTGAAATGTGGCTTGGATCGCAAATGACAGGCAATTCCGGAAAGCGCGACATCAAGTCCAGCGGTACCTGCCACTGCGGTATGTTACGATACTTCGTCTTTCCAAAGAAAGAGAAGCCGCGATGGATGGCATAAATCTGCGAGAGGCCAGCCGCACGGAAGCGTTCGACCGCCCCTGCCCAGAGTTCAACGTCGGGATTAACCGGATTCTTCACAAAAACAGGCATGTCCGAGCCCTCAAGCTCCGAGGCTATTTCCTGAACAAGGAACGGGTTAGTGGTAGTGCGGGCGCCAATCCAGACGGCGTCAATGCCATGCTTCAATGCCGCACGTGCGTGAGCAGCCGAGGCCACCTCTATCATCACTTTCATTCCCAGTTCTTTATGGATACGCGTGAGCCATTTGAATCCTCCCACGCCTACTCCCTGGAACGAGTCAGGGTGTGTACGAGGCTTCCAGAGACCGGCACGAAGCATTGAAACCCGGAGGCACCCTGCTTCTCCACAACAAGCTGAATCAGAAACTTTACTGTCAAGGGTTGCATTGACAGCACAGATTTCCTTAAGGGCTTTCGCTGTCTCGAAGAGCTGATCTTCGCTCTCGGCACTGCATGGGCCGGCGATGATTATCGGATTCCCTGTCATTGACATTACTAAAGCGTAGTTTCAAAAAAAAGCGCGTCACGCAACGCATGAAGCGTCACGCAAACGCACCGTAAAATAAACGCGGTCGCGCTAGACGGTCATGATTTCCTTTTCCTTTGCATTGAGCAGGTCGTCTACCTTCTTGATGGCGGCATCGGTAGCCTTCTGGACATCGTCTTCAGCGTCAGCCTCAATGTCTTCCGGCAGTCCGTTCTTCTTCATTGCCTTCAGTTTGTCGACGGCATCGCGACGTTCGTTGCGAATGTTCACTTTCGCCTGTTCGCCGCTTGCACGTGCAGTCTTGACGAGTTCCTTGCGACGTTCCTCGGTGAGGGCTGGAATCGGAATGCGGATCACTTCACCGTTGTTCTGAGGGTTATATCCCAGATTTGCGGCAAGAACGGCCTTCTCGATGGCCTGAATCTGATTCTTGTCCCAAGGCTGGATCAAAATTGTCTTGGCGTCAGGAGAGCTGATGCTGCACATCTGCGGCAGAGGAGTCATCGTGCCATAGTAGCTGGCTTTTACATCGTTGAATACCTGCAGGTTGGCTTTACCAGCCCTGTAAGTCTTGAGATCGTCATCGAAGAACTGGAAGAACATGTCCATCTGTTCCTTGGTGTCGGCTACAATCTGTTTGGAGTGGTCTATAGAATTCTGTTCAGCCATAATGATATAATGCTATTTGTTATTTACTATCGTTCCGTTAGTCAACTTCTTGCCGGCCTTGAGAGCCTTTACGACCTTGACTGTGTTGCCATTGTCAGTCGACTTGTAAACCACCAGCGGCATGTCGTTTTCCTTACATAGGGTGAAAGCGGTCTGATCCATCACGCGAAGGTTCTGATCCAAGCATTGTTCAAAAGTCAATGCCTTGTATTTCACTGCATCTTTGAACTTTACAGGGTCCTTGTCATAAACTCCGTCTACCTTGGTTCCTTTAAGCAATGCATCGCACCGCAGTTCGATGGCTCTCAGAGCCGCAGCGGAATCTGTTGTGAAATAAGGATTTCCGGTGCCTCCTGCAACCAATGCAACACCCCCCTTCTCCATGAACTCAAGCACCTCGTCGCGCATGTAGTACTTCGCCATCGGCCTCATCGGCGTGGCAGTGAAGACTTCAGCAGGAACCCCGGCATCTTTCAATGCCAAGCTCAGTCCGATGCTGTTGATTACAGTGGCCAACATGCCCATTTGGTCCCCATGGTAGCGCTCAAAACCAAGCTTTTCGCCTGCGGCTCCACGGAAGATGTTCCCACCTCCCACCACGATGGCTACTTGAACGCCGCTCTTGACGACTTCGGCGATCTCCACCGCGTAATCATCCATCACCTTCGGGACCAGTCCGGCTCCGTCGGATCCGCCCAAGGCTTCACCGCTGAATTTGATGAGCAATCTATTAATCTCCATATCGGCTTTTAGCGTTTACGTTTTACAAATGTAGCAGAATATTATGATTTTTACAACTTAGGATTTATCTTTGCCGAACTAATACAGATCATATTTTATGGCAAATATCTTTGAAGGATCAGTCGGTAAAAAGTTCGTCATGAGCTTGTCCGGACTGTTTATGATTCTCTTCCTGACGCTTCACACCGTCATCAATTCCATTTCCATATTCAGCAAGGACGGTTTCAATGCCGCCTGCGAATTCATGGGGACTCCGATCGTAAGCTTCATGGTTCCCATCCTTGCATTCGGGTTCATAGTCCACATCATCTACGCCATTATCATCAACATCCAGGACCTCAAGTCACGCGGCGGCCTTAGCTTCAAACGATATGCCGGCGGAAGCAAGGCCAAAGCCGATTCCTGGTCAGCCCAGAACATGATCGTTCTCGGCCTTCTGATCATCATAGGCCTCGGACTCCACTTCTACGATTTCTGGCTTCACATGCAATACCAGCTCTTCACCGGCGGCACCGTTGAACCTAATCCTTACGGCCTGCTTTTGAAAACTTTCGGCAATATCTGGATCTGCGCTCTTTACATTGTCTGGTTTGTGGTTCTCTGGCTCCATCTGACTCATGGTTTCTGGAGTGCCTTCAGCCACCTCGGCTGGAACAATGACAAGTGGTTCAAGCGCTTGAAAGTCATCAGCTACATCGTGGCTACCCTTCTCTGCGGCGCCCTCGCCCTCGTAGCCATCACCAACTGCCTCCGCTTCAACGGCATCCTCCCAATGCTCACCGCCTAATCCTACATTGCCACCTGATTTAACCTTCACATCTTCTAAGCCTTCACATCGCTTATCGGTCTATTTACCAGATTCTTCGTTGCAGAATTTGGCAATCGAACAACTCTTCCTTGAAGAATCTGGCAAAAAGCCATTATACGCTTTTCGTACGAGTTTTCATTATCATACATCTAGCCATTGGTTCCCTAAAACATCTTTAAATCAGCCTAACTCATTGATTTACAGCATTAGTGCCATAATCTTCAAGGAAGATTATCTACCAGCCATATTCTTCCTTACAATTTATGAAAAATAGTATCTCATTCCAGCTCTTTGGAAATCAAACTCAAACATCAATGCAACTCCAAAAAAGAAATCATATCCAAACATTACTTATGGTTGGTATCTGTCGGTAAGTGCCAACTATGTGAATGTTGCAAAACTTGCTCTCTAAACTGAGTAGCATCGGGATAGCGTCAGGGACAAAAGTTTGAACGCTGAATATACCGACAAGAGTCAACACAAGTGTGACAACTCCGATGGCGTTATGTAATGCGCTGGTAATAAACGCTTTGATAATTAAGCGATTTTACATGGCCCTGCCCTAAAACCTTGTCACTTTTTTGTGACAAGGTTTGGGGCAAGGTCACGTGAGGGCTGTGGGCTATTTTGTCTGCTTCGGGACGCGGAGGACGTCACCGTTCGACTGGACAATGGCGCGGAGCCAATGTTCGGGATGCTGCGGCTGCATTGGCATGGCCGGAATGCGCGAGTTGAAGCCGTCGTTCATAAATGAACCGTCTTCGTTGGTACGCATGATGTTGCCGTCCTTATATTTCATAAACAGATAAATATCAAGGTCTTGCCATTCCTTGAACATAGACTGGGCGGTATTTACTGAATAATCCGTGATGCAAGCCAAGGCTTCATCGCGCTTGCCGGCGTTCAGAAGGGCGACAGCAGTAGAGTCAATATGAGGCACTTCAGCGACACAACGGTTTTCGCGTGCATCAGAATGCTTGCGAACTTCCGGAGCCACACGGTCGTAAAGCAGATAAGCGAACTGAGCGAGACGGTTGAACTCCCACCATGCAGCAGTAGGAGAATACTCGATCATAGAACCGTTGCCCTCGCGGAAACATTCAGGAACACGTGTAATGTTCGTATAAATTGGTGTAAGGCAAGAAGTTGCTGCATCATCGACACCAAACCACAGGATGCCGCCGACTTCATCAGGCAGCCATCCGCGTGACTGACAGAGAATCCAGTATCCAGTCTGCTGGGTGCAAATCGCCCTTTCGCAAACATATTTTTCACCATCTACCTCGAAGGCCATTGGGCGCCAGCGGTAAGGAGCCTTGTGTTCGCCTGCGCCGATATCTGTAGTCATATCCATTGGAGTTCCTTCGTAGTGGTCGCGCATCACATCAGCCAAAGCCTTGACTGAGACTTTCTTATCCGGGCGGATATACAGAGGGAGCTTGTGTGCAGGATTATATCCCATAGCATAGTCGAGGAAAGAGTTCGCAGACTCGGAAATCTCTGGAAGAGCAACGGCAACTTTCTTGCCGCGACCTGCCTTCTTTATCGAAGCGCCATGGGAACCGGAAGCGGAAGTCCCGACAGCGGCAGAAGCTGGCATTGAACCATCACCGGCGGTGCCGGCGACATAGTTGAAGGTGCCGCCGCCGAGGATGTTGAAGGCGCTCCAAACGCGGGCGTCGCAGCTGCGGATGGAAGAAAAATCTGCCGGAGCATAAGTGTCGCAGAAGCTGAAGTCCTTGTCCTCGCCTGAGAACCAGCCCATCTTGCGGGCGAAGGTGACTACATCCTTGGAATGAAGGACGTTCTCCTGAGGATACTCGGAGAAGATCTTGTTTATGCGGCATTGGTTTGCGTGACCTGAAATGTATCCGTCCGGAATGCGGACTGCAGCCCAGACGCTTCCGAGCTCCTCTCCCTTTCCAAGTATCTCGACGATCCACGCCTCGTTCGGGTCGGCAATCGAGAATGACTCGCCTTCAGAGGCGTAGCCGTACTTCTGTGTCAACTCGTCCATGATGGAAATCGCTTCACGGGCTGTCTTTGCCCTCTGTAAAGTAATGAAAATCAAAGAGCCGTAATCCATTTGGCCATTCTTGTTCACCAGTTCCTCGCGACCGCCGAAAGTGGTTTCAGTAAAGATCACCTGATGGTCGTTCATGTTCCCCACCTGCTGGTACGTGCGCAGAACCTGAGATATCTTCCCCAGGAACTTGCCTGAATCCCATTCGTTTATATCAAGCATAGTCCCGGCGGGATACGTAGCAGCCGGATGGAAGTAAAGTTCGCCGAACAGCATGTGCGAATCGGCTGAATATGTAACCATCGTGGAGCCGTCAACGGACGCCCCCTTCGTTACAATGACATTGGAACATGCAAAAGCGGAAGTGTGTACGCCTGCAAACAATAAGGTAGCGCAAATCAGGACCGCGCGCGATTTTCTCATATTAGTCAGTATTTTTTATCTTTGTATTTGCAAATGTAATAATAAATCGCGATGAAAACAGCTCTCAGCCGACTTGTAGCAATAATTGTCCTTACATTCCCCACACTAACCTGCTTCGCCCAACAGCAAGGCCAGCAGCAGCAAAAGGAGCTTAACGTTCCCGAGCAGGCGGAAAAGGAGGCCGCCAGACTTGAAGGCCTCCTGAAGCTTGAGGATTGGCAGGTATTCAAGGTCGATTCCATGCTGAACGTGAATCTGGAAGGATTTAAGGAAGAAATGGAGGTATTGAAACGCTCAGGCGCCCAGAACCAGTCCTCCTACTACAGCGTGAACGACAAATGGGCGGAAAAGATGGACAGTGCCTATATGAAGATCTTCAATCTCGACCAATGGACAAAATACCAGAAGAACGGAGCTGCCCACGCCAAGCGTGACCGCGAAAAGCGCAAGGCCGATGCAGAAAAGGCCGGTGCAGCTCTTAGAAACGGCGGCAAATAATTTCCAATCCAAAGCCTCGCGCAGACCGATGCCCCGCTCCCCACTAAACAGAACCCTTCAACTCAGCCCCGAAGAGCGTACCAGATACGCCTCCGAGCTGCTGAGAATCGAGGATTTGCGCAATGGCAAGTTTGATGCACCATACTCCCATACAATGCAAAGCGCAGCGCGGAGCATTGGTTCAGAGCGAAATGATGGAGCAGAGGAAGGCATTGGTCCCGAGGCATTTTTGGAGAAAATAATATGCGCTCCGCTGGAGGCGGCAGCTCCGTTGCTGCCTGCAGGCTTCGCTGACCTGATAGTCTGCGACCCTCCCTACAATCTAAGCAAGGACTTCAACGGCCTGAAGTTCAGGCAGATGTCAGAAGGTGCATACGAGGGTTACATTGAATCGTGGCTGCCGGAGGTCATACGGCTCCTGGCACCGCACGGATCGCTTTACATCTGCGGGGACTGGAAGTGCACCGCAGCTCTGCAACGCTCGCTGAGCAAGCACCTTACGATAATGAACCGCATCACCTGGCGGCGCGAGAAGGGACGCGGCGCGACCAGGAATTGGAAGAACTCGATGGAGGACATCTGGTTCGCCGTCCGCGATCCGAAGCACTACACATTTAATCTTGAGGACGTTAAAGTCCGGCACAAAGTCATCGCGCCGTATCGGAAGGATGGCCTGGCGAAAGACTGGCAGGAGGACGGCGAGGGCAAGTTCAGAATGACTTGCCCGTCAAACTTCTGGGACGACACCGTCGTTCCTTTCTGGTCGATGCCCGAAAACACCGATCACCCTACGCAAAAACCTGAATCACTGATGGAACGCATCATCCTTGCCTCGTCGGATAAAGGCGATGTGGTCTTCGACCCGTTTCTAGGCAGCGGCACCACGGCCATCGTCGCCAAAAGGCTCGGACGCCGATGGGCCGCCGTCGAAATCAACGAGGAGTACTGCTGCCTTGCCGCAAAAAGGCTTACTTGTACGTCACATTGACTTCCTAGTTGTAGGGATAACCCTGAAAATAATTCCATAACTCATTCCGCGCCTCCAACATCGTGAGGGCAAGAGTGAGGGACGTCTTGTCAAAATTGATGCTTATGAAGGCGATGGTCTTCTTGCAGCCTGCAAATGAAAACATTACAAGTGTCAAGACAGCCAGCAGGTCAATCAGGCGAATGCTGTTTGTCATATATGATGGCAAAGTTACAGACCCGATTCAGCTTTGTCAATACGTAATTCTACGTATTTTTAAAGGTATTCCCCGAAAAAACGCCTGATCTGATGGCGACCGTCGCAGTCGACTCTGGCGACTACGAGGTTGGCAAGTTTGAACGGACGAACCAGAGGTTCGACAGTCAAGAGCGAGAAAGTGTGCGAACAGATGTATGTTTTTGGGAAAACTGTGAAGGCTAGACGCAAAAACGGCCCTATAGAGCGTATGGGAAAGGTTTAGCAAGTTGCTGATTCTGACAGGATGAATACTGATATGTTGCTGGTCAGAGATATAGCAATCTGATTGGGAACGCAATTGAATTCATTCTTAGCGCAATAGCTTGACAATATGATATATGCGAAGACCCTACCCTCCAGTACCTATATGTCCGCGCAGTTATGAAACACAAAATCGGCCCCACAGAGCATATAAGGCTGATTAGAAGTAATGGAGACGCAGGGGCCCATGGCGCGGGCGCTGGGCGAGCACACGGCGCAGGAGGCAGAGCACAAGGAAGATCTAGCGGCGATCCAGGCGGATAAGCACCGGAAGGTGATCGCTGTAGCCGTTGGTATTGAAGTGGGTGCCGTCAAAGCTGCGGCGCGGAGTGCCGTTGCTGCAAAGCAGGAAGCGGCGGCTGTAAACGAGCCCGTACGAGTTGTGGCCGCCGATGCCGGACGAAAGCCCCCATTGCGACTCAGTAGCATGAAGAACGGCGTAATTTACTATGATGTTGTCGAACATTCGCCACTTGCCATCATGCATGCTGCTGCCGTAGCCGAATTTCCATGGTCGGAAAAATGGATTGAAGAAGCCGCCTTCAGGCACTTCCTCGACTTTTTCGCGAGCACCGAGCAGAAGCGCAAGAGAATCGTCGCCCGGCTCGTCGTTCATGTCACCCATGATTATCACCTTGCACGGTCCGAGCTTATCCTGCATCTCGCGGGAATGGTCTCGGACCGTCTCCGCACCTGCACGGCGGAAACCGATATGTTTAGCAACCTCGCCGCGTCGCGACGGCCAATGGCATACATAGACCAGAAACCTCTCCCCTTCCAGCAATCCCCACACAACCAGTATGTCGCGGCCTAAAAATTCGCGGTGATTGCGTAGCCGCAGCTTGATGTGGTCGCTGCCTTCGACCTTGAAGCGGCGGTTGTCATAGAGCAGGCCGACGTCCACTCCACGTTCATCGCCACTGTCGTAATGCAAGAACTTATAGCCGGCACCTGAGATGCGCGGCTGAGCCGTCAGGTCTGCCAACACCTTGTCATTCTCGATCTCGGAGACTCCGAGCAATGCCGGATACTGTCCGAACTCATTCTTCACCTGGACCAGGCAGTCTGCGATATTCTCCAGCTTCCTATAATATTTTCGGGAATCCCAATGCATCCTTCCGTTCGGCGTGAAATCCTCGTCGTCCGTCGTCGGGTCTTTTACATAATCATATAGATTCTCAAGATTATAGAACATCACATAAGCCTTCTCCACATCATCACCTTCAGCCTGCGATGCTGAATGGTCCGAAGCGGAACGCAAAACGGAAGATCCGGCACCTGGACGCGATGCGGAAGCACGTGAAGAAGATCCTGACTTCGAGCCCGTCTTATCGGCGGGAGTCTTGTCGAGCGAAAGGAAACGATCAAGCCATTTTATCATTATTAGGGGCGATATTATAATCCGGCTACTTTACAACTACGTCTGAGGACGAGTTGAGTACCAACTGATAAGTCGAATTGTAGATTGTAAGGATTCCTGTCATGTCGACTGTAGAGCCGATTGCCGGGGCAGTCTCGTCGGCGAACTTCGAATAGCCAGAAGTGCGTACGACGAGATAGCGTGTGCCGACGTAGTAGTTCTGGTTGCCTGAATAAGCTGTTCCATTCCCAATGGTCGACGAGGCTGAAACAGCCCAAGTCGACATCGCATAAGAAATGCCGTCGATGTAGACCGTTCCATTGGTTTCGACCTTGGCTCCGGAAGATAAGGACGTCGCTGTCACCGAGCGCACCTTAGCACCCACTATCTTTACGAGCTTCCCCACATTCGAGGATGTGATTCCGGCAGAAGTTGAAATCTCTACAGGCGTCGGAGCGCCTTCCATTTCTCCTCTGAAGATGTGCGTGTCAATGATTCTCTGAACATCGATGTAAGCTGTCTCGTATTGCTTTGTCTCATCATTCCATCCAATGCCTATCATAGTGCCATAAGAGCCCAGCATCAGGTCTTTGCAGAGTACATTTAGCCTCATTCCAACCGGGTAGTCATTGTAAAGACCTGATTTTCCTATCTTTATTTCAATGCCACCCGTCTCATCCTGAATGTAGAGCGTGCGGTAGAGGTTCCCCTCCTTATCAGAGGAGATCACCACTCCTGAAATCACCAGGGAATCCGTGACCAATGTTCCGCTATACTCGGAAGTCGTGGCAGGAGCCTTATAAAGTGCCTTCAGGGCCTTGATAGTGGTATTTGCAGTCATTTTGGACGGCGTGTACTTGGCAGGAGCCTCAAAAGTCGAATAGCAGCCTGAAAGAAGCATCACGCTTAGCATTGAAAGAGTTAAAAACATCTTTTTCATAATAAATCCTCCTTCCTTTTAGAATCTGAAATAAACATTGAGCATATAGGTCGTCCCGAACATGTAGAAGTATTTCGAGTCGAAGCGGGCATAAGTGCCGTCGTCGAGCGTCTTGAGGCGCATCTGTTCGTAGCCACCGGTCTTGATGTTCCTGTTGTTCAGGATATTGTTGATATTCAGCGAGAAGCCCAGGTTGTACTTGTAATCTATGTACCAGCTCTTGCCTAGATTGGCATTGAGAACCCAAGCCGGGTTGAATCTTTCCTGTGAAGTCAGGTTCTTGGAAATAGCTGCGCTACGCTCCGTTTCATCAGAATAGACCTGATAATAAGCTGTCTTTGAGACGTCCGTACGGGACAATGGGTTCATGTCCAGATACATGCGGTCAAAGTAGTTCAAGTCGATTCCGGCGAACCAGTAGCTGTCGGAGCGGTAATCAAGTCCCAAGTCGATGGCTGTCTGAGGGGTTGATGGCACATAGCTGCCTGACCAATAGACCTTCTCTCCGCTCATAACGACCTTGGCGCTGTTGTCGACGGTCTCCGTGAAGTAAGGATTGCTGGTATACTGGTAATTTCCAATGCTTGCTGCGCCTTGAAGTGAGAAGCCCAAGACTATCGGCACCTTGGCTCCGAATTCCACACCGTAGTCGCGCTGGTTTATTCCGGACATTGAGAAGTTCGTGAAAGTGCGGTTGATGTCATCGTAGAAGCTGATCGTTCGGGTCTGGTCGTCGATAAGCGTGTAAAAGCCCGTGAGCCTCAGCGATGACTCCCCCATTTTCATCGTATAATTCAAGTCGGCACTGAAGGTCTTTGAAGTGGAAAGGTTCGGAACGATGTCGTTTCGGGTTCTGGGAGAAACATAAGACTCGGCGAAATAAGGAGCTTCAGTGAAGTAGCCGACATTGGCGCTGAAGAAATGCTGGACGCCGATCTTATACATTATCCCTCCCTTGACCGAATATGTCGGGAACTGCTGAGTGGCTGCGTTGCCATAAGAAGTCTCAGGAAACAGGCCTTTCTTATAAAGACCTTCGCGATGGAACTGAGTGAACCCTCCTTCCGCCGCTATGAAGCCTTCAAACGACTTGGTGATGAACGAGAAGTTCGCCCAAGCCCTATGCTCCATGAAATGTGCAAAGTAGTCGTAGCCGTATTTCTCGCCTGACGTGACTTTCCTGTTCGGATTGTTGAGGTCATTCTGGATGGCGTCTCCCGAGCCGAAGTCTCGTTCGGCGAATTGGTCGACGTCAAGCCAATATGAACCTCCGAGGAGGTCTTTCATCGTCTTATAATATTCTGTCCTGTTCGCGCGGAAGATGTATCCGCCAGTCAGCTTGAGGGTGTTGCTGATGTTCCAGATGAAGCTGGTCTGGGCATTAAGGTCCTGCTGGTCAGTATGACTCTCCTGAACGGCATACTTGGAACGACCGTCAGCAGAGAGATAATTGACATTGTAAAGCCTGTCCCAGTTGATGTGGGCGATGTTTTCGTTTATCTGCCAGCCCTCCTTGCACCAGGCAGCTTTCGAAGCATTGTCGTAGAAATAGCTTGGCAGGTTCCTGTAGTAGTCCGGACGCGGGTCCTGAGTGTCGTACCAGTCCAATGAAGAATATCCGTTCTTGCCGAACCTGTATGATACTGCAGCGGCCAGGCTGAACTGTTCGGACGGCTTGAAATCATAGTTCAACATCATGACCGGCTCGTGATTATTGTGGACGCGTGCATTGCGCACCTTGCCATTCTGGTAGCCCCAGTTCGAGTTGTAATAATTGTTGCCCATTATGTCGTAGACTTCCTGGGTCGAAGCGTTCTGCGCGCCGCGTTCCACAGGAGCTCCGATCACTGTGAGCCCAAGTGTGTTCCTGTCGTTCTCGCCGAACCTCTTTTCAATGCCAAGGTAGTACCCGAACGAATTGTAGTACACTCCTGTGGCATAGTCGTTCCCTCCCTGGCGGGTTGAAAACGACAGCGAGTAAGCCCATCCGTCGTCGTTGAACCCCGAAGCATAAGTTCCCATGACGCGGAAGCGGTACTGTCCCGAAGATGTCAGTACGCTGAAGCGCCAGCCCTTGCGGACGCTGGAAGCGCGAGCAGAGATGCTTGTCATTCCGTTGTACCCTCCTATTCCATAATTCAGCGGAGAGATTCCGTGGACGCTTTCCTGACTGCGTGTAGCTTCGTTCAGTCCGCTCCAGAGCGAATATGGAGTGTATCCTGTCATTGCGTCGTTCATGCGGACTCCGTTCATGTAGATGTCTTCAGTCGAAGTCTCGTAGCCGCGGTTGCGGAACCTCATTGCCGAAAAGGTGTATCCGACGATATTGTCGTAGACGTCTGCAGGATTGTAAAGGATAGAAGGGGTTGCCTGATAGCCGTTCTCATTGCTCGTTTCCTGTTCTATGAACATGGCGTCGTCCATTTCCGGCATCGCCACCGATTCCGGAGAAAGTGTGACGACATATAGGTCGTTCACGTTCCCGTTCTGGACCTTGACCTCGATGTCGTTTGTGTAATAGCCGGCCGACTCGACGGTCATCCTGTAAATGCCGTCAGCCAATTTGTCGATGAGGAACTTTCCGTCCTCCGACGTATGGACCGCCCGATTCTCAGGCGAGGTGTATACAGTCACAAGCGCGTCCTTTATCGGTACGCGCCCTGCCCTGCTCGCCACGGTTCCCTTGACTCCGCCTGTAAAATCCTGAGCGAAAGCCGATACCGTAATGCCAAGCCCCAAAAAAAGGGACAGTAAGAAAATGCGCTTCTTCATAAATTATTCTCCTAAAATGATGAAAACAGGGAAATGGTCGCTGAAGCCGTTCTGGAAGTTGTCCCCCGAGAATGTTCTCAGCGGATAGCCCTTGTATTGTCCTGACTGCTCGATCATGAACTGCTTATTGTTGTAAATGTTTCCGTAATAATAACGTTCGCCCTTACGCGACACCCTTTGATTCATGGTCGACGGCTGCAGACGCAGGCGTCCGGTGTCCAGCAAGTTGTAATTCACGATTATGTTGTCGAAGAGCGACCAGTTGTCCTGATACTTGCAGGTACCTTCGCCGTGGTTGAACATATCGAGGAAAGGATTATAGTACTCTCCTTCGCGGACCTGGCTGCGATATTTTTCCCCTGCACCGATGATCTCGCGAAGGGACCTGTCGGTCGGATTGTCGTTCATGTCTCCCATAATGGCCAGCTTGATGCCGGGAAACGCTTTCTGCAGCGAATCAGCCATAAACCTTATGGATTCAGCGGCAGCGTTGCGCAGCCTTGTCGACGACAGGCTGCCGCCGCGTCTCGAAGGCATGTGCCCTACGACGAATCCGAACATCTCACCGTCGATCTTCCCCCACATCGCAACGACGTCGCGGGTCTTGAATTCAGGATAATCCGGAACCGTGACCTTATGCCAGGCATTGCCCATTTTCTGGAACTGGTCCGGACGGTACAGGAACGCCACGTCAATGCCTCTCAAATCCGGAGAGTCGTGATGTACTATCTGATAATTTGCCGAAGCGATGGCATCCTGCGAGACCAGGTCTTCTAGCACCCTCCTGTTTTCTATTTCAGATACACCGATGACTGCTGGAAATGCCCTGTTGTCAGCAGCGACGGAAGCGATGACGCGGGCCATGTTGTGCTGCTTCCTATTATACTTCTCCATCGTCCAGCGCTTTGCCCCGTTCGGCAGGAATTCCTCATCGTTGATGTTCGGGTCATTCTCGGTATCGAAGAGGTTCTCAAGGTTGTAGAACATTACATAATACCGCTTCTGATTTTGCCCGAAAGCTGCGGCCGAGACAAAAATCAATGCCGCCGCCAGCAATGTCTTTAGCTTGTCGTTCATATTCATAAATAATTAAAGCCAATTGTTCGGAAGGTACTCATTCTCTACCTTCTCCTCCACGTCGTCAGGCAGGTTAGGGAAGAAATTCTCTCCCGTCCGCCTTTCGATCTCCCTTACCGTATAAGTCTGGCCGACAGACGGATTGGAATCGTAGCCGGCCTTGTTTTCGTACCAAAAGCCTATGGCGGAGTAGCTGTTGGACGTAATCCTGAATTTTAGAAGGACTTTGTAATATGCCTTCGGAATCGCCATCTTTCCTCCGACATTGTCGGTGACGTAAGTCACTGTCTTGTCGGAATCTGTCTGCATGACGCATCCGGTGACAATGTAAAGCGTGTCGCATTGCGCAGCCCAGTTCCTGACTGCAATTTCCAGGTTTGCCCAGACTTCCTGGTTCAATGTCGAGTTCTGCGGAGTCATGTTCGTAAAATAGAAGGTGGTGCTGTTCACATCGTAGCTGCTGAGCCTGTCGGCCGAAGGAATCTGATGCCCCCTGTCGTAGTAGTTCGTCCCATCGCTCAGCCCTCCCCTGAAGAGCACCGGCTGAAGCGACTTCGGCACCTTCGGGTCATAGTTCCAGTTGTCAGTCCGGCTCGCAGATCCCATGAAAGCGCTGTAAAGAGGGTAAGCCACCCATTGCGAGACTCTGTAGGCTGCATTGTACTTGCAGCTCCAGTTTCTTACCTCGCTGCCGTTCAGGGTGCAGGAATGCTCTATCAATGCCACGCCCTGCACATCTTGGAACTTCGGCAGTTCCATCCAGCCTCTGTACGGATCGCTGACCAGACTGTCAATGGGATCCACCGGAGTCGGGTCAACCTTCGGAGCAGGCCCCTGGACCAATGTGACTGAGATGGTCTGGCCATCCGAGAAGGACACCTTAACGAACGCCCTTCTCGACGACGTCAGACTGTTCCTTTCCAGCGTGAGTACGTTGATAGTCGTGCCTTTGCCACTGGTTGCCAGCAAAGTGCACCACGGTTCCACGCTGTCTTCCGTAATTTCGCAAGTCACTCCGGCGGTCCATTCGACCGACGTTTCAATAGACAGAAACTGTCCCGTGTTTGTGTACGGGACAGAATCATTCTGCAAAGTCACCTTGTTTTCAATCTTGACCTCCGTCCCGCCGTTGCCGTTGCAAGCGGCGAGAACGAGAGTCGGGATTGCGATTGCAAGGCCCTTGATGAGGGACCTGAGAGTCATTCGATATTATCTGGTCAATTGGAATCCGGCAGCGACAAATCTTGCGGCAGTAGCCTTATTGGCAGTAATATCCGAAGATATCTTCAAAGTGGTCGATTCGGTTATTCCGGTCAAGGCAAAGGTATACTTTTCACTGTCGCTTAAAGTCAAGCCAGCATAAGGCTGGTTACCGGTCACAGTAGCATTGGCTTTCAATGCTTGTTGAACTGAAGACCCTCCATTGATCTGGCCTCCGCCAATGACTGTTATCTCAATGGTAGGATCCACTTTGGCCCAACCGGCAGCATAGAATGTCAGGGTAGCGGCACCAGTAAATCCGAGAGGGCTTGTGTAAATTGTTCCTGCCAACTTGGATGTTCCCATCTTGATGCCTGTATAATAATCTATGCCATTTACTTCAAACGGATATATATAATATCCAGACCCATCACTAGAAGAAAAAGCAATATCATTGCAGAAATCTGAAATAGAAGCTAGATCTGCAGAACCTGCTGCCTGGCTTACCGTGAAGGACTTGTTATATGCTCCATCGTCTGAAACTACAGTGACGCCGGTTGAGCGAGCTGAAGAAGTATTGTTGGTCCCGGCAATCAAGGAAACAACATATTGTATGCTGCTGCCGTTGACTGCGCCGTAAGACTTCTCGTTGTCGAAGAATTGGTTGACTGTATAGGAGCCAAGGCTGTTGATGCCATCCTTGTACATAAAGTTGCCGACCTGAAGCCAATCGCAGTTCGTATAGATCTTCCAAGGCCTGTTGACCCTGATGAAAAACTGGTTGGAACCTCCAGCCGCAGCAATTCCAGCATTGTTGATGACCTGGACGTCTCCGTCGGCAGGCAAAGTCACATCGGAAGGAGAAGGAGCGGAAGAGCCTTTCGCTACGACCTCTATCTTGACGTTGTCGATGTAGTAACGCTCAGCAACTGCAGTTTGAAGAGTATCGCCGATAGCGATGACGGTGTTGGCAGTAGCATCGTTGACAATCACGCCATAATGAGTAAAGCCATAGTACTTGGAGACCTCGATGTCCATGCTCGACCCGCCATTGATGGAGCCTCCATTGAGTGCATAGACTTGGAGGGCATGATTTTCATCCCCATCATCTGTCTTTTCGTAAGTATTCGCATAGAGAGCTGCATCGAATGAAACCAGGACATCAGCGGTCGCATCTCCGATACCTGCCAGAGGAATGGTCTTAAGCCAACCGCGGTTGCTGCCGTCTCCGATCTTGACCCAGCCTTCAGCACGTGCATACACTTTGTAGAATGAAGGGAAGGATTGATAGAAGCGTGGCCTTGCGTTGATTGTATCGTTATTGAAACTGTATTCGTTATAGTTGGCTCCATTTACCTTTACTGTCGGCCAGCCGTACTTGCTGTAGTAAAGGAGAGTGTCGCCGGAAGCAACGGTACTGCGATGGTTGGCGTCTCCGCAGTACATATCCTTGATCCAGTCGAAGTTCTCTTCGAGCAGGACGGTGCCGACTGCAGGACCTGTGGATCCGCCGGGAACGAAGCGCGTTCCGGTCATTCCGCTGAAGTCGGCAGAAGACTGAGGTTGGACTTGCCAGATGCCCTTGTAGGCAGTTGCAACGCCGCAAAGAGAACCGGAGCCCTGAGGGACGATATTGTCCTTCCAAGCGGCGTACTTGGTATTGTACATGTCGACGGTATCCTTGGATGCGGTCTCGCAGTAGATGTTGCCGTTGTTCTTGGCGGTAGCGTCATACATCTTCTGGGCGATCTGTTTCTCGACGACCTGGAATACGCCTTCAAGCTGGACATACATGGATTCGTATGCACCGCTTTCGAACTGAGCGACAGTAACCGCTACAGGAGCCTTCACTGCATTTGCAGTCCCGGTCTTGGATATGACGTCGGCGCTCGGAGTCAGCACTTCGATCATGCCGTTGTACATGATCGCCTTGCAGCCCTTGAGGCTGACCTTGACTTCGTCACCGATATTGACGACGTCAGTCAGGGCGGCTGCCGGATTATAGAAGTAGAGGCCGCTGTGGGCAGCGTCGCCGTCTTCAATGCAGAATCCCTTGTTTGCAAAGTTCTGCGAGATGTCGGTAACGACAGTTCCGATTACATAGATATCATCAATGACGGTAACGGTGTCCTTGTCTGTAGCAGGCTTCAGAAGGTCGCGAGCCTGCGCAATGGTCTTCTTGACTGCTCCGCCAGGAGTGGCGCTGCCGAAGCGGGCGCCGGTGAGAGTGTTCCAGTCGGACTCGACCTGAGGAATTACCTGGTAGACAGGATCGCCGGTCTTGCCCTGATAGATGCTGGCAACGCCCTTCAGCTTGCCTGCGCCCTGAGGGACCTTCATGTCGGCCCAAGCGGACCCGGCACGGGTGTAGCTTGCGAACTGAGTGCCTTTCGAAGTCTCCATGATGACATTGCCTGTCATCATCTTGTTCAAGGAGTCCTTTACGACCTGGACGCTGTCGGAAAGGACGACATACATCGACTGCCAGTTTGCATTCTCGTTCTTCAGCTGGTCTACAGTTATGCTGACAGGATTGACAGCCGCATTTGGAGTGGCGGTCCTGGTGATATTGCCGTCGTCGCTGATGGCTATTTCGTCTGAGCCGTTGTAAACGGTCTTGGAAGCGCCTTTCAGCTTGACCTCGATTTCATCGCCCGGTTCAAAGGTGTTGTCCGAAGCGCTTGCGACGTAAATCATGATGCCGCTCTTTGCGGAAGTGGCGTCCTGCATGAAGACGGTCTTTGAGGAATTGACCTTGTTCTTTGCGCTGGAAGTTACGATTCCCCTGATCTTGTTGTTGTCTGAAATGGATCCGCTCGCTGCATTTCTTACAGATGCGATGGAAACGAGGGTCGCCTCGCCTTGAGCCACCGTGAAACGTGCGCCGGTAAGTCCTGACCAGTCGGCCTTCGTCTGAGGAATGATTTCCAAAGTGGAGCCATAAGGGACGAATATGCCGCTCAGGATGCCTGACCCCTGCGGAACGCTTTCAGAGCCCCATGAGGCAGTCTGTGAAGAAGATGTTCCCGAATACATCACAACAGTTTCGCCAGCCTCGTCCTGAACTGTGACGGAGCCTGCCATCGTGTTCTTCAGGGCGCTTTCAACGACCTGCACCTTAGGAGTGGCGATGTACATCGACTGATATTTGGAGAGGATTTCGGAAGTCAATGCCGAGACGGTTGCAGGAGCCTGGACAGCGACTGCCGTGGCTGTCCTGACGATGTTGTCGTCGGAAGCCGGGGTCAGCTGGACAGTTCCGTTATAGTTGGAAATAGTACCGCCGTCCATGTTGATGGCAACCTCGGCGCCCTGCGGGATGACGTTCTTGTCGGCGGAAGAGAAACGTATGCAGATGCCGGAATAAGGATCGACAGCATCCTCGACATACATGGATTTATTGTTGCAGTTCCCGTCGGAGATGTTTGAAATCACGCGGGCCTTGACGTTCACGCCGACAGGCAGGCTTACGGATGCGCCGCTTGTGGCGACCTGATCCTTATAAGTTTCCCAGAGCTTCTTTATGGCTGTGTAAGTAACTTCGGTGCCTGCTGCCGCTTTTTGGGTCACCTTCACGGTTGCGGAAATGGTAGCGGTCTTGAAAGTGACTGTGGCTTCGCGAAGGGCGCCGTCATTCGCCTTTGCTGTCAATGTGACGGTCGTGCTTTCCTGAGTGTCCCCGCTCTTTGATGCAGGATTGGCTGTAAGCCAGTCTACTCCACCTACGCTTACTGTCCAGGCGCGATTGGCTGCAACTGTGACAGTCTGAGTGCTTGCTGTGTTCTCAAATATGACAGTCGCAGGATTAGCAGAAATCTTCGGGTCTTCCTGCTCCGGAGTCTTTGGGCAGCCCCAAAGGATAAAGGCGCACGAGGCCAGGGCAAGGATGTTAGTTAAATGGTTTAATTTCATAAGTATAAATGATTAATTTTTAAAATATTCCCACTATCGTTCGCAAATATAATAAACATATTTAACAAAAAACTGGCAATATTCGTGAAAGAATTAATAACTTTCGGACAGAAAAACTAATATTTCAAACAGTTCCACACCATGTACGACCAACTTCTTCAACTTGACCCTGTCAGGATCAATTTCAGCAAAGGCGGAATGGACACGATCAACATCGTGCTCGCATTCGTGATGTTCGGCGTCGCCCTCGGCATAAGGCCGGCGATGTTCAAGGAAGTATTCACTAAGCCAAAAGCCTTCATTACAGGTGCAGTAAGCCAATGGGTACTGCTTCCGGCCGTAACTTATCTCATCGTCATGATCCTGAACAGATGGATAACCCCGATGGTAGCGATGGGCATGATCCTGGTAGCGTCCTGCCCCGGCGGAAACATCTCGAACTTCATTACAGCGTTCTCAAAGGGAAACAGGGAGTTGTCAGTCTCATTGACAGCCTTTTCCACGCTCTTCGCCCCGATAAGCACCCCGGCGAACTTTGCCATCTGGGGCGGGCTGTACGTACGCTTCCTGAACAAGCACGCGGCCGGAGCATTGGTCCCGCTTGCCATTCCATTCTGGGAAATGTTCAAGACCGTCTTCATACTCCTCGGAATTCCCTTGGTGCTCGGCATGCTGTGCACTCATTTCCTTCCTAAGGTAGCAAATGCATTGAAAAAACCTTTGCAGTACCTTTCAATAGTGTTCTTCATAGCCATGGTGGTTCTGGCTTTCGCACAGAACCTCAAGCTGTTCCTCCATTACATCCAATGGATTTTCCTCATCGTCCTGCTGCATAACGCATGCGCGCTGGGAACCGGTTTCGGCTCGGCGTCCCTGATGAAGACCTCACTGCGCGATCGGCGAACCATCACGATAGAAGTCGGAATCCAGAATTCGGGATTGGGATTGATCCTGCTCTTCAATCCGAAGCTGTTCCCTCTGACGCTCCAGAACGGAGGAATGCTCTTCGTGACAGCATGGTGGGGAGTATGGCACATCATTGCAGGGCTTACCGTCGCCATGATCTTCCGCCTGAAGAAGCTTCCGCCCGAAGAGGCGGCGCTGGAAGCTGATTTTCCGTCGACTCCTGCGGCTCCGACAGCGCCGCAAGCCTAGCGCCCGACGCATTGCCGCAGCTGTGGTTTCGATAGCCACAAGCTAAGTGTCTTTGCCTGCATCGTCAACCTCAAAGGTTGAAATGTCAGTGGATTGCAATGCGGTTCCCGATGAAGCAGAAAACGACGCAGAGGACCAGGCTCAGCATTGTATAGATGAAGCTGTCCATCAGCTGGCCATTGCAGAGCATCTTCATATTGTCGCCCGCGAAGGTCGAGAAGGTGGTGAAGCCGCCGCAGATACCGATGGTCAGGAATTCGAAAAGACGGCCCCGATTATTTGGATCGGAGCCCGCAAGACCGGTGACAATTCCGAAAATCAGACATCCTAAAACATTGACGATAATGGTTTTGAGTGGAAAACCGACCTGTCGGCCTTCGTGAAGGATGGTGAAGGCGAGATAGCGCAATGCGCCGCCGATGCCGCTGCCGAGACCTACAAGAAGAACATTCTTGAACATGATGAGCTCACGCAATTAATTGTTAAACAAATCTTTGTAGGAGTCATCAGCTTTTTGCGGCGGTTGTGGCCAACTCCATAGCCGGCGCAAATATAGAATAATGTGGCTCCACTGCGACAAACTATAAATCCTAAAGTTGTAAAGACTTAAGTGCAATTGGGATGTTAGCGTTTGGGGAAATATGGAAATGAATGGTTTGCAGAGAAGCCAAAAATTTTGGAGGCGGAGGCAGGGCAGCTGGGACGCTAGAATTGGAAGTAGATGAACGGCTGGACGCCTGCGGTCTTGAACTGGACGACGATGAGGATGGCCAGGACCAGATAGAGTGCCTGGAGGACTAGAGGGGAACGTGTTACGAAATCGCGGACGTCTTCGAAGACGTGCTGGGGCAGGAAGTGCAGCACATAGCCGATCGACATGAGAGTGAAGACGGTCTTGTAGCCGGCAATGAACTGGGGGAATACCTCCGGATGGAAGTTCGTGAAGATCTGCGAGAGCATCGTCCCGACTGTGGCTAGGGAGTCGGCGCGGAAGAGGATCCAGCAGAGGCAGACGAAGTGGAACGTCACTATGATGCCGAGCACACGCTGCCAAGGCCGCATCTCGGAGCCCTTGTTCTTGAACCAGTGAAAATGCGAAGTGAGAAACTTGTTGACGCAGAGAGCCAGGCCGTGCAGGCCTCCCCAAGCCACGAATTTCAATGCTGCGCCATGCCATAGTCCGCCGAGAAGCATTGTAGCCATCAGGTTCACATAAGTGCGGAACTTGCCTTTCCGGTTCCCTCCAAGAGGGATGTAAAGGTAGTCTCGAAGCCAGGTGGAAAGGGATATGTGCCAGCGGCGCCAGAATTCTGTGACAGTGGCGCTCTTGTAAGGGAAATCGAAATTGATGTTGAATTTGTAGCCCATCAGGAGAGCGATGCCTATGGCCATATCTGAGTAGCCGCTGAAGTCACAGTAAATCTGCAATGTATAGCCGTAGACGCCTAGAAGGTTCTCAAGGCCGGTGTAAAGGGCGGGCGCGGCGAAGATTCTGTCGACGAAATTCGTCGATATATAGTCGGATATGACGGCCTTTTTGAGCAGCCCGAAGATTATCAGCGTAACCGCGCGTCCGAAGTCCTCCTTCGTCACCTTCGGTTCCTTGTAGATCTGCGGGATGAAGTCAGAGGCGCGGACGATAGGCCCTGCGACCAGCTGCGGGAAGAAGGAGACGTAAAAGATGTAGTCGATCCAGCGGCGTACAGGCTGGATCTTGCCGTTGAAGACGTCGGCCACATAGCTTACCGTCTGGAACGTAAAGAACGAGATACCGACAGGCAGGAATATGTCAGCGGGACGGAAGTGCGGGAATGCCGACCCGAAGAAATCATAGTACTTGAAATACCCCAGCAGCCCGAAATCAATGCAGAGAGAAAGCACGAGGAGGAATATCTTCACAGGCTTCGAGCTTGGAAGCCTTGCGAGGCGGGAAGACTGGGAAATCTTTGCGGCTTGCGCGGCGACGCGGGCGTCTGCCGCAGCCATCAGCTTCGAGATGATGAAGTCCGTCGTGGAAATCAGCACGAGCAGCAGGAAGTAGATGCCGCTGCTCTTGTAGTAAAAATAGAGAGAAAACAGCACCACATAAATTATGCGGGCGGTTTGGTGCTTTCTCAGAAGACAATAGAAAATCAGGAAGACGCCGAACAATACCAGGAACAGCTCGGAGTTGAAAAGCATCGGCGCCTGCTGGTGATAGCTCAGCAGGTTCGCAAGCTTTGCAATCCATTCCGGGGTCTGGCCCAAGGTTATGTTGACGATGGAGTTCATTTTGATGCTGCAGGTTGCATTGGAGAGGAAGGAGCCTTGGAGGCAGCAGCCTTAAGATGGCAGTCGTAGGATTTGATCAGGGCTCGGTAGAGGAGCTCGCCCTGGATTTCGTAGCCGCGGACGGTGTAGTGGCTGCGGTTTTTCTGCATCAGCCCGGCCTTGTACCAGCTTTCGCAGGAATTGGAGCCGCCGGTGGCATTGAAAAGGTCCCAGACGGCGACGTTCTCTTCGGAAGCTATTTTTTTGATGGCTGAGACCGCATTTGCAGTGTAAGGATTCTCTACGTAGTATGTGTAGCGGTGACGGCGCTTGGTGCGGCCGGTGCGCTTGACATAACATCCGGGAGGTGTCGTCAGAAGGATTTCGGCATCGGGAATGAATTCCCTGATGAAGCTTATCGTCCGGCGTATGTTGTCCTCAAGGCCCTTGCGGTCGAATTTTGTGCAGAACGTCTCGTTAGTTCCGAGTGAAACGATTATCAGGGCAGGATGCAGGAGAGCTAACTGGCGGTAATAGTCAGCTCGGGCATAATTAGCATAGCAGGCGCCGTTTAGGCCGATGCTGCTGTACAGTATGCCCGGCTGGCCGTTGGTGAGACAGAAACCATAATAGTCGTTTTCGATTATCCTTGGGGCGGTATTCGCGCGATCGTCCTCGGCGCAATGAAGCTTCAGGGACTTGACGGGTGATACGAACGAGAAAGTATCCGCGATGACTCCGTCGAAAGCGCTGTCTTCGGTGGCAGCGAGAGGAGAATCCTCCTCGGCATAGTGGTCTGCGACGACTTTGGAATCTGCGTAGCGGCTTTCCAGGCGCAAGGAGTTTGCGCCACGGTAGAGAATCGCCCTGGCAAAACTGTAATCTGGTCCGGATTGCGTGGAGATGTTGTCGGGTATCGAGACGGTCAGGGAAAAGTCGTCGCTCCTGGTCCGCACGGCAAGTCCGCCGATGCCGGGATGTACTTCAGGGATGCTTGAAAGTTTCGTAAGACGGCCGGTCTGCCACTTGGACTTGTCCATCACTATCTCTTCGATGCCTTGCGAGGCGGCGATGACATAGTCGTCGGGCTCGTTGGTGCCGGAGAGGCGGAGCGGAGCGATGAAGCCGCGGCCTGCATTGCCGAAGGCATTCTGCAGGCCGTGCCTGACAGCGCCAGGCACGTACCCCGCCTGGATATGCGAGTCGCCAATCTGGACGATGTCTACGGTCATATCTCTATCTGATTGAAGACTGTCCAGTGCAGCGAAGAAATGCGTCATCGCGGCGGAATTCATGATGCTGTCGTCGTCACGCGCAAAAGCTACCGGCTTTTCAGGCAGCCGCACCGGGCTTAAAGCCTGTTGTGAATGGCTGTCCTCCTGCTGCGCCTGACCGGCGCTCTGTTTTTCCCCGCTATCGCTAAGCGCCGCGAGATTCGCTGCGCTTAGCATTGAAAGGAATAGAATAATATATAAAACTCCAATCCTCATTTATCTGACTCATTCCCCTCCATAATAGCTCCTCTTTTCGTAATCCAATGCTTCAAGCAGCTTTTCTGCAAGCTTCTTGCCGCCGCGGAACCCTATGTGCGTGTAATCCTGCGCCGCCCAATTCCATTTAACCCATTGGACCATGCTGTTGTGGCCGCCCATGGCTGCATAAACGTTCCAGAAGGCAGATCCGCTCTTGCGTGCGCAATCGCGCTGAGCGGAAAGCAGGCTGAGGACGGCAGGCATGGTTTCAAGCCCGGCGCCGGTGTTGTGGGCGCGGTCGGAAACCCCGAGGATCAGGAAGTCGGCGTCAGGAAAATTCTGCCTGAGGCGCGACACGGCGTGCTGCATTTCAACGGAATACCAACCGTAAGTCCTTGTGCTGTCGCTAGCTACGTTCAAGCCGTACTCCAAGATGATAAGGTCGTAAGGCCTGACGGAATTCAGTTCTGCACACTCTTCGGCATTAAGTCGCTGAAGCACGGTACCCGAATTGCCGCGAAGGGAAAAGTTGTCTACACTTACGCCGCCGCACCTCTCTATGGTCAATCCCAAGACTTTAAGGCCCAGTGCGTTGGTGAACTTCAGAGAGAAATCCCCCAGGCTGTCGGCTTCGAGCGGAATGCTGACCATGCGTTCAGTGCCGATTCTGTCACCTCCACCTACATCCACGTGCCTGACATAAGAAGTATCCTTCGTGGAAAAATAAATTTCATACTGAGGCTTGCCCTCGGAAATGACTCCTATAGTCGCATGCTTTAGAATGTTAGGATAAGACCTGGTGGCGGAGACTTCTATGGTCGGATTCGGCACTGATGCCTCGAAGACCATGCCGGGAAGCGTATATGCCTGATGCCTATCGTAAAGGATTGAATATGACTTCCATCCACCGCTCTTCATCTTTACTGTGGCCCGATACTGGTCCACCTCGGTGGCAACGGGAACGAAACCAACCCCACCCCCGCCATATTCGCGCTGCAGCCCGCTGCGCAAATCCGCCACTAGAATGTCTCCCTCTATGAAAGAATCCCCCAGGAATGCAATGTGAAGCGGTCTGCCCAGATTGCCCTTCCGGGCATTCTCCAGCTTTGCATAAAATCTTGACAATGCTATGTGTTGCGGTGTAAAGTCCTCTATAGCAACGCTGTGGAAGTTTGTGTCCGCAGCGGCACGCGCTGCCGCAGCAGCTGCTGAACTGTCACCCGCCTGGCCCGGGACATAAGCTTCCGGCCCATTTTCTCCGCCACGGCCAACACCGCCCCTCCCTGCTGCACCTTCGCCATAGCTGCCTTTATGCGCATCAGGCCTGCGTCTCATTGAAGCAAGATAATCGCCGGTAGAGTCCGGCTCGGAAGCATCTCCACCGGCTCCTTCAGTCTCGCGGAACATTGACATCATGTCCGGCTTTTTCAAAGCCTGCCCGAAGACCTTCAACTGGTTCCCCCTCACGTCGCGCATCCAATACCTGTCCGGCACCATCGACAACGCCACGCACAGCCCTATCACGAGCAGCACCAGCACCGGCGACAGCCACAACAGATTCTTCGGATTGTGATTATTATCCATCAAGCCTTAATTTCAGGCCGCTAAGGTAGCATTTTCTTCATGAACCCGTAATCGGATGGCGATCTTCGAGATTGCCGGAGATGGCTCTATTGCAGATATACGATGGTGATGCCGGCTCCTCCGTTTTCGAACGACTCGTCCTCCACCTTCAAGACGCCAGGGAGGGAACGGACGTATTTGCGAACCTCCTCGCGCAGGACGCCGGTACCCTTGCCGTGGAGGATGCGGACCTGATTGATGCCTATCATGAATGCATCATCCATAAAGCGTTGTACAGATACCAAGGCTTCATCGAGGCGCTGTCCGCGGATATCTATCTCCGGCCTGAAATTCATTCTTCTTTCGGCCATGGCGTATTTGTCGAAGTTGCCCTTGGAGGCGGCACCCGTAGCTGAAGAAGCCCTATGATTCTCGCGGAACTCGTTATTTGAAATCCTCTCTATCCTGTCTGCTTTCACAATGCTGACGATGCTGCCGACGGACACCGAAATCTTTTTCCCTGAAATCTGTCTCACCTCGCCTGTAACGTCGCTGTCCTTCATTCTGACTTTATCGCCTATCTTCAGAGGTGCATTCGGAACCACCGAGTCCGGGTCAATGCCACGCCCTGCGCCAGTTCTGTTCGCCGAGCCGGAGCGAGACGGATTGCCTGGCTGGGAAGTGCAGCTGCCGTTGGCGGAGCCTGGGAGGGAGGCCCCGGTGGCGGAAACGGATGAGGCGGGAAGCTGGGCGCCGAAGGCCCCACCGAGTGCAGAGTCGGCCGGCAGGCCGGCTGCAAGCAATGCCGCCCGGCGCGCAGCCGCCGAAGCGGCGGCCGCCGCCCGCTGGGCCTTGCGCTCCGCCTCGCGCTGCTTTCGCGCAAGAATCTGAGCCATCTTTTCCTCTATCTGCCTATCAAACTCGTCAGGTACTTCATCGGTAATCTTCTTAGATATATCATCCAAGTCCTTGCGGGCGGCTTTCGTCTTCTCCTTTTCCGCCTGAGACTCGCGAATCTGCTTTATAGTCGCTTCCACCTGGCGATTGGCTTCCTTCAGGATGTCCGCCGCCTCGGCGCGGGCCTCCTCGATGATTTTCTTCTTGGTCTCCTTGATATCAGCCAGTTCCTTCTGGTACTTGTCCGTAACGCTTTCCAGCGTCTTGTCGGTGGCGCGGATGTGAGCCAGCTTCTCGTCGAGCGCGCGTCTGTTGCGCGTTACTTTCCGAAGCTGCTTTTCTATTGACACGAAATCCGTTCCCGCTATTTCTTCCGCTTGATGGACAACCGTCTCAGACAGACCGATCTTGCGGGCCAACTCAAACGCAAACGAATTACCGGGCATTCCCGTCTCAAGCTTGTAAAGCGGCCGGATGTTGGCGACGTCGAATTGCATCGCGCCGTTCACGGCGCCCGTAGATGAATCGGCGTAAAGCTTGAGATTAGTGTAGTGCGTGGTAATCACCGCATAAGCCCCGGCGCGGTCAATCTCGCGCAGCACGGACTCCGCTATGGCGCCTCCGGCTGCCGGCTCCGTGCCGCTGCCAAACTCGTCTATCAGCACGAGGCTTGAAGCATTGCAATTCTCTACGATATCCTTCATTCCCACCAGATGCGATGAATATGTACTCAAATCATTCTCAATGGATTGATTGTCACCGATATCAACGAACATGTTCGAGAACACGGTCATTTCCGAAATCTCCGAAGTCGGAATCAGCATTCCCCATTGGAACATATATTGCAAGAGCCCCACAGTTTTGAGACACACTGACTTGCCTCCTGCATTCGGTCCTGATATCACCAGAATGTGCTTCTCCCGGGTAAGTGTCAGGTCCAATGGCACGACCGCCTTTCCTTCAGACTCCAGAGTCCTCTCCAGCAGCGGGTGGCGCGCCTGGCGCAGCACGACCCTGCCTTCGGAATTGATCAGAGGCAACGAAGCCTTCATCGAAATTCCAACCCTGGCCTTTGCATTGAGAAAGTCCATTTCTCCCATGTACTCCGAAATCCTTATCAGGTCGGGCAGATAAGGCCGCAGAAAATCGGAAAATTCCACAAGTATCCTCAAGATCTCCCTCTGCTCCTCGAAATGCAGTTCGCGTATCTTGTTGTTCAATTCCACCACCTCCATCGGCTCAATGAAGGATGTCTTGCCCGAAGCGGACTCATCCAGCACCAGTCCTGGCAGCTTGTTCTTGTTGGAAGAGCTTACCGGAATCAGCACGCGTCCGTCGTGAACGGAAGCCGTAGCATCGGAATCAACTATCCCGTCCGACTGCGCCTGCCGCAAGATAGCCGAAATCCTGCGCGACACGCTCCCCTCCTTCTCCCGTATGGAACGGCGTATCTCCGTCAGATCGGGGCTCGCATTGTCCCTGATTTCTCCGAACTTGTCAAGGATCAGGTCAATGCGACGCGAAATTTCAGGAAAGTACGACACTCCTGAAGCCATTGCGCGAAGCTTCGGATACAGGTCCTTTTCAGACTTGTCGAAGAACGCAAGTATCTTTCTTACAGTTTCCAGCGATGTGCGCAGCTTGACCAGGTCATCCTTAAGCATATACGCCGACGGTGCCTGAAGAGGCAGCAAGAAATGCTTCGTATCGACATAACCCGAAGGAAATGAGTCTTCGAAGAGGCAGACAAGCCTCATCTCGTCAGTCAGCTGCAACCTGTGAAGGATCTCCACGGCAGATGTGGAGACCTGCTCGGTGGCGCACTTATCAAGCGCATAATCCGTCATGCAATCGGCAGCCACCATCGCGCGGATCTTGTCGAATCCTATCTTATACTCTGCATCCATCATCCGTCCCCTCCGTCGAAATGCTTATCTGGAATAGCAGTCCTGAATGAGCAGCCTGAGCTCGGTGATGCTGCCTATCATCTTCAGTTCCCCGTTCGCCACGAAATGTATGTCTCCGGTCTGTTCAGAAACAACCACGGCGTCTGCATCAGTCGCTTCGGTAATGCCGACAGCGGCCCTGTGCCTCATCCCCAGCGACGCTGGAATGTTCGGATTGTTGGAAATCGGAAGAGTGCATCTTGCGGCAAGCATACGTTTGTCTGAAATTATCAGAGCCCCGTCGTGCAATGGCGAATTCTTGAAAAAGATGTTCTCTATCAGTCTTTTGTTGATGGCAGCATCGATAGTGTCGCCGGTTTCCATGAAATCGTCCAAGTCGCTGCCGTGCCTCAGCACTATAAGCGCACCGGTCTTCACGTCGCTCATTTCATGGCATGCCGAAGTTATCTCCTCAAGCGCATCAGGCGAAATAGTAGACGTTTGCTCCCTTTTGCCCAGCCTTTTAAACAACGACTGGCCCTTATCCATTAAAAAATAGCTGGTGCCCAGATGGAGCAGGAAACGCCGTATTTCCGGCTGGAAAATCACTATCAGAGCCACCACACCAACTCCGAGCACCTGTCCCAGGATCGATGAAGTCAGTTTCATGTTCAAGGCTCTCAGGATGATCCAAAGCACGTATAGAGCTATGATCGCAGCGAATATGTTCATCGCAGAAGTTCCCTTGATCAGCCTGAACACATAATAGATCAGCAGCGCCACCAGAAGGATGTCGATGATGTCCGTAACGCCGATGTGAAGGAAGTCAAGCATATTTTACGCAAAGATAATCATTTAATGCCACCTTCGGAGCAAAGCGTGAAGCTATTCGGTAAATCCCAGCGTAGCTACCGAGACTGCCAGGTCCCGCTGCGTGAAGAGCGGGCCTGCGCACGCTGCAAGAGTCGCGCCGGTGGTAAGCACATCGTCCACCAGCAGAACGTGGAAAAGACCGTCGCGCGGCGAAGCGGCTTCCGCAGGAAGCTCTATCAGACGCGGCAATTCAAACGCACCTTGCACATTCCTAGCCTTCTCTGCCTCCTTGAGCCGAGTCTGGGTCTTGGTGTACCTTCTCCTTTTCAATGCTGCAGGCAGTACCCGGACAGTTCGTTGCATTGAATCCGAAAGGGCTGAAGCAATCCCCCGTGCAATGCACTCCGCCTGGTTATAGCCTCTCTTGCGGAGCCTCCTCCAGTGCAGAGGAACAGGAATTACCGCACAAACCTCGTCATAACGGCCTGAAAGGGCCATTTTCTTTCCAAGAATATAGCCAAGCCACTCTGCGAGAGAAGTGTTTCCATAGTACTTGATGGCAATTACAAGCTTTCTGTAAGGCGATTCGGGGCGGTAAAAGAACAGCGAACAGGCGTGTTCGACGCCTGCAAGCTTCCACATACGCTTTTCGGAAGGATTGCCGTCCCATTGCCAGAAATGCGTAAATGGGAAATCGTCCAGACACGACGTACAGAGGAACCTGTCATCGGGTTCCATATCCTTGCCGCATGCGATGCAGACGTGCCCGAAAACGAGCGCAGAAAGCGATCCCAGCAAATATCCGATGCAATCTTCAAGACTCCTCATCCTACCCTCCTTCTTTTCCGCCAAGTTATGTCATTTTGATGAAAGCACAAAAAAGCGCTCCCGCCATATCCTTACTTCGTTAGCCAAGATATTCGTGCTGTTCCTGAGTGAGTTCGTCGATTTTCAGTCCCCAGGCTGCGAGTTTCCTGTAGGCGACATCCAAATCGATTTCGCTTGGCACATTCAACACGGTATCCGGCAACTTGCCCTTGTTCCTTGCGATGTAACGTACGCAGAGAGCCTGGATTCCGAAGCTCATGTCCATGATCTCGGCAGGATGGCCGTCGCCGCAGGCGAGATTGACCAGCTTGCCTTCTCCAAGGACGTAGACAGTGCGGCCGTTAGGCAGCTTGTAGCCTTCGATGTCCTTGCGCGCCTCGAAATGCGAAACTGCAATCCTGTTAAGGTCCTTCATCGAAACTTCGACGTCGAAATGGCCTGCATTGCAACATATTGCGCCTTCCTTCATGGCGAGGAAATGTCTTTCGCAGACAACTTGGCAACAACTGGTTACAGTAATGAACATGTCGCCCAGAGGAGCTGCCTCGTCCATCGTCATCACCCTGAAGCCGTCCATGACTGACTCCATGGCCTTTATCGGATCGACCTCGGTGACGATCACCGATGCACCCTGCCCTTTGGCGCGCATCGCGACGCCCTTGCCGCACCAGCCGTAGCCGGCCACTACGACAGTCTTGCCGGCAACTATCAGATTGGTAGTCCTGTTAATGCCGTCCCAGACGGATTGGCCCGTGCCATAGCGGTTATCGAACAAATGCTTGCAGTCGGCGTTATTGACGAGAACCATCGGGAACTTGAGAGTGCCGGCGTGAGCCATTTCAATGAGCCTGAGAACTCCGGTGGTGGTCTCCTCGCAGCCGCCATAAACATTGGGAATGAGGTCTATATATTTCGTATGCATCAGATGCACAAGATCCCCGCCGTCATCGACGATTATGTTCGGACACGTTTCCAGTACGCAGGAAAGATGGTGCCAGTATTCCTCGGGAGAGGCTGCATGCCATGCAAATACATTGAGACCTGCGTGCACGAGGGCGGCAGCGACGTCGTCCTGCGTGGAAAGGACGTTGCTGCCTGTGACGTACATCTCCGCTCCGCCTGCTGCAAGGACCTTGCACAGGTAAGCGGTCTTGGCTTCAAGATGCACTGAAAGCGCTATCTTGACTCCGGCCAGAGGCTTCTCAACCTCAAACTCGACCTTGATGGAGTTCAGGATCGGCATGTGGGCTATCACCCAGTTGATTTTAGTCTCTCCGGATTCCCAGAGATCCACATCTTTAATTTCGCTCATAAATGTCTATTCGAATGTAAGTTCGTTCAAAATCCTATGAAAATGCACGTAGCGGTCCAGCACCCAAAGCACATATCGTATGTCTACACAGACGCAGTCGTCGTAGCCCGGCTTATAATAGAAATTGGAAGCCTGCGATTCCTTGTTTCCGTCAAAGGCGAGTCCTATCAGCCTGCCGTAACCGTCAAGGACGGGAGAGCCGGAGTTGCCTCCGGTTATGTCGTTGTTTGTAAGGAAATTGAGATGCATCGTTCCATCTTTGTCCTTGTAAGGTCCCCAGGAATTGCTTCTTACAAGTTTGATGAAGTCCGGCTTCAGGGCATATTCGTATTTTGTCGAATCGTATTTCTGAAGAAGCCCGGCGCTCGTTGACCGCCAGGAACAGATGACTCCGTCGCGCGGCCTTAGGTCGGTTACGTTACCGTAAGAAACACGCATTGTGGAATTTGCATCAGGATAAATGTCTTCTCCATCGGCAATCTGACGTCTGTAAAGCCTTCTTGTATATGATTTTTCGCAGAAAAATCTATCGACACCTTCGTCCTCTTCCGTCAGCGCATTATTGAATTTCAACATATTAGGACTTCTGAAGAACCTGACCAACGGATCCGAGCTGAAGAAAGCCACGGCATGGGGCGTATTGATTGCCTTTTCAAGCCTGTCCCAACTTGTAAACGCCGAATTATTCCAGATGTCGTCGCCCATCCTTTCCACAGAACCTCCAAACTTGTCGTATTCGGCTCTGACAAATTCTCCCCAGAAGCACGAATCAACATGAGCCACAAAGGTTTTCAATGCCAGGCGGAACAGCGATTCCTCCAGAGGGAGATCATAGTTTGCCTTTGCCTCCTCTATCGGATCCCTATCCTTGAAGCCTTCAGAAACAATGATTTCCTTATCTTCAGGGAGCCTTCGGTCGATGGAATTCACTATTCTGTTGGCCAATGCGACAATCCTGGTGCCGCGGACCACAGTTTCCCTGAAATAGACTACCTGCCTTTCAATGCTGTCCGTACTGCCATAAATGAATCTGATGGAATCCAGCAGCTTTCCGAATTCGAAGCTGTAAGCTTTTTCCTGACTGCACTTGGCATTGACGACATCGAATCTCCTGCAGCAGGCAGCCTCATCCTTGCGCAGTTCCTGGACATTGCTCAGGCTGAAATAGTAGTCGGAATACTTGAGGCGAACGAGTGGATCGCGGTTCATGGCTTCCCCGATGAGGCTCATCTGCTCGCCTTCAAGCTGGGCGACTATCGGATTTTCAATGTCAGTGGCGCGCCTGACTTCGCTAGAGGATGAATATCTGTTGGTGCGGCCGGGAAAGCCGATGACCATGGAATAATCTCCGTACAATGCTCCATCAGTGCTGATTACAAGAGAATTGGAAGAGACGAGAGGGACATTGTCCTTGGAATAGTCTGCCGGAGAGCCGTCAGGAGCAGTATAAATTCTATAAAGCGCGAAATCGCACTTCTGCTGCGGCCACTCCCAGTTGTCTATGTCGCCGCCGAACGAAGCGACGCTGACGGGCGGAGCGCCGACAAGACGCATGTCGGTATATTTTCTGTATATGGCCAGGTACCACTTCTCTCCGCCCCAGAAAGAGCTTGCTGAAACGTCATAGCCCGGATATTTATCGGAATATCGCTTTTCAAGCATATAGGAGCTTCGACGAGTGCCGTGACCCTGGTGAAGGGCGATCAGGGAATCGACGACCTCCTTATATTCATCGGTCACATCGATGATCTTGTGAAGGATGTATGCGTTCTTCCCCTTTATCGGAATTTCATCCTTCGCCTCAAACGCCCAGAAGCCGTCCTCAAGATAATTGTGCTCCGGAGTGGAAAGGTCATGAAGGTCGCTGAAGGCGCAGTGGTGATTCGTGATGAGCAAGCCGCTTTTGGAAATGATACTGCCTGTGCAGCCGAAATCAAGGGAGACTATCGCGCCGGAAAGGCTTGCGCTGTCCTCGTCGTAAATCATTCCGGCATCTATCTTCAGCCCTCTGTCCTTCATCTTCCGTTCAAGGCTGCGGCTTATGGCATTCACCAGCCACATCCCCTCGTCGGCCCTCGCCGACTGGCTCCCGACCGCAGCCGGAGCCAGCATCGCAACCACCATGAAAAAAGCCAGCAGGACCTTCGCCGGCCCTATCAGCGATCCATGCCTTACAAATCCAGACTCTGCCTCATAGTCGATACTTTTCAGATTCATCTTACCATCAAATTTTTAACCTTTCACAATCATTGTCGCCAGAAAGTAGGCCAGCCGAAAAACCCTATTCAACGCTCACTGGAAGCGTTATCGGATCCCCTTCAACCATGCTATCTGCGTTTGCCGACAAATATAATCCTTATTCTGCAGTTTTTGCTAATTTTGCCTCCGAGAACGAGAATCATACAATGATGAAGAAAATATATCCCATATTGGCCATCCTGGCGACGTCAGCCTTTCTGTTTTTCGCGAGCACCTCGTGCGAACGAGGCGTCTTCCCTTATTTCACGCTCTCGAAAGACACTCTCAATTTTTCTTATAAGGCAGACACCCAACATGTCCAAGTCAGCAGCAACGTCGAATGGTGGATCTATCTGCGACCGTCGTTCCTGATGATGTCTCCTCTCGACTCGGTTGGGGACGCCGACCTTAAGATTTACGTTACCGCGAATCCTAAAACCGACGCCCGCGATACCGTAATGCAGATCACCACCCAAACCATCCGTCACAAAATCGTCATCCATCAGGATCCAAACCCCGGAAACTGACATCTGCCGTGGTCAGACGAACAGGTCTTCCATTATCGAGTCCGAGATGAACAACTTCGACGGAGGGATGCGGACGACATCTGTATCGATTGGATAATGAGCACTAGATACGCCCACGGGTTCCAGCATGCCCAAGCGAAGCAATCTGTCGAGGTCCGGACGGACGCTCGCCATACGCGAAGAATCCAAAGTGCACAGATCAAGACCGCAAGTCCTTCTCAAGCCCAGCATTATCTGTTCATTGAAGATGTCGTCATCCGTAAGTTCCTCATACCCGAAGCATTCCTCCCGACCCGCATTGTCCTTCGATTCTGAGACAGAAAGACCGTCATGACAGGAAAGATACTTCTGCAAGTCCGGCAGATTCCAACGGCGAAGCCGCGAACCGTCGAACGAATGGGCTGCCGGGCCATAGCCTACATAAGGAGTACGAGCCCAATAAGAGCTGTTATGCCGCGACCAAAAGCCCGGCAGGCAGAAGTTTGAAACCTCGTACTGCCGATATCCGGCCTCAGCCAGCATCGACTGGAGCAATGCATACTGATCTGCACATCCGTCATCCGAAAGAGGTACATATTTACCTGATTTTGTGAGCTCTTCAAGTTGACTATCAGGTTCGACGCCCATCTGGTAGCAAGAGACATGCTCCGGCTTCAATGCCACGAGCTGTCCGATATCGTGACGCCAGCTCTCAAGGTCGAGGCCGCCGTAACCGAAGATCAGGTCGAGAGATATGTTCGCAAATCCTGCCTCGCGAGCCGTCCGAAAGGCCTCCACCGCCTCAGCGGCACTATGCCTGCGATTCATGAACCGCAGGTGTGAGTCGTCAAACGACTGCACGCCCATGCTTAGACGGTTGACGCCAGCCTTTCGCAATCCTGAAAGATATTCAGAATGGAAGGCGACGTCGTCAGGATTGGCTTCTACCGTGAACTCGTCGAAGACTGTGATGCCATAGCGAACACGGACTGCGTCGGCAAGAGCAGCCATCTGCACGGCTGAGAGCAGTGAGGGCGTACCGCCTCCGATGTAAAGCGTGTTCTCGAATCCATGAGAGACTCTGGTCAAGCTTGACTCGACGCACGAATCGTTGCGCTCCGAGATCTCCCTTGACGCCGCATTGACAAAGCAGTCAGCGGAGTAAACGCGGTCAACATGCTCACGGCAGCCCCGAACTGGAGCCGTTCCGGAAGAGGGACTCGCCAGCAGCTCCGAATAGAAGCTGCAGTAGGTGCAGAAGGTTCTGCAGAAGGGTATGTGAATATAGATATTTGCCACAAAAAAGCCGGCAGGGGGTAATCCTTGCCGGCTGCTAATTTACTAATGTTTGAGATTATCGAAGCATCAGGTCAGCGCTTCCGAGCTTGCACTCGTTGGTGTAGATGTCGACGGTGTAAGCTCCCTTGACGAACTTCTGACCGGCACCGAAGAAGACGCAGATCTCGATTTCGTCCCCTTCGTAATCGACTTCGCGGGTGGCCGAGTAAATCATCTGCTCTCCCGAACATTCGAACACTTTCTGCTGGTCCTCGGTCATCAGGATTCCTTCCGGATCCTTGACGCGGATGTAAATGCTGCGGTCGCCCTTCTTGGCGATGGCGTTCTCGACCAGATTGACGCAAGCCTTGAGCTTGTCGACGCGGCTGCTGCGGTCGGTGGACTTTCCGGCAGTATTGATGGCAGTCAGCGAGATGCCTCGTCCGCGGACAATGGCTCCTGCAGAAACCTGCTTTCCGAGTTCGTCGGTAGTCGTCTTGAGTTCGTCGTATTGCTTTGTCTTTTCTTCCGCCACCTTCTTCGACGACGCAGCGTCTTCACGCAAAGCGGTGTTAAGCGTATTAAGCGAGTCTATCTGGACGATGTAATGCTTCATGATCGAGCGCAAGGTACCGAGTTCCTTCTCGTACTGCCTCATCTTGACGGCATTGTTTGCATCAGTCTTCTTTATGCGGACGATGAGCTGGTTAACCTTCTCCTTTTCAACGGCTATCTGCTTGTTAAGCGTGTCGTTGGTGGTAGAAAGCTCGGAATACTGGTCGCGAAGCTCTATCATCTGCATTGTAAGTGCATCCTTCTGGTCTGTGACAGTCTCAATCTGAACTGTCTTGTTCTTGGAAACATAAATCAGCGCACCGGCAAGGCCGATCACTGCGACCCCCAAGACAATGGCAATGGCCAACAGGACCTTCTCCTTTCCCGAATTGCTTCCTCTTCCTGAATTGCTTCCGGAATCATTATCGGAACCTACCCTGGAGTTTTCCCTCTGATAGCGTTCTTCAACTTCTCTTTCTTCGTCTGTCATAGTACTATATACTTTAGTGATTTCGCGCAAAAATAACTATTTTTGCACAAATTACAGTCAAAATGCAGAAATACATAATCCGTGCCCTGAAGTATCTCGTTTATTTTGTGATACTTTTCGCAGTCATAGTAGTAATACTCTATCTTATCCGAGAGGACCGTTCGCAGACCATCATAACGATGTTCGAACCGAACGCATGGTGGAAAATCGCAATCTTCTTCATCCTTGTCGCAGCGGTTTATCCTGTCCTCGGCTATTCGAAGAAGGTCATTCAGTGCACAGGCGGATTTCGCAAGAACCGCGATGAAATCATAAGGACACTCGACCTTATGGATTACCTCCCTTCACTGACCGAAAAGGACAACGCCAATCCGGAGTCGATGCGCTTCCGCTGCCGGAACAACCGTCTCAGAATAGCCAGGATGGGTGAAGACGGCGTCACTATCACGACCAGGGATGATGGCGACAGCATCGAAATAGAAGGTCTCCGCCGAGAGGTGATTGCCGTGACATCCATACTCGACAACAAACTGAACCCAGAGGACCCGAATGCAGAACCGGCAGATCCCTACGAAAAAAAGAAATAATTCCAAACAATATGAAAGTAGTCCAATATTATGATGATCCGCTCGTAGCCGAAGTGGCTAAGGGAGCGCTTGAGAACGAAGGAATCACAGCGGCCGTCCTAAACCAGAGCTCGGTTTATCCGGGTCTCTCCGCCACAAGCGTCCAATTCCGCATCAAGCTCGTCGTTGACGAAGAGGATTACGACCGCGCCAAGGAAATTCTCAGCCGCGACAACAGCTCAAACGTAGACGAAGCAGAAGAAGCAGCGGAATCACAGGCATAATCCGCCTGTGGTCAGGCTGCATTTGGAGTATAGTTCGGCGTGAAATTCGGAGCGAACGCTTCGATGGCATCGTAAAGATCCTGGCCGAAGGCAGCTATCAAAGGTTCCCGCAAGTACTTGTACACGGGAACTTTTTCTTTTTGTCCCTTCTCGAATGCGCACGAGCAGATTAGCCACCTGTGCAAATCCAGTCTCGTCAGCCCGGAAGAAAGCCGCGTGACGCGGACGGGATAGAGCCAGCATGAGATTGGCTTGCGGAACTGACTGAGTCCCTTGCAGTAAGCCCGCTCCACTGCGCAGAAAGTCTTGCCGTCCTCCTCGAATGAATAGGCGCACGGACCGTTTGCGGAACGCATAAGCGGAGTGACGATGTCGCCATCCCTGTCAATTTCAAAGAAGCCGCAGCGCTCTGCCGCCGAACATCCTTCGGATGTCATGAACGTCGAGTACTTGGGATAGTCCCGCTCGAGAAGTCCACATTCGTCCTCTTCCAGCGGAGCTCCGCTGTCTCCTATTATGCAGCAAGCTCCGAGACATTTCTCAAAGTCGCAGCTGAAACACTCCGTCACGATTTCCGAAGAGACCAGAAAACCGCCGTACTGAAGGAAGGTTATCTCATTTCGCATTGTCTTCTGTAATAAGTTGTTTGAGAAAAAGGTCTACCTGAGGCTTGGTGAGGTTGGGAAGCTGCTCCTGGAAATAAGGGAATATGGCTTTGCCAACAAGGTATCTGTCTGTCAACACCGTCATCCAATAATCGTTGTCCTTGACAGCATAGCGCGGTTCGGCTGCAAGCGAGGCAATGGTGTTCTTGAACAAGGTCGGGTCGACGCCCCCCTTCGCCAAGGCCTCAAGAGAAGATCGGATGGCGTTCCTCAGGGAATCGGAATCGAGCGCTGTCTTGTAATCCACTTGCAATAAGGCATATCCCGAAGGATAAAAATACATGTCACCCCCGGCGGAGACCAGAACTCCCGAAGGACCGAATTTGGAGCAGAGATACGAATCTATGATGCTGCGGGTTACATTGAAAAGGAGGTAGTTTTCCTTGCCGTAGGGAATGGGAGACTTGTAAACTATGCGGCCAACCTTGTCGGTGGCGCTGAATGTTTCAGACGGGAGGGCTTTCCAGTTGCTCCGGACGCCAGTGGAAGGCAATGTGGCTATATAACTATCGCCAAGAGCCTTAAGCTTGGCAATATCCAGATCTCCCACAAAGACGAATATGAAGTTCGAAGCATTCGAGAAGCGTGAGGAGATGAAGTTGAAACATTCGCGATAATCTTCAAGGCTCATCGGCACGTCATTGTTGCGCGCATATGCCTTGAATGCCAGCGTATCCTCGGCACGCGAAGTGAAGTTCATGTACATCAGGCGCATAAATGCATCGAGGCCATCCGTAGAGCCTTCTCCTGAAAGAAACTCGCTGTAGACGTTCATCCCCGATACGAGCTCCACGTCCTTTCCAGCCATAAGCATATCCATGTCGAAAGCGTCATAGCCGCACACCTTGCATATCGGCGTGATGTCGCCTAGCCTTTGGCGCCATTTCGCGGCAGTTCCTTCTGCAAGAGAGGCTCCTCCCTTTCCGAACGCCTTGAAAAGGAAACGCCCGCGGGTGGTGTCGGAATTCTTGCAGACTACTGTCGCGCCGTTCGGCAGGGTCCAGACTGCAGCGCCGGTGGATGGTTCAATGCTTTCCTTCACGACGGACTGCTTCTGGACAGGAATGTTCAGCTTGAAGAGCAGCGAGTCGGCATTGACGTCATGAGTGGTATCGCACGGGGAGGCAAGTGCAGTCACATAGGTTCCAACCAGCCTGTCGTGGTCAGGAACAGCGGCTGAATTCGGCAAGGATATGGTGATCAGTGCATCGCGTTCAGGATTGTCGAGGAGGCGGATAAAAGAATTGATCTGGGAGGAATAAAGGGTATCAGGAACATTGATCTTGCTCATATACAGATGTTTGAGTTCAATGCTCGCCAATGACGTTCCGTTAAGGAAATTAGAAATGCACATATCGGAATAATAGTCGTTGTTGGATAGGGACTTGCGGAAATAGTACTTTCTGTTCAGATTCTTCCAATACTGCGAATTTGCATATTGGTACTCCGATGTCGAGAAACCGTAACGATCCACCCGCTCCGCCTCGTGGACGATGAAGTCCAAGGTCTGATAGACATTATCGGGCTTTGTGCGGACCTTGATTGTCAATGCCTCGCGGTTGCTGGTAATCCTCGGCAAAACATCATCGGCCATCGGAGACTTGAAATACGGGCCGTAGTCGACGGAGATGCCGTAAACAGTAAAATCCACCTTCTGAGCGCGCTCCTTCAGCCTCGACTCAAATATGGAGCAGCAGAGGGAAGTCATGTAGTCGTTCACCAACGAGACGCCTGTGAGCCTGAGGTCCGCATTCAGCAGTTCGGCTTGCATTGTAAGCGAGACCTCGCAGTACTGCAGCTTCGGGTCGGTAAGGATGAGGAACTGGACGGTATCTTTCGGAGGAATCGTTGCATAGAGGAGAGACGGCGTTTCAACTGGCTTTGGAATGGTGGAAAACAATGTATTGATGTAGTTCTCGACTTTTGCCTGGTCGATGTCGCCGCAAACGACAATCGCCTGCTTGTCAGGCGTGAACCACTTGTAATAATAATTCCTCAAACGCTTAGAAGTGAATTTTTGAAGGTCGGAAAGCTGAGTATCAGGATTCTGGCGCGAGAAGGCTCCTCCAGGAAAAGCTGCTGTGGCTGATTTCACAGCCAGGCGGCGTTCCGGAGAATCAGTGACTTTGATCCGCTCGCTCCTGAATGGCTTTTCGGCATCCACGTCCTCATCGTCGAGGTCGAGAGAATAAGACCAGTTATAGAGGATGAGCATGCAGGAATCGGCTATTGCCTGGTTCCTCCAGACCGGGACATCCGCCATTCCCGTAACCGAGCCGTTCTCGAAAGTTTCCGTCTTGATGCCCCTGTCGGGCACAACACCCTGGCGCTCAAGGAATCCAACCATGGACGTGCCTGGGAAGTTCCGTGTCCCGCGCAGCGACATGTCCTGAAGGAACCTTGTGATTCCGGCTTCTGAAGTGTCTTCGACGGCCATTCCTCCCTTTTGCACAAGGTAAAAGTCGGCGTATCCCTTTTTCGCCATATTCTTTACGATGTAGTACGTGATTCCGTTTGCCGTCTTGCCGTGCAGCACGCGCGGATCGTCGGCAAGTTTCTCCTTGGATTGGGATTTGTGATTCTCCTTTGGGGGGAAATCGGCCTGGAATGTCTTTTTAAGGCCGTCATGAATCCTCGACGCAAATTTTTCCTGCGAAAAGGCAGGCATAGCCAAAATCAGAGAAGCAATTGCCACAATGGCTGTCTGATAAAGTTTCATCATGAATCGTATTGAAGACGGAGGTACGTGATAGGCATGCCCTTCGCCAAGAACTGTCTTTCATAATAAGTCTTGACATCGCGAATTTCGGCCAGGTCTGAAGCCGGATCGTGCGAATAGATGTCGGCATCGTGCAGCAGGACCTTGAATCCCGCCGATGGCGCCGTTTCAAGAGTGAACTCGTGAAGAAGAATGGAATCTGTCTTGAGATGGACAATTCCTCCGGGCTTCAGGAAAGTCTTGTAACGCTCGAGAAAATCAGGATGGGTGAGCCTCTTGCGCGGACATTTCGGCTGCGGGTCGGCGAAGGTGATCCAAATCTCAGACACTTCTCCCGGCGAGAAGAAAGCGGTTACGAACTCGATGCGCGTACGGAGGAAAGCGACATTCAGAAGATTGTTATCTGTGGCGTATTTTGCTCCCTTCCAGAGCCTTGCACCTTTAATGTCAACGCCGATGAAGTTCTGGAAAGGATATTTCTGCGAAAGGGCTACGGTGTATTCGCCCTTGCCGCATCCGAGCTCAAGCACTATCGGTGCGTCGCGACGGAACATCTCCGAATTCCAATTGCCCTTGATGGGCTGGTCCTCAAAATTGGCGTGACCTTCACCATCGTATCGGACTATCTGTTCCACAGACGGCTGCACGAGGCATTTGAATGTCTCGTTCTCAGCGAACCGTGCCAGTTTCCCCTTGCTCATCCTATTCCATTTCAATATTGATTCCGAACCCTGCAGCAGCCTTGCATAATTCAATGTTGGGCACCTGCAGGACAATGTTCCATTCGCCTTCGCGAGGAAAAGCCATCCGCCGCTGAAGCGTCCAGGACAGGTCCACTACCGATCCGCTGCGCTTCGCCTCATCCGCATCCACAGCCTTCAAAAGGAACGCCCTCGCTGTATCAGTGCTGTCAGGGGCAATGCAACGCAATACACACAATGCTGATGACATCGCATATTGCCTGGCATCGTATCGGCAGATTACAGAGACCTTGTAAGTTGCAGTTGTATCGAGAGCCTGCACCTTGAAAGAATAGCTGTGCTGAGCCTCCGTCTTCTTCCTTTCGAAACTGCAATAGCCCTTTGGACGGCTGCAAGCGCAAAGCATTGCCGCCATCACTGCCAATGCAACGGCCAGCGCAACGCGGTGTGTGCTACTTAGCCCCATCCTTCGGAGCCTGGTTTTGAGAAGTGCCGGACTGATTTCCCGGCTGCTGAGGACGCACGTGCGGCAGCGGCTGCTGTCCCTGAGGCTGCTGGCCTTGAGGGCGCTGCTGACGGTTGTCTTTCTGCTGACGATTGTCGCGGTTGCGGTCACGGCCCCTGTCGAACTGGCGAGGCCTGCTGTCGTTCTGCTGACGGTTGTCGCCCTGTGGACGGTCACCCTGCTGGCGGTTGTCGTTCTGAGGCCTGCTGTCGCGGTTGCGGTCACGGCCGCGGTCACGGCCTCTGTCGCGGTCGCGGCGCTTGCTGCGCTTGGATTCGTCGAAGCGGCTGATGCTGTCGTCGCCGACCGAAGTGACAAAATCCGTCTTGCCTTCGTCATCGCCGGAGTAATAGGAACTCTTGGCCTTCACTCCCTGGTGGTTGAGAATCTGTATCTCGTTCACCTGTGCGACAGTAAGCGGGAACATATTTGCCATCGAAGATGCATCGAACGAGAACCAGATTATTCCGCTGAGGATGTCTGTCTTGACGACGACTGCATGGCCATCCTCAAAATCAAGTCCTTCGCGGACATTTGGAATGCTCTTCTGGGCGTCCACATAAGCTGAAGCCTCATAATTGATGCAGCATTTCAGCTTGCTGCATTGTCCTGCAAGTTTCTGCGGATTCAGGGAAAGATCCTGGCAGCGGGCTGCCTGAGTAGTGATGGACTGAAATTCCGACATATACTGCGAACAGCACAACGCCCTTCCGCAGACTCCTATTCCGCCGATGAGCCCCGCTTCCTGGCGGGCGCCTATCTGCTTCATTTCTATTCTTATGCGGAACTGCTCGGCAAAGACCTTGATCAGCTGCCGGAAATCGACGCGCTCGTCGGCGATGTAATAGAAAATCGCCTTGGTGCCGTCGCCCTGATACTCCACGTCGCCTATCTTCATGTTCAATCCGAGGTCGGCGGCTATCTGACGAGAGCGGATCATGGTCTCATGTTCCTTGGAAATTGCCTCCTGCCAGCGTTCCAAGTCGAGAATTTTCGCCTTGCGGTAAATTTTCTTGAATTCGTAGTTGTCCGGATCGATGCGGTAGCGCATCATCTGGCGCGCAAGCTCCGCTCCTTCCATGGTCACTATTCCGACATCATGGCCCGACGAAGACTCCGTGACGACGATGTCGCCCAAACGTATGAGCTGGCCAGAATCATTCCTGTAAATGAGTTTTCTGGTATTCTTGAACCTTATTTCGTAAAGGTCCTTGGTATCTTCCGATGTGATGTTCGGCATCCAGTTGAAGACAGCCTTCTTGCAGCAGCATTCATTGTACTTGCATATAAGTTCGCCCTGCTGGGTGCGCTCTTCGGTGCATCCGCGCGAACAATCGTATTTGATATCTCTTTCCTGATCAGACATAGTTTACAAAGATAAATAAAATTGGTTGCAGAGATTGCTGAAAATCAGCTTGACATTCACATTGTTATCCAATTCGTAAAGGGTGGCGTCGAAAAGCGCCAGCATCTTTCTGTAAAAATCGGGCTTGATACGCTTGGAAAGCGACTCCAGATAATCCTTCTCCGCGGGAGTCGCATAGGCGATGCCGTCCATTCCAAGGTTGAGCATCAACAGCTTGCGGGCGAGATTCTCGCCGAATGCGCAGAAATTCTTCTGCTTCTCCTTGCCCATCTCGCACAACGCATTTGAGACGTCAAACATCCCGTCCAGATCGTGGGATAAGCCTTTCTCGAGCAGGTCATAAAGCAACTGACGGTCGGACGACACTTCCGTCTGCTCGCGTACTAGCTCCATGGACTTGCCGTAGCTCCCTCCTGAAAGTCTGGCGTCGATTCCTGCTGTCCCGGCATCGAACCCGTATTTTGTGGCAAGGGCCGACGAAAGTTCGTCGGGAAGCATTGGCGGAACGCTGATTATCTGGCAGCGCGAAATTATGGTGGGCAGAAGCTTTTCCACCGACTGCGTGATGAGCATGAATTCAGTTCCCGCAGGAGGCTCTTCAAGGAGCTTGAGCAACTTGTTCGAAGCCACTGCGTTCATCCTTTCCGGAAGATAGATTATCATGATCTTGTACTCCGCTTCGAAAGGCTTGAGCGACAGCACATTCATAATGTTGTTGGCCTCGTTGACCGAGATTCCTCCGGCCTTGTCATCGATGCCGATGGCATCGTAGAGGTCCTGTTCGGAGAAATAAGGATTATCCAGCACTAGCCGGCGCCAAAGCGGAAGGAACATGTCGCTGACCGGCTGCTTGGCGCTTGCAGGCACGGAAGTGGACGTGTTCACCGGAAAGGCGAAATGAAGGTCCGGATGTATTAGCTTCTGCATCTGGTTGCAGGATGTGCACTCCCCGCAAGAATCTGCATCAGTGCGGTGCGGACAGCAAAGGTACTGCGCCAGTGCCAAGGCAAAGGCAATGGCTCCGTAGCCCGGTTCCTCCTGGAAGAGAAATGCGTGCCCGGTCCTGCCCTCCCGCACCATCGATGCGAGATTCTCCTTCAAGCCGGCGTTTCCTATGATGTCGCTGAACTTCATGATGCCTACAAAAGTACCAACATTTCACAGTTTTTGCAATCGAATTCAAGTATCATTTTCCTGCCGTTGTTCACAAGATACAATGGCTCCGTCACTTGCCTCTTCGAACTCTTCTTGCAAAGCCCAAGCTGGTATCTTATGCAGTATTTGGTGCGCATGAGCTGAGCGCCTTCGACAGGTTTCAGTTCATAAGCTGGATCTATGCTGCGCGCTCCAAGGCCTTCAAGAACCTGCTCGGAAAGTTCGTTCGAGCAGTTAGCAAGGTAAGTCAGATGCTCCGGAACCTGTCCCTCTTCAATGCCAAGCGCAGGCCTCTTCCCCTCCAACATCTTGCCAATACGAGACTTGTCGGCTTCATAAGAGCGGTGCGCCAGCTTTTCAGCCAGCTCCCGTCTCCAGCCGTTGACGGTGGAAGCGCTGTAGAACAGGATCCTGTCGGCATCAATGTCCCGCAATTCGAAAGAATAGTGCAGCGCCGTCTTCGAAAGCTGTTCCTTGAGCGAGGCTTCGGCCCGTTCAGGATTCCTCGCCACGTCGGCGGCATCGTCAAACTCCAAAGATGCTTCGAATCCGTCTTCGCAATGAGCCGTCAAAGTCGTATTTCCCGCTTTCGTAACGTAATCGACAACTGCGTCGAGCAGCCTTTTCGGGACATCGTTCTCCAGTTCCTTCTCGAATTTCAGGTTGTAGTTCCTGTAGACTTTCACGCCGTCTTTCAAAGCCGGATCGTCCTTGACCGCAATCCTTCCATATTCAACGACATCCACACGCATTCCCAGGGTCCTGCCATCAGTAAGGACGAACATCAGTCCGTCGCCGTTCGAAACCGGCTTCAGGGAATCCTCGATTACAAAGGATGCTACATGGCTGTTGGCGTTCCTGACAAGCCTTGAGAGGGTCCCTATGAATTCGCCGGTGGAACGGGCAGCGTCGGCACTGTTCCAGTCGCCGCGCTTGCCGTCGATGAAAAGATGCGTGTAGCCACGATTGAAAGTGGCTTCCACGTCAGGAGTGAAGCCGCCGTGGAGAGTGCCGAAAGAGGACTTGCAGTACTTTTCCGGATGTTCAGCGATGAATGCATCGATTTTGTCCCGGTAATGTCGGACTACATTCTTTACGTAAGATACGTTTTTCAGTCGCCCTTCGATCTTGAAGCTCGTGATGCCGGCACCGACGAGCTCAGGGATGCGGTCGTCAAGACGCAAGTCCTTGAGCGAAAGTATGCTGCTCTGCTTAAGCAGGACATTTCCGTCCCCGTCGACAAGGTCGTACAGGGAGCGGCAGGCCTGCGCACACTCCCCACGGTTGGCACTGCGGCCGGCAAGACAGCTGCTCAGATAGCATTGCCCGCTGTATGAAACGCAGAGGGCTCCATGAATGAAAGATTCAAGGTCGCACTGCACTGCGCTCCGTATTGAACCTATCTGTTCCAGAGAAAGCTCGCGGGCCAGGATAAGTCGCCGGAAGCCGAGGGATTCCAGGAGCTTAGCCTGCTGCGGTGTGCGGATGTCGCACTGCGTGGAAGCGAAAAGCGGAATCGGAGGTATATCCATCTTAAGGATCGCGAAGTCTTGGACTATGAGGGCGTCCACGCCTGCCCGGACGGCATCGCGGATCATCGCCTCAGCCTCGTGAATTTCCTTGTCGTAAAGGATAGTATTAACAGTCAGATAAATACGAGATCCGAAGCGATGCGCAAACCGCACCGTTTCGGCTATGTCGTCCATCGTATTTCCCGCTGTTTCGCGTGCCCCGAAAGAAGGGCCTGCCATATAAACGGCATCGGCGCCGCAACTTACCGCCGCAGTGCCGATGTCCTTGTTCTTAGCAGGTGCAAGCAGCTCTAAGGCTATTTGCATTTAAGAGTCGTGTTCACCTTATAAGTGGCAGCCTGTCCGAACTGCTTGTCGGACATGACTTTCTTGTAATAAGCGCAGGCCTTGGCGGTGTTGCCCTTAGCCTCGTATGCCGAAGCGATCTGATAATACACCTGGTTAAGGTCCTTTCCATCAGGATTCTGGGCAATGTAAGATTCGAAGCCGTTGATGGCTGCATCATACTTCTTTATCTGCAGGCCGGCCGTGCCGATGATCTTTTCTGCGTTTGCGTTGTCAAGAAAAGCGACAGATTCGGCAGCGCTTTCGAAAGCGCCATTGAAATCCTTGCTCTTCAGAGAGTTCACAGCCTTCTTCACGTAAATGTTGGAGAGCTGCTTCTTGGCATTGGCCTCTTCGCCGAGCCCGGAAGCCTTCTTCAAGGTCTCGATGGCTCCGTCGACATCGCCTGAAGCGTTCTGCGCCATTCCAAGACGAAGGGCTGCTACGCCGTTGCCAGGCTCTATTTCGCAAATCTGGCTGTACAGGTCGGCAGCTTCGGTGAATTTCTGTGCATTGAGAAGGTTGTTGGCCTTGGCCAGCATGAGCTGAGGAACAAGCTCGTCAGCTTCTTTTACAGTAGCTGAATCAGCTGTGGCCCTGCCCATCTCCATGGCCGTCTTCAAAAGAGCGATGGCCTTGTCGTTGTCCTGGGCATTTGCAGCAGTCTTTCCCATGGAAAGATATATCTTCGGGATGATGTTCTTGCAATTCTTGACGATGTCTGCGCCTTCATCTCCAAGGGCTTCAGCCTGTGACTGTGCATCCTGGAACTTGGCAAGTGCGAGCGAGTCGCTGCCTGAGTTCAAAGCGGTCGCTGCGTCATTGTAAAGGTTGGTTACAGCCTGGAGGTCCTGGGCCGATGCAACGCCGAGTGCCAGAAAGAAAACCGAGATGACAAGTAAAATCTTTTTCATTGTAATAATAAGTTTAATGTTGTTCTTGCTTGCTTGTATCAAGTTGTAAAAATAAGAATAAACAACAATCAGACCAAATTAATTACTTTATCACTCCCAGTTCCTTTCCTACTTTCGTGAATGCGGCGATGCACTTGTCGAGATTCTCCTTTTCGTGCCCCGCAGATATCTGTACGCGAATGCGCGCTTGATCCTTTGGAACTACCGGATAATAGAATCCGACGACATAGATGCCTTCTTCAAGCATCTTGGATGCGAACACCTGCGAAAGCTTGGCATCGTAAAGCATCACTGCGCAGATGGCGCTCTGTGTAGGCTTGATGTCGAATCCGGCTGCCTTCATATTCTCTACGAAATACCTTGTGTTTTCGTGAAGCTTGTCCTGAAGACGATTGGTGGATGCCATCATATCGAACATCTTGATGCCGGCAGCTGCGACCATAGGAGGTATCGAGTTGGAGAAAAGATAAGGACGGGAGCGTTGGCGAAGTATCTCGATGATTTCCTTCTTGCCGGTGGTGAAGCCGCCGATGGCTCCGCCGAATGACTTTCCAAGCGTTCCTGTGAGGATCTCGACCTTGCCTCTAAGATTGTAAAGCTCCGTAACGCCGCGTCCTGTCTTGCCGACTACGCCTGCGGAATGGGACTCGTCGACCATGACCATAGCATCGTATTTGCTTGCCAGCTCGTAAATCTTGTCCAGAGGAGCCACGTTGCCGTCCATTGAGAACACGCCGTCTGTTGCAATGAGGCGATATCGCTGGGCTTGGGCGATCTTCAGCTGGGTTTCGAGGTCTTCCATGTCTCCGTTCTTGTAACGGTAGCGCTGTGCCTTGCAGAGACGCACTCCGTCGATGATGGATGCGTGGTTCAGGGCATCGGATATGATGGCGTCGTTCTCGTCCAGAATAGCTCCGAAGAGACCGCCGTTTGCATCGAAGCACGATCCGTAAAGGATAGCGTCTTCAGTGCCGAAGAAATCGGCTATTTTCCTTTCAAGTTCCTTGTGAAGGTCGCCCGTTCCGCAGATGAAACGTACAGAAGACATTCCGTAGCCGCGCTCGTCAAGAGCCTTCTTTGCTGCAGCAATCAGTTCCTTGTCGTTGGAAAGGCCAAGATAGTTGTTTGCACAGAAGTTCAGGACTTCCTTGCCGGTGCTGACTTTGATGTCAGCCTGTTGAGGAGTGACGATGATCCTCTCATCCTTGTAAAGGCCTGCGTCCCTTGTGGACTGCAGTTCCTCGCTCAAATGCTGTTGAAATTTAGTATACATTTAATTGATCGTTTATTGGATTTTCGCTTTGATATAGTTTTACAAATTTACTCTTTATTTTAATAATTTGTTGTATTTTTGCTTGTATAAATAATGATTATAAAACACAAAGCATTATGGCACTAGCGATTAATGATTCAAATTTCAATGAGACAGTAAATCAGCAGGGCAAAGTCGCACTCGTAGACTTCTGGGCCACCTGGTGCGGACCATGCAGAATGGTTAGCCCCATCGTAGACGAAATAGCCGCCGAATATGAAGGGAAAGCCACCATTGGCAAATGCAACGTCGACGACAACAGCGAGATACCTTTGAAATTCGGAATACGGAACATTCCAACCATTCTTTTTTTCAAGGACGGTGAACTCAAGGATAAGATAGTAGGAGCGACAACCAAGGCTTCGATAATAGAAAAGCTGAACAGTCTGCTCTAATGCTTGGAACACTAATCGACACTGATATGAAACGCATCGCAATCGCAGCAATCGCTGCCCTGACACTTCTGGCATCAATCCCTCAGAACGCATCAGCACGGCAAGGATTCCTTGTTAAAGGCGGCCTCACCTACAACAAATTTTCCGTCAAAGACCTTAAGAGCTACACCGGATTCAACGCCGGAGTCGGCTATCAGTCCAACATCGGCTACGGTTTCTCCGTACAGCCTGAAGTAGACTATAACCTGATGGCTACCCAGGTAGACGCAAACACCAACTGGAAGAGAAGCTTCATCGAAGTTCCAGTAAACATCCAGTGGGGACCGGATTTGGTCGTATGCCGTCCTTACATGGAAGTATCTCCTTTCATTGGCTACAACATCGCAAATGCCACTGACAAGATCGATTCAAGCACCACAGCCAGCGACATCGCAGACATCCTGAATGCTAACGCAAAGAAAATAGAATATGGAGTCGGTCTTGGCGCCGGTCTCGAAATCTTGAAATTCCAGATCAGCTGCAAGTATTATTGGAATTACGGCACCATCTTCAACAATCAGGCAACAGTTGCACAGCATATCGGCGATATGTCAGCAGCTTCAGCTTCAGGAGTTGTCGTTTGCCTCGGCTTCATCTTCTAGTGAATCTTGACAGCATAAAGCAGCACATTCCCGAAAGTTGGAAGGCTTTCGGGAATCTTTTCTACAACAGCCTCAGCGCACGCTATGAGCTGATGAGGGGCATCAACGATTACACCCTTCAGCGCACAGGCAAGCAATTGAGGCCGTTGTTGTGTTTGCTTATAGCTCACGCAATTACAGCAAAGGAAGGTCAGGAAGCAGCTGACGGACCAATGGGAGAGACCGTAATCAGATGCTCCGTTTCCAGCGAAATGATCCATACGGCAACGCTCCTTCACGACGACGTGGCCGACGAGGCTTCCATGCGCAGGGGAATGCCTTCTGTGAGAAGCCTCTACTCGCCATCGGCTTCGGTACTGCTGGGCGATTTCTGGCTTTCGCGCGCCATCGCCATCATCATCGAAACACATAATTTCGACATCTTCAACTGCTTCGCCAAATCCATCGAGGACCTGGCCGAAGGCGAAATGCTTGAGATACAAAAGGCCAGCGACCTCAGCACCACATACGACGATTACATCAAGATCATCCGGCGCAAGACTTCATCGCTGTTCATGGCAGCCACTGTCAGTGCCGCCTATGCCGTTGGAGCATCTCAGGAGACCATCGATGCAACCAGGAATTATGCCTACCATCTCGGTCTTGCCTTCCAGATGCGCGACGACATCTTCGACTACACTCCGGCCTTGAACACCGGCAAGAAACCAGGAGGGGACCTCCTCGAACGCAAGATAACCCTGCCTCTGCTCGGAGCATTCGAGTCCGCGTCACAATCCGAAACAGAGCACATCAAGCGCGAGATATTCTCTCTCGTGGCGAATCCTGATTCAGACTACGAATCTGAAATCAACGCGGCAACGGTAGCCGACATATATTCCTTCATCAAGGAAAAAGGCGGAATCGAATATTCGAACCGGATCCTGGCCACAGAAGGACAGCTCGCCTCACAGGCAATTTCAAGTTTCCCGGATTCGGTATTCAAGCGCGATCTGATATCTCTGGCGGACTACGTCAGACAGCGCAACATCTAAAACCTTACTTCAGCCAGTTCAAGTCCAAGCTTCTGCAGCGCGTGCACGACTCGTATGCGTTTATTGTTGTCCGCGTACTCGTCTCCGAATATCAAGTTCTTAAGCTCCCCGACCGACAGATGGGCCCGAGTGGCCACCGCTTCTATCCTTATCATTTCAAAAAGATTCTTGAAGCAGGAAAGGTCATAAAGGAATTCGTACTCTATGTCCCTGCCTTCCGCCGCCTGCTTCAGCTGTTGCTTTACCTCCGCAATGGAGCTGGACTGCGTCATGGCGTCAGTCCATCCCGCCTGATGAGGATCTTTCGGGCGTGAAAAATAGATGCCCATCCCCGACTTGATGATCGCTGTAACTTTCATAATTGTCTTTCATTTGTTTCAGCAAAATAAATAGGTAATAAAATACTTTCAAAGCCTAAAAAAGCCAATTATCCTTTTCAGTCGAACAATTATCCAAAAGACAATTCCGCAATCCGGACACAAAAAAAGCCGGAGCGTTTAGGCTCCGGCTTAAAGTGATCCATGAAGAAAATCGACTAGTCGTCGTTAAGGTTATAGCGATTGAATGCTACGACCTTGGCTTCCGGATCGATGCTCTTCATATAATCCTTGACTGACATCTTTTCGTTGCGGACGAACTCCTGATCTTCAAGGGTTCTCTCCTTGAAGAACTTGTTCAGCTTGCCCTGGGCGATGCGTTCTGCCATTGCTTCAGGCTTGCCTTCATTCTTTACTTCCTGACGATAGACTTCCATTTCACGGTCGATGACGTCCTTTGGACAATCGTTGCGGCTGATGGATACAGGGTTCATTGCAGTGACCTGCATTGCGACCTCGTGACCCATCTCTTCGGGAACTTCCTTATTGAATGCAACGATGGCGGACACCTTTCCGTTCATGTGATTGTAAACGGAAACATAAGGAGCGTCCAGATCATAGCAGCAAGCGAGGACGTGCTTTTCGCCGCTCTTGCCTACCTGCTGGGAAATGGCTTCCTCAACGGTGTATTCTCCGATCTTGCAGCTCTTGAGAGCTTCGACATCCTTTGCACTTGCCTTGAAGGCGGCTTCTGCCACTTCTTCAGCGAGCTTCTTGAAATCAGGAGTGGCGGCGACAAAGTCGGTTTCGCATCCCAGGCAAACGAGAACGCCATGCTTGTGGTCTTCACTGACCTTTGCAATGACCGCTCCTTCGCTGGTGGCACGGTCGGCACGCTTTGCAGCGACCATCTTGCCCTTCTCACGAATGATATCCTGCGCCTTTTCAAAATCGCCGTTGGCTTCTACAAGAGCTTTCTTGCAGTCCATCATTCCAGCTCCTGTCATCTTGCGCAGCTTAGCTACGTCTTGTGCGGTAATTTCCATTGATAGATTCTCCGTTATTATTTGGTTTCTTCAGCTTTTGGAGCTTCTTCAGACTGAGGTTCAGCAACAGGCTCTTCAGCCTTTGGTGCCTCAACAGGCCTGTCTGCGCCACGGCGCGGACGGACTCTCCTATTTGCCATAACTGCTGCGCCTTCCTCCATTTCGGATTCGCCGTCAGCATATCTCCTGCCGTTCTTGTCGTCGTCAGCAGTTTCCTTGTCCTTCTCGAGCTTGCGTTCGTCGAGGCCTTCTTGAATGGCCTGGCAAAGCCTTGTGGTAATGAGCTGTATGGATTTTGCTGAATCGTCATTGGCAGGAATGACGTAGTCGATGTTGGTTGGATCGCAGCATGTGTCGACCATGGCGATTACAGGGATGTTCAGACGGTTGGCTTCCTTGACTGCATTCATTTCCTTCTGTACGTCAACGATGAACAGAGCTGAAGGAAGACGGTTCAGGTCCTTGATGGAGCCGAGGTTCTTTTCGAGTTTGGCCTTCTGACGGTCGATTTGAAGACGTTCACGCTTTGCAAGCGTTTCGTATGTGCCGTCTGACTTCATCTTGTCGATGTTGTTCATCTTCTTGACGGCCTTGCGAATGGTTGGGAAATTGGTGAGCATTCCGCCCGCCCAGCGTTCAGTTATGTAAGGCATATCTACTGCCTTTGCCTGATCCGCTACAATATCCTTAGCCTGTTTCTTTGTTGCCACAAACAGGATCTTGCGTCCTGAATATGCGAGCTGCTTCATGACATCGGCAGCCTCGTCGATCTTGACAACTGTCTTATTGAGGTCAATGATGTGGATTCCTTCCTTTTCCATGAAGATGTATGGAGCCATCCTTGGGTTCCACTTTCTCTTCAAGTGTCCGAAATGAGCACCCGCTTCAAGCAATTCTTGGAAATTAGTTCTTGGCATTTTAATAAATGTTAATTTTTAATTTTTTACCCCCTTTCAAAAGCGAGGGTCCTCTTTACATCAATTCGAAGTAGCAACAGCTTTCGCTGAATGGTCTTCGTAATTTTCCGCAGTCGCAGAAGTTTCCGGTAGCCCGAAGGATCCTGAAGCCTTAAGCTGCGAACTGTGCAGTGTACAATCGTAAATCTTTAACGTTTGCTGAACTGGAAGCGTCTACGAGCGCCTGGCTGACCGGGTTTCTTGCGTTCAACTTCACGTGAATCGCGAGTGAGAAATCCGTTCTTCTTGAGATTTGTGCGGTACTTCTCTACATCTACCTTGCAAAGTGCGCGGGAAATGGCGAGGCGAAGCGCTTCTGCTTGGCCTTTGATTCCTCCGCCAACGATGTTGGCATTGATGTCGAACTGTCCGAGAGTCTCAGTGAGGGCGAGCGGCTGGTTGACGATGTAAGTCAAAGTATCTTCCTTGAAGTACTTAGGCAGTTCAACGTCATTCACAGTGATGTTCCCCTTTCCAGGTGTCAAATAAACGCGGGCAACAGCGGATTTACGTCTTCCAAGGGCGTTAATGACTTCCATTTACTCTTTGTTTAAATTGATTAATTTTGGTTGTTGCGCTTCGTGCTTGTGCTCAGGCCCTACGTAAAGGTAGAGATTGTCGAGCAGCTTTGCACCAAGGCGGTTCTTAGGAAGCATGCCTCTCACGGCTTCTTCCACGATCTTGGTCGGGTCTTTTGCCATAACGTCCTTGATGTTCACATAGCGCTGGCCGCCGGGGTTGCCGGTGTAGTGCATGTAAACCTTGTCAGTCATCTTCTTTCCCGTCATTTGGATCTTTTCGCAGTTGATAATGATGACATTGTCACCGCAATCCGCATTAGGAGTGAAAGACGGCTTCTTCTTCCCGCGCAGTATCATAGCTACCTGGGAAGCCATACGCCCAAGGATCTGGTCAGTGGCATCAACGAGAACCCACTGCTTGTCAGCGGTTTCTCTGTTGATCGACAGAGTCTTGTAACTTAAAGTGTCCACTTTTTTATGTGTTTTGAGTTAAAATTTGGGGTGCAAAGATAATTATTTTTTTAACAATTTCCACAGCCAGATAAATTTGTTTGAGAATGAGTAATTTTGCAGCCGATGAAAATTGGAAACATCGATTTGGGGGAGCGCCCGCTGTTCCTCGCGCCGATGGACGACGTCACGGATCCGTCGTTCCGCTACGTATGCAAGATGTACGGAGCGGACATGATGTACACCGAATTCGTTTCCAGCGACGCGCTCGTCCACGACTCTCAGAAGTCCTTCGACAAGATGAAGGTATACGACTACGAGCGCCCTATCGGAATTCAGATCTATGGGAACATTCCGGAGGCAATGCTCAGCGCAGCGCAGTTCGCGGAGCAGTGCAATCCCGACCTGATTGACATAAACTTCGGCTGCCCGGTCAAGAAGATAGCGAACCGCGGCGCCGGAAGCGGCATGATGCGCGATCCTGACAAGATGGTCGAGATTACAAAGATGGTTGTGGAGGGAATCAGGCTTCCCGTGACTGTCAAGACAAGGCTCGGATGGGACGAGGACAGCAAGATCATAGTCGAACTTGCTGAAAGGCTCCAGGATGCAGGAATCTCGGCATTGACCATACACGGCCGGACCAGGGCACAGATGTATAAGGGGGCTGCGGACTGGACATTGATCGGAGAGGTGAAGAAGAATCCAAGGATGCGGATTCCGATAATCGGCAATGGCGACATAACGAACGACGAGCAGGCCGATAGGGCATTCGAAGACTATGGAGTGGACGGGGTTATGATCGGGCGCGCCACTTATGGCCACCCGTGGCTGTTCAAGGAGATCAGGCACTACTTCGAGACAGGGGAGCACTTGCCGCCGATGTCAGTGGAAGACCGCGTGGACCTGGCCAAGATACATCTCGCAAAGAGCATTGAAATAAAGGGTGAAAAGGTAGGAATCCTCGAAATGAGGCGTCATCTGGCGACTTATTTCAAAGGACTCGACAATTTTAAGGAAACCCGCCTGAAATTAGTAACTTTGACCGATCCAAACGAACTATATTCGACTTTGGATCATATAAAGGAAGTCTGGAAATAATGTCCGAATTCGTAAACAGAGTCATTCTCTTCCCTTATTTCATGACATTGAAGATAAGGCACTCAATATATGACCATGACCCGAAGAAATCCGAAAGCTTCTCCATACCTGTAATAAGCGTCGGAAACGTCACCGCGGGAGGAACAGGGAAGACGCCGATGGTCGAAGAGATCATCCGCATACTTCAGGATTCCAAACGACTGGCGGTAGTTTCGCTCGGATATAAGAGAAAGAAGCGCGGAATGATATTCGTAAAGGAAGAAGACAGCGCGAAGGATGTCGGCGACGAGCCTCTTCAGATCAAGCGCAAGTTTCCGAATGTCACTGTCGTGGTATGCAAGAACCGCAACAAGGCAATCCATGCCCTGCTCGAACAGGACCCGTTGCTAAGGCCTGAAGAAATAATAATGGACGACGCATTGCAGTATTTAAAGGTAAAACCGTCAAAGTCCATCGTGCTGGTTGATTACAACCGCCCTTCGTATTCGGACTCGCTGCTGCCCTTCGGAAAGCTGCGCGACCTGCCTGAAAGAGTGCGCAAGGCAGAGGCGGTGGTCGTGACCAAATGCCCGGAATGGGTTGATGAATGGGAAAAGGAAAAGTGGCGCAAGAGGCTCCGCCTGAAAGCATCCACTCCGCTGATATTTTCGAAGATATGCTACTGCAAGATGAAACCCGTATGGCCGGAAGTAGCAGACAACAGATACATCTATTCCAAGGAAGCTGCTGTCTTTACGGGAATCGCCTCAGACAAGACCTTGAAACTCCACCTCTTGGGAGACTACAAGGTGGTGGCCACCCGCGAATTCGGAGACCATCACATATTCGACAAGGGAGACCTGAGGTCCATCGAAACGATGGCCAAGGCCTATCCTCTTTCCCTGCTTGTCACAACTGAAAAGGACTCTTTCAGGCTTCAAGACTGCATCGATGTGCCGATAGCATTGAAAGTACGGACTTTCTACATCCCGATAAAGGTAGACTACCTAAGCGAGGACGAAAAGGCAGCATTCGAGGAAATCCTGAAATGATCATATTCAAAATCACAAATAAATGGCACTTCATTCCGGAATCGGCGTAATGTCCGGGACTTCCCTCGACGGCATAGATTTTTGCCATGTCACATTCGACAGAAAAAACGAGAAATGGAATTACCGGATCATCTGTGCTGAAAGCGAGCCATATCCTTCAGAAATGAAGGAGAAGCTAAACAATGCCCATAACCTCAGCGCATTCGAATATGCCAAGCTACATTCGGACTACGGCGCCTACTTAGGATCCAAAATAGATGCCTTCATTCACAGAAACAACGCAAAGCCCTCATTCATAGCCTGTCACGGACAGACCATCTTCCATCAGCCGCAAATCGGCCTCACATCCCAAATCGGCTCCGGGGCCTGCATAGCCGCAGCCACGGGCATCGACACGGTCTGCGACTTCCGCACTACTGACGTGGCTCTCTGCGGCCAGGGAGCTCCTCTTGTACCCATCGGAGACCGACAGCTTTTCGGAGATTATGAATACTGCCTGAACCTCGGAGGATTCTCGAACATCTCGTTCGAAGACGGAGTCACGCGCAGGGCATACGACATCTGTCCCGTCAACTATGTGCTTAACAGCTACATGCGAAGCATTGGAAAGGATTATGACAAGGACGGGGAACTCGCTCGGAGCGGTAAGATCCGCCCAGAACTCCTTGAACGACTGAACGCCCTGCCCTTCTTTTCCCAGAGCGGCCCGAAGTCCCTCGGCCGCGAATGGGTCGAAAGCGAGGTGTTTCCTCTCATAGACTCGTATGAAATTCCCCTCCAGGACAAACTGAGGACCTTCTGTGAACACGTCGCGATGCAGATTTCAGCCAATGCCAAGCGCGGCAGGGTGCTGGTCACCGGAGGCGGAGCCCACAACAAGTTCCTTATGGAACGCTTCCGTACAGTTTCTCCTCAATGCGAATACGTAGTCCCGGATGATTTGACGGTGGACTTCAAGGAGGCGCTGATCTTCGCATTCCTCGGAGCGCTTTACATTGAAGACATTCCGAACTGCGTCTCTTCAGTCACAGGAGCTTCGCGCGACTGCATCGGCGGATGCCTGTATAAGGGCACGCGATAAAAAACGCCGGCCTCAATCGAGGCCGGCGTCAATCATATAACGGTCAATAAATTATTCCTGATCTGAATCCCACCAGACATTGATAGTCCAAACGTCGTCGGCGGAATTCCATTGGGCGAGGGAGGTTTTTGCTCCGGGAACCGAGAGGCCGATGGCCGCGAGATTGGTGGAATTATAGTTAAGTTCGTGGGAGCACTGACGCCAGCGGCGATACTGTTTCCCGACAGGTATCCCCTTCAAGGCAGCAGCATCGATGCCATGACGGGCGGGAATACCCCAGCCGAGGAAGATGTCAGGATTGAAGTCGTACCGGCGCATGTCGTTCCATATCTCGACGGAGAAATGGAGGGCGATGCGTTTCTGGGTCATTATCTTGCCCAGAGTGAGGTTTGCGGAAGTGCCGATGCCGTTGCTGACATAATTGTTGATGTCTGCAGTCGTCATAGGAGTGAACGAAGGGCAGCTTATAAGGTTTGCATCACCGTCACACCATTCCTGGAGTTTGACGTTCATAAGCTCCATGCTTGCCTTGATACCCTCCTTATATGCATCGAAAGCTCCGCCTTTGTCTCCCTTGTTGAAGAGGACTTCGGCCTTGATGAAGCAAGCTTCGGAATATGTCCCGATGTATGTAGGGGAAGAGACTCTCGAATAGAAGGAGCCGGACTCCTTGCTGTTCTCGACGCCGGTCACCCTTCTGTAAAGGATGTCGACGTTTGCCGCATATCCCTTGGAAGAGCTTGTGCATTCTACGTAGGCCGTATCTCCCAGACGCTCCGGAGAACTGGAATCTATGTACCACGCTCCGTTCTTATAGCCTGCCCTGAGAGGGCCGCCGACAAGATTGGGAGAATTCGAAGATACCATGTCGACCCCGAGGGACCTTCTCCACTTGCCGCTCCATTTGATTTCGGAAGGGGTGGTGGAGGACTTTGCGGAATAAGCCCAAGGAATGATCTTGTCGGCACGAGGGTCTTCCACGCCGCTGCCTGCGAAGTTGGTCAGATTGTCGTAAAGCATCTTGGTAACCATATAACCACCGTTCATTCCGCAAACGGAATATAGCGGAGAATAATCCACAGGTTCATCCCAACCGAGATAATCGTGTGTCGTGCTGTTGTTGTCGGTGTGATAGATCACTGTATTGTCGCTGTTGCTCTGAGGCCCCTTTGAAAGGCAGTCAAGAATGGTTGCTTCATCATATTTGCCTTCAAGATAGCTGCCAGCTTCCTTCTTGCTGAGTTTCAAGCAATAACGGGCCTTCAGCAGGTATGCCAGCTTCAACCATTTGGAGACACTCCCTCCGTTCCACCAGTCATCTTCCGCCAAAGAAGGCAGGGAAGGGTCCTGTGTCTTGGAAAGGAGTTCTATCCCTTCGTCGAGATCGGCAAGGCAGCCGAGATAAATGGCCTTGCCTGTATCATAAGTAGGAGTGGCGCTTTCGCCGCAGGCTTGGGTGTAAGGCATTTCTCCGTATATATCGGTCATGAGCATGAAGCCGTAGGCGCGGATGATCTTTGCAACGCCAGCATAATCCCAGGCACCGGCGGCAACCGCCTTGTCATACATATACTGGATATTGCTGCAGGCACCGACGAACCACCATTGGTAAGGGGTTGTAACGGCACCAGTCTGAGGGCTCCATATAGACATGGACCAATAGGTGCCTCCGCTGTAATAACGCGTCCAATCACCCATGGACATGCTTGAACGCCAGGCGGCGAATTGGGTCGCGTCGTTTGTGTAGAATTCAATGTGCGCAAGGCGGGTCTGATATGTGGCACTTTCCGAAGAAGGGTTCTCCGGATCGGTATTGATGTCAAGCCATTTGCTGCAAGACGCCATGGAAAACATGGCAATAAGGCTGATGCCGCACAATATGATAGATTTAAGATTTTTCATTTTCTATAACTTTTTAAATATTAGACACTTTAGAAAGTCAAGTTGAGTCCGAACGTCATGCCGGTAGTGGCAGGGACGCCGCAGTAATCAAATCCGACCGAAGATGAACCTCCTACGCCTGCACCGGAAGCTGCGACTTCAGGATCGCCCTCGTAATTGGTAAAGAGAAGAAGATTGTTGGCTGAAGCTGAAACGGAAGCCCGCTTGATGAAGCCTACCTTCTTCAACAGATTGTCCGGAAGATTGTAAGCCAATGATAACGAACGGAGTCTGAGCGCATTGACTGAAGTGATGTAATTCCGCGTCTCTTTCGGATAATACGTGGTGTAGTAGTTTTCGATGATGTTGTACCCACTGGTCTTTACGCCGTTGAATACGTAAGTGTCGGAAGCGTTCCATGAATAGCTGACAGCCTGTCCAGTGGAATTGACGCCATTGACCGTAAGGGTGTTGTCGCGGGCGTCTCCCGAGAATTTGCTTACACCAGTAGCGTCCATGACATATCTTGTCCCGTTTACGACGTCTCCGCCCACTCTGAATTCCCACATCATATTGAATGTTAAATCATTCCAGGTTAGAGTATTGTTCAAGCCGCCGGAGAGCTTAGGTTCGCGGTTGCCGACTTCAGAAAGGGAAGTGGTGTAAGTAGGCATTCCGTTCGCATCGAGAATGACATTGTTATAATTGTCGCGAACCCACTTGGTACCTGCGATTGCCATGAAGTCGCCGCCGCTGAAGGATGCGGCCTGTGCGCCGGCATACTGCACATCGGTCACATACATGACGTCCATGCCGGCCGGCAGGCCGTCGAGAGTACCGCGATTGCCTGCAACGTTGAAGGCTACGTCCCACCGTACGTTCTTGGTGTCGATCGGAGAACCGGTGACGCTGAATTCCATACCCTTATTATAAACGTTCCCTGCATTGATGGAGCAGAAGATATAGCCCGTGGACTGAGGTCCGCGAGGACTCAGGATCTGGTTATAGGAATCGTTCGTATAATATGCATAGTCAAAATGCAGGCGGTTGTTGAAGAAGCTGAGTTCGAGGCCGACTTCGGTCGACTTGGTCATTTCAGGCTTCAGATATGGATTCCCGCGGGTCCAGGTGTTGCCTACGCCGACCTTGCCGTCGAGATAGGTTCCTACCGGCCAAAGGGCGGTATTGGTTTCATAAGCGCCGGTATCCTTGCCGACTTTTGCCCAGGAAACACGGAGCTTGCCGAAAGAGAAGATGTCGTTCTGCATCGCTTCGGTATCCTTAAGCAATTCGGAGAATACGAAAGATCCGCCGACGGAAGGATAGAAATATGAACGGTTTGCGACAGGCAGGGTGGAAGTCCAGTCGTTACGTCCGGTAATGGTCAGATAAAGCATGTTCTTCCAGGATGAGCGCAATTCTCCGAAGACTCCGGCAAGCCTCTTCTCAGAAGCGGAATGCTCGAATTTCTTGTTATCGGAAGTTGCGTTTGCATAGGAAAAGAAATCAGGAACCGAAAAATTCCAGGCCATCTGATAATTCCGGTCGGTATTGGTATCTTCGACCGCAAGGCCTGTCATGAAGTTGAAGTCGAAATCGGAAACCTGATATGACATGTTGGAAATCAGGTTGTGGGAAAGGTATTTGAAGCGCATGGTGTTGTCGCTCATCATACCGTTCTGCCAAACCTGCTGTATGGCACCTGCAGGGGAGATGCGGTTGGAATAGACCTGCGTGTAGGTATCGATGCCGAGCCTGTATGAAACGAACCACCATTTTGCGATATCCGCCCTTACGCTGACATTGCCCGTAAAGCGGTCGGTGTTGTCATATATCTTGTCCTTGTTGATGATCCAATAAGGATTGTCCTTTTCGTCCCAAGGGTCCAGCCTGTCGCCGAACATCTGGTAACGGGAGCCGTCCTGGTTGAGATAATGGGTCATGTCGTCGAAAGGAGACCAGGTGTAAGCGGCATAAAGGGAACCGGTACCAGAAGATCCGTACAATCCGGCCGAGGTAAGGGTCTTGTCGGTATGCGCCTGGGAGTAAGCGGTATTGGCGCTGAATGTCAGGATCCCGACTTTCTGTTCCCCGTTCAGGCGGAAGGTGTATTTGGTGTATCCGGTATTCGGAACGACGCCGTCTTGGTCAAACATTGATCCAGACATATAGAAGTTGCTGTTCTTGGTACCGCCGGAGATGCTGATGTTCTCGTCGAGCGCTCCGCCTCTCTGGAAGAAGTTGCCGAGATTGTCGTAAGTGTCCGCAGTGGTCTTTTCTCCCCATGAACTGTAAGAGAAATTATTGAAAACGGTGCCTGTGTAATTCTTGTTGGAGTCGTACTGGTCTTCCATATAGCCTCTCGCATATTCCTTCTGATAAGCCGGCAGACTCTTTACCCATGAAGAGGTATACTTGGAATTGAGATTCACCTCGACTACGCCATCCTTGCCTTTCTTGGTAGTGATTATGACTGCTCCGTTCGCAGCGCGGGAACCGTAAAGCGCCGATGCGGCAGGACCCTTGAGGACCGAAATGTCTTCGATGTCCTCGGGGTTGATGTCCATGACACGGTTGGAAGTGGTGGTGGCTGACCTGGAAGAACCGTCGAACGACGAATTCCCGACCACTGTGGAAGAGTTATCGTAAATGACACCATCGACCACGAACAGAGGCTGGTTGTCCTTTCCCTCAGATCCAGAAGTGCCGCCACGGAGAATAATCTGGGCACCGGACCCCGCAGCGCCCGAAGACTGCGTTACGTTGACGCCGGCGATCTTGCCAGAGAGTGAGGAAATAGGGTTTGCCGTCTTGATCTTCATAAGTTCATCCGACTTGATGTCTTCGACTGCATAGCCGAGGGATTTCCTCTCTTTCTTGATGCCGAATGCCGTGACGACCGCATCCTGGAGGATTTCGGCATTGTCCTGCATGATAACGTTGATCTTAGCCCTGCCGTTTACGGCTACTACCACATCTTTATAGCCCATTGAAGTAAACGACAATGTGCCATTTGTGGGTGCACTGATAGTATAAAAACCATCAAGATTAGTTGTGGTGCCACGTGTAGTGCCCTGCACTACGACGTAGGCTCCAACTATGGACACGCCCTTGGGATCGGTTACCGTTCCTGTAACCGTTACATCCTGGGCATACACCATTCCCATCGAAAGGAAGAGTGCGCAGATTCCCGCTATCGAGCGGAAACATTTTTTTAACAATAACATAAGTGGGATAATAGGTTAGTATTTAAAATAAATATGTTCATCGAATAATTCCGGTTCAAATGTAACAATAAAAACATAATACTCTCAATTTTTTTCAATCGCCGTACGCCAGGACCAGCTTTGTGAACATTCCGATATTTCCTGTCCTGCAACTTTCATTTGGCATTTCAAAAGTATTTCTTTTTCTTTGCATCCAAACAACTGCACATTTTCACTTATGAATCACTCTGCTTTAAGGAGGCTGTCTTTCATCCTCCTGTTTTCCTCAATGTGCTTCGTCACATTGGCACAAAACAAAATTACCGGCCGCGTAAAGGCCTCCGACGACGGGTCACCTATTCCTTTCGCCGGAGTTATGATTAAAGGCACAACATCAGGCACGGCGACCGACGCTGAAGGTTTTTACTCCATCCCGGCCGGCAGGGACGCAGTCCTGATATTCTCATCGGTAGGATTCACTTCCAAGGAAGTGGCCGTACAGGGCAGGCAGACGGTCAACGTCTCGCTCGACCCCGCACGCGAATCTCTAGACGAAGTCATCATGGTCGCTTATGGCACAGCTAAGAAGGGCACTTACACAGGCGCTGCGTCCGTAGTCAAGCAGGAATCCATCAAGGACGTCCCTGCCGTTTCGTTCGAGAACTCCCTGACCGGCAAGATGGCGGGCGTATCCGTCACTTCGGGCTCAGGCCAGGCAGGATCGGTCTCCAGCATGAGAATCAGGGGGACGGGGTCGATGAACGCATCCAACGAACCTCTGTATGTCATCGACGGAGTCCCGGCCAACTCCGGGGACATGGGGCAGATGGGCAGCTACCTATTCACTTCGAACAATGCAATGAACTCCCTGAATCCTGACGACATCGAATCAATCACTGTTCTTAAGGATGCAGCCGCATCTTCCCTCTACGGTTCCCGCGCAGCCAACGGCGTGGTCGTGATCACCACCAAGAAAGGGCGTTCAGGCAAACCGACCGTCAGCTTCAAATCATCAGTCGGCATAACTCCTTCCTTCGCCACATCAAACTGGGACAATGCAACCCCAGAGCAGGAAATCGAGATGTACTACGAACTCTTCTGGAACGGAGAGGTCGACAATGGCGCTTCCTATGAAGACGCCGACGCAGTGGCGTTGAAGCAGCTCAACAAGCGCTTCAACAAGCACGGCTACAAGTTTTCCACCACCGACCACACGCCCAACACCATCAAGGTCGAGGGGATGACCGACGGTGCGGAAAACCGCGAAGGCAAGTGGTTCGACTGGAACAAGGTTCTCTTCAGGACCGCCGTTTACCAGACTTACGACATTTCCGCCAGCGGCGGCAACGACCAGAGCAGCTATTACTCCTCACTTTCCTACACCAAGGACCAGGGCCGCAGCGTTACCAACGACTTCAACCGTATAGCCGGCCGCGTGAACCTCAACCAAAAAATCGGCAAGTACGTCGAATTCGCCACCGGAATCAATGTCGCCCGCAGCGCAAAAAAGGGATTCAATGACTCCCGCAGCACCGGCAACAACTATTTCATGCAGTCCAGGAACCTGCTCTGGCCGATGTACTGGCCAACCAACTACATGACAGGAGATCCCTGGACCGCCCGCTATGGCAGCTACGCCTACAACGCCGAATACTACAACGACGAATGGGACAACAAGTCACGAACCCTCAACATCGATGCGAACGAGACCATCACCGTCAAGTTCACTCCCGACCTCGTGCTGAAATCCGTCTTCTCATACGACAACACAGAAACGCTTGACTACATCTACTTCAGCGCAAACCACTATAACGCCACCACAAACGACAACGGAGACAAGGCTGCAGTGGTGCACAACATGCTGACCAACGTCAACAAGATGGTCTCGTCCACCACCGTCAACTATAACAAGACGTTCTGCGAGAAGCACATCCTCAGTCTTATGGGAGGTTTCGAAGCCGAGAAGAACCAGAGCGAGTTCCAGCGAGCGTCCGGATCCGACCTGCCAAGCAGCACCCTCCATACCGTTTCGGTTGCAGGAACCCTTGACGCAGGCGGATACAGCTGGGGCAGTTCCATGGCCTCATTCATCTCAAAAGCCGAATACAGCTACGACAACCGCTATTACGTTTCCGCCTCATTCCGCCGAGACGGCTCTTCAAAGCTCAGCCCGAGCGCACGCTGGGGCAACTTCCATTCCATTGCAGGAGCCTGGAGGATTTCCGAGGAGAAATTCATGAAGCAGCAGGACTACATAAGCAACTTGAGACTCAGGGCTTCGTACGGAATAAACGGCACGCTGCCTTATTCCAACTACGGATGGCGCGCGCTGACAGGCTATTACAACAAATACATGGGCAAGCCGGGCGGAACACTTACCTCCTCCCCTGACGAAAACCTCTCCTGGGAGACCAGCTATACCGGCGACATCGCGCTTGAATTCGGCCTGTCCGACCAAAGGATCACAGGAACAGTGGAATATTTCAACCGCAACTCGAAGAACCTGCTTCAGGACGTGCCTATTTCATTGACCACAGGATTCGGCTCCACCTTGAAGAATGTCGGCGAGATAAACAACCACGGACTCGAAATAGAGCTCGAAGGCGACATAATCAGGACAAACGAACTGAAATGGAGCGCCAGCTTCAACGCTTCGTTCATCAAGTCAACCGTTACGAAGCTTTATGACGGCCAGGACATCATCTGGTACGACCCTACAGGAGACGACGACAGATGCCAGTACATCTACCGCGAAGGACAGTCCACACTTGCTCTTTATGGCTACGAATGGGCGGGAGTCAACCAGGACAACGGCAAGAACATGTGGTACATCAACGAAGATTCCGGAGAGGACGTTTCAGGAATCACCGACTTGAAAGTCAACGGCCGCGCGGTCACTTACGACTACAGAAGCGCAAACGAGAAAGTCCTTGCCGACATGAACCCGAAAATGTACGGCGGCTTCTCCACTGACCTGACATGGAAAGGCATCAGCCTTGACCTTGGATTCATCTACAGGCTCGGGGCCAAGTCCTACGACGCATTCGACCGCGACGTCAACGACGACGGATATTATTGGGAAAGAATAATGTGCGCCGACACTTACGCACACCGCTGGACTCACTTCAACAAGAGCGGCACTTATCCAGAGCGCGTTTCCTACGACCTTACAGATGCCATCCAATACTCAAGCAGGCATCTCAACAACGGCAACTTCGTCAGGCTGAAGAATGTGACATTGGCTTACTCGCTTCCAAATAGCCTTGTTTCAAAAATTGGGCTCAGCAATCTCAGGGTCTATTTCAACGGAGCGAACCTCTGGACTCTTGCATCCACCAAGCTCTACGACCCTGAAGTTACCACCTACGGCACACGCGGCTGGGAAATGCCTATCGGAAAGACCTATACCTTCGGACTTGAACTCTCATTCTAACTTCTAAAAGGACATTACAATGAAAACATATAGATACTTCATATTCGCCGCCGCTCTTGCAGGCATTACCATGTTCAATTCCTGCAGCAGCTTCCTTAACGAGAAGCCTACCAACGCATCCGATTCGGAAAGTGCAATCGCCACTACGGCAGACGCCCAAGTCATGATAAACGGCCTGATGCGCGACATGTCGTCGCCATCATACTATGGAAGGAACTTCCTGCTCTACGGCGACGCAAAGGGCGGAGACTTCGCCATCGTCAGCCAGGGACGCGGAATGGATGGGCTATACACCTTCAACCACAACGTCAACTCAGGAGCCTATGAAGGCTTCTGGAGCAAGATCTACGACTGTCTGCTCCAAGCCAACAACCTGCTCAAGAACATTGACAAGCTTGAAGCGGATAAAAGCAATGCCCAGGACTTCTCCCAATACAAAGGACAGGCCCTGACAGCGAGGGCAATGTTCTACTTCGACCTTGTCCGCCTCTACGGCAAGCCTTACAACTACGACAAGACATCCTACGGCGTGCCTTTGGTCCTGGAGCCTCTGGACGCATCCGCCCAACCGACTCGCGCCACCGTAGCGGAAGTCTACGCACAGATAGTGACAGACCTGAAGGCCGGAGCCGCCCTGATGTCCAAGACTGCTTCGAACGGCTATCTGTCGTACTATGCCAATCTCGCTGAACAAGCCAGGGTGTACCTTTATATGGAAGACTATGCCAATGCCCTCGCAGCTGCGAAGGAAATCATCGACTCTAAAAAATACACCCTCTACACAAACGACCAGTGGGCATCTTCATGGAGCAAGCAATGGGGCAGCGAATCCATCTTCGAGATCGGCATCTATCCCAATGAAGCCGACTTGGAAGACTCTGGCCTGGGAGCTTACATGAGCCGCATATATGACCTCTCAAAGAGCTCCATGGGATGGTTCATTGCATCGGACTCCTTCCTTGCAAGGCTCGGCAAGGACGCGGGCGACATACGCTGGGGCATAATGTCGTACGACGAACTCAGCAAGTCCTACGACAGCTCATACTCTGCCGACAGATACGGGGCGTGCTACAAGTATCTCGGCGGAGTGTCGATGCCGGGTGACGGAAAGGCTACCAACACGGCTGTGAACATCAAGGTCATACGCCTCTCTGAAATTTATCTCATCGCCGCCGAGGCCGCTCTCGGAACAGGCGGCAAAGCAGCGGCGGCAGACTACCTCAATGCAATCAGGAAGAGGAGTCCGGACCTGGCTGCTGCGACTTCAGCCACCGTCACCACCGACATGATACTCGACGAGCGCAGCAAGGAGCTTTACGGCGAAGGACAGAGGTTCTTCGACATGATGCGCTGCAACAAGAGCATCACCTTCGACGACGAGCTGATAGTCCCTGCCATAAATATCCCTACCCGCGAAAAGACCATCGACAGGAGCTTCTTCCGCACCATTCTGCCTATCGGACTGACAGAACTCAACGCCAATCCGGCAATCGCGAAACAGCAGAATCCGGGGTACTAACGGACATATTCGGTCGATACGGAAAGAGTCTGCCGCAATTTTTGCTACATTTGAGAGTTCGAAAACTCTTAAAAACGCAATAAAATGTTCAGCAAGGAAATTTACGCCGAAAGGCGTGCAAAGCTTCTTAAGGACGTCCCTTCAGGGATCATACTCTTTTTGGGCAACACCGAATCCCCGTGCAACTACCCGGACAACACATTTGAATTCCGCCAGGACAGCTGCTTCCTCTATTTCTTCGGACTCGACAAGCCGGACCTTGCAGCCATCATCGACACCGAAAGCGGCGACCAGGCCATATTCGGAGACGACGTCACCATGGACGACATCATCTGGATGGGTCCTCAGCCGAAGCTGTCGGACCAGGCTGCCAAAGTAGGAATTGCGCACACCGAACCTTCTGCAAAGCTCGAAGATTATGTAAAGAAGGCAGTTTCAATGAACCGTACGGTGCATTTCACCCCTCCTTACAGGGGGGAGACCAAGATACAGCTCCACGAGCTGCTCGACGTTCCTTTCCAGGAGATGCGCAGCGCAGCGAGCGAAACATTGATCAAGGCCATAGTTAAGCAAAGGATGGTGAAACAGAAATGCGAGATCGAGGAGATGGACCGCATCGCCGATGTCGGCTACATGATGCAGTACACGGTGATGAAGATGATGAAACCCGGAGTCCAAGAGCACGTGCTGGCAGGAGCCGTCGAGGGCGTCTGCCGTTCCTATGCCTACATCCCTTCGTTCGCCACGATCCTTTCGCAGCACGGGGAGACGATGCACAACCATCTGCATAACGCCGTCATCAGCGCCGACAGACTCTGCGTAATAGACTGCGGAGCGGAATCAGAGATGCATTACGCTTCAGACTTCACCCGCACCCTGCCGGGCGGCGGAAAGTTCTCGCAGAAGCAGGCTGACATCTATGCCATCGTCTCCACCGCCAACCAGCTCTCGCACGACATGTGCAGACCGGGAATAACTCATAAGTCGGTTCACTTGGCCTGCGCCAAAGTCATCGTACAGGGACTGAAGAACGTCGGCCTGGTGGAAGGCGACGTCGACGAGATGGTCGGACTCGGCGTCCAGGGACTGTTCATGCCTCACGGACTGGGACACGCCATCGGAATGGACGTGCACGACATGGAAGGGCTCGGAGAGAACTACGTCGGCTACGATTCGACAATAGAACGCTCGAAGCAGCTCGGACTGGGCTCTCTTAGGATGGCCCGCAAGCTCGAAGCAGGCAACGTCATTTCCGACGAGCCGGGCATCTATTTCATTCCGGCTCTCATCGACAGATGGAAGAGCGAAGGGAAGTTCAAGGACTTCATACGCTACGACCGCCTCGAAAGCTACTACGATTTTGGAGGCATCCGCCTCGAAGACGATCTCCTGATCACTCCTGACGGATGCCGCGGCCTTGGCGCCAAGCGCCTGCCCATCACCGTCAAGGACGTCGAAGAGGCGATGAAAGACAACTAGACCGGCTCGTTCGGGAACTAAAGACCTTTTTACTATGCCTGATTCGCTAAGACAGCAAAAGGTCGCGTCGCAGATCAAGCGCGACCTCGCAGAAATAATCCGCCTCCGCGGAATGGCCGCATTCGGCGGAGCTCTGGTGACGGTCGTCGAAGTCAAGATAAGCCCCGACCTTGCCATTGCCAAGGTTTACCTCAGCATCTTCCCTTCCGAAAAGACACAGGAAGTGATGGAGAAGGTGGAAGCCAACTCCAAGTCCCTTCGCGGAGAACTCGGAAAGCGCGTGGCAAAGCAGCTCCGCATCGTGCCCGAACTCACCTTCTTCGTCGACGACTCACTGGATTACGTCGAGCATATCGACGAAATCCTGAAGAAGACCAAGGCCGAAGAGGAAGATGCGGCGAAAGCCCACCCTGAACAAGGCGACAAATAACAGCACCTCCTTGAGATTATCGACATTCATAGCCGGACGGTACCTGTTCGCGAAGAAATCGCACAATGTGATCAACATCATATCGATGATTTCCGCGGCGGGCATCGCCATCGGCTGCATGGCCTTGATAATCATCCTTTCCATTTACAACGGCTTCGACTCGCTAGTACGCTCGCTTTACAGCGCCTATGAAGCGGACCTTATAATACGCCCCGCAAAAGGAAAGTTCTTTTCCGTGGCAGACTCCACGCATTTCAGAGATATTCGCATCGACCCTGATGTGAAGCAGTTCATCGAAGTTGCCGAAGACAACGTATTCATGACCTACGATGCGTCTCAGTCGGTAGCCACCATCCGTGGAATCGACTCGACGTTCGAAGCCACGACGCGATTCAGGGATTATATCACGCAGGGAAAGTTCGAAATGTACCACGGTCAGACTCCGGAAGCGGTGGCCGGCAACGCCATTGCCAGGCAAATGGCCATGAACCCGAGCTTCACCACCCCGCTGGTTCTATATTATCCCAAGCGGGGCGCAGACTTGGGCGCAATCGGCCCTGAATCGTCGCTTAACCATATACAAGTCTGGCCATCGGGAATTTTCGCACTGGACGACAGCTACGACAAGCAATATGTGTTCGTACCGATCGCTTCAGCACGACAGCTTTTCGGCATAGGCTCGTGCTCGGTCTCCGAAATCGAGATAACCGCTGTCGATTCTTTGCGGGTACCGGCGCTCAAGAAACGCATTGAAACCATCGTAGGACCTGATTTTGAAGTTCTTGACCGCTACCGCCAGAACGAATCGATGTATAAGGTGCTGATATCGGAGAAGCTGGCCATTTATCTCATCCTCATTTTCATAGTGATAATAATCTCCTGCAATGTCTTCGGGTCGCTATCGATGCTTATCATCGAAAAAAAGGACGACATAGGAATACTTCAGTCGATGGGAGCCGACGACAAGCTGATACGCAGCATCTTCGTTCAGGAAGGCTGGATGATCTCGCTGCTTGGAATCGCAATCGGAATCGTCCTTGGGCTGATCATCTGCTGGCTGCAGTCCACGTTCGGCCTGGTTAAGATGCCTGGAAACTTTCTGGTGAATGCCTATCCTGTCGAAGTCCGCTTGTCGGACGTGCTCATCGTCGCTGCCGGCGTCGGTCTAATCGGCTATCTGATAGCACTTCTGCCTCTTCTTTTCTTCCGCAGACAGGATGCCGCATCTCCAGCGCTTGCCAAGGAAAACTAGTCCAACCACTCTTCTTCCCCCAATCCCGCATTGGCCAATCGGAACTCTTTAACGATCCAAAATTCTAATTGTTGCAAAATATTTAAAATATTTTCAAAATTGATGCAACATTCGCAACCTTTCCTGCATCTATCATGTAAGGTTTAGGTTTTAGTACACAAGAAGGGGGATGACTATTTAGCAGAGGGTCACCCCTTTTTTGTGTGCCTTATCTTCCTCGGAGAAACCAGCGTGACATTATTGCCGCTTGCCAGAAAATCGACAAGTTTTCTTGATTCTTTTCCCTTGTCATTTAATAATAATGTAAAAGCAATAATCTATGAAGACTTGCGGTCTGCAACCACAGCGTCAAAATTCTCTATCGCCCAGCCTATCAGGTCAGAGATGTGCGGCAGAAGAGATTTGGCCCTTGCAGTCAGCGTATACTCTACGCGAGGCGGGACTTCAGGATAGATCTTTCGGGTAACATAGCCGTCCTCTTCTAGGGTCCGAAGAGTCACTGTCAGCATCTTTTGGGAAATGTCGGGAATGGCTTTCTGCAATTCATTGAAACGCATCGGCTTGACAGCAATGTCAGAAACCACATCGGATGAAGGGCTTGACGAAGGTTCAGAAGGTGAACCTAGCTGACAGCCATTGGTCATAGTTGCAAGCACGAGAAGTGACCACTTGTCGCAAATCCGTGAAAGGATATTTCTTATAGGGCACGTTGGAAATAGTGCATCCTGAATGGTAAATCTGTCCATAATGATTATCAATATTACTGCGCAAAAGTAAGTAATATTCTTTTCTAGTGCAAGTGAAACAATTTTCAAAAATTTTTCAATCTCCAAAATGCTGATTTACCGCAATGGTTACTTAGAGGCAACTACCTGATTATTAAGTGCCCTCTTGACAAGTTCAAAAGCATTCCCCATCTTAGCGGTTGAAAAGTAACCGAGGAACTAAAAGTTACTAAAAGCCCAAAGAATTCCAAAGGTTACATTGAATGACAAATCAATAAGCACATAAAATGAACAACATGAAAAAGATTGCAGCAACAGCAATGAGCCTCGCGGCAATGACCGCAGCGGCACAAATCAACAACGCAAATGCACAGCCTCAGGGACGAATTGAAGTTTACGACTTCAACACGTTCAAGCTTCACGTCTACAACAGCAACGACGTTATGGGCGACGCGAGCTACATCATCGAAGGGGCCGACAGCCTCATCACTATGGAAGAGCCTCTCTTCAAGGTCAATGCAACCGAGTTCCAAGCCTACCTCGCATCGCTCGAAAAGCCGGTCTGCAAGCGCGTAGCTGACTACCACATCGGCTCGACAGGGAACCATCCGATTGTAATGGCTCAGGGAATGCCTGCATTTACCAAAGGCCCAATCTACGGCGGAATGATGAAAGGCTTCCAGCAGGGTTTCGGCGACTCGATGACCGATCTGCCCACAGGCGAGGAATCCGAAGTAGCTTTCGGAAGCACAGAGGTTTGGGACGGCATACACTTTGTCTTCAACCACGGTTCCTCAAGCGATTTCCCTGGAGCCAGCATCCTGATCGGAGGCAAAGTCTGGTACTCGCATTGGGCTCCTGCAAAAGCGCATATGAACGCACTGCAGTTCTCCTCCCCTGCGGCAGTTGAAGCTGAACTCGCAGCCGCTGAAGCAGCACTTACTTCAGGAGCAGAGCTTTACATTGGCGGACACGGCGGAGCTGCTGAACAGTCTGCTATGCAGTTCAAGGCAGATTATCTGAAGACAATGCAACGCGCCGCTGCCGAGAATTCCACTGCAGCAGGCTTTGCGAAGGCTTTGAAGGCAGCCTACCCGAATCTTCCTGGCGCTGAGGGAGTCGATGCAGTCGCAGCCAAACTCTACTAGCACAAGATAGGCTTCGACTAGCTCAGCTTCAAAGCCAGCTGCGAGAATGTTCCATTGACATCAAGACACTCAATTCACCCTAACCAACAAGAGAGCGACCAATCACGAGATGATCGCTCTCTTTTGCTTGTGCAACACCCACATTCCCATCATCATCTTGAACAAATCAAGAATAAGCTCCGCAGCCGAAGTCCGACCTGGCATTGCCAGCTAGAAGATGGATTCCAAAAATTCAGCACTCAATCTTTGAAGATTAAGATGAACAGCCTTCCAAGGAAGCGGAGGCTATTTCGAGTACTGCGAGACATATCGCTGAAAAAAGTTGACTCATTTCCGCAGCCGATGTCCGACCTGGCATTGCCAGCTCGGAGTTGGATTCTAAAAAGCGTAGAAAGCGCGGCAAGAAGTAGGAACCGGCAGACGACGTGGGGCAGGAAGAAAAGCGAACGTACGAGAGTCTGGTGGAATATAGAGCTAACGAAGGCGGGCGGCGAAGGCGCGAAGGATGGCGAGAGCTTCGTCAGGAAGAGTGCCGTCGGGACGCGGTCCGATGTTCAGAAGCAGATTTGCGCCTTTTGAGTTGGTGTCTTCCAGATATTTGATAAGGCATTCGGCAGACTTGTAGTTATGGTCGTAGATGTTGTAGCCCCAGGAGTCGTTCATCGTCTGGCAAGTTTCAAGAGGAAGGCGGGAGACTTCCTGGCCGGAAAGGCCGACGGTGTTCTCGCCGGGAATGTCCTTCTCGAAAATCTGTATGTCTTCGCCAGGCATGACGCTTTCATGATGGTTGTTGCCTATCAGGCACGAAGGTTGAAGCCTGTGAATCAGATTGTAAATGTCGTAAAGGCCCCAAGTGCCAGGATCTTCTCCGCCAGCCTGTTCGTCGCGGTCCCAAAGGCCGTCGAACCAGATGGCGCCCACATCGCCATATCTGGTGAGAAGCTCTGTAAGCTGCTGTTTCATAAAAGCCTTGTAGGACTGCCAGCGCGGATTTGTCCAGGAAGTGTCGGCGATGGAGGTTTGCGATAGAGCGGAGGTGGAAGGTGCGCCGAAGTCGCGGCCGGTGTCGTGGCCGGTGCGGCCGAGAGGATAATAGTCGTCGCGAGTCCAGTCAAGAAGCGAATAGTAGAAATGAATCTTCAATCCCTGCTTGTGACATTCTTCAGCTATCTCGCCGATGATGTCGCGATGGAATGGAGTGGCATCCACTATGTTGAATGGCGAAGCGGAAGTGCCGAACATCGAGAATCCGTCGTGGTGGCGCGTTGTGATGCATACATACTTGGCACCGGCAGCCTTGAAGGCTGCAACCCAGTCGTGGGCGTTGAACTGTGACGGATAGAATCCGCGAGCTAGCAGCGAGTATTCGGAAGCCCGCAGCTTCTGCGTCTGAAGCACCCACTCCCCTCTGCCGAGCATCGAATAAACGCCCCAATGGAGGAAGATTCCAAACTTTTCGTCTGCGAACTCCTTGCGGGCAGCAAGGTTCTCTGCAGTAGGAATATAGCCTGCAGCCGAGGCAATGCCGGGAGTCAGGGTGATTTCAGAGGCAGAAGCATTTACAGGAGTCGAGGCATTTTCGGAGGCCGAAGCAATGCCTGGGGTCGTGGCGACTTCGGAGGCCGAGGCAATGCGGAGGGCGGAGGTTACGCCTTGGGAGGAACAGAAGCATGGGGCCTGCGCAGATTTGGAAGCGCTGCCGCTGCGGGCTGATGCGGGTTGCATTGAATTCAATGCGAAGCCAAATGCAAATGCAGATAGCAGGATGCCGATAGAGGCATTGGGGCGAGCCTGATGTCCAAAGTTCATCTTCAAATATGTTTTGTCATTCAAAGATATGAATAATAGACGAATGATGAAGCCCAACCTAAAGGGAAATTTGTTTATATTTGCAAAGAAAGAACTTATGAATCGAAAGCGAAAACTTAACATTTGTAAGCATTAAAACAAAAGTTATGGGAAAAGTCAAGAAAAAACTCTTTTTGGGCGACCAGGCCATTGCGCAGGGCGCCATCGACGCGGGGATAAGCGGCGTGTACGCATATCCGGGAACGCCATCGACTGAGATTACGGAGTACATCCAGGATTCGCAGCACGCAAGGTCGGCAGGATCGGCGCGCGGAAGCGAGGCCGCCGTTAACGGCGGGGCGGAAGATAAGGTCTTCTGCCGATGGTGCACCAACGAGAAGACCGCCATGGAAGCGGCTCTCGGCGTCTCCTATGTCGGAAAGCGCTCGCTGGTATGCATGAAGCACGTCGGGCTTAACGTATGCGCCGATGCGTTCGTGAATTCGGCCGTCACCGGAGTAAACGGGGGGCTCGTCGTGCTTGTAGCCGACGACCCGAGCATGCACTCATCGCAGAACGAGCAGGATTCCCGCTTTTACGGGAAGTTTGCATTGATTCCGACACTGGAACCTTCAAGCCAGCAGGAAGCTTATGACATGATGCGCTACGCCTTCGACTTTTCCGAGCGCATCAGCGAGCCGGTGCTGGTGCGCTTGGTGACACGTCTTGCACATTCCCGCGCAGTGGTCGAAATGAAGGACCCGCGTGGACAGAATGAACTTCACATGCCAAAGAACCCGATGGATTACGTGTTGCTTCCTGCGATTGCAAAACGCAGATACGTAGAACTTTGCAACAAGCAAGCCGACATCTGCGAAGAAGCTGAGCACTCATGTTACAACGGCATGCCCGACCCTGTCGGCCATGGGAAGAAGGGCGCGCCGATGAAGAACGGAGACCAGCATTGGAAGCAGGGAGTGATAGCCTGCGGAATCGCATATAATTATTTGAAGGAGGCATATCCCGACGGATTCCCGTTCCCTATCTTGAAATTATCCCAATATCCTCTTCCAAGACATGCGGTAAGGCGTCTGGCCGAATTGACGGACGAGATACTTGTGCTGGAAGACGGACAGCCTTTCGTGGAGGAACAGCTTCGCGGAGTGCTGCCGATAGAGACGGTCATCAAGGGAAGGCTTTCCGGAGAACTGCCGCGGACTGGCGAGTTGAACCCTGACAACGTCCGCGTATCGCTCGGCCTCAAGGAGCAGGAAGTCTACGACAAGTGCGAACTGGTCGTTCCGCGTCCGCCGGCACTCTGTCAGGGCTGCGGCCACAGGGACGTCTATGCCGCACTGAATGAAGTGATCAAGGATTATCCGGAAGCGAAAGTCTTCGGCGATATCGGATGCTACACTCTCGGTGCGCTGCCTCCTATCCGCGCCATAAACAGCTGCGTGGATATGGGTGCGTCGGTGACGATGGCAAAAGGCGCCGCCGACGCCGGGCAGTTCCCTTCCATCGCCGTAATCGGCGATTCCACTTTCACGCACTCCGGAATCACCGGACTGCTTGACGCAGTGAACAGCAACGCCAATGTAGTGATAATCATCTCAGACAACCTAACCACCGCCATGACCGGCGGCCAGGACAGTGCCGGAACCGGCAAGCTCGAGGACATCTGCAAGGGTGTCGGAGTGGCTCCGGAGCACGTACGCGTGGTGATACCTCTGCCGAAGAACATGCCCGAAATCACGCAGATCCTGCGCGATGAGATAAATTACAACGGAGTTTCCGTCATCATCCCTCGTCGCGAATGTATCCAGACCGCTTCGCGCAAGGCAAAGAACAAAGTTAAATAAGGAAAGGCAATGAAGAAAGACATCATACTTTGCGGCGTCGGGGGACAGGGAATCCTTTCGGTCGCCACCATAATCGGCGAAGCCGCCATGACAGGCGGACTTTACATCAAGCAGGCTGAAGTCCACGGAATGAGCCAGAGGGGCGGAGACGTGCAGTCAAACTTGAGAATCAGCGACAAGCCGATAAACTCCGACCTGATTTCGGAAGGCGGAGCCGACCTGATAATCTCTATGGAACCAATGGAAGCGCTACGCTACCTGCCGTACCTCGCAAAGGACGGCTGGGTGATCAGCTCCACCGTTCCTTTCATCAACATCCCCAATTATCCGGAGGCGGAAAAGCTCATCGAATGTATCAAGAGCCTGCCTCACGCAGTGCTGCTCGACATCGATTCCATAGCTAAGGAAAACCAGATTCCACGCAGCGCCAACATGGTGCTGCTGGGAGCCGCATCCCTTGCGCTTGGCATTGACTATCAAGGACTGAAGGACGCTGTAAGCAAGATTTTCGGTTCGAAAGGAGAGGAAATCGTGGCAGCAAACTGCAAGGCAATGGAGCTTGGCAGGGCAGTAGCTGAAAAATAAGAGCTGCCTGAAAGGCAGCATCCAAAAACTTTAAGATTATCAATCATTCCAGACGGCGAAAGCCGTCACATACCATTATGACCCATTATTGGAACCGCACCAAAGAGTGCATGAGCAGGGACGAAATGTCCGTGCTCCAGGGCAAGCGTCTGCACAAGCTTGTAGAGTATACTTACCACAACAACGAATTCTACCGCAACAAGATGCAGTCCGCCGGTCTCATTCCTGACGACATTCAGGAGATCGGGGACATCGTCAAGCTGCCTTTTACCACGAAGCAGGACCTTCGCGACAATTATCCGTTCGGAATGTTTTCCGCCCCGATGTCGCAGATGGTCCGCATCCACGCTTCTTCCGGCACGACCGGAAAGCCGACCATCGTCGGCTACACACGCAGGGACATTGAGATCTGGTCCGAAATGGTCGCACGCTGCCTAACGGCAATGGGGGCCGGCAAGGACGACATCTTCACAGTAGCTTACGGCTACGGCCTCTTTACCGGCGGACTGGGACTGCACTACGGAGTCGAGAATCTCGGCGCCACCGTCATCCCGATGTCCACAGGAAACACTGAGAAGCATATCAGGCTTATACACGACTGCGAAGCGACGGGAATAGCCTGCACGCCTTCATACGCGCTCTATCTGGCAGAGGAGATGAAGAAGGAAGGAATGGACAAGTCGGAAATCCATCTGAAAATCGGAGCTTTCGGAGGCGAACCCTGGACAGAGAACATGCGCAAGGAAATCGAGCACGATCTCGGGCTGAACGCCTATAACATCTACGGCCTCTCTGAAATCATGGGACCGGGAGTCTCATGCGAATGTGAAGCGAAGGAAGGGTCCCACGTCTGGGAAGACCACATCTATCCTGAGATAGTAGATCCGGAAACGCTTGAGCGCCTGCCTAACGACGGGACTCAGGGCGAGCTGGTTTTCACCACGCTGACCAAGGACGGAATGCCTCTGATACGCTACCGCACCCGCGACATCTGCTCTCTCATCGACAAGCCTTGCTCCTGCGGGCGCACGGCAGTCAGGATGACCAGGATTCTCGGGCGCAGCGACGACATGCTCATAATCAGGGGAATCAACGTGTTCCCGTCACAGGTGGAAAGCGTCATCCTCACCCTTCCCGAATTCGAGCCGCAGTATCTGCTCGTAATCGACAGGGTGAACAACCTCGATACGCTCGAAGTCCAGGTGGAAGTCCGTCCGGAATACTATTCCGACGAGATGTCCAAGATGCTTGAACTTCAGAAGAAACTTGCCGAAAAGCTTCAGAGCGTAATCTCCATAAAGGCGAAAATCCGCCTGATGGAACCCAACTCAATGGTCCGCAGCCAAGGCAAGTCGAACCGCGTACAGGACAACAGAAAATTGCAATAGCTATGATAATCAAACAAGTGTCAGTCTTTTTGGAGAATCGCTCCGGAAGGCTCAACGAGGTGACAAGGATCCTCGGGAAAAACAATGTGAACATGGTGGCATTCTCGATGGCCGAGAACCCTGAATTCGGCATACTGAGAATGATAGTCGACGACTGTGGAAAGGCGGAGAAGGCGCTTCGCGAAGCGAAGTTCGGAGTAAGCCTGAACGACGTCGTCTCCCTAAGCATTCCAAACGTGTCGGGATCGCTCGCACACGTGCTGGAAGTGCTTGCCGCTGAAGATATCTTCATCGAGTACATGTACGCATTCGCTAAGGAAGACGCAGCCAACAATGCGGTGATCGTCATCCGGCCTACCTTCGTCGACAAGTGCGAAGCAGTGCTCGAAAAGAACGGTCTCTAGAATTTTCATTAACTTGGTGGCGGAGATATGAATATGAATCCGCTGCTGAAAAGGGCTCTGACTGCCTGCATCCTGCTGTACCTTGCATTGAATCCTGCCAATGCAAGGAGCGGAGGGATGCGGTGGGGAGCATTTTTGCTCGATTCGCTGGACAAAGAGATAGCGAAGCGGGAAGCTTATGCCATGCAGCGCGACAGGCGCATCAGCGAACTGAGCGGGATGTTGAATTCAGGCTCCGGACTTAGCGACGAGCTGCGCTATTCATTGAATGACAGGCTTTACCAGGAATATTACGGATATAAGTGCGACAGCGTGCTGAGCTACCTGAATTCCAATGTCACGCTTGCGAAAAAAATGGGCAATGCCTCTTATGAAAACAGCAAACTGCTGAGGCTGTGCTTTGTCTGTGCGTCAAGCGGAATGTACCTGGAATCGAAGGAGAATCTGGATGCGGTAAGAAGAGGGGCGATGGAAAGGGACACCGCACTGCTGGAGGACTACTATTTCAACTTCGTGAACCTGTACAACGAGATGGCCTTGTATTCCCAGGACAAGGCGCAGACGGTCATTTACAAGTCCATCCACGACACGTACCTGGACTCGCTGAGAAAGATACTCGCTCCGGGATCGAACCGCGAGATCTACTACAGGGAGGAAGATATGAAGTGGAAGGGCGATTATGACAGTGCCTTGGTCCTCAATTCATTGAGAATGGGAAGATGCGACATCAACACGCCGGCATATTCGGTAGTCTGTTTTCAGCGCGGCCTGATCTACGAAATGGAGGGCGACAGCCTGAACAGCTTGAGGTTCATGATAAAATCGGCCATTTCAGATATCGTTACGGCCACGAAGGACAACGCATCGATGAACTCCATCGCCAACGTCTGCTTCAGCCACGGAGACCTGGACCGCGCCGTAAGATACACACGCCTTGCAATGGATGATGCGAAGTTCTATAATGCAAAACTTCGTTATTCGCAGATCTCCAGCACGCAGCCCATCATAGAACAGGCATATCTCATAAAAAGCAGGCGGCAGAACGACTGGCTGAAGATCACATTGATCACCCTGTTTTTCCTGCTGGCCGTCCTGGCAGCCGTCATCATGCTCATCGAAAGGCAGAAGAAAACGCTGGCGCGTTCCCGCGACGACTTGGAAAGAACCAACGCCAAACTTGAAAAGCTGAACGCCGATCTGATCGCGGCAAACGAGAAGATGGCGAAGATGAACAGCGACATCTCAGAGGCGGGAAAAATAAAGGAGGAATACATCGGGCTGTTCCTCGGGATGTGTTCGGAATACATAGACAAGCTTGCAAGCTACCGAAGGCTGATAAAGTTGAAGGTAAACAACGGACAGACGACCGAATTGAAACAGATCGTGAACACTCCGGACTTGATTTCACAGGAACTGCGCACTTTCTACTCCAACTTCGACAGCACGTTCCTTCATATCTATCCTTCATTCGTCAAGGATTTCAATGCGCTGCTCCGGCCTGAAGCGAGGCTGACGCCGAAAAAAGACGGAGAGCTGACGACGGAACTGCGGATATTCGCACTGATACGCATCGGCATCGACAACAGTGCGCAGATTGCAAAACTGCTCAGATATTCGCCGCAAACCATTTACAATTACCGCTCGACCATCAAGAACAAAGCTGCTGGGGACAAGGACGGCTTTGAAGGAGCTGTCATGAAAATTGGTATGGAATAAGCTTCGAAGTAGATTGAAGCCAAATCCACAATTACAATAAATCTACTTTAAGGCATACTTTCTTACATGGCAAAAACACTGCCATTAAGATATTTACCTTTACTTATTTGCAAAGAAAATATACTTTTATTTTACTATTAGTTTCGATATGTTTCCTTTTTACATAATTTTGTAAAAGATTATCGTATTTATTCAATTCAAGATAAAACTATCAAACCAATTAAAAAACAAGTCTTATGAAAAGCAAGATTCTGATGCTTTCTTTGCTTCTGACGGCATTCGGCTTTTCCGCATGGGCCCAAGGGCCTTTCAAAGTCAACGGAAAGGTGACGGATGCACAGGGCAATGCTCTTCCGGGAGTCGTAGTCTACGTTCTCGGGACAGACAACGGCACCTCCACTGCTGTCGACGGCACTTATACTATCAGCGTCCGCCCGACAAACGGGAAGGCTACCATCACATACACGGCCATCGGCTTCAAGGAACAGAACCTGACAGTAGCTGAAAGCCGCGCGCTCAATGTAACCATGCAGGATGACATCCAGACTTTGGATGACGTCGTAGTCATCGGCTACGGCACACAGAAAAAGGCGGACATCACCACATCCGTTTCGGTCGTTTCGACCAAGGACGTGAACCGCCAGCCTGTCATTTCAGCTTCCAGCATCCTGCAGGGACGCGCAGCCGGAATTCAGGTAGTGCAGCCTTCGGGCATGCCGGGCGAAGGAATGATCGTCCGCGTCCGCGGAGCATCATCCATATCTTCGACCAACGACCCTCTTTTCGTCGTTGACGGCGTTCCTGTCGGAACGGGCAGCGGCGCGATATCTTTCCTTGCCCCTAACGAAATCGAGACGATGCAGGTACTCAAGGACGCTGCCAGCGCTGCCATTTATGGCTCGCGCGCTGCCAACGGCGTCGTCATCATCACCACAAAGGCCGGCAAGAAGGACAAGCAGCCTGTGATTTCATTCAATTCCTATGTAGGCGTCTCCAACGTATCCAAGACCTATGATGTGCTGAACGCAGCACAGTATAAGGACCTCATGGATGAAACGGGCATCATCTCCCTTCCCGACGGATTGAAAGACAATACCGACTGGTTCAAGTGGACATACCGTCCAGGCATCAATCAGAATTACCAGCTGTCCTATTCAGGCAGCAACGAACGCACCAACTACTATGTAGGCGGCGGCTATAGCCGTGAAGAAGGAGTCATCCGCGACACATACAGCGAACGATACAACTTCAAGATAAATATGGATACCCAGATCCGCAAATGGATCAATTTCTCGACCAACATAAACTACGTCCATACCGATTACGACGGAATCATTTCCGGAACAGGCAGCGGAAGGGCCGGCGTCGTCCTTTCGGTCGTCAACACCCCCACATACGCGAAAATATGGGATGAAGAGCATCCTGACTGGTACTGGACACAATTTTACGGAGCCAACATCACCACTCCTGCCGAGAACATAGGACGCACTTCCTACGATACCAACAACGACGACCGCCTGATAGGCACCATAGGTGCCACCATCAATCTGGCAAAGAACCTGACATTCAAGTCGACTGCATCCATGGACCGCACCTGGACATATAACACCCAGTTCCTCGATCCCATCGCAACGTCCTACGGCCGCACGCAACATGGATCAGCTTCCGCACAACGTTATGACAACAGAAGGATGATCTACGACAACATAGTAAATTACAATCTCGACAGCGACAAGAACCACTTCACTTTCATGGGAGGCACTTCAGCTACCGTTTCCCATTGGGAAGAACTTTGGGGATCCCGCTCCTACTTCTCCGACCAGTACAATAATGCCGACATCAGCCTCAACGGCGGTAACAACGGCGGCCTGCGCGGCCAAGGCGAAAGCAAATCGGACTGGACCATCATGTCCTATATGGCACGCGCCACATATAACTATGACGACCGTTACCTGGCTACTGCAAACGTGCGCGCCGACGGATCTTCAAAACTGGCGAAGGGGCACCGTTGGGGCGTATTCCCTTCTTTCTCAGGGGCATGGAGGGTATCCAACGAAGAGTTCATGAAGGGCGTAGACTGGCTGAACGACCTTAAGGTACGCTTCGGCTGGGGACAGACCGGGAACCAGGAGGGGCTCGACGACTATGCATATCTCCAGAAGTATAACACGAATTACTTCGACTGGACCAATTCGCAGTACGCCCAGGCCGTTCCGGTAATCGGCGACAGGGCCAACATCAAGAACGACAAGCTGACCTGGGAGACCAATACACAGACAGACCTCGGCTTCGACCTTACCGTCCTCAACAACAGGCTTACTTTCGCCGTCGACCTTTATTATAAGGTAACCACGAACATGCTGATGAACATCGACCTACCTTCGCCTAACCCCAACATCGAATGGAACAGCGGCAAGATGACAAACAAGGGCCTTGAAATCACGATCAACTCCAGAAACATCTCCAAACCCGATTTCTACTGGAACACTGACTTCAATATTTCGTTCAACAAGAACATGCTGAACAGCATCGACCTACAGAACGTATATTACCTGGCCCAGACTTCCGAAGCCACCAGCGAATACTGCATCAGGATGGCGCCGGGCGAGTCCCTTTCCAAATTCTACGGATATGTTTACGAAGGGGTCGACCCGGAGACGGGACTCTGCATTTACAAGGACCTCGACGGAAACGGCAAGATAAATTCTTCCGACCGCAAGTACATCGGCGACGCAAACCCGATCTTCACGGCCGGAATGACCAATACCATAGGATGGAAAGGCTTTACCCTCAGCATCCTGATGACAAGCTCATACGGAAACGACATTTACAACGCATCCAAGATCGAAATGGTTGGAATGTACACCGGAGCCAACCAGATAACCGACGTATTGCGCCGCTGGAAAATCCCGGGACAGATCACCGACATCCCTAAGGCAAACGAACTTTACAACCTCCACACATCATCACGCTTCGTGGAAGACGGTTCATTCTTGAAAATCAAGAACATCAACCTCTCATATTCGTTCGACACCAAAAAGCTTGCAAAGTGGAACATCAGCAAGATCGAACCTTACATATCGTTGCAGAATTTCTGCACATTCACCAAATACAGCGGATACGACCCTGAGGTCAACCAATATGGCGGAGCGACCGAAATGGGCATCGACTGGGGAACCTATCCCCACGTCAAGACCGCTGTCCTTGGCGTCAACATCGACTTCTAACCTTTAAAGTCCGAAAGCAATGAAAAAGATGACATACATATCGTCAATAATAGCGACAATCGCATTATTGGCAGTGATTTCAAATTCCTGTTCCCTCGACACAAAATATTACGGGAATACAAAATCCATAGACAGCATAGCCAACACCGACCACCCATACAGTACCCGTGAAGACATAAAGGGGCAACTGGATGCAATGTACCAGGGCATAAAGGACGGAATCCAGGAAAGCGGCTATGCCGACTTCCTCATATACACCGACGTACTCGCGGACAACGCCTATGCTGGCAGCACCACCACCGGAGAGATAATGGCCCTCGAGTCACATACCCAGGACGCCACCAACAAGAACACTGTACGCGACTGGAACTTCTATCTCGCCCAGGTAAGCAACGCCAACCAGGTAATCACCTATATGGACGACATAAAGGATGCCTCGCTTACGGAGACGGAGCGCAAGCAATGGGTCGCAGAAGCCAAGATATGGAGGGCCTACATGTGGTTCGACTTCTGCCGCCTCTATGGAGACATCCCGATGATAACCAAGATCCCGTCTTCCATCACAGCAGAAAATCTCAAGGAGACCTATCCTCTCTATTACCCAGCCCGCACTGCAGTGGCGGATGTATATGCACAGATGATCTCCGACCTTGAAGAATCCATACCAAACGCTCCGGATCTGAACACGGGAGACAAGTTCGTCTGCTCAAAGGCACTCGGATACGGCCTTCTCGCACGCATCTATTCGGAAAAGCAGAAGCAGGACTGGTCAAAGGTCGCAGAATGCTGCAGCAAGGTCGAAGCCATGAATCTCTCCCTGGTTCCGGACTATGCAGACCTATGGTCCTGGAACGACGCACGCAACGACGTAAAGTTGCGCAATTCTTCAGAATCCATCTTCGAAGTGCCTTACACTCCTTCCGCAGGAAACTGGGTATGGATGATGTTCTGGCGCCAGGGCTTAAGTTCGAATCTGAATGACAGTTTCACTTGGGCGAAATGGGTCACCCCTTCCAAGAACCTCATAAAGGCATACGAGGATGAGGGTGACGAAGTCCGCTATGAACAGACCATAGTCTACGACCAGTGCGGCTGGGCAACCTACAATATGAGCGGCAGCAGCTATCCGTTCATGTACAAGACCCGCGACAATGCGGCCAGCATCATCAAGATGCGTCTCGCAGAAATATACCTGATGCATGCGGAAGCTGACGTCAACCTCAACAAACTTAGCGAAGCAGCCTCCTATGTCAACAAGGTCCGCGAGCGCGCCAAATTAGCTGACCTTCCTTCATCTGCTTCAGCATCAAAGGAATCAATGCTCAACGCAGTGCTGAAAGAACGCCGTCTGGAACTTGCTTTCGAAGGATTCCGCTGGTTCGACCTCATACGCAACGACAGGGCAGTAGAGTGTGTGAACAACTTCGGCAACAAGACTTCGGAATATTACGATTCGGAGAAGGCTTACGTCAAGAACATCAATGAAAACGGTCTGCTTATGGCTGTACCGCAGACTCAGTTGGAAAACAACCCCAACCTTACCCAGAATCCTGGATACTAGCAGATCATGAAATACTTGACCAGGATATTAACTGCCATCATAGTCATCACTGCAGTTCTGACCTTTTCCGCTTCATCTTGCAAGGACAACAACAAGCCTGGCGACGGAGACGGAAAGGACACCACTGTGGTGACCGCAAGCGAAGTGGCTCTGTATGTCACTACCGCATCACAGTCGATGCTGTTCAAGAAGGTCGACGAGAACTTCAATACAAAACCGAACCTCTCACCTTATACGATAAAGATCGACAAAAGCAAGACGGCACAGGAAATCAAGGGATTCGGAGCTGCTGTAACAGGCTCTTCCGCATATAACTTCATGAGGATGGCTGCAGCTGACAGAAAGGCGCTGCTCACCAAGATCTTCGATCCTGACAGCGGGGCAGGATACAGCTACATCAGGATTTCCATCGGATGCAGCGACTTCTCCCTGGAGAATTTCACTTGCTGCGACAAGGAAGGCATAGAGAACTTTGCATTGAACACCTATGACAAGCGCGACCTGATACCGGTACTCAAGGAGATTCTCGCCATCAATCCGAACATCGGAATAATGGCCTCCCCTTGGACCTGCCCTCTCTGGATGAAGGTAAACGACCTGACGCATCTTGCATCCTACAACTCTTGGACTGGCGGACATGTGAATCCTAAATATTACGACGACTACGCGACCTATTTCGTCAAGTTCATCCAGGCTTTCGCGGCCGAAGGCATTGCAATTACGAGCATATCACCACAAAACGAGCCTCTCAATCCTTACAATTCAGCATCTTGCGTCATGGAAGCCACTGAAGAGAGAGACTTTATCAAGGTACTCGGGCCTAAGCTCAAGGCAGCGGGACTGAATACTGAAATATGGTGCTACGACCACAACTACGACGTGCCGAACTATCCGTTGACCATCTACGCGGATTCGGAAGCTTCACAGTATGTGTCCGGCAGCGCGTGGCACGCCTATGGCGGCAACGTCTCCGTACTTTACAACATCCACGCTTCCTACCCCGACAAGGGAATCTACTTCACGGAACAGTCGATAGGCTCGTGGGGATACTCCTTCGACGGAGACCTGATGTGGAACATGGAGAACTGCGGACTCGGCGTCATCAACTATGGCGGCTCCGCTTCCATCATGTGGAACATCCTTCTGGACGAGAAGGGTTCACCTTACCGTCCCGGCGGATGCAGCACCTGCTACGGCGCAATTGTAATACAATCAAGCAACTACAAGACATTGAGCTACAACTCCCATTTCTACACCGAAGCTCACCTCGCCAAGGTGTTCCGCCCCGGAGCGAAGGTCATCTCGGCCAGCGGCTACACAGCTACCGGACTCAGTTACGCGGCTGTGCTGAATCCTGACGGAAGCTACGGCCTCGTCGCGCAGAACAACAACAGCGCAGTGTGCAAGATCACCGTGGACGACGGCGTAAAGACATTCACTTATACACTTCCTGAAAAATCCCTCTCATCTTTCAAGTGGAAAGACAATTAATTGATATAAAACATTTTATTATATGAAAACTTTTAAGACATTCGGGTTTATGCTGATTGCGTCCATCTTCACGTTCGGACTCACTTCCTGCGTGAAGGACGTAAAGCAGGCCACGACGCCGGTGCTGTCCGGCGTTTCAGTGCCTACTGCTGCAAATATGGGCGACAGCATCGTATTCTCAGCTACCATTACCGACCAGACCGCGCTATCCACACTGAAAGCACGCCTCTATTACGGCGAAGACCTGATGGACGAATGCGTAATCCGCACCAAGGCCAACGGAACCTATACCGGTAAAGTGTACGCTCCTTATTACAAGGACATTCCTAACGGCGACATCACAATAACCCTCATAGCCCAGAACATCGAGTTCGGACTTGTCACCGAAGAACATACAGTCGCTCTGACACGTCCCGACTGGGATTATCTGAACATCGTTTCCGAAGACGGCGCAATCTACAAGATGGAGCGCAAGAGCCAGTACTATTATGAGTACACGGGCTACCTGCCTCAAACCGTCTCATGCTTCATCTACTCTCCAGACGTCACGGCAGCTGAAATGGCTGCCGGCAAGAACAAGATCCAGTGGGGAGCCACCCTTGGAACGATTACCGAATGGGGCACCAGCGCCATAAAGTTTACCAACTCGACGGCCGGCATATACACCATTTCATTCAACACCAAGACTTACGAAGCAGCCCCTTTCGCCGATCCAGTTACATTTGCAGGCCAATCCCTTACAGCTGTTTCAGACACTCAGGCTAAATGCGAGCTCGACCTTACCCAAGGCCAAGCCATCAAGGTTGCAGGCATGTCGCTCGACGACGTCTGGATCGACCCTGACTATTTCTCGAAGAACAACAGCTCTTCCATGAAGTTCCTCGGAGCGACAGGCAAATACCGTGTGACTCTCGACAGCGGGCTTAAATATTTCTGCGTCGAAAGGATGAACGGCAGCGACCTCTCCACTTATGATGACGGCAACTCGTTCTGGCTCATCGGCTGGGGCGCAGGAAAGCCTAATCCTACCGACGACAACATCAACTGGGACACTTCAAGGGGACTCTGCATGAACAAGGTCTCCGACAACGTATTTTCAGTCACCACGCAGCTTGTAGCAGGCTTCTCGTTCAAGTTCTTCTATCAGAAAGGCTGGGGCGGTGAATTGAAGGGTGCAAACTACGCTTCATACCAAAGCAACCTGGTCGTGATGACGGATGCAGGCAATTTCGAACCTATCGCCGACTACACCTACGACTTCACGAAGAGCTACACCATCACCCTCGACCTGACCGGCGGCGTCAACGCGGTCAAGATGACGATGGCCGAATACGGTGCAGAGCCTGAAGACCCTAATGTAGTGCGCTTTGCAGGCGAAGAGATGACCACCACCGACAGCGGTGTCAGCTACACTGCAGACGTCACATTGAAACAGGGACAGACCATCAAGACAACCGCCATCGACTTTTCAAAGCTCCAGATCGATCCGGACTTCTTCTCCTATGACGGAGAGAACCTGACATTCCTTCCAGTAGACGGAGACTACCGCATCACCCTCTACACAGGGCTGTTTTTCAAGGTCGAACGCCTCGCTGGGAGCGACCTGGACAAGTGGGATACCGACCAGCACGCCATCTGGCTCCTCGGCGGCCACGTAGGCAAGCCTGACGCCATCAATTATAACATCGACTGGAACGAGTCTTCAGGACTCTGCATGGCAGAAATCAAGGACAAGGTATTCCAGATCACCTTCAAGATCGACCTTACAGGCAACGATGCAAGCTTCAAGTTCTTCTATCAGAGAGGATGGGGCGGAGAATTCGGATCCACCGACAGCTACTCGTCATACCAGAGCGACTTAGTCCAGCTCACAAGCAGCGGCAACTTCGACTGCAAGCTCGATCCCAATCCGCTCAAGGCAGACCAGTTCTACCGCGTAACCATCGACGCCACAGAATTCGCCTCAACAGGCAAGCTAAAGATGTCAATGGCTGAATATACTCCTGCCATAGTGAAGCCGACTCCAAAATTCAACGGGGAATCAATGACCAAGGACAGCGACGGCAACTACTACATCGACACCGACCTGAGCCAGGGCAAGGCAATTCCAACATCAAACATCGACCTCGAATCGCTTTGGATCGATCCCGACTGGTTCTCCTATGACGGCACAAGCTTGAAATTCCTCGCTATCGACGGTTCCTACAGGATTATCCTGCAGGACGGCAATCTCTTCAGAGTATGGCACATGAATGGCGACACTCCTTCACACTTCGACACCGACAGCCAGGCAATATGGATGATCGGAGGACACGTAGGCACGCCTAACGCAATCGATTACAACACCCAATGGTGGGAATCGCGCGCGCTCTGCATGGCTCAGTGGACAAGGGGCATATTCCGCGTAACCTTCAAGATAGACCTTACCGACAACGATGCAAGCTTCAAGTTCTTCTGGCAAAACGGCTGGGGTGGAGAGTTCGGAAAGGAAGACTGCTACTCTTCATACCAGAGCGACCTTGTCAAGATCAACGGAGGCAACTTCGACTGCAAGCTCGATCCCAATCCTATTCAGGCAGATACATTCTATACAGTCACCCTTGACGCGACAAGCTACTCCACCACGCAGAAGCTGAAGATGACTATGGTAAAAGCCCAATAGCTTTATGGACCGACGCGTACTGATACCTATCACCGTACTGGCGCTTTCGCTGACGTTCGCGGCCTTCGGGCCCGCGAGCGCCGGCCAAGGCAGCGGCATTACAGCAAAGCCGGCCTATCTGGACGACTCCAAGCCAATCGAAGAACGGGTCGAGGATGCATTAGGCAGGATGACTCTGGAGGAAAAAGTAGCCATGTGTCACGCACAGAGCAAGTTTTCCTCAAAAGGAGTCCCTCGTCTCGGCATTCCTGATGTCTGGTGCGACGACGGGCCACATGGCATCCGTGCCGAAGTATTCTGGGATGAATGGGACCAAGCGGGATGGACAAGCGACTCCTGCATGGCATTTCCTGCATTGACTTGCCTTGCAGCCACTTGGGACAAATCAGCGGCGGAACTATACGGAAGGAGCATCGGAGAGGAAGCCAGGTTCCGCAACAAGAACGTATTGCTCGCACCCGGAATGAATATGTACCGTACGCCTCTGGGCGGCAGAAACTTCGAATACATGGGCGAGGATCCGTTCCTCACCTCTAACATCGCGGTACCTTACATCCAAGGCGTGCAGAGCAACGGAGTTGCAGCCTGCGCAAAGCATTACATCCTTAACGAACAGGAACACAACCGCCACGGAGTCGACGTCTACGTAGACGACCGCGCCTTGAACGAGATCTATCTCGCACCTTTCAAGGCGGCAGTCGAGGGAGGAGTCTGGGCGATAATGCCTTCCTACAATCTCTTCAAGGGTTTGCACCTTTGCGAAAACAGGTTTTTCCTGTCCACGGTCCTGAGGGACAGGTGGCATTTCGACGGAACCTCGATTTCAGACTGGGGAGGCGTTTCAAGCACTGATTCCACAGCCATCAACGGGCTCGACATGGAATTCGGTACCTGGACAAATGGAATGACTGAGGGAGACAGCAACGCTTACAGCAAGTACTATCTCTCGGACGCATTCCTTGCAAAGCTCAAGTCCGGCGAGATTCCGGTTTCCGTAGTCGACGCAAAGTGCCGGAACATACTTAGGCTCATTCTACGCACCACAATGGACAGGCAGCGCAGTTTCGGGAGTTTCGACAGCCCCGAACACAGCGCAGCAGGCCTGAAGATAGCCGAAGGTGGCATTGTACTGCTTAAAAATCAGAACAATCTGCTGCCGGTCGACCTTGGCAAGGCTCGAAACATCCTGGTAGTCGGGGAAAATGCCACAAAGCGCATGACAATCGGAGGAGGCAGCTCCTCCCTGAAAGCGAAGTACGAAATTTCGCCTCTGCAAGGCATTCAAGAACGTGTCGGAGACGATGCGAAGGTAACCTACATTCCGGGCTACAGCAATGGAATGCCTACCTACAAGGACCCGATGGGGATGGTCTACGACGTTAACGTAAACCACCTTACCCCTGGACAGATGCGTGCCGAAGCCGTCGAGGCGGCGAAGACTGCGGATGTAGTGCTCTTCATCGGCGGATTGAATAAGAACCAGAACCAGGACGCGGAAGGAGACGACCGCACGCAATATGGACTGCCTTACGGGCAGGATACGCTCATCTCCGCACTTTCTGCTGCGAACAAGAACCTTGCTGTAATCCTACTCAGCGGCAATGCCGTTGCAATGCCTTGGCTTAGCGGAGTTCCAGCCCTAGTCGAAGGCTGGTACTGCGGCTCTGAAGCCGGCCACGCGCTGGCGGCAGTGCTTTTCGGAGACGTGAACCCCTCCGGGAAGCTCCCTTTCACTATCAATGCAAACCTCAGCGACTACGCATGCCATTCATTTGCAGACTCCCTTGTCTACCCCGGTGCAAACAACCTTGAGGAATACAAGGAAGGAATCTACACAGGCTACCGCTGGAACGAAAGGAAGGGCATCAAGCCGCTGTTCCCGTTCGGCTTCGGCCTTTCCTACACGACCTTCAAATACGGAAAACCGACCATTTCCTCAAGAAATATGGCTGCAGACGGCTTCGTGACTGTCACCGTTCCAGTAACCAATACCGGTTCGCGCGAAGGCAGCGAGGTGGTCGAAATGTACATCCGTGACATAAAATGCTCGCTCGACAGGCCCTACAAGGAACTTAAAGGCTTCGAAAAGGTATCCCTCAAGCCCGGCGAGACCAAGGATGTCACATTCAAGATAACCGAGAACCTCCTCGAATTCTACGACCCGGCCCCTGTCGCCAAAGGCGAAGCCTCGACATACATCAATGCCAGAGGCGTAGCAGTCCGCGGCTGGCGTTCCGAACCCGGCGAATTCGAAGTGCTTATCGGACCTTCATCAGCCGAAATTCCTGCAACGACGAGATTTTCGCTGCAATAATTCCGATACTGTTTAGTTTAGTTTGGTTAGTGGCGCGCCGGCATTCGATAATGGAATGCCGGCGCGTTGGTTTGTCGATTTCTAGATTAAAATTTCTATCTTTGATACCATATGAACAGTAAAAGAATCCTGACTTTCATCTTTCTGATCCTGCTCGCTACGATAGGCAGAGGGACTTCGATTCCTTTCTCGCCCATCGTAAGGAATTATGTCCCCTCAGATTATTCAGGAGGGCGTCAAAACTGGTCAGTGACCCAGGACAAGGAAGGAATGATGTATGTCGGAAACAACAGGTTCCTGCTTGAGTTCGACAACCACTCCTGGCAAAGGCATTCAATGCCCGGAAAAGGCATCGTAAGGTCCGTGTTCTATTCGGACGGGAGAATCTATTGCGGCTCATACCAGGAATTCGGCTATTTCGAACGCATTGGGAACACTATGGAATACCACTCTCTCAGCGACCGGATTCCAAGCGTGCAGAAACTTCATGAGGAGATCTGGAACATCTCGAAGGAAGAGACCAGTGGCAACATCGTATTCCAATCATTCGGAGCACTTTACATCTATGACGGGAAATCAGTTCGGGCTGTGAACAATATAATGCCGCTCAATCTGATCAACATCGATGGAAACTTGTTTTCACAGCTGATAAACGGCGATTTCGTGATGCTGAACGATGGCGTACCTACAGTAGTCATAAGGAAGAAAGACATTCCAAGCGACATAATCGCGGCATTCAAGTACGGGAGAGGAGCTTTACTCTGCACCAAGGACAATGGTTGTTTCCAATATGAAAGCGGAAAGCTTACGCACATTCCGACAGACGCAGATTCCCATCTCTCAAGGGAGTCCATGAACCGGGCTACAATGACCAAGGACAGCTGCTACGTTCTTGGAACCATTTCCGGCGGCATTTACTCCATCGACAAGAAAGGGCATCTGCTATGGAGCGTAAACGTTGGAAACGAGCTCCAAAACAACACAGTACTCGGACTTTTCTGCGATGAGGACAACAACGTCTGGGCAGCTCTTGACGATGGAGTCTCATACATCGAGAACTCATCAGGAATCTACATCTATCGGCCTAAATCACAGTCGGTCGGAATGATATACGGATTTCTCCCAAATGGAAAGGAATCCTATATGGCCACCAATCAGGGTGTCTACCATTTCGAAAATGGAGAGCCGATGCTTGTCCCAGGCCTGGACGAACAGACATGGTTCGTAAAAAAAGTCGGAGGCAAGGTGGTATGCGGATTCAATGATGGCACATACTCCATTACAAAGGCTAGCGCAGAACCGGTTTCAAAAAAGGGATATGGGACTTTCTGCCTCCAACAAGATTTTTACAAGGACTCTTCATGGATATTTGAAGGCACATACGCATATCCTTGCCTGTTCAAGGTTGACGAATCAGGCAACTGGGAGTACATTTCTGTTCTGGAGAAAGTTAATCAGCTCGTAAGACACATCGAGACCGATGAGATGGGCAATGTCTGGTGCGAACACTTTAAAAGTGGAATAATACGGGTCAAGCTCAGCAACGACAGAAGGAAAGTCGATAAAGTTGAGACTTTCAACAAGCTTGGAGATGTATCCGACAGTCTCTTCTGCGTGATGAAGATAAACGGGCGAGTAATATTCACGAATGGGAAACGGTTCTTCACCTATGATGGCCTGAGAGAAGCGATTGTTCCTTACGATGCAATGGACCAACAGCTGCCCGACGCCACAAATGTCCACCAAGTCGTACAGGCAAACGACAACTACTATTGGATGATTACCGACGAGAAGGCCTTGCTTGTCAAATGCGGCGACAATTCATTCGAAGTCGTCAGGACAATACCTTTCATATTGTTCGGAATTTATCTGGAAGAGCGCGCTTCAATGGTATATGACCAATTGTCTGGCGATTCGTACCTATGCCTGAACAACACCATGGCCAGAATCAGGACGAAGAAATTCCTGTCTCAAGTGCGCCATAAGGAGAAAAGGATATCGCTTGTTTCAATATTGGCGACAGACAATTCCGGCAATTCCCTCTGCATCCCCATAAGGGATGGAGTCGGGATAGCCTATAAATACAACTCCATCGAATTCCTTTTCCAGTATCCGGTCTACAATGAATTCGACACGGAATTCAGGTTCAAGCTGAAAGGTCTGTCGGACCAGTGGGAAAATGCGGGCCAGTTCCTGCTGAAAAAATATTACCGCCTACACTTCGGGCAATATCAGTTGATAACAGAAGCCGTCTCTGGCAATGAGATCATCAGTCGGACGACCTTCAATTTCAACATCAAGGCACCTTGGTTCATCTCCTGGTGGATGATATGCATTTACCTGATGACGCTTGTCGGCATAATCTATCTGCTCAACAACATCTCGATATGGAATTTCAAGAAAGAGCAGGAACTCGCCATTGCAAGACAGGAAGCCGAGCTTGCCAAGCAGATTGAAGCACAAGAGAAAAAGGCCAGCGAAGAAAGGCAGTCGCAGCTCGAAGCCGACCTGCAGACGAAAAGCAAGGACCTGGCCGGGAGCATAATGACGATCATCGCCAACAACGAAGTGCTTGAATCGCTGAATCAGGAGATCCAGAGACAGAAGCAGACAGGCGGCCACAACCGCAAGGACCTTGACAAACTGCAGCGGATGATCAAAGACAGCATCGTGTCGGACAAGGATAAATGGGAATTGTTCCAGTCGAATTTCGACAGGATCCACGAAAACTTCTTCAGGAGGCTTAAAGAAGAATACCCTTCATTGACCTCGACTGACCTACGCCTTTGCGCAATGCTCAAGGTCAACCTGTCGACAAAGGAGATTGCTAGCATGCTGAACCTAAGCGTACGAGGAATAGAGTCGGCGAGATATCGCCTAAGGAAGAAGTTCAACCTCAGCGAAGACCAAAGCCTTACGGATTTCCTGCTTAGGTTCAGATAGACATCAATCAGCTTTTAGAACACTGCATGGCTTGGAAATGCCGTTGGAATTGAAGGATTCGACCGTAAAGTAATATCTCTCATCGGAAGAAAGGCATCTCAATTCAGCTTGGCAGTCATCATATATCAGCCACGAACTGTAAAGCTTGTCCGGCGCGATCCCCCATTTTACGTCATATCCCTGCGCCCCCTTTACGGGATCCCATTTCAGGAAGGCTGACTTGCAGTCTGAAGACCTGACTACGGAACAGTTACTGACAGAGTCTGGGGCATCGCCCCTTCCCTTTCCGAAGATGCGGAATCCGGAAATCGCAAGGTTAGGCATTGAAAGCCTGACATTCCTGTAGCGGACATATCTGGCTGCAACCGGCTTTGGAAGCTGGCAATAAGCATTCGGAGAATCGATTGCCTTGTCGTGACGATCCACCACGGTATGCCATTCATTTCCATCTTCAGAAACATCAACAAGGAACTTCTGATATTGGCCGGGTACCCGTCCATATAGGTTGGACTTATGGTCGAAGAAATTGATTTGCAGCGCATATATGTCACAAGTGTCCAGCAGGTCCACCACTATCCACTGGCTGTCATCATTGTCCTTCGCAAACCAATAAGTCTTGCAATTCTCATCGGTAACATTTTCCGGCTTGAAATCCTTCGAAGTTTCGGGTCTTGTGAATTCGCTGAATCCTTGCGCAAGCGGAGCGGAGCCTTCCTGAAAAGAAGAGGCCGTCACCGGAGACTTGTAAGACAGGAGCATCCATCCTGTGAACTCCCCCTTCCTCTTCGATTCGGGAGAATAGTGCGGATAATCTCCGAAATCGGTGTCGCAGTACATTGTCCCCTCGGCATCGAAGAAAGTCGGGAACATGCAAAGCCTGCGTTCCCAGTTGGCTATGGCGGAAAGGGACATCGAGGCGAAATGCCAATATTGGTCCTGCGGTCCGACCATAGTGCTACCATGACCGGCTCCGTTCATAAATCCGCCAGGCTTATAGCAAATAGGATTATGACGCTGATAAGTATAAGGTCCCATAACACTGTCGGCTACGTATACCCCGTCTCCATAAACATTGAACTCCGTCCCGGGAGCAGCATATTGCAGATAGTACTTCCCGTCGTGCTTGGTCATCCAGGCCCCTTCGATGAAAGCAGCTATGCTGGTAGCCTTGTGGTTCTCTCCGAACCGTTCCCAACCGTGCCTTGTGCTATCAGTACTGAACAGAGGCACAGTCGGACCGGAAACCTTGAACCTGTTCCTCATATCGAGCCTTTCACCTCTGATGGGCAAGTCGTTGGAAGAGCCCCAGAACATATATGCGCTGCCATCATCATCGATGAACAGGTCAGGGTCCTGAAGATTGTGAAGGATGGAAGGCGTCGCATTCCAGTTGCCCGAGCTTGGGTCGGAGGAATATAGCACGCTCATCTCGCCCGAAGGATCTCCGGTAACGAACAGCAGAGAATCCCTGTAATTATGCGCGGCTGGAGCATTGCATCCCTGAGGATACCAGTTCCTGCCAGGGGTGATGAAATCCCAGTCAAGAAGGTCCTTGGAATGCCAGTATCCCATTGAGCGCGTCACGAAGAGATAATACTCCCCCTTGAATTCGACGACTGCAGGATCTGCACCAGAACGATACGAAAGATCCCTGTCGGAATCGAACACGGCGTATGTATAATCGATGTCCAGCGGATTGCAGTAAGTATCCCTATGATCCCTATGCCCGCCGACGCTCTGGCTGGCACAGGATACAAGCGCCAGCGACAGACACGAGGCAAGAAGGAGACTGAATGTCGGATTTGATCTCATCGCTATTTCTGCCAGTTGAAAGTCTTGGATTTCACGTCCCTGGAATTCGTGCCTACGTATACCTGGAAATCACCAGGCTCCCAGACGCGCTTCAGCGAACTGTCATAGAACTCAAGGTCGCCGGTAGTGATGATGAAGCTTACCGTCTGTGTTTCATGAGGCTTCAGATCTATCTTCTGGAATCCTTTCAATTCCTTTATCGGACGAGAGATGCTGGCGACAGGATCGCCGATGTACATCTGCACGACTTCCTCGCCCTCCCTGTCGCCCGAATTGGTGACATCGATGCTTGCCGTAAGCTCTGCCTTGTCGCCTTTGAGCGAAGCATTGTCCAGTTTCAGTTCGCCATAAGTGAACTCAGTGTAGCTCAGGCCATAGCCGAACGGATAGAGGGGTTCGTTTGTAATGTCAAGATATTGCGATGTATAATGGTCCTTAGGATTGCAAGGACGGCCGGTAGGCTTCGCATTGTAATAGATAGGTATCTGACCCACGGTGCGCGGGAAAGTGGCAGTCAGCTTGCCGGAAGGATTGACGTCTCCAAAGAGGACATCGGAAAGTGCCCTGGCAGCCTCTGCGCCGCCATGCCAGGCTTCGACGATTGCCTTGAAATTGCTGTCCTCCCATTCCAAGGTGAGCGGACGGCCGTTGGCAAGGACCAAAATGACTGGCTTGCCTGTCTTCAGAAGGGCCTTGAGCAAATCTTTCTGACTTGCAGGAAGGCTGATGTCGGAGCGGCTGCACGCCTCTCCAGTCCAGCTCCTCGGCTCGCCCATTACTGCAACCACGACGTCCGCTGCGGCAGACTTTGAGACAGCTTCCTTAATAAGCCTTTCATTTTCTGCAGGATCGACTTTCAATCCACTAGCCGCGGCAAGCATTGGGTCCTCTGTGAAATGGCATCCCTGAGCCGAAACAATGCGGGCATTGTCCCCGACTGCTTCCTGAAATGCCTCCACTATGGTAGCGGAGTTCTGGTCATTGGTCCCGCTCCACATTCCGAGCAGGTCCTGCGTAGTGAACGCCATCGGCCCGACCACAGCAATGGTACCTTCCTTTCTGAGAGGCAGCAGCTTGCCATCGTTCTTAAGCAGCACGATGGATTTCTGGGCAATGAGCCTTGCGAACTCGAGGTTTTCCTTCGTCATAAAATTCTCCTTCGCCTTCTTCTCGTCAAGATACCTATATGGATCGTCGAAGAGGCCGAGTTTGTATTTTGCTTCCAATATCCTGCGGCAGGCAACATCGATGTCCTTCTGGGAAATCTTGCCTTCCTCAAGCGACTTCTTCAATGTCGTGACATATCCGTTTGTCATCATATCCATATCGACCCCTGCTTTCAAAGCAATTGCCGAAACTTTCTGCTTGTCGCCGAGTCCGTGGCTGGTCATCTCGCCAATCGCATCGTAATCCGACACCACGAAGCCATTGAATCCCCACTCTTTCCTGAGAAGGTCTGTCAGCAGCCAATGGTTTCCCGAAGCAGGAATTCCCTCTACAAGGTTGAAAGAGGACATTGCGCTGCCAACACCGGCATCCACGGCTCCCTTATAAGGAGGAAGATAGTCGTTGTACATCTCCAGCCTGCTCATATCCACTGTATTGTAATCCCTTCCTGCCTCAGATGCACCATAGAGGGCAAAATGCTTGACACAGGCAAGTATCGTATTGCTGTCGGCAAGGTCCTTTCCCTGATAGCCGCGAACCATTGCAGCGGCTACCTTGGCGCCCCACCACGGATCTTCTCCTGCACCTTCGGCTATCCTTCCCCAACGGGCATCCCTGGCGATGTCCACCATAGGCGAATATGTCCAGTTGCAGCCGTTCGAACTGGCCTCGATTGCAGCTATCCTTGCGCTTTTCTCGATTAAAGTCGTATCCCAACTACAAGAAGATGCCAGAGGAATCGGAAATATCGTTCCAAAGCCGTGGATGACATCTAATCCGCACATCAATGGAATGTGCATCCTGGACTCATTGACCGCAATGTCTTGGAGCTTCCTCAATTCCGTCACAGAACTCCATCCTGTCGAAGTCAAGAGCCCTTTTCGCACTGCATCCTCCAAGCCTTCGGATCCGGACAGAACGCCTGGGATGTCTCCACCGGAGAGATTGAGCTGCCCGATCTTCTCGTCTAAGGTCATCTTGGCCATAAGGCCGTCGATGAATCTGTCCATCTTTTTCTGTCCTTCCGGCTCCTTCGCAGAACAGGAGGCTGCGACTGCCAATACCAAGAACATGTAGATAATCTTTTTCATATCAATAATAAGTGTGTTTGCTGATTACTTGATGGAATTCAGCTTTTCAAGCCCCTTTTCGATATCAGGATGGCTCATAAACAGATTCCAGACAGTTCCAGAACGGTAATTTTCAATCATAACCACGATCGGGGCCTGATTCAGTCCCATGAAAATCGAGGAAACCCAATTTTCAGAAAGGTTGAAAGCATCCCTGAAGCCGTATTCACCCCAGAGGAACCGGCCATAGTTGCGGTAGTAATTCTTCAGTGCCGCCATTGATGCTTCAGGAGTATATGGGAAGGAGGCCAAGGCCCCGGTAGGAGCTATTGTGCCATTGTCAAGGTCCTTGACAGGCTCGTCGGCAGAATAGTGTTCCATCTGGTCGCTTGCAGTCATTCCCCAGCATCCGAAGCCATATCCTTCAAAGCGCCCCTGATTCTCCATGCAATACCTCAAGTTGACTTCAGCTATCGCCTTGTTGTTTTCAAAATAGTTGGTGTACCTGTCAGTAAGTTTGTGAGGGTCGAATCCCATGAAAGAATAGTGGGTGAAGAAAAGCGGGCCTCCGTCGGAAACAGCCACATCCAGTTTCCTGCCGTAGTAGGTATTCCCGTTCTCATATCTTTCCCCATCGCTGACTCTTCCCCAGGCTTTCCTGTAAGCTGCAGCTATGTCGTCGTTGCTTGCCCAGCCGGAATAATACATCGAAGGCGAAACCGAATGCATCGGCGACATTATTGCCAGAAGATAGACTATCATAGTCTCGTTCCACCCTATAAGCCTGTGATGGATGACCCAAGCCTGGTCGGGGGACCAATGCCAATACAGGTACGGGCTGTCGTCGGTCTGTTTGTACCAGTTCCACTCCACATTCTTCCAAAGGCCGTCGATTCGGTCCCGGATGAGCTTCTCATCCTTTGAATCACCGTCGAAAAACTGGCGGGCTGAAAGAAGCCCTTCGTAAAGGAATGCCGTCTCGACCAAGTCTCCGCCATTGTCCTGCTTTCCGAACCAGGCGATAGTCTTCCCGGTCGTCCCATCCATAAAATGAGGGAATACTCCGTGATACTTGTCCGCCTTTTCGAGGAACGAAGTGATCTTCAGAAATCGCTGCACTCCCTGCTCCCTGGTAATGAACCCTCTGTGAATGCCTGACAGAATTGCCATAATACCGAATCCAGAAGCTCCAGTTGCAATCATATCCGTCTTGCCGGGAACATCTTCCCGAGCAAGGCCGCTCTCAGGCTCGCACTGCTCCCAATAATATCTGAAATTGGCCTTCTGCACCATATCCATCAGTTCATCATCGGACATTGCTCTGGTGGAAGCCGACATTACGACCGAGCAGGGCGTCTCTTTCAGCGAATAGTCGACTGCGGAAACCTTATAATAAGCCTTCACTCCCGTCTTCCCGATGAAGTCGGCATATCTGTCCATCCACGGACGCCGCGAGGCGACGGGAACGAATTTCTTTCCATCGAAAGACCTGTAAATCTTATAGTATTTCACACCCTCTTCCCCCTTGCCTTTCCATCTGATGTCAATGTGAAGCTCTCCTCCTTCGGCTTCGACCAACTGAGGAGCATCGAGCCGGACTGCAGGCACCTGAGCAGGAAGTATCTCGATGTCATCCAGATATAGAGAAGCTTCCCTATCGGAACCTCCTCCTTTGGAAAAGGACACGGAATGGACCTTCAATATCACGTCCATGGAAGTAGGCCGGATCCCGAAATCAGACAGTGGAATCGATGCCGTCTGCCACTTTCCCTCCTTCCTGCAGTCAAGATACCTTGAAAGGGGGACTGCCTCAGACCTGGTGCCATCCTGAGCGACAAGACACACATCAGGAAGCGCCCCTGAATCAATGCCTGCCTCGGCCTTGATCCGCATTGAAAGCAAATCGGGGGACTTGAAATTATCAGCTCCCCTTGCATCCTGGAAAATGACATCAGCTCGCCATCCACCCCTTCCGGACAGATATGCAAGCTTCAGAGAATTGCCCGGAGATGAGAATTCAGAGCTGCAGACCGGAAGTCGTCCCTGCAGATTCTCGACCCAGGAAAGCGAGTCATAGCTCACCGACGAATAGTAGAAGCCTCCATCCATCAAGCTGTTGTCAAAGAGAACATAGTCGTATTCACGCTCCTTTGCCGCGAGGGAAAGTGACAGGAATGCAAGCAGCATCAATAGTATCCTTTTCATTTTTCAGATTTAATTCGTTGGTGAAAGTACTCCTTAATAATGTTCACGCCAAATAATGCCATACTTTAAAAATACGTTCTCGGACTCGGGGGACATTTTTTTTCTTTTGAATGTTTCGTCTATTGCGGATAATTCGAGCCGATAATTTCACTTAAATATCACATTAACAAGCATCAAGAGATATTTGCAGTAGTAAAGAAGTAGTCTTTTTATTCGTGAACGTGTTTGTCAAGTATGCGGAAAAAAGGGCAATTCGATTATTATTCGTTGCTTTACATCGGAAAAAACGAACAACCTTTAACCTTTTTCAGCTTTGAACACTAACACTATCTATAAAATCAATCCAATGAAAACAAAACTATTATTATGCTTCCTGGCGGTTCTGTCGTTTGTAAGCCTTTCAGCACAGAACCTGACGGTATCGGGTACCGTCACTGAGAAGGATTCCGGCCAACCGGTAATCGGCGCCAGCATCATTGTCAAGGGCAGCACAATCGGTACGACAACCAATTCAGACGGTACCTTTACTCTTTCAAGAGTACCTAAAGGATCGACTCTCGAATTCTCTTCCATCGGCTACAAGACGGTCGAAGTCGCAGTTGAAGGCCGCTCGGTCATCAATGTAACTCTCGACGTCGACACCCAGCTCCTCGATGAGATCGTAGTCATCGGCTATGGTACCGCAAAGAGCAAGGACCTCACCGGAGCCATCGCTACAGTCAAGTCCGACGCTCTCGTCTCGACACCTGTATCCAGCCCTATGGGCGCACTTCAGGGAAAGGTTCCTGGAGTACAGATCGTCAATACGGGCGAACCTGGCGCTTCTCCAACAGTTCGAGTTCGTGGCTTGGGCTCTTTCGACAGCTCATACCAGGGACCTCTATATGTAGTGGACGGTATGTTCTTCGACAACATCGACTTTCTTGACAACAACAACATCGAATCGCTCACCGTCCTGAAGGATGCATCTGCAGCAGCCATCTATGGTGTACGCGCTGCAAACGGAGTCATCCTCGTCACGACTAAGAACGGCATAAAAGGCGAGACCCACATCACTTATGACGGCTATACCGGCTTCCAAAGAGCCAACCACCTTCTCAAGATGGCCAACTCCGCAGAATACTCCGAACTTATGAAGGAGTACGGCGACCTCACCAATGTCAATGCCTCAATAGCAAAATGGGGCGGAAGCAACGGCGTTCCATCCACCGATACCGACTGGTACAGCGAACTTATAGGCACAGGATTCACTACAAGCCACAGCGTCAACGTCACCGGATCAGGCGACAAGACTTCCTATCTTCTCGGAGTCAGCTATTATGACCAGAACGGCATAATGAAGACCCCTAGCTCCTTCAAGCGCTTCAACATCCTCTCAAAGGGTGACTACACTCCTTTCGACTGGCTAAAGCTCGGAGCCAACATCACCGTCAGCAACGGACATCAAGTAGTGGGCAACAACACTGCCTTCAGGGATGCATTCATTATGCCTTCCATCGTCCCCGTCTATGACAAGAACAACGCCGATGCGACCCCTACCAAGTTCGCTTCTCCAGGAGACGCCGGCTTTGCAAACGGCTATTTCGGGAACCCTGTCGCAAGGGCTACCTACTTCGATTCGAAGAACAATTCCCTGCGCGTCCTACCTTCATTATATGCGGACCTCTCCTTCATTCCTAACAAGCTCAAATACCATTTTGGACTTTCACAGGAATACGAACTGATGAACAGCACCGTATTTAATCCTATGTTCGTGGTCTACACAATGCAGTCTAACAAGCAGAATTCCCTGACAAAGACCAGCAACTATTACTACAACACCATCATCGACAACACCCTGACCTATACCGACAGCTTCGGCAAGAACAACATCACCGCAATGATCGGCCAGTCTTCCAGAATGGAAAACTATAGGATGATGCAGGGAACGGCCCAGAACATCATCGGCGCAGGCGAATCACAATATATGTATGTCAACCTCGGCGATGCCGACACTAGACTGGCTTCCGACAATGGCTATTCATATCGCGGGCTGTCGTTCTTCGGACGCGTCAGCTACGACTACGACGGCAAATATCTGGTATCAGCCACTTTCCGTAGGGACGGAACTTCCAAGTACCAGGAACATTGGGGCAACTTCCCTTCCATCGGCCTTGGCTGGGTCATTTCCAAGGAAGACTTCATGAAGAATCAGAAGGTATTCGACTTCCTTAAGATACGCGCAAGCTGGGGCTTGCTTGGAAACGATAAGGAACCGGCCAGCGACGGATTTGCAGGGACCGATGCAAACTGGTATACTGCAATGAACAACACTCTCTATCCTGGATTCACCATCAAGAACACATTCAGCTGGCTGAAATGGGAAAAAGTCAACGAATACAACGTCGGAATTTCATTCTCATCGCTCCAAGGCAGGCTGACAGGCGACATCGACTACTACAACCGTCTTACTACCAATGCCGTCGTCACCAACACCATTCCTATTACAATGGAGACAGTGCTTGCTAACAGCGGATCCATCAGAAACCAGGGCTTCGAGTTCCAACTCAACTGGGCCGACAAGGTCGGTGATCTCGGCTATTCGATCGGCTTGACAGCCACTACCTTGAAGAACAATGTCGTTTCCATCCAGCAGGATGTGAACTATATCCTCACAGGAACGGCTGAGAACAGGACCATCATGGCTGTCGGACAGCCTATGAACAGCTTCTACGGATATAAGGTAGCAGGCGTCTACGCTTCACAGGCAGAAGTCGATGCAGACCCTATCGCCGTTGCTAATGGCTACAAGCCAGGATATCTCAAATATGTAGACATGGACGGGGACAAGGCCCTGACCGACAAGGACAGGACATACCTGGGATCCCCATATCCAAAATTGACCTACGGCGGAAACATCGCCCTGACCTGGCGCAAGTTCGACTTCGGGATGAACTTCTACGGAGTCAGCGGCGTCAGCGTAGCCAACTCGAAGAACGGCTTCAGAAACTATGCTTCCGTGATGAACTTCACCAAGAACTTCTATAGCAACCACTGGACTACTTCCAATACTACAAGCACGAATCCTTCCGTCGAAGGCCTGATGAAGGCGTCCAACGGCCAGATCAACGGCTATTTCGTACAGGATGCAAGCTATTTCCAGCTTCAGAACATCCAGTTTGGCTATACCTTCGACAAGCTGTTCGGAGTATTGAAGACAAGAATTTACCTTTCGGCAGCTCAGCCTCTTTCAATATTCAAATATGAGGGCTTCAATCCTGAAATTCCTTCAGGTCTTGACACTGAAACATATCCGATGGCTGCAACATACAGCATCGGTGCAAACATCACCTTTTAATTAGACGTTGACTTATGAAAAAGATAAACATTTCCTTATTGCTGCTGAGTTCAGTACTGATATTGTTCTCAGCGACGAGCTGCAGCAAATGGCTTGACGTTCCAGTAGAAGCCAAGCAGCCTGTGTCAGCCATCGACTACACAGATTTCAGCCGGGCACAGGAAGTCCTCATCGGCGCTTACGGCCAGTTCTTCGGATACAATGGCGTCGGAAGCTGGTGCCAGCTGGCTGTAATGGCAGTCAGGGGCGACGATACTGAAAAAGGCAACCCAAGCCCTTCAGACCAGATAACCCTTACTGAATTCCACAATTTCAACTATGCCTCAGCTCCTTCATTCTGGGCTCTTGGAAATTGCTGGAACGGACAATACACCGTCATCTCGCAGATGAACGAGGCCATCGCATCATTCCAAAAATTCGCCGACAACGGTGCGGATGCCGACAAAATGAAGAACTACATCGCCCAAGTCAGGGTACTGAGAGCTTACATCTATTTCAGGATGGCCCGTCTGTTCGGGGCAGTTCCTGTATTCTCCACTTATGATGAACAAAAGGCCAGCCCTCGCAGGTCGACTTTCGAGCACGTAATGCAGTACATCATCAAGGAGATGGACGAAGCTCAAGGCGATCTGGAAAACGTAAAGCCAAACAAGGCCACTATTCCTGGTACAGTCACCAAGTATACGGCACTTGCGGTCAAGGCAAAGGCAGCTGCCGAAATCCTCGACTACGACACCGTACTTTCCGCAACCAACGACATCATTTCAGCTTACGGTCAGAGCGCACTCGTTTCCGACTATACCAAGGTATTCGACAATGAAGGCAACCTTAGCGATGAGAATCTGCTTGAATGCCAATATTCGTCTCTGACCAACCCTCAGACATCCAACGACAATTACTATGCTTTCCAAGGCCCGGCCCATTCGATACAAAGCAAGGTCCTTTTCGACGGCAACAACCTCGGCGGCGGATGGGGATTCCTTCCTCCTTCGGCAAAGCTTGAAAAGTTCCTGAAAGACAGAGGAGAGACCTCCCGATACAAGACCAGCATCCTTAAGGTCGGAGAATTGACCTTCGGAGGCGACCTTATCGTTGCAGACGCATCCAAGCCATACCCATCTATGTACAGTGGAAAAGCCTATAACCCATCTACCCTGACAGCAGCCAATGCAAACTGGTGGGGAAGCAACAACAGCATCAAGACCATCAGATACTCGGACATTCTTCTGCTTAATGCCGAGGCTAAGGTGAAGAAGGGACAAAATGGCGACGAGCCATACAACTGGGTAAGGAAGAGAGCCGGAATGCCTACATTGACCGGCGTCACATTTGACCAGATCATGGACGAAAGATTCGCTGAACTCTGTCTAGAAAACGGAGAAAGGTATTACGACCTCGCCCGTACCGGACTGGCTACAACTGTACTCAACGGATATACTGTAGACAAGAGATTCTATCCTATCCCTCAGACGGCGCTCGATACCGACAAAGCACTTCTCGAAGACGCAATTTAGTTAACGTTCATAACAGAAAGAGGGCCTAGTGGACATTTTCCTTAGGCCCTTTGTTATTACATCAGTCATACAATGAAGACATTGACCCTTTCCATTCTATTTGCACTGCTTGCTGCATTCAATCCATACCCCAACAAGGGATACAAGAGCATCAAGCCGGTAGGAATCATCCAAGACCTCACAGACGATGATCTGCTTGAAGTGGTTCAGAAACAGACTTTCCGCTACTTCTGGGATTTCGCCCACCCGGTTTCTGGGCTTGCCAGGGAAAGGAGCAATACCGTAAAGGGAGCATCCTACTGGGACTACATCAATGAAGTGTACGGGAATCCGAACTTCAGCGAGCACACATACGGCAAGGATGCGTGCGCCATCGGCGGCAGCGGCTTCGGCATAATGGCGATGCTGGTCGCAGTCGAACGGGGATGGATCACCAGGGAGGCAGCCATCGAAAGGCTGCACAGGATAGTCGAGTTCCTTTATCAGGCGGAGACATTCCACGGAGCGTTCCCACACTTTATGGACGGAGAGACCGGCAAGCCGATAATGTTCGGGCGTCTCGACGAAGGCGGGGACGTCGTCGAGACTTCCTATATGTTTATGGGGCTCCTCAGCGCCAGGGCCTATTTCAACAGGAATACGCCCATCGAGACTTACCTGAGGGACAAGATTACCGAAATGTGGAATACAGTGAACTGGGCCTGGTACGAAAAGGACGGGAATCTCTACTGGCACTGGTGCCCTAACCAGGGATTCGATATGAACTTCCCCATCCGGGGATGGAACGAATGCCTGATAACATACATAATAGCCGCATCGTCTCCTTATCATCCCATCTCCCGCGAAGTATTTGAAAAATGCTGGAAGACGCCTTCATACATCTGCGGAAAGGAATATTACGGAATCAAGCTCCCGCTCGGAGACTGGGGCGATGCAATGGGAGGTCCGCTGTTCTTCGAGCAGTACACCTTTATGGGCATAGACCCAAGAGGGTTGAAGGAGGGAGGCATAGACTACTCCGAACAAGGCATAGCCCACACTTTGATCCAACGCGAATACGCCATACATAATCCAAAGGGGTTCAAGGGATACGGCTCGAACTGCTGGGGCTTCACGGCGGGCGACAGCAACAAGGGCTATCTGGCCCACGACCCGTCGAACGACTGCGGCGTCATCCAGCCGACGGCGGCATTGTCTTCAATGCCTTACACCCCGAAGGAATCCATGGAGGCGCTCAGGCATTTCTATTACGACCTAGGCGGGAAGATATGGAGGCAATACGGCTTCGTGGACGGCTTCAATCCGGACACCGGCTGGACCTCGGACACCTTCCTGGCCATCGACGAAGGCCCCATCGTCAATATGATAGAAAATTACAGGACCGGAATGCTATGGAAGATATTCATGAACATCCCGGACGTCCAAAGGGGTCTGGAAAGGCTCGGATTCACATCACCTTATCTCAAGAACAATGGCGAATAGCCGCATACCATCTCTGCAATGATCAGGTTCGAAATCACAAGGCCAGTCAGGCTGGCGTATCTGTTAATGACTATGACGCTATTTGGGAGCGTGGACAGCGCTTTTTCCCAACCAAAGAGCGTCGGCCCGGTGATTTCGTACCACAAGGTTCCAGGAGGGATTGCCGGACGCACCACAAGCTCGATCTTCGACATGCGGGCTTACGCCGGCAATGCAATGCGCGTACGTATCTCTCAGGAAAAGAGCTTCAGGGACTTCTCGTATATGATCGACGGCTGCCTGAAGCCCTCGGACATCGAAGTAAGGGATTCTGCCGGCCTGATAATTCTGAAGACGGAAAAATTCACCGCCGAAATCGAAAGGAAGCCTGAACTGAGGCTGACATTCAAGGATCTCGATGGCAGCATCATAAACGAAGACGAGGAAGGAAAGGGCTTCGGGACATCATTCTTCGGAAAGAGAGTCACGACTTACAAGAAGCTTCAGGAAGGGGAGCGCTTCGTTGGACTGGGCGAGGTCCTCGGTAACCTCGACAGACGGGGCTCCGTCTATAGCCTTCAGAACGTCGACACTTTCAATTACGGAGACCAGCGGCTTCCAATGTACACGAATGTGCCTTTCTACATCGGAATCCTCAATGACAAGTGCTATGGGCTGTTCTATCACAACTCGTATCAGGGCACATTCAATTTCGGAGCCGGGAACACGCGTTTCGTATCAATAGAGCACGAAGGCGGCGACGCCGACTATTTCTTCTTCTACGACGATTCGCCGGCCAGTATTATCGAGGCGTACACGGCCGTTACAGGCAGGTCTCCGCTGCCTCCGCTCTGGAGCCTCGGCTTCCATCAGTCCCGCTGCAGCTACTACAACGAAGGGCAAGTGATGGGAATCGCCAACACATTCAGAGGCAAAGGAATCCCATTGGACTGCATAGTGCTCGATGCGGACTATCTGGTAGACTACCACCCCTTCGAAATCAATGCCTCTCGCTTCCCGGATTTGAAGGGAATGTCCAAGAAACTGGAGAGTCTCGGAATTAAGCTTACCGCTTCGGTCAATCCTGGGATTACCATCGACAGCTCCTACGCTCCAGCGCGCTCTGCATTGGCTGAAAATGTAATTCTTAGATATCAGGACGGGACTCCCTACATCGCTCCCATCGCCCCGAACGTGAACTACTACATCGACTACACGAAGCCGGAAGGGCGCAGCTGGTGGCGCAGGGAGATGAAGATGATGGCGAACAACGGCATCAAGGGATACTGGAACGATATGAACGAGCCTGCAGTATCTGAAAGCGTCGTGCCCGACAATGTCGCCTTCGACTTCGACGAACACGGCTCCTCGGCGCTGGAGGCAAAGAATCTCTTCGGAATGCTTATGGCCCGCTCCTCCTATGAGGCTGGCATTGAAAACGGAGGAGGCGAAAGACCGTTCGTGCTGACAAGATCAGGCTTCGCAGGAGTGCAGAGATACTCTGCCGTCTGGAGCGGAGACAATACCGCAAACGCGAAGCACCTGCTGCTTGGAGGACTCTTGAACTGCCAGATGGGCATTTCCGGAATTCCTTTCACCGGAGCGGACATTGGCGGATTCATCGGTGACGGGAGCAAGGAACTTTATTCCAGATGGATTGAAGTTGGAATGTTCGCCGCATTTGCCAGAAGCCACCGAATCGCATTCGGTGCCGCTAATGAGCCTTGGTCTTATGGAGAAATTGCAGAAGGGATTGCAAAGACATACATCAGCCTGAGATACAGAATGCTACCATACATATATTCCTCATTCTACGAGACCACTCAAACCGGTATTCCACTTACAAGAAGCCTTAGTATCTACTATCCTCACGATTCAAATGCATTCGGAGAAAGATACCAGTACGAATACCTTTTCGGGCCTTCCATTCTGGTAGTTCCTGCCCTGCCCGACGAGAAGCAGACGCCTGTCTATCTTCCTGCTGGAGAATGGCACGACATCTATACGGGAAAGATTCTGGAAGGGAGCCGCGAGTTTTCTTCCTGCTACCCTGACTGCGAGCTGCCTTTGTTCGTCAAGGGTTCCAGCATAATCGTAATGCAAAACCAGATTCAGTCTACAAGCGAGATCCCTTCTGACACTCTCTGCGTGCATCTTTTCAAGGGCTCGCAGAACTCATCGTTCACATATTACGAAGACGACGGGCTTACATTCGCATACAAGGATGAAGGCGGTCGGCTAATTAGGAACATCTACTTCAATGCTGCGGACAAGACCTTGACTTTCTCCGCACAGACAGGAACTTTCAAAAGCAGGTTCAAGGTGCTGCGCATCATCCTTCACGGATTCGGAGACGTACAGGCAATAACTGTAGATGGGCGTCCAGCCAGCGTCTTTTCAGTCGACAGCCGACTCTTCGACCCGCTGGAGAACCTTGCCGGATATTACGAAAAAGACCAGCTGGAAAGTGCAAGGAAGGCAATACATCAAATCATCGAGCCGGCAGTTGACATCAGCAATAAGAGCAGCTTGATAAGTCTTGGGATAAATTGAGTATCATTATTCCTGATTTTGGCTAACTTTGAGCATCATGAAATCACACAATACATTTTCGATGCTCCTTTTGGCACTGGCATTGTCCGCATTCACGGCAAATGCCAAGACAAGCAGTCCGCTTACAGACCATTTCAAGAACGGACAATACAAGATAATCCAATTTACAGACATCCACTGGGTGGACTCGATGAAGAACTGCAACGACAGCACCCTGAACCTGATGAGCAGGATCATCAGCGACGAGAAGCCGGACATCGCAGTCCTTACCGGCGACATCGTGACCTGGAACAAGCCGGCCGAAGCCCTCTCCGCCTGGAGCCGGATCGCCCGCTTCTTCAACGACAGGAAGCTGCCGTTCATAGTGACGTTCGGCAATCACGACGCTGAAAACGACACTCTTACCAACAAGACCATCATGAATTTCCTCTCTTCCAAGACCGAATGCAGCCTAACGCGAAACGATGAAGAGAATCTGTCAGGAGAGGGGAACTGCTGCATCAGAGTCCTAGGCGACAAGTCCGACAGCGTCAAGTGGAACCTCTTCTTCTTCGACTCGCACGACTATGCACGCGACAAGAGCATAACCGGAACCTACGGATGGATTGAATATGACCAGATAGCATGGTACAGGAAACTGAGCGAAGAGATGAACGCGGGAAGGACGGAGAAGATTCCCGCATTGGCATTCTTCCACATTCCTCTGCCGGAATTCATACCGGCCGACTCGTCGGCGGTCTACGGAAACATCAAGGATACCGGCCGCGGCGCCCCCGAACTCAACAGCGGTCTCTTCTACTCTTTCGTAAAGAAGGGGGATGTCATCGGAGTATTCTGCGGTCACGACCACAACGACGACTACGACTATGTCTACGACGGCATCTGCCTCAGCTACGGCCGCAAGACAGGCTTCAACGAAGTCTATCCGGAAGTGCTCAAGCGCGGCGCCAGGATAATCGTCCTTCACGAGAACGAACCGTCATTCGACACCTACATCGTCGACGAGGAGGGGCACAGCCTCGACTTCACTTTCAGAAAGAATATCGCCGAGAAAAAATAATGTATGGAAAATGCAGCATTCCATACTTTTGTGCATTAATACAGTAACTTGGCATCATCAACCTTAATTCTCTTGCATTATGAAGACACCCAAGCTTTGGCTTAGAAACATTCTGAAAGGTTCCGCCCTTACCGCTTCACTGTTCATCTTCCAGGCCTGCTACGGCCCACTTAGGGGCTGGGACACCGTTAACATCGGATTCCAGACAGTCAACGAATCCGGCAGCGGAATCTCCGGAATCAAGGTAGAGATGGGGAAGCAAAGCATCGTTACGGATTCCGACGGAAATGGCTACTTCACGATTCCGGATGGATTCGGTAGCGGCGACGTTACATTGAAATTCACGGATCCGAAAGGCAAATATGCCTCCAGAGACACTACGCTAAACACTGAAATAATTCACCATTCGTTCACTTTCAAATTGAATGAACAGCATTAGCCGCTTCCTTTTCCGCCAATTCAGGAAGGAGGAGACATCCCTGCACCAGCTCGAATACATCTTCTGGGAGTGCACCACTCGCTGCAATCTGCATTGTCGTCACTGCGGCAGCGATTGTTCGGCTCAGACGGCATTGAAAGACATGCCTCTCGAGGATTTCCTCGGAGCCCTGAAGACCCTGCCGAAGCCGGAAAAGGGCAGAAGGCCGGTCATTGCCATCACAGGAGGAGAGCCTCTGCTACGGCCGGACATCGCCGCGTGCGGCATTGAAATCAGGAAGCTGGGCTACCTCTGGGGAATGGTCTCAAACGGAATGGAATACGACGAATCAATGCAACGCACCCTGCTGGATTCGGGCATTGGCTCCCTGACCATCAGCCTGGACGGTACGAAGGAACAGCACAACCTCATGCGAGGCTCCTCGCTCAGCTTTGACAGGGCAATGAACGCCATCACCATCGCCACGCACGAGCCAAGGATCGACTTCGACGTGGTGACCTGCGTACATCCGGGCAACCTTCCTTATCTGGAGGACATCTTTGCATTGCTGGGAAAGGCAGGCGTAAAGGCCTGGAGGCTGTTCACAATCGCTCCGATAGGCCGCGCAGCCACAGACTCCACGCTTCAGCTCAGCGATGCCCAGGCGAACGAGATGATGGATTTCATCGTCAGGCACAGGCAATCCAAAGAATCTCGGCCGACGGTACAGTTCAGCTGCGAGGCGTATACGGGGCCTTACGAATGCAAGGTGCGGCAGGCGCCATTCTTCTGCCGCGCAGGAATCAACATTGCGTCAGTCCTGATTGACGGAAGCATCGGCGCTTGCCCGAACATCGACAGAAGGTACGTGCAAGGCAACATTTACAATGACGATTTCAAAGAGGCATGGGAGGACCGCTTCCAAATCTACCGCGACAGGAAATGGATGCAGACCGGCCCTTGCGCAAGCTGCAAGGCTTATAATGATTGCGCCGGAGGTGCGTTCCATCTTCGCCAACCAGGCATCGAGGGCCCTCTGGTCTGCCATTTTTCGCAACATTAGCCGGATTTCATACTTCAATTTTTGTAACTTTACGGTATCTAAAACACCGTAATATGAAAAGATCTTTGACCCTCTGCCTCGCGGCAGCATTGATTCTCGCCTCCTGCGGGAAAGGCCCTTCTGAAAGCAATGGCAAGCCCGGCACTCGCTGGACAGCTGAAAAGGCTAACGTATGGTATGCTCAAAGCGGCTGGAAAAGCGGCTGCGACTACATCCCCGCAACTGCCATCAATCAAATTGAAATGTGGTCTTCAAGCACTTTTGACGAGGCTCAGATCGACAAGGAACTCGGCTGGGCGCAGGACTTGGGCTTCGCCACCATGCGCGTATTCCTCAGCAGCGTTGTATACGAAAATGAGCCTGACGCCTTCAAGAAGAACATCGACAGGTTCCTCACCATCTGCGACAAGCATGGGATAAAGCCCCTCTTCGTATTCTTCGACGACTGCTGGGATCCTCATTCCGCTTACGGCAAGCAGCGCGAGCCGAAGGTCGGCATCCATAACTCCGGCTGGGTCCAGGACCCTTCCGTCGAAGTCCGCGCGGACAGCGTAAAGATGTTCGAAGACCTTGAAAGATATGTGAAGGACATAATGACGACCTTCAAGGACGACAAGAGAGTCCTTCTCTGGGACCTCTATAACGAGCCGGGAAACAGCGGCCACGGAATATCGTCCCTTCCTCTTCTGAAGCACGTCTTCGCCTGGGGGCGCCAGGTAGACCCGAGCCAGCCGCTGACTGCGGGAATCTGGTACTGGGACTGTCCTGCCCTTACGCAATTCCAGATCGACAATTCAGACGTCATCTCTTATCATAACTATTCCGAACCCCGCGACCATCAGATGGAGATCGAATACCTTCGGCTTCTCGGACGCCCGCTGGTCTGCACCGAATACATGGCCCGCAAGTTCAACAGCAAGTTCACCAATGTCCTGCCGCTTCTTCGCGCAAACAACGTCATTGCAATAAACTGGGGTTTCGTTGCCGGCAAGACCAACACGATGTACGCCTGGGGAGACCCGCATCCTAAGGGCGAGGAGCCGAAACCATGGTTCCACGACATCTACCGTCAGGACCACACCCCTTACGACACAGCCGAAGTCAATGCCATCCGCAGAGTGAATTCGGAGCTTACCGTCTACCCGAAGGCTGCCTTCGACACCATCTTGACGATCAATGCGAAGGACAGCGCCAAAAAAGCATCTTCTGCAAAAGTCGAGACTTTCGTCCTGAGCAACTTCCGCGGTATGACTGCCCAATTCACAAACTACGGCGCCCGCCTGGTTTCTCTATGGGTTCCCGCAAAAGACGGAATATTCCGCGATGTAGTCTGGGGATTCCCGAACATCAAGGGCTATCTTGATGCAAAGGACATCTATGCTGGCCCTATCGTCGGACGCTACGGCAACCGCATCGGCGCTTCCAGGTTCAGCATCGACACGGCATCGTACACCATCCCTGCCAACGAAGGTCCCAACCAGCTCCACGGTGGCGGACTTGAAGGCTTCTCAGGGAAGGTCTGGAAAGGCGGATACTGCCTCGCAGAAAACGGCTATCAAGGCGTCCGCTTCACTTACGTCTCACCTGACCGAGAAAGCGGCTACCCAGGCGAGCTTACCATCGAAGTGACATACACGCTCGGATACGACAATGAACTTAACATTGACTACAAAGCAACTACGACATCCCCTACCATCCTGAACCCTACGCTTCACGCATATTTCAACCTCAGCGGCACAACACAGCAGGCCATCAACACGCATGTATTCGAAGTGGCTTCCGACTACTACACGATTACGAAGCCGGACCTCATCCCTACCGGAGAAATTGCTTCCGTCGCAGGCACGAAGATGGACTTCCGCAAGCCTACAGCCATCGGCACACGTTCTTACGACGATAACTTCGTCCTCCGCAAGGACAAGGGAAGCGTAAAGGTTTCCGCATCGGACAATACTGCCGCCGATACCGCCGCTGTCACAGGATTCAGCAAGACTCCGGAATGGGCAGCGACAGTCTACGAGCCTTCTACTGGCATCGAGATGAAAGTCTTGACAGACCAGCCGGGACTGCAATTCTACAGCGGCGACTCTATGAACGGCACTGATGTCGGCAAGCGCGGAGAGGTGCATTATCTCCGCACGGGATTCGCCTTCGAAGCCCAGAACTTTCCTGACGCACCTAACCACGCCACATTCCCGTTGGCAGTCCTCCGCCCAGGCGACACTTATACTCAGCACACCAGCTACCGCTTCAGCGTCCGCTAATCACTCTTATCAATCTGGAATCAATTCAGAATCTGCAATATAAAAAGGTGCCCCGAATTTCGAGACACCTTTTTATGTATTACGCAGAGACCTTGTGGTCATCGCAACGCAACCGAAAATCAGACTTTTGCTTCCGTTGCCTCGAGACCTTCGCTCAAGGTCTTGATCTTCTGCAGCTCCTGAGGGATGCGGATGTGTTGAGGACAAAGTTTCATGCATCGTCCGAATTTTACGCAGCGGTCATACAGGGTCTTGTCCTCCATCTTGGAGTAGTAGTTGAAGAATGCCTTCTTGCGGCGCCCGTAATCAGCGGTACCCTTCTGGTCGAGATAAGGGATGAGCTTTTCATTGACAAGGTCGTTGTAGACGGCGAAGTTGCCAGGTATGTCTACACCGAACGGACAAGGCATGCAATAGTGGCAACCGGTGCAGCGGATCAGCGGAGCCCCCTTTATATAGACCAATGCCTGGGCAAGGATACCGCGTTCGGAATCTGTCAGAGGCTTGAAGTTCGAAAGCGTGCGGATGTTGTCCTGAACATGCTCCATTGCGCTCATTCCGCTCAGGATGACCATCACGTTCGGCAGGGAAGCGACGTATCGCAGCGCCCATGACGAAGGGGATGCCTTCGGTTCGGCCTTCTTCATCAGGTCGCGGGCATCGGGATTCGGATTTGCAAGCATTCCACCGCGGATAGGTTCCATGACGATTACAGGCGTATCGTGGGCAGTGACGATTTCGTATTTTTCCTTCGAATCCTCCTCGCCTTCCCAGTCGTAATAGTTGCATTGGAGCTGGACGACGTCCCACTCTTGATTTTCCATAAGATATTTCAGGAAATCCACTGTCCCATGGAACGAGAATCCCAGCCTGCGGATTACGCCTGCCTTCTTTTGTTCGAGAAGCCAGTCGAGCACTCCTCCGTCCTCATAGACTTCGTGGAACATCTTCTCGTCATAAAGCGTGTGAAGGAGATAATAATCGAAATAGTCGACCTGGCACTTCTGCAGCTGCGCGGCGAATATCTTCTTCGCGTCGTCCAGGTTCTTGATGTTAGGCGACGGCATCTTGGTGGTAAGATGGAACGACTCGCGCGGATATTTCTTGAGCGTCTTGCCGATGAATGTTTCAGATTCGCCATTATGGTACATCCATGCAGTATCGAAATAGTTGACCCCGTGGGCATAGGCGTAGTCGATCATCTTGGTAGCCAGCGGCTCGTCTATCTTTCCGTCGCCGGTCTGAGGGAATCTCATGCAGCCGAACCCGAGCAGTGAGTTCACGACTCCTGATTTAGGGTCCGTGCGCTTGTCGACCTGCAGGCCTTCGCCGTCATCATTTCCGCCGGAAACCCCCGGAATGCCGTTGTTTCCTGCGAGCGCATCGACTCCAGCCCCCGCCGCTACCAGTCCCAACGCGGTGACGCCCATATATTTCAGCGCATCGCGCCTCGAAATCTTGTCATCTTTCATAAAACCGTGATTAATTTCTTAATTATTAATATCCAAGATAATGTTAAATAGTCCCCGATATCGCCAAAGGCAAGGTCACACATCATGCCAAAGTTCTCGCACCGCATCTCACCCCAAAATCCACATGCCACGTTCCACATCCAGCATACTCATGCTCCGTTCCACATCCACATCCAAAACCCAATACTTTTCGGGACTATAAAAATAGCAAAAAGTAACATCATTCGCACATAATTCTGAGTCTCTCGCACCAACTCCGATCCCCCTGCCAGCCATACTTTCAGGACGGTACCATAAGTAAGTCTTATAATCAATTATTTGCAGAACGAGCCTCTCCATAGTGGCCTTGCCCCAAAAATTGTCACTAAAAAATGACAAAATGCAGCGGCCTCACGGAGCGCATGACGCGTATCTTTCTTGTCGCCGACCGTCACAGTCGGCAGCAACATCGGCCGAACCGAGCGCATAACGCATTTCTTGGAGATGATCTCGAATGTCGTCAGCAAGTAGTCAACCTTCGATGTTGATTCCAACTTCGGCGTTATACGCTCTGTGAGGCACTTTTTGGAATCAACCTTCGACGTTGACATGCTCTCCCGCCAGCTCCGGGTGGCTGGCGTCCGAGTTTTCTCCCGTTCGAAAAGGCAAAAGCCTCCTCCTGTCCTCAAATCAATTTAGTAATATGCTGTACTACAATAAATTACAGAATGTGCCATAGAGCCCATTCTTTAGGCCCTCCTGGAGAACTCTGTGTATCAAGAACCTATAAAAACTGCCGCCCTATTAGAAATGGAATCGTTGGGGGACGCTGGAAATCAGCACTCCACAAGATGCCTTGAAGAATCATGTCTGGATGGCATCGACAAAAACGGCCGTACAGAGCATTCTAAGATGGTTTGAACGGACGAACCAGAGGTTCGACAACAAAGTCGTGAAGGATAGACACAAAATCGACCCCACAGAGTGTGTGAGGCCGATATTAAATAATGTGAGCCGCCCATGAAAGTTGGGTGGAACTCGATGCAGGCGAGACAAAGTGCGAGCGTGAACGGATGTATGATTTTGGGGGAAATCGACTCACATAGAATCCGTGACGCGGGTTACCCACGCAAAACATCGTGCGCTGCGGACAGCAGAGCAGAGGATCATACGTGTAAATCCTGTGTGGAGCGCAGATTATTCCTTGACCTTCATGTTGTGGACGTCGTTCCAGCGCTGCAGGTCAGCCTCGAAGTCCGGATTCCCTACGGTGGATGCGTACTGCGAGCGGAAGAGGGCGATCGATGCAGCGAAGCCTTCAGGATCATACTCGAGCTTGCGGGGTGTCTCCGCGGCGGAAGCCATGTCCTCCGGGAAGATGACGTGGTCGCTCTTGTACTTCTCGTCAGTTAGCAGGCGGCTGAGCTTGTGGAACTTGGAAACCAAGCCGTCGTTTATTTCAGTGCCTGCAAGATTCTTGAACTTAAGCACGACGCTCATTTCGGCATCGTTCTGGACCGCCTGAGCCGGAACTGTGACGCAGAGCTGTTCTCCCACATATCCATGTTCCACAGGAGAGCCGTTGACCAGGACTTCCGAAGGCTGAGGATAGCCGTAGAACCTGAATTCAATGTTCCGCGCATCCTTCATTCCCTCATAGGAGCCTTGGCGGGCCGAAACGGTAAGCCTAAGCGTATTGGCATCGTCGAATGAAGTGCGGAAGGAGGTCGTGGCAAAGTGCGTTGCATAGTCCTTGTCGTTCCCTGCATCCTCGTAGAGTGAGCCGGCGCCGGCGCCTCCAGGAAAAACGGAGAGCCTGACCCTGTCGGGCTCGGTCTCGAGGTTGTTCACATCTTCGCAGTACATCGGAATGATCGAGCCGGCCTTCACATAGATAGGGTACTCTGTAATCGAGAAGCTGCGGTCTACGCTCTGCCCGCCGCAGAGCATTGTCCCTGTATTCCATTCGAACCAGTCTGAACCCTCAGGGAGCCAGACATTGACCTTGGAAAGTTTGGATACGCTGTCCATCGGAGCGGTGATAGGCATTACGAGGATGTCGTCGCCGAACATATACTCATTCTTGAAGCTGTATGCCTGCTCGTCCTGAGGATAGTCGTAGTACATCGGACGGCAGAGAGCGACGCCGGTATCGTAGAATTCGCGTGCAGTGGTATAGATGTAAGGAACAAGTTCGTAGCGAAGCCTGACGGAATTGTAAAGCGCGTCGAAACAGTCCCCCTTGAAATTCCAGATTTCCTTGCGGATGCGGGCGTCCTTGCTGGAGTGCGTGCGAAAAATCGGAGACAATGCTCCGAACTGCATCCAGCGGGCATACATCTCAGGATCGAGCTTGGTTTCGACGTTGCCTCTGAAGTAGTGTCCGCCGATGTCGTGGCTCCAATAGCCGTAAAGAACGTTCGAGGCGCAGGTTGTAAAATAAGGCTGATAATCGAGCGAAGGCCATGCTATCACTGCGTCGCCAGAAAAGCCTATCTGGTACCTGTGGTTGCCCAAGCCGCCCCAGCGGTGATAAAGCATCGGACGGACATTGCCGTGATGCTCCTTTTCAGTGAAGAACACATAGTTGATCCACCAGGTGCTGCTGAGCCCATCGACCTGCTTGTCTGTCAGCCACTGCTGCCAGTCCAGCCACCAGAAGTCTATGCCCGACTTCTCCATCGGGTGAAGCTCTATGTCGAACAGGGCTTTCATGAATTTCTTGCTCGATCCCTGCCAAGGGACGAAGTGCCTTCCGGTGGTGTCGAAGTCCATTGCCTTCGCCATTTCGGCGTATTTGTCCTCCCAAGGCGCGAATCCGCTGGCCGGATGGAGGTTGAGAGTGGTCTTGATGTGCTCTTCGTTCGTCCATTCCAGCATCTTGTCAGGGTCAGGGAAAAGTCCGCGGTTCCATGACCAGCCTGTCCAGCCGCGCCCTTCGCCAAACTCGTCCTTAGGAGCGTCGTGGAATGTCGGATGCCAGTCCATGTCGATGACCAGGACATCGAGCGGGATGTTGAAGCGATGGAAGTCGTTTACCAGATTGCGAAGTTCGGTGTCCGAATAGCTCCAATAACGCGACCACCAATACCCAAAGGCGAACTTCGGAGGAATCGGAACGCGGCCGGCGAACTTGGAAAAGTCACCCAAAGCAGCCTTGTAATCTTCTCCATAAGCCATGAAGTACCAATCCTGCGATTCTTCATCGTCGCCTTTGACTGCCTTGCGGGTGGTCACCCACGACCAGTCACTGTCGCCATCGAACAGGAATGAATTGCTGTCATCGATGAAAGTCCAGCCGTCGCGGGCGATGAGCCCGTCCTCGACAGGCATTGCCTTCCCGTCCCTCTTGTCTCCAAGATAACCGTCGAGGGTCCTGTAAGTGCCCTTAAGATTCTCTTTCTGCATCATCCCGGGCTTCCAGACAAACTTTGCTCCTGAAAGACCCTTGCCTGAAGTCACCGACAGGTTCCTGTCGGTAAACTTGCCGTTGCCTTTATATGTAACGGTCATCTTGTCCGTCTTGATGGTGACTTTCTTTCCACTGCGCCTGACATTGAATTCAGGCACAGGAAGATTGCGGTCGACGGCGACGAAAGACGAGTTGTCGATGAATTTTCCGTCCTTGGCATATTCCATGCGGATGGAGCCCGGAGTCAAGACCGTAAAGCGGACGTCGTTGCCGGCTGTAACCACAGCCTTCGGATCAGGTGCGGAGATTTCCTGCGCTGAGAGGGAGACTGCAGAGGCTTGCAATGCAAAAAGCCCTGCCAATGCAAAAAACAGTAGTATTCGGTTCGGTTCCATGATATCGGGGATTCAGATTATTCGGATTATCCGGCTTTTGTTTCAGGTGCAGGAGCGGCTGCCTTCGGCGATCCCAGCTTGACGACGAGTTTGGCAAGCTTGTCCCAGGTGAGTTCCTTCTTCTCGCGCTGTATGGCTTCGACGAAAGGCCACTGAGGCATTGAAAAGAACTTCCGGATTACAGCGGAAATGGCTTCAGGAGTGATGGCGTCAGCCACGAGGCCAACGCCTGTCCTGGCTATGTCGTCTGAAAGCGAGCCGACAGGCGTCGCCACCATAGGCACTTCAAAGTTGTAAGCGATTGCAGTTATGCCGCTCTGGGTGGCGCTGCGGTAAGGAAGAACGCAAAGGTCGGCGGCAGAAAAGAATGTGGAGACCTCTTCGTCGTCGATGTACCTGTTGAAGACTTTAACGCTTTCAGAATCGGATGCATTCGCCTGCTCTATCTGCGGCTGGTACTTTTCAAACGGTCCGTAGCTTTCTCCGGCTATGACCAGCTGGTAAGCGTCGTCGAGCATATTGATCGCATCGAGAAGCAGGTCGAGCCCCTTGTAATCGCGGATGAGCCCGAAGAACAGAAGTATTTTCCTGGACGGATTCAGCCCAAGCTTCCTGACTGCATCTGCGCGCAGGATCGGCTTGCCGAAATTGGTGTAAAGCGGATGGCGGGCAAGATGGATCGACGCCTTAGGCTCAAGCATCAGCACGTCGCTGCGCACCTTGTCGCTCATCACGATGATCTCGTCGCAGCTATGAAAGAATCTTGTCGCGAAATCGGCCTCGAAAGGCTTCGGCTCATGGCCGATGGCATTGTCGACGAGACAGACGACCTTGACTCCGCGGCGGCGGACTATCCTGGCGATGCGTGTAAGCGAAGGCGCGAAATAGACCATCCAATAGCGCAGGAAAAGGACGTCCGGCTTCTCCCTCAGGATCTTTATTGCAGCTGGAGTCCATGTAAAAGGATTGGCAGGATCCATGATGGGGATGCTGTCAATCTTGATCGCCCTGTCCTTCTCGGTGACATACTGGGTCTTGCCCGGGAAAAGGCTCTCGATGTATTGCCGGGTAAATGTAAATGGCACCGCTATGTGGCCTTCGGTCCGAAGTTCCAGAAGGAGGTTTGCATTGAACTGGGCTATGCCTCCCCTGAAAGGATAAAAGGTAGAAAGAAAGCAGATTTTCATGGATAGAATGCTGATTATTGGATCGAGGCGAAAAGCCGCTTCGACATGACCTCGAGGGATTCGTATTTGGCGAGGATGTCGAGGCCGGCAAGCTCGTCTTCATCGTATTTATTGCCTACAAGTATTGCCGGGATACCGGCGTTGTTGGCAAATTGTATGTCGGAAATCGAGTCTCCGACCATGATGCATTTCTTGAAGTCGATGTCGGGATAATCGTGCTTGGCCATGAGAGCCATGCCCGTATTCGGCTTTCTGTCCGGACTGTCCTCGTCGATGTCCGTGCAGGAATAAACTTTATCAATGCGCCCGCCGGCCTTCTGGACCGTGTGCACCATGTGGGAGTTCACCATGTTCAGGTCGAACCGTGTCATAAGCCCCCTGCCCACGCCGCGCTGGTTGGAAATGACGATGATCCTGCGGAAGAAAGGCGACATGGTCTTCAAGGCATCCAGCACGCCTGGCAGGAACTCGAATTCCTTGACGCTCCTGACGTAGCCGGCGATTATCTGCTTGTTGACCACACCGTCGCGGTCCATGAAAAGGACGTCGAACACTGGATGGGAAGCAGCTGCGTCTGCGGAGGAAGGCTTGGGATCAATCCTGCAGTTGTCCATGCTTGAAACGGGATTCAGGCATGGCGAAGTGTCAGGATCGGAGAAATCTGCTTCAGCCTTGGCGTAGTCTTCAGGGACCCCGATGTCTATGAAATACTTGTTGCAATCCTTGGAATAGCCGAATATCCTGCCGCCCGGAGCGATCTTCTCAAAATAATCCTGCTCGAGCGAGAATGATTCCGGATAATTAGCCAAGGCATTGTGGTTCATAAGATAAATGCCGCCGTTAACCATCCCGAGCAGCCTGTATTTCTTTTCGGAGAAGCTCCTGATGCAGTTCGTCCTGATGTCGTAGTCCACCGCCCCGAACCGGTCGAAATCCGCCATTTCCTTAAGTGCAATGGTGACCTCGGCTCCGGTTTTTCTGTGCTGCGCCAGCATCGCCCTGAAATCTATCGAGAAGAAAGTGTCTCCGTTCAGTATGAAAATCTCATTCTCTTCAGCATCCGTCGAGCCTCCGCCTATCCCTTTCTCAGCCGCAGTCCTTGCCAATGCAAGCTTCACCGCCCCTCCGGTGCCAAGGGGAGTGTTCTCGACTATGTAGGAAATCTTTGCAGAAGTATTCAGAGTGGAGAGCCACTTCTCTATCATCTCGTGCTTGTAGCCGAGCGAGAGTACTATCCTGTCAAATCCCTTTGACTGAAGGTCTGCAATGATGTAGTGAAGGAACGGCTTGCCGGCTATCGGCGCCATGCACTTCGGAATGTCCGGGATAACGCCCCTGAGTCTCGTTCCGAGGCCGCCCGCAAGGATGATGCACTTCATGGTCTACTTTTTGGTTCCGAAAATGTTCGCCTCGACGAATTCGCAGACGATGTGTCCCATCGTGATGTGGCACTCCTGGATGCGCGGCGTATCGGTCGACGGGGCATTCAGCAGTATGTCGCTGAGATCCTTCATCTTTCCGCCGGTGGCACCGGTAAAGCCGATGGTGGTCACGCCTTTCCTGCGGCAGACCTCAAAAGCCTTCAATATGTTTCCTGAATTGCCGGAAGTGGATAGTCCGACCAGCACGTCGCCCTTTTTTCCCATACCTTCCATCAGCCTTGCGTAGATGATGTCGTAGCTGTAGTCATTTGCAACTGCCGTCACATAGGATGTATTGCAGTGCAACGCCTCGCTCGGCAGCACTCCGCGGTCGATGTAAAACTTGCCGCTGAATTCGGCTGCGAGGTGCTGTGCATCGGCCGCACTGCCTCCGTTGCCGCAGAAATAGACTTTTCCGCCGCTTTGGAAGCATTTTGTAATCGTTTCCACTGCCAAGGCTATCCTTTGCCGGAGTTCTTTGTCCGCAAGGATCCCGTCGATGGCGGCGCGATGGCGTTCTAGCCTGTCGCAGATGTTTGCATTGATTTCCATACTTGTCATAATGGTTCGTCTTTCCATTTAATCTTCCGAAGTCCAGGTGTCGAGACCCTTCTTGCAGAATTCAAAATTGTAGATGGTGCCGATGCCCATGTCCTCCAAGGTCTTGCGGACGGTGTAGCATGTGGTGCCGGGACAGTAGAAGAACATGAATCCGCCTCCGCCGGCTCCCGAAATCTTGCCTCCGAGGGATCCGGCCGAGATAGCCTTGTCATAAATGCTGTCGATTATGGGGTTGGATATGGCGGAAGCCATTTGCTTCTTGCATATCCAGCTTACATTCAAGGCCTTTCCGAGTTCATGGAGCTGATTCTTCAGAAGGCAGTCCTTGATGCGGAAAGCCTCCTTCTTGACATTGTGCATGGCTTCAAGGCTGGCAGTCTCGTTTTTCTTGACGTGGCCGATCTGCTCCTCGATGATCTTCGCTCCCTGGCGCTGCTTGTTCGTGTACATCAGCACGGTATTCCACGCCCACTCTTCAAGGATGTCGTCGGCAACATCCAAGGGGTTAACTATCACGCGGTCGTGGTCCTGGAACTCCATGAAGTTCACCCCTCCGAAAGTGGCAGCGTACTGGTCCTGCTTGCCGCCAGCCATGCCAAGGTCGATGCGTTCTATCTCAAACGCATAGCGGGCTATGTCATAGCGGCCGAGAGGAATCTTCAGCCATTCCATGAAGGCTCCGATGATGGCAACCACAAGCGTGGATGAAGTTCCAAGGCCGGAGCCGGTGGGAACATCCATCTGCGTGGTAAGCTCGAAGCTGAGCGGAATGCCGTTGTTGTATTTCCTGACAATGGAATTGTAAACCCCCTTCTGAAGTATCAGCGGATCCGATTCCGGGATTACGCTCACTGAATCGAACTCCTCCACTATGCCGTCATTGATATGGACGAAGCGTATCTTGCCGTTGGAAAGCGGCTTGATGGAGGCCCTGGCGTAAAGGCTGATGGTGGCGTTCAGAACTGCGCCTCCGTAAATGTCGGAATACGGCGAAAGATCCGTTCCGCCGCCGGCTATCCCAAGTCTGAAAGGAGCTTTGCTTCTGTAAATCATTACAATCCTTTTTTGATTTTCCCTATAATTATACGAAAGTACGAAAATTTCGCAGTATTGCCAAAAACCAGATTTCAGTTATCTTTGCAGCCGAAATGAAAGCACTGTTTTTCGACATCGACGGCACCTTGGTATCCACCGTCAACCACAGGATTCCACAATCGGCCATCGACGCCCTGCTGGAAGCCCACGAAAAGGGACACAAGCTGTTCATCTCCACAGGCAGGACAATACTTCAGTTTCCCTATCTCGACGACCTTCCATTCGACGGATACATCACGTTGAACGGAGCGTTCGAGTGCACGGGAGGGCTGTCCAATCCGAAAGGAGGACAGGCTTCTCTCGGCACTGCCAAGGAAATTTACAGCCAGGCATTCCCTCAATCCATCAAGGACCGCATAGCAGACTATCAGGATGGCCCCGACAAGTTCCCGATGCTCATCATGTCCGAGTCTCTCGTCACCATGAACTACATCGACGACGAAGTGATCGCATTCAATAAGCTGGTTGACATCGACGCCACGAAAATCCGGCTCATGGGCCCCAGGGAAAGAGTGAAATATACTGTCCACCAGTTCTGCGCCTTCATAAAGCCGGAACGGGAGAAGGATCTGGCCGACAGCCTGTTCGCCGACTGCGACCTGTCGCGCTGGAATCGCTACTTCATGGACGTGAACCAAAAAGGCATATCCAAGGGCCGCGGAATGGACGAGATCCTGAAATATTACGACATCCCTCTCGAGGACTCCATCGCTTTCGGCGACGGAGGCAATGACATTTCGATAATTGAGCACGCTGCCATCGGAATCGCGATGGCAAACGGCAATGAGGCTACGAAAGCGGCCGCAGACTACATAACCGATGCCGTGGACGAAGACGGAATCAGCAAGGCCCTGCACAAATTCGTACTATAATTCTGTAAAATAGTATCTTTTTGTCGTAAAATCTGTACTTTTGTATACAGGCATAACGACTATGGAACAGCACATCATAAACGAGATCCCTCCGCTTTCGGAAAAGGACTGCTTCTTCGTGACCGAAAGGTTCAAGACCGAATTCACATTCCCGCTTCACCAGCACAAGGAATACGAACTGAATTTCATCCAGCACGGAGCCGGGGTGGTCCGAGTGGTGGGCGACAGCGTCGAAACGATCGGCGATTACGAGCTTGTACTGGTAGGAGGCGAGAACCTTGAGCACGTATGGGAGCAGGGTACCTGCAAGTCGCCGATGATACGCGAAATCACCATCCAGTTCTCGCCCGACCTTCTTTCCAACAACCTACTGGAAAAGAACCAGTTCGACAGTATCAGAAAGATGTTCACCCTCGCACAGCACGGACTGGCCTTCCCCATCGACACCATTATCAAGGAGTATTACCTTCTCGATTCCATTCCGCGCGAGACCGATCCCTTCCTGCAGTTCCTGAAACTTCTGGAGCTTCTTCACGAACTGTCCGTCAGCGAAGGGGCAAGGCAGCTTGCAACAAGCAGCTTCGCAAAGGCAGACCGTAACACAGAGAGCCGCAGAGTCCTAAAAGTCAAGGAATTCATCAATGCACACTACCAGGACGGAATCACTCTTACCGAAATGGCGGGAATTGCAGACATGTCGCCGGTCTCCTTCAGCAGATTCTTCAAGCTCCGCACAGGCAAGAACCTCAGCGACTACATCATTGACATAAGGCTCGGACACGCCGCCAGACTGCTCGTCGACTCCACCGACACCATATCAGAAATATGTTACGAATGTGGGTTCAACAACATATCGAATTTCAACCGGATATTCAAGAAGAAAAAAAGTATGACTCCCAAAGAATTCAGGCAGTTATACAAAAAGAACAAGGTCGTCATCTAAAACGCCTTTCAAAGCACTTACTAGCCATTTTTCATCTTTTCGAGCAGGCTGTTCCGTGCCTTTTTCCGTGCAATTTTCAATGAAAGCGCGAAAAAACTTGTATTATTTTAACATTTTATTAACAATACTTCCACCACTTCAAATCTGCGATATACGTAATTGCCAGCATTTTTCGGGCACGTTCCTATCATGCAGATGAAAATAAGTGCAATTCTTTGCTAAAAACATACTTGATTGACATCAGCGAGACAGATACATTTGTGATACTGAAATTATGAATTGAAATGAAAAAAACCATCTCCGCCATCTTTTCTTTGCTGATTCTCCTTGCAGGCGTCAATTCCTGCTCGAAACCAGTCTCTTTCTACAAAGTCGTCAATGGGCAATTCTCGCGTGACGGAGAGCCGTACTATTTCATAGGAACAAACTTCTGGTACGGCTCCATACTCGGCTCCGAGGGCGAGGGCGGGAACCGCGAAAGACTCGCAGCGGAACTCGATACGTTGAAATCCTTGGGCATAGACAACCTTCGCGTGATGGTCGGCAGCGACGGCGAGCCGAACCCAAGCAAGGCCTATCCGAGCCTCCAGGTCACCCCTGGCAACTACAACGACACTCTCCTTCGCGGCCTGGACTACTTCATGTCGGAGCTCGACAAGCGCGACATGAGCGCAGTGCTTTTCTTTAACAACGCATGGGAATGGACCGGCGGCTACGAACAGTACCTTGAATGGTGCGGCTACGGCAAAGCCCCGATTCCTAACATAGACGGATGGGACAAGTACCAGCCTTACGTCAGGCAGTTCGTTATGTCGGATACCGCCAAAGCTCTGTTCGCCAATTATGTGAAGTTCATCGTCAGCCGCACGAACACTGTGACCGGAAAGCCTTACAGCGAAGACCCGGCCATCTTTTCCTGGCAGATCGGCAACGAGCCTAGAGTATTCAGTACCGACAGTCTCAACAAGGCCGTCTTCGTGCAATGGCTGCAGCAGACTGCACAGCTCATCAAGAGCATCGACCCCAACCACATGGTTTCCATCGGCAGCGAGGGATACCACGGATGCGAAGACGACTGGAAACTGTACGAAAAATGCGCCTCGATTCCTGAAATCGACTACATGAACATGCACATCTGGCCTTACAACTGGGAATGGATAGACCGTTCCGACCCTGCTGCCGGAGTCACGAGGGACATCGAGAGGAGCATTGACAGCACGAATGCCTATGCCGCGAACCACGAAGCGATAGCCGAAAAGGTGAACAAGCCCCTGGTATGCGAAGAGTTCGGCTATCCGAGGGACAGCTTCAGGTTTGCCACATCCATGCCCGCGAGCGCGCGCGATTCATATTATAAGAACATGTTCGAACAGGTGGTGAAGAACCGGAAGGAAGGCGGCAAGTTCGCAGGCTGCAACTTCTGGGGCTGGGGCGGATTCGGGGTGCCCAGGCACACTTACTGGGAACTGGGCGACGATTATCTCGGCGATCCGGCCCAAGAGCAGCAGGGGCTGAATACTGTGTTCGTGACGGATTCAAGCACAGTTCATTGCATTGAAAAGTACACTTCGCTTCTCAAATAAAGCCCCTAGCCTATGAAACTGACTGACCTGCTGCGGAATGCAGCTATTACTCTTACTGTCCTGATTGCGTCCAATGCAAACCTCCCGGCCCAGAAATATCCAGAGTTGGGAAGGACGCCCCAGATGGGATGGAACAGCTGGAACAAGTTCGGATGCAACATCGACGAGAAGCTGGTCAAGACTACGGCAGACGAGATGGTGGCTACAGGACTGCGCGATGCGGGATATGTCTACCTGAATCTCGACGACTGCTGGCACGGGCAGAGGGATTCCAACGGATTCATCCAATGCGACCCTGACAGATTCCCCGGCGGAATGAAGGCGCTCTGCGACTACGTACATTCGAAGGGATTGAAGATCGGGATCTATTCGGATGCAGGGACACACACCTGCGCTGGAAAGCCCGGCAGCCTCGGACACGAGTATCAGGACGCGATGCAATACGCGCGCTGGGGGTTCGACTATCTGAAATACGACTGGTGCTACACTGAGAACGTCGATCCGAAAGGCGCATATACGCTGATGAGGGATGCATTGCATGCCACGGGAAGGCCTATCTTCTTCTCGATGTGCGAATGGGGCACGAACAAGCCATGGGCATGGGCGGCCGAAGTCGGCAATTCATGGAGGACTACCGGAGACATCTACGCCAAGTTCGACGTAGAAGGGGGACACGGCTGGGACAATTCAATATTGCACATCCTGGACCTTCAGGACGGCCTTCGCGAATTTGCAGGGCCGGGGCATTGGAACGATCCTGACATGCTCGAAGTGGGGAACGGGATGAGCGTCAATGAAGACCGCGCGCACTTCACTATGTGGTGCATGCTGGCCGCACCGCTGATTCTCGGCAACGACCTGGTGACGATGACTCCTGAGACAAAATCCATCATACTGAATAGGAAAATGATTGCCATAGACCAGGACACGCTTGGAATGCAAGGACTCAGAATAGCAAAGGATGGAGGCGTCGAATATTGGCTTAAACCTCTGGCGGGAAATGACTGGGCCTTCGTAGCACTTAACAGGAACCCTGAAGACAAGACCGTAAAGGTGGAATGGAACAAGCTCGAATTCGACGATCCTGTCGCCGAAAGGTCGACGGACTTCGCACAGATAATCTATGAAGCCGAAAATCTTTGGGATGCGGCCGCAGGAATCAGCGGAACCGACTCGGACTGGACATTGACAATACCAGGACACGACGTAGCTGCGTTCAGGCTCCATCCGAGCGTCCGCGGCGGGCTTGCCCTTGAGGTGACTGAAGGCATGGACAGCCTTTACAGGAAAGGAGATCAGCCGATTGTCGGACTGACTGCCAGAAATATGGCTGACAGTAGAATGAAAGGCATTGCGACAGTCAAAGTGCTGACAGACTTGAATGTAGTGGTCCTTTCGAAAAGCTTCAAGTTCGACGTCGAGCCGGGCGGAGCATTGAAAGAGGAGATGAAGTTCTCTCTAAAGCCGGGATTCTACAAGGTGCAGCTTTTCAAGGGGGCTGCAAAGGAAGGCAATAAGGTTAGTGAATTCAATATTGGGTACAGTGCGGAAGAGGTGGTTTCAAGCCCGGACGCTCAACCGGACTTCGATCAGTTTTGGGAAACCACGCTTTCCGAACTGGCGTCGGTCGCACCGGAATACTCGGCAACAGCTGACTCCGAGCATTCCGGCGCCGGACGCGATGTCTACAGGGTGACGATGAAGTCACTGGAAGGCGCGACTATGGGCGGATGGCTGGTAAAGCCTAAGAAAGCCGCAGCCGGAAGCTGCCCGGCAAGGATCATCTATATGGGGTATGGCAGCGACGCCTGGATACCTGACGCCTCTTCTGAGACAAATTGGATCGATTTCGTGGTCTCGACGCGCGGGCAGGGGCTTTTCAAGGATTCGAACACTTATGGCGACTGGGTCGCGTACGGCCTGGCCGACAAGGACAGATACTATTATCGGGGCGCTTATATGGACGCTGTAAGGGCGATAGACTTCATCTGCAGCCTTCCGGAAGTCAACAAGTCGGAAATATTCGCTGAAGGCGGAAGCCAAGGCGGAGCGTTCACGCTTGCAGCGGCGGCGCTGGACCACAGGCTCCGCGCAATCTGCCCTGACGTGCCTTTCATGAGCGACTTCAAGGACTATTTCAATATCGTTCAGTGGCCAGGCAATTCCGTCAAGGGGGAGGCGGCGAAGCTCGGAATCCCTGATCCACAGCTTTACAAGACATTGTCTTACTTTGACATAAAGAATCTGGCATCAAAGATAACGTGTCCTGTCTTCATGGCGTTCGGGCTGCAGGACGGAACCTGCCCTCCGCGCACGAACTTCTCGGGCTACAACAACATCAGTTCAGAAAAGCAGTATGTCTGCTACCAGCACCGCGGACACGACGTCTGGAGGGAGGAAGGATGGAGCGGGCTGAAGAACGGATTCTATTCGAAATTCATCGGAAACTAACATACAACTAACTAATAACTAACTCAAAATCTTAGACAAATGAACAGAAAAGGACTATTGTTACTGATGTCCACGCTTCTCTTCAGCGTCTCTATGATGGCACAGACGGTTACCGTAAAAGGTATCGTCACCGACGCAGGCAACAACGAGCCTCTCGTCGGAGTATTCGTAGGGATCAAGGGAAACAACACCGCGGGAACGATGACGGGCATCGACGGAAACTACACCCTTACGGGCGTAAAGTCTAATTCAGTCTTGGTATTCAGCCTTTTGGGGTACACTACCGTAGAAGTACAATATGAAGGCAAGGCCAAGATAGACGTATCCCTCAAATCGGAGCTTACCGAACTCGACCAAGTTGTCATCGTGGGATACGGTTCGATGAAGAAAAAGGACCTCACCGGATCCATCGCGTCGGTCTCGAGCGACAAGCTCCAGCAGAGCATCGCCACCAACATTGACCAGATGCTTCAAGGGAAGGTCTCAGGCGTGCAGATCACGCAGAATTCAGGTGCCCCGGGCGGAGCCACTTCCATCCGTGTCCGCGGAGCGAGCTCCATCAACAATTCCAACGAACCCCTATACATCATCGACGGGATTCCGATGTCTGGATCGGGCGATGAGATAGTCGGATTCTCCTGGGCGGGCGGTACCAACGGCCAGTCCAAGATCAATCCCCTGTCGAGCATCGCTCCGAGCGACATCGTTTCCATCGACATTCTCAAGGACGCCTCCGCGACAGCCATCTACGGCGCCAACGGAGCGAACGGTGTAATCCTCGTAACCACACGGAGGGGCAAGAAAGGCAACGCCGTGATCAGCTACGACGGATATGTCACACAGCAACAGATAGGGAAGTACCTGCCTATGATGAATCTTCCTGAGTACGCTCAGTATGAGAACGAAATCGCGGCCTTCACTTCACAGCAGGCTGACCAATCGTTCGGCGACCCTTCCATCCTAGGAAACGGCACCGACTGGCAGAAGGAAATCTTCCGCACTGCTTACATGCAGAGCCATCAGGTTTCAGTCAGCGGCGGTTCCGATGTCGGGACTTTCGCTGTCAGCGGCGGTTGGACAAAGCAGGACGGCGTCGTAATCGGCTCCGACTTCCAGCGTTTCAACTCCCGCATGAATGCTGACGCAAACATCCGTACTTGGCTGCACGCCGGCGGATCCCTCGCATTCACATCTACCGACCAGCACATCACCAACAACGATGGTACCGACGGCGTCATCATGCAGGCATTGACCATGCAGCCTTCGATTCCGGTCTACGACCTCGACGGCAAATGGGCAGGCCCGAACACTGTCTACGGAGCGTCCCAGTACAACCCTGTATGGCTCGCCGAAATGAAGACCAACAATTTCACGAGCCACAAGATCATGGGCAACTTCTATATCACTGCCGACATTACCAAGGAAATCAACTTCCGCTCTGAATACGGCTATGACGTTTCAGACAACAATTCCATGTGCTTCGTTCCTACATATTCATTCGGAGTCCTCTCGAGCGACATCAACCAGATCTACCGCCGCGACGACCATTCCAGCTATTGGATTTGGAAAAACTATGCGACATGGAACAAGAGCTGCGGACAGAACCAGTTCATATTGATGGCAGGAGCAGAACTTTCCAGAAACGACTGGAGCGGCAATACCATCAACAAAAAAGGCCTTTCAAATAACCTGATAAAGGTGGTCACCACCGACGGGACTTTCGTGGCTAACAGCGGTTGGAAAGACGCCGCTTCCACGGCATCCTTCTTCGGACGGCTCAACTACAACTATGCGGAACGCTACCTGTTCACAGGAACAGTACGCGCAGACGGCTCATCCAAATTCGGATCCAACAATAAATACGGCATCTTCCCTTCGGCATCAGCCGCCTGGAGAATCAACCAGGAGGACTGGATGAAGGATGTCAAGAGTATCTCCAACCTGAAGCTGCGCGTAGGTTACGGACAGGTAGGAAATTCAAACATCGACACCTATCTCTACGGAGCCACAATGACTTCAAGGTCGACTCCGATGGGAACGGCGTACTTCATGAGCAACATCGCCAATCCTAACCTGCGTTGGGAGGCCACCGAAAGCTGGAACATAGGGCTCGACCTAGGTCTGTTCGACAACCGCATCTCCCTTTCGGCGGACGTATACCAGAAACAGACCAGGGATTTGCTGATGCAGGTCACCGTTCCTTCGTACCTTGGCGGAACGACGACTTACAACGACATCGCCACCCCTATGGTAAACATAGGCAAGACCCGCAACCGCGGAGTCGATATGACCTTGAATACGATAAACATCAACAAGAAGAATTTCCAATGGAGTTCCAACTTCGTCTTCTCGCTAAACCGCAATAAGGTCATGGCAATGAACGACGATTCCCAGAAGATCTATGGTGCAGTCGACTGGTACTCCGAATTCCAGACCGCCACCCTCATCGAAGTCGGAAAGCCCATAGGAGTATTCTACGGATACGTGGTAGACAGGCTCTTCACTTCCGAAGACGACATCCTCAACAGCCCCGTGCAGGTCGAAGACCCTTCAAATCCCGGCAAGAACCTCTACAACAAGACGACCGGGGTCTATGTGGGCGACATCAAGTTCAAGGACCTGGACAATAACGGCGTCATCGACGACGGGGACCAGACAGTCATAGGCGACCCGAATCCCGATTTTACGTTCGGCTTCACCAACACCTTTGATTTCTACAACTTCGAAATCGTGGTCGGTCTTACAGGGGTTTACGGGGACGATATCCTGAACTTCACCCGTTATCGCACGGAAGCCATGACTTCCCTCTGGGACAACCAGTTGAAAACGGTCACAAACCGCGCGCAAGTCGGAACCGACGCAAACGGGAACGCATATCTGATCAATACGGGCACCACCATCCCGCGTCCTTCCACCAACGACTTCAACCGCAACACCCGCATGTCGACAAGGTACATAGAGGACGGCTCCTACATACGTCTGCAGAACCTTTCCGTAGGGTACAACGTACCGGAAAACATCTGCCAGAAAATCAGCCTTCACAACCTGAAAGTCTATGTAAACGGCCAGAACCTTTACACCCTGACAAAATATTCCGGATATGATCCGGAAATCGGGGCTTACAACCAAAGCTCCCTTTTGCAGAACATCGACCGCGGCCGTTATCCCACTCCCCGCAGCATAACACTGGGAGTCAACATCGGTTTCTAACGATTAAAACTGAAAGACAATGAAAAAATCATATAAGCTTATAGCTATTGCAGCTGTTATCCTTTCAGCAACCTCCTGCAAAGAATTCCTTACCATCACTCCACAGGACTCCCTCGTTTCAGACAACTTCTATACCAGCGCTTCAGCCCTGAGAGCAAATACGGCCTCGCTTTACGGGAAAGTCTGGTTCGATTATTTCGGAAGGTTCATGTACCAGTGCGGAGATATGCTTTCCGGCGATCTCTACTACACATACTCGGCTGAAGGACAATTTTACTACAACCAGGTAGGAGCCGGCAACACCTACAACAATACCGGATGGGTAGGCCTTTACCGGGCAATCTCGTTCGCCAATTCCATCATCAACGACATGCCGGCATCCGCAAGAATGAACGGCGTCCCCGAAGAGGCCATAAACGAGGCCATCGCCGAGGCCCGCTTCATGAGAGGCACCGCATATTATTGCATCGCGGAATATTGGGGAGAAGCTCCCATCATCGCCAACTCGACCGAGCTGATAACATCCAGCAATCCCAAGGCCATACTGGTTCACAGGAACACCCAGGACAACCTTTACCAGTTCGCCTGCGAAGACCTCGAATTTGCGGCAAACACTCTCCCCGCAACCGACGATCCCGGACGGGTTACCAAATGGAGCGCCTACGGAATGCTATGCAAGGTCCTTACCACAAGGGCTGCCTACAAGAACGATGCTGACCTGTACGCAAAAGCCAAGGAATGCGCACTCAAGGTCATTGACGAAAGCGGGCTCGAGATGTGGCCCGACTATGGCACCATGTTTGACGTGGCGGCAAACAATTCCAGTGAATCGCTTTTCGCTTTCCAGTGCATGGTAGGAGAATATGGCGACGGCAACACCCGTAACTGCGAGTGGTCACGCAGCGCCAGGATAGCGGACCAGACCTGGGGAGCGGGCAAGAACCCGACACTTTCGCTCCAGTCGACCTTCTCTTCGAACGACATGCGCAGGAAATGGATCTTCATGTCGGCAGGCGACTACTATGCGAACCTGGACAAAGCCGACGGAGGTTATACATACCGTATCCAATACCGCGATCCGGACGATATCAAGACTATAGTGGAAGCCTCCACCCCGACACTCTGCAACGTGAAGAAATATGTCATAGGAAAGGCCGCGGACTGCGACGGACAGGTGGGGACCAACCAGGATGCCGGCAACAACATCTACTTCCTCCGTCTGACCGACGTATATATGCTTTATATCGAGGACTGCATGGGAACAGGTTCCGAGACGAGCGATTCCAAGGCCATCGAACTGATGGGCAAGGTATTATCCCGCGCAGGACTTGAGAACACATATACGTCCATAAGCTTCACCGACCTCCTTAAAGAACGCCGCAAGGAATTCGCACTGGAAAGCATGAGCTGGTTCGACGTCAAACGCTATTACTACCGCGATCCTTCCGCCGCCCTCTCATACCTGAACGACATGCAGCGCGACAGAATCTACAGGATGGTATGGACCGACGAGTACAACAAGATGGACTATGAACACAAAGCCGAATACGAGAACAATCCGGCCAACTACAAGCTGTCTTGGGAGACCCTTTCCGACTCGAACGACTATGATTCGCGCGTAAACAACATCGTCTTCACATCGTCTTCAATGTACCTTGCACTTCCATCCGCAGTCACTACCTCGGACCCTCTGCTGAAGGAAGATCCTGTCGACTATTATGCAAGCAGCGCAGAATAACATTAACACACCACCGACATGAAATACATCAAATATCTATTGATAATCGCCTCTTCGATGCTTGCCTTTGCGGCTTGTTCAATCGATCCGGCGGAAAACACGGCTACGCCGGCAGTGGACTATGTGCGCCCTGCAAAAGCTTCAGCCAGCGATTCGCTGCTCAGCGAAGCTTCAATGGGATCCGTAGTAGCCATAATCGGCGAGAACCTCAGCGGAGTGAACGAAATCTGGTTCAACGACAGGAAAGCTTCGCTGAATCCAGTCTACATTACGAACACTTCTATCGTCGTCACAGTTCCTGGCGTCATGCCGGAAGAAGTGAACGACCTCATCACCCTCAAGACAAAGGCGGGGAAGAGTTGCACCTATCCTTTCTCGGTAATCATCCCTTCACCGGTAATCAGCACCATCGACAACGACTGGGCTCCTGACGGATCTGAAATAACCATTACCGGCAACTATTTTTTCGGAGACGCTTCAACTGTCAAAGTCCTGTTTCCCGGAAATGTCTACGGCTCAATCAGCGCAGTAAGCACCACTTCCATAACTTGCACGGTTCCCGAAGGGGCTTTGAGCGGCACCATATTCGTAACTTCCATATATGGCAAGGGCCGCAGCGAATTCACCTTCCACGACAAGGGCGTATGGTTCGTAGACTTCGAGAACCCATCAGTTTGGAATACATGGAGCTACGGAGCATACGTAAACGATTCCTACAGCATCAGCGGACAGTACCTGCTGTTCGACGGCACAGGCGGAAGCTGGGCATGGCCGAACGGGAACCTGTGCTTCTATTACAGCAATCCGGTACAGCAGCCTGTCGTAACCGAAGGGGACGTTGCAGACTACGCCCTCGCCTTCGAATATGAATGCGACACCTGGTCTGACACTCCGCTGCTCCTTCTTTTCACAAATGAAGCAAACACTTTCAATGTCGACAGCGACGATGCCCAATGGCATTGGACTCCGTATGTGAACAACGGAGTCTACTCCACTTTCACGACCAACGGAAAATGGCTGACCAAGATCGTGCCTCTTACCGAATTCAATACCGACAAGGAAGGGAAAGCCACTCGTAAGATCAATTCCCTCTCCGAGCTGGTGAACATCAACGGGCTTTTCTTCGGAGCCAACGCCGACGGCACGGACAAGACCATCAAGCTCAGGATCGACAACCTTCGCATCATCAGGATTAAATAAATGAGGAAATGAAAATGAAAAACATCTTCAAAAATATTCTGGCCCTCACCGCCGCCCTGCTTTGCCTCGGACTTGCAGGCTGTAAGAAGACCAACACGACCACTCCAGTGCTCAGTGCATTCGGACCGTGCCCTGTCCTTCGCGGTTCCACGATAACATTCGTGGGCGAGAATCTGGACAAAGTTACGAGCGTAACATTCCCGGACGGGGTAGAGATCACCGAACTTACTAAGGAAGGCTCCAACAAGATGACAGCTACTGTTCCACAGAACGCCGTTGTCGGAAAGGTCATCCTGAAATATGCCGGCGGCACCATTACCTCAGTCTCCAACATCAGCTACACCGAACCTTACAGCATCTCCTCGATCTCTCCGACCGACAAGAGCATCCGTCAGGGCGACGTAGTCACCATCGACGGCGACTACCTTAACAACATCGTCAAGGTCGTCTTCATGTCCGCAGCCGAAGTGGCTCAGGCAGACTTCATCTCCCAGAGCCGCAAGGAAATCACCCTTGCGCTCCCTAAGGATGCGATGAGCGGCAAGCTGAAGGTCGTGGACGCTTCCGAAAACGAGCTCTATTCCGACAATGAACTGACAGTCCTGCAACCTGCCATTTCATTGAAGGACCAGACCATCAAGGCCGGAGTTCTCCTCACCATTCCGGGAACAAACATGGACCTCGTTTCAAGCGTCAAGTTCCAGGGCGGCACAAGCGTTGAAGCGGCCGACTTCGCAACCGTTTCCACGACCGCCATCGTCGTCCAGGTTCCTTCGAACTGTCAGGATGGAGCGATTACAGCCACTTCCTATGCCGGGATAGAAGTCACTTCGACCGGCAAGCTTACCATGCTCCTTCCTACCGTCAGCGGCATGACATCCGCTTCCAACTTCAAGGCAGGCAATGATGTCATCATCAGCGGCACCGACCTTGACCTTGTGACCGACGTAGCTTTCAGTAGCGGCAAGACTGCAATCTTCTCATACTCAAGCAACAAGATTACCGCCACCATCCCTATGGACGCCGTAGATGGTCCTATAACCCTTACTTGTGCATCCACCAAGACCGTTGCCACCGACGCCGTAACCCTTCTCAAGCCAACGGTGACATCATTCGACCCCGCTTCAGTCGTTGCAGGAAAAGACTTCACCTTGAAGGGTACCGACCTCGACCTTGCTACTACCATTAAACTTAAGGATGAAAAAATGAAATTCGATCTGGTCGACGACCAGACCCTCACTATCCACACCACCGCTACCTCTGCCACCGGCAAAGTAACAGTCATAGCTGCGAACGGCGACACTGCTGAATCGACCGACGAACTGACCATAACCTACGATGCCTACATCATCATCAGTTCAATGCCTGCTTCAGCTGGAGTCGACGACCAGATCACAGTCACCGGCTCGAACTTCAACATGATCGACGCCATCTATTTCGGAGACACCAGGGTCACATCTTACTTTTCGCGCACCGACACCGAAATGATCTTCCGCATTCCCGACGTTGACAGCGGCGTTTACAACATGCGCTTCCTGCTCTTCTCGGGCGACAGCGAAACATGCGCCGCAACCATCTCCATCACCGGCAAGGTGGTCTTCACCGAAATCTGGAGCGGCGAGCTGAATCTCGGCACCGGCTGGGGCGTTTCCACCCAGGTCAGCGCCGACAAGTTCGCAAACGTCCATCCGGGCGACAACGTTACCGTCGAGTTCACCGAAGACGCAAGCCAGGGCTACTGGCAAATCAAGCTGATGGACGGCAGCTGGACCGCTCTCACATCCCCTACAGTAAATGCATGGGGCTGCATCGAACTCCCTTCCGGTGCTACAAGCTACACCTTCGTCATCAATTACGCCGACATCGCCACCCTGAAGAACAGCGGAATGGTAATCAGCGGCTACGCTGCAACCGTCAAGAGGCTTTATGCAAGCAGCACCACCTGGAAGCGCGAAGCCATAAGTCCCGACGCGGTCATGATCCAGGACTACGAGCCTCACGGCGGCCACAACGCCGATTGGGACGCCGGCTGGAATGGCGGCACCCAGATTGACACCGATGCCGACGGCAATCATTACCTTACTCTCAACGCCAACTTGGCCGCAGGCTCCTGGTTCATCAACTGCAACCATCAGAGCAACGGAGCATTGGCTCCGACCCTGAACAGCTTCACGGGATATGTAGTCAAAATCGACATCAAGCTCGCAAACGACATCGCCTACCCGGACGGGGCCATGCTCCAGTTCGTATACGGCGACAAATGGTATTGGATAGGCAACCAGTTCTTCACTAACACCAACGGCGGCCTGACCACCCACGGAGTCTGGATTACGTTGACCATTGATCCTGCGGCACTCGGTTGGACTTGTCAGGGCGACGGAACCAGCGGCACGAACGGAATGTTCTACGACGGAAGCTCGACCTGCAGCCTGCCGGCAGGAATCAGCTTCGACAACCTGCGTTTCGAACCGAAATGATGAATCAGTCAAGGCGGACGCCTTTTTGCTAAATTGCGTCCGCCTTTTAAATCAAAGAAATGAAAAGAAGCAGAATTTCCATCGCGGCCTTGCTTTTGTCCTGCCTCCAGATACTCACCGGATGCCCTAAGGACGACCCCGTCGTCGATAAGGTGACGCCTGTCATCTCAAGCGTTTCCATCAAAGACGGATCCACGATAGGCATCTCAACCGGCACACTGACCATAATCTGGTCAGTTCCCGTGATTGTATCCACGGCTTCAGGCATCACCCTGAACGGCTCGACAGTCACTGCCAAGGTGCAGAACAAGAGCATGGAAATCGCCTTGGGAACTATCTCCTATTCCACTTCATACACTTTTAAGATCGCTGTCGGCGCCGTCACGAACAAGAACGACGGTGCTCCGGCCGCGTCCTATTCCCTCAGCTTCACCACAGAAAAGGAGATTCCGGTGAATCCGACGATCCCTTCCACTTTGACTTTCAACATCGACGACTCTCCGGTGAACTCAAACGCCACTCTGCCTGCAAGAGAACTGTACGAATACTTCAAGACCAATTTCGGGAAGAACACGCTCTCGGGATCCATGTCCGGCGTAGCTTACAATGAAGGAGTGAACGGCGTCAGGATGAACGACTTCATCTACGGCAAGGCAGGAAAATACCCTGCCCTGACTTGCTATGACTTCATCTTCTACACCCACCGCGGAGACAAGTACGCATCAGGCTACACCTGGGTCGACTATGGCGCACTGGTGGCCAATGCGAAAAGATGGTGGGATAATGGAGGCATCGTGGCATTGATGTGGCACTGGCACGACCCATCCCGCACCGTGGACAACTTCTACACAGGAGCCACGGCCGACAACAAGGTCACTTTTGACATCAGTACAGCCCTTGCCGACACCAATTCGCAGAATTATAAGAACATAATAGCCGACATCGACACGGTTTCCCGTTATATCGGGGAACTGCAGTCCGCAGGCATTCCTGTCATATTCCGTCCTCTGCACGAAGCCGAAGGCTCCTACAGATGGGGAGCATGGTTCTGGTGGGGCAATGGCAAGACCGACCGCGCAGCAAGCTGCAAGGCTCTTTACCGCCTGATTTACGACAGGATGACTAACCACAACAAGCTGGACAACATCCTCTGGTGCTGGACCGTCTCCGTCGACACCCAGAACGGCAACGATGCACTCTACGACTATTTGTGGTGGAATGACGTGACCACCTGGTATCCCGGCGACGACGTGGTCGACTTCCTGGGTCTGGACATCTACGACGATTCCGGCACGAAGCACGGCTCACACCCGAACCTCTTCAAGATAGCGGCCATGCTAGGCGGCTACAAGAAGATGGTCACCCTTGCAGAAACGGGCTTCATCCCTTCCGCCGAAGACATGAAGGCCAACGGAGACATCTGGAGCTGGTACATGCCTTGGTACGGCAATTACACCACTTCCCAAGACTGCAATGCCGACTATTGGAAAACTTCTTTCTCCCAGAATGGCATAATAACCCGTGACGAAGTAACCCTTCCGAAATGAACCTGAACCCCTAACACATTCCAGATACAATGTACAATTTCTTTCCAAACCAAAACAAATCGGCTGAAAAAAGTAGCCACGTAACATTCATGACGCTATTTGCATTGATTCCGCTGTTTGCACTAATCTCATGCAATTCCCCTAAGGTCCGGTCCCGCCACTCTCCGGAAGCTGAAAGAGTCATAGCCCTGCTCGACTCCGTCGGGAAGGCGGACTGCTACCTCTTCGGACACCAGGACGACCTCTTCTACGGCCACCACTGGAGCTTTAAAGATGCCGACGTTACTGATAGCAGCGACACCAGAGCCGTCTGTGGAGACTACCCTGGCATCATAGGCGCCGAAATAGGAGGCCTGGAGCTCGGCAAGCCCATCTCTCTCGACAGCGTGCCTTTCGACCTGATACGCAGCAAGGCGGTGGAGCAGTATGGGCGCGGCGGCCTGATAACCGTCAGCTGGCACCCTTACAGCCCTGTCAGCGACAGCAACGCCTGGTACCTGAAGGACACCAACGTGGTCAGCCTTATTCTCCACGACTCCACGGTCAATGCCAAGTTCCGCGGCGACCTCCAGGCGGTAGCCGATTTCTTCGGATCCATAATGACGGCCGACGGAAAGCTTGTCCCGATTATCTTCCGCCCTTGGCACGAGATGAACTACAGCTGGTTCTGGTGGGGAAAGAAATTCTGCGCCGACTCCGAATATGTGGCTCTTTACCGAATGACGGTGGATTTCATGCGTGAAAAGGGATTGAACAACCTCATCTTTGCATATTCTCCGAGCCAGCAGTTCCTTCCTGAGGACTATTCAGGACGATATCCGGGAGACGACTATGTCGACATACTCGGCTGCGATGACTACATGTACGGCTCCCGCGAGGCATTTGCAGCGATGGTGCAGACAGATTTCAGTTTCATAAGACAGATGGCCGAAGAGCACCACAAGCCATTCGCCCTGACCGAAACCGGCAGCGAATCGATGCCCGATCCGGAATGGTGGACCAAGACCCTCGCTCCGGCTGTGCGAGGCACCGGAATCAGCTATCTCCTTATCTGGAGGAATGCCTGGAACAAACCTAAACATTATTTCTCGACATTCGTGGGAGAACATTCTGCGCCGGATTTCGTTGAATTTTATAAGTTGCCGGAGACCATATTCGCCGGCGACCTGAAATAACACCTTTACCAAATGAATTTCAACCAAAGACTCAAGGACCTTGAAGCATCACACGAAGGTCTCATAGACAGAAAGAACGCTCCGGTACTGCCGGACAACGGCATAGTGACGAGATATAAATACCCCGTGCTTACAGCCGCCCACATTCCGCTGAACTGGCGCTACGACCTGTCGCAGAAACGTAATCCTTATCTTCAGGAAAGGATCGGCGTGAATGCGGTCTTCAACGCCGGCGCCATATATTTCAACGACAAGTATGTCCTGGCTACGCGTGTCGAAGGAGCCGACCGCAAGTCTTTCTTCGCCGTCGCTGAATCATCCAACGGCATCGACCATTTCACCTTCCGACAGAGGCCCATAACCATGCAGGAATACGGCGAGCCGGCCACAAACATCTACGACATGCGCCTTACAGCGCACGAAGACGGATGGATTTACGGCGTCTTCTGCGTCGAGCGAAAGGATCCGGACGCCGATCCGGACGACCTCTCTTCGGCAGTTGCCTGCGCAGGAATAGCTCGGACAAAGGACCTCGACACCTGGGAACGCCTTCCCGACTTGGTCAGCAAGTCCCAGCAGCGCAACGTCGTCCTGCATCCCGAATTCATCGACGGCAACTATGCCCTCTACACCCGTCCACAGGACGGATTCATCGACGCTGGCAGTGGCGGCGGAATCTGCTGGACGCTGGTGAAAGACATCACCCACGCCAAAGTCGGCAAGGAAACCCTCATCGATCCTCGCCACTACCACACCATCAAGGAGTGCAAGAACGGTGAAGGACCTGCACCGATAAGGACTTCAAGGGGCTGGCTCCACCTCGCCCACGGCGTACGCAACTGCGCCGCCGGCCTCAGGTACGTGCTTTACCTTTATATTACCTCTCTCGACGAGCCATGGAAAGTCATCGCCGAGCCTGCCGGCTATTTTCTCGCCCCAGAAGGCGAAGAGCGCGTCGGCGACGTCTCGAACGTCATCTTTACAAACGGCTGGATATGCGACACCGCAAAGTCGCGTTCCGCCAAGGCAGAAACAGGACGCAAGATATACATCTACTATGCCTCCTGCGACACAAGGATTCATGTGGCCACATCAACGGTCGGACAACTGCTCGACTACTGCTTCAACGCTCCTGCGGACGGATTCCGCACCGGCCTCAGCGTTGAAAGCATCAACCGGCTCATCGACTCGAATCTTCATATTTAATTCATTTATTGTATGGACAATGCAACAGCCGCTGCAAGGAAACCGCTGATCAGCTTCAAGGAAAAGGTCGGATACGGGTTCGGGGACATGTCTTCCTCGATGTTCTGGAAGATCTTCGGAATGTATCTGCTCTTCTTTTACACCGACGTCTTCGGGCTGACGCCCGCCGAAGCCGGCACCATGTTCCTGATCACCAGAATATGGGACGCGGTGAACGACCCGATTATGGGAATGATCGCCGATCGAACGAACTCAAAATGGGGCAAATACCGCCCTTATCTGCTCTTCGGTGCAATTCCTTTCGCACTCATCGGCGTACTGACGTTCCTCACGCCCAACTTCTCCCACGGCTGGAAACTTGTCTATGCCTATGTAACATACACGCTGATGATGATGGTCTACACCGTCGTCAACGTCCCTTATGCATCCCTCCTCGGAGTGATGTCCCCGAATCCTAAGGACCGCAACGTCCTATCTTCATTCAGGATGTTCTTCGCCTATGCAGGCAGCTTCCTGACATTCCTGCTTCTTCAGCCTCTGGTCGATGCCTTTGGCGGCAAGCTCGGGACGCCTGCCCAGCACGCACTCGACGCCGCATCGGGCGACATCTCGACCGTTCCCGCAGCCTGGACCATAACCGTCGCCATAATCGGCGTCATCTGCGCAATGCTTTTCTTCATCTGCTTCAAATGGACGAAAGAACGCGTCAAGCCGGTGGACGAATCGAAGAACAAGGTCTCCATCTGGAAGGACCTCGGAGACCTGTTCAGCAACGCTCCATGGTGGATCCTGCTGGCCGCCGGCATTGCAGCCCTGATTTTCAACTCCATCAGGGACGGAGTCGCCATCTTCTACTTCAATGAATACGTGACGGTCGATGCAAAGGTCTGGAAATGGACCCTTCCCACTGTCTATCTGCTGATCGGGCAGGCTTCAAACATGATTGGCGTTGCATTGGCAGCCCCAGTAGCCAACAAGGTCGGCAAGAAGGCCACATTCATAGTGGCAATGGCTCTCGCAGCACTCCTTTCCATAGTCTTCTATCAGTTCAAGCCAGACCAGATTGCATTGGTCCTGATTTTCCAGGTTTTCATTTCAATCTGTGCGGGAAGCATCTTCCCTCTGCTCTGGAGCATGTACGCCGACATCGTGGATTACCAGGAACTCAAGACCGGCCGTCGCGCCACGGGTCTCATTTTCAGCTCTTCCTCGATGTCCCAGAAGTTCGGCTGGGCGCTCGGTACCGCCGTCACAGGCTGGCTCCTCAGCGCATTCGGCTATAACTCCGTGCTTGTCAACCAGTCTGCACGGGCATTGAACGGCATCCGGCTGATGATGTCCTGGCTTCCAGCAGCAGGCTGCGTCATCGCCATCGTCGCAATCTTCTTCTACCCTCTCGGCGACAAGAAGATGCAGGAAGTGACCTCGCAGCTCAACGCCCTCCGCGCCTCCCACCAACAGGCCGAATGACCAAATCGGGACTGTCTGAAGAACATTACATCGCAGATAGGTACATGGAGACCACTTTGCCTCTCGCCTCCACAACACTTTCCCATCAAGATAAGAACAGAACCTATGATGATTTTTCACTATCATTGCAGCCAATACAAGCCTTATGAAGGAAAGATCTGAAATATACCTTGCAGGAGGATGCTTCTGGGGAACGGAGCATTTCATAAAGATGATAAACGGAGTGGTCGGCACTGAAGTCGGCTATGCCAACGGCAACACTGAAAACCCTACATATAAGGAAGTCTGCACCCATACCACCGGATTCGCCGAAACGGTGCACGTCACCTACGCCCCTCACACGCTGGCGCTGTCAACCCTTCTGGAACTCTATTTCAAGACCATCGACCCGACAAGCGTCGACCGCCAGGGAGGCGACGTCGGAGACCAATACCGCACCGGCATCTTTTATACGGACAAAGAGGACCTGCCTAAAATCGAAGAAGAAGTCAAGCGCCTATCGGAGAGCTATTCGGCTCCGATTGCCATCCAAGTCCTGCCGTTGAAGAATTTCTACAAGGCGGAAGAATATCACCAGGACTATCTCGACAAGAACCCTACCGGCTATTGCCACATCCCGCAAGCTCTGTTCGAACTGGCCAGGAAGGCCAACCGCTAGACGACATCGCATGTCGATTCCAACTATGGCTCCACAGATAGCTGCAAGAAGGTTTCTTTGAACATACTGAATATCTAGGCACGTCGATAACATGCAGATAATAAGGCCTCCCCTAAACCATCCCGTCTCAAAATGGAAAGGAGCCTTTTGCATATTACTGGGAATCAATCAAGTCCAGAAGAGCCCCCTGACAGCGTCACAGCAGCCCTGCGGCGACCAGGCACATGCGCGAATTGTGGTACGGGCACTTCCAGAAGCCGGCCTTGTCGTCGGCGAAGTTGCGCGTGCCGTCGGCGCGGACGGACCAGATCCATTCTCCGCGGTCGTAGTCGCGGATGCGTGTCATTATGTAGTCGAAGGCGCGGCGGGACAAGTCCAGTCCCGAAGACACTCCGTGGAACTTCCACATATACAAGGTCCCTATCACCGTCTCGGCCTGGACCCACCAGTCGCGGTCGGAATTGAAGCTGCCGTCCGAACGGCGCTCGTCGAGCATTGAACCATCCTTCTGCAGACCTTCAAGAGCTGCTTTCGCAATCGCCAGGGTGTGCGAGCCCGCCTTCACGAGCATATCGCATTCGCCGAGAATCTGAGCCGACTCCAGCAGCAGCCACGACGCCTCGATGTCGTGCCCGTAAGACTCCGTTGAGCCCTGCACGTTCCAGGAATTGTCGAAGAAAAGGCCTAGATGGTGCGTTTCCGGGTTCTCTATCTTGTCGAAGAAGATGTCCAGCAATCCGCGCAGCCTGTCGCGCAGCAACGGATCCTTCCAGATCCGATACAGGTTCGCATACGGCTCTATGATGTGCAGATGCGTGTTCATCGTCTTGACGAAGTTTTCGTCCTTGTCGCTGAGACGTACGTCTTCCAGCGGCTGCCAATCGCGAGACAGCGCCTCGATGTATCCGCCCTCCACCCGCTCATAAGAATGCGTTTCAATGTCATGGAACAGCCCTATCGCCGCTTCCAGAGCCTCTTTCGAGCTGACAATGGAACCTCTTTCAATGCTTGCTGACGACGAGGAAGCTGCACCGGCTGCAGCGGATTCGAAGCGCTCCGCAACCACCCGGGCGTATTCGGAGAGGCCGTAGATGCAGAAGCCGAGCGCGTAGAACTGCTTCTTCGTCTCCTTCGGCTCGCCCTTGTAATCCAGCGCCCAATAAACTCCGCCGAATTTGCGGTCAATGAAACGTTCAAGCACATATCTTGCAGCGCGCGACGCATAGACGAGATATCCTTCCTTCCCCGTTGCTCCGTAAGCCGCCGAAAAGGCCCACAGGATGCGTCCGTTCAGGATCGCTCCCTTGTCCGCCTCAGGCACCCTTTCGCCACGGCCGGTAATCCGTCCTATGAAACCGCCGTCGACATCATCGGCACACTCCTCCCAGAACGGCAGGATATTGCACTCAAGCTCGTGCATCAGCTCTTCCTTGAATTCCATTGTCATTTCTTATCATTATGCTGTTTCTCACTTTCCTTAGCCGCGACATCCAGATGCTTGATAGCTTTCAGATATTCCTCTTCAACAGGGGACAAAGTGCGGACTTCGTATTTGCGATATTCCAGTTCTGCTTTCCTTATTGCCTGGCTATGGGTAATGTTTCCAGGCCCATTCAACAAAGGCTCTCCCGTAGATGCCAATATGGCATCAAGCTGATGAATGAAATCGGCCATCTTCATTGGATTGTGTTTAATAGCCTGTATCTCAGCAAAATCAAAATATCCAGAAACCAGGTTATTCAGAACCTTCAACTCTTCCTCCGTCAAGTAGTTCTTCGCAATTCTTGCATCTTGCAGGGAAGGGTGGTCCCCACTGAAAGACGTCAATCCCATAAGCGGCTTGCCAGCATCAGCTCTTTCATATATCACTTCTGCAGCAGTATGCCCATGCGCTGCAAAATGCAGCTTATTCTGGACAATCTTGAAAAACTCCGTTGAAATCTCAGTATGGGGATCATAATCGACAGCCGTAGCATAAAGATCCAGTACTTGACGATACATTACTTTTTCAGAAGACCTGATGTCCTTGATACGGTCAAGCAGTTCCTTCCAATAACTGCCGCCACCTAACTGTTTCAGCCGCTCATCGTCCAATGCAAAGCCTTTGATCATATACTCCTTCAGCCGCTGGGTTGCCCACTGGCGAAAGTGAGTTCCCTGCAATGACTTGACTCGATATCCTACAGAGATAATGACATCAAGATTATAATAATCAGTATCATAGTTCTTCCCGTCAGCGGCAGTTGTTCGGAAATTCCGAACAACTGATCCACGGTCCAATTCCCCTTCCTCAAAAATGTGTGAAATATGCTCACTAATGGTTGCTTTCGACTTTCTAAATAGATCACACATCTGCTGTTGAGTGAGCCATACTGTCTCACCATCCACACGCACTTTCAAATGGGTCTGTCCATCCTGATTCTGATAAATGACTATTTCTCCCTTATTATCATCCATTTTTGACTGCATCGTTGTAAGGCTTTCAAAGTTATAAAATGTTTATCAACTGAGCAACTTATCGGTACTCCCTGGACACCGCAAAATTTGCGGAGAATGTTTTGTTTTTTTGCGTATCTTTGCACCGCAAAAGGGCTAAAGCCCCGACGCAGACTAAAACCTGACCTAAAATGTATATCCACGAACATCCTGAATGGTGGAAATTCAGGTACGATGCCGTATCGCTGATGCCTCTGCTCGGCGAAGTGCGCTACAAGCAGGGCAAGATTGCTGGGCTGATGGAAAACGCATCCCGGGACCTGAAGGTAGATGCCTCGAAAATCACGCTTGCCGACGACATCATCGGCTCAGCAGGCTTTTCCGGAAAGGACTACACCCGAAACGACGTGATGAAAGTCCTGAATATCGCCCTCGGCAGAAGAAAGGCGGACATAGCCGGCTTCCAGATCTCCAACGAACTTGAAGGACTTGTCCAAGTCACTCTCGACACGACACTGAACTACAAACAGCGCTTCAACGAGCGCCGCCTTTTAAGCTGGTGCGAACAGCTCTTCCCAACAGGCTACAGCGGCCTTATAAAGATGGAGGCAGGCAAATACAGGAACCACGAGATGCAGGCAGTCACGGGAACTCCTGGCGAAGAGGAAAAAATCCACTACGAAGCTCCCGCTCCGGAACGCATCCAATCCGAGATGAACCGTTTCTTCGACTGGTTCAACACTCCAGGCACCCGACCTTTCGACAATATGCTCCGGGCCGGCGTCGCATATTTCTGGATATTGACCATCCATCCATTCGAGGACGGCAACGGTCGTGTTGCCAGAGCCGTTTCAGACCTTCTGCTCGCGCGAAGCGACAACAGCACTTACCGATACTACTCTCCTAACATAACCCTCCGATTCGAGCGCGATAGGTACTATTCCTGCCTCGAGGAGGCTCAAAACGGGGATGGCGACCTTACGCGCTGGCTCACCTACTATCTCCAGAGCGTACGCGACTCCATGGACCGGCCAGCGGTTTCCATTGCCCTCGGCAAATCAGCCTTCTGGGCCCAGAATTCCCAGCAGAGCCTGAACAAGAGGCAGATCTTTGCATTGAACAAGTTTCTGGAGTGGAAGACCGGATTCCTCAAGGAGCCAATGCTAAGCTCAGATGCAACATCGGCTTCGGAGCCGAGAATGACCACTACCCAGTACGCCTCTCTCTGCGACTGCTCGCAGGACACCGCACTTCGGGACATACAGGTGCTGATGGAGAAGGGGTTGCTTAAAAGCACGGCCAAGAGCGGAAGGAACGCAGCTTACATTTTGAAAGGCTGAAGTTGCAATCTTGAACTTTCTGAGTTATCTTTGTCGCTGATTCAAGGATACTCGAAATGAAGTTATCAGATTTACAGACAGGTGAATCAGCAATCATCCTTAAAGTATTGGGCCACGGCGGTTTCCGCAAGAGAATCCTCGAAATGGGGTTCGTGGCCGGCCAGAAAGTAGAAGTCCTCTTGAACGCTCCTCTGAAGGATCCCGTAAAGTACAGCATCATGGGATATGAGGTCTCGCTGCGCCGCAGCGAAGCTTCTCTGATCGAGGTCATGACTGAAAAAGAGGCAGAAAGCCAGCTTGAGCTTTCGCACGCCGAAGGAACATCGGAATTCGAGACCATCGACGACGTCATCACACACAACAAGAACATAATCAACGTTGCTCTTGTGGGCAATCCGAACAGCGGCAAGACGTCGCTTTTCAATGCCATCTCCGGCGGACACGAACACGTCGGGAACTACAGCGGGGTAACAGTCGACGCAAAGACCGGCTCCCTGCATTATAAAGGCTGCACCTTCAATATCACGGACCTTCCGGGCACATATTCCCTGTCGGCCTACACGCCCGAAGAACTTTACGTCCGAAGGCACATCTACAACAATTCTCCTGACATCATCCTGAACGTGGCTGTTGCCTCGAATCTCGAGCGCAACCTGTTCCTCACCACTGAAATGATCGACATCAACCCGAAGATGGTCGTCGCTCTGAACATGTACGACGAACTTGACAGGAGCGGCGCAAAGCTCGACTACGACCAGCTGGGCAAGATGGTCGGCGTCCCAATGGTCCCGGTGGTCGCAAAGACCGGAAAGGGCCTTCACGACCTTCTGGACACGATAATCGAAGTCTACGAGAACCGCGACCCACGCGTCAGGCACATACACATCAACCACTCATCAGTCATTGAGGAGGAAATCACCAACTTGACGAAGCCCATGCACGAATGTCCCGACCTGCCTCGTCAGTTTCCCCCACGCTATTGGGCGATGAAGCTTCTGGAGCAGGACAAGGAAGCCGAGACCATTCTCAGCACCCTGCCTGAGTATTCAGCAATGGTAAAGATCCGCGACAAAGGCATAGGAAAGATCAAGAAGACCCTGGGAGAAGACGTGGAAAGCGCCATCACGTCGGAAAAGTACGGCTTCATCGACGGAGCGCTGAAGGAAACCTTCACTCCGGGACAGAACGACATGAACAAGCAGACGAGATTCATCGACAAGCTGGTCACGAACAAGTGGCTCGGCTTCCCGATATTCTTCGGACTGATGTACGTTATGTTCTGGTGCACGTTCGAACTGGGCAAATATCCTCAGGACTGGCTTGCATGGTGCGTCGCCAGACTCAGCGACTGGGTAAGCGCCACGATGCAGACAGGCCCCCTCAAAGACCTGATCGTCAACGGAATCATCGGCGGTGTCGGGGCTGTAATCGTTTTCCTGCCGAACATCCTCATACTTTATCTGTTCATATCGCTTATGGAAGATTCGGGCTACATGGCCCGCGCAGCTTTCATAATGGACAAGCTGATGCACGGCATCGGACTCCACGGCAAGTCTTTCATTCCTCTGATAATGGGATTCGGCTGCAACGTACCGGCAATAATGGCCACAAGGACCATCGAAAGCCGGTCGTCTCGCCTCATCACGATTCTGATCAATCCTTTCATGTCCTGCAGCGCACGCCTGCCCGTCATAGTACTTCTCACAGCTGCATTCTTCCCGAAGCACGCCGCGCTGGTGATGGTCTCCCTGTACGTTCTCGGAATCCTTATGTCCATCCTTACCGCGAAGATACTGCGCAAGACAGCCTTCAAGAAGGACGAGACGCCGTTCGTGATGGAACTTCCTCCTTATCGTGTACCTACCTTCCGCGCCACGATGAACCACATGTGGGAAAAATGCGAGCAGTATCTAAAGAAAATCGGAGGAGTCATCCTCATAGCATCCATTGTCGTATGGTTCCTCAGCTACTATCCGCGTCTGAAGCCATCACAAGTCCCCGTCAATGCAACGAGCACTAAAATGCAGGCTTCATCAGGCCTGAGCGAAGAATCCCCGGCCTTTGTCAGGGCTCAGTACGAGCAATCCTTCCTCGGCAGGATCGGTAAGTTCTTCGGACCAACCATGAAACCTCTAGGCCTCGACTGGAGAGCTAGCGTGGCATTGATTTCAGGAATGCCTGCGAAAGAGATAATAGTCAGCACACTCGGAGTTCTTTACAAAGGAGGCGCTTCAACTTCCACAGGCACTCTGGCCGAAAGGCTGCGCGATTCTGGCGACATGACTCCGCGCTCGGCATTGGCCCTGCTGGTTTTCATACTCCTGTATTTCCCATGCATCGCGACGCTCGCCGCCATTGCCAACGAAACCGGGAAATGGTACTACGCAGTTTTCTCGGCCGTTTACAACACACTGCTCGCCTGGGTAGTGGCATTTGCCATCTACAATCTCGCATCGTCGCAGAACTGGCAGACAGCCGCGGTAATAATCATCGGAATACTGGTCCTACTGTCTATATTCGGAAGCATACGGAGAAAGAGGAAATCACCTTGCTGCAACTGCGTTTCAGCCGCAAACTGCGCTTTCCTGCGCAGCCAGGGCCCCATCGACCCAAACGACCGCGAATGGATGATACATAGAAAACGCTACGGGCCAGGCACCGACGCCTGCCCGCGAGTTCAAAAGAAATGATTGAAAAGTTGAGATACTCGGATTCGAACCGGGACTGACAGAACCAAAATCTGGGGTGCTACCATTACACCATATCTCAGGAATCGGACTGCAAATATAGGAAAAATCTCAAACTGAGTTTTTTTATATCTTTGTCTTATATAATTTCTATTGAAAATGAAAAAAGTACTGATCCTCGCTTTCGCGCTTTTCCTCACATTGAACTGGAGCCTCTTGGCCCAGAACTCTGAAAGAGTGCAGATAAAGACTCCTGCCTTGCCGAACGACCCTACGCTTGTGGACCTGCTTCACTATACGGACGACCTCCGCGACAAGAAGGGCGAGATAGAATCCATTTACAAAAACCAGGGAAAGAAGGCCACAAAGGATTTCCTGAAGGTAGAATCGCCAGAAATCTATAACAACATCATGCGCAGCGAACGCCAGATGAAGACATTCATTATCGTCGGAGGAAGCATGTGCGTAGCAGGAGCTGCAGCCGCAGTGGTCGTAGCTACCACCACAAAGCCGGCTGAGAACCAAGGCGCCTTCATCGGTCTCGGAGTCAGTGCGGCCACAGCCGTAATAGGCGGTGGACTTGCCCTCGTAGGCCTTCTTACGGGCGTCGATGCCGTCCGCGACGGCGTGGTCATCTACAAGCGCGCCGTCGACGACGAAATCAACGAAGTCAAGACTTTCCAGGGCGCAGCGAAATCCCTCTCCCTCGGCCCCACGCAGTCCGGGAACTTCGGATTGAGCCTCACTTTCTAATTCAATGCTTCGTCCGGCTCGGATTCGGCTCCTTGCATTGGCAGCGGGCTGCCTTTGCCTTATCCTGTCGTCCTGCCACAACGGAAGGAACGGCTCCCCGGCCTTGGTGAAAGTTTCATCCAATGCTGCTGACAGCAGCAAGACATTTGTCTCCGCCGCAGATTCGGGCACTGCCCCCGGCGACTTCTGGCGCAAGTTCCTGGATCCTGCCAGAAAGTTCGACAAAGACACATCCTTGATAGCCGGAGTGGATCCTGGAAGCTTTGCCCAGTTCTTCGAAGTTTATGCAGATCAACTGGAAAATAGTGATTTGAAGGTGGCATTGGACGCACAGGACACCTGTATGGCCCTCCTTTCCAAATTTGAAAAGGCACATCCGGGAACTAAGGTCAGAAATGCCCTGCTTTACCTCAACGAACACTATTTTTACTACACGGAATCACCTTACAGATGTGAAGATTACTACATTCCAGTAATCAGGGAGGAATTGAGGAGACTGGGCGTTTCTGGCAGCAAGTCGGAAGACGAGATGGCAGAGCGCCAAAGAATGCAGTTCAGGATGGACGGATGCATCATGAACCGCACCGGCAGTACGGCAAATGAGATGACGCTTGCTTTCCCCGACGGAAGGACAATGAGGCTTCAAGAGATACATTCGAAATATACCCTGCTGATCTTCAGCAATCCTGACTGCCAGGCGTGCAAAGACCTGCTGGCCGAGTACCGTGAAAAAGTCGGCTTCAAGACAGAAATTCCCCCTCAACAGCTGGCAATAGTATCAGTATATCCAGACTCGGACTTGAGCGTCTGGAAAAAACATCTGAAAGACTACCCTCCTTCCTGGCTCGTCTGCCGCAGTTCTATCCCCGACAGGTCTGCAGGATACGACCTGCGCGCCGTTCCGGCCCTCTATCTGCTGGACAAGGACAAGACGGTAATAATGAAGGATGCACCTTTCGACAAAATCCTGAATTACTTAAACAATCAAATTCAATGAAAAGGATCTTTGACCTTTGCCTTATCGTCCAGACTCAGTGCATTCGCCTGCCAGGGATGTTTTACCATGAAGGCACAGGCTTCGATGTCTGACAAGAACGGCACTTCTTCTTCCATATATCCAAAGACTATTTGGAAACTGCTTCTGCAGCCTTTACCATAGCTTCGTTCGCATAGATGTATACTTCAACGCGACGGTTCTGCTTGCGGCCCGCAACAGTGCTGTTGTCGGCAACAGGAGAAGAATATGACTTGCCTTCCTCCTTGATGCGGCTTGAGCTGATGCCCTGACCTTCGAGATAGGAAGCGACAGACTGGGCACGCTGCTCAGAGAGCTTCTGGTTATAGTCGTCTGAACCTGTATTGTCGGTATGGCCCTGAACCAGAAGGTTGGTTTCCTTGATGTCATCCTTGTTCATCGCTGAAGCGAACTTAGCAAGAGCGCTCTTGGAAGTGCTGTTCAAGGTATATCCGTTGGTTTCGAAAAGAATGCCGCTGTCGAAAGTGACCTTGATGGCGGTAAGGTTGTTGGCGTCTGTCAGAGTGTCGACCTTGGCTCCTTCGATGGCTGCAAGTTCCTGAGCCTTCTTGTCCATCTTGTTGCCGATGATGGCGCCTGCGCCGGCTCCTACAACTGTTCCGACAGCTGCGCCGATGGCTGTGCTCTTTCCGCTCTTGCCGATAAGATAGCCGGCGAGGGATCCGAGAGCTGCACCGCTTGCGCCGCCGATGGTGGAGCCTTTGGCAAGATTAGACCAAGAACCGCATCCCGGCAATACCAGCAATGCACACATTCCTAAGATTACAAATGTTTTTGCTTTCATAATGAATAATTGTTATAGATTGTTTGCACTTTCAAAATTGCTTTAATGTTACTCAGACTCTTTGAAAGTGACCCTATAAATACCTGGACCATAGTTTTGAGTATGGTCCGTGGTGACAGTGGCGGTAGTGTTGCCCGGGATGTCGAACATAAGGAAGATGGATCCGTCCTCGTTCCTTTTCCAGGAACTGCGGACAATGCCATTGGGAGAAGTGTGCCAGCTTCCGCAGTAAGACATGTCGGTAGAATAATAAGGGTCTATGATGAAATGCTGGTAACCAGGCTTTTGAGGGTCAATTTGGAGTCCGGCCACAGCGCCTGACATCCAATTGTTGACATCGTAGTTTGAAGGGCATTTGTCTCCGGAGAGCAGTCCGAAAGCGTTGTTGTAGTCCTTCATTTTTGTCAGGGCCATAAGAAGATACTTGCGGCCAAGTTCATCCTCTGCAGGTGAAAGATTCTTGTCGGTCTTGCCAAGAGGCATATAGGAAAGATTCCTTATCCTGTCCTCGACGGCAGATTGATATTCGGCAGGGACCAGCCCGAAACTGTAAGCCATGGCGGTTGAGTAAAGCGAGCCATTGTCATAAGACTTGTCCTTGGCATCAAACCATTTGGCATTGATGGCCTTGAAAAGCAATGAATCCTTGCGCAAGCAGGATGACACATCCTTACCTATGAATCCGGCGTTCTTATACAGGAGTTTGTTGTCGTAATAATAGAAGCAGTCATCGAAGAAGTCCTTGCCCAATAGCCCGTCATGGCCGGTCAGGGATTCGAGATAAGCCATAAAGCGCTTCTGGGCAAAATATGACATCTCGATGCACTTCGAGTCGGCGGTATACATATAAATATTATAAGGTATCATCAGCAGGGCGGAGCCGTAAACGGCATCGGCCTTTTCTCCGCTGCCGAAAGGATCGGGAGCGACAGTGCAGATGCTTCCATCCGGCCCCTGAGTGTCGATGACGTCCTGAATGAATTTTTCATATAGCAGTATGGCGTCAAAGTCCAACATTCCGAATCCGCTTGTCAACATTGCATAGTTCAGGCTGTTGTGATTGCCTTCAATTGCTATCAGGCGTTTTGGAACCAAATAGGAAAACATCGTGTTGAAAAAGGAAAACTCGGCACTGATGCATTTGTCGTTAAGGTTTGTATTGCTGCAGCGGGCGGATCCGATGGTACTGATGTCCGAGCGGACGTCGAAAGCCTTTATTGCAATCTTATCCAGAGGCTTGTCAGTCTCCACGTCGATGCATTTGAAGGAGTGGAAGCTCATGGACAGATTAATCTCTTGGGCGGAATCGCTGCCAGAGACGAAAACGGTATCCACGACATTTGGAATTACATATCCTTTATCATCGGTGTCAAGGCCGTATCTCATTATGATTTTCGTCTTTTCGGAGGCATTTACATCAAGTTCGCAAAAGCCGTAGATATTCCCGCTGAAGATAAAATTCTTGCGCGTCGAGCTTAGCGAAGTGACTAAAGAAGGGGAATACATACCTGACATCCTCATCGGAGGCATGATCTGCGACTGAATTTTAATTCCAGGCATGTCGAACTCGACGGAATTCGACCAACCGCTGTCATCAAAGCCGGGAAGGCGGCAATCTTCCTTTTCTGGAGACGCATCATATACCATGCCCTTGCTGAAGTCGTTGCGCAAATATTCCATCATCGAGGCGGTCTTCCAATTCCCATCGGTTACAATCTGCTCCTTTGTTCCGTCTTGATAATACAGCACAAGGCCGCATATAATCATGGGACGATCCTGCCAATAGCCGCTTGCCGTCTCGACATAAATGACGTTCGGACCCCGGACGATGTAATCCGTAATATCATAGGTGTTGTAAAACACGCGCTTGGAATAATCGGTGACTGCAGGGCTGTAGAAATCGTACTCTACCTTCTTTCCGTTTATGTAGAATTCATAGCTTCCGACACCGGAAATAACTAACGTGGCCGCGTAATGCTTTTTCGAAACTACGAATTCACGCCTGAATACAGGCGGCGAAGGATAATCCTTGCTCAGTGAATCTGTGATCCACATTGCCCTCCAAGAGTCCCCACGCATCTTGTCGGTCTGGAAATAAGAGACGGGAGAAACCACCTTCCGTCCTGAACTGTCCCTTGCAGTAACTCTCCAATAGAATCTGGTCAGAAACATAAGCGGAACATTGTCCCTCATCCTTACGAAAGGATAAGGACTCTCTACTACTCCGGAATTCCAGACATCGGCCTTGCCTGACCTAAGAAGCTTCTCGTCAGTTGCAACCTCGACGACGAAGGACTTCTGGAAAAACTTAGCCCTATTGCCATATTGCCATTCAAGGCGCGGATTGTTGATGTCTATAAGTATCGGAGTATCAATGTACTCGCATTTCATATTGACTATTTGGACATCACCCTTGCACGAACTGAATGAGATAAGGCAGATGCCGGCAACCCAAAGAAACAAAAGGCCACGCCCCCTATTATTCCTTTTAAAGTTTAAGGTAATCATTGTTCTAACCCATTAAGGGATTCCCTTCAAAGATAATGAAGAAATTTTGGAAACGAAGAATTATTCTATGACATCCGGTCAAATTCCCCACACGAGAAGATCCGAAGGATATCGGCAAACAAGAGCATGACTATCTTCACTTGATTGCTGTATGCAGGAAACTTGCCGATGGCTAAAAAGATACAGGATGAAATACAATCAGGGATTTATTGATATGTCGGGTTTTTTTTATACTTTTGCCGGCACAAAAGGATTGAACCTAATCCACAGAGGGATGTGAGAGCGGTTTAATCAACCAGTTTGGAGAACTGGCAGACGGGTATTCCTGTCTCAGGGGTTCGAATCCCCTTCCCTCTGCACAAAAAAAGCCGCCCGATTTCCATCGAGCGGCTTTTAAGCATCCAATCAGCTGATTTAGAATGTCATCTGAAGTCCAAAGCCTCCATTGGAAGTAGCTCCGGTAATGGCCGGGGATAGACTGCGACAAATCCCAGTGTGGCTCCCATCATGCATCCGCCTGCCGTCAAAAGACTCTGGCCCCAAAGGTATTGGGCGTTGCTGTGAGAATATACATCATTTGATTTCCATGATAGCCTCAGAGACGTTGATCATGAAATCGCCGATCTTCTCGCACTCGGTTATGATGTCCATATAATAGACCCCGGTGAGATAGCTGTAAGTCTTGTCTTCCAGATTGATGAGATGCTCCTCGCGAAGGTTGTCGCGGTATTCGTTTATCCTCTGCTCGATGTCGACGGCGTTCGAAATGTCCTGGATTCTGTCATAGCCAAGTTCGCAGTTCTTCGCCATGATATCGAAGTCCTCGTCAAGAAGGTCGAGCATGTGCATCATCCTGGCCATCATTTCGGCTGTGAACTTGATGTTGCCCTGAGCCCTCTTTCTCTGAAGGATATGTCCGATGTTATAGCCTGAATCTCCGACCGACTCAAGCTCCCCGATGATCTTGTACATCGCCTGTATCCTCCTGCCGGCAGTCTCAGACAGATTCCCCTCTGCCACCTTGTTCAAGTAAGTGGCTACCTCGAATTCGATGTGGTCGGAAATTTCCTCATAGTGCGAAAGCTTGTCGAACAGCTCGTCGAATTTGTCGGAATCACATTCCTGGATTGCGGAGCGGGCGTAACCGTACTGCCTCTTCATCAGGATTGCAAAGTTCACGATTTCCATCTTGGCCTGGGCAAGGGAGAGTTCAGGAGTGTCCAGCACGCCACCTTGAATGAACTTCAACCTCATCGGCTCGTCTTCCTTCTTTGAAGGGACTATCCAGCAGACAAACTTCACGATCTGAGGGATGAACCACACGAGCACCAGGGTGTTCGTGACATTGAAGAGAGTATGTACTATGGCTGAAGCATAAAGGTATGTGGACTGCGCAGCGGCAGGACCGGCAGCAGCAGTAACTGAATAAGGCTGCATCGGGTCCATGAATCCCATGGCGACGGTCAGGTCAGAAACAATCTTGATGAACGGCTTGAAGAATATAAGCCCGAGAATGACTCCGAAGACGTTGAAGAAAGTATGTGCCACCGCAGTTCGCTTTGCCTGCGTATTGCCGACAGTGGCGGCAATGTTGGCAGTGATGGTGGTACCGATGTTTTCGCCGAACACCATAGCTGTAGCCATATCGAAAGGAATCCAGCCCATTGCCACCATGATCAGGGTCAATGCCATAGTAGCGGAGGATGCCTGCATGATCAGCGTAAGCACCATCCCGACGAACACGAATAGCAGCACGGACCAGAATCCCCATCCGGTCCACTGCTGGATGAAAGCAAGAGCCTGAGGATTCGCATTCAAGTCGGGCATTGACTTCTGGAGGAATGAAAGGCCCATGAAAAGAAGGGAAAAGCCGATGATCATGAGTCCGAAGTCCTTGATTCGGGATTTCTTGCTCATCACCATTACGAATCCGACAGCAATAAGCGGTATCGCGAATGCCGATATGTCAGCCTTGAAGCCTATAAGCGCTATGATCCAAGCTGTTATGGTAGTACCGATGTTAGCCCCCATAATGAACCCTACGGCATTAGACAAAGTCAGCAGGCCGGCGTTTACGAAGCTGACCACCATTACGGTGGTCGCTGAAGAAGACTGTATCAATGCAGTCAGGACGGTTCCGGTAAGGATTTCCTTGAAAGGATTCGACGTCATCGAGGAAATCATCCTTCGGAGGCCGGATGCATCGACTTTCTGAAGCGAAGAGCTCATCAGCGTCATTCCGTAAAGGAAAAGAGCCAGCGAGCCGAGCATCATGCATATTGCGGAAACTGCACCCATCACTTGTCTTCGTTAATGTCCATTATTGCTTCGGAAACGTTTATCATGAAGTCTCCGACACGTTCGCATTCGGATATGATATCCATATAATAAACGCCTGTACGATAATCGTATGCGTTGTTCTCAAGGTTTTTCATGTGCTCGTCGCGCAGCGAGTCGCGACAGTCGTTGATAGCCTGCTCGGCAGCATAGGCATTGTCTATGTTAGTGATTCCGTCATAGCCTTTGGAGCAGTTCAAGGTCATCGCATCGAAAGCCGCATAGAGCAGGTCCATCATGTGCAGTATCTTGAACTTCATCTCGGCGCTGAAGACGGCCTTGCTGAGATTCTTCCGTTCAAGCACCCTTCCGATGTTGTAGCCGGAATCTCCGACTGACTCAAGCTCGCCGATGATCTTATACATTGACTGCATCCTTCTTCCTGCGAGGTCGGCCATTTCGGCTTCCGCTATCTTGTTAAGGTACTGTGCGGTCTCGTATTCTATCCTGTCGGCTATCTGCTCATAGTGAGAAAGCTTGTCGTAAAGCGTCTGGAATTCGTCAGTATCTGCCTTGACCATAGCCTCGCGAGCATAAGCGAACTGCTTCTTCTCGATCTGGCAGAAACGGACTATCTCCATCCTTACTTGCGCCAGCGATAGTTCCGGGGTGGCCATAAGGCCGCCCTGCAGATATTTAAGCCTATAGATCTCCTCTTCATTCCTTTGAGGCACCATCTCGACAGCCATCTTTTCCATTACGGGAACGAGCCGGTACATGACAATGGAGGTGAAAAGATTGAAAAGCGTATGGAACAGGGAAATGGCGCAGCCAATGCTAAGCTCTGCCCTTACGTTTCCGGCAGCTCCCAATCCAGCGAATGGAGAGAACGGGTCGCAGCCTCCGAACAGCTTGATAATGTCGGAAATGAGATGCAGGAACGGATAGAATAACGCCAAGGCAAGGATGGCCCCAAACACATTGAAGATGGTATGTGTGAGTGCTGCGCGTCTGGCTGAAGCATTTCCGCCTCGTGCAGCGATGTTGGTCGTTATGGTGGTCCCGATGTTCTCTCCGATAACCATAGCGCAGCTCATGTCGAAAGGCAGCCAGCCGAGTGCTGCCAGCACCAAGGTGACAGCTACTGTGGCAGAAGATGATTGGGCTGCAACTGCAAGCACCGTTCCCACGGCAATGAAGAGCAGGATGGACCAATAGTGCCAGCTCGTTGCATTGGCAAGTACTCCTGCAAGCCCGGACCAATCCTGCTGGGAAGGCATGTACTGCTTGAGGAAGGCGATTCCGAGAAGACCGAAGGCAAAGCCTATGATAAGCTCTCCGATGCTCTTCTTCCTGTTAGCCTTCATCATCATGAAGACGAACCCGAGCGCGACGAGAGGTATGGCCACAGAAACTATTCCATTCCTCATGCCGATGCAGGAGATGATCCATGCCGTTACGGTGGTTCCGATGTTCGCTCCCATAATCACGCCTATGGCCTGTGAAAGGGTGAAGAGGCCGGAGTTCACGGCATTGACAGCCATGACGGTGGTAGCGGAAGACGACTGGATCAAAGCAGTGATGACCAGACCTGAGAGAATCAGCTTGAAGCGGCTTGACATCATCGAAGTCATGAACCGCCGCATCCATGCGCCTGATATTTTCTGGACGGATTCACTTACAATCATCATCCCGTAAAGGAACAACGAGAGCGATCCCAGGAGCGTCAAGATTTGGTAGACAACGTTCATCAAGAACAGTTTTTGTTTGACAAATATAGAGTTTTTTTAACTTTGTCAAAAGAACAGATCATGACAATTCGCTGCAGGGCATTCCATATCGTGGCTTTGGCCGCCATCATTCTGACAGCCTTCCCTGCCAAGGCGCAGTACTACACCCTTGGCGCAGACCCTGCTTCTGCAAGATGGAAACAACTGGCTACCAAAAATTACCAGTTCATATATCCTGAAGAGACAGACTCGCTGGCGAGAGTCTATGCATATCTTTTCGAGCTGAATCGGGCCAATACCATGCGCGGATTGAAAATAGATCCTCAGCGCATCCCGATAATACTGCATCCTTATCTTTCCCGCACAAACGGCGAGGTCGTATGGGCTCCGAAGCGTGTCGAACTGATGACGATGCCGCCTTACGACGACAGCTATCCCCAGCCTTGGAATGAGCAGCTGGCCATTCACGAAGGAAGGCACATCGGCCAGATGACTTATTACACAACCGGCGTCTACGGAGTCCTCCATTATTTTCTAGGCGAATCCTCCGCAGGCCTCGGAGTAGGTTTCAACCCATCAACGTGGATCTTCGAATCCGACGCAGTCGTGAATGAAACGGTCCTCAGCAATACGGGACGAGGCAGGGGCTCAGCCTTGCTCCAATATTACCGCGCAGCAAGCCTTGAAGGAGAGACCAGACTATTCGACCATTGGCGCTATGGATCATTCGAGCGCTTCACGCCGAACCAATACTCTTTCGGCTACCTTATCAACAGCTACATGTACTCCAATTCGGACAACTACTACGTAACCGGTGATTTGCTCAAATTATTGATAGATAATACTTTCAAGTTCTTTACATACTGGAAGATATCCTTCGAGGAGGCCTCCGGCCTTACCGACAGGCAGAATTTCAACAAGTCCATGCTCTCCCTTTCTTACGAATGGAGGGAGGACGATGCCAGACGGTATCCGTTTACTCCGTACAAATCCATTTCCAACAAGAAGGAAAACAATTACACAGTCTATTCTCAAGTCATCCCCACTGTCGATGGAGTATATGCTGTCAAGAGCGGCTATGAGCATCCCACGCATCTTGTCAAGATCGGATTTGACGGCAATGAGACCGTCATCAGGCCTTTCCCTGCCTATTCTTCCAAAATTTCCCCTTCAGGAAAGGGAATGTACTGGTCCGAATCCATCATGAGCCACCGATGGTCCCTGAAGGACAAGTCCATCATCAGATATTACGATTTCTCCACCAAGAGGACCGAGTCCATCACGACTAAAGGACATCTCTTCAATCCATCCATATCACCTGACGGAAACTTCCTTTCCGTCACTGAATATCCCGTCACAGGCGGATCCAACCTCATTCTGATGACCTCAAAAGGCGTCATTACAGACACAGTCCCGGCACCTGACCACGGACAGATCACCGAAACCGCATGGATAGGGGACGAAACAGTCTACGCCATGATAATCAAGGAAGACGGCGAAGCCATCTGGTCCATCAGCCAGAAAGGAGGGCATAGCGCTTCGGAATGGAAGCAGGAATCCGTCTCCCAGTATCAGTCCATGAAGAACATGTCTTCCGACGGGGACGCCCTCATTTTCGAATCCGACCTTGACGGAGTATCCAACGTCTTCCATTACGAGCCTGGGTCAAAGCTTCTGGAAAGGATGACGAATTCCCGCTTCGGAGCTTTCTCCCCTTGTTTCGACACCATCGGACAAGTTCTTTATTACACTCAGTTCGACACCAAGGGATACCATCCGGCCGCCACCCCATCCTCCGAACTCGACTGGAAGGAAGCCGACTTTACCAAGCCTTTCAAGCATGTCGTTGCCGAGCAGATAGCGCAACAGGCATCCAAATACACTGTCCACCCTACCGAAGAGCAAAAGACAATGCTGCGCGACTCCATAGAAAGCCTGCCTTCCAAGCGCTACGACAAGCTTTTCCACATGTTCCACATACACTCCTGGGCTCCTTTCTACTACAACATCGACAGGCTGCAGGAGTTCAGCTTCCCCCAGTGGTACCGCTCGGTCTCTCCAGGAGCCACCATCTTTTCCCAGAACTCTCTAGGCACGGCAACATCCATGCTCGGCTATTCGTATCACGGCGGATTCCATTCAGGGCACTTCAACTTCAACTACACGGGCCTTTATCCAGCCATCGACATTTCACTGGACGTCAACGACAGGAACCGCACAGTATCAAGGTACAACAAAGGCTTCGACCCTTCCAGATCCATCAGCAGCTCAAACAAGCCGTTCATCATCGACACCCTCAAGGGCGTGCCTTGCATTGAAGGGGAAGCTACCATTTACGTTCCTCTGAACATCTCTTCCAGCGGCATTTCACGCACATTTTCACCGTATGTAAAATACTATATCAACAACGACACATACTTTTACCATCCCGACGACCCTTTGGAGAAAGGACACATCCGCAAGAGCCTCGAATACGGCATCCAGTACTCCATCATACTGCCTAAACCGAAATCTTTGCTCTATCCGAAATGGGGATTCGGAGCCCGCATCGCAGGAATCAGCTCCATCGGAAACCAGAGCACCAACGGCACAATCGGCTATGGTTCGTTCTATTGCTACGTACCGGGAGCTTTTGCCGGCAACCATGGCTTCAAGATGACATTCACCGGCCAATACCAGAACAACAAGCTCGGCTACGGCTACATCAGCAACCTTGCGAACATGCCTCGCGGCTACAGCAAGTCTCTTCCTTCCACCAAGTTCGCAATAATTACCGGCGACTATGCCATGCCTATCGGCCTCCATGACACCTACATAGCCTCACAGTATCTCATGAGGCTGCAAGTCATACCTTTTGCAGACGTGGCATTCAATGCTACCCGCGATGTCGACCGGGACATCCTCTATTCTTTCGGGACCGACGTCCTGCTCGACGCCCACTTTTTCCATATCGGCTGGCAGTTCGGATTCGGCGTCCGCTGCGGCGTGACAAAGGAATTCGTCGAAGGCAAGACGAATAAGCCGTTCTTCCAATTCCTGTTCTCAACTCCAATGTATTAGACCATGAAAATCAAAGTCAATCTAAAGGACTTCATCTCCAAGGACACACTGAACCTCTTCGACTATCTGATGATGGGAGGAGTGCTGCTGTCCAGCCTCATTTATAACATCATCACTTCTGCCGACGGCCAGCCGTTCGACTGGCTGGGATTCTTTGCAGCCATCACCGGGGTAATCTGCAATGTTCTGATAGCCAAACAGAACATCCTTAACTATGCATTCGGCCTGGCAAACGTAATCCTTTACGCAATAATAGCCTTCGTTGCAAGGAACTACGGCAATGCTGCACTCAACATGCTTTATTATGTCCCGATGCAGTTCATCGGATTTTACAGCTGGTACAACAACCGCAGCGAATCCGATGAAAAGAAGGTACAATCCAGTAGAATGACGCTGAAGACACTAATCATCACACTCCTCATCACCGTTGCGCTGACATTCGCCCTCTGGCTCATACTTTCCAAGATGGAGGACAGCTCACCTTGGCTCGATTCCATTTCCACCATCCTTTCGATGGTGGCGATGTTCATGATGATAAGGACATACGCCGAGCAGTGGTACCTTTGGATAGTAATCAACTGCATCCAGATTGCAATGTGGATAAGTAACGCCATGAACGGCTTTCCATATTCAGGAATGATGATCATCATGTGGTCCTTCTTCCTGTTGAATTCCGTAAATGGGCTGATAATCTGGCTTAAGGAATCCAAGCTTCACGAAGGAATCCTATGACGCCGAAGGAAAAGATGGAGTTGCTCCCAAACTCTCCGGGAGTCTACCGATTCCTCGACGCCGACGGAAAGGTGATTTATGTCGGCAAGGCCAAGAATCTTCACAAGCGCGTATCGTCGTATTTCCGGCCTCCCGAACAGCTGAACATCAAGACCCGCACGATGGTCTCCAAAGCTGCCGACCTCATGCACACGGTAGTAGACAGCGAGCAGGATGCGTTGCTGCTTGAAAACAACCTCATCAAGAAATACCAGCCTCGCTATAACATCCTTCTCAAGGACGGCAAGACTTACCCGTGGATCCGTGTCTCCAACGAAAGATTCCCACGCATATTCATCACCCGTCATCTGGTCAAGGACGGTTCGAAGTACTTCGGACCTTACGGCTCAGCACTCCACGCCCGCCAGCTGACCGAACTGATCCAGACGCTGTTCAGCCTGCGAGACTGCAAGCACAAGTTCACCAAAGAGAGCATTGAGCAAGGCAAAGTCCGCCCATGCCTCAAATATCACATATTGAGATGCGCAGGAGTCTGCAACTCAGCCATCAGCGAAGGCGATTACGGCGAGCGGATAAAGTCTGCTGTCTCCATCCTCAACGGCGACGTCGCTCCGCTTATAAGGGAATACACAGAAAAGATGAATGCAGCGGCGGCGGCGCTCGACTTCGAGACGGCGGAACAATACAAGGAGAAAAAGCAGCTTCTGGAAGAACATTACGCCAAATCTTTGGTAGTCAGCCCTTCTCTGACAAAAGTAGACGTATTCAGCCTGATTTGCGACGATGCTGACTGCTTCGGCAATTTCATGAGGATACAGAATGGAGCCATCATCCAATCCCTGAGCCTGGAGCTCAAGACAAGAATCGAAGAGGAGCCTTCGGAGGTCCTTTCGACGTTCATTGGGGAAATCTGCTCCAAATACGGGGAACTCTCAAAGGAGATACTCGTGCCTTTCATGCCGGACGAAGTGCCTGAAAATCATGAAATCCACATACCGGAGCGTGGAGACAAGCTGAAACTGATGGAACTCAGTCGAAAGAATGCGGAAGCTCTGAAGACCAGCACAATGCAGCAGGAAGCATACCTGAGGCCGGACGAACATCAGAAAAAGATCGTGGAACGCCTGCGCAAGGATTTGGGAATGAGTGAGAATCCTGTCCACATCGAATGTTTCGACAACTCGAACATACAGGGAACGAACCCTGTGGCTTCCTGCGTGGTTTTCACGGACTGCAGGCCGGACAAGAAGGAATACAGGCATTTCAACATCAAGACTGTAGTCGGGGCGAACGATTATGCCTCGATGACCGAAGTGGTATTCAGGCGCTATTCAAGGCTGCTCGACGAAGGAAAGCCACTGCCTCAGCTGGTCGTAATAGATGGAGGACAGGGACAGCTGCACTTTGCATTGACAGCCCTGGAGCAGTTGGGTCTGAGAGACAAGATATTTACCGTCGGCCTTGCAAAAAGGCTTGAAGAAGTGATCATACCCGGAGACCCGCATCCGCTATTCCTTGACAAGAATTCATCTTCACTCAGGGTGCTCATGCAGATAAGGGACGAAGCCCACAGGTTCGGCATAACGCATCACCGCAACCGCAGGAGCAAGGGGCAAATCAATTCTGCCCTGATGGAAATCCGCGGAATCGGAGAAAAGACTGAAATAGCCCTACTGCAAAGATTCAAATCAGTTTCAGGTGTCAAGACCGCTACAGAAGAACAGTTGGTCGACGCCGTAGGACGGCGCGCAGCCAACTGTGTTCTAGAGTGGCGCAAGACAATTACTGCGGTTTGATGATAGCGTCGATGGTCTTTGCGGATTCGCTCTGGCCATTCTTATCCAACACGTCCCTCAAATAATACAGGTACATCATGTTGGCCTGATAATCGTCAGCCGACAGGACGGTCCCGTTGTGGTTGCTTCCGAACATCTGTACTGACTTTATGGTCTCGTCAATGAATTCGGACGCAATCTGCATTCCCTCCTTTGCCTTGCCGCATTTGAGGTAGAGTTCGACCATATCGATGATGGTGTACTCGTTCACGGACTGGAGAAGGGAGAAATTGTAAGGGAAGTTCTCAGTCGGCATGCATTCGGTGATCTTGTTGAGGATGTTGACGCACTTGGCAGTATCTCCCCTTTCAAGGAGAGCCTTTGCTTCTATCTTATACATGTTGCGGACAGGCATGACTCCCATCCAGGTGTAAAGATTCTGATAATCCCAGTCTACTTTCCTGTCCTTGAGGTTGTCGAGACGGTATACTTTCATCATCTTGTCGTAGAGGGCGTCGGTGTCGACCTGCTCCATGTCTAGCAATGCGGACTTGCTGCGGATAGGGACGAACTTGTAGACAAATCCGTCGAACTGCAGATAATTTCTAAGGCCTATCTTGGTATCGCCGCCTAGCGAAAGGATATAGATAGGACGGTCCCAGTTGTAATGGCCGAGGATGTCGAGCAGAATCAGGTCGGTCTTGCTGACATAGTCGGTTCCTTCAGGGATTTCAAGTATGACGCTGTCGGTCACCTTGTCCATGTCTGCTTCAGGCACGATGTTGTACTTGCGGACATTATCCTTGTTCACAGGGATGACGAACTTTCTGGTAGGCAGGTAATCGTATTGGTCGCCGTTCTGCATTGACAGCTTGATCTTCGGATTCTTGAATATGTCGATCACTTCGTTGAGGCTGACAGGGTTCTTGGTCTGTTCGTAGACCGGTACCCAGTCGTTTGTGCCATAAAGGTACTGGGAACGGCCGATGGTTATCGGCAGAGGATCTGACTCATAGGTGCGCCATTTCATCTGGTCGATGTACCAGTCGGTGCCGAGAAGCGAAGTATTCACGACCCTCACGTCGGTACGGATGCCTTCGACTTCCTGGGCATACCAGACAGGGAAGGTATCATTGTCTCCGTGAGTGACCAGTATTGCGTTCTTGTCGCAACTGTTCAAGTAATTATATGCGATGTCGCGGGCGGTGTAGCGGCCAGAGCGGTCGTGGTCGTCCCAGTTTTGGGCACCCATAAGGACAGGGACGCCGCAGCAGACGAGTCCGACTGCGCATGCGACGGCCTTACGGCCGGTCTCCCCCTTGACGAGCTGCTCTATCCATTGGTAGATAGCAGCCACGCCAAGCCCTATCCAGATGGCAAAGACATAGAACGAGCCGGCATAGGCGTAATCACGCTCACGCACCTGCAGCGGCGGCTGATTAAGGTACATCACGATGGCGATGCCCGTAAGCAGGAACAGCAGGAACGTTACCCAGCTGTTCTTTCCGTCCTTTCCGATCTGATAGAACAGTCCAATGAGTCCCAGCAGAAGAGGCAGGAAGAAATAGTGGTTCTTGCCCTTGGCATGGACGATGTAATCCGGACCCATGCTCTGGTTTCCCAGGCGAGATTCATCAAAAGTCCTGATCCCGCTCTCCCAGTTCCCCTTGAAAAGGTTCGGGGATTCTCCGTGATAGTCGTTCTGACGGCCCACGAAGTTCCACATGAAATAACGGACATACATCCAATTGACCTGATAGTCAAAGAAGAAAGCCAGATTGTCCTTCTGATAAGGCCTCTTTATGGTTTTCCCGTCGACGTTCGAGGTATGGAACTTTCCTTTCGTGTAAGAGTCGTAATATTGGGTATACTGCTTGTCTGATGAGTTCCAAAGCCTTGGGAAAAACATCTTGCTGCCGGCGTCATAGACAGGAGTTGCCGGTCCCTTGACCTTGACATACCTGTTGCCCATCGGAGTCCAGTAAGTAGGTTCCTTGAGGGAATATGTGGCAACGTAGGAAGGACCATAGACAAGCGGAGTGCTCCCGTACTGTTCACGGCCGAGATAACGGCAAAGCGTGAAGGCGTTGTCAGGCTGGTACTCGTTGGTAGGCGTCTTTGCGGAAGCGCGGATTACACACATCGCAAAGGCGGAGTAGCCGATAAGAATCATCGTGAAGCAAAGCAGGACGGTGTTCCAAAGCGGCTTCTGCTTCTTTGCCGTGGAATAGATTCCCCAGACGCAAAGCGCGAGCAGGGCAATGAAGAACACGACAGTCCCGACATTGAACGGAGTATGGAGGACGTTCACGAAGAGCAGGTCCACATAAGCGGCTATCTTCGGGATGAAAGGAATGATTACGAAAAGAAGGACGGCAAGAAGGACGAAGGAGAGCATAAGCACTCCGAAACCGCGCCAGAAAGTGAACGGCTTCCTGCCTTTCTTGTAGTAGTATATGAATACCATCGGAGGTATTGTGAGCAGGTTAAGCAGATGGACTCCGATTGAGAGGCCCATCAGCAGCGCAATAAGCACCAGCCACCTGTTTTCATACTTCGGATCTTCTTCCTCCTCCCATTTGAGCATGCACCAGAACACGACGGCCGTGAAAAGCGACGACATAGCGTAAACTTCGCCCTCCACAGCGGAGAACCAGAAAGTGTCGGAGAAGCAGTATGCCATCGCGCCCACAACGCCTGAAGCGAATATCGCTATGGCGCTTGCATCGCTGATGTTTCCGCCCCTGGTCTTCTGGACCAGCCTGCGTCCGAAATGGACTATGGTAAGGAACAGGAAAAAAATGGTAAGCGCCGAACACAGCGCCGACATCGAGTTCACTGCAACTGCAGCATGTTCTTTCCCGGTAAAGAGGGTGAATACTCTGGCTATCATCTGGAACACCGGATTTCCCGGAGGGTGGCCGACTTCAAGCTTATACGATGAAGCGATGAATTCGCCGCAGTCCCAGAAACTTGCAGTCGACTCTATGGTAGATAGATAGACAAACGATGCTAGGGCAAGAATGACAACTGCAATGATATTGTCGATCTTCTTGAATTTTTTCTCTGTCATTATTTTAGAGTCTTGTTGCTATAAGGCAAAGATAACTGAAATTGGCATTTTATAACTAACTTTGCAGCAAATTATTCAAGTATGCTGATCGTCAGAATAGACAGACGCCACCGCGCAGGCAAGCAGGTCACTGCAATAGACGGTTTCGAGGGTACGGACGAGGAGATGGATGCACTCGCACGCAAGCTGAAGGCCCAGTGCGGAGCAGGCGGATGCGTAAAGGACGGGGAAATCCTGATTCAAGGTGATTTCCGCGACAAGATCATAGCCTTTCTGAACGCAGCAGGATATAAAGCTAAAAGAGGCAACTGACACCTATGATGTTCGCATTGTCCGCTACTGAGGTCTCAGACCTTCTTATGAAAGCAGCCAGGGGGTTCACATACACTTCGGCCATTGTCACCGCGTTGACGGTCGTGCTCCTTCTCGAGGCTCCAAACATCATCTCAGTCACAGGCAACATCTTCAACACCTTTTTCCGTCCTCGCGAATGGAGCAACCTAGAGTCCACTAACGACTTTACCAGACAACGCAACTTCGTCGCATTCCTTTCATCGTTTGCTGCAAGTTTCCTGTTCCTCAAGCTCGGACTCTGTTCAGGAAGCTTCTTCAGCACACATTCCTTCGAATTCTCCTTCGTCCTGATATGGGGACTGATCCTGGCCTTCTTCCTCCTGCGTGGAATCATACTAGGCTGCTTGTCGGCAATTATAGGAGGCAAGGACACTTTCAGAAAGCTGTATTCGGGAATCCTTTCCTACTTCATCCTCCTGACTCTGGCCCTGGCCACAATGACGCTAGTTCACCTGGCCTTTCCTTCGTTCTCAGGAAGGCCGGTACTGATGACCTTCATATCAGTCCTGGCGTTCCTCAATCTCTGCTGCGACATCAAGGCGGCAAGAACTATCAATGAAGGCGGATTTTCCTTTTTTTTCGGTTTTTTGTACCTTTGCACCCTAGAAATCCTACCGACGGCAATTTTCGTCAAAGCAGCAATAACATTCTAAATATGACTATCAAAAACATCCTTGTTGCACAATCAAAGCCAATCAGCAACTCTCCTTTCAACGATGTGGCGGAAAAGTACGGCATCACCGTGGACTTCCAGCCTTTCTTCCATGCTAAGCACATCGACATGAAGGAATATCGAGCCCAAAAAATCAACATTCCTGATTATACGGCCATCGTATTCACTTCCCGAACGGCCGTCGACTCATTCTTTGAAATCTGCAAGGGCATACGCTATACAGTTCCCGAGACGTTGAAATACTTCTGCGTATCCGAAGCCATCGCGCTTTATCTGCAGAAATACATCGTGTACCGCAAGCGCAAGATATTCTTCGGAACCGGCAACCAAGAATCCATCCTTACGGCCATCGGAATCAAGCACAAGGCCGAAACCTTCCTGGTAACCTACACCGACGCGATGAAGCCTGAGTTCAACAAGCTCTTCAACAAAGCACACATCAAGCATGACAACATCGTCCTTGTCAAGACAGTGCACGAAGACCTCAAGAAACTCGACCTGAGCAAGTATCAGATGTTCGTCTTCTATTCCCCTTCCGACATCTCTTCGCTTCAGGAAAACTTCCCGGATTTCAAGCAGGGCGAGATGCTTTTCGCCACATACGGTCCTTCCACTGCCAAGGCGATGAAGACCGCAAGGCTAAAGGCCGTCGCTGAAGCGCCAACCCCTGAAGCTCCTTCGGTAGCCAAAGCCATCGAACTTTACTTGGGAGCGCTGAACGCAAGTAAATAATGTCAAATGGATTCACGAAATCGGAACGCATATCGTCGCGCAAGCAGGAAGAGAATCTCGTAGCGCGGGGCAACGTCATTTTTGCATATCCATTCAAGGTATATTTTTCACCTGCGGAACTATCCGCCGTCATCATTTCGGTCCCGAAACGCCGTTTCCATCACGCAGTGGACCGGAATCTCATCAAGCGCAGAGTGCGCGAAGCGTGGCGCACAGAAACCCGGCAAAAGCTTACATCCCATTCGGAAATCCTTTTCATCTATGTCGGCAAGGAAATAGCAGACTATGCAACCATCGCAAGAAAGCTCGGATACATCGTTGAAAAAATTTCTGAGAGTCGCTAAGACCGTTCTCTCAGCTCCTTTCCTCCTCCTGATAAAGTTTTATCAGGTGTGTCTTTCGCCATTGCATCCGCGTTGCTGCCGCTTCACTCCCACCTGCAGCCAGTACGCCGTAGAAGCCATCAGGAAATACGGGCCTCTCAAAGGAGGAGCGCTGGCTCTATGGAGGATTCTCCGCTGCAATCCATGGGGCGGAAGCGGATACGATCCGGTGCCCTAGCGCTGGAACTTCACCTCAGCCAGCATGAGATGCTTCAGGCAGGAGGCGAGTTGCTGTGACTCCTGGAGCATATTCAGATATACCATATAGATATTGAGGTTCTCCTGTTTCGTCGACCCGTTCACCCTCTCCATGACGTTCCTGATTGCCTTTTCAAGATCCATCCTGAGTCCATCCAAGTTCGAATTAAGGGAATCGATCCTGTCGTAGTCGTCCATTGCGACCATCTTGCCTGCCCAATCGATGTAATCAGTCAGCCGCGCCTCCAAAGGAGCATATTCGGCGCTGCAATCTTCAGGCAACGGATTGAAATTATTGTCGAGGTGTTCCTTGCAAGGTTCCGCCATGCGCTGCAGGCAGTAAACCATCTGTTCCATGTTGTTGTTGGTCTGATGGAACCAGGTGTCGCACTGCACTGCAGTGTTCCTGTCGAGCTTCATCATACCGACAAGCTCCCTCTTCCTCAGCTTCTTTGCATTGACTTTCTCCTCCTTTATCCGGTTCAATGCCTCGCTCACCGCCCTTCTGTCCTCATCCGAAAAGCTGTCCGAGAGCGTAGGATAGACGTCCGAGACGAATTCAAGTATGGTCGCTGCACTGCTCTTGTTATGGGCCTTAAGCAGGCTCCACACCTCTTCAGGACTCTTCGAGGCAACGATGGAATCATATATCCTGTCGTCCCCGGCATTGTCCTTCGACTTGAATTTGACCTGGCTGCTTATCAGCATGTAGATTGCTATTCCACAAAGGATTACAGTCACTATGGAGCCGCCGAAATGCATTGCCAGCGTGACCAGGAAACATACGATGAACGCCACAGCAGCTGTGATGAACCATCCGCCGATCACGGAAATCACTCCAGTGATGCGGAAAACCGCACTCTCGCGACCCCATGCGCGATCTGCAAGCGAGGAACCCATCGCAACCATGAATGTAACGTAAGTCGTGGAGAGAGGCAACTTGAAAGAGGTACCCAAGGCTATCAGCAGTCCAGCCAGCACAAGGTTTACAGAGGCGCGTACAAGGTCGAACGAAGCCCCCTTCTCCATCGTTGGATTGGAATTGTCGAACCGTGAATCAATCCATTTCCTCACAGGGGCCGGCAATATACTGACGAAGAATGTTGCGATATTGGACGAAGACCTGACAAGTACCCTCGCAAGAGGGGAAGATCCGAACATTTCATCGCCTTCCTCCTGCCGAGAGAGGTCGAGCGAGGTCTTGATGACGTTCTTGGCCTTTTTGGAGGTGATCAGCGAAATCACCATTATTATGCCGGCGGCAACAAGAAAGAATATAGGAGTGGCGGCAGGGCCGTTGAGGGAACCCATAGCGTAGGCATCCGGTCCTACGGCCGCTCCGTTCGCCGTAAAATCCTGAAAGGCTGACAAGCCGGCAAGCGGCACACCAATGAAATTGACAAGGTCGTTTCCTGCGAAAGCCATCGCCAGTGCGAATGTCCCAGTCAGCACTATCACAGACAGCACATTGACTTTCAAGAAATAAAGTATCTGCATCAACACCGCTGAACCCACGAAGCACCAGAGAACCAGCTGGCCCGTATGGGCCGCCACCCAGGCTTTCTTGTCAGCTGTCATGAACGAGGCGTCAGCCAGCCCCTTGATGAGCATGAAATACACTATCGAAGTGACGGCTATTCCTCCAAGGATGCCTGCCCACCATTTCAAGCGCTTCCTATAGTCGAAAGTCAGAATAAGTCTGGTAATCCACTGCACCACTGCACCGAAGACAAAGGCTATCGCAACCGAGAAGAAAATTGCCAGAATGACTTGAAGGGCCTTGTCTGTATTGAACATCGAGGCGAACTGAAGCGTGCCGTGCGACGAGGCGGACTTCACCCAAGCCATCGCCACGCTGCCTCCAAGCAGCTCAAAAACCATCGAGACCGTAGTCGAAGTCGGGAGTCCGAGGGAATTGAACACATCCAGGATGACCACGTCGGAAAGCATCACTGCAAGAAGTACGCACATCAGTTCGCTGAAATAGAAGAATTCGGGCTTGAAGATCCCATGCCTGGCAATTTCCATCATCCCGTTGCTCAGGACTGCGCCGCACAGGATTCCGACAGCCGCCACGGCAAATACGATTTTCAGCGGAGCGGCCTTCGACCCCACGGCGGAGTTCAAAAAATTCACCGCATCATTGCTGACCCCGACATACAAGTCAATGATTGCCAGAATGAAAAGAAATATTATTACTGTTGTAAACATCCTCTAATAGCTTTTCAAGATCACTGCGCAAAGCTATCTTGATAATATTACAAAACTGTTACAGCGATATTAATTAGCTGTGAATTGCGCCTCAGCGTAAATACGAACTCGACTCCTCCGCCTTCCCGCGGACGGGCAACTATCTTTCCGCCATGAAGGACCACGGCATTCTTGACAATGCTGAGCCCGAGCCCGGTCCCTCCCAGCTTGCGGCTCCTTCCCTTATCGACTCTGTAGAACCTCTCGAAAATGCGCTCAAGGTGCTCCGAAGGAATTCCGACCCCATTGTCGGCGAAGTTGACATTGATTACCTCGTCTCCGTCCAGGCCTGCATTGACGAAAATGGTGCTACAGCCTGAATAAGCGAGCGAATTGTCAATGAGATTGCGAAAAACCGAACTCAAGAGGGACTGGTTTCCCTTCATCTGGATTCCTTCCTGAACGTTGTAGACCACCTTGATGCCCTTTTCCTCTATCTGGATCCGCATCTCCTCGAAAACGTCGCGGATTATGTCGGAAAGGCAGACGTCCTCCTTTTCTATCAGTTCGCTGGCTTCATCCATCCTCGTTATCGTAGCGACGTCCTTCAGGAGCTGCGAAAGCCTCAGCGTATGGGCGTAGCTCTTCTGGATGAAGTCGTTGCGCTGCACAGCATCCATATCGGGATTGTCGATGACCGTTTCGAGATAGCCTTGTATGCTGCTGACCGGCGTCTTGAGCTCGTGGTTGATGTTCTGCGTGAGCTCGTGCTTTATCCTATCCTGCTCCTGTTCCTGCATCAGCACCACATTATGCTCATTTTCAAGTGCTTCCTTCGTCTGCCTCAACTGAGTGTAAAGCCTGACGATATGGCTCGAGATCTCTCCCAGCTCGTCCTTCGGGAACTTGCCGATGTCATCGATGGGCTCACCCTTGTCAGCTTTCACTGCAAATTGGCTGAGCCTGGTGATGTTGTCCCCAAGCCTGCGCGTGAGAAGGTACGCCGCGACGCTGATTATCAGCGCAACGGCCAGCATAAACCATAGGAATTCCTGATCTGCCTGAAGCACCTCCCTGAGAGTCAGGGTGTATGGTACGGCAGAGCGTATGACGTTCCCGTCGCTCAGCGTAGCTGAATAGAAGTAATATCTGTCCGTGCTTTCGGAAAGCCTTCTCAGAGTATATCCATGCCCCTGCTGCAATGCCTGAGCCACCTCAGGCCTGTCCAGATGGTTACCGAATTCAGACAGGGCAATGTCCCTCCTCGAATCGAAAATCACCTTTCCGGAAGAATCGATCATCGTGACTCTCAAGGAATCAAAAGGATGATTCCGTTCAATGTAAAGCGTGGTGTCCTCTCCGTGGGACAGAGCATCGGCGAGACTAAGATTGTACAGTTGAAGCTGGTCGTCGAGCGAGCCCACCTTGTAAGCCTTCTCCCTCCCGTATTGAAAAGCCAGAAAACAGGCCAGGAACGTCAGGAAAAGAAGGAGCAGGCAAATGAAAAGCCGCTTGTGCAATGGCAGCCTGCCTCTATGACCTGAATCCGTATCCATAACCCAGACGAGTTTCAATGTGGCTGCCATAGCGGCCGATCTTTTTTCTGAGACGTGTGATATTCACATCCACGGTCCTGTAAAGGACTATCACGTCGTCAGGCCAGACCGAATGTAATATCTCTTCCCTTGAAAGAATCCGTCCCCTATTCAGGATCAGCATATTGAGAATCTCGAACTCCTTTTTCGTCAGGTCCGCCGGATTTCCGTCCACGGTACAGACCTTTTCCGCAAGGTCAAGCTTGAGGCCTTCGAACTCAGTGATTTTCGGTGATTCTGGTTCGCCGGTCGCATGCTGTGAAGTCCTGCGAAGCACGCTTCTTGCGCGAGCCACGACCTCCCTTATGGAGAAAGGCTTTGCAATGTAATCGTCAGCGCCAAGGTTCAGTCCTGCGACCTTGTCGTCCATTCCGTCCTTTGCAGTGCAGAAAATGATTGGAACTGAAGCCGTCTTCGGCTCCTTCTTCATCAGTTGAGCCATCCTGAACCCGTTCATTCCCTCCATCATCACGTCTAGAAGGATGAGAGAATAGGTTTCCAGCGGCTTTGCCAGAGCCTCCTCCGCACTGTAAGCGACGTCCACGTCGAATCCCTCGACCTCAAGATTGAACTTGAGGATTTCGCAGAGCGACTCCTCGTCGTCCACCACAAGTATCCTTTTCTTCTCTTCCGCCATCGCTTGCAAAGTTAATCAATCGCCTGTATCCTTTTTCATTGCATTTCAAATTTAACTGAAATGTAACACTTGCGGACAAAAAAATGGCGGCCCGAATCCGAGTCGCCATCCTATTATAGATAGATACTTTACTTGGTTGTCTTTGCTGCAACGGGCTTTCCGTTCTTTGCAGCGAGCTTCTTTTCGCGGGACATCGCGATGTCGTAAACGATAGGGGTCCCGACAAAAATGGAAGAATAAGTTCCGACTACGATACCGATGATGAGTGCGACAGAGAATCCGCGGATGACTTCGCCGCCGAAGATGGCTATGGCTATCAGGACGACAAGGGTGGAAGCGGAAGTGTTGCAGGTACGCGTCAGCGTGCTGTTCAGCGCTTCGTTGCAGTTGGTCTTCAGGTCGCGCTTAGGATACAGGCGCCTATACTCGCGGATACGGTCGAAGATGACGACGGTATCGTTGATGGAGTATCCGATGATGGTCAGGATTGCCGCGATGAAGTTCGAGTCGACGTCGAGGTTGAATGGAAGTATTCCGCTGAACAGCGAGAAGAACCCGACTACAATCAAAGAGTCATGGACAAGACATGCGACGCCTCCCAAGCCCCACGTCCATTTGGTGAACCGGATGGCGATGTAAACGAATATCACGAGCCAAGCCAAGATGACAGCTATGATGGCTTTCCTTTGCATATCGCTCGCTATTGAAGGGGCGACGCGGTCCGACTGGATGATGCCGTTAGGATTGGTCAATGTGGAAACGAACTCTTCCTGCGTCATAGGGCTCTTGTAAAGGCCTTTCATGGACTGATAAAGCATCCCTTCTATTTCGTGGTCAACTTCCTGAGACTGGTCTGCGACCTTATAATCTGTGGTAAGTCTCATCTGGCTGGTTCCGCCGAACTGCTTTACTTCAGGCTCCTTAGGGAAGACGGTTGCAGTAGCCTTGCGGACTTGTTCAGGAGATACCGGGGTGTCGAATCGGAGAACATAAGTACGTCCGCCTGAGAAATCGACGCCGAAGCTGAATCCCTTTGCGAATATGGATACCAAGGATATGAGGATCAAGCTGGCAGAAATGATGTAGCAGACCTTGCGAGCGTTGATGAAGTCGAAATGGGTGTTCGCAAGGAAATTCCTGGTGGCAGGACGGTCGAACGTGATGTTCTTGCCCTTCTTCAGACGGTCGTCGAAGATCATGTGAGAAATGAAGATTGAAGTGAAGAGAGAAGTGAGGATACCGATGATCAGGACGGCTGCGAAGCCCTTTACAGGACCTGAACCGAAGAAATAAAGGATGACGCCTGTAAGGATGGTGGTGACGTTTCCGTCGATGATGGCAGAATAAGCGTGCTTGTAGCCTTCCTCGACTGCAAGCCTCAAAGCCTTGCCTGCCTTAAGTTCCTCCTTTATGCGTTCGTATATGATTACGTTGGAGTCGACCGCCATACCCATGGTGAGCACGAGGCCAGCAATACCGGGCAATGTCAATACAGCGCCGAATGAGACGAGAGCACCGAAAAGGAAGAATACGTTGCAAATCAATGCCAAGTCGGCAACCAAGCCGGCTCCTGCATAGAAGAAGAACATGTAGATGAGGACGAGCAGGAACGCGATGATGAATGAGACCAAGCCTGCGCGTATGGAAGCGCTTCCGAGGGTAGGTCCTACGACCTGCTCCTGGACGATGCGTGCCGGAGCTGAAAGTTTACCAGACTTCAGCACGGTTGCAAGGTCGGTTGACTCTTCCTGAGTGAAGTTGCCGGTGATCTGCGAGCGTCCGCCTGCGATTTCGGTCTGCACGTTAGGATAAGAGTAAACCATTCCGTCCATTACGATGGCTATCTGGTGTCCGATGTTCTGTCCTGTTATGGTCTTCCATTTTGCAGCGCCTTCGCTGTTCATGGACATGTCGACTTCCGGAGCGCCGGTCATATTGTCATAATAGACCGAAGCATTGGTGATGACGCTTCCGTCAAGCACCGCACCCTTGTCGCCAGCCTTCTTCAAGGCGACGAGTTCATACCATTCGCCGCTGCCGACTTCCTTGGATGGCTTGAATGTCCACATCAGGACCAAGTCGTTCGGGAAGAGATTCTTTATGTTCTCGGTGTTCAGTATGGCATTGATCTTGGCGGTATCACGGAACTGTGCGCGACCTACGAGAGCCCCGCCCATAAGCTGACCCTGATATACCGAAGGCTGCAGAATAGCAAACAGAGGGTTCTGCTTTGCATACTCAGCCATGTTCAATGAATCGTTCTTGGTGGCAAGCTCGTTGGCGAGGGAATCGGCCAATGACTTCTTGGTGGTATCGGCTGCAGCCAGCTTTGCTGCCGAATCGGACTTTGCCTTCAAGGCGAGTTCCTCTGCGGAAAGCTTGGAATTACCGGTAGTGTCGGGAGCCTGCATTGCAGCTTCTTCGCGATTCCGCTTTTCAAGGGTGTTGGCTTCCTGAAGATACTGGAACACGTCCTTATTGTCATAAGTCGTCCAGAATTCGAGGGATGCGGTTCCCTGAAGAAGCTTGCGGACACGTTCAGGTTCCTTAACGCCAGGGAGCTCGACCAGAATCCTTCCGGTACCGCCGATCTTCTGGATGTTAGGCTGGGCTACGCCGAACTGGTTGATACGCTTCTCGACTACGTTGTATGAGTTGTCGATGGCGCTCTGAGCCTCTTCCTGAAGCATTCCCAGAACTTCGGCGTTGGTAGTCCTGGCCTTGTCCTTGAACTTGTCGGCATTCTCAGGAGTGTCGAATACATAGTAAAGGCTCTGGCCCGGAGCTACTTCTTCCCAAGCTTTCCCGAAAAGAGGGATGAATTCCTCGCGGGAGCTGATGCTTCTCTGCTTGGCAAGCGCAAGCGCCTTTTCAAAGAGAGGGTTGGGAGTTTCGCTGGCAAGCGATTTGACGAGTTCGCTCATGTCGAGCTGAAGCATTACGTTCATACCGCCCTTCAAGTCAAGTCCGAGATTTATTTCCTTCTCCTTCACTTGCTTATATGTGTAGCCCAAGAAAACTTTCCGGGTGGTCACGGAGTCGATGTAATACTTGTTAGCGTCTGTCCTGATGGAGTCCAGATAATATGCCTGGTCTCCTTCGGCAATCTGTTTGAATTGAGGGGTAGCCTGAATGTTGGCAACTGCATCGTTCGCGTACTTTACGGCACGGTTTTCCTGAACCGCAGTGGCGGCCGTGAAGGAAAGTTGGTAAATGCAGGCAATGGCAATCAGGATAGCCACAAAACGGATGAGCCCTTTACTTTGCATAGGTTGTTTATTTTATGTTTATTATACTTTCAAAATAAGTATGCAAAGGTACGATTTTTTCTCAATTTGTAAAGGTTTTAGTATTTTTGTTGTTCCAATATCAGGGAAATATGAAAATAAAGGGGTTCTGGAGTTGCTTTTTTCTGTTTTCGCTCTCTCTTCCATTATGCGCCCAGCCTTCTTCAGAAGGACTGAGGAAAGCTGATTCGCTTCAGATGGCTTACGATTTCGAATCCGCCGAAGCCGAGTACCGGATTCTTGAAGGACAATGCAAGGATTCCGTCGAAGCCGGGCTTATGCGCGAAAAGGAAATCCAGTGCGAGAACGGCAAGACTTTCCTGCAATATGCCGGGAATCCGACTGTAATTGCCGTAAAGACTGTCCTCAAGAAAGACTTTTTCCTTTATTATTCACACCTTGGCGACAAGACATGGATGTCGACGCCAAATTCCTTCGTGAAAGAAGCAGAGGCTCCGGTAGTCGCTGCCTCGTACCTTCCTGAAGGGGCCATGCGCTACATCTTCTCCGCTCCGGACTCGTCCGGGAGCTGGAACCTGAACGTCACGACGTACGGAGCCGATTCGCTTTGGTCCACGCCTCTGCTGATGAACGAGGACAATACCTCGCCCGGAAACGAAATCCTTCCATTGATGTCCCCCGACGGGAAGTACCTTTATTTTTCATCGAACGGACTTTTCGGAATGGGAGGCTACGACCTTTACCGCTGCGCCTGGGACGAAGAGAACCAGGACTGGGGAGTACCTGAGAATCTTGGATTCCCATACTCTTCTCCCGCCGACGACTACCTTTTTTCCGACACTTCAGACGGTAGATTTTCCGTTTTTGCCTCGAACAGGGACTGCTCTCCCGACAGTTTGAGGATATATGTCATAGCATATCAGGTCATGCCGGTAAAGCGTTCCCTTTCAGATCTGGACGAAATCAGGCGCATCGCCAGGCTCGAACCTTCGCAGCAAGCCGGTACCATGCCTTCGGCCAATGCATCGGACAGCGCCTCTCAAGCCACAGCTCCATGCATCGGACAGACTGCATCTCCTCAGGATACCGCCTCTTCGAACAGCAGCAACCGGCTTCGCAAGGAGTATTTTGCAGCGCTTTCAGAACTGCGCAACAAGACGGAATCAGCTTCAAGACTGGCAGAGGCGCAGAAAAAGGACCGCGAGAATTATCTGGCATTGCCTGAAGGAGACTCCACCAAAAGCTCTCTCGAGCAGAAGCTGCTCGACGATGAGAACAAGCTGATGAACATACAGCAGGAATTGTCTTCAAGAAGGGAAAAGATCCAGGAAATGGAAATGGAGTTCCTCACAGAAGGAATGACAGTCAACCCCGAGGAAGCGGCTCCAGAGAAGCTGGCAGCAACCGTAGCGACTTCGCCTTCAGAAATTACAGGCACATATACATTCACGAAGATGTCGCTTGCCGACCAGCACCCCTTCAGGATTCGGCAGAAAAAGGAAAAGGCATTCGACTATTCCTTCAAGATCGACGAGGTGGCGCGATTCGCCCCGAGCGATTCCATACCAAACGGCATCGTCTATAAGATCCACATCTTCAACGCACTTTCAAATTATCCGGTGAAGACCCTGAAAGGTCTCAGTCCGGTATTCAAGCGCAAGCTCCCTAACGGGAAATGCGACTACTCGGTCGGGATTTTCAGAAGCTACGACGAAGTCCTGCAGCATCTGAATCAGGTCAAGAAACTCGGCTTCAACGACGCATACATCACTGCCTATGAAGACGGCGGCGCGATAGCGGTCGCAAGAGCGAGGAAGAAGGAAGCGGCGTCTCCTTCCCAGGATAGTTACAAGGTAGTCCTTTCAGGATATGGAGAAGGAATGCCTGCAGAAGTCAGGACACTGATCCTGTCGAATTCGAAGAGGGACATCACGAAGTCTGTCCAGGACGGCGCAACGGTTTATATAGTCGGTCCTTTTGAAAGCAAATTTTCAGCAGATTCGCTCGCTACGGCTCTGACTGCCGCAGGAATCAAGCAAATCGCAGTAGAGCAGCTTAAATAAATTCATAGAATTCATAATCAGATATTTGAACCGCAAGCCCATAACTTGCGGTTCTTTTGGTTTCTAAAATATTTGCATAATTTTAGTACCTTGCGATACAAGGTATTTAAAAAATACAATATATTTGCAGTGTCAAAATAGTTGGCAATATCAAGTACTCATAAAAACAAATATCATGAAAAAAGTCGTGAACGTAGGCATAGGCAAACGCACCTTCACCATCGATGAAGACGCCTACAACCGCTTGAACGCATACCTGAACGCATTCAAGCAGCGTACAAAAATGGGCTTTCAAGCCGGGGAAGTCATGGACGAACTGGAAATGCGCATTGCAGACCTGTTCAGCCAGGAACTCAAGCCGGGCGAAGTCGTGGACATCGAGCTTGTGAATAAAGTCATTTCCCAGCTGGGAATGCCCGACAGCGACGAAGACGCCAGCAAGGAATCATTCGGTAATTCAAATCCTTCAGGCTCCAACGGCTCGAACGGCTATGACGGGGCCTATGATTTCACAGGCAACGCCGGCGGGAAATATTCCGACGAGCCTGTTCACCGCTTTTATCGCGACCCCAGGAACTGCGCCATCGGGGGCGTCTGCTCAGGCATCGCAGCATATTTCAACATCGACATCGTACTCGTCAGAGTTCTGATGTGCGTACTTCTCCTCTGCGCCTCAGCCGGCTTCTGGATCTACATCATCTTCTGGATAGTAGCGCCTAAGGCCGACACGGCGGCAAAGCAGTGCGAACTGCGCGGCCTGCCCGTCACGGCAGAGAATTTGAGGAGATTTACGATATAGCAGCAAGCGTGATCATGGAAACATATAACAACAATCAGGACAACGTACGCGCACAGATGCGCAAGGGAGTGCTGGATTACTGCATACTCAGCATACTTGCAGGCAAGGACGCCTATGCTTCGGACATCATCAAGGAGCTCAAGGACGCCAGGATGATAGTCGTAGAGGGAACTCTTTATCCCCTGCTGATAAGGATGAAGGATCAGGGCTACCTCACATACAGGTGGGAGGAGTCGCCTCAGGGACCTCCGCGCAAATATTACTGCATATCCGACAAGGGCCGTTTGCAACTCGCGGACATGGATGCGGCATGGAATGAAATTGTAATGACAATGAACCTCTTAAGACAAAGACAACAATGAGACCCGTTGAAAAAGTCAGCATTGGAAGGATAGCGTTCACCGTCGAGGACGACGCCTATTCCAGAATCAAGAAATATCTTGACGACCTGGAAACGTTCTATTCGAAGTACCCAAGCGGTACTGAAATAATGGAAGGAATAGAAGGACGCATGGCAGAGCTTCTCCTCGAACAGATGGGCAGTGACAGCGTCGTGACCAAACTTATGGCAGAGAATGTAATAGCTGTGCTCGGAGACCCTGAGCAGATTGAAAATGAAGCTTCTACTGACAATTCTGGAACTTCCGACAATGCTTCATCCTACATCCCTTCGCCTCACAAGCTTTACCGCGACCCTTCGAACAAGATCGTGGGAGGCGTTTGCGGAGGAATCGGGGCGTATTTTCACTTCGATCCTCTCTGGCTCAGGCTCGGGCTGGCAGCACTGACCATACTGCTGTTCGCAGTCATTCCTGACCATGCAGACAACTGGTGGCCATGGATACCGATAATAGCTTACGTACTGCTCTGGATCTGCGTCCCGCAGGCGAATACCGTCCACCAGAAATGCGAGATGAAGGGCGAGGGAAGCACTGTCAACGACATCAGGGACCACGTCGTGAAAGACGATTACAATTCTGCAGCTACACAGAATACTAACATATTCTGGAAAGGGTTCTGGAGGGTGATTGCAGTAATCATCGGAATATGCCTCTTCCTTGTCGGCGTGTCGGGAATCGCGGCGATAATAGTTTCCGTATTCGGACTCGACCTGCTCGGATGGGTGGCTGTAGGAAACATCAGCGGGGACTGGGTATCGTCTTTCTACGACACGTTCCCTCTGCTCAGCACTATGCCCACTCTTCTGGTCACCATTCCGCTGTTTGTATCATTGTTCATGCCTTTCATCGGGATGCTTTATGGCGGACTGCAGATGATGTTCAACTTCAAGACCCCAAAATGGCACCCGGGAGTCTGGATGCTAATCATTTGGGCAATTGCGATAATCATGCTCGCGGTTGTGCTTTTTGTAGCTGCCGTACCAAAAGTATAAAGTTTGGCAAGGCTTTTGATATATGGTAGGTATAAAAAGATACTTCATCAGTTAGGTGGTTTGATTTTTGGCTGGTTAGTTAGTTAGTTTTATAGGTTTGACCGCTGCGTGGGAACGCGGCGGTTTTTTTGTATCTTAAATATTTTACGTTTTTACTTATATTTTATAACTTTGCAACTTGAAAATCTTAATAATCTTAATATGGAATTACCTTTTGCGGAATCTTTTAAAATCAAATCGGTAGAAAACATTCATAAGAGTACACGCGAAGAGCGCGGGAAATGGATCAAGGAGGCCAAGTACAACCTATTCGCCCTCAAGAGCGACTATGTCTTCATTGACCTGTTGACAGACTCCGGCACAGGAGCGATGAGCGACAGGCAGTGGGCAGCACTGATGCAGGCGGACGAAAGCTATGCCGGAGCAAGGTCTTACTTCCATCTTAAGGAAAGCATCGAAGAGGTGACGGGGTTCAAGCATTTTCTCCCCACCCATCAGGGCAGGGCGGCAGAAAACGTGCTGTACTCTTCCATAATAAAGGCAGGAGACATCCTTCCGGGCAATTCACATTTCGATACTACCAAGGGTCACATTGAATTCAGGCATGCCACGGCCGTGGACTGCACAGTGGACGAGGCGAAGGACACTCAGCTCGAAGTTCCTTTCAAGGGCAACATGGACCTCGGAAAGCTCGAAGACGTGCTGAAGTCGCACCCGAAGGAGAAGATTCCGGCAGTAGTCCTGACCGTCACCAACAATACTGCAGGAGGACAGCCCGTTTCAATGCAAAACATCAAGGGAATTTCGGCTCTCTGCAGGAAATACGGGGTGAAGCTGCAGGTCGACTCTGCAAGGTTCGCCGAAAACTGCTATTTCATCAAGACGAGGGAGAAAGGCTACGAGAACAAGAGCATCCGCGAAATCGCCCGTGAGATGTTCTCATACGCAGATTATATGACAATGTCGTCAAAGAAGGACGCCATCGTGAACATGGGCGGATTCATCGGATTCAGGAACGAGGAAGACTGGAAGAAGGCCCAGATGTACAACATCATGTTCGAAGGCTACATCACTTACGGCGGAATGTCGGGAAGGGATATGGAATGTCTCGCGGTCGGACTGAAGGAAGGTACCGAATTCGAGTATCTTGAAACCCGCATACGTCAGGTCAAGCACCTGGCAGACAAATTGGACGAATACGGATTGCCTTACCAGAGGCCTGCTGGCGGACACGCAGTGTTCGTCGACGCCCTCAAGTTCCTGCCGAACGTACCTCGCGCCGAATTCGTAGCGCAGACCCTGGCTTGCGAGCTTTACAAGGAAGGCGGAGTGCGCGGAGTCGAAATCGGCGCATTGCTGGCCGACCGCGACCCCGTCACCCACGAGGAACGCTTCCCGGCTCTGGAGCTTTGCCGCCTCGCCATCCCTCGCCGCGTCTATACCGACAACCACATGGACTACATCGCAGCTGCGTTGAAGAACGTATACGACCGCAGGGACGAGATCAAGCACGGACTGCGCATCACTTACCAGGCTCCTATAATGCGCCACTTCACGATCGAAATGGAACCCGTACGCTAGAGAATATAATAATCCTTCATAATGAACCGGCCCGGGAAAAGTTGATTTCCCGGGCCGGTTTCATTAAGTCGTGAATGACGCCTACTTGTAATTCTGCGTCATGTTAGTGTTGACTGCGGTGACGTTCTTCGGGAACGGGAAGATCCACATCGGCGAATCAGGAGCCAAAGTGTAGACTGTCCCGTTGATGGTCTTGGTATAAGTTTCCTTGTAGTCGGCCAGCTGGTTCCATCTCTTGCGGTTGATGAAGTTGTAAATCGTACAGATGCAATCGCCGTGAACGGTCTGCTTCAGATGCTTGATGGCTTCTCCCTTGGTGGTTACAGTGCCCTTGAGGGGAGCGTAGACGGAAGGGTCGATGCGGCAGGCGCGGACCTTGTCGAGAGCGTCCATCGCGGCATTGAAGTCGCCCCTGTCGATTTCCGCCTCTGCAACGATGAAATACATCTGAGGAGCGTTAAGGCCATATCTGTTCCAATATGAGTCGAAATCATAGAAAGTGACGTAGCCCGGAAGTCCGAGATTGGTTCCGGTATAGTCCATCGCGTAATCATACATCATATTCATGGTTCCCATATATTTCAGGAACATGTTACCCTTTTCAAACCTTGCCTGAGCCTCAGGAGTGACGTTTTCAAGGTAGATGTAATCAGGGGTCGGGACATAATAGTCCTCGTCATAATAGTGTTCCGGCTTTGCAAGGACAGTATATGTGCCTCCGAGTATATAGCCGGTAGCGGTTCCAAGTACGGTCGAATAGTTCAATACCGTACCGTTGATTGCGAGAGCCTGCTTTGCAGCGGATTCAGCCTCGTCTTGCTTCTGCATCGACATCAGGGCGAGAGCCTTTACCGCAAAGGCGCAAGGCTTGGACAATCTGAGCTTGTTTATTGCCACATCAGGAAGTCCGTCGATTTCGATGGCTTCGTTGACATCCGCGAGGATGTGGTCGTAGACTTCCTGTACGGAAAGTTTTGGCTGCATCTGGGAGATGTCGGCATCTTCGGTAAGATATGCGATGCCGGGATCCGTAGACGCGGTTGCAGCATTGTATGCCTTGGCGAATTTGTTAACCATAATGTATTCCATATATGCGCGCAATACCAAAGCCTCGCATTTGATTTTTTTCTTCGTAGCTTCATTGCCTGTAGCGTCGTCCACCCTGGACAGGATAGGATTGCAAATCTGTCCGATATTGGAAAATCCTCCGGAATAATCGTCGTCGCTGGCTGTCAGGGATGCCATCAGGTCCATCTGCGTGTCGTCCCAAGTCCATTCGAGGACCCTTCTGGTCTTGGTAGGATTGCTCAATCTGGTCGGCAGTCGACAGCAGGTTCTTTCCCTTTGGCTGTATCTCAGTGAATCTTGCACAGGAAGTTGCCATAAGGGCGACGCCAATGAGTAAAGTGCATAATGATTTTTTCATAACGGTAGTCTCGTTTAGAAGTTAATGTTTACACCGAAAATGTAAGAGGAGAGGGTGCGGATTCCGAGAGTCTCGGGATCGACTCCGACCTTGTTGGCAGTCCAAAGCGCAGGAGGATTGTCTATCTGGAACTGGAGGGCTATCCTGTCGGCATGGATTTTCTTGATCCAGTTGTCAGGGAGCTCATATCCAAAGACTATATTCCTGATCTTAAGGAAACTTGCGTCATAGATGGAATTGTTGCCATAGCGAGTTTCAGAACCGAGGGAGTTGGAAGAATACCTTCCGATGCCCGGAGTATTGGTAGGATTCTCTGGAGTCCAGGATTTCAGGAAGTAGCTTGCGATAAGGCTGCTATTTCATTATATGTAAGCCCCTTATCCCTACTTAAAATAAACGTGTCGCGCACTTTGTCGGTCATTTGCGAAAGCGCTTCCCTATATATTTTCCTTATTTCATCCGAATATAACGAAACCGATGTGGAATCCTCCAAAGCCGCGATGTTGAAGTCGTTCACCGCCTTCTGCATGGAGTAGCTTTCATAGTTGTCCCTCTGCTTGTCGCTTCTCAGCTGATTGAGACAGAGATTGCGGGCGATGACCAGAAGATAGTTGACAGTCCCCTTGTCGAAATAGACCTCGTCCCTGTTTTGCCATAGCTTGACGAAAGTATCCTGGGCGATGTTTTCAGCAAGTTCCATATCTCCCAGATAGCTGTAGGCAAAATATCTTATAAGGCGATACTTGCTCTTGAACAGCTCTTCTATCTTTTCTTCGGTCTCGTCCATTTTGATAAGGACAAATGTATGAAAAATGATATTTCGATACAAAAAAAGGCGGCCTTGCGGTCGCCCTTTCGGAAATGTCATGCAACGGTATTATTCACCGAGCTTTGCGAATTCGATGTCGTTCTTTGCGCGGTCAGCGAATCCCTTGGCCTTTGTAGCCTTTTCGAGCCAGCTCTTTGCTGTTGCATTGTCACCCTGACGGGCAGCGATGACGGCCTTCAGATAGCTTGAACGAGGGCAAGTGCATTCAGTGTAGCACTTGGCAGCCTTGTCGATCTGATTTGTAAGGATGTAAGCCAGACCTTCGTTGTCGTCACCTGTGCCTGCAAGCTTGCTGACGGCAGCATTGTAGTTGCCGTTGACAATGTCCAAGATAGCGCTGTTGGCCTTGGACAGATCGGACTTGGACTGTGCGAAATTCTTTACTGCAGCAGCCTCGTCGTCGTTGCGGAGTGCAAGGACGCCGAGAGCGTTGTAATATTCGTCACCCTTGTTCTCGACCTTTGCCAGAGCGGCAGCAGCCTCGTCATACTTGGCGCTGTTGATGAGAGCGACAGCCTTGTTGTAGCGCGCGCGGTCGCTGTTGTATTCGGAAATCGCCCTGTCGTAAATCTTTACCTTCTGAGCATTGTCCTTTACAATGGATGCAGCGCGGAGGAGAGCCTCCTCGTCGAGGACGTCGATGTTGTTGTTTACGAGATCTTCAAGTTCTTCCTCGGTATAGTTCCTATACTCGATGTTGGAGATGAAGCGAGAACGGCGGAGTGCAGGGAGTACGCTGTTTGACAGTGACTTGTAAACACTCGACATGTTCTTGATCTCGCTTTCGCGGACGTTAGGGTCGCTATACATGCTGAGGACGCGGAGAATGAGGTCCTTGTCTTCAATGTTGGAGTTCTGTACCATATCCTGGAATCCTTCCCAGTCCTCGCCGACGCTCTTTGTGGAAACGTCGCCGGCGTTGATCTTCTTTGCAAGCTTTTCAAAAGCTTTCTCAGCTGTTTCGCCACGTTTGTCGGACAATTTGCTGTTCAGGGATTCAGGTCCATCAGGAGATGCGTACGAAACGATTTCAGTTCCCTTGACAGTGCGACGTGAGTCTGCATTGACCTTTGCCATGTTGTCGGTATAAGCCTTGACGTCGTCAGACTTCAGTTCCTTTGCGCGTACGTCGGCGCTGTTGATGGCGTACATGATCTGAGCTTCCTGCTTCTCATCGATGGTGGATTGATAATTGTCGGCCAGATAAGAAACTTCTCCGCCTTTCTTTACGAGCATATAAGTGGTGTTTGCACCGTCAGCTATCTTGTAAGCCTTGTCGATGGCGTATTCCTTCTTGTTGTAAATGATCTTGCCGCGGAGTTCAAGATGGCTCTTCTCCATTCCCTTCAGATAATTGAAGGAAACCTTTTCCTTGATCTGGGTTCCGGTCTTGTAAACCGTCTTATAGTTCTCAGTTACCTTTTCGCCCTGATACATGAAAGGAGTGGCTGCGATCTCACCGCCATCATAAACCAATACCGGAGTAACTTCAAGAATGGCTTTCGGGTTGAAATACCCTTCCGGGAAACTTGCTGTAACGTCAGCATCGATGACGCCTGCAACTACTTCGAGAGTCTCAGGAACACACTTGAAAGTGACCTGACCTGCAAGTTCGAGCATCTTCTTCGCACTTCCGCAAGAAGCAAGAATTACAACTGCGAAAGCGATAGTCAAAACTTTTAGTAAATTCTTTTTCATGATAAATATGATATCTATGTATAAATTTGTTAATAAATTGCGCTTTCAAATCGGCGCGCAAAGATAGTTAATTTTTGATATATTTGCCATCATGGACTTGACCAACATAAAACAAAGGTTCGATATAATCGGAAACAGCCCTGCTCTGAATCATGCACTTGAGATCGCCGTGCAGGTCGCATCCACAGACCTTTCCGTCCTTGTGCTTGGAGAAAGCGGGGTGGGAAAGGAGGCAATACCTCAAATCATCCACCAAAACAGTGCCAGAAAGCACAACGATTACATCGCCGTAAACTGCGGAGCCATACCTGAAGGAACGATCGACAGCGAGCTTTTCGGACACGAAAAAGGATCCTTCACCGGAGCCACAGACATGCACAAGGGCTATTTTGAAGAAGTTGACGGCGGCACCATATTCCTCGACGAAGTCGCAGACCTTCCTCTAGCCACACAGGTACGCCTTCTACGCGTCATCCAAAGCGGAGAATACATGCGCGTCGGGAGCTCCCAGGTAAGAAAGACCAATGTAAGGGTAATCGCCGCAACTAACGTGAACATAGTCAAGGCCGTTAACCACGGCCGCTTCAGGGAAGACCTATATTATAGATTGAACACAGTTCCCATCCACATGCCCCCGCTGCGCGAACGCCCCGAAGACATCAATCTTCTCTTCAAGAAATTCGCCCTGGACTTCGCCGACAAGTATCACATGCCTGCCGTCAGGCTTACTTCCGACGCCCAGGTTATACTGGAACATTACAGATGGCCAGGAAACGTGCGCCAGCTGAAAAGCCTTACCGAACAGATATCCGTGCTGGAACGCGAGCGCACCATAACATCCCAGATCCTGAACAATTACCTGCCAAAGGAAGATCTGCATGCCCTGCCTGTCCTCAGCGATGAAGGCAAAGGCTACGACTACTCTTCCGACCGTGAAATCATCTTCAAGATCCTGTTCCAGCTCCGCAACGAAGTCGACAAGTTGAAATCCACCCTCGAGGCAATGAAGGACTCCGGACTTCACGTAGTTCCTGTCTCCACCGTACCGGCCATTCCCCAGCAACACTACGTACTCACGCCCGAAGGAGTCAAGGCAGACATTCCTTCCATTCCGGAACCTGAGGACCAGATTCCCGAATCCCAGCCATCCAACTCCATCATCGAAGCAAGCGCCGAAGAGGTCTTTCCAAAGACGATGAAGGACGTGAATCTCGAACTAATCCGCCGCACCCTTGAAAAACATCACGGCAAAAGGCGCGAAGCAGCAGAGGAACTCGAGATTTCGGAACGCACTTTGTACCGGAAGATCAAGGAACTTTCCAAAGAAAAAAAGCAAATCCAATGAAACGCATATTGAGCATAGCCCTGTCGCTTTCCCTTCTCCTCTGTCTCGGAGGCTGCGGAATCTATTCCTTCAGCGGCACATCCATCAAGCCTGACGTAAAGACCATCTGCATAGAGCCTTTCGAGAACAATGCATTGAAGATCAATCCTGCCCTGGCCAATCAGATTACCGAAGCCCTGCATGACAAGTACAAGTCCCTGACCAAGCTGAAGGAAGCGGACGACGGAGCCGACCTGAACCTTTCCGGAGAGATAACCTCCTACGACATCAAGGCCACAGCCGTCACCGCAAATGAAGAGGCTGCCAAGAACCGTCTCACCATCACTGTCAAGATCAACTTCGAAAACGTCAAATATCCGGACGAAAACGTCAAGAAGGATTTCGTCGGCTATGCCGACTATGACTCTGCGCAGTCCTTCGACGCAGTAGAGTCTTCGCTTTGCGAAGAAATCGTCAAGACAATCGTGGAAGACATATTCAACGCCACTGTCGCACAATGGTAACATCAAGATACGACAGCCGGGAAATACGGGAACTTGAAGCCATGGTCGACAAGTATCCATGGTATTCACTTGCGCGCAAGGCGCTTGTGGAGAAAATGTCGTGTCTCGGGGACGACTATAAGGAACAGGCACTGAAAGAATCCGCCCTGTATTTCTGGTCAAGGGCGGACCTGGCAAAATCAGTCGAAGCCGCTGTCAGGAAAGCGAATGAAAAAACCGGACAAGAACATCTCAAATGTGAAAATGCGGACGTCTCGGAACGCGCCCGCGCCTCCGGCTACATGCTTGTGGGAGGAGACTATTTCTCCACATCCGAAATAGCAAAAGTCGAACAGGAAGCGGGAGGAAAGGATTATTATGACCGTTTCCACGACGGTTCAATGCAAATCCCCTCTCAAGACGCCGATCGGGCTCCTGAAAACGAGGGTGGAGACGCTCCTGTCCCGGTAGACAAAAATGGACGCATCGAGGAAATCTGCACTGAAACTCTCGCTGAAATCTATGCAAAACAAGAGCTTACAAGCCAAGCCATAGAGGTTTACAATAAACTAATTTTGCTATATCCGGAAAAAAGTGCTTACTTTGCAACCCTTATTAAAGATTTGGAAAACAAAAATATATAAAATATGTATCTCGCACTTTCTATCATAATTGTAATAGCAAGCATTCTGCTGACTGCTATCGTTTTGGTACAGAATTCAAAAGGCGGCGGACTCGCAGCCAACTTCACTTCGGGCAACCAGACTTTCGGCGTACGTCAGACAGCCGACTTCCTCGAAAAAGCTACCTGGACACTCGCAGCCATCATCCTTATCCTCGCCGTCGTCGCACAGTTCTTCACCAATGCAGGTTATGAGACCAAGAGCAATGTCAAGGAGAAGATCGAGAACACCACAACCACCCAGCCGCAGTTCCCTGCAAACCCGACCGGCGCACCTGAGGCAGTTCCTTCTTCAGCTCCTGCGGCCGGCCAGACCGCTCCTGCATCGACTCCTGCCACCACTCCGGGCAAATAATCAGTCACGGATAGCCATAAAAAACGGCCTTCGCCTGAAGGTCGTTTTTTTTATGGCTATATCTTGAGGACCGCCATGAAGGCGCTTTGAGGGACTTGCACCTGACCTATCTGGCGCATCCTCTTCTTTCCCTTCTTCTGCTTGTCGAGAAGCTTTCTCTTCCTGGTGATGTCGCCGCCGTAGCACTTGGCAATGACGTCCTTACGGACTGGCTTCACCGTCTCGCGGGCTATGATCTTGGCTCCGATTGCAGCCTGGATGGCTATCTCGAACTGCTGGCGTGGAATCAGTTCCTGCAGCTTTTCACACATGTGACGGCCAAAATCATAAGCATGCTCCTTGATTATCAGGCACGAAAGCGCATCTACCATCTCTCCGTTAAGCAGGATGTCCAGCCTTACCAGCTCACAAGCCTTATAGCCCCTGATGTGATAGTCGAAGGAGGCGTAGCCTTTCGAAATGGACTTGAGCTTGTCATAGAAATCGAATACGACCTCCGAAAGAGGCATTGAATAATCCAATTCAATCCTGTCGGTCGTGAGGAAATGCTGGCTTACCAAAGTGCCACGCTTGTCGAGGCAGAGCTTCATTATCGGACCGAAGAAATCGGCCTTTGAAATGATTTCCGCATCGATGTAAGGTTCCTCGATATGGTCGATCGTCGTTATGGCAGGCAGGCCGGAAGGATTATGGACGTCCACTACCTCACCCTGCGTGGTATAGACCTTATAAGATACGTTCGGGACGGTCGTGATGACATCCATGTCGAATTCGCGGTAAAGACGCTCCTGGACTATTTCCATGTGGAGCAGCCCGAGGAAGCCGCAACGGAATCCGAAGCCCAGCGCAAGCGAACTTTCCGGCTCGAAAACGAGAGAGGCGTCGTTTAGCTGGAACTTTTCAAGGGAGGCGCGCAGCTGTTCATACTCCTGGGGGTCTACAGGATAGACGCCCGCAAAAAGCATCGGCTTGACCTCCTCGAATCCTCCGATGGCCTTGCTGCAAGGATCTTCTACATGGGTGATGGTGTCTCCCACCTTCACTTCAGTCGCATCCTTGATTCCGGAAATGATGTATCCCACGCTACCGCACTCCACGGTCTGCCTCGGAGAGAGCTTCATCTTCAGCACTCCCACCTCGTCGGCAGTGTAATCCATGCCGGTATTGAAGAACTTCACGTGGTCTCCGGTGGAAATGCTCCCCGACTCCACCTTGAAATATGCAATTATTCCCCTGAAGGAATTGAATACGGAATCGAATATCAATGCCTGGAGCGGAGCCTCCGGATCCCCTTTCGGACAAGGCACCCTCCGGACTATGGCCTCCAGGATTGCATCGACCCCTTCTCCGGTCCTGGCTGAACAGAGAAGGATGTCTTCCTCCTTGCAGCCCAACAGTTCGATGACCTGGTCCTTCACCACTGGAACCTGGGCGGTGTCCATGTCTATCTTGTTAAGCACCGGAATTATTTCAAGTCCGTGTTCGATGGCAAGATAGACGTTTGAAATGGTCTGGGCCTGCACGCCCTGAGTGGCATCGACGACCAGAAGGGCACCTTCGCACGAAGCGATAGCCCTGGAAACCTCGTAAGAGAAATCCACGTGCCCCGGGGTGTCTATGAGGTTCAATGTATAATGTTCGCCGCCGCTGACATAATCCATCTGGATGGCATGGCTCTTGATGGTGATGCCTTTCTCCCTCTCAAGGTCCATGTCGTCAAGCACCTGGTTCTCCATATCCCGCACATCAAGAGTTTTCGTCTTCTCGATGAGACGGTCGGCCAGAGTGCTTTTGCCGTGATCGATGTGAGCTATGATGCAAAAATTCCTGATGGTTTTCATACGGCAAATATACATAATTTGCTTACTTTTGTAAGTCATCAAGAATTCAACGAAACCAATATGAAAGAATACTCTTTGCCGGAGATTGCGTCACAAGTCAGGCGCGACATCGTCCGTATGGTCACAAAGGCCACATGCGGTCACCCGGGTGGATCGATGAGCTCCACAGACTTCCTTACTGACTTATATTTCAATGAAATGAACCAGACTCCCGAGAATTGGCGCAGAGACGGAAAGGGTCAGGACATGTTCTTCCTCTCAGCCGGCCATCTGGCTCCGGTGCTCTATTCAATCCTAGCAAGGCGCGGTTATTTCCCCGTTTCGGAGCTCGGCACATTGAGGCAATACGGCTCGAGACTGCAGGGCCATCCATCAGTTGACCATGACCTTCCGGGAATCGAGGAAGCTGCAGGCTCGCTCGGACAAGGGATAAGCGTTGCATTGGGAGCGGCTCTTGCAAAAAAGATGGACGGAGACACGAACACAGTGTACTGCCTCTGCGGAGACGGAGAATCCGAGGAAGGGGAGATTTGGGAAGCGGCTCATTTCGGGGCGCACCACCACGTAGACAATCTGGTGGCTTTCACGGACTACAACGGCCAGCAGATCGACGGGACCACCGAGTCTATAGCAGGATTCCACACAGGCCTGAAGGAAAAATGGACTTCCTTCGGTTGGGACTGCTTCGAGGCTGAGGGACACGACTTTGTTGAAATACGAAAGGCTTTTGAATACGGAAGGTCATCAAAGGGCACCGGAAAGCCGGTCATGATCCTCTTCAAGACCGTCATGGGCAAAGGCGTCGACTTCATGGAGGGCACGAACAAATGGCACGGCAAGGCTCCCAACGAAGAGCAATGCGCAGCCGCCCTTGCACAGCTCAAGGAAACTATGGGAGACTATTAATCGAGAGGAATCATCATGAAAGAATACATAAACCAAGGCAGTATCGATACAAGGTCCGGATTCGGAGCTGGATTGCTCGAAGCCGGCAAAAGGAATGGAAATGTCGTCGCGCTGTGCGCCGACCTCGTCGGGTCGCTGAAAATGGCCGACTTCATCGCAGCTTTCCCCGACCGTTTCTTCCAGTGCGGCATCGCAGAAGCGAACATGGTCGGAGTGGCTGCAGGAATGGCACTAAGCGGAAAGGTACCGTTCATCGGCTCGTTCGCAAACTTCGTGACGGCTCGCGTGTTCGACCAGGTACGGCAAAGCGTCGTATATTCCAAGTGCAACGTGAAGATTGCAGCGTCGCACGCAGGAGTTACTCTAGGAGAAGATGGCGCTACCCACCAGACGTTGGAGGACATCGGAATGATGAGAATGTTGCCGGGAATGGTTGTGATTTCGCCTTGCGACTTCAACCAGACCAAGGCAGCGACCATCGCGGCCGCGGAGTACGACGGGCCCGTATACCTGAGGTTCGGGCGTCCGAAATGGCCTGACTTTACGCCGGCGGACCAGAAATTCGTCATCGGCAAGGCGGACGTCATGGAAAACGGCTCCGACGTTACAATAATCGCTACCGGACACATGGTTTGGGAATCACTCCTCGCAGCACAGGAACTTGAGAAGGATGGCGTTTCAGTCGAACTGATAAATATATCCACCATAAAGCCGCTGGACGAGGAATGCATCCTCGAATCCGTCGGCAAGACACGCTGCTGCGTCGTGGCTGAAGAGCACGAGATGTACGGCGGACTCGGAGAAATGGTCGCAGGACTTCTTGCAAGAAGGAATCCGGCTCCGATAGAACAGGTGGCCGTTTTCGACAAGTTCGGCCAGAGCGGAACCCCGGACGTATTGCTGAAAGCCTATGGGCTCGATGCCCCACACATTGCAGAAGCAGCCCGCAAGGCAATAAGGAGAAAATAGCGCGCTGCGCATCACGCTGCGCAGCGTATTGCATTGGACAGCAACGACAATGAAATATTGAATCTATTCCGCTCTGGAGAGAGGGAACAGGCGTTCAACATCCTGATGAGGACGTACCGCGAACGCCTGTATTGGCATGTGAGGAGGATGGTATGCGACCACGATGACACTGACGACATCTTGCAGAATGTATTCATAAAGGTTTGGGCGGCTCTGCCGGATTTCCGGGGCGACTGTTCGATATTCACGTGGCTTTACAGGATTACGACAAACGAGACGATCTCTTTCCTGAAAAAGAAGAACCTTCACGCATTGCTGTCGCTCAGCGACTACTCCTCGCAGATGGCTTTCAGGATTCAGGACGATCCATATTTTACCGGGGACAAGATGCAGATGCTGCTCCAGAAGGCGATAGCCACTCTGCCGCCTAAACAGAGGAACGTCTTCGTCATGCGCTATTTCGAGGAGATGAAATACGAGGAGATAGCGCAGGTTACAGGAATAACGGAAGGGGCACTAAAAGCCTCTTATCACCACGCTTACGAGAAGGTTACAAAATATTTGACAGAGCATGTTTAAACCTGCACGATTATAATTTGTCTAATAGACGATGAACAAAAAGGATGATACTGATTTGAAGGACTTCCTGTCCGACGCTCATCTTCGCGAACCCCCCTGCAAAATCCCTGAAGGGTATTTCAACGAGATGGAGGACGTCGTACACGCCCGCATCAAGGCTGAAGAGGGGGCTGCCGGAGAGGTGGGCGGAGAAGCAGAGGTCCCTACATGGAAAAGAATGTTGCGCCCTTCCTTGGAACTGGCTTGCTCATTCCTGCTGATCTATGCCTTTGCTTACGGAATCTTTGCTTTGACGGGCACATTAAAGAAGAAAGAAGCTCCGGCTTCAGCATCAGTTTCTTATGAGGAAGAGGAATTCTTCAATTCAGACAAAGGGCTCGTCAGGATCGTCAACATAGCTGACTATGAGCAGTATGTATCCGAAAATCCTTCTGAGGCCAACGATTCGCTTTCAGAAGGTGACATAGTAAATTACCTGGCCAACGGGCATTACCCAGTTTATGTCCTGGCAGATATGGAATAAAATCATTGATCATGAAACGCTTTTTAACAATAATCGCAATTTTCGCCCTATCTCTGGTAACGGCCTTCGGACAAGAGGCAAGACAGCAGGGCAGTAAAAATGATACGGACTGGTGGCAAAAGGTCCAGACCGAAAAGATTGCTTATTTCACGTCGGAAATGAGCCTGACCACTGAAGAGGCTCAGGCTTTCTGGCCAGTTTACAACGCTTATCAGAGCCGGTGCAACGAAGCCCACATGGCCACCATGAAGGCACTGTGGACCATGAAGAAGGCCTTTGACGACAATGCCGACTTTTCCGGAAAGGACGCCCAGCATTTCCTCGACGACTATCTCGATGCATATCGCACGGAATGCAAGACTATGAGCGACTTTCCAAATTATTCGGGTATACTGCCGCCTGAAAAGGAAGCAAAGCTCTACGTCGCTGAAGAAATGTTCCGCATGAAGATGATCGGAAAGCTGCGAGGCTCCCACAACAAATAAAAGAACCGCATCGCTGCGGTTCTGAACCAATCAAAAAATCTGATAAAACTAATCAATATGCCGTATTTTGTGGATCAAAGTTGGTCCACTTCGCTGTCCAGTTGTCAGTTGCCGATGAGAAGGCGCCTCTATAGCCGACCTTGACGAATCCGGTGGAAAGCATCGTGTCGGAAAAGTCTGCGGAACCGAGCAGAGGGCTGCCATCCAAAGGCATATAGCTCGAATTGAGCTTCAGAGAAGCATCATCTGCCAAATACTGATTGCCCTTCATCGACTTGAAGTAAGTTGACGAGAAAGACTCCTTGTTAGGATCAGGATTTGAAGCGTTGTCCGTATAACCGTCGACAAAGGATTTATTCTTGTCGCTGCCGAGAATAGTCATATTCGCCAATGTGACTGAACCGATCTTGAATGTACCTGCAGTAGCGGCCTGCTGGGTTGCGGAACCCTTGTCGTTCTCAATGATGATTCCTACAGGATAGCCGGCCATTACCGAATTGAAGCAGGAAAGGTTGCTGTTTCTGCGAATCTGTATGGCGGCCTGGAATTGTCCAAGCCTTGAACCGTTCTGGGGATTCAAGGAGCCGCCGTTTATATAGTCTGATGTGTTTGCAAAAGCAGGGTTCTGGAACTTTGGTCCGATGAAGGTCATATTCGAGAATATGCAGGAGGTGACGGGCTTTGCATCGGATCCTGTTGCATTGTTGTCGCTTTCAAAGCCGTTGGAAGCTGATTGGTCAGCTATCATTGGGTCGCGTACGCCGAGGCAGAACTGGATCTTCCCGGAGAAGCCGTTGTCTGTGTCATATTCATCGTCCCATCCTTTGTATGCAATGAGGTACTTGCAGTTTACCGCTCCGCCGAACCACTCGAAAGAGTCGTCGTTGGAATAGGAGACCTGGACGTGGTCCACCTTCGTGCCGCTGCCGACAGATCCGAAAGTAACTCCGTTGATTTCCTGGTCGGTTGCGAAAGGATACCCTGCGAATTCGACTCTGACATAGCTGAGGATGCCTGAGTTGTCGGCATCGTCAGTGCCGCCGTGCATACTTCTTGGGCCGCCTTCAATCATCATTTCAGTCTGGTTGTTCCTGGCCTTGCCGCAGAGGATGATGCCGCCCCAGTCGCCCGGACGGCGCTTTCCCGCCGGCTGCGCCGAAGTGAAGACGATAGGGTCGTCAGCAGTTCCCTGAGCTATAAGCTGTCCGCCTCGTTCTGCGATAAGGGCCGCCTTGGTTTCCTTGTCGCCCTTGATTACTGTTCCAGGCAGGATAGTCAGCTTTGCTCCGTTGCAAATGTATATCCATCCTTTCATCGAATACGTTCCTTTTGGAAGGGTATAGGTCCCTTTGATTTCAAATTCTGCATCCCCATTCCCCAGTGTAGTTCCGTTTTCGAACAGGATGTCCTTCAATGTAGGATCCGTCGTCGGAGCAGTCTTCTTGCAGCCGGCCAACAGCATCAGAGCCATTGCGGCAAAAACTAATGATTTTCTTTCCATCTTACTTATTGTTTTTTAGTTGTTAGAATGACCAATTCAATATTGCAAAAGCCTCTGTTCCGGGTCTGAAGCATTTTGTGACCTGCTGTCTCTCGACCAAGGTTCCGTCGGATGCGGTATATTTGGGAAATTGACAGAAGGACACTTTCTCATTCAAGACATCCTTGACGTTGACTTTCAGGCTCCATCCTCCTCCAAAAGCGTAACCTGCAACCAAGTCCAGGGCATTGCGCGGCATCTCGTACATATCGGGAATGTCGTTGTCAATGCTGCCTCCGACACTTGTATCGACCTTTCCTATTCCAACTATCCTTTTGCCTATCCTGTTGTACATTACTGCAAATGACCATCTGCCCGGCTGATAAGACAGAGTCGTGTTGACCAGATACGGCGACTGTCCCTGCAAAGGCCTGTCATGCTCAAGGTCAAGGTCCGAGAATTCGACTTCGCTCCCGATCAGCGAGCCGTTGAAGACAATGCTGAGCTCAGGCATCCCGATGAAGCTGAAATCCTTCTTCACATCAGCTTCAACTCCGAAAGCATAAGCCTGTTCGGCATTTTCGAACGTATATGTATACGATCCTCCTGCATCGAGGAAAGTGGTCTCGATAGGATTCTTGAAATGCTTGTAGAAGAGGGCGACGGAAATCGATTCTTCATTGTTAGGATAGCATTCGTACCTGAAATCAAGGTTGTGCATAAAGGCCGACCTGAGGTCCGGATTCCCCTTTACATCGCTGAACAGGTCGAAATCATAATAGACCGAAGATGACATCTCCCTGAATTCCGGGCGGTTAGTGGACATTCCATAAGCCAGTCTCCACACGCTGCGAGGGCCCATCTTATATGAGATGTTAATGGAAGGAAAGACATTGTCATAGACATAGCTGCGCGTCTTGGTTACCCATTCCTTTATACGCGTATAGCTGATGAGATTCATCCCGTCATGCTCAAAGCGCAGCCCAGAATAGATATCCCATGGTCCTGCCGAATAGTCGACGGCTACGTATGCCGCAGCATACAGGCTGTTCCCCTTATAGCTGTCGCGATTGTCCGTATCGTCATATATGTACAACTTGTCGCTGCCGTAGTTACTCTGCTTCATTATCTCGTCGACGACGTCGCCGTAAGGGAAATCCACCGGGAGGTTTGCCTGGTTGTACCTGTAGAAGAGCTCTCTTGTCCGATAATTCCTGGTGCGGTAATCGGAATACAGCCCTGATTTGATGACCAAGCCGGGAAGCATCTTTCCCTCGTATGAAACGCTTGCTGAAAGCATGTTCTCGCTCAGCGAAATGCTGTCCCTCTCGATGGAGTTCTGGTCGATGCACATCTCTCCGTAATGGCTGTCCCCCACCAGGTCGTTTTCCTGCCTGTTCACCATCCTTCTGTCCGGCTGGCTCTTGCCTGCATAGGAATAGCCAGCCTGCCAAGAGAGAAGGCCGCTCGATTCCTTCCCAATATTGTGCAATCCGGCAATCTGGCCACTGTAAGTGCTTCTTGTCAGATAATCATAATCAGTCTTCTCCTGACCATAATAAGAGGAGACGTTCTGCCATCCGGTGCGTTCGGTGAGGACATCCTGACCGATCTGGTTGAAGATATTCCTGAAATAATATTTGTCATTTTCACCCAGCAAGGCGAAATCGAGCATCTCTCCAATCTTTACCGTCGTCTTATATTGGTTGTCGGTATATTTATACAGGTATTCCGGCTTGTCTTCCGACTTGTTGTATATGCCGAACCGCGAATTCTCCATATTTGCCAGCGTTCTGGACGCATAGCTGTAATTTACTGATCCGTCCACCACGAACATCTTGGAACCTACCTTAGAGCTGCTGCCGTAAGCGAACGAGAACTTCTGGTCAGGCAGCGACATTCTAGAATCGATGTCCCAGTTGTCATTGTATGCGTTGCCGTCGAAGCCAAGCAGACGGGTGAAGCTTCCACCCGGATGATACCGGAATCCCCTGCCTATGGTGGATGCATTCACCCCGACATTGTAAGTAACTGAGAACGGATGTGCCTCGGGCGTATCCTTGGTCGCAATCTTCACGAATCCTCCCGTGAAATCGGAAGGGACGTCGGGGATCGGAGACTTTATTATCAATATGTTCTCTATTTGACTGGCAGGAATCATATCGAATGAGAACGAACGGGAATCCGCCTCGCTGCTTGGAACCGAAGCGCCGTTTATCCAGACATTGTTGTACCTCTGGGAAAGGCCTCTGGCTACCAGGTACCTGTCGTCCGTAATTGAAATGCCTGCCATCCTTTTGACCACTTCACCGGCATCCCTGTCCTGAGTCCTTGAAATTGAAGCGCTGGAAATTCCGCTCACCACCATTTTGGACTCCCTTATCTCCCTAGATATCGACAAATCGCTGTTTGTCCTCTTTTTCGCTATCACCGTGGAATTTCCGATGCTTTCAGCATAGGGAGCAAGCAGGATTCTCAATGAATCTGTAGCCGGAACCACCTTGATATTCCTGTCAGTGTACCCGAGCATCTGGAAAGAGACCTCCATCATCCCGCTTACAAGATTATGGATTGCCAGGGAAAATGTTCCGTCAGCATCGCTTATGGTTCCTTCATTCAATGACAATATCGTCACCATCGTCCCGGCGACTGGCTCCAATGTCAAAGAATCCAGGACACGGCCTCTAATGGTCCTCGTGTTCCTTGGTCCCGTCTGTGCAGCTGCCATTGTGGAAAGCGACGCGGCAACGATTAATGACGCTGCAATATTTCGTATGAAAACGTCCATCATTCTTTTCGATTTTCGGCGGCAAAAGTAGATGAGGCATATTACAACGAAGTTTCAGAAACATTATTAATCCGTTTCTTTTCGGTTACGACTTTAACGTCATCGAGCATTTTATCAAGTTTTACTATCTTTGCAAATTATTTGAAAACGCCTCGAAAATTCCCTATGGAGAAGAAGACCAACCGCCATACAAACCTGTTTTTCAACGCACTCATATATATTGTGTGTGCAATGGCTTTTTACGGCTGTTCAAAGGAAGGTTCGAATGTGCTGACGCCCGAAGAGCTGTCAGTCAGGAAGGATTCCACCTTGAAGAATACCGGCGGATTTCAGTCGCGGACCATGGAATAAGGATGTCTCCGTTCACGTTCACAAAAAAGGCTGCTTGAAAATGAATATCATCTATGACAAGGAACTGACAATAGGCGACATAGAAAAACTGATCTACGAAGGCGCCAAACTCGAATTGTCCGAAGAGGCAGTAATGCGCATTGAAAAAAGCTACGGCTTTCTTGAAAGATTCGAGAAAAACAAAGTCATCTACGGCATCAATACGGGCTTCGGCCCAATGGCTCAGTACAGAGTCGATGACGACTCGCTGAACGAGCTGCAATACAACATTATACGTTCCCATGCGGCTGGAGCCGGAGAGCCGCTGGACGACGACTGCGTGAAGGCTGCGCTGATTGCGAGAGTCGGAACTCTTGTCCAGGGCTATTCGGGAATCCACATTTCGGTGGTCAGGCTTATCGTCGAGTTTATCAACAGAGGCATATTTCCTCTTGTACCTCAGCACGGAAGCGTCGGGGCAAGCGGAGACCTGGTCCAACTCGCACACATAGCCCTGGCACTAATCGGAGAAGGTCAAGTGCATTATCAAGGCAAATGGATGCCTGCAAAGGAATCTCTTGATGCCAATGGCCTCAAACCCATTACGATGCACATCAGGGAAGGTCTTTGCATCACGAACGGAACGTCGGTGATGACAGGCATCGCCCTGAACAACCTGATATTTGCAAGAAGACTTTTCGAAAAAGCCGTCAAGGCTTCAGCCATGATCAATGAAATCGTCGGCTCGTACGACGACTTCATGTCCCCCGTAATCAACGGCACCAAGAGGCATGAAGGCCAGATTGAAGTCGCAAGGGAGATGCGGGAGTGCGTAGCCGGAAGCACCTGCCTGCTCGACAGGCAGAAGGAATTATACGATGGAGACAATGACGAGAAGATATTCGACCATAAGGTCCAGCCGTACTACTCCTTGCGCTGCGTACCGCAAATCCTGGGGCCGGTGCTTGAAACGCTGGAGAATGCCGAGAAGATCACCGTCGAAGAGCTGAATTCCGCATGCGACAATCCTATCGTCGACCCTTGCACAGAAAACATATATCACGGCGGAAATTTTCACGGAGACTACATTTCGCTGGAAATGGACAAGCTCAAGATAGCCGTTACGAGAGTTGCGATGCTTATGGAGCGTCAGATGAACTATCTGTTCCACGACCGCATCAATGGAATATTGCCCCCTTTCCTTAACCTTGGGAAGCTCGGGCTGAACTACGGAATGCAGGCATGCCAGTTCACGGCCACCAGCACTACGGCAGAGTGTCAGACACTTTCAATGCCGAATTATGTGCACAGCATTCCCAACAACAATGACAATCAGGACATCGTCAGCATGGGCACGAACAGTGCCTTGATTTGCAGGCATGTGATTGAAAATGCCTACCAGGTAATGTCCATCCATTACATAGCCTTGGCTCAAGCCGCAGACTGCCTGAAGATTGCAGACAAATTGTCCACGTCAGGCAGGACCATCTATGATGAAATTCGGGCAATCGTTCCTATATTCGTCGACGATACTCCGTTTTATCAGGATATTGCCAATGTAGAAGCCTATTTGAAACGCCATTAAGCCATTTACGAAATGAACTATGCTTTAGTCACCGGATCTTCACGCGGCTTGGGGCGTGCAATTGCCGTAAGGCTCGCAAAGGACGGATGCCATGTAATCATCAACTATAAGAGCAGCCAGGCTGCAGCCGAAGAAGTCCTGAAGGAAATTCAGGACGAGGGAGGACAGGGAGAGCTGCTGCCTTTCGACGTGTCGGACCAGAAAGCGATAGAAGCCGCCTTGGACGAATGGCAGGAAAGGCATCCGGACGATTACATCAGCGTGCTGGTGAACAATGCCGGAATAAAGGACGACAACTTGCTGATATTCATGCAGGACGAGCAATGGAAGCACGTTCTGGACACTTCTCTGAATTCTTTCTTCTTCATTACCCGCCGGCTGCTCAAGAGCATGCTGACGCACCGCAACGGAAGGATCATAAACATGGCTTCTCTCTCTGGATTGAAGGGACTGCCAGGGCAGACCAATTACTCGGCGGCCAAGGCAGCGATAATCGGAGCTACAAAGGCTCTGGCGCAGGAGGTGGCTGCGAGGAAAGTGACCGTTAACGCCATCGCACCCGGATTCATCGAAAGCGACATGACAAAGGAACTGAACAAGGAAGAACTGTCGAAGCTTATTCCGATGGGAAGATTCGGGAAAGCCGAGGAAGTGGCTTCCCTGGTCTCTTTTCTGGCCAGTCGTGATGCCTCTTACATCACAGGAGAGGTAATTTCCATAAACGGAGGACTTTACACATAAAAAGAGATGAAGGAAAGAAGAGTTGTCATAACCGGCATGGGCATCTGGTCTTGTCTCGGCACAACGCTGGACGAGGTCTGCGATTCATTGTACCACGGCCGTTCGGGAATCGGGATTGAAACGATAAGGACAGAATACGGGTATCGCTCTCCATTGACCGGAATGGTAAGGCAGCCGGTGCTGAAAGGAGTCCTCGACCGCAGGCTGAGAGTAGGCCTTTCAGAAGAGGCAGAATATGCCTATATGGCTTCCCGCGACGCTTTTGCAGCCGCCGGAATGGACGACAGCTATCTGCTGGAAAACGAAGTTGGAGTGATATTCGGCAACGATTCATCCGCAAAGGCGATCATTGAATCCGACAGGATAATGCAGGAAAAGCACGACTCGCAGATGATCGGATCTGGCTATATCTTTCAGTCGATGAACTCTACGGTAACGATGAACATGAGTACCATTTTCCATCTGCGCGGAGTCAATTTCACGCTGAGCGCCGCCTGCGCCAGCGGTTCACACGCCATCGGAATAGGGTACCTGCTGATCAGGCAGGGATTGCAGCAGATGGTACTATGCGGCGGAGCCCAGGAGACGAACTTTTACTCGATGGCTTCCTTCGACGCCTTGTCGGCATTTTCCGTAAGGACAGACGACCCCACAAAGGCTTCGAGGCCTTTCGACAGGGACAGGGACGGACTGGTGCCGAGCGGAGGGGCCGCAGCGCTGGTCCTCGAAGATTATGACCACGCGGTTGCACGCGGAGCGAACATCCTTGCTGAAGTGTGCGGCTATGGATTCTCCTCAAACGGAGGCGGCATATCACAACCTATGGACGACGGACTCTGCACGGCCATGCAGCGCGCCTTTGACGATGCCAAGATGAAGGCTGACGACATAGACTATGTCAACGCCCACGCTACCAGCACGCCTCAGGGAGACAAGTTCGAAGCCATTGCACTATCGCGGCTCTTCGCCGGAAAAAAGGCCTGGATTTCATCCACAAAGTCCATGACAGGACACGAATGCTGGATGGCAGGCGCAAGCGAAATAGTATATTCGATGCTGATGATGCAGCACGATTTCATAGCTCCAAACATCAATCTGGAGCACAAGGATGAATTCAGCGAACCTCTGAACCTGGCTGCGGAAACCATTGAAACCAAAGTAGATTCCGTGCTCTCGAATTCTTTCGGATTCGGCGGCACAAACAGCGCCCTGATAATACGCAAACTTTAATATTTACACGATGAATCTCTTTCCAGAACTGCAAAAAGCATATACTGACGACAAATACACTGCTCGCGAAGCCCAGAAGATGGCCGAATTCATAGCTTTCGGGCCTGTGGTCTTCCAAGTGGCCGGCATCATGCTGAAGCGCGGAATACTGGACCTGCTCCGCGACAATCCCGGCGGAATGACCTGCGAAGAACTGGTGAAAGCCACGGGGATGAGCAAATACGCCATCAACGTTCTCACAGACTCAGCGCTGACTATCGGCATCATCATAGTCGACGCTAAAAACGACAGGTTCGCGCTTTCAAAAGTCGGAATGGTGCTGCTTATAGATCCTTCCATCCGCATAAACATGAATTTCAACAACGATGTGAATTATGAAGGATTCTTCCACCTGGAAGAGGCTCTGGATCAGGGAAAGCCTGCAGGACTGAAGCATTTCGGCGACTGGCCGACCATTTACGAAGGGTTGAGCCAACTGCCTCCGAAGGTGCAGAAGAGCTGGTTCGACTTCGACCATTTTTACAGCGACAATTCATTCAACCAGGCTCTTGAAATCGTGTTCAAGCATCACAAGACACGCTCCCTCTTCGATGTCGGAGGCAATACGGGACGCTGGGCCGAGCTTTGCGTCGGCTATGACGACAAAGTCGAAGTTACCATACTTGATCTTCCTCAGCAGCTTGAAATGATGCACAAGGCAGTGGCCGGAAAAAAGGGAAGCGAAAGGATAAAGGGCCACGCGATAGACATGCTGGACAGAAACGAGGAGTTTCCATTGGATCCGCAGCTTGACGCCATCTGGATGAGCCAGTTCCTAGACTGCTTCGGAGAAGACGAGATTGTCAGCATCCTGTCAAGGGCAGCCGATGCCATGAATGATTCCACAAGGATCTATATCATGGAGACCCTCTGGGACCGCCAAAAATATCCTACCGCAGCATTCTGTCTGACTCAGATTAGCTTGTACTTCACTGCGATGGCAAACGGCAACTCGAAGATGTACCACAGCGACCAGATGACGGAGCTCGTTGAAAGGTCGGGTCTGCAGGTGGAAAGGATATACGACGGCCTCGGATGGGGGCACAGCATGATGGTTTGCAAGAAAAACAATTAAAGAATCGCATAAAACAATGGATCGTAAGGAAATAGAAGAGAAAGTAAGGAATTTTCTCGTTGAAGATCTGGAAATAGATGAGACCAAGATTGCACCTGAAGCAAATTTGAAGGATGACCTTGGCATAGACAGCCTGGATTTCGTGGATGTAATCGTCATTGTGGAGAAGGTGTTCGGCTTCAAGATAAAGCCGGAAGAGATGAAGGATGTCAAGACGTTGAGCCAGTTCTGCGACTACATAGAGAAAAAGGTGGCATAACAAGAGAAAATGGCTCAGAAGGAATGGTCCGGCCAGACCGGAGGCACCGATTGGATGCAGAACGCGCTGGTCGTTCTGTTTCGTATTTTCCCATTATGGTCCATGTATGGGATATTGGCGTTATTCATTCCTTTCTATATGATTTTCAACCACAAGGAATACGTTGCAATTTATCGTTATTTTCATCTTCACCGAAAGCAGAGGTGGCTGCAAGCGTTTGTAAACGTCTACCGCAACCACTACATTTTTGCCGAAGAGATGTTCGACAGGTTCGCATTCTATGCAGGAAAGCATTTCAAGATTGCCGGAGAGGGATGGGATATTCTTGATGAGCAGTTGAAAGAGCCGGGAGGATTCATCATGCTGAGCTCGCATGTGGGGAACTTCGAACTTGCCGGCTACACTTTGAAAATGGATTGCAAACGAATCAATTCATTGGTATACAGCGGAGAAAAAAAAGCAGTCATGGAACAGAGAAGAAAAGCTCTGGCCAAGCAAGGCGTCAGGATGGTACCTGTGAGCGAAGACATGTCCCACCTTTTCATCATCAACTCGGCGTTGGGAAACGGCGAAGTTGTCAGCATGCCCGGAGACCGCGTCTTCGGATCCCAAAAAGCGGCGGAATGCCGGTTCATCGATGCGCCTGCCAAATTCCCACTTGGGCCGTTCGCATTGTCAGTGCAGCTGGACGCACCTATAATATCAGTCTCCGTAATGAAGACAGGCTTGAAGAGCTACTACGTAATCGTCAAGCGAGTCGAATGTGAAAGCAAAGCAAAAGGCAGGGAGAAAATGGCTAACTTAGCGCAAATATTCGCTTCCCAGCTCGAAGAAGTGGTGAACGAGTATCCTTTACAGTGGTTTAACTACTTCAACTTCTGGAACGACTGATGCCTATGGAACTGTCAGAAATAAATATGCTGGAACTTCTGCCACAGCGCCCGCCAATGGTGATGGCTGACCGGCTCGTACATTACGACGAAGTGGCCACAAGTACCGAATTCACCGTGCCGGCCGATTGCATCTTCCTCGAAGGCGGACATCTGACAGGAGAAGGACTTGTGGAGAACATCGCTCAGACCTGTGCTGCAAGGATGGGATACATCAATGAATTCCTGCTTCACAATGCAGTCAAGATCGGCTACATAGGAGCGATACGGGATTTCTGCGCCTACCGGTACCCGGAAATCGGCGAAAAGCTTGAAACTTCGATAAGCGTCGAGGAGGAAATCATGAAAGTGACAATGGTGAAAGCCTGCATTGAAGTCGATGGAGAGACTGTCTGCGAGGCTGTGATGAAAATAGCACTCACGAACATTGACAGAAATGAAAAATGACAAAAGAAGAAGATAGGAACTGCCTTTCGGCATCAAAGGTTTTCGACGTCAGGTTCAGCGAAGTAGATTCGATGAGCGTGGTATGGCATGGAAACTATGCTCTGTACTTCGAAGACGCGCGCGAAGCCTTCGGATCGAAATACGGGCTCGAATACCTCACGATATTCGGCCACGGCTATTACGCCCCGCTTGTCGAGCTCTCGTTCCAGTACAAGCATCCTCTCGTTTACGGAATGGTTCCAAGGATAGACATATACTATCGGCCTACAGATGCCGCCAAGATAGTGTTCGATTATGAAATAACCGACACGAAAAGCGATGCGCTGATAGCCACAGGCCATTCGGTACAGGTCTTCATGGACAAGAAATACGTCCTGACCTGGGCAAATCCCGAATTCTACGAAAGATGGAAGGAGCACTGGCTCGGTAAAGACAACGGCTGAGGACTATGATAGTTTGCGAAGGACATAACATATATTCACCTCTCGGAACCACTTCCGAGGAGAACTATTCCAATGTCCTGAAGGGCAATTCCGCCCTCAGGCTGTATGAAGACAGGTGGAACCTGCCGGAGCCTTTCTTCGCTTCCATGTTCGACCGGGAGAGGGCCGAACTGGAATTCGACCTTCTCAAGCCGATGCAACGCTACACATTCTTCGAGAAGATAGCCATCCTCTCCATCCAAAAGGCTCTGGAAGGCACGGATGTCGATGCATCCGGCAGCGACGTGCTGTTCGTGGTTTCAAGCACCAAGGGCAACGTCGAGCTTCTGGAAACCGATCCGGAAAAATTCGGATATGAAAGGGAATTGCTCGGCACGAGCGCAACATTGATAGCAGATTTCTTCGGGAACCACAATGTCCCGATGACAGTCAGCAATGCCTGCATTTCAGGAGTCAGTGCACAGGTCTTCGCAATGAGAATACTGAACTCGATGCCTTACAGGCACGTGATCGTCATAGGAGCAGACGTCCTTTCCCCTTTCATCATCACAGGCTTCCAGTCGCTGAAAGCATTGTCCCAAGAGGCTTGCAGGCCTTTCGACGCAATGCGGTGCGGGCTGAACCTGGGTGAAGCCGCGGCGACTGTCATTTTCGGAAAAGCCGAAAATGCAGAAAAAGGCACCTGGACGGCAGTGAACGGGGCCATAAGAAACGACGCAAACCACATTTCCGGTCCTTCCAGAACAGGAGAAGGAAACTTCAGGGCATTGAGGATGCTGGAAAAGGACTTTGACAAGAAAGACCTTGCCTGCATCAACGCACATGGCACCTCCACGCTTTACAACGACGAAATGGAAAGCATTGCTATAACAAGGGCGGGACTCGAAGGTGTGCCGGTTGGCAGCCTCAAAGGATATTACGGCCATACGCTCGGCGCAGCAGGAATATTGGAGAGCGTGCTCTGCATGCAGGCGACAGACCACCACAAGGTGCTTGGTACCAAAGGTTTCGAAACTCTCGGCGTAAGCGGGAAGATTTCAGTCTGCGGAAGCCACAGGGATACGACAGGCAATTCCTTCATAAAGATGCTTTCAGGCTTCGGAGGATGCAACGCCGCAATGCTTTACCATAAAATATCATAATGCCTATGGATACGATCAAAAGATGGGCGCGGGTCACGCCGCAGAAAGCTACAGCCAACGGACTGTCTTTCGATTCGGGCGGCACAAATGGAATGGAGGCATTGAATAAACTGTATCGCAGCTACATAGAAGATTATCCCAAATACTATAAGATGGATCCGTTGAGCAAGCTCGGATTTGTCGCCAGCGAGCTTATGCTGAAAGGGGACGAAGGACGCTTTGCTGAACGCGAGGACAGGGCCGTAATACTCTTCAATAAAAGCTCTTCCCTGGCGGACGACGTCGCATTCGAAAAGACGATAATGGACCGAAGCAACTTCTTCGCCAGCCCTTCACTCTTCGTCTACACCCTGCCAAACATCGTTACAGGCGAGATAGCGATCCGAAACAAATATTATGGCGAGACATCATTCATCGTCCTTCCGGAATTCAATGCAAGGTGCATCGCCGAAGTGACCGTCGCCGCCTTTGAGGACCCCTGCACTGAAAGCGTGCTCGGAGGCTGGCTCGAATGTGAATCTCCCGACATTTTCGACGCCATGCTTTTCATCGCCCCAAAAGGCATATCCGGTGAAACGCTTACAAAAGAAATATCATCAATCCACTAATTACCATGAATGAAGAACTAATCCTAAAACTGAAACAAGAAATCATCGAGGTTCTCAACCTGGAAGACGTCAGGCCCGAAGACATAGACGAGAACGCGCCCCTGTTCGGAGATGGGCTCGGCCTCGACTCCATCGACGCGCTGGAACTCATCGTCCTTATGGAAAAGAGCTACGGCATCAAGCTCCAGGACCCTTCAAAAGGCAAGGAGATTTTCAAGTCCATCGCGGTGATGGCTCAATACATCAGCGAAAACCGCACAAAATGACCGAACCGGTTTACATGACCGGAAGAGGAATCGTCTGCGCCATCGGTCTCTGCAAGGAAGAGACGGCCGACTCCCTCACCGCGCTTAGAACGGGCATAGGGCCCGTCAGGCATCTGCGCACCGTACATGCCGAATTTCCCGTGGGTGAAGTCAAGCTGAGCAACGAGGAGATGTGCCGGAAACTGGGAATCCCCGAATCGGCTCCAAGCTCCAGAACGCAGCTGATGGGCACATTGGCCCTGAAGGAGGCTTTGGCTGAAGCGGGATTGCTCGGTACGGACCTGAAAATTAGCTTCATCAATGGCACTACTGTCGGAGGGATGGACAAGAGCGAGCAGTACTATCTTGATTTTCTGAACAATGATTCAAGAAACGACTTCATCAAGACTCACGATTGCGGAATCTGCACACAGATGATAGGGGACTATTTCGGTTGCTTCTCATTCATGACATGCATCTCCACAGCCTGCTCCTCAGCCGCAAACGCAATGATAATGGCGGCAAACCTGATTCGAAGCGGGCAGACTGACATCGCCGTGGCAGGAGGAACTGAATGCATCACCAAGTTCCACCTGAACGGCTTCAATGCATTGAAGATCCTGGACTTGCAACAATGCAGGCCTTTCGATGCCTCTCGTGCAGGGCTGAACCTGGGAGAAGGTGCCGGATACGTGGTGATGGAAAGTCTCAGTTCGCTCAAGAAAAGGGGCGTGAAGCCTCTTGCCATTCTGGAAGGCTACGGCAATGCCTGCGACGCCTATCACCAGACCACTTCTTCCCCTGACGGAGAAGGTGCATACCTATGCATGTCCGAAGCGTTGACGATGGCCGGATTGAAGCCTGAAGACATCGATTACATAAACGCCCACGGTACCGGCACTCCAAACAACGACGAGAGCGAGACTACAGCGCTGAAACGCGTTTTCGGCGACTCCGTACCTCCTTTCTCATCCACAAAATCCTTCACCGGACACACCACAAGCGCTTCAGGTTCCATCGAAGCGATCATTTGCTCGCTAGCCATCGACAGGCAGTTCATACCTCTCAACCTCGGCTGGAAGCAGCCGATGGAAAACGGACTTATTCCCGCCCATGACGACATGAAGCCTGCCGGAGAATTGAGGCACGTGCTGTGCAATTCTTTCGGCTTCGGCGGGAACGACTCCTCACTAATTATCGGACAATGCAAAGGTCTCAGCCATGAATGAAGTCTACATCAATTCGGCAGCCCAGATAAGCATACAGAAGCCTCTCTCAGACGAGTGGCTTGCAAATCCGATCCATTATGACGCTCCTTACGCACGATCTCTGGAACCGGATTTCCGTGTCTATTTCAACCCTCTTGAATCCAGGAGGATGGGACCACTCTTCAAAAGGGCTCTGGTCACCTCAACTGAAGCATTGAAAAAGGCGGGACTGGAACAGCCGGAAGCCATCATCACCGGCACCGGCCTCGGCTGCGTCGAAAACACGGAACTTCTGCTCGGCACATTATGCACTGAAGGAGAGGAATTGCTGAAACCCACTTGTTTCATGCAGTCCACCCACAACATCATAAGCTCCCTGATCGCCATCCACACCAAGTCGCATTGCTACAACGTAACCTACTCGCACCGGAGCATATCGTTCGACAGCGCCCTTTTTGATGCGTATCTTCAAATACTTACGGGCAAAATCGGAAATGCCCTCGTAGGCGGCCACGACGAGCTCACCCCTTCATACTTTTCCATCCTGCGGAAAATCGGATACCTCGGCGTCGAGGGAATGGCCGTCAGCAGCGAAACCGCCGTTTCATACGTCGTTTCGAACAACCCTGACAACTCCCTCTGCCGCATTGCCGGTTTCAAGATGCTCTACAATCCCTCTCAAGAACTGCTGAATTCCACCATTGATACACTATTGAACGAAAACGGCCTTGAAGCCAACGCAAAGCCCATTTCTCTTTCAATTATCAGCGGATTCAACGGCAATCCGGAAAACGACCGGCCGTACGCTTCCCTAATTGGAGGCAATCCTCTCTTAAAGCAATGCCCTCAGCTGCGCTACAAGCATATCTTCGGGGAAAACTACACATCCTCCGGCTTCGGCCCGCTCACGGCCGCAATGAACTTGAAGGAAAACAAAGCGGAATGCATCTTGTACTTGAATCACAGCGACGGCAAATGCTGGTCAATCATATTATTCGAAAAACGATGATGAAACGGACTCCCATACTCTGCCTGACGCTTCTAGCCTTCTGCTGCTGTCTCCGCGCGCAGGATGGCAACTCACTTCCTTCCGATCAAAGTTCAATGCTCCAGCAGATCTTGAACTCTTCCCGGAACATCAATACTCTCCAATGCCGGCTTCGACAGGAGAAGACAAGCCAGCTCCTTTCCGAGCCACAGGTCGCGACAGGGAAAATGGCGTTCAAGCAGCCCGACAACCTGCGCTGGGAATATGTCGAACCGACTCCTTTCGTCTTGGTCATGCATGGCGGCGAGATGAAATCCCGCACATCCGACGGAAAAGTGTCGACTCTCAGCGCCGGCTCTTCAGGGCTTGGCTCCTTGACAGGCATGATCGTCTCCCTCATTACGGGCAAGTCCCTTGCCGACGAAAGGGCATTCGGCATCTCAATAGTTCAAAATGGAACTGTCTGGAACGTCAGGCTTACGCCAAAGGACCGCAGGATGAAGAAGATGTTCAAGGCCATAGAATTGAATTTCGACAGCAATGCAAACGTCATGCAGTCCATAAGGATGACTGAGGCCTCGGACGAAGTTACATCCATCACATTTTCAGACATTTCCGTCGGAAAGGAAATCGACGAGAAGGAGTTCGTGCTATGAGGCTGGCTGACGACTTCTATATCATCGCAGAACTGTCAGAAGGCGATGGAGAGCTGACTGCAAGGCTGCAGCTGAACGCTGGACACGCCATCTATGGCGGACATTTCCCCGGCAAGCCCATCACTCCGGGCGCCATCATTCTGGCAATCGGACGTGAACTGCTGGAAAATTATTGCGGCCGCAGCCTCAGCCTCAAGAAATTGCCTAACGTCAAGTATCTGAATACACTGGAACCGATGGACAATCCCGTACGATTCACTCTGTCGAAAATCATATCGGAAGCGGACGAAATTCATGCTTCCATCATCGTTTCGGACGGCGATACGGTTTTCGCTAAATTTACAATGATCTGCTGCTGAACACACTATGTCAAATTTCTTCATAAGGATATATGATCATCTCTCTAAGCATAGGGCACTGGCAATCACACTGGCCCTCGCACTGACAGCGACATTCATATTCCTGGCTTCACGCATCCATTATGAAGAGGACATTGCGGCATTCCTTCCACAGGACGGAAGGAGCGCGAAGCTTGAAAAGATTTATTCACACGTCGGCGACCAGGGACAGATCGTAGTCATCTTCCATAACGAAAAAGGCGACGCAGACTCCATCATCGCCGCCATCGACGATTTCGGCGCCCGCGTGGAAGAAGCCGACTCGACTCGCCGCCTTTCGGAAATCCGCACAAGCACGGACGAGGACCAGGTTCTCGAAGTCATGGAAAATGTGCTCGGCAACGCTCCATATTTCCTCACGGACTCTGACTACGAAAGGATGGATTCCCTCCTCGCCCTGCCAGGCTATGTAGAAAAGACTGTGAATGAGGACAAGAACCTGCTTCTCTTCCCGACCGGCGGCATCATGGAGCGTAACCTGCAAAACGACCCTCTCCACTTATTCACTCCCCTGCTTGCCCGCCTTCAGGGATTCAATGCCTCCGGCTCCTACAAGACCATAGACGGCTATGTATTTACAGCTGACCAAAAGCGCGGCCTGGCCTTCCTCTCATCCCCTTACGGAATGAGCGAAAGCGGCGAGAACGGCAAGCTGGACAAGCTGATAAACAGCGTGATGGCAGAAACAGAAAAAGCGCACCCCGACGTCAGCATAACTTCCATCGGAGCTCCTGTCATAGCCGTGGGCAATGCGTCGCGAATCAAGAAGGACAGCGTCATCTCCATAATCATAGCCGTCCTGCTCATCCTGGCCATCCTGCTGTACGCCTTCCGGCGGATTGACGACCTGGTCTGGATGGTCTGCTCCATCGGCTTCGGGCTTCTCTTCGCATTGGGAGGGCTCGCTCTCTATCACGACAACATCTCCATAATAGTGCTTGGAATAGGCTCGATCCTGATAGGGATAGCCGCGAATTATCCTATCCACTACCTCGATTACCTTAATCAGAGAGGAGACCGCCGACAGGCATTGAAAGACAACGTCGAACCTCTGATAGTCGGAAACCTCACCTCTGTGAGTGCGTTCTTCAGCCTTGTCTTTCTCAAGGCTCCCGCAATGCAGGACCTCGGAGCTTTCGGAGGATTAATGCTGATAGGCACCATACTGTTCGTAATCATTTTCCTGCCCGTTTTCGTAAGAGTACACAAGCGCGGCAATTCCGGAACATACGAAGGAAGGATGGCTTTCCGTAGGCTTGCAAATCTCAACATCGACAGGAAAGGTTGGCTTTCCATAGTGATGGTCGTCCTTACGATACTATTCATCTTCACCGGACGGAACACCAAGTTCGACGGCGAGATGAACCACATCAACTATATGACTGCCAAGCAGAAGGATGATATGCAGTGGCTGACGGACAGCACGCAGCGCAAGGGGATGGAACAGATATTTGCAGTAGCCCACGGGGCTTCGCTGGACGAAGCATTGGCAAGCAACGAAAGCCTCCTGAAGAGAATCGCGGCTTCATCAGATACCGGACTGGTCAGGGGTGTGACCGGAATCGGGAATTTCATGCCTTCGAAGGGAGAGCAGGAAAGGAGGATTCGACTCTGGAATTCATTCATTGAAAGGCACAGGGAACCCATTCAAAGGGAATTGACTTCGGCAATGCACGGAGCTGGTTTCCAAAGCAACGCATTCGACTCATTCATCTCTCTGCTTGACAAGGAATTCAAGGCTCAGGAACCTGATTCTTTCACTTCCATTGGCGGGACTCTGGCCAAGAATTACCTCTGGACCGATACCGACGGGACCTGCTACGTGAACAATTACGTCTACGTGCCTTCGAGCAGGTGCAATGAGTTCAGGGAGAAGTTGCCTGAAGATGAACACTCTTATATCTTCGCAAGCGGCGACGTCGGAAACCAGCTTATCAAGGTTCTGTCGGACAGCTTCAACTACATCGGGACAGTATGCAGCCTGATCGTGCTGCTTTTCCTCTGCCTTTCGTTCGGGAGCGTGGAAATCGGGCTTCTTTCTTTCTTCCCTCTGGCCATAAGCTGGATATGGATTCTCGGAATTATGGGAATCTTCGGATTGCAGTTCAATATCGTAAATGTGATACTGGCCACTTTCATTTTCGGACAGGGAGACGACTACACGATATTCATTTCGGAAGGACTGATCTACGAATACACTTACGGAAAGAAGCAGCTGGCCTCATACAAGAACGGAATCATCCTGTCCGCGCTGATAATGTTCGTCGGAATAGGCGCCTTGGTCGTCAGCCGCCATCCTGCCATGCAGTCGCTTGGCGAGGTCACCATTATCGGAATGGTCACCGTGGTGCTTATGGCCTATTACCTCCCTCCTCTGATATTCAGATGGCTGACTGAAAAGAAAGGCAGGAAGCGGGACGTGCCGGTAACGCTGTGGCGTCTGGCTTCATCGGCCTTCGCAATGATCTTCTACATCATCGCCGCACTGATAATGCTGCCGGTCACCGCAATCTATCTGCTGTTCGGCGGACACAACGACAACTGGAAGCTGAGCTACCACCGAATCATCTGCAAATCATCCAGATTCATCATCCACCACATTCCGGGATCGCCTTTCACATTCAGCAATACCGGAAGCGAAGACTTCTCGAAGCCTGCCGTGTACATCTGCAATCATCAGTCCCACTTCGACCTGATGTGCATACTCATGCTCTCTCCAAAGATGGTAGTGCTGACCAACGACTGGGCTTGGAACAATCCTTTCTATAAATTCATCGTGCACTTCTGCGACTTCTACACCGTCTCGAACGGCGTTGAAAAGTGCGTCGATTATCTCAGACCGCTGGCAGCGAAGGGCTATTCCATAGTCGTCTTCCCTGAAGGGACAAGATCCGCCGACTGCAAGGTGCAGAGATTCCATCGCGGAGCATTCTACATCGCCGAACAGCTTGGACTCGACATCGTGCCGCTCTACATTCACGGCACCGGGCACTCGCTGCCAAAGAACGATTTCATGCTGCGGAAGGCCCGGATTTACTTCGAGACAGGCAAGAGGATAAATGCATGCGACGACTCGTTCGGAACGGGATATCGCGAACGCACAAAGACGATAGAACACTTCTACATGGCACACTACGCAGAAATCCGCGAATCGCTTGAAACTCCTGATTACTGGAAATGGTACGTGCGCCACAAATATGTCTACAAGGAAAAGTCGGTCGAGTACGGCGCCCGTAAATGCGTTGAAAAGACAGTGCGAGGAAATGTCGTATCAAGACTTCCCAAGTACGGCGTCTGCCGCCTGACCAACATCGGCCGGGGTGAAGCGGCATGGCTTTTCGCACTTACCAACCCTACGGTAATGTTTTACGCAAGCGAAGCTGACGAAAGCCTCTTCCAAATAGCATCAAACACATCTTTCATTCCAAATAATCTGCATTTCATTTCATGCGGCGGCGAGGAGCCGGCAACAGACTGCACGATCGACATCAAGGATTTATTGTCATGAGCGGGAATAAATGCATAATAATAGGCAGCGGACTCGGCGGATTGAGTTCAGGAATAATCCTGGCGCTCAACGGCTATGACGTGACCGTCCTTGAACAGGGCGCACAAATAGGCGGTTGCCTGCAATGCTTCACCAGAAACGGACTAAACTTCGAAACTGGAATGCATTTCATCGGCAGCCTGGACGAAGGGCAGTCTCTGAACAGGTTATTCAGGTATCTGGGAATTCTTGACAAAGTCGAGTTCAGCAGGCTCGACGCGACAGGATACGACATAGTGCATCTTGGAGGCGGCGAGTACCGCTTCGCAAACGAAAGGAATCCTTTCATCGGACAGATGTCGCAGTATTTTCCTGCACGTACTGATGACATCGTCCGTTATTGCAACCTGGTCGACAAGGCTTCACGGGCATATTCGATCCACTCGCTGAATCTAGGGCAGTCCGATTCTCGCGCCGTCCAGAAATATCAGACACACAGCATAAACGAAATACTCGATTCGGCAATTTCGGATCCGCTGCTTCGCGACGTTCTTGTAGGGACTATCCCGCTCTATGCGGCAGTGAAGGACAAGACTCCGTTCATGACCCATGCATCCATAATGGATTTCTTCAACAAGAGCGCATTCAGGACAGTCGGAGGAAGCGGAAAAATCGCTTCAGCACTTGCCTGCAGGCTGGAATCGCTGGGAGGACGGATCCTTGCATTGAAAAAGGCAAGACGGATAGTTTGCGACGAAACCAAGGCAATCGGAGTTGAAACTGACAGCGACGATTTCTACCCGGCCGACTTCGTCATTTCAAGCCTTCATCCCGTCGCGACGATGAATCTGGTAGACAGCAGGCTAATCAGGCCCGTATACCGTGAAAGACTTTCAAGCTTGCCAAACACTTCAGCTCCTTTTACCGTATATTTGAGCTTTAAGGAGAACGCAATGCCGTACTGCAACTCAAACCACTACTGCTACACCTCGGAGAGCCCTTGGGGAGGGGAAATCTACGACGAACAAACATGGCCGAAGAATTTCATGTATATGCACTATTGCCATAAGGACAATGCCAAGTTTGCCAAGGCTGGCGAGATAATCGCCTATATGTCGATGGATGAACTGCGCCAATGGGAAAATTCGGCCAGCGGACACCGCGGAGATGATTATATCGCTTTCAAGGAACGCAAGGCACAGAAGCTGATCATGGCTGCAGACCGGGAATTTCCTGGACTCAAGGATGCCATAGACCGCCATTACACTTCCACGCCTCTGACTTACCGAGACTTCACCGGGACTCCGGACGGTTCCATGTACGGACTGATCAAGGACGTTTCCATGGGAGCCGCTTCACACGTTTCGCACAGGACAAAGATACCGAACCTGCTTCTGACAGGGCAAAGCATCAATTCCCACGGTATGCTGGGAGTGATGATCAGTTCCGTGGTGACATGCTCGGCATTGACTGGCGAATCCGGGATAATAGACCAGATCAACAAAGAATAATTCTGCAAAATGGAAAGAATAAGACTCAAGCTCATATACCCGAAATGGAAAAAACTGCCGGGACAGACTACATTCAACCTCCCTCCACACGGACCCGTTGCGTTTGCCGCAACTTTGCCTGAGTACGTCGACGTTTCCTTCACCGACGAAAATGTGGAGGACATCGATTTCGACGAACCTTGCGACCTTGTTGGCGTATCGCTTATGCTTAGCACGCAGGTGAAGCGCGGATGGGAGATCGCGGAAGAATACCACCGCCGAGGAAAACAGGTCTTTACAGGCGGAATCAGCGGGATGCTGCACGCGGAGGACAACGTGAACCATTTCGACTCGGTATTCCTAGGAGAAAGCGAAGGCCGATCAGAAGGAATGATGGAAGACTGGAAAAGAGGCGAATTGAAGAAAGTCTACAACTATATGGGCAAGTTTCCTCCCATTGAATCTGTAGGGCCTTGCCGCAGAGACCTTTACAAAAGAGAATTATATAATCACAAGGGAGTGCAGATGGTGGACCTCTTCCATGCCAGCAGAGGCTGCCGCTTCAGCTGCTATCCTTGCGCCGTCTCATATCTGGGAGGGAGAGTCTTCAGGCCGAGGCCTATAGACAAGGTAGTCGAAGATATGGCCGGCATCGACAACAACCGACTTTTCATAGTGGACAACTCCCTGGCTCAGAACAAGGAGTGGGAGAAAGAGCTCTTCATGGCGATCGCGCCGTTGAAGAAGAAATGGATCAGCCACACCATCGAAGACGATCCGGAAGTCCTCGACTTGGCTGCAAAGGCAGGCGCATGGTACGTCTATCAGGCAATATATGACACTTCCGACTATATCAAGGAGAGAGTCAAGCGCTATCACGACTATGGAATCGGAGTCGAAGGAACGGTCCTTCTAGGACTTGACAACCAGACGGAAGACGACATCAAGGAACTCATCGACTTCCTCGGCGAAATAGACCTCGACCTCGCCGAATTCACCGTGATGACCCCATTCCCCCACACAAAGGCGTACGACGACTATCTTCGCGAGGGACGCATCTTTGACTTCGACTGGAACCATTACAATGCAGGCCAAGTGGTATTCCAGCCAAAGAACATATCTCCGGAAAGACTCCAGGAACTATACGACTACGCTTGGCACAGCTTCTACGCCACGGAAAGCCAGGAGCAGAAGATGTTCAAGCTTTTCTGCAAAGTGGCCCTGCGCGAAATGGAAGACGGGACTTACCGTCCACGCAACCGCAAGCTCGCCAACAGGAGCTTCGGCAAGGAGGTATTACGAAATATCAATATCAGGAAATCATAATTCATCATTAATGGAATCACCTACACTTATGACAGAGGCAGGGAGTCGGATCAAAAGCTGTCTGACCTGTATATGCTTCCTTTCATCGACAGCCAGCGCTGACAGCCATGAAAGTATCTCCTAGCTATTACGATGAAATATTCCATTTCAAGGGCCAATGGGATATGCCCTCCGAATGTGGATTGCGCATCAGAAAGGCCGAAGACACCACCTATGTCATCGTAATAGAACTATATCAGGACAATCCGGGCTCTTCGGTCACTTATGCAGGACTTTCCCTGGCGCAGCAGATCTGCCAGGCAAAGGGGCTTTGCATCGACAGGATAACCTATATCGAATGCAATCCGGATACGGGCAGCAAGCTCTCCTTTTACGAGGAGGAATTGTTCAGGGTGGACTTCATTGGCACATCCGACGTATTTCACAAGCTGACACCAGAAGAGATACTAAAGATACCGAAATAACATTGGACTATGGACATAGAATTCAAATCGCCTTCAGAAATAAAATCCTTCCAAGAGAAGTTGCTTCACAAGCAGCTCCATTACCTCGGCGAACATTCCCCTTATTACAGGAAGATGTTCGCCGACAAAGGAATAGACATAGAATCTGTCTCTCATCTTGAAGACCTCGTTTCCTTTCCTTTCACCGAGAAAAAAGACTTGCAGCTTTACAATGATGACTTTCTTTGCTGCCCAAGGGCAAAAATCGTAGACTACATCACCACAAGCGGCACGCTGGGGGATCCGGTCACCTTCGGATGCACGGAACTCGACCTGCAGAGACTTGCATACAATGAAAAGAAGTCCTTCGAATGCGCTGGACTTCATCCCGGAAACATCCTTCAGCTGATGACTACCATAGACAAGAGATTTATGGCCGGTCTAGCATATTTTTTGGGAATCAGAGCACTGGGAGCCAGTATTATCCGTGTTGGAAACGGAGTTCCCGAACTTCAATGGGATACCATAGAGAGAATCAGGCCGGATACCATAATGTGCGTACCTTCGTTCATCCTGCGGCTTGTCGAATATGCTGAAGAGAATGGCATTGATTACCATCACTGCCCGGTAAAGAGAATCATCGGGATTGGCGAAGGCCTCCGCAACCAGGATTTCGAACTCAACCTGCTCGGCAGGCGCATACACGAGAAATGGCCCGAAGTGCATCTTTTCGCCACCTACTCTTCCACCGAGATGAGCGCCACATTCAGCGAATGTGAATACGGCCAAGGCGGACACGTGCATCCTGAACTCATAATCGTAGAGATAATCGGCGAGGACAACAAGCCGGTCCCTGACGGAGAGCCCGGCGAAATAGTAGTCACCACCCTCGGAGTCGAAGGCATGCCTCTTCTGCGATTCAGAACCGGGGACATTGCTGCAAAGCGCACCGAACAATGCAAGTGCGGACGCTGGTCCTACAGGCTGACTCCTCTGGTAGGGCGCAAGAACAACATGATCAAGCTCAAGGGCACCACGCTATATCCTCCTGCGATAAACGATGTGCTGGACAACACTCCTTACATTGTAAACTACGTAGTGATCGTCCGCGACAGCGATGCCGGCACAGACGAAGTGGTCGTAAGGATCGGCATCAACGAAAATGCCCCCGAAGAGCTCATAAAAGACCTTAAGGACCGTTTCCGCAGCAGAATCCGCGTGACTCCCATCATAGAAGTCCTGCCTGTTGCCGAAATACAGAAGATAACTTTCACTGCAAAATCACGAAAGCCCACCAAATTCATAGACGAACGAAAACCATTATGACAGAAATGGACAACACATCATTCGACGACATCAGATCTTATCGGGATGATGAAATCCCTGCTGCAATGCGACGCACCGTAGCTAATTCCACTTTCCCTATCATGGCGCTCTACGTATACCCAGACTTGAGCCAGAAAGAGGCTGAACGACTGTTTCTTTCTTTCAAGAACATCAATGACTTCCAGACTCAATTTACAGCCAAGGCAATCGACCAGTTCATTTCGAGGTCGATCGACTATTTCTCGGTTTCTGGAATAGAGAAGCTGCGGCCCGACAAGAGCTATCTGTTCGTTTCCAACCATCGGGACATAGTGCTGGACGCCTGCCTTTTATCCTATTATCTTCATGAAAAAGGCTTTGATACGCCCGAAATCACATTCGGAGCGAATCTCATGGTCAACCCGTTCATCATCGACATTGGAAAAAGCAACAAGATGTTCAAGGTCGAAAGGCCGGGAGCAAACATGCGCGAATTCTACACGCAGTCCGAGCACCTCTCCGCTTACATCCGGAACGATATCACAGTCAGGCACCAATCGGTATGGATCGCCCAACGAAATGGTAGGACCAAGGACGGAAACGACCATACCGACCAAGGCATAATCACCATGTTCGGGATGAGCGGTACCGGAGACAAAGTTGCGTCTGCAAGCGAATTGAACATCGTTCCAATTTCAATATCATACGAATGGGAATCATGCGACATACTTAAAGTCCTGGAACTTGTCGTTTCACGCAATGAAAAATACGTAAAGAAGCCGGGAGAAGACCTTAACAGCATCCTCACGGGAATACGCCAGCATAAAGGCAGAGTGAACATTTCCATCTGCGACCCTCTGACGGCAGAAAGCCTTATGCCGCTAAGCAATCTGACCAGAAACGAATTCAACAAAAGGCTGGCGGCGATGATCGACAGCCGAATCCTCGAATCCTATCAACTCTATCCCAACAACTACATCGCACATGACCTGCGCTTCGGACAGGACAGATTCTCAAATCAATACACCACGGAACAGAAGAATGCCTTCATTTCACACATGTCCAGCCTGAAACAATACGACGCTTACCCCCTGGAAGAACTTGAAGACATCTTCCTCGGAATATACTCCAACCCGATAGATAACATAGAGTCACAAAAAAAGGGCAACTGATCAAACCTCAGCCACCCTCTTGTGTCGGGGTACTCCGACTCGAACGGAGGACCACCTGGTCCCAAACCAGGTGCGCTAGCCAACTGCGCCACACCCCGATTACAATTCTTTTTTGGGACTGCAAAGATAAATGATTTTTTTGATTTGGCAATTTTTCTTTTGTCAATCTCTAAAATTGACTTATATTTGTCGTCCTGAAAGTTTGACTACTTAAAGGTTTAAGTTCACTGGAGAGATGGGAGAGTGGCTTAATCCAGCAGTTTGCTAAACTGCCGTACCCATTTTCGGGTACCGGGGGTCCGAATCCCCCTTTCTCCGCCAGAAAAAGCAGCGCATGGAAGTGGGCTGCTTTTTTATTTCTTCTTTATTCCAGATGGCTCAATAATTATAAAATCAATATCAATCAACCTTTTAACAACATGGCAGTCAACGATGGCAAATTCAAGCGCTTTTTCTCAGGCATTTCCAGAAACGTCCTTAAGAATCCTGTCGAATTGGCTCTCGGCGTAACCTTCTTCATCCTTGCAATCTTGGCTGACAGGCATGGCTGGAACGATGAAGGCACAATTTTCAAAGGATGGCTGATGCCATATTTATTCCCTCAATTCGTCTCTCTTTCCTATCTTATTCACGTCCTGGCCAAGAAGTACGAAGAAAAACGTGGCATATCGTGGAATCCTTCTTCGCGTCACAAGTACAGACTGACATTCCCGCGCATCATCTATTTTATATCATATTTCTTTTACATCCCCTTCCTGTTCACAAGTCTCAGCTCATTCTACAGCAGCTCAGCTTACGTCATAAGCCTGGTTGTGGCATTTTTCTCCCTCTTCATCGTAACCCCAAGGGTGGGCAACGGCCGCCCATTCGCACAGAGCTCCCTGAACACCATCTTGAACGGCTGCATTGCCATATTCTTGGCCGGTGTAATGCTTCTTGCAGTTCTGGCCATATACGAATCCGTCATTTACATCTTCAGTCTGAAAGTCTTGGTCTATTTCAAGCTTGACCTTTTGAGGTTCTGCTCCATGATCATTCTTCTTGCCATCTTCTTTTCAATGCAAAGCGGGGTGCCGAAGACTGATATTCCAAAATTCGTCAAGGTCGTACTGAATTATATCCTCTCCCCTGCCGTATTGATATACAATGCCATCCTTATTGTCTACATCGTATCCATCCTCATAAAGTTCGACCTACCCAAAGGAAATGTGGCTTATATGGTAATGGCTTTTTTCTTCATAGCGCTGGCCGGTGCATTCTCACAAGACCTGCTCGACAAGCGCCCCTATGACTTCTATTACCGGAATTTCACATGGTACACATTGGCTCCGGTCATCCTTTTCTGGGTCGGTTCCATCTATCGCGTCAGCCAGTACGGACTCACCGAGAAGAGGGCCTTTCTGCTGATAGCCGGTGTACTGATGGTAGTATTCGAGGTCATGATGCTTTTCCACGCACGCAATTATCGAGCTATGCTCATCACTTTCTGCTCCACATTCATTGTCTTCTGCTTCGTCCCCGGCATCTCCGCACGGAAAATTGCCGAAAGATATCAAAGGAATCATGTTTCTGACACTCCCGCCATCAGCAAACCGGCTCCTGAAGGGAAGCCTTTCTACGGCGTTACAAAGGATGGACAAACCGGCGCTCTCAGCATTGTAAAAGGCAGGGATACCATAAGGACTGAACTCAAGATAATCGAATCCGATTCCATTGGCCATCAAAAAATCCTGGTTTACAAGAATGACAGCTTGACAGTAATATTGGGACCTGTCAATCCGGACAGCATAAAAGTCTTGCAAAAAAATTGACAGTTTGTCCTTCCCGACTACCGCATAGGAGCGCTATCAACCTTCGAGGTGGATGTGAATGTCAGTCGCCGAAGATGACCGGATGCCCAAGAGGCTTGAAGTCGCGATAACTGTCAATGCTAATCGAAGCTGAACTCGGGAGATGCGACGCGGAGCTTGAAGATGGAGGCGTGCGTACCTTGTCCTGAGCCATGAAACTCTCCAATGAATGGTCCTCCCCAGCCGTTTCGACGATTCTCTTGTAGGCGAGGTAGCGGCAGAATGCAGGAAGGTAATGGATATTGTCTATCATCATGCTCTTGTTCTCAGAACGCCAGACGCCTTTCTTCAGATAATACCCGCCCTCGAAGAAACCGACCAGAGGATAATCCGCCCGTCCGAGAAAACCATTCCATGGAGCAGTCGCCGCATCAGTTGAGGTCGTGACATTGAGATAGAAGCCTGACCTCTGATAAGATTTCAACGTGTCGGCCGAAGCCTGCGATATGGTCTTGTCATAATATGCATATTCATCCGCAAGATGAATGAACCCGTGTCCTAAGGCTTCGTGCATAAGTACGCTGTGGAAACTTTCAGGATCGTCGTCTGCGAGCCCCGCCTTGCAAAGGGGGACCAACCCGATAGAAAGCCCGCTCGTCCAAAGCATTGTGGTTCCAGCATATTCGTTGACATTGGAAATGACCACTATCAGCGTCTTGTTGACGTCGTCTTTCACTTCCGGGATGGTCATGGCATATTTCTTCACGGTATTTGCATCGCAGCTCATGGAAGTGCTCCCCGTACCGACCCAATACACCTTGAACGAGGTATTGCTTATATGAGAAGGCGTAGACCATCCCCTGTCCTGAGAAACTGCATAGATTTTCCAGACATCGAAATAGTCCTTATAGTCCTTGACCGGCGGAACACCGAAGAAATCTTCTATGGCCATATCCAGAACTTTGTCGTACTGTGAATTACCTTCCATAAGGTCGTCGTCGATGAATCCGTCGCCCATGAAGACTATCTTGCAAGGCGAAGGCTTGGTCGAAGACATGTACTTTACAATCGTCCCATCGGCTATGACTCCGCCTGTGCCTGTCGTAAACGACAGCGTATCCGAACGCGTGACGCCGACATAATTCGAATCAGTCGCCTCGACAGTCCAATATACCATGGCATTTGAGTGAATGAGCGTAGAAGGATATATATAGGTATTCTTCGTGACTCCCAGAGTGTCCCATTCCTTTAGGTCGTCGGAGATTCTCACAAGATACGAAACCACGTCTCCATCTGGGTCCGTCGATGGTTTCCATTCAAATCTGCAGGATCTTGAAACATCGGCGGCACCTTGTAGAGGATAGGTCTTTTCAGGCATCGAAGGTGCAGCGTTGTCCTGCGCTGCGATCGAGGCGGTAATGACGGTGGAAAGGCTGTCGGCAAAAGTCAGGATGATGCCGGTCTCCTTCACTCTGCGCGTGGCATTGACAGCTGCCTTGATGATGAGAGATGCACTCCCCATGCCCGAAGAGGGGGTCACATTGAAATCAGGACTGCCCGAAACCGCCTTCCAAACCGTATTTGAATTCAATGCTACGCTTTGAGTCCCTCCGGTCTTGGCGAATGAAAGAGCCGAACTGCCCGGCTTCAGATAAGCTGCCGGCTGCATTACGGTTAGCATCGTACTCTTTTCCTTTGCATCGTCGGTCACTATATAGACCTCGGCTGTTCGATCTGAACCTGTTATATTATAGCTTACAGAAGCCTTTACAGTAGTCTCGTTCACTCCGGAAGTGGAAGAGAAGGAAATCCAGCCGGCGGAATTCCTGATCCTCCAGCTGGTATTGCTTTTCACTTCAAGAGTGTATGAAAGCTTGCTCGAGTTGTCGAAGACAAGCTCCGTCGCCTTTGTCCCCTTGCCTTCCGAGGACGGGAGAAGGAACTCCGCATAAGTTCCGGTACAAGAACAGGCAAGCGAGGATGCCACGCATGACAAAATGAATGCTATTCCTGCACCTGCCCTCATATCGCGAGGGTATTAGAGCTTTCTCAGAAGGTTATTGACGGTAACCTTCCTTTCGATGAAATCGTGAAGTTCTGCAACAGGCATGCGGACCTGCTCCATAGTGTCGCGGTCGCGGAGAGTGACAGTTCCATCAAGTGGAGTCTGGTTGTCGACGGTAATGCAGAAAGGCGTTCCAATGGCATCCTGGCGACGATAGCGACGGCCGATGCTGTCCTTTTCCTCATATTGGCAGGAGAAGTCGTACCTGAGCTCGTTCATGATCTTCTGAGCGATATCAGGAAGCGTATCCTTCTTAACGAGAGGGAGGACTGCGACCTTCACAGGAGCCAGCGGAGCGGGGATGTGAAGCACAGTACGGGTTTCTCCGTCAGGGAGTGCCTGTTCTTCATAAGAATGGCAGAACACCGAAAGGAACATCCTGTCGAGTCCGATGGAAGTCTCTACGCAGTACGGAGTATAAGTCTCATTGGTTTCAGGATCGAAATACTGGATCTTCTTTCCGCTGAACTTCGAATGGTTTCCAAGGTCGAAGTCGGTGCGGCTGTGGATGCCTTCAAGCTCCTTGAAGCCGAACGGGAAGTTGAATTCGATGTCGGTTGCGGCGTTGGCGTAGTGAGCGAGCTTCTCGTGGTCGTGGAAACGGTAATTATCTGCACCCATCCCGAGGGCATTGTGCCAAGCCAGACGCGTCTTCTTCCAGTAAGCGAACCATTCCATTTCAGTCCCGGGCTTGCAGAAGAATTCCATCTCCATCTGCTCGAACTCGCGCATGCGGAAGATGAACTGGCGCGCAACTATTTCATTGCGGAACGCCTTTCCAATCTGTGCGATGCCAAACGGAATCTTCATCCTGCCGGTCTTCTGGACATTCAGGTAATTCACGAAAATTCCCTGTGCCGTCTCCGGACGCAGATAAATGATGTTGTCAAGCGAATCGTCGCTGACACTTCCTATCTGTGTGCGGAACATAAGGTTGAACTGACGGACGTCGGTCCAATTCTTCGTACCGCTGATCGGATCCACTATGTCGCAGTCGATTATCAATTGCCTCAAAGCCGCAAAGTCATTTGCATTCAATGCCTCGGCCATCTTGGCATGCACCTCGTCTGCCTTTGCCTGGGCCCTGAGCACGTTCGGGTTCGTTGCGCGGAACTTCGCTTCGTCAAAAGCATCGCCGAAGCGCTTCTTGCCCTTCTCCACTTCCTTCTCCACCTTCTCCTGTTCCTTTGCAATGTAATCTTCGAGCAGAACATCTGCGCGATAGCGCTTCTTGCTGTCCTTATTATCAATCAAAGGGTCGTTGAAAGCACTTACGTGGCCGCTTGCCTGCCAAATCTTCGGATGCATGAATATCGCGGAATCTATACCGGCTATGTTTTCGTTCATGCGTACCATGGCGTCCCACCAGTACTGCTTTATGTTGTTTTTCATCTCGGAGCCGTACTCACCATAGTCATACACTGCGCCAAGGCCATCGTATATGTCACTGGAAGGAAATACGAAACCATATTCCTTCGCATGGGCTACAATATTGCGGAACAATTCATCTTGATTCATTATCGTGTCGTTGTTTATTATTCGCTGAAAAGTGATTCTATCTGATTCATGTAATGCTTGTAAAGGTTCTTGCGCTTCAATTTAAGGGTCTGCGAAAGAAGGTCGTTCTGGACTGACCAGTCATCGGATGCCAGACATTCCTTCTTGATGCATTCGTGAGGCGCAAGCATAGAATTAACCTTGTTCACCTGCTTATGGATCAACTCTATCACATTCCTATTCTTAATCATCTCCTCATCGGTCGTATATTCTATCTCCTTGGATGCGCACCAGGCCTTGACGCGTTCGAAGTCGGGAACGATGATGGCTCCTGCGACCTTCTGGTCCGCACCGACTACAAAGCTGCAGGCTATCATCGGCTGCTCGTTGAGCTTGGTCTCGATTACTTGCGGTGCGATGTACTTGCCGTTTGCCAGCTTGAACATCTCCTTCTTGCGGTCCGTAATCTTCAAATACAGGCCGTCCTTCAGGTATCCTATGTCACCCGTGTGCAGGAAGCCGTCCTTGTCGATGGCTTCGGCCGTAGCTTCAGGATTCTTGTAATAGCCAAGCATGATGTGAGGCCCTTTTGCAAGGATTTCACCAGGCCCAAATTCAGTGCATGTTCCGTCGTCCTGAAGGAACTTCACCTCAGTGCCGTAAGCTACGCGTCCGTTGGTCCCGAAAACGTTGATCCCTTCCATCGGACTGTTCACCGCGATTACAGGCGATGATTCTGTCATGCCGTAGCCTTCAAAAATATAGAGCTTCGCTGCATTGAAGGTGCGAACTATCTTTTCCTGAATGGAACTGCCGCCGCTTACGGCAATTATCTCGTGGCCGCCGAATGTGTCGCGCCATTTGCTGTATATCAGCTTGTCAAAGAAATTATGCCTGCACTGGTACGCCTTGCCGTGGTTCTGATTGTCATAGGCATTGGCAAACTTCCAGGCATCCCTATATATTATCCTTGCCATTCCCTTCAGTTTCTTTCCTGCTTCCTCAAGCTTCCTGTAAACCATTTCGAGAACGCGAGGAACCCCGCAGAACATATCAGGATGACATTCCTGCATGTCTCTGGTAAGCGTGGACAGTCCTTCTCCATAGAATAGGCTGACGCCAAGTTCCTGATAATCGTAGTTCATGGTCCTCTCATAGATGTGGCAGAGAGGCAGGAATACGAACGCCCTGTGTTCCCAGCCGCGCACATTCTTCTCAGCATGGCCAAGAGAGTCGAAAAGCAGGTTCTCATGAGAAAGCATGACCCCCTTTGGCTCTCCTGTGGTTCCGGAAGTATAGATCATCGTAACCCAATCATGAGTGTCGATGGTCTTCTTATTGTTCTCGATGACCGGAGAATATGTTTCCTCCTCCCTGTCGCCAAGCTCAATGATGTCCTTAAGGCACGCCCGGCCATCATCAGTATCGTCAATCATATATACTTTTGCAGGCTTCTCCATCTTTGCGATTATCGGCAATACCTTCTGGTATATCTTTTCGCCGCCTATGAAGATGGCTTCACAATCGCTGTTGTTGAAGATGAATTCGAAGTCAGCGTCACTCAGGGTCGGGTAGACCGGCACGTAAACCATGTGAGCCAAAGCCGTACCCATATCCAGAAAATTCCATTCTGGACGGTCAGGCGTAATGGACAGAATCTTTGCTCCTTCCTTGTAGCCGGCGGCCAGAAGGCCGCGGGCGATGCTGTTTGAGTTGCGGTTATAATCGTCGATGCTGTAATAGGTCCATCCTTCTTTTCCTCTCAACGCAAGCATATCGGGCTTAGGCGGGAAATGATCCGTAAGAAGGGTGAGAATGTCGAATGTTCTCTTGAATTGAAATCCCCTGACTAGTGACATTTTAATATTATTTTTATGTTTTAGGATTGTACAAGGCAAAATTACTAAAAAACTTTATAAAGAGGCATGAAGCGAAGGCACCGCTATAAATAAGAAAAGGCCGCACTCACGTGCAGCCTTTTCCCAACACATCACATATTGCTTTATAAATCAGATTATTGCTTGATATTCTTTGGCCGTTTTGAGAGTGGAAATTTCTTCTGGATCACTAATGTTGATCTTAATCATCCAACCTTTGCCATAAGGATCGCTATTGACCAGTTCCGGAGCATCTGCAAGTTCCGGGTTAACTTCAACAACTTTCCCGGACAAAGGCATTAAAGCTTCTGCCACAGTTTTTACAGCTTCGATATCACCAAATTTCTCGCCTTTAGCCAAGTCTTCGCCTTCAGTTTGAACATCTACGAATACAATGTCGCCCAATTGGCTTTGAGCGTAATCGGTGATGCCGACTTCAGCTACGTTTCCGTCAATGCGGACCCATTCGTGGTCTTCCGTATACTTCAAATCTCCAGGCAAATTCATAACTAATAAGAAATTCTAATAATCAGCCACAAATATATGTCATTAATTTGACATTTCATAATATTTTAAGAGCTTTCTTAATGATAACTTCAAGAGAATCGTCCGGACTTTCCTTAAAAATCGCATTTAAAGCCTTGTCGACGTTCGGACGCGAGAATCCAAGGTTTACAAGAGCCGACGCAGCTTCGTCCATGGCCGTGTTCCTGAATCCTGACTGTCCTCCTATCACGTTCTGGCCGGTTCCGTCCCCTTTGACTATCTTGTCCTTCAACTCAAGGATTATCCTTTGGGCTGTCTTCGCCCCAATACCCTTCACGGACTGAAGCTTGTGCAGATTTCCTCCGATGATGGCGCTGCGCATTTCATCGGGCGTCATGCCGGACAACATCATCCTTGCAGAATTCGGTCCCACGCCCGATATGGATATGAGAAGCTCGAACAGAGTTCTTTCCTCCTTCGAGTGGAAGCCGAAGAATTCTTCTTCCGCCGACTGCTGGTTCACAGTGTGATGGACATATACCTTAACCTCGGAAGGATCCGCCTTCTCGAGCATGGAATATGTCTGCAGTGATATCAGGAGGGAATATCCCACACCCGAAGCCTCGACCACCGCCACAGCGGGAGTCAGCTCTTCCAACCTTCCTTTCACATAGTCATACATATCTTGAACATTTGATTATCAATATTCCACGAACTAACGAAGCATCGCTGCGGCCCTCTTGAGCGAAGAAATGAAGGTCTCACATTCCTCCAAAGTGTTGTAAGGCATCAGAGACGCACGCAGCAATCCTGTGTGGCCCAAAGAATTGATTAGAGGCTCGGCACACATGTGGCCGCTCCTCAAGGCAATGCCCATCTTGTCCATAATCTGTGCAAGATCCTCGTGATGACAGCCTTCAATGGACATCGAAAAGACAGGTGCCTTCGCATCTTCACAAGTTCCATATACAGTCAGTCCTTCCACTTTAGGCAACTCATCCATCAAATAATCTGTCATTGTCGACAAAGACCGCTTTACATTAGCGTCAGACTCACATTCCTTTGCAAATTCAAGTGCCGGAGCAAAGCAAGAGGCAGCCACGAAATTCGCAGTTCCTGCCTCATATTTCAGAGGCAGAGGAGCATAAGTGGTCTTCTCGAAGGAGACTGTATCTATCATGTCGCCGCCACCCATGAAAGGCGGCATCCCTTCAAGATATTTCCTCTTGCCATAAAGCACTCCAATACCCGTCGGGGCGTATATCTTATGACCGGAAAATGCGTAAAAGTCAACATCGGTCTCCCGGACGGATACAGGATGATGAACTATTCCCTGCGCCCCGTCTATCAGTATCGGCACCCCGGCCGCATGACAGACTTTTGCCGCAGCCGCAATGTCATTCACTATCCCGAGCACATTTGAAATCTGCGTCAATGCAACGATCCTGACCCTGCCTGCATCCTGCTTCAACATTCTTTTCAGTTCCTCCAAATCCAGCGACCCGTCAGCCAGTACGGGAACGACTTTCAGTTCAGCTCCCTTCCTGTCGCGAACGAACTGCCAAGGGACTATGTTCGAATGATGCTCAGCCTGAGAGATGATGACCACATCCCCCTTCCCAATGAAACGCTCGGAGAAACAATTGGCAACGAGGTTCAGAGAGGCAGTGCAGCCTGAAGTGAAGATTATTTCCTCGCGCGACTCCGCATCCAAGTATTGCCTTACAGCTTCCCGTCCGGCTTCGTACCTTTCAGTGGCCATGGAGCTCAGGAAGTGGACTGCGCGGTGAATGTTTGCATTGTACTTGGAACTCATTTCGGCCTGCATGTCCAGGACCCTCTGCGGCCTCTGGGAGGTAGCCGCATTGTCAAAATATATCAGCGGCTTTCCGTAAACGGTCTGGCGCAATGCCGGAAACTGAGACCTTATTTCTTCGATATTGTCCATAAGGCAAAAATACTAAATTTGCATCAATTATGACAGTAAAGGAAGAAGAACAGGCCATCGTCGACGAATTCTCGGTCTACACCGATTGGCTTGACAAATACGAATATCTGATCGAACTCGGCAAGTCCCTGCCGATTATCGAAGAGAAGGACAAGAAGGACACCAACCTTATCAACGGCTGTCAAAGCCGCGTATGGCTGGCCCCCGATTATTCAGACGGGAAGATTTACTTCAAGGCCGACAGCGACGCCATCATCACCAAAGGCATCATCGCCCTGCTGATACGCGTATACGACGGACGCACGCCTAAGGAGATCCTGACTTCCGATTTCAGTTTCATAGACAAGATCGGCTTGAAGGAGAACCTTTCTCCCACTCGTGCGAACGGCCTGGTTTCAATGATCAAACAAATAAAGGAATATGCTCTGGAATACGCGGAAAAAGAAGTCGGAATCAAATGACGGCAAAGATGCCCGGAACGATGCCACGGCTACAGCAGAAAGCAAGCCGCAAAAAATAACTGCAGATATAATAAAATCTCTAAGGAACATCTACGATCCTGAAATTCCTCTGAACGTCTATGACCTTGGACTAATTTACGAGCTGAACGTGGACGATTCCGGCAAGGCCCACGTGAAGATGACAATGACAGCTCCCGGCTGCCCTATGGCAGACGAGCTTCTGGAAGAAGTGAATGAAGCCGTTTCATCCACACCAGGCGTCACAGACTGTGCCATCGAAGTCGTCTTCGAACCGGCTTGGGACAAATCCAGAATCTCCGAAGAGGGATTGGTCCAGCTTGGAATGCTTTAGAAACGCCAATTATTATGATATATCTCTCACTCGGATCAAATCTGGGAGACCGCTCCCTTTACCTGACTCAGGCTCGCGCAATGCTGAGCGTGGCATTGAAGACAAAATTGCTCTTATCTCCGGTCATAGAAACTCAGCCGGCAGGACAATTCAAGTCCGGTGTCAATCCTTTCCTCAACCAAGTGGCAGCATTCTCGAATGATGAAGTCCACATCGGACCGAACAGGCTTCTCCACATCTGCAAAATGGTCGAAAAGTCTCTTGGGAGGGCTGTTCACGAAGCCGAATCCGGACCTGACGGCAAGCGCATCTATCAAGGAAGGAACATCGACATCGACATTCTTTTCTTCGATGACATCATAATGTTCACTCCTGAACTTACCATTCCTCACCTGGCTCTGCCGGAACGTCCGTTCTTCGACGAACTGATCAGGGAAGTAAAGATGGAGCACAAGCCGGTATGGAAAAACACAAGGCTGTAACTCAAGTCAGAAATATTTGGAAAGCCTGTTTCGATGCCGACGACTCCTATTTCAACCGATTCGCCGAAGGAATCCTTCCTTTGGCAATCACATTCGTTGCTGTCAAGGACAAGACTTGCGCCTGTCTTCCGGAAATCATGGTCTTTTCACGCATCGAGGAAACCATCAAGAAAGTTGACGATTTACTGAAAGACGACAAATACGAAATAGTATCTTCACTTCATATTTTACCTGTCGAACTCATAACATTCGGAAAATCCACAAAAACACTTTCCGATGAAGTCAAGAGCTCGATTTCGTCTGTTTCAAGCAATGAAAACGCTCTCCAAGGCGGCTATCTTTACGGGGTAGCCACTCTTCCTGAGTGGAGAAACCGAGGATATGCCGCATTATTGATCCAGTCCGCATCTTCATTGATGTCAAAATGCGGTATGACATATTTCCTGACACGCCCTGCCGAGCCCGATTTGTTTGTGTATTATTGTAAACTCGGCTTTACAGAAAACATCTTCAGAATACCCGAAGTCCTACCTGATTGCGAGAAGCTCTCAGAAGTCCATAAACAGGGCCTGAACGCCGTGCAACTATTCTTTTTGCGTCAAGAAACGTGGGAAAAGGCATCTGCTTCGGTCGAGCTGCAGACAGGATACAAAAATGAACTTCAAATTGGGCAGACAAATCCATCAGGGTTTGAAACCTATACAAAAAAGAATCGCGACATCGGTTATTTCAGGTGGGGAATCAAAGAGCTCGAATACATCATTTCCCTTGACGATGATTCGGCTCCGGAGCCATCGGATTCGAGACGGCCTTATGCCCTGCTCAAACCTTTTTCAGAGAAAATCAAATTACCGGCAGCAACCATCTTCTCCTTTCCTATGGAATGAAATTCGTTCCACGTGGAACGCTTTATCTGCCGAAGTAAATCAGAAGAACAGCAATGTCTGAAGGTGATACTCCAGAAATTCTAGAAGCCTGAGATATGGTGCGGGGACGATATTTAGCTAGCTTTTGACGACATTCAATGGTCAAGGACCCGACCTTCGAATAATCAAAATCATCCGGTATCAAAATATCTTCCAGACGTTGGATCTTGTCAGCAAGAAGCCTCTCGCGATTGATATATCCCTCATACTTGATTCTCAATTCTGCATCGGAAACGATCTCATCATATATTGCGACAAACAGATCCTGCTTGGAAAAAGAGTAAACCGGACGATATGGAATCTTTGCCACAAGTTTGATATCAGGCGGCAACGAAATACTCGAAACAAAATCCAACATACTGTCTTTAACAGATGACTTCGGATGGAAATGAGAAGAATAAAGGGCACCATGAATTTCAGAAGGAGTCAGATGCTCTCTTGCCGATTCTTCCATTGAAAAGCCATCAAGGAACAAATCCCTTGAATCAGGATTATTATCAGCTATCTTGAGGTACTCTTCAAAAGAGGTACCGATATTATGAGATTCGAAAGAAAAATCATTCGAAGAGACTTGTGCAAGATCCACATTCGAGGTTTGCACGATGAGCGATGGAGCAGCACCGGAAGTATGGACAATATCTGAAGGAAGCCAATCGTCAAGAAAAGAATGAACCGATTCCCTGACTTGAGCAACCGGCTTGTCAAGCGTTCCACGTAGAACATCAGAAAGTCTGGTGCCAGGATGAGTCAAAATTTCTGACACCTTCTTTCCTTCAGTCACAGGCGACGAACAGATAGATTCCAGATAAGGATTGATAAATGAAGGCTTGACTGAGGTCGTCTTTGCAGAATCTACAAGCAAGTCGACAGAAGAATATTTCACCTCCATCGTCTGCATCCTGAAATCAGAAGCCAGGCCCAGAGAATGTGATGTTTCTGTAAGTCGGTAATCGGCATCATCCTGCCTGAGCAATATTCTATACTCAGCCCTAGACGTGAACATTCTATAAGGCTCATCGACTCCCTTCGTAATAAGGTCGTCTATCAGGACGCCGATGTAAGCCTGATCACGAGAAAGGATAAACGGATCCTTCCCCCTTACGGAAAGAGCGGCATTGATGCCGGCCATCAAACCTTGCGCAGCAGCTTCTTCGTAACCTGTCGTGCCGTTCACCTGACCGGCAAGAAAAAGACCTGGAACAACTCTGGATTCGAGTGAAGCAGAAAGCAGGGTAGGATCGAAATAGTCATACTCCACAGCATAAGCCGGCCTGAAAACGACGGCGTTTTCAAGTCCTTCGACATGATGAAGAGCACGAAGCTGTATGTCCAAAGGAAGAGAAGATGAAAAACCCTGCAGATAATATTCAGAAGTATTCCACCCCTCTGGCTCAAGAAAGACCTGATGAGAGTCGCGAGTTGGAAATTGACGAAGCTTGTCTTCTATAGAAGGGCAATACCGAGGCCCCACTCCTTTTATGGCTCCATTGAAAAGCGGGGAATCTTTGAAACCATCCTTGAGAACTTCATGCACCTCCGGATTGGTGTGGACAATGAAGCAATCCATTTGCTTCACTCCAACCTGGACGGCCGAAGGAAAAGGCAAATAGGAAAATCGAGAAGGATTCTCGTCCCCGGACTGCCTGGTCATGGATGAAAAGTCAATGCTTCGAGCATCAAGACGAGGAGGAGTGCCCGTCTTCATTCTGGCAGTGACAATGCCCAGTTCCGAGAGCTGTTCAGAAATACCGTGCGAAGACAATTCCCCTATCCTGCCCCCTTCACCGGAATTGCGGCCAATAAAAAGTTTGCCGTTTAGAAAAGTCCCGGCCGTCAGGACAACTGCGCGAGACTTGAATTCTGCGCCCATGCATGTTGCCACGCCTGAAATATTCGAACCTTGAAGGGTTATCGAAGTCACGGAATCCTGCCAAATATCTAATCCTGAGGTTTTTTCAAGCACAAATCGCCAGTTCAGAGAAAACTGCTGCTTGTCGCATTGTGCACGCGGACTCCACACAGCAGGACCCTTGGACATGTTCAACATCCGGAACTGGATTGTGGAAGCGTCAGTAACTACTCCGGACATTCCGCCAAGGGCATCGACCTCTCGAATAAGCTGACCTTTGGCAATTCCACCGACTGCAGGATTGCAGGACATCTGTGCAAACTTGAACATGTCCATTGTAATCAAGAGGACAGAACATCCCAGATGGGCGGCGGCGGCGGCGGCTTCACAGCCGGCATGCCCCCCTCCTACCACAATCACATCATAGATGTCTTTATAGGCGGACATTCAGATTACGATTTGGAAGCAAAAGAAGGAAAAAGAGCCAAAGCCCGATTTTCAGCCTCCTTCATATCTTTTTGCTGTTCTTCTGTAATATCATCAAATCCAATAAGATGAAGTAGTCCATGAACGATGACGCGATGCATCTCGTCTGGAAATTCCGATCCGTAAGTAACAGAATTTGCAAGAACGGTATCCACCGAGACCATAATGTCCCCGCCCACAATCTCTCCTTCACAATAGTCAAAAGTGATGACGTCCGTATAGAAATCATGCTTAAGATACTGTTTGTTGACACTTAGGAGATACTTGTCAGAACAGAATACAATGGAGATGTCACCTATTCTTTTGCCATAGCTTGAGGCGACGGCAGAAAGCCATGAAGAAGTGGCTCTCTTGTAGCCTTTATAATCGTAAGAACAGTCCTCTGAACAATATGCTATCATAGAATTGATTTTAGTTGCTATCTTTGCAGCGGTGAAGGGACACAAATTTAGTAAAACTAATAAGATATGAGTAAAATTTCCATAATCGGTGCTGGAAACGTCGGAGCCACAAGCGCAGACGCAATTGCACATATGAAGTTCTGTTCAGAAGTAGTGCTTCTAGACATCAAGGAGGGCATCGCCGAAGGAAAGGCGATAGACATGATGCAGAGTGCCAGGCAATACGAATTCGACTGCAGGATTAAGGGGGTTACAAACGATTACAAGGCTACAGAAAAATCCGATATAGTGGTAATAACATCAGGCATACCTCGAAAGCCCGGCATGACTCGCGAAGAACTGATCGGCGTCAACGCGGGCATCATTAAGGAGGTAGTCGAAAACGTTCTGAAATATTCTCCGAAAGCCTCCATAATAATGGTAGCCAACCCAATGGACACCATGACATATCTCGCAAACAAGCTTACTAAACTGCCACAGAACAGAATATTCGGCATGGGAGGAGTTCTGGACAGCAGCCGTTTCAGATATTATCTGATGGAGGCCCTTGACGTAGCTCCAAGCGAAATAGAATGTATGGTCGTAGGCGGACATGGAGACACCACTATGGTCCCTCTGATCAGCAAGGCTACCTGCAAGGGCGAGCCGGTCGTCAACCTACTGAAAAAAGAAAAGCTGGAAGAGATAAGACAGGCTACCATGATCGGGGGAGCTACATTGACAAGGATGTTGAATACAAGTGCTTGGTACGCTCCCGGAGCATCCATAGCCATGATGTGCAAGAGCATCATTCTGGACCAGAGAAAAATTTTCCCTTGCAGCGTCTACCTGAACGGAGAATTCAACCAGAAGGACATCAGCATCGGAGTTCCGGCGATGTTGAGCAGGAGAGGCGTGGAAAAAGTAATGAAAATGACGATGAGCGATGAAGAGATGCTGGCATTCAACAAGAGCTGCGAAGCCGTAAGAGCCACTAATTCAGTGCTGAAAACGATGAATCTGATCTAAACTCCGGCAAGGAATTTGCAGGGTTATTAACAGAAAATCGAAAGTTTTGAACAAATTTTGAATAAATAAGAAATATTATTCATAATTTTACAGACCGTAAAAAGTGAATGATTAACTAACAAAGAATATGGAAGTCAAGAAAACACCTCAAGCCGATCTTAAGAACAAGCAGCTTATATTCGGAGAGATTGGACTGATAGCCACACTGGCAATCATCTTCTGCGCATTTCAGATTACTTCTAGGGATCAGGTCGACACCAAGTCACTTACAGCTAACCAAGCTGTAGCCGAGGAAGAAATCGTTCCTATCACGAATGAAAGCACTCCTCCTCCTGCAGCTACTCCTGACGTTCCTGCCATCTCGGATGTCATCGACATCGTCGATGACAACATCAAGGTAGATAACCAGATCATCAACCTTGAGGATAACAAGAACCTGGGAGTGCAGGTAATGGATTACGTAGCCACCACTGCAGCCCCAGAAGAAGAAACGGTAGAAGAGGAAGCTATTCCTTTCGCACTCGTAGAGGAGAAGCCTACCTTCATGGGAGGCGATGCAAACAACTTCTCAAAGTGGGTTAACAGCAAGCTCGAATATCCTGAAGCAGCAAAGGAAAATGGTGTTCAAGGTCGTGTAACACTGCAATTCACAGTTAACACAGACGGATCCGTCACTAACGTTCAGGTCCTTCGTGGAGTCGATTCATCTCTCGACAAGGAAGCCGTCAGGGTCGTATCAAGTTCTCCAAAATGGAAGCCTGGAAAGCAGCGTGACCGTGCCGTAAAGGTATCCTACACATTCCCTGTCATTTTCCAGCTTCGATAAGCTGAGTTGATTGAAAATGAAAAAGGGACGTCGAATTCGACGTTCCTTTTTTTAATCCAATATTTTACCAGAGAAAATTCTCGAAAGGATAGCGGCCTGCATAAACCTCTTCTACCATACGGTAAAGGTCTGAACGCAATTTGTCGACCCTAATCTTTTGCTTGGCGGAAATGAAGATGCAAGGCTGGCTTTCGGCCGACATCCAGGAATGTTCCAGCTCTTCCAAAGTTCGTGAACGAGGGTCCTCAGGACCGACGGAAAATTCATCGCGAGGAAGCGGATGATAAGCATCTATCTTATTGAAAACCATATATACAGGCTTATCCTTGGCACCGATGTCGGCAAGAGTCTGGTTAACGACCTTCACCTGGTCCTCGAAATCCGGATGCGAAATGTCGACTACATGCATGAGGACATCAGCCTCCCGTACTTCGTCCAAAGTGGATTTGAACGCTTCAATCAACTGGGTAGGAAGCTTGCGAATAAAACCAACTGTATCAGAGAGAAGAAAAGGAATGTTTTCCACGACAACCTTCCTTACAGTGGTATCAAGAGTAGCAAACAATTTATTTTCAGCAAATACATCGCTCTTTGCAAGAAGGTTCATGATGGTGCTCTTGCCAACATTGGTATAGCCGACAAGGGAAATGCGACAAAGCCCTCCCCTATTGCCTCTTTGTGAAGCCATCTGGCGGTCGATCTTGGCAAGCTCTTCCTTCAAGTGGGAAATCTTGCCGAGAACAATGCGGTGGTCTACTTCAAGCTGACTTTCGCCAGGACCTCTCATGTTCAATCCGCCTTTGCCGCCCCTCTGTCTTTCCAAGTGAGTCCACATGCCTGTTAGTCGAGGTAAAAGATACTGATATTGAGCAAGTTCTACCTGAGTGCGAGCATAAGCGGTCTGAGCTCGCATGGCAAATATTTCCAAAATGAGCGAAGTCCTGTCGAGAATGCGGACATGAAGCTCACTATCGAGATTTCTCAATTGGGCGGGAGACAATTCATCATCGAAAATGACGGCTTCAATGCCGTTCTCTTCAAGATATGCGGCCAGTTCCCGACATTTACCGCTTCCTACATAAGTTCTCGAATCGATTACAGGAAGATTTTGGGTAAACCATTTCACTCCCTTGTAGCCTGCTGTAAGAGCAAGAAAATCAAGTTCTTCAAGATATTCGGCCGTTTGCGCAGGAGTTATGTCCGGCGTAGTGACAGCCACCAATACTACATTTTCAAGTGCGGTGGGATCCGGCTGTACGTATCCTAAGTTCTTGCGAGAAGCTTCACTCATATCAGTCATGGAATTTAGCCTTTATCCACTCCAAATTCAGTCTGGCAATGTTGGAAATCCTGATTCCCTTTGGACACTCCATCTCACAAGCACGAGTGTTGGTGCATGACCCGAAGCCAAGCTTATCGGCTTCGTCAATCATCGCCTTTACACGCCTTGCGGCATCAGGCCTGCCTTGAGGAAGATGAGAAAGAGCAGATACTCTGGCAGATATGAACAGCATAGCGGAGCCGTTCTTGCAGGTGGCAACACAGGCACCACATCCGATGCAGGCAGCGGCATCCATCGACAGTTCGGCATTGACTTGTGAAACGGCGATTGAATTGGCATCGGGAACGCCGCCGGTATTGACATTGATGTAGCCGCCAGCCTGCATGATCTTGTCGAAAGCTCCACGGTCGACCACAAGGTCCTTGATGATTGGAAAAGCAGGCGAACGCCAAGGCTCGACCGTTATGGTGGATCCATCCCTGAACCGTCTCATGAAAAGCTGACAGGTAGTGACCAGCGAGTCTGGTCCGTGAGCTTCTCCGTTGATGTAAAGGGAGCACATTCCGCATATTCCCTCGCGGCAGTCATGATCGAAAGCAACCGGTGACCCTCCTTCACGAATCAACTTATCATTCAGTATATCAAGCATTTCGAGAAAAGAAGTGTCAGGAGCAATATCCTCGACGGAATAAGTCTCGAAACGGCCCTGCTCACGAACGTTCTTCTGACGCCATATCTTAAGTTTGAAATTCATCTTTGGTCCTCCCCTCTTTAATTTTTGTAATTGCGCTGGGCAAGCTTGCAGTACTTGAATTCAAGTGGTTCCTTGTGCATTTCAGGCTCAGCTCCTTCTCCCTTGTATTCCCAGGCACCAACGAAAGAGAAATGTTCGTCATCACGGAGCGTTTCACCGTCAGGAGTCTGCATCTCTGTACGGAAATGTCCTCCGCAAGACTCTCTTCTCTGCAGGGCATCCATTGCCATAAGCTTGCCTATATCGAAGAAATCCGCGACGCGAAGAGCTTTTTCAAGTTCCTGGTTGAATTCCATCTGAGTATCCGGTACACGCACGTCGCTCCAGAATTCCTTGCGCAGTGCGCTAATCTCATCAATGGCCTTCTTCAATCCGGCTTCGTCGCGAGCCATACCCACATATTCCCACATAATCCTTCCCAACTTCTTGTGGAAGTAATCTACAGGGGTCTTTCCATTGACAGCGAATACTTTGGCTATCCTGTCCTGGACAGCCTTCTCAGCCTCGTCAAATTCAGTAGCTTTCACGTCGGTGTGAGGCTCCATTATCTTGCCGGACAAATAATCTCCTATGGTGTAAGGGAGAATGAAATAACCGTCGGCAAGCCCTTGCATCAGTGCCGAAGCTCCCAGGCGATTTCCTCCGTGGTCGGAAAAGTTTGCCTCTCCTATCGCATATAGGCCAGGAATAGTGGTTTCCAAATTATAATCCACCCAGAGTCCCCCCATGGTATAATGTATGGCAGGATAAATCATCATAGGCTCCTTATAAGGGTCCACATCAGTGATTTTTTGATACATCTGAAAAAGGTTTCCATAATGGGACTCGATGTAATCCTTTCCGCCCGGCTTCGCCAGAGTCGTAGAGAAATCGAGAAATACCGCCAAGCCAGTCTGATTCACTCCATAGCCGGCATCACAGCGTTCCTTGGCAGCGCGTGAAGCCACGTCGCGTGGAACAAGGTTTCCAAAGGCTGGATAACGTCTTTCAAGGAAATAATCGCGTCTTTCTTCAGGTATTTCGCTTCCCTTAAGCTTTCCATCGCGGACCGCCTTGACGTCGTCGAGAGATTTCGGTACCCAAATGCGGCCGTCATTTCTCAGTGATTCAGACATCAGCGTCAATTTAGACTGTTGGTCTCCATGAACAGGAATGCATGTGGGATGGATCTGGGCAAAGCAGGGATTTGCAAAGTAAGCCCCTTTCTGATAACATCTCCAAGCAGCCGAACCATTGCAGTTCATTGCATTGGTTGAAAGAAAGTAAGTGTTGCCGTAGCCTCCGGAAGCCAACACAACCGCATTCGCTCCGAATCTCTCCAAGCCGCCGGTCATGAGGTTGCGGGCTATTATTCCCTTGGCTTCACCATTGATAAGCACAAGTTCAACCATTTCATGGCGAGGATAACTTTTTACAGTACCTGCCTGGATCTGTCTGTTCAATGCACCGTAAGCACCAAGAAGAAGCTGCTGGCCCGTCTGTCCCCTGGCATAGAAAGTACGTGAAACCTGAGCCCCTCCGAAGGAACGGTTGGCAAGCATGCCGCCGTATTCCCTTGCAAAAGGAACTCCTTGAGCCACACATTGGTCTATAATCTGATTGGATACTTCAGCCAGACGATATACATTTGCTTCGCGGCTCCTGTAATCGCCTCCCTTCACAGTATCGTAAAACAGTCGGTAAACCGAATCATTGTCATTCTGATAATTCTTCGCTGCATTGATTCCACCCTGAGCAGCGATGGAATGAGCTCTGCGCGGAGAGTCCGAAATGCAGAAGACCTTGACATCATATCCAAGTTCACCGAGTGAAGCAGCTGCCGAACTGCCGGCAAGCCCCGTACCTATTACTATTATCTCAAGCTTTTTCTTGTTTCCGGGACTGACTACCTTGATTTCGGCCTTATGGCGCTTCCATTTATCCTCAATGGGTCCGTCCGGAACTCTAGAATTCAATTCTGCCATACTCTATTTTTTAATTTCCACAAAGTTTGACATTTTTTTCGAATAAATATCAATATCTTTGATTGAATTTGAAAACAACGAATGAAAATGGAATTTTTCACCAAATCATCTTCCACAGGCATTACAGTCCACATAAAAGATTCACGGAAAGGAGATAAAACAATATTCCTCCTGCACGGCTACCTCGAGACAATGTACATCTGGTCCGAACTGGCGGAACATTTGGAAAAGGATTATCGCATAATAGCCATCGACCTTCCCGGGCATGGAATAAGCGGAAGCCATCCTGAATGTAACAGCGTCGAACTTTGCGCTGAAGTAGTGAAGGATGTCCTGTCCAACCTGAACATTGATGGATGTATATTGGGAGGACATTCGCTTGGGGGATATGTGGCTCTCTCATGCATTAAACTCTACCCTCTACTTTTTTCGAAACTTATCATCTTCAATTCCAATCCTTATCCTGATGCTGATGAAAAACAGGAACTAAGGTCACAGGAAATAGAAATCATCAGAAATGGCGGGCTTTCCAAGATAGCATATTCCACCATTCCACACTTATACAAGCCATCCAACCTGCGGGCCTGCAATGACAAGATCAAGGAAACCATCGACCTTTGTGACACACATGACCCGCTTGGAATCTGCGCTTCCATAAAGGGTCTCCAGACAAGGCCGGATCGCAGGGAAGACCTTAAATCATGGAAAAAACCTGCATTGTGGCTTTACGGAGACAGCGACTTGCACATGACTGCGGACAGAATAGAATTCATGAGAAAAACTTATCCTGACTTCAACCACACAGTGGTTCCAGAATGTGGACACATGTCCTTTATAGAACAGCAGGACTTTACATACGGGACCGTCGTTTCATTTTTGAACGATTAAAATTTGGAAGGTTGAAAGATCGTTGAAAGCGTGTTGAAAAACATGTTGAAATGGTGGGGATAACTTATTTATCATTTTATAGCAACATCTTTTCACAACTTTTTCAACTTTAAAATTATCAAGATAAAATTGAAAATAAAAGAATTAGACGGTTTTCAACATTTTCAACTTCTTATAAGGAAAACAAAGATTTAAAAGAAAAAAGTTATATTTTTTTAAATGGAAAACAAGGAAGGAAATTTCAATCCCAGGATGGAAAGCCAGGTAAAGGATTCGGAAGCAGACAATCTGATCCGCCCCAGGGAATTCTCCGAATTCTCCGGACAGGAAAAGATCCTCGAAAATCTGAAAGTCTTTGTAAAGGCTGCAAAAATGCGTGGAGAGGCTTTGGACCACGTTCTTCTACACGGCCCTCCCGGGTTGGGAAAAACCACTCTTGCCACCATCATAGCCAATGAACTGGGCGTCGATATGAAATCCACTTCCGGACCTGTTCTCGACAAGCCTGGAGACTTGGCCGGACTACTCACATCCCTCAATGAAGGAGACGTGCTGTTCATAGATGAGATACATCGCCTTTCACCTGTCGTCGAAGAGTATCTGTATTCGGCAATGGAGGACTATACCATAGACATAATGATAGACAAGGGTCCTGGGGCTCGTTCCGTAAGGATATCCCTATGTCCTTTCACTCTTATTGGAGCCACTACAAGGAGCGGGCTATTGACAGCTCCTTTACGTGCGAGATTCGGAATTACATCTCATTTGGAATATTATGATGCTCAGGTTCTCTTGAAGATAATAGAGAGGAGCGCATCGATCCTGAACATAGACATCGACGACGAGGCTGCCAAGGAGATTGCCTGCAGGAGCCGTGGAACTCCACGAGTGGCCAATTCACTTCTCAGAAGGGTGAGGGATTTCGCTCAGGTCAAAGGCAATGGGAGGATAGACCTTCCTATAGCCAAGTATGCACTCGATGCATTGAATATTGATACACGTGGATTGGACCAAATTGACAACAAGATACTTAGAACCATCATTGAAAAGTTTCAGGGCGGACCGGTCGGGGCTTCTACGATAGCCACTTCCATCAGTGAAGAAGAAGGCACTCTTGAAGAGGTTTACGAACCTTTCCTGATAAAGGAGGGGTTCTTGAAGCGCACTCCGCGCGGTAGAGTAGCTACTGATTTGGCATATAAACACTTAGGATTGAGCCGTTATGAAGATGATTCATCCTTGTTTTAAGATAGCCGCAGCCTCCATTGCTGCATTTCTTTGCATTGTCTTCAATTTCAATGCGAAGGCTTGCACTTCCGCTGTGGTTTCAGCAAAAGCTTCGGCTGACGGGAGGCCGCTGCTCTGGAAGAACAGGGATACCGACGAACCAAGAAACCGCATAGAGGCTTTCAAAGGTGAGAAGTACTGTTTCACTGCATTGGTGAACAGTCCTCGTGTAAAGGGGGGCGAGGCTTGGGCAGGCAATAATGAAGCCGGATTCTGCATAATGAATACTGCTTCATATAATCTCAAGGAATTGGATGATACCACCAAAATTGCTGACCAGGAGGGTAAGCTTATGTACCGTGCCCTTTCAGTCTGCAAGAATCTGTCCGATTTTGAGAACCTTCTGGACAGCCTTCCGAAACCTCTCGGGGTGGAGGCAAATTTTGGAATCATAGATGCAGAAGGAGGAGCCGCTTTTTACGAAGTAAATGACTTCCAGTGGGTGAAAAGAGATGCAAATGACGGAGAAACTGCTCCTGACGGTTATATGGTGGTGACAAATTTTTCCTTTACCGGCCGAGAAGATGAAGGGATGGGATACATAAGATACGACACCGCTTCAAAGCTTTTTGAAGACCATCTTATAAATGCCACCGCTTTCTCTCCCGAATGGATTCTTTCATCCTGTTCAAGAAGCTTTTACAATTCTCTTTTGGACATAGACTTGAGGAAGCAGGCTCCAGCCAATGGGTGGTATCCGGATTCAGACTTCATTCCACGCAGTTCCACTGCGGCTGCAGTTGTATTTCAAGGAGTAAGGTACGGTGAAAACCCCGAACTTACCGTAATGTGGACTGTATTGGGCTATCCTCCTGTGAGTTGTGCCGTTCCTTTATTTGTGGATACCGATTTGCCGGTATATATGGTTTCCAACAGGAAATCAATGTCTGAAGATGAAATAGATTCAAATCATCGATATCCAGTAAGCTATCTTGACGAGTGGGCTCTTTCAAGAAAGGCCAAAGTATTCTCATTAAAGAGGAATAATGGTATTGAATATTTGAATTTCAGCGTACTTTATAATAAGAATGGAACAGGTTTGATGCAGGAATCCAATGCCAAGGAAGCTAAGGTGTTTTCAGTTTCGCTTCCGTTGATAGACAGATGGAGAATGGCCGGAAAAGTGGACAAAGAGGAACTTGCCTCACTGTATGACAGCATTGCATCTATAATTTTCTAACTTTGCAGCCCCGCAAGAGGTTGTGAATGATGAACGATAAGGACAGGTCTCTTCTCGAGTGCCTTGGTATCAAAAACACCGTCAAGAAAATAACGGTGCTTGGACTTTTTGCGTCCGCACCTGCGATAAAGATGGCAGGCGCACTGGAAGGACTGCAGAAGGAGGGTGATGGAAGAAGGATTCATCTGGCTGTCTTTCCTTCCATTGATAAGGCAGAAGAGTTTGCGAGCGACCTTTACAATTTTTTTCCAGACACGGAAGTTTACCTTTTTCCGTCTTCCAGCGACGCGGGTTCAAAGAATTCCATCCAGGATTCTTCCAGAAAGGTGCAGAGGACAGCAGCCATCAGAGCTATGGACAATTACACCGATCCTTCATCGACATCGAAGCAATTGGTACTGGTGGCCGACTCTTCGGCAGTCGCCGAACCCGTATTGAAAAAGATGAATGTCCGCCAAAGCATATTGAAGGTAGCCAAAGGGGACAGCAAGTCATTTGAAGAGATAAGGCAGCTCTTTTTCGACAACAGCTTCAACAAGGTGGAATTCGTGAGCGAACCTGGTCAGTTTGCCATCAGAGGCAGTCTTATTGACGTTTTCTCATATTCGAACAACCTTCCTTACAGGATTGATTTCTTTTCCAACGAAGTTGAAAGGATTACAGTATTTGACAACAATACACAGCTGTCCATCAGAGAGCTGCAAGAAGTTGAGATTTATCCTAACCTCTTTGTGAAAGAGATACGGAATGATTCTTCCAACATCCTGGATTCGGGACAGATTCCTCCCGAATCCGTGCTATGGCTATTCGACAGCGACCTCTACGAAGGGCAGGAGTGGTTTGAAAAGACATCCGCATACAAATGTGTAAGGATAGGAAACATGTTGAAAGTCGATGAAAAGGAAAGAGATAAAACGGTCATTCGATTCAATACAGAGCCTCAGCCTTCCTTCAACAAGAATTTCGACATCCTTTACTCCGACATCCGCAAAAGGATGGAATGCGGCTATTCGGTTGAGATATTGAGCGACAATCACGCTCAGATAGAGAGGCTTACATCTATACTCGGAAAGCTCGACACAAAGCCTGAGATAGTCAACATGTCTCTCCATGAGGGATACATAGACCACGAAGAAATGGTTTGCCGCTACACCGACCACCAGATTTTCGAAAGATACCACAACATATCGGTCAGAAGGCAGGTAGAGCCCTCCGAGAGGCTGACATTGGACGACTTGAATTTCTTCAAGCCCGGGGATTACGTCGTCCACATAAATTATGGAGTAGGAGTTTTCCAGGGACTGGTAAAGACCAATGTAAATGGAAAGGTCCAGGATGCCGTAAAGCTTGTATATCAGGACGGAGACACTCTCCTCATATCCATCAACGGCCTCCATCGGATAGCCAGATACAAGTCAAGGGACGGGGAACCTCCAAAAATATACAAGCTTGGAAGCAAGACCTGGCAGAATCTCAAGGACCGCACCAAGAGCAAGGTCAAGGACATTGCCAGGGACTTGATAGACCTTTATGGACGTCGCGCCCATACCAGGGGATTTGCATTTTCACCCGACACCTATATGCAGCAGGAGCTTGAGTCCTCTTTCATGTATGAGGATACTCCGGACCAGTCGAAAGCGACTTCCGCGGTAAAGGATGACATGGAATTGCCTTATCCGATGGACCGTCTGATATGCGGCGACGTAGGATTCGGCAAGACGGAAGTGGCCATCAGGGCTGCCTTCAAGGCGGTTTCCGACAACAAGCAGGTGGCAGTGCTGGTTCCGACCACCATTCTGGCACTGCAGCACTACAATACCTTCACGGACCGCCTGAGAAATTTCCCTTGCAGGGTAGACTATCTTTCCAGGATGCGTTCTAACCAGGAAATCAAACAGATAACCGATGACCTTGCGACCGGTAAGATAGACATTTTAATAGGTACCCATCGGCTTCTGAACAAGCAGATATGTTTCAAGGACCTTGGCCTTCTCGTCATTGACGAGGAGCAGAAATTCGGCGTGGCTGCCAAGGAAAGGCTGCGCCAGATGAAGGCCAGCGTCGATACCCTTACGTTGACGGCTACTCCGATTCCTCGAACCCTTCAGTTTTCCCTACTGCGGGCCCGCGACCTCAGCATCATCAACACGCCTCCTCCAAACAGGCTCCCCATCCGCACCGAACTTATAGATTTCGATGAAGACAGGGTCCGCGAAGCCATTCTTTATGAAATCAAAAGGGGAGGTCAGGTATTCTTCCTTCACAACAAGGTAGAAGACATACTTGGAGTAGCCGACATGGTACACAGGATCGTTCCGAAGGCAAAAGTGGGTGTGGCACACGGTCAGATGGAACCTGATATTCTGGAACAGAGAATGATAGATTTCATGCAAGGAGATTATGACGTCCTGGTGTGCACCACGATAATCGAGAACGGACTTGACATTCCCAATGCAAACACTATAATAATAAACCAGGCCCAGAATTTCGGCTTGAGCGACCTCCATCAGCTCAGGGGAAGGGTAGGGCGCAGCAACCGCCAGGCTTACTGCTATCTGATAACCCCCGGCTCGCTCGTACTGACAGACGATGCAAGGCGCCGTCTCCAGGCCATAGAGTCTTTCTCCGATCTTGGCAGCGGCTTCAACATAGCCATGCAGGACCTCGACATCCGCGGTGCCGGCAACCTGCTTGGGGCCGAACAGAGCGGCTTTGTAGCCGAAATGGGATTCGAGACCTACAAGAAGATCCTGGACGAAGCATTGAACGAGCTTGAGGACGAAAGGTATGCTGACGCCCTCAAGAGAGGGGTCGAACTTCCGGAAAGGACTGAAGACTATGTAACGGACTGCAGCGTTGAAACCGACTTCGAGCTTTTCATTCCTGATGGGTATGTGAATGTGCAGGCTGAAAAGATACGCCTCTACAAGGAGCTGGATTCCATGCCGGACGAAGTGGCCATAGACAGGTTCACATCCGAGCTCGAAGACAGGTACGGTAAGATGCCGGTGCAGGTGGATGAACTCATCAGCATCGTAAGGCTCAGGCATATAGCCCAGAAATTAGGCTTTGAGAGGATTGTGCTGAAGAACGGGATGATGGCCGCATTCTTCATTTCCAACCCTCTTTCGGTTTATTATAAAGGTTCGGGCAAGATTTTTGACAAGGTAATGGAGTTCATCCAGAGTCAGGCGCGGTATTCGCTGAAGCAGCAGGGCGAGAAATATTACATCTCGTCGAAATACGTGGATTCCGTAAGGAAGGCTACCGTACTCCTTTCAGATATGCTGCAAGCCGTCATGCCTCAGGGAACAAAAGTTGAGAAGAATGTATAATTTATTGATAGACATAGGAAATACGAGCTGCAAGGCTTGCTTTGCAAGTGTTGGGGACGGCATGCTTGGGAAAATTTCGCGATATGAGGGGACTGACGTGAAATCCTTTCTTTCAGACTTGCTTGAAGAGAAGGAAAGGAGCGAAGGAAAGCCTTGCGTCGCGGCTTTGAGTTCTGTAAGAAGGAACGACAAGGAACTGGACGAGTTCCTGTCAGGCCACGCCGGGAAAAGATTCCTGAACGTTTCATGGAGGGACAAGGAGTTGAAGAAGGACTTTCCCATCCTCAAGGAGATGCCTGACGGAATGGGGGCCGACCGCATGGCGCATATCGTGGCGGCATGCGAAATGTTCAAGGGAGAGAACGTGATAGTGATGGACCTTGGCACTGCAATTACTGTCGAATTCATTGCCGCCGACGGTCACTATCAGGGAGGAAACATCTCTATCGGGTTGAATACCAGATATAAGGCACTTCACAAATATTGTGCTAAGATACCGCTTGTCAAGCCTCCTCTCGTAAGGAAAGCCGGCCGCATGCAGCCAGAGTCTCCGATAGGAATGAATCTTTACACCGCTCTCGACAACGGCTTGATTCGTGGCATATTGTTTGAAATACAGGGATATCAGTCGCATTTTCCTCACTACAGGATAATCCTGACGGGGGGGGATGCCATTTATTTTGTAGAAAATTTGAAAAATTCCATATTTGTAGTTTACAATTTAGTACTTCCGGGGTTAGCCCGAATGGCAAGTTATTATGCGCTCACCGATTAAGTTTTTTGTTCTCGCTTTAATGTCGTTAGCAGCCTCTGCGGCTCTCAATGCCCAGGATGGCACTGCCTTCGGTTCATATTCCCCTTATTCCGTGTTCGGCCTGGGAGACCTTGCCGTGCCTGGAACAGCTTACAACAAGATGATGGGAGGAACGGGCATTGCCGACCGCAATAACCGTGTAATCAATTATTTGAACCCAGCAGCCATCTCGGCGAGAGACACTCTTTCATTCATGCTCGATTTCGGATTGAATGAGAAAAACACGCTCTACAAGCTTCCAGGCAGTTCATCTACTGATGTAAGGGCTACGCAGGACGCTTACAACGTGGTTAACATGAACCATCTCATCATGTCCTTCCCAATATGGAAAAATTCAGCTTTTGCCATCGGCATCACTCCTCTGAGCGACGTCGGCTACGGCATAGCTACCAGGGAGACCAACGACAAGCTCGTTTCTACGGTAGGGGACATCCTTTACGAGAAAGACGGTTATGGAAGCGTTTATCAGACTTTCATTGGAGCAGGCGCCACTTTCTGGAAAAGGCTGAGCGTCGGTGCCCAGGGAATGTTCAACTTCGGCACCATCAACAGGCTTTCTTATGTATATTTCAATACAGACAGCTACCAGAGAACGGTCGAGGCCGGAGTGACCTCCTCATTGAGGGGGTTCTCGGGTAAGTTCGGCCTGCAGTATGAGCAGCCGCTTGGCAAGAGCCACTCCGTCATAATAGGAGGAACATACCAGCTCGCAAGCAATCTCGGAGGCGAGGTGGACAACCTCGTCACTGCCGCTTCAGGCAGCACCACAGACACCCTCAAGTATGTGACTACGGCAAATGCCGGCATACTCGTACCCGCCGAAATGGGATGCGGCATTTCCATCAAGGACAAGACCAAGTGGACGGTGAATCTTGACTATTCCCATCAGGACTGGGGCAAGACCACATTCCAGGCCACGCCGGGCATCGACTTCGCTCCTGCGAGGCAGCAGTCTTTCCGATTCGGCTTCGAGTACACCCCGAACCGCTACGACATCAGATATTACAGCAAGAGGATAACATACAGGGCGGGAGCATATTATACTCGTTCCTACTACAGCATTGGAGGAAACCAGATCTGCGCCTCGGGCGTCACGTTCGGCGTATCCCTGCCTGTCTTCAGATATTACAATGCCGTCCAGCTGGGGATGGATTTAGGGCAGAGGGGAGCATTGGATTCCGGGTTCTTCAAGGACGATACGGGCCTGATAAGGGAGTACTATCTGAACTTCCACATCAGCTTCTCGCTTCACGACATTTGGTTCCAGAAAGTCCTATACAATTAATTATAAAAAAAAGTACGATTTTTGACTAACTTTGCAATGAGAAAATAAACTACTAAAGATGATGAAAAAGTCAGCTATCCTTTTAATCGCATTTATGGTGCTGGTTTCGCCGAAAGCCTTTGCACAAGGCAAGTACGGAGCCGACAGCGCAACATGCGTAAAGTACCTTTCGTATTACACCGAGTACATGAAGCAAGATGATATTGCCGAAGCCACTCCTTTCTGGCAGAAAGCCATCCAGGTGTGTCCTCCGACTGCAAGCCAGACCATGCTTCTCGATGGACAGAAGATCATGCGCCGCCTGCTCGGGTTGACCAACGACCCTGCAAGGCGCAAGCAGCTCATAGACTCGTTGATGATGCTTCATGACATGCGAATCGCCACTTATCCGAAATATGCCGCCACAGCCGAGAACAACAAGGCGCTGGACATGTTGAACTATATGAACGGAACTGAAGATCAGGAGGCTCTTTACAAGGGCCTTGGAGAAGCCATAACGGCCAACGAAGACAAGGTCTCTCCGATGATCCTCGTTTCACAGATGAAGACTGCAATCATGCTTTACCAGGCAGGCAAGCTTGGAGCTGAGGACATCATGAATACCTTTACCACCAACAACGACTTGATGGACAAGATACTCGTCAAGAAGAACGACGAGCAGACCCAGCAGATGAGCAAGGATCTCCAGATAATGTTCGCTTCCAGCGGCGTCGCAAGCTGCGACAACCTTATCGCGCTTTATACCCCGCGCTATGAAGCCACTCCGAATGACGAGGCTCTCGTCAACACCATGGTGAAGATGATGGCATCCTCGAACTGCATGGACAACGACCTTTTCGTAAAGGCTGTCGTTTCGCTTTACGGCATGGACCCTTCAGCTTCCACCGCGCATCTGCTCTATCAGCTCTATGACCACAGGGGCGATGACGCCAACGCCATCAAATATCTGCAGGAAGCCATCGATTCCGATGCCGGCGACGCCAAGGCCCAGGCTTCATACTATTATGAAATGGCTACATTCTGTTACAAGAAGGCCAAGAACAACGTCCACGCCGTCGTTGCCGCGAAGAAGGCGAAGGACCTCGACCCTTCTCTCACCGGCAAGTGCTTCATGCTCATAGGCTATGCCTGGGGCTGCACACGCTGCGGCGGCAACGAGATTGAAAGCCGCGCTCCGTATTGGGTAGCATGCGATTACATGCAGAGAGCAAAGAACGCAGACCCGAGCCTGACTCCCGAGTGCAACGACATGATCGCCCAGTACAGCAAGTTCTTCCCTGCCGCTGCAGACGCCTTCATGTATGATGTCACGAACGGACAGTCTTACACGGTATCCTGCGGGGGCATGAGCGAGACCACCACCGTCCGCACCGTGAAGTAAGGAAGATGGCCTGCCAGGCTTATCTTGGAAAGTCACTGATGGCAGCTGCCTTGCTGGCGGCTGCCGTTTTTGTCGTTGCCTCCTGCAAGAAAAAGATCGAGGCTGCCATCCAGCCCGTCGACCTCAACAAGACCCCTGTCCAGGTCATCGACAACATGGACGCCCTCGACAGCGACAAAGGCATGCTGGATCAGCGCATGGCTGCACCGAGAATGGAGCGCTACGAAGGCGACAGCTCTTCATGGGAGACTTTCCCGAAAGGATTCGCCATCTACAGCTACACTGCCGACGGCCAGTTGGAGACGAAGATCACCGCCGACCAGGCCATCCACAATACTACTAAAGGCAAGGAGGAATGGAAAGCTTACGGCCATGTTGTGGTTAAGAACTTTCTCAAGGAGGAAACTCTGGAGACCGACACCCTGTTCTGGGACAAGGCCAATGAAAGGATATTCACGAATTGCTATGTGAAGATGCGCTCCCCGAGCGGGTTTTTGCAGGGATTCGGGATGGAATCCGACCAGAGAGCTTCCAATGCCAAGATTATCAAGCCTTTCGATTCTTATGGCTACGTCGATCACGACACGTCGGAGGTCATAATAGACCCTGCCAATTTCATAGGTCCCATCTACAGGCCCGTTCCAAAATCCGTTACGCCGGCTGCAGCTCCAAAAAGCGACTTGCCTGCCACCCTGGAGTTATAAACATCTTTTGAACAATTTTTAGGTGGAGGTATAGCGTAGTTACCCAAAAATATTTCTATCTTTGCAAATCAAAATTCATAAACTGGAATTAAAAACTAGAAAAGACTAATAATATGGCGGTTCTACAGAACATGCGTGTCAAGTTCGGAGTGTTCATCACAGTGCTCATCGCGCTGTCGCTCCTGTCTTTCATCATAGACCCTGACACATTAAAACAAACTATGTCGTCGATGTCTTCCAAGAACGACGTAGGCAAGATGGGCGGCGAGAAGATCTCTTACCGCGAATTCGAGGAAAAAGCCGATTACTTTACCAAGATCCAGCAGACCATTTTCGGCAAGACGTCGAACTCCGAAGAGGATCAGGACCAGATCAACGACATGGCCTGGAACTCCTTCCTTGAAAAGGACGTCTATCTGCCCGCCATCGAAAAGGCCGGAGTCAGAGTATGCGAAGACGAAGTGGTCAGCCTCACCCAGGGAGACAACATCTCGCCTGTCATTGCGCAGGACCCTATTTTCCGCGACAATTCCGGCTCATTCTCCCACGACCGTCTAGTTCAGTTCATACAGGCTGCCAACAACGAGCCGAACGGAGCTTATGCCAATTATTGGGATTACATCGAAAACAGCATCAAGAACGAGCAGATGTTCGAGAAATACAGCTCTCTTCTTACCAAGAGCAGCGTGTTGAACAAAGTCGAGCTTGCCCGTGCAATCGCCGAGAACAATGTCACCAGCGACGTCGATTTTGTCATGGTGCCTTACACTTACGCAGGCGACAGCACCGTCAACGTTACTTCCGACGAGATCCGCAGCTATTACGAGGCACACAAGAAGAACTTCAAGCAGAAGGCTTCCCGCGACATCGCCTATGCGGTGTTCGACATCGTTCCTTCCTCTGACGATGTAAATAAGGTAAGGGATGAGGCCGAGCCTGTCTACGAGGAGTTCAAGACCGCTTCGAACATGAAGCAGTTCCTTGCGAAGAACTCCGACACTCCTCTGAGCGATTATTATTTCAAGAAAGGCGAACTTGCTGCGCAGTATCCCATTCTAGACAGCATTGCATTCAGCAAGTCGGGCGACGGCATATCGCCTCTATTTAAAAAGGACAACAACTTCGTCGCCGGCCGCGTACTCTCCTATAAGGAACTGCCCGACTCCGTATTCGTCCGGCACATACTTCTTCAGGGAGCCAATGAGGCCAAGGCCGATTCCATCCTGAACGCAGTACGCAATGGAGCAGACTTTGCAGCTCTTGCAGCAAAGTATTCTGCAGACCAGAACACCCAGGTGGCTCAGCGAGGCGACCTCGGCTGGCTCACCCAGCGTTATAACATTCCGGGCTTCGATACCGTATTCGTCATGCAGCCTGGCGCACCAGCCATCGTAAAGAGCCAATACGGCACCCACGTAGTGGTTGTCAAGCAGCGCACCCCTCTCATACATAAGGCCAAGATAGCCGTGCTTACCAAGACCATTCCTGTCGGGAAGACCACTTATCAGGATATATATTCAAATGCAAATGAACTTGTCTCGTCGGCAAAGGGCAAGCTGGACAGCCTCCAGGCAGCAGCCAAGGCTCAGGGAGTCGAGCTCATTCCTGCCGACAAGCTGGCTGAGGGATCCCGCCAGATCGGTTCATACCAGGGCGTCCGTGAAATCTCCCGCTGGGCTTTCGACGCCAAGGTAGGAGATGTCTCACAAGTCATTACCGCCGGAGACCATTTCTTCGTAGTAGGCTTGACAGGCATCCACAAGGAGGGCTATACTCCTGTCGAGGAGCTTGCCCAGAACATAAAGATGGAACTCGTCGCTGAAAAGAGTGCGGCCAAGAAGAATTCCGAGATTGCGGAAAAGGTCAAGGGCATGACCACCCTCGACCAGATTGCCGCTGCTCTCGGCACCTCGGTAAGCCACAAGGACGGCATAAGCTTCGGCTCCTTCAATGCCGAACAGCTTGACCAGAAGTTTATCGGAGCACTCTCAGTGGCTGATACAAACGTAGTTACAGGTCCTGTTCAAGGGCAGGTAGGATCGTACATATTTACCGTTACGGGACGCAACACCGGTTCGTATTTCACTGAAACCGATGCCAAGAACCGCAATGCACAGATAGACCAGAGGGAGCTGGGCGCTCTTACGAAGATATTCCAGGACAATGCCAAAGTTGTCGACAACCGCGCCAGATTCTTCTAGAAAGCCCTTCAATCAGGGCCATAAATAGTGTTGTAACTGATATTTTCTGCGGAAAATATTTGGATAATATCATTTTATGGTATATATTTGGGGTCGTGAATGATTTTGAGTTAAAATAGTTTAAACCAAAAATAACAAACACTTAACAATTTTTTTATGAAAAGGATTATTTACTTATGTGTGTGCTTGATTGGCTTTGCCGGTCTGTTCACATCATGTATCAATCAGGTCGAGCCGGAGGGGCTTAAGACTCTGAGAGAGGGTAAAGCCGCTTATTATCAGGCTTTAGCCAATCTTCAGACCGCCAACTCAGACAAGATTGAGGCAGACGCCGCCTATGAGAAGGCCATGGCTGTAGCAGATGCTGCATACCAGACAGCTCAGGCAGCCTTGCTCAATGCCCAGGCAGGTCTCATCACCGCCCAGGCAGAGTATGTTAAAGCTCAGACTGCTGCCCAGGTCGAGGCAACTCGCCACGCAGCTGAGATGAACCAGATTTCCGAGGAAGTAGCTAAGGCTCGCGCCCAAGCAGCAGAGGCTGAAGCAGCTTACTGGAAAGCTTATTATGAAGATGCAACTTCACTTCTGGCGGCACAGTTGAAGGTAGCTATGGAACAGGCTCAATATCAGCTTGATTCCGTAAAGGCTGCTGAAACTGCACTTGCTCAGCAGAACGAAGAAGACTCCCTGGCTCATGCACTTGAAGTAGCAAATGCAAAGGCTGCTCTGGAGCAGGCAGAGGTTGCCAATGAAGCAGCCCTTGACCAGACCAAGGCTGCTCTTGCAACTGCAAAGCAGAATCTTGCTCAGGCTGAGGAAGACCTTCGCGTAGCTCTTGCCAACATCGAGGCTCAGAAAGGCCTTCTTACTTCTGTCCAGCAGGGTCAGCTCGACCATCTAATGGACGTTTACGAGAGCGCTTCCAATGTGTACAACCAAAGCCAGTACGCTCTTCTCAGCGCGAAGTCCGAGCTGGTCAAGATGGTACAGGATTATAACGAATCAGTAGCCGAAACCGCCAGCGACAGGACCAAGGCCATCGAAGGCTTCCAGTCGGACATCGCCGAAAAGCAGGCCATGATCGAGGAATTCAACGGGGAAGTAGATTCATGGACCAACGCCTTGAGCAGCAACGAAATGTTCCAGGGAATCCCTATCAACGAATGGATTGCCGTTCTGGGTACATACCGCGTCAAGGACAGCGTCCAGCGGGTGGCCATCGCCAAAGCCATGGCAGCCACAACCGAGGCCAGGTACGAAGGCATGAAGGATTATGTCGATTATACGAAGGCCTATGAAGATGATGCCCTGACCAAGGATGATTATTTCAATTACCCTGTCTATACGAGCAACGGATCGAATGTCTACAACGACTTCGACATGAGCGACACCACAGCAAACTTCGAGCACGTCTATGCACAGATCCACCCTTATATGGTCAACAAGACCGTAGTTAAGGCTTATGATGAAGCGATTGCAGCCGACGACGCAGCAAATGCGCTTGTACTCACTGACAAGAACACTCGCGACGGGCTTGTAAAGCCTGATACCGAGGCAGTTGCAGCTACATATCGTGCTGACATCCTTGCTGAAGCCGCTGCAAAAGCCGCTTACGAAAACGTCGACACCAACGCCATCAAGGCCCAGGCCGCCATCGATTATCCGGTGAAGGACATCGCCCCTCTGGGAGCACGCGCCATCGACATGAAGCCTTATTTCGGCTATGCAAACTCTATAATTCCCGGAGGTTATTCCAACAACGGTTCCATCGTCATCGCCAAGTATATGGCTGTAATGGAAGACGCTCTGTCAAGTTCTGACTATCAGGCTGCCACAGCGAACCTCCGTTATCCAGTCACCTATCCTGACGTTTATTCTCCTGTCGGAGTGAATAATGCAACTTGGGCGGCTTCCGCATCTCCTATGATGTTATTCTATGGGGACTATCCTCAGTATCCTTATGTCGGGGTATCCCGTGAAAACGGTACGGACGTGTTCAAGGTCAACACCCCGGCCGGCCGCATCCATCAGGTATTCTTCGGCGGCAACCACGCTTCCAATCCTGTTGAAGGAGAGATTGACTCCACCGAACATGTGACCATGGGCATCTACGGCATCCTCGACCATATCGGAGAAGACGCCAACATCTACGGCCTGTTCCGTGACAACGACGAAGACAGCAAGATCGCCCGCGCAAAGTGGGGCGTAGTCTACACTCTCGACTCATTGAAGTATGCCACCAGCCTGACGGCCGCCAAGACGGCAATGAACGCAAACGAGACCAACATCGCTGCGGATTTGGTAGCCCTCAAGGGATACAATGCCATCGTTACACCTACAACTGCCCAGAAAACGGCATACAATGCTTCCCTGCTAGGAAAGGCCGATACCGCCAAATTCTATTATGACGCATCGAAGCTCAAGTTTAGTGATGACACTGCGGCGCTTGCAGACGCAACTGCCGAATTGGAAAGCAGCCAGGCCGGCTTCACTTCATGGCTCGCCAGCGGCTGGGACGGAAAGATCGTCCGCGATGTCACGATAGATGGTCATAGTTTTGCTGGAGGTATGTTCGATACCAATCAATATAGTTCAACTCTTGCACATAATCGGGTAGACACCCTGCTCAACCATTCCATGTACCAGCTCGCCGGGCTGTTTACGGATACCAATACCGGAACCGGCTATGCTTCTACACTGTTCGACGCTATCGTCCCTTACAGCGGCAAGAACGGCTTCGTCCTGGATCCTGTACGTATTCCTGGAGCCAGCCCTAAGGCCTGGAGGGAATTCCTCGCCTTTATGGAACAGCAGGAGACTGCTTACGATAACTACACGGTTCCTACCCCTGCGACTTATTATGCTAACCTGGCAGATGCTGAGGCAGTAGTTCCTACCCCTTCGCTCTTCCTTACACGCGTTATCAGTGGTAGTGGCCCGTATAATGTCGCATTCAGTAAGAACTATTCTTCTTTTGACTATAATAATATAAAGGTTGCCATTGAAACTTACTGCGAGGAGACTTCCGGGCAGGGGATACAGCTTGCGACTGCCGACAGCCTCTTCTGGGCACAGAATCTCCTGCCTGCATACCAGAGTATAGTCGATTCCCTGACAGGTGTGGTAGCAGCCGACGTTGCCGACACCGTAGCAAGGCATAACACTTACGGTTCCCTCGTCGATCAGATCAACGCCAAGATGAAAGACGCTTATGACAATGCAGTGGAGTATATCGGCGAGGACGGAGCAGGTGCTGAACCAGCTTACATCGCTCATCCGTTCGACGCTGCATCCAATTACGGGACCGTGCAGATATACGTAAAGGGTAAGACATTCGTTCCGGTTACCCGTGCGTACTTCACCACCGGCATTTACGGCACCTCGGTTTATGAGGGTGACGCAGGCATGCCTGAAGGCACCGACGGATATCATTTCGCATTCGAAGGAGCAGAACCTTATCTGTCCGAAAGCGTCGAGGATGTTTCCGACGTGGTTGCACCTTACGATGCAATCGAGGGGATCCCTACCGCTGAGTTATACTACATCTGCTGGAACAACCAGGCAGGCAACACCACCGGCATTAATACCATCGGTGATGCAGCTTCCGGCATCTATGGCGTGAGCGGCTATACTTCCGCTTCTTATTACTATAAGATCAACAGCGCCAACATAGCTTACAACTATTGTCCTAACAGTATCCTTAGTATCGCTTCGTCGAGTCTGAATCGCGGTTTCGTTGCCGCTTATCCTTATCTGCTCGGCGACAACCGCGCCCATGCCATCCAGCTCCAGGATTACAACCCTGACTTCTATGCTTCTTTCAATGCCGCAGACGGCTGGTGCATACTGCTCAAGGATAACTTCCAGCAGGCCGTATACTACAAGATGATCTATGACCTTTCAGTCATGGGACAGCTCGACGGCACGATCGAACACTTCCAGGAGAACCTAGTCAGGTTCCGCGCAAGAGTCGACGAAATGTACGCAGCCTTCCAGGCCGACTCCACAACCGGAAGCCAGGCTTACATAGCAGCTAAGGTACTAGCTTCCAACAAGGCAGCCCTGAAGACTGCTTGGGACGATGCAATCGCAGCAACCGCAGCAGCCAAGACTGCTTACGACCATGCAGTAGCCGCTCTCGGATCCGAGGACGATGCAGCCAGCAATTCAGCCACCGCTTCATATTGGGCCAAGTACAACTATTGGGATGCCAAGTACGATGCAGCCGTAGCTGCCGAAGAGGTAACCGCAGCCGCCCTTAAAGTCGCACAGAAGGCCGCTTTTGCAGCCGCCGGCGAATGCTGGACGAAGTGGAACGAACTCGTAAAGCCTGAAATCGACAAGGTCAACGATGCAAGTGCGGAAAGGGACCGTCTCGCCACACTGTACACCGTATACGGCAACGCATACAACCTCGCCGAAGGCAACGGAAACTCATTCTTATATCCTGTATGGGTATGGAACCACGGAAGCTTCGCAAAGCATACCGAAATTAGGACCTGCGACGACATCTACGAGCTTTACGGCTATGTAAACGCCTATGTCAAGGAAGCCGTCACTATGTACCAGTACTTCATCAGCATGTGCAATGACCAGATCAGCTCTGATCAGGATGCCATCGCCCAAGTCAACGCCGCCATCGACGAAGACGCAGTCCTGGCCGCCCTCCAGGGATACTACAACAATGCCCAATTGGCCATCGAAGCCCAGAAGGTAGTCGTAGCTGACGCCGAAACAGCCAATGACCAGGCCAAACTCCAGTACGAGCTTGCGAAGTCACAGCTTAACACTTTCCTGACCAACCTCGGAAAGGACAACGTACAATAAAGTTTTAGCAACACGCCAATTCAGTTACTAAAAACGACTAGCGAATGTTAAAAAGACTAAGCATATTACTATTAGCAGTTATACTGGCTGTGCCTGCAATGGCACAGTCAGGTGACTGTTGCGAGTGTATGTTTGCTCCAAGAGCTGGCCAATGGCAATTCAATCTCGTAACCGGTGAGAGCGGATACCTGAATGATTACGACGGACTTTTCTACTTGCTCGACCAAAAGGCAAGTTCGACCGTCGGAATCGGTATCGGCGACAACGCTTACATTTCGGATGACCTAAGCAAGGCAGTCTTCAACATCGGATCGTTCAATGTAAACAGTCTGACTAACATCGCAGGCCTTCAGGCTCAGTATTTCATTACCAACCACATCGACATCAACTTGATGGGCATGTATAATGCAAATCTGCAGCCTACGAAGAACTACAATGAAGGTACAACGATCACCGACCCGCTTTCAAACGAGCCGGACCCCGATCTTTCCACTTATCCTTCAAAGGCGATCTTAGGTGACGTTTCACACAAGTTGAGTGTAAAGTTGGGCTCCAACTATCACTTCAACACGCGCAATCCGAGGGTTGATGTATATGCCGGAGTCTTTGGAGGATTCCAAATGGCCCGCATTGAAGCATTCTACCCATACACAGGAGAATTGTCAAGCGATGAATTCCAGGAAGAAATCGGTATCTACCGTGCCAGCCAAGTAGCAGGTCAAGCACTTGCTTTCTCCGGCGGACTGGTAGGCGGAGTTTCCTACGCTATTCTGCCGGGTCTGAACGTCGGCTTTGAAGTTGCACCGGTCGCATATTCCTACGGCCTGTTGCACCTCGTAGCCGGAGCATCTGATCCATACTACGCTTGCAATCACAACATTAGAGCATTCACATTCCCACAGCTGAAAGTCGGAATCCGTTTCTAGCTTTTGACTAAAGGATTATCAATTAAGAAAGCCCCGGTGAAAACCGGGGCTTTTCTTATTCCATTCGTTCGTATGTCTTGAACATCAACCGTATTCCCGTCTTGTCATCGATGGATACCTCTTCTCCGGTGCATTTCCAGATTCCCGGGTCTATTTTCGGAAAGAAGGTGTCGGCAGATTCGATATGGATTCCAGTAGCAGTGATGTAGATGGTATCGGCAATGGATAATGTCTGTCGATACAGCTCTCCGCCGCCGATTATGAAGATTTCTTCCTTCTTTCCGCGGCCTTTGAATCGCTCGAGGAAGTCGATGCCGCTCCGGACTTCGCAACCTTCCGTCGGTTGCATTGAACGCGATATTACGATATTCTTGCGATTTGGGAGAGGCTTCGAGCCGAGGGATTCCCAAGTGTGGCGGCCCATCACGACGGTATGACCGGAAGTAAGGGTCTTGAAATGCTTCAGGTCTTCGCTTAGATGCCAGGGCATTCGTCCGTCCTTTCCGATGGCATTGTCAGATCCTATGGCTGCTATCAGTGATATGCTCATAATCGTCGATTTTAGACTGCTACGGGCGCTTTGATGGACGGCCAGGGGTCGTAGCCTTCAAGCGTGAAATCTTCGTATTTGAAGCTGAAAATGTCCTTTATGCCGGGATTCAGGATCATCTTGGGCTTTTGGCGGGGTTCTCTTGAAAGTTGTTCCGTCACCTGGTCGAAATGGTTCAGATAAATGTGTGCGTCGCCGAATGTATGGACGAAATCGCCAAGCTGAAGTCCGCATACCTGAGCGACCATCATCGTGAGAAGGGAATATGATGCGATGTTGAAAGGAACTCCAATGAAGGTGTCTGCGCTGCGCTGGTACAGCTGGCAGGAAAGGCGGTTGTCTGCAACATAGAACTGGAACAGGCAATGGCAGGGCGGGAGCGCCATCCTGTCGACTTCGGCGGGATTCCAGGCGCTTACGATGAGACGGCGTGAGTCGGGATTGTGCCTGATCTGGTCGACTACGTCCGATATCTGGTCGATGGTGCCTCCCTTTTCGTCGGGCCATGAACGCCATTGATGGCCGTAAACGGGACCGAGGTCTCCGTTCTCGTCTGCCCATTCATCCCAGATGGAAACGCCGTGGTCCGTCAGGTACTTGATGTTGGTATCGCCTTGAAGGAACCAAAGAAGCTCGTAGATGATGGATTTAAGGTGGACTTTCTTGGTCGTAAGCAACGGGAAGCCGTCGTCGAGGTGGAACCTCATCTGATAACCGAATACGCTGACCGTCCCGGTTCCTGTCCGGTCGCCCTTCCGCACGCCACATTCCTCGATGTGGCGCAACATTTCCAAATACTCTTTCATGGTTCGCAAAATTACTTCTAAAATCTTAAATTTGCATCGATTCTAAACTTTTCCCGCAATGAAAGAAAGGGATAATTTTTCAAACAGGTTCGGAGCGCTGGTCGCCTTGACCGGCTCGGCGGTCGGCCTTGGCAATCTATGGCGCTTCCCATATCTGGTGGGGCAGAACGGCGGGGCCGCCTTCATCATCATCTATGTTTGCCTCGTATTCGTCATTTGCCTTCCTATCATGCTTTCCGAGATGGTTGTCGGAAGGCGGTCGAAGACGAACGTATTCGGGGCATTCAAGGTGCTCGCTCCTCATTCTAAATGGAATTTGATAGGGATATTCGCGGTGCTTTCAGCCGTTGCGGTACTCTCGTTTTACTGCGTCGTAGGAGGCTGGTCAGTCGCATATCTGGTCAAGGCGGTCACATTCCAGTTTACTGGAGCGGCGTCAGGAGCGGCTTCTTTTACACAGGTTTTCAACTCTTTCGTGTCAGCACCTTTCTCGCCTCTTGTCTATACGCTGATTTTCATGCTTCTAACTGGCCTTGTCGTGATTCTGGGGATTTCGGGAGGCATTGAAAAGTTCAGCAAGTGGATGATGCCTCTGCTCTTCGTGATGATAGTAGGGGTTGCCGTGTGGAGCTTTACATTGCCCGGAGCTTCAAGGGGAGTGGATTACCTCTTCAAGCCGAATTTTTCTGCCGTGACCTGGAAAACCGTCCTGGCTGCACTTGGGCAGGCTTTCTTCTCCCTGTCGCTGGGGGCCGGAACGATAATGACGTATGCATCTTACGTGAAGAAAGACGAAGATATCGACAAACTATCGGCAGGGACGGTGATAGGGGATACGCTGTTTGCAATTCTGGCTGGCTGCGCCATAATGCCGGCTGTTTTTTCCTTTGGCGTTTCGCCGGCGCAGGGACCCGGACTGGTGTTCGTGGTGCTTCCTGAAATCTTCGCGCGTATGCCTTTGGGAGGGCTTTTCGCGATACTTTTCTTCGTCATCTTGTTCCTTGCAGCCATTACTTCCTCAATATCATTGATGGAGGTTCCAACCACATACCTGATAGAGGAAGGACACATGAATCGCAAGAAGGCCGTTGCAATAGCTTTCGGAGTCACGATGGCGCTCGGAATCTTCTGCTCGCTCTCACAGGGAGCATTGTCTTCATTGAAACTGTTCGGGCTCTCGATATTCGATTTCTTCAATTTCCTTTCATCGAATGTGCTGATGACGGGCGGAGGCTTGCTGCTCGTGATTTTCATTGGATGGAAGCTTGGGAAGGATGCGTTCTGCGACGAGATGACTTCTGGCGGGAAAATACGCAAGAAAAAATGGCTTTTGGATTGGTATTTCTTCGCCATCAAGTATTTGTGCCCGGCGGCAATAACAGTGATATTCATTTCGAATCTGCTGGTGAAATAGCGATTTCGATATTTCTTTGACGGAAAAGGATATTTACGCTCTTCAGGCTTGCATGATTCTCAGGCCGCCGCTTATTTAGTGTCCCGGTTTGAAATGTCAAATGTGTTTGATTCTTTTAGTGACGATTTGTTTGGAAGCCTTTGTCCCAGCCGCCGGCGGAATTTCTGCAGGCGGCTGGATGGAGGCGGATACCGTGTGTACTGCAATGTTCTGGAATCTGGAGAATTTTTTCGATACGCAGGACGACCCGTTGACAGCCGACGACGATTACACGGCTTTCGGAAGATTCAGATGGGGCAGGCGGCGATTCGAGAGCAAGAGGAATAAAATTGCCAAGACAATTATTTCATTGAAAGATATTTATGGAAAATTTCCTACTGTCGTCGGCGTGGCTGAGATCGAGAACTCGTCGGTGCTTTGGAGGCTTGTGAATCTGACGCCGCTGGCGAAGCTCGGATATAAGTATGTCCATAGGGATTCGCCGGACAGGCGGGGAATAGATGTGGCTCTGTTATATAGGGAATGCGAATTCAAGCCGCTGAAGACGGATTTTTGCGAAGTGATTCCCGACTCGGATTCTGCTTTTCGTACTAGATTGATACTTAAATGTATGGGAGTATTAGGCGTGGATACTATATGCTTCTTCGTGGTGCATTTTCCATCCAAGTACGGCGGTGCGCAAGAATCATTGCCAGGGAGGGAGGCCGCCGCAAGAGTCCTGCTCTCTGCTGCAGATTCGGGACACGCCGTGATTGCAATGGGCGATTTCAATGAGCAGCTCCCAGCTTTGATCCCTCTGCTTCAGCCATTTGAACCTGTAATGCCTTTCAATGCAAAGGGATCAGCAGAGGCGGAAGGCACCATCAAGTTCAAGGGAGAATGGGAGACCATAGACCATTTCTTTTATTTAGGGAAAATGCATTTGCGCTCTTTCATATATTCCCCTTCTTTCTTGATTGAAGAGGACAAGACATATCTCGGTGTAAAACCGTTCAGGACGTTCATTGGACCAAAATACAATGGAGGAGTGTCGGATCATCTGCCTATCGTGTTGATGATTTTGGATTAAACGTGTATAATACCGTACCAAACGCAAGTTTTTAGGGGCGTAAGTTGGATAATTCAGTTGTTTTATTGGACAAAACGTCTATTTTCATCAAATTGGATTAAATAGAGACTAAATTGTATAAAACATCAAGTATCTTGGATTTTGGGAAGGTATTTTTGCAATGTCAAACGGGAAGGAACAGCAACTCCGGAAGCTTGACAAGACAAAGATAAACGAATAAAACAGCCAAGATCATGAAAAAGTCTCTCTTCACAATCATCGCGACATCTGCAGCAGCAGTCATGTTTCTTTCGGCATGTTCTCAGGACACGATCCTGGAGCAGCCGGAGACCGTCAACACGGTAACCCACGTATCGCTGGTGGCTAAGAACATCAGCTCGAACTACAACGTAGTGAGCGTAGGCAGCAACGCTGGGACGCAGTCGTTCTACGCATACGCACCGATGGCGACGCCGAACGTAAAGGCGGAGATAAGCATGAGCCGCCAGTCCCTGAGCGTAAGCGTTCCGTCGTCGGTGAACGGGAGCCAGGAGGACGTTGTGGCGGCAAAGGCGTTGAACGTATACTCATCGTCGGCGGACCTTGACTTCCAGCACGTGCTCGCGCAGGTGAGCATAGAGGCGAAGACGGACTGCGCGGCCTTGCACATCGACGTGAAGAGCGTCGGGATAGAGAACATCTACAGCGAGGGGTCGTACGACTACACGTCGAACTCGTGGATGCTCGACACAGAATCAAACGGCGGCAGCTATTACAAGACTGTCGGCCAGACAATATCTACCGAGACCGTAGAGCTCACCGGCGATAGCGCCTTGTTGCTGATTCCACAAAGTGGCGTTTCCGCATGGACGAAAAGCTCGGAGGACAAAGGTGCACGCATTGCGATCCTTTGCAAGATGAAGGACAACAGCGGGTACCAGATATTCCCTGCAGCGGATGACCCGGAGAATGATGCAGAAGGCTATGCTAAGGTATACGTGCCGTTAAAGCCGAACTGGAGCGCAGGTGCAAGCTACACCTACACAGTAGTGTTCGGCGACAGCACGTCGGCCACGGCGGTCTACGCATCGAGCGGGACATCCGTACTCGAAGGCTCAGGTATAACATTCGATCCTACCGTGGAGGGCTGGACCAACGTTGGTTCAAGCACCAATATGTAAAAAGAGGCTGTCTGTAGAATCGACAGAAGGGACCGTCTGAAGAGAGAGCGG